>OGQT01000001.1_pt1 | contig 492180 bp, 430 predicted proteins | sample 1553261 | NCBI WGS metagenome assembly OGQT01 (sample SAMEA2579992, study PRJEB22360) | human gut metagenome | biome: human gut; feature: human-associated habitat; material: faeces | place: Denmark | collected 2008/2010
GCAGGTGACGCCCCTTCAGGCGGCCCGCGGGCCCCCCCGCCGGTCTCTTTATCGCCATGATCGTGCTCGGCGAGCCCCTCGGCGTCATCGAATGGCTGGGCGTGGCCGTCATCCTCGCCGGCGTATGCCTTGCGCAAGTGCCCGCGCTGGGAGGAGCCCGCTCACAGAGACCGACGGTATAGCCAAGCCAATGAGACGGCTGCGTCAGCTCCGAATTCGATTGTATGGGGGCGGGGAATAATCGTCTGTACTATTTACCTGCGTGTATGGCGAGATTTGAGTTCATTTTTCTCGTTGAGTTCAAATTGAGTTCCAACTCTTGCGCCAGAGCTCCCGCGCGCGGCCCGCTCGGTTATGCACGTTGCCTCGTGCGCCCCAGGGTCCTCCCGAGGCGTCCGCGCCGTTGCGTCGCGTCGCGCCCCGTGCCGCCGCGTATCGTGTCGTTTTCTTCTGATTTGGTGATTTACCAGCTCATATATAGGACGAAGGGCCCTCCATCGCGCTTGATGGAAGGCCCTTCTCCGCGGTTTTCTGAGTTCCGATGTGCCGGCGGCTTGCTCGTTACCGGTGGACGGGATGATACAGAATGGTACGAGTTTTAATCACACGGACAGTCCAAAAATACGAACGTATGTACGATAATTTACTCCCACTCGATCGTGGCAGGTGGCTTACTCGTAATGTCGTAGCATACGCGGTTTGCGCCAGGAACCTCAGCAACAATGCGGCTGGAAATCTTAGCCAGAACATCGTAGGGGAGCTTTGCCCAGTCAGCAGTCATTGCGTCGCTCGACTCTACCGCACGTAAAATGATGGGGCGTTGATAGGTGCGTTCATCACCCATAACACCAACACTCTTAATGTCAGGCAATACGGCAAAGTACTGCCAACAAGAATGCTCAGAATTGCGCTCACCCGTTTCTTCGTACAGGCGCTGATTGTAAGCATCCAACTCTTCGCGAACGATAGCATCAGCATTCTTCAAAATCTCAAGCTTCTCAGGGCTTACCGCACCAATGATACGGATTGCCAAGCCAGGTCCTGGGAAAGGCTGACGGTGAACAATATGATCAGGCAAGCCAAGCGCAGTACCCAACGCGCGAACCTCATCCTTAAAGAAGTGATCCAAAGGCTCAATCAAATCAAAGTGAACGCCTTCTGGGAAGGGGATCAAATTATGATGGCTCTTAATGGTAGAAGCCTTGCCGCCTGTCTTGCGCGCACCGCTCTCGATGATGTCGGGATAAATAGTGCCCTGAGCCAAGAACTTCACGCCGTCCAAATCCTGTGCAACGGCAAAGAATTCTTCCCAGAACTGGGTACCAATAATCTTGCGCTTCTGTTCAGGATCAGTAACGCCATCAAGTAGCTTTGCATAGCGTTCTTCAGCGTGTACGTGAATAAAGTCAACGTCAAACTGCTTGGTGAATACCTCTTCAACCTCTTCGGGCTCATTCTTGCGAAGCAAACCGTGGTTTACAAACACACAGACCAACTGTTTGCCAATTGCCTTGGAGCACAGGGCTGCAACAACCGAAGAATCAACGCCACCAGAAAGACCAAGGATTACACGATTATCACCAACCTGTTCACGAATTGCGGCAATGGAGTCTTCAATAATAGAATCCATAGTCCAAGTAGGCTGTAAACCACAGATGTTGAACAGGAAGTTGAAAAGCATCTGGTTGCCGTATTCGGTGTGCTTAACCTCTGGGTGGAACTGGGTAGCGTAGAGTTTACGCTCGGTACATTCCATGGAAGCTACAGGGCATACATCAGTAGTAGAAGTTACTACGAAACCTTCAGGAACTTCGCTTACCGCATCGCGATGGCTCATCCATACCGTTTGCTCTGCTGGAGTATCGCCAAGCAGCGCGGAAGCGCCCACGCCGTTTGCTGTATCGCAACGCGTCAGTGGGGCAGGGCCGTATTCGCCTTTTTCGGTGTGACCAACGCTGCCACCAAGGGTGGTTGCCATAATTTGCTGGCCATAGCAGAAGCCCAAAACAGGAATGTCCAGTTCGAATACGCCAGGATCTACCGAAGGAGCATCTTCAGCGTATACGCTAGCAGGACCGCCACTCAAAATAAGGGCAGCAGGCTTTTTTGCTGCAATTTCTTCTGCGGGAGTGTCGCAGGGAACAATTTCTGAATACACTTTTAAGTCGCGAACGCGACGGGCAATAAGTTGTCCGTACTGGGCACCGAAATCTAAAACGAGAACAGTTTCAGTGGTATTGGGAGCTGTTTTGGCTGTGGAATTAGTCACCGATACTCCTTGGTTTGACGTTGATAGTTTTTAAACAAATTTCCGCAAAATGATACGGTATTTGTTTCGCATAAAGCTTACAGGGCTATCTTACACGAATCTAGCAAAATGGGGTTGCGGAGATCATATAAGGATAGGGGCAATCACACAGGGAAAATGGGCATCACACACGGATATCGGATGTCATTTAAGAAAAGTAGTTGTTTGTGAGCTAACTAAAAAAGTGCTCGGGGATTTGCGCAAAAAAGTGCTCGTGGATTTGTGTAAAAAGTGTTTGTGTGTCGGCGAAAAGATTTGTAGGAAGATGGTTGCTTGGTTTCAGATATATAGTGCCTGATTAGATGCTCAATAGTTCAAAATTGCGCCGCTGATAGATAAAAACTGTTGTTTTGATACGAAAACAACATTATTTATAGCAAAAGGCTCCTTATTATACCAGGTCAAGGGTAGTATAGAGGTGCTCTTATACTTCCCATTTGCCTTTACCGCTTTTGCGGAAAGGCTAAAGCATGAATAAATATATTGTCCGAAATCCTCAAGTGGGATCTCTTATTTCTTCTCATGTAAAGAAAAAAGATTTAATAGAAAGAAAACGACTGTTATTAAATCTTATGGCAACGCGCGATGCCGTACGCGTGGTATGCGCTCCGGCTCTTTTCGGGAAAACCATTCTTGCCCTTCAGTATGCAAAGATCATATTTGCTGACCAAAGTGTTGTGTGGGTAAAGGCGGATGATCTGTGTTTCCTTCGAGATCTTGATGCCCGATGCGTTATGGATTCGTTCAGGCATGTTTTAGAGAAGGGCCCTACGTGTGAGCTGTTTGTTTTTGATGGTGTTTCCAAGCTATCAGAAAAGCGTTTGCAGGAATTTGTACAACTTATTTATTCCTTGAAGCTGTCAGATTGTGAAGTACTAATTACTACACGCTGTAAATCGTTGTTTTCAGGAGAGGGTCTTGAGTTGCAAGGCAAGCTTGAGCTGAACTATGTCACGGCACATGATTTGCTTTTAGATTCTCAAGAAGATGCCAGTGAATCTCCTGACACATTTTCGTCTTTACAGGGGTGGGTACGACCCGCAGTGCTCTGCGATAAAAACGAAGGAAGTAAGCGGCTTTTCACGAATTTGCAGCATATGGAAGTGTGCTCCTCTGAAGATGCGGTAGCGCTTCTTGCTTTAATTATAGGAAAAGGAGCCCAATCAATTTTCAGTTGCTTTATTGTGGGTTTTGCCGCAATTGATCTGCAATCTTTCAATGAATACTATCCTCATGCAGGCTTGCGCAATAGGGGATTTGTTGCCCTTGAATTATCCGCGCAGGAAAGATTTTCTCTTCTATGGGTTCATTTAGCGAAACTAGTTGAATTAAGTCTTTATCCATCGCAAAAGGAATTCGTATTGGCTCTTCTCGATGAACTGTATAACGTGCAAGATTATGCCTTAATTCAGCTAGTTTTGAAGTTTTGTCTTATTGAAGAAGAACGATCGGATTTCTACGAGAAACACGAAGTAACGTATGAGTTTATAAAGCGCTGTGTTGAAGAACTGGTCGCAGAAAAACAAAAGAATCAAGCATGTGATAGTTCAGATTCGCAAAAACCTGTCAGTTCAGATCTGCAAAAACCGGATAGTTCAGATTCGCAAAGAAGCGAGGATCCGCGTGAGAGCAATTTGCAGAAGGATGACCTGCGGAGTGTTAAATCGCAAGATGGCGACTTGCAAAATAACAGTCTTCTGAAAAGCGATTTGTGCAAGATTGAATCGCCTGAAAATGACTTGTATGCTAATGATTTTGAAGAAAACGATTTACGAGGGAATAAAGGTGAGTTGCTTGCTCGTAAAAAAGAGCCAATGGCACAATTGGATGCGCCAGAAAAAGCTTTCAAACAATCAGCATCAGGGACAGCCCCAAAGGAATCAGGATGTTTTGATAGGTTTGATAGCTATGCTGAATTCAAAAATCTAACTACAACCGAAAGCATTGCACAAGAATCCGAAAACGCTGATAAGCCTGAGCGTTTAGTGGTCAACTTGTTTGGGAGATTCGAGATGAAGCGTGGTAAAAGATTGGTTCCTGAAAGGGGCGAAATTCGAAAACTAGCAAAGATTATGATTGCGCTTTTGGTGATTAATTCTCAGAAAGATTTGCCCCGCACATGGGTTGAAAGGGCAGTGTGGCCCGAAAATTACACTTCTACCGTTACTTCGAACTTTTACAACTTATGGTCTTACATCAAAAGAACTTTAAGTGAAACCGATGAAGAACGTCGCTTGCTAGGCAGGACTAGGGACTCAATTTCGCTTCGTGAATTGCATATAGAAAGCGATATTCATACCGTCAACCTTTTATGTAATGAATTTTCTACGGCACATGAAGTAGAGGATTGTGTGCGGATTTTAAGTCAGCTCGAACGTGTTTATCAAGGTCCACTTATGCCTGGTATTGAAAATGCCCAACTTGAATCCTATAGAAATAAATTTCAAAACAAAGTTCTTGATGTGCTGACCGAAGGGTCTCGCATTATTTATTCAAAAGGTAATCGCTATGTCGCTCTCCATTTTGCGGGGTTTGCCTTTGGGCAAAATATCGCACGAGAAGATGTGTGCTATCTCTACATGTTCATCCAAAAAGAATTAGGGCATTATACCGGAGCCATTAATACTTATGTTGAGTGTCGCGGCGCACTCGTTGATGAATATGGTATTGATGCTCCTCGTCGGCTTGATGCGCTTTATGAAGAAATTATCAAAGAGGTTTCGTAAACTTGGTTTCGTAAACTTACAGCTTAGTACTTGGGCTTTAACCCGACTTAGGGTTTAACCCGACTTGGGGTTTAACCGTAATTTTTTTAAAGAAATCTAGGGTGTGAGTCGTGCTTTGACAACGTAGCGTCTTCGAGTCGGTGTGATATTTGCGTTCTGTTGTCATGGTGTTTTCAAGTTAGCCTGAGATTTTTGCATTCGTTAAAAGAATTTAACGTGAAAAACCCTTGTGTCTCCTTATTCGAAATCGCTATACAACCCATGCCTGTGATAGAGTGAAGCAGTTATACGAGAAAGTGAGATTATGGGCATTTTTTCTAAGCTTTTAAGCGTGGGCGAAGACAAGCCCCTCAAAAAATATCAGAAGGTTGTTGAAACTATCAATGATCTTGAGCCTCGCATGCAGGCATATAGTGATGATGAGCTAGCGCATCTTACGGTTGAATTTCGTGAGCGCCTGGATTCAGGCGAAGAATTAGACGATCTTCTACCAGAAGCTTTTGCTGCCGTACGCGAAGCAAGCGTACGTACCATCGGGCTTCGTCATTTCGACGTACAGCTTATTGGTGGTATGGCTTTACATGATGGCAAAATTGCAGAAATGAAAACTGGTGAAGGTAAAACGCTTGTTTCTACATTAGCGGGATACCTTAACGCACTTCCAGGAAACAACGTTCACATTGTTACGGTTAACGATTATCTGGCAGCACGTGACTCCGAGTGGATGGGTCAGGTTTATCGTTTCTTAGGAATGAGCGTTGGTCTTATTCAAAACGGCATGGACCCTCTCAAGAAAATTCCTGCCTACCAAGCCGATGTAACGTATGGTACGAATTCCGAATTCGGTTTCGACTACTTGCGTGACAACATGGTAACTCGTGCAAGTAGGCGTGTGCAGCGCGGTCATGCGTTTGCAGTGGTCGACGAGGTTGACTCCATTCTTATCGACGAAGCACGAACTCCTCTTATCATTTCTGGTGCAGGCTCTCAAGCAGCTGATACCTATAAGAAATTTGCTGCTATCATGCCTTCCTTGAAGCGTGATATCGACTTCGAAATGGACGAGGCAAAAAAGACCATCTACACCACTGAAGCAGGTTTGGAAAAAGTTGAATTTCAACTAGGGGTCGATGATATTTTTGGTGATCCAACCGGTCAGCTTCCCAACCATTTGCATCAGGCCTTACGTGCACAATTCTTATTCCATCGCGACGTGGATTATGTTGTTACCAACGGTGAAGTAAAAATCGTTGACGAATTTACGGGTCGTATTATGGAAGGCCGTCGATATTCTGAGGGTCTCCATCAGGCTTTGGAAGCAAAAGAGCATGTATTGGTTCGTCAAGAGAATCAGACGCTTGCTACAATTACGCTTCAAAATTACTTCCGTCTGTATGAAAAGCTCTCTGGTATGACGGGTACCGCAATGACAGAAGATGCGGAATTCCGTCAGATCTACAAGCTTCCCGTAATGGCTATTCCTCCTAATAAACCTGTTATTCGTGAAGACTTAAATGATTTAATCTTCCGCACCATTGATGCGAAATTCAATGCGGTGGCTGACGATATCTCCGAACGTCACAACGCTGGTCAGCCCTGCTTGGTTGGTACGGTTTCTATTGAAAGTTCTGAGCGTTTAAGTCGTCTGCTTTCTAAACGTGGTATTAAACATGAGGTTTTGAACGCTAAAAATCATGAACGAGAAGCTGCCATTATTGCGCAGGCAGGTAGAACGGGTGCTGTCACTATTGCAACCAACATGGCTGGTCGTGGTACTGACATTTTGCTTGGCGGTAATGCGGATGTCATGGCGCAAACATTTTTGGCAGAGCAGCTAGGAGAAGAAGTCGATCAGGCAACTCCCGAACAAATTCAAGCTGCTAAGGAAAAGGCTCAAGCTATTACTAAACGGGAAAGTGTTGAAGTTCGCAATGCCGGTGGCTTGTGCGTAATTGGTACCGAACGTCACGAATCTCGTCGTATTGATAACCAGCTTCGTGGTCGTTCTGGTCGTCAGGGTGATCCAGGTACTACGCAGTTCTATCTGTCACTCGAAGACGATTTGATGCGTTTGTTTGGCGGCTCACGCATGGATTCCATCAGTCGTATGATGGAAAAAACTGATATGCCTGAAGATATGCCGATTCAGGCTTCGATGGTTTCAAAAGCAATCGAGACGGCTCAGCGTCAGGTTGAATCAGTTAACTTCTCCACCCGTAAGCACGTTCTCGAATACGACGACGTCATGAACCTGCAACGTAAAGCGATCTACGAAGAGCGTAACGCGATTCTTGATGGTAAAGATCTAACTGAGCGTATGCCAGAAATCATTGAGGATGTGGTAGAAAACGCAGTCCTCGAATACTGCGCACCAAAGCAGGCAAGCGATGACTGGGATACCGAATCACTTGACAAGTGGTTGCTCCAAATGACTGACGATCCTGAAATTACGGTTTCTTCCGTTGACCATGACGATGATGTTAACGAACTCATGGATGGATTGATTGAGCTTATTACGCAACGATATAACCAGCGCGTCGAAGAAATAGGACCTCTGTCCTCCGATATTGCTTCGCAAATTATGTTGCGCTTCCTTGATACAAGCTGGATGGCACACTTGCAGGAAATGGATTATTTGAAAGCTTCTATTGGTTTGCGCGCCTATGGACAGCGCGATCCGCTGACCGAATATCGTGAAGAGGCTCATCGTGCTTTTGCGGCATTAACGGATTCAATCTATGAAGGTTTCCTTCGTTTCTTGTTGCGTGCTCCTTTAATGGTGCAAGAAGTTTCTGTTGAAGAAGAAAAAACTCCACTCGATGGTAAGGTTACCTATTCAAATCCTGAAGAGGCTCTTACTGAATCAACTACAAGTTCCCAACGCATACGTCAAGCTCAGGCGCAAGCTCTGGGTGTTCCTCAAACTCCGCACCCTGCTCCTGAACAGCCAAAGCCTCATACTATTCAGAAGGACAAGGATGATCCTTACGCTAACGTGGGACGTAATGATCCATGCCCTTGTGGTTCTGGTAAGAAATTTAAAAAGTGTCATGGCGCTAATCGCTGACCAAAATAATGCGTCTTAAAGCGGTAACCTTTACTGTTTTAAGACGCATCTTTTGAGTTAGTGTTAGGCCGTGAAGGGATTAGTATTTTCATGATGACACTTGATGAAGCGCAGCAACGACTTCAAGATGCGCGTGCTTATCTTCATATAGATGATCGCGCACAAGAACTCTCAGATCTTGATAAGCAAATTGCCTTGCCAGACTTCTGGAACAACACCGAACATGCACAGCAAGTCTCAAAGCAAGCATCTGCTTTGCGCGACATTATTGATCGTTACCAGGCAGCTTGTGCTCTTTTTGATGACATTCAAACTGCTCAGGAGCTCGCTGAAGAGGACCCAGAATTTGCCCAAGAATTGGAAAGCGATCTTGCTCAGCTGGAAAAGACTCTCGATGATTTCGAAGTGGAATCTTGGTTTAGTGGGCCGTATGATTCTGCTGATGCAATTGTTTCGATTCATCCTGGCAGCGGTGGCTTGGAAGCGCAGGACTGGACCGAGATGCTCTATCGCATGTATACCCGCTATGCCGACCTTAAGGGTTGGAAAGTCAGAATTTTGGATCTGACTCCAGGGGATGGCATTGGCCTTAATCGTGCAAGCTTTCAGGTTGAAGGCCATAATGCGTATGGCATGTTAAGAAGCGAAACGGGTGTTCATCGCTTAGTCCGCATTTCTCCAACCGACGAAAAAAAGCGTCGGCATACCACGTTTGCAGCGGTAGAAGTGGTACCGGTATTGCCCGATGATGACATTACGGTTGAAATTGATCCCAATGACGTACGCGTTGATGTGTATCGCTCGAGTGGTCCTGGTGGTCAGAGCGTGAACACGACCGATTCTGCGGTACGTCTTACTCATATTCCAACAGGCATTGTGGTGACGTGTCAAAATGAGAAATCGCAACTTCAAAACAAAGAAGCAGCATTTCGTGTTTTGCGTGGCAAACTCTATGAACTAGAGCAACAAAAGCGTGAAGAAGAATTATCTGAACTTAAGGGTGAAAAGATGGATAATTCTTTTGGAAGTCAAATTCGAAATTACGTACTCTATCCGTATCGACTGATTAAGGATACCCGTAGTAATATCGAAAGTGGCAATGTTGATGCCGCCCTCGACGGTGATATTGATGAATTTGTAATTGGATATCATCGTTGGAAGGCGTCGTTATAAAACATCGAACGACTAAACCAGCAGCCCTCGATCGAAAGGAAGCCATGAATTCCCTTACTGCTAAGGAAAAGGCTTGTGCGATTCGCACTGACATTATCGAGATGGTCCATGAGGCGGGAAGTGGTCATCCTGGTGGATCTCTTTCTTGCACCGATATCTTGTCGGCGCTCTACTTTGGTGGTGTGTTGAAACACGATCCATCAAATCCTAAGTGGGATGAACGTGATTATTTCATTCTTGGTAAAGGCCATGCGGCACCTGCTTTGTATGCCACGCTTGCTGAAGCAGGATATTTGCCAGTTGATGAATTGAAGACTCTTCGCAAATTGGGTACACGTTTGCAGGGTCACCCCGATTCAAATCTTCTTCCTTGTGTGGAGGTTTCCACTGGTTCTTTGGGACAGGGACTCTCTATCGGTGCGGGTCTTGCTGCGGGTATGAAACTTGATAAAAAACAGAATCGAGTTTTTGTACTTATGGGTGATGGCGAATGTCAAGAAGGACAAGTTTGGGAAGCTGCCACCTTCGCTGCGTTTAAAGAACTCGGTAATCTTATTGCAGTTGTTGATATCAACGGACTCCAGATTGACGGTCATGTAGAAGAAGTATGTGCTTCAGGTGCCCTAAAGGATAAGTTTGCTGCCTTTGGGTGGGAAACCTATGAGGTAAACGGTCATGATATTGATGCGCTTATCGAGCTCTTCTCTGCTCTAAAGGCATCTGAAATCTCGAAGCCAAAGCTGGTAATTGCTCATACCGTTAAAGGTAAAGGGGTTTCCTTTATGGAAGACCAGGCTGGATGGCATGGTAAAGCACCTAATGACGAAGAAACCAAGATTGCTCTTGCTGAATTGGCAGCACAGTGCGCTAGCGTGAACGGAGTGAAGTAACGTGGTAAAGCTTGCTAGTCCCGAACAGGCCAAAGAGAAGAAAGCTACCCGTGCCGCATATGGTGTTACGCTTGCTGCTCTTGCAGAAGAAGGGATGAATATTGTTGCGGTAGACGCTGACCTTACTGGTTCGACAACTACCAAGAAATTTGCTCAGGCACGTCCTGAAAACGAAGATCGCCTGTTTAATGTTGGTATTGCTGAACAAAATATGGTCGGTGTAGCGGCGGGCCTTTCCCTTGCAGGAAATATTGCTTTTACCGGATCATTTGCGGTATTTGGCACAGGTCGTGCATATGATCAGATTCGCAATACGGTTTGCTATTCCAACCTCAATGTAAAAATAGCTCCTACGCATGCAGGCATTTCGGTTGGCCCTGATGGTGGCTCTCATCAAATGCTTGAAGATATTTCGCTCATGCGAGGATTGCCTAATATGCGGGTATTGGTTCCTGCTGATTATGCAGCATGCTGCGCAGCAATTCGTTTAGCTGCTCAAACGCCAGGCCCAGTGTATATTCGCATGGGTCGTGCAAGCGTGCCTGCGGTATATGCTCCTGAAGTTGAGCTGGAAATGGGTAAAGCGTATGTATTGCGCGAAGGAACCGACGTTACGCTTATTGCCTGCGGTATTGAAATCGATCAGGCCCTCAAAGCAGCTGATTTGCTGGAGAAGGAAGGTATTTCTGCTGAGGTAATCGATGCGTTTTGCGTAAAGCCTCTTGATGCTGAAACAATTCTTGCTTCTTTGGAAAAGACGGGTTGCGGTGTGGTTGCAGAAGAGCATTCCGTTTACGGCGGACTTTGTTCTGCAGTTGCTGAAGTTGTCGCAGAAAACCATCCTTATCCTTTGCAATTCGTAGGAATGCGTGATCGTTTTGGCAAGTCGGGCGAATTTGAAGAACTTCTTCATTACTTTGAACTTGATGCTGAAGCGATTGTACAAGCTGTGAAGAAGGCTCGTAGTCGCGTAGAGGACTGATATACTCTTTAAAGTCTCACAGAATTGGTAACACATGAACGGAGCATACTGTGACGAATGAGTTTAACGGGGAACCTATGGGCAAGCATGCTCAGCAGCCTCGCGTAAACCAGGTCGCTTCTCAGTTGTCTGAGTCGCTGCCGGTGGTGAACGTGGACACAACTCCCCAATATACGGGTAATCCCGTCATTACGTTTGAACACGTAACCAAAGTATATGAAGCACAACCAAATAAACCAGCTCTTAATGATGTTTCATTGCACATTTTTCCAGGTGAATTTGTGTTTTTGGTTGGTCATTCTGGTTCTGGTAAATCTACGTTTATCAATCTTTTGATTCGTCAGATTAAACCTACCCAGGGCAAAATCTACATCGCTGATGAAGATTTGACCGGAATGCGTAATTGGCGTGTGCCTTATCTGCGACGCAATATCGGTTGCGTATTTCAGGACTTTAAGCTTTTGCCAAACAAGACGGTTTTCGAAAATGTTGCGTTTGCCTTAGAGGTAATCGGAAAATCTCGTCATGTTATTCGCACACAGGTTCCTGAAGTTTTGCGTCTGGTTGGTTTGCAGGACAAACTCGAGAAGCGTCCTGACCAGTTGTCTGGTGGCGAACAGCAGCGTGTATCTATTGCGCGCGCAATCGTAAATCGTCCACCTTTGCTGGTCTGTGACGAGCCAACGGGTAATCTTGACCCGCAAAATTCTCGCGGCATTATGGACTTGCTGGAACGCATTAACCGCACCGGAACTACTGTTCTTGTTGCAACTCATGACCGTGAAATGGTTGACAACATGCGTCGTCGCGTTATTGCCCTTGACCGTGGCGTTTTAACTCGCGACCAGGACAGGGGGGTGTACGGTTTCGATGTCTAGTCTGTTTTACTTTTTCCGCGAATCTCTTACGGGTTTTACGCGTAATCTTTCTACTACGCTTGGCTCAATTATTACCATTTTCCTGTCGTTGCTCATTATTGGCATCTTCTGTATTGGTGGTGCCGTTGTTAACAACGTGGTGGCATCGGTAGAAAACCAGGTTTCTATTACTGCCTTTGTTGCTGATGAAGCTTCTCAGGAAGATATACAAAACGTAATGAATCAGATTCAGGGATATGCGGGTGTTGAAAGCGTATCTTTCACTGATAAGGATCAGGCGTTAGAAAACTTCCGTCAATCAACGTCAAATCCTGAAATTGTGGATCAGCTTGATGGCCAGAACCCTCTTCCTGCTTCTATTGACGTAGAGCTTGCTGAAGCGCAAAGTGTAACCGATGTAGCAAATCAGATTGTAGCTAATCAGGATTTTGTCTCAGTTTGTGACAACCCTGATGACCCAGCTGATTCGCTCAATTATGGTCAGAAGACCGTTGATAAATTGTTCTCATTGACGAATGCAATTCGTATTGCGGGTATTGCTCTTATTGCTCTGCTTATCGTCATTGCCTTTATCTTTATCAACAACACCATTCGTTTGGCAATTCTTGCACGCCGCAAGGAGATTGCAATCATGCGTTTGGTAGGTGCGTCTAATGGTTTCATTCGTGGCCCCTTCTTAGCGGAAGGTTCCTTGCACGCAATTATTGGTTCGCTGCTTGCAATTTTGGTTTTGGAAATTGTACGCAATGTGGTTCTTCCACAAATATCTATAGCGCTTCCATGGCTTCCGGTATCGGTTGATTTTTCAATGTTCATGCTGATCTATGTTGCTCTTATTGTGGCAGGTTTAGTAATTGGTCTTCTTGGTTCGGCATTTGCAATGCGTCGTTACTTGAAGGTCTAAGGAAGTTGTAAGAGATAAGAATCGTAGGAATCGTTGGATACGTTTAAACAAACGGCAAAAGCGGCTTCTAAGAATAAGCACAATGCAAGCATCGTGAAAATTCTCGGTGCTTGCATTTTCGTATGCTTAGTCTTTTGTGCAGGCTTTTTGGTTAGAGGAAATACCGAGTTACTATCAGCGATGGGTTTATCTTCGTTTGACGTTGATAGTGAAGTTAATCCTGGAATGACGGTCTCAGGTGATACGTATAATTCACTTTCTGCTCGTGTTGCGGAAGTGGATGGGGTATTAACTCAGAATGGCATGGATGAATATGACCTTTCTCAAGCGACCTCCAACGTTCTTTCTGCATTTTTAAGTTCATCAAACGATCCTTACCTTCGTTATTATGACGAGCAAAGTTACCAGGCCTATCTAGCTACAACAAAAAACCCTGAGGCGGGGATTGGTGTGCTATTCGGAGAATCGGATGGCGATTGCTTTGTGGCGGATGTGTTAGAGTCTTCACCTGCTGCAGCTGCAGGTGTTCAGCCTGGAGATCATGTGGTTTCGATTGATGGGGTATCGAAGGATGCCTGGAGTGCCCCCGATGTGCTCAACGCGCTTTCGCGAGAAGAAGGCGAATCGGTATTCATTATCTGGAGCCGTCCTTCTAGTGAGTCAGGGGAAGATGAAACCACGTACAGTACTTCTCTGACATTCTCTTCCGATTCGGCCGTCAACGTAACTCACGAAGTTCAAGATTCCGTAGGAATCATTAAACTCTCTCAAATTACTTCCGATTCTGCATCACTTGTATCAAATGCCTTATCGGTATCAGCAAGTGAGGGAGCGCACTCCTATGTGCTTGATTTACGTGACGTTCCTGGAGGTTATCTCACTCAGGCGGTGGATATCGCTTCACTTTTCATTCAGAGTGGCGAAGTTGTTCAAATTGAAACAGCGGAGGGAGTCACTACAAGGAGCGCAGATGGCTCAAGTGTGACTACCGCGCCTCTTGTGGTATTAGTGAATGGCAGAACTTCGGGTTGTGCTGAAGTCCTTGCTGCTGCACTACAGGAAACTGGAAGGGCGACGGTTGTTGGCACTACTACGCTGGGTAAAGGGAGCGTGCAGATCATGCAGCCTCTCTCATTTGGGGGAGCTCTGCGTTATACTGCCGCATATTATTTAACCCCTAACGGACGTCAGCTTGATGGAAATGGTGTTTCTCCCGACATCGAGGCAAATAACGCTAACACCCAAGAAAGCGTTGCAATAGATGTAGCCCGATCTTTGAATAACTAAAGCTAATTAGTTGTTTACGTTATAGTGAAAAAGAGTTGTCAATCAGGTGAGGAAAGGTTGCGCGTATGGCACGACGTAGTTCAAAAGCTCGTCGCCGACCAAAGGCCCGCCCCCAAGGTGTCCTTGAATTACATGCGCAAGGCTTTGGTTTTGTTAAAACAGCTGAAGGGGAATACTTTATTCCTGCATCTAAAGTAAATGGTGCTTTTCCCGGTGACTTAGTAGAAGTTTCACGATTATCATCGTCTGATTCTAGAAATTATCAAGGCCATTCATCTCGAAGACCTACTGCGCGGGTAACCAAGGTTTTAATGCGATGCAAAGATACCTTTATTGGACGTTATGAAATTGCGGAGCCTTTCGGGATTGTGGTTCCCGAGGATCCCGCAATACCTTACGATATTTTTACCTTACGACGCGATGCGCCTTCTGTTCAGGAAGGCGATATTGTTGAAGTTCAAATCCAAGAGTTTCCCACCCGCACTTCAGCGGCTACGGGAAGAGTTGTGCGGGTTCTTGGTTCAGAAGACGATGTCGATATTGCAATAGACCTTATTATTGCTGAACAGCAATTTGAAACAAAGTTTTCGGAATCTGCCTTGCAGGAAGCTAACGCTGCTCAGTTTGATGCGAATGAGGCTTTCGTGCAGGGATACCGTGATTTAACTAAAGAGTTTATTTTTACTATCGATCCTGTCGATGCACGTGATTTTGATGATGCCGTTTCGCTGGAGCGGGATGGTCAAAACTATCGTCTTGGGGTGCACATTGCGGATGTGTCTCGCTATGTTCCTTTTGGTACATCTCTGGATCTCGATGCGCGCCGAAGGGCAACTTCGGTTTACTTGGTTGATCGCGTAATTCCTATGCTTCCAGAACATCTCAGCAACAATCTCTGTTCGTTGGTGCCTGCGCAAAATCGTCCCACAATTACCGTGGAAGTGCTTTTAAGCCCTGCAGGTAAAGTGCTCTCATATGAGGTGTTTCCTTCGGTTATTCGTTCGTCGGCTCGTTTATCCTACGATCAGGCTCAGGCGATCCTCGATTCATATCATCAGAAAAAACCGATTGATCAAATAAATGAAGCGGTAAGTTCTTGTGAGGTTCCTCATGGGTCAATACCGCTTTCCTTAGAGGTTGTAGAAAAACTGCAGCAGAGAATCGTAGGGCTCGACTTTATCGCAAAGGCTTTGTTTGAGCGGCGAAAAAAAGATGGCTGCATGGATTTTGATAGGGTAGAAGCCAAAGTCAAGCTTGATAGTAATCGCAATCCTCTTGAAATTGTGTATCGAAGAAAAACTGATGCAACACAGCTTATTGAAGAGTCCATGATTCTGGCTAACCATCTTGTAGCTGAATGGCTTTTAGGTAAGAATCTTCCTTGCGTCTTCCGTGTTCATGATGCGCCAGATGGGGATGCTTTGCGTTCTTTGTATGCTGTGCTGCGAGAGTTTCCCCTTTTTAACGATATTGATAAGCGACTTTTCTGTGATGGGAACCCTCAAACGCTTCAGGAAATACTTGAGCGGGTTAGTGGTCATCCTTTGCAGGAGTTGGTGAATACCTTACTATTACGCGCAATGAAAAGAGCGGGATACCGCGCCGAACAAGATTTTCATTACGGTTTAGCGCTTGATACGTATTGCCATTTTACTTCTCCTATCAGGCGCTACCCTGATTTGCTTGTTCATCGAATGCTTAAAGAAGGATTCTTCGGGAAGAGTGAAACTTTTGAAGCGCAAAAAAATGCGCTTCCTTGGATGGCAGAACATTCTTCTGAAATGGAACGAAGAGCGGAAAAGGCTGCGCGCCAATCTCAGCTCGTTAAAATTGTTGAGTATATGCAGGCTTTTATCGGTTCAACCTACGATGGAGTAATTTCGCAAGTTTCAACTTTTGGAGTAACGGTGCGATTGGAAAACACCGCAACGGGTACTTTACCGGTGGAAGAATTGGGCGACGAATACTTTTCTCTCGATCCTGCTCGTCATCTTCTTTGTGGGGTATCGACAGGTAGAGTTTATCGACTTGGTCAGCGTTTGCGCGTGGTGCTAGTGGGGGCATATCCAAGAGGAAGGCGTCTTTCGTTCAAATTAGCTCCTGAAGAGCGTCATGATTCAAGGCTTGTCTACGCGAATGACCGTTGGGGCTAGAGAGGCAAAGCGCCTATAATAGAGAATTATTCAAGAAAGCCTTAAAACCTTGTATAAGAAGGAAGCCTTGTATAGGTGGTAGGCAAAGTTAGTCTTTTGAACCTCGGAAAAGGCTTCTTACTATAGAGAAGAAAGCTTTTATGTTGGTTATAAGAAATGAGATAGCACTCGTTTTGCAGATAGAGAGGCATATATGTCAAAAGTAGATAAAGCATATTTAAAGCAACTGGTAGAAACTCCATCGGTTACGGGAACTGAAACCCGTATTGCTTCGGTGGTTCGTGAGCGACTCTCAGAGGTAGCTGACGAAATCGAAACGAATGTCATGGGATCGGTTCATGCTCGATTAGCTGGTAGCGGATCAGCACCGTCAGTTATGATTGCTGCTCATATGGATGAAGTCGGCCTGATGGTTACCCATATCTCAGATCAGGGATTCTTAAGCGTTGCAGCTGTCGGCGGAGTCGATGCAGCGATACTTCCTGGCATGCGTGTCGATGTTCATACGAGTACGGAAACTTTACGTGGAGTGGTGGGGCGAAAACCTATTCATCTTATAGAAGCAGACGAACGAAAAAAGGTTACGCCGCTTACAAGCCTCGTTATCGATTTGGGCTTATCTCCTCGTCGAGTTAAGTCTCTTGTTAAAGTGGGCGATGTTATTACCTATGGTGTTGGTTTTGAAAAAATGGGCAAAGGTATGGCAGTGTCCCGCGGTTTTGACGACAAAGCGGGCGTGTACGTTATCACGCGCGTTATGGAGGAATTGAAGAAAAGCGGCAAAGCAAAAGGTGACTATATTTGTGCTGCTACCGTCCAAGAAGAAATTGGCTTGCGAGGTGGAACTACTTCGGCCTATGGAGTAAATCCTGATGTGGCAATTGCGGTTGATGTAACCCATGCGACTGATTATCCTGGCATAGATCAATCTCGTTACGGTAAGGTGATCTGTGGAGAGGGTCCCGTTATTGCGCGTGGACCCAACATTAATCCTGTGGTGTTCGAGCGTTTGTGTGCGGCAGCAAAGAAGGAAGGAATCGCTGTTCAGTTCGAGGCAGAGCCCGGAGTGACTGGCACTGACGCGGGAACTATGCAAGTGCAAAGGGGTGGATGCGCCTGCGGTCTGGTATCAATACCGCTTCGCTATATGCATACGCCTACCGAAGTTTTGAAGCTGTCCGATTTAGAGGAAACCGTTGCGTTGTTAAAGCGCTTTATTCTCGACTTGGATGAAGACGTTTCCTTTGTGCCAGGGATGTAAGAGATGTCAGCAAAAGAAAAAACCATTGCTAAAAACCGTCGTGCGTTTCACGATTACGAAATACTTGATACCTATGAAGCAGGCATCGTATTAACCGGAACAGAAGTATGTTCGCTTCGCGAAAATAACTGCCAGCTTACCGACTGCTTTGCGTTGATTCGCAAGGGGGAAGTCTGGCTGAACAATTTGCATATTTCCCCCTATAGTCACGGTAATCTAAGCAATCCTGATCCTGACCGAAAGCGCAAGCTTCTGCTTCATAGAAAAGAAATCCGCACCTTAGAGCAAAAAACGCAAGAAAAGGGAATGGCTTTAGTGCCAATCAAGATTTATTTTGATCACAATTCCCGAGTAAAGCTTGAATTAGCAGTTGCTCGTGGTAAAAAACTTTATGACAAACGTGCTGCTATGGCGGAACGTGATTCAAAGCGAGAAATCGAGCGTGCTTTAAAGCAGCGATATCGGTAGAGGAGTTAGCGTGAACGAAAAGGTTTTCAATATGATTGATACCCTTCATGCTCGTCTTAATGATGTGCGTGCAGCGGTTGAATCTCTCTCATGTGAGGCTCCAGAATATGTTGATAAGCTCGACAAGGTCGATGATAGGCTTTACTTGCTGCAGTGTGAGATTGAAAAACTTGCTCAGTCTGCTGAACCTACCGAGGACTCTTCTAAGGAGACTATAGAAACTTCCCCAGAAGCATCGGGTGAGTCAGCAGGGGAGTCGTCAGGTAACGATTCAGTGGATTCAAAAGCAGATTCTGAAGCTAGTGAAACCGCCAAAAAGACTGAAGATGCTGATGAATCAACTAATAAACAGGAACAGAAAAAAGAAATATTTACCGACGATATGAAAGAAAATCTTGCTGATGCAGGTCGTGCAATCGGAAATATCTATCGTGACGGAAAAGAAGTTATTACTGAACTTTCTGGTACGATGGGCGATCTGAAAGATATTTTCAGTTTCGGAAAGAAACGCTAACGTTCTCTATTGTCTTAACAACGATTCTTCGGCAGGAATTTAATTGAGGGTAAAGTTTACCATCTCAAAATTTCTTATCCTATGAAATGAATACGCCCGCACTTACTATAACGCTAAAGTAATAGCTGCATATTTTAGAATTCAACCAGAAAAAGCCACCCTTTCTGGGTGGCTTAACTTTTACTTTGATGAAGTTGAATACCTACTTATAAAGGGATTCTATTCCAGAAGTCGTACGCTGTTATGCGCGCTCGATCTTGCCAGCCTTCATGCACTTAGTGCAAACATTTGCACGCTTAACTTTACCGTTAACCTTGATGGTAACCTTCTGGATGTTAGGACGGAAGGTGCGGTTGCTTACGCGATGAGAGTGGCTGATGCTACGACCAGCGACGGGTGCTTTACCGCAGATCTCGCAAACTTTGGACATTCTAAATCAACTCCATTTACTCTGATATTTGGTACGGTTAGATACCGTTGATTTCCAAAAGCCCAAATACTATACCACAGCAATTTAAATCGTCCAAGTTATTTCTTTGTGAGTTTTTCTTGAAAGTCTTTATCCCTTCGTAAAAATAAAGAAAAATAGTTAGCCAATCGAAGTAATAGGTGTTGCTTCGATGCGTAAACGCGCTCTCTCGTAATGTCGAGTGTTGTTTCCGCTATACTAATAACTTGGTCGTAAGTCATTTGATGGCGGTTCTTGTCATCTTTGAAAGGACAGTTTATATGAGCAACGAAATTGCAGGCGACCTTGTCGTTTCTGAAGAAGTCATTGCTGATGTTGCAGGTCATGCTGCCACTCAGTGTTATGGCGTAGTTGGTATGGCAGCACCTAATGCGGTTGATGGTTTAGCAAAACTTTTGCCAAAGTCTCGTTTGCGTCGTGGCATTGTTGTTTCAACTGACGACGAGGGCACTTTGGTAAGTCTTTACGTCATTCTTGAACATGGGGTAAATATTTCTACCGTTTCTGAAAACCTCGTAGAGCAGGTTTCTTTTGCCTTAAAAGAATTTGTTCGTACTCCTTTTAAAGGCGTGGAGGTACACGTACAGGGAATTAAGGTTCGCTAAATCTTCTAAACAGAGCGGTTATAGGGTCCGCATAACAGCTGGTGCGCAGGGGGGATAGGCGTACTTGAAACATGTTGTGCGATCAGGTCAATTGAGGAGCTAGTAATAACAAATGAGCAACTATACGTCTAACGATATCGTTAATGCTATCGCTGCAGCAGCGAAAGCGTTAGCTGCTCGTAAAGAGGAAATTAATCGACTTAATGTTTTTCCCGTTCCGGATGGCGATACGGGAACCAACATGTCGCTTACCCTTGCTATGGTTGTTGAAAACTTGGCAAAACTGCCTATCGGCGCTACCGATGAAGAGCGCCGTCGCGCCATTACTTCGGGTGCTTTGATGGGAGCTCGAGGCAATTCGGGTGTTATCACCTCGCAGATCATGCGTGGTCTTTGCGAAGGCATCGCAAATCACGAAACCTTTGATCTCGTTGCTGTTGACGATGCCTTTGATAGAGCGGTTGAAGTAGCTTTTAATGCGGTTCGTAAACCTGTTGAAGGCACTATTTTAACGGTTTTACGCGATACTGCTTCAGCGGCGCGAAAGGCTCGTAAAAAGAAGATGGAGCTTGAAGAGGGGCTTCGTTTTATCGTGGGAGAAGCTTATGCTTCTGTCCAACGCACTCCTGATCTTTTGCCTGTTCTCAAAGAAAATGGCGTAGTCGATGCGGGCGGTTTTGGTCTTGCAATTTTCTTTGATTCCTTTGTGTCTGCCTTAACGGGTCGCAGCGATACTTTAGGTGATGAGCTCGCTTTTGCGCGCACTGCTGCTCCTAAAGTAGAAATCGAGCAGATTAACGACTGGGAGGGCTCTGCCTACATGTATTGTAACGAGTTTCTCGTTGACTCTGATACGCTTGATCCCGAAGAGGCGCTCGATTTCTTGCATACGATGGGCGACTGTGAACTTTGTGTTGGTTCGGTTCCTAAGTTTAAGGTTCATGTTCACTCCAACACGCCTGATAAAGTTCTTGCTTACTTCTTGGAGCGAGGTCAGATTTCTGAAGTGTTCATTCATAACATGAAGCTTCAAAGCGAAGAGCGCAGTGCAAAGCTTGAACAGGAGCAGGAAGCAGAAACAAAACCAATCGGATTTGTTGCCGTTGCTGTTGGTTCTGGGAATGCTGCAATTCTTGAAAGTCTAGGCGTTGATTATGTTGTTTCTGGCGGTCAGACCATGAATCCTTCTACGAAGGAATTGCTTGATGCTGTTAATTCCGTAAACGCCGAAGCAGTTATCATTTTACCTAACAACAGCAATATCATAATGGCTGCTCAATCTTGTTCTGAGGTTTCCGATAAACCTTGTGCTGTGGTGCCAACCAAGAGTGTTCCCGAAGCATTTTCGGCAATGTTTGCGTTTGATGAGACGGCTTCGCTTGAAGAAAATGTTGAGGCTATGACTGAAGCACGTGACGAAGTCAAAACAGGCGAAGTTACGCGCGCGATTAAAGATTCAAAAGATGTGCACGGAAATCCCATCCACGATGGCGATGTTATCGGTATTGCTGATGGCGAACTGGAAGTAGTTTCAGATTCGATCGAAGATGCCACTATGCGCATATTGGAAGTACTTGAAGCAGAGGACGCTGACACGCTTACCATTCTTGCAGGTGAAGATTACACCGATGATGCCTTCGAGGCGCTTATCGAGCGCATTGAAGAAGCGTATGAGGATCTTGAGATTGATTCTCATCGCGGAGAGCAGCCTTTGTATCCTATTGTTCTTTCTGTTGAGTAAAGCAAAGCGCTTTCCTTTCTACGATAAGTAGAATCGAGATGTTATCTTGGTAAAGGGGCGGCAATCCCTGTGAATTCTAAATCTCATGAATATTCGAAGGCGGAACAAGGTACCAACCTTGACCGCCTTCATGCTTCTTTGTCGCTTGATGCTTCGGTTGGCGTGGTAAAACAGATAAGCGATACACGAGCCCGTATTCTTTATCGATCTTTTGGGATAAAAACCGTTCGCGATTTATTACAGCTTTACCCTCGACGCTATATTGATATGTCCTGTGTTGTTCCTATTCAGCGAGCTGAAATAGGAAAGTCATATACCATTTTTGGAACGCTTTATGAGATAAAACAAAAACGCCCAAAACCGCGCTTAACACTGGTTGAGCTATCGCTGCTTGATGAAAGCGGGCTTCTGATCGTAACGTGTTTCAATCAGCCTTGGCTTACTGAAAACCTCCATAAGGGTCAGAGGATTTCGGTATCGGGAAAAATTGAATTTTCTTACGGGTTTAAACGGATGGTGAACCCTTTGGTAGTGGTGCACGAGGAGGGTGAAGCTGAAACAGGCGTGGTGCTACCCGTTCATCCTTCGGTAGCTAAAATTCCTCGTACCACTATGCGTCGTCTGATCTCGAATGCGCTCTCTAAGATACAGGGGCTCTATGATCCGCTCCCTCTTTCTTTGAGGGCGCGTTACCGTCTCTATTCTCGCTATCAGGCTTACCGAGGCGTTCATAATCCCGTTTCTATTCCTGATGCTAACCAGGCGCGAAGGCGTCTTCGTTATGAAGAACTGTTCTTTTTGGAATTGGAGCTTATTGATCAGGAACAGAAACGAATAGCGGGAGTTAAGCCCTTTCAGCACCAGATACAAGGTTCCTATCAAGATGCTTTGCGGGCCTTGTTGCCTTTTTCTCTTACCCAGGATCAAGAGACGGCAATAGCTGCTATTTCTGAAAAAATGGCAGAAGACTATCCTATGAATCATCTCCTTCTTGGAGATGTAGGAACGGGAAAAACAATAGTTGCTGCTTTTGCTCTTGCTGCCTGTGCGGACACGGGAACACAGGCGCTCATGATGGGTCCAACAGAGGTACTGGTCCAGCAATACGGTGCAACACTTGGTCCTTTGTTTGATCAAATGGGGGTGAGTTGGGGCATCTTGACAGGATCAACCCCCTCATCGCAGCGCAACGAGTTGTTGTGTGAACTTTCGGAAGGACGTCTACAGGTTCTTTTCGGTACTCACGCGCTTTTAGAGAAAGAGGTAAGGGTTGCTCGCTGTTCGCTTGTTTGTATAGACGAACAACAGCGTTTTGGTGTTGAACAGCGCCAAGCTCTAATAGATAAGGCTCCTGGAGCCGATATTTTATCCATGACCGCAACTCCTATACCACGCTCATTAGCGTTAGCGTTGTATGGGGGACTCTCGCTGTCGTACTTGCATGCTGCTCCCGCTAAACAAGGGGGACGGTCAACGACCGTCTGTCATTTTTCTCAAGAAGGAATAGCTTACGATGCTTTGCGTGCGGCGCTTGAGCGCGGAGAGCAGGCTTATGTAATTTGCCCGCTTATCGGTTTAGATCTTGAAGATCACGAAACTGGTCAGCAAGAGGAAGAGGCAGGCAATCAATCCATAATCGAATATGCAGCAATTGAGTGGGATATAGAACATGATGAAGTAGGAGATACTCTCTCGGCGGCTACTCTTCATGCAAAAATCCTCCAAGAACAAATTGTTCCAGGGGTTCGAGTGGGACTTCTTCATGGAAAGATGAACTCGCAAGAAAAAGCTCAGATTATGGAAGAATTTCGACAGGGTTCAATTCAGGTTCTTGTTTCTACTACGGTTGTTGAAGTGGGTGTTGATGTTCCGAACGCTACGGTAATGATTATTGAAGATGCTGACCGATTTGGATTAGCTCAGCTTCACCAGCTTCGCGGTCGTGTGGGAAGAGGCAATCTTTCAGGATCGGTGTTTTTAGTTTCACGTTCAAAAGCTCCTCAGTCACTTGAGCGTTTGCGTATTATGGAAAAAGTCGATGATGGCTTTGCGCTATCGGAATATGATCTTTCCTTGCGTCGAGAAGGGGATATTTTCGGAAATCGGCAACATGGTCGTTCTCGCCTGGCACTTGTAAATGTAATACGTGATAAAGCAATTATTGAGGCAGCGTATCACGATGCGCGTGCCTGTTATCGTGGGCAAGGTTTATCGCAGGAAGAATATCGTTTGATAATGAATGAATTGAAGATAGTCGAGAAAGCGAGGGGTTGATGAGAATCATTGCGGGGCAGTATCGAGGCAGGCCACTGAAAACCCTTAAAGGATCTAATACTCGTCCTACCACCGACCGAGTAAGAGAAGCGCTCATGAGTTCTCTCTTTAGTGCTCGTGGTGGCTTCGAAGGAGCCTGTGTGCTTGATGCCTTTGCGGGTTCTGGTGCACTTGGCTTGGAATGTTTGAGTCGTGGAGCTTCGTTTTGCGTTTTTTGCGAACAGGATAAAGAAGCCTATCGGATTGTTTCACAAAATATCGCTGCGCTTGGTATTCCTAAAGATCGTTTTGCGCTTAAAAGAAACGATGCTTTTTCGCTTCCCGAAATGACTAACCCTGTTTTTGATTTGCTGTTTTTTGATCCTCCCTATGCGTATGATCCAGTGGATATCTCTGCTTTGCTTGCCGGACTTGATGAAGCGGGTTATATCGCCGAAGGAGCGCTTATCTGTTATGAGTACGCGAAAAAAGACACCTCTGCGGTTATTCAGGCTCTTGATGCGCTAAAATACGTCCATGTTTCTGTAAAAAACTATGGAGACACATCTCTTATAACCCTTAGGAAGGAACAGAAATGAAGAGAGCGGTTGTTCCGGGAACGTTTGATCCCATCACCGCAGGCCATGTAGATGTCATCAAGCGTGCTTCGCAAATCTTTGATGATGTGGTCGTAGCAGTAGCTCAGTCGGTAAAAAAGAATCCTATGTTTGATCTTGAAACAAGGGTTAGCCTTGCAACGCAGGCGGTAGCCGACCTTCCCAATGTCAGTGTTATCAGCTTTGATGGATTGCTGGTGGATTGCGTACGCGAGCTTGATGCTCATGTCGTAGTAAAGGGCCTTCGTGCTATTACTGACTTTGAATATGAATTTCAGATGACGGCACTCAACTACGAATTGAGTCAAGATCTGGAGACGTTCTTTATTATGTCGCCTCCAAAATTTATGTATCTTTCTTCTTCGATTATTCGAGAAATGGCTTCAATGGGGGGCAGCATCAAGGGTTTTGTTCCTCCTTGTGTTGAAGATGCACTGCGAGAATACTTTGCTGATGCCTACAAAAATTCGGGTAAATAAGGACTTCTTTTTAAATTTATGGAGACAATAAGGCTCTATCAGCGCACATAGCGACGCTTTCTGATAGACTTTAAGGTTGTATGTTAGTATTTTTGCGTTAAGATAACTAATCGCGCTTATTTCCCGAAAAGCTCGGAAAGGTAATTTATGGACGAAACAGGAGTATTGAATCTTATTGATGAGCTTACGATGCTCATTGAAGATTCGAAGCCGGCTTTTGGTAAAAATAACTTAAGGCAGGTTGACGCACAGGCTGCTTTTGAAATTCTTGATGAAATTCGAGATACCTTCCCAAGCGAATTTGCTCAAGCTCGCCAGGTTATCCGTGAGCGTCAGGCTTTATTAGATGAAGCTGAAGCACAGGCAAGTCGCTTGATCGAAGATGCTCGTAGCCAGGCTATTACTATTGCAAGCGAGCAGGAGATTGTTCGCATCTCTCAGCAGCAAGCTGATGCCATTTTGGCTGAAGCTCGTGAGCTTGAGCGTGAAACACGCGCAGGCGCAGAAGATTACGCTGATGAAGTGTTTAGCCATGTAGAGCAAAGCCTCGATACAGCACTTAACAGCGTGCGTCGTTGCCGTGATCGCCTCAATGCAAATTCTCTTAATTCGGGTCGCTAATGAATAAACCTATTATTACTATTCCAGACGAACTCTTCGCTCCTGCGGAGAGCTTGTCATTTTCGGGCACCTTTTTACTTCCCGAATTGACCTTAGGGGCAGATACCTATACCTTTGAACATCCTTTAAACTGGAATGTTTTGGTGAGTAATACAGGTGGTTCTCTGCTGGTCACCGGCATTGTTTCTGGAGATGCGGTAACTACGTGCGTGCGTTGTCTTGACCCTGCAGAGTATCGTCTTGAAGGGGAGGTAGAGGGGTATTTCACTATTCCTGGTTCTGATGTTGAGTTGACAGAAGAAGAACAGGAGGAATGTGAACCTTTAAATGAGGATCACACTATTGATCTCACTTCTCTGTTGGTAGCGGCGTTGTCACTTGAGCTACCTCAAACTCCTCTTTGTGATGATGATTGCAAAGGTCTTTGTTCGGGGTGTGGTGCTAACCTTAATTATGAAGAGTGCACGTGTGATAAAAGCGAAGTAGAAGAAGATTTTCACGAGAACCCGTTTGCAGTTCTTAAGAATCTCAAATTTGATGACGAATAAAGACAAGACTGCAAAGCGTTATCTTGTGATATGTTTTTGACTTCATAAAAATTTTTCTTGCTATTTGAATCTATCGTGTTTACAATGTTTTTTCGCGTGATTGCAACTAACAGGTTTTAACCTGCATCATAGAAGGAGATTAATCATGGCAGTGCCAAAGCGTAAAACCGGTCGTGCTCGTACTCATGCACGCAGGAGCGAAAATGATAAAATCGCTTCACCTTCTCGTTCTGTATGCCCACAGTGCGGTGAAGTAAAACTTCCTCATCGTGTATGCCCTAATTGTGGCTTCTATCGTGATCGTGAGGTTATTCAGACCGCTTAGTGCATGCCTTGTTGGTGAATGGTACCCCCGGCGCTGACCGGGGGTTTTTTATATAAGCGGTTTATGACAAGTCCCCACTAAAGGAGATACGATGTCTGAGAAAGTAGTTATTGCAGTAGATGTGCTCGGAGGCGATTTTGGGCCTCAGGTTGTTCTTCCTGGTATTGAACAAGCCCTTGAAGAAGACGAAAATCTCGAAGTTATTGCTTGCGGTCCTAAGGATGTAGTAGTTCCTTTTGCTGAAGCGCATGATCGCGTGCGTGCTCAGGCGACTACTGAAGAAATTACCATGGACGAGCATCCAGCTCAGGCGGTGCGTAAGAAGAAGGATTCCAGTTTAGTGGTTGGAAACCGTCTGGTGAGCGAGGGTGTTGCAGGTGGCTTTTTCTCAGCAGGATCTACAGGTGCCTGTCTTGCTGCTGCCACATTGGTAGTAGGCCGCATTAAAGGCGTTGCTCGTCCTGCGCTCTGCACAATTTTGCCTTCTCCCTCTAAGCCTGTTGTGATGTGTGACGTAGGAGCTAATGCTGATTGCAAGCCTGCTTATCTAGTTCAGTTTGCTCAAATGGCAATTCCGTATGCAGAAAAAGTTGTTGGTATTACGGAACCTAAAGTCGCCTTGCTTAATATCGGCGAAGAAGAAACTAAAGGCTCGAAATTCGCGCAAGAAGCCCATGCGCTTTTGCGTGAATCAGTACCAGAATTTGTAGGGAATGCAGAAGGGCGCGATCTTCTAACCGGTGAATTTGACGTTATTGTTACTGATGGATTTACGGGAAATGTTTGCTTGAAAACCATTGAAGGTGCGGCAAGTGTTCTCTTTAAGAGTATTAAAGATGTGATGATGGCTTCTCCGGTAAGTAAACTGGGTGCTCTTGCGCTGAAGGGTGGTTTGAGCGATCTCAAAAACAATCTTTCCGCCGATGAATATGGTGGTGCTCCGATTTTAGGGGTTAAGGGCGCTTGTTTGGTTGGCCATGGTTCATCAAATGAAACCGCAATTAAAAACGGAATTTTAGTAGCTGCGCGCACGGTTCGTTTGGATGTTTCAGGAATAATTGCACAAACGGTATCAACGGCACAATAGGTTAGCTACAATCAGGTAGGTACCCCCTATAACCTGATGTTTAGAGGATGAACCTTTAAGGTATCAGATAGGCTTGAATACGTTGCTTATTTAGCATGAGGTAGGTAGTTGTCAGGAAGTGCGTTGTTGCTTTTTGGCAACTATTTATTCGGACAAAGTTCGGCAACAGTACCAAAACAAAACGTTACTTTTGGTACTGAAGGTTTTGAGATAGTAGAGTGATAGGAAACGGTGAAAGAACAACCACAACATACTGAAAAGCTCAATCGAGCACAAGAAATATTGGGTTATACGTTTTCAGATCGTTCTTTGCTTCTCGCGGCGCTTACTCATCCTTCTGCAGCGGAAGGCCATTCTATTTCTGATTCGTATGAACGACTCGAGTTTTTAGGCGATAGCATTTTGGGAGCTATTGTTTCTTATGAAGCATTCCATGCCTATCCTGATCTTAATGAAGGCGGGCTTACTCGTATCAAGGTTTCTTTGGTTTCGGGCGCTTCTCTTTCTAAAGTGGCAAGTGATTTAGGTATTGCCGATGTAATCTTCTTTGGTTCCTCTGAACGGGGGACAGGCAGACGTGGCTTGCATTCTGCTTTAGAAAATGTTTATGAGTCATTGGTTGCTGCATTGTATTTAGATGGTGGTTTAGCTCCCGCGATCGCTTTTGTTAAACGTACTTTGATCGTGCGCATGAGCGCAGACATGGCAAAGGAACCTGAGAATCCAAAGAGCGTTTTACAAGAACGATTGCAAGAAGATGGTATTACTCCTACGTATCGCCTGGTCGAAACGCAAGGCCCTCCTCATGATAGGACCTTTGTGACGCAAGTTTTCGTTGGCGTTCAGTCCATTGCTCGTGGTGTGGGACGTACGAAAAAAGAATCCGAAAGCCAGGCGGCAAAATCTGCTCTTGAGGTGCTAAGTTCCTTTTTTGAAGCAAAAGATTCGAAGGATAAAAAACGCAAGGCAGATGCTCGTGCTGCAATAAAGGCAGCAAAAGCCGAAGAAAAAGCACGTCGCCAAGCGGCTCAGCGTGCTAAGAAGCAGAAAAAACAACAACAGCAATAAGGGGCGTCTCGTGTATCTGAAGTCGCTTACCTTAAAAGGTTTTAAGTCTTTTGCTGATCGTACCGTAATGAAGTTTGAGCCAGGGGTTGCCGCTATTGTGGGGCCAAACGGTTCAGGTAAATCCAATATTTCGGATGCGGTTCTATGGGTTTTAGGCGAACGCAATGCAAAGAACCTTCGCGGTCAGTCGATGGAAGACGTCATTTTTGCGGGGTCTTCAGCTCGAAAACCTGTTTCGGTAGCTGAAGTAGAGCTGCTGCTTGATAATTCCGATGGAACGTTGCCTGTTGATTTCAGTGAGGTTTCGATTGGACGACGTATGTATCGCAGTGGCGAGAGTGAATACCTTATTAACGGTAATGTCGTCCGTCGCATGGATGTGTTGGATATTCTCCACGATTCAGGTTTAGGCACGGGGACCAATTCTATTATCTCGCAGGGCAATTTAGATTCGGTACTTTCCTCTCGTCCTGAGGACAGACGTGCACTTATTGAGGAAGCTGCAGGAATCCTTAAACATAAGGAGCGTAAAGCAAAATCTGAACGTAAACTTGCTCAGATGGATGCCCATCTTGATCGAGTGCATGACATTACGGCGGAAGTGGAGCGACAGCTTAAACCTCTTGAGAGAAAAGCGCGCAAAGCGCGGACATATGAAGCTCTTTCTGCGGAAATGAAAGAGCTTAAGCTTCAGCTTGCGGTCGACGATTTGCGTTGCTTACAGAAGCAATGGGATGATACCTTACTAAAGGAAAAAACCCTCACTTCTGAACAGCTTCAGGTAAAAGAAGAATTGGAAGTTGCTGAAAAAGCACTTGATGATCTTCAGCAAACACTGCATGATCGAGGAAGCAAAGAGCTTGAGCTTAACGAGCGATATCGTCGTGCACAAGCTTCTTTTGAACGACTAAACTCTACCGCAATGCTTGTAAGGGAAAAGCGTTCTCATTTTTTGTCGGAAACAGAGCGCTTAACGCGATCGGTTGAAGAAAGTCGTCTTCGTCGTAGTGCGGCAGAAAAAGAGTTAGAGCAAGCTCACGATGCAGCAGTAGTCGCTCAAAAAGAATATACCCAAGCAGAAGAAACGCTGACACGTCTTGAAAGCGAGCATAAAGCGCAAACGGGACAGCGAAATGCCCTTCGCAAAAAAATCGACACTTTGATGTCTGAGCAACGTGGCCTTGTCCATCGCCAAGAAACTATCCAAGCAACGCAGGAGGCATTGCTGGAGAACTTATCTGAAAAACGTGCTCGTGCACAAGTGATCGATGTACAGGTTACTGATGCGCAAAAACGTTTGGATTCTGCGCAAACGCAAGCTACAGAATTGCAGCAAGTTTTTGAGGAACTCTCAAAACAGCACGAGCATCTGCAAGAACAAGAAACCTTTGCGCGTAACAGCTTGAATACTCTTGTTGTAAAACGCGATCAAGGGCGCTCTAATCTGGATGCTGCTCGTGAAGCATATACTCATGCTTCTGCCGAACGTACCGCACTTGAAGAGTTGGAGAGGGCTTCAGAATCGGCGAACCCACTCTTGGCCCATGTTCTTGATTCGCGTGCTAACCTTGCCCCCGATTCAAAAGTGCTTTCGCATGTAATAAAAGCGCCATCAAAATTCGACGGACTCCTAGAGATGCTTTTAGGTGACGATGTATATGCCCTTATCACCTCAAAAGCTTCGGAAGCTATCTCTTTGGGTCGTCAAGCGCTCGACTGCCAAGCGTATGGTGCTGCAAGTATTTTTACCTGTGAACATTCTGCAGCTTTTTCAAACAAAGAAAACCTTTCTAAGGACAGTCAAGAGGAATACCGCCCCGAGAAGGGTTCTCGCTTAATTGATGAATTAGAAATTGATCCAAAGTATCGCGCGTTGCTCGAAACGTTTTTAGGTGATGTGTATGTGGTTGATACTCTCGCCGATGCTTTAGAGGCACAACGGCAAGATACTAAAGCTTCTCATAGATTTGTATCTCTCGATGGTGCAATTGTGTATCCTCAGGGCAAAATAGGTGTTTCAAGGAAGTCTGAAGAGGATCAAAAAAATAGTGCGCTTTCACGGAGGAGAGCGCTCGATCAGGCTCGTCAAACTGAACGAGATTTACAAGAAACCTATGAGCGAATTCAAGCAGAAAATAAAACACTTGAAGAAGAACTGCGCAAAGCTCAAACGGAATCTCTAAAACTTACTGAAGCGCTTGCGAGCAGCAAAGGTCGGTGTGAGTCAGCCGAAAGAGACGCAATACAGTCTGCTCAAAGTGTTGCTGAGTTTAAAAAAGAGCTCACTGAACTTCTTCGTGAGCAACAAGCAAACGAAGCGTTTCTTGCGAAGGCTCAACCGGATTCTGACGAATTGGAAAAAGAGCTTGCTGAGGTTTTGGCAAAGCTTGAGCTCAATAAAGAAGAAGTTTCGCAGGTTGAAAAATCACTTTCTCCTTTGCGCCGCACTATAGTAAGTCTTTCGGAAAAATTAAGTGACGCTCGTTTAGAGTCTGCTCGTTTATCGGAGCGTTTAGCGTACGCTTTGCGAATGGAGCAGACAAGAAGCCAAGAGATATCTTCCTCGACAAAAGAAGATGAACGGGCGTATCGTCGGATTGCGATAGTCCGAGGAGCAAGCCAGCGAGCTGATGCGCTCTTAGCAACTCTCGCTTCGCTTTCTGATGCTGCTTCGCTTGTTTCGCTTCGTTTGGAGCAGGAATCCCAAACTGAGCAAAACGCTTCTCGAGAACTGCATGACAACATTGCTAAAGCAACTCAAACATCGCGTGAAGTTCGCGAGCGTTTTGATGGATGCAGTGCAAAACTAGCTGAGGTCCGCATAGAAAAGGGCCGTTTGGAAATACAGGTGGATGCAGGAATCAAAGCTATTGTTGAAGATTGCGACACTTCACTCGAGCAAGCTCTTAGTCTGGAGGCGTTGCAGGACCGTAGTGCAGTTGAAGAGCATTGTGCTTCTCTTGAGCGTCGTATCAAAAATATGGGCACTATCAATCCTGATGCCGCTCAGGAATATGAAGAGGTTAATAAACGTTTCCAGTATTTATCCGCTCAGCTAGAAGATATGCGTTTGGCGCGTAGATCGCTTGCGCGTATTGTTTCGGTAATTGACGAACGAATGCGCAACGACTTTATAACTACGTTTGAGCAGGTAAATGATAACTTCTCTGAGATATTTTCAACGCTCTTTCCGGGTGGTCAGGCGCATTTATCATTGGTCGATCCCGACGATTTGGAACATACAGGTGTTGATGTTCATGCGCAGCCGGTAGGAAAACGCGTAAAGAAAATGTCTTTACTTTCAGGTGGCGAAAAATCAATGACGGCAATGGCGTTGCTGTTTGCGGTTTATCGGATTCGCCAAACCCCGTTTTATATTTTGGACGAGGTTGAAGCGGCGCTTGACGATACTAATCTGCGTCGTTTGATTGCCTACCTAGAAGTTATTCGCGATCAAACTCAGTTCATTATGATTACTCACCAACGTCGCACCATGGAATCAGCAGATATACTATATGGTGTTTCCATGCAGGCTGACGGCATTACTAAAGTGATAAGTCAAAAGATAGATAACGCAATGCGCAAGGAGGGCTAAATGGGCTTCTTTGAGAAAATAAATGCGGGATTGTCGCGTTCTCGAGAGCGTTTAAAGGAGCAGATGAATATTCTGCTTGATCGCGGTCCTGATGTTGATGAGGATTTTTGGGAAACGCTCGAAGAAACTCTTATTCTTGCTGATCTGGGAGCCAGTGCTGCCGATGAGATTGTTGAAGAATTGCGTGATCAAGCTCGCCGTAAGGCATTGCCTGATGCTTATGCCGTTTTTGATATGCTTATCGAGCAAATTGCCTCAACCTTTACTCCTGCAGAGGAAGATGTTTTCGAAAAGAATCCCTCGTTGGTTCTTTTTGTGGGGGTAAACGGTTCAGGAAAAACTACTACGGTTGGTAAAGTGGCGGCAGCTGCCCACGAGAAGGGCAGGAAGGTATTGCTTGGGAGCGCGGATACTTTTCGCGCAGCAGCGATTGAGCAGTTGGAAGTTTGGGCACAGCGTGCTGAGGTTGAAATCGTAAGCCGTGAGCGTGGTAGTGACCCAGCAAGCGTTTGCTATGAAACGATAGAGCGTGCAGAAAAGGCAGGCTCGGATTTGGTGTTGATAGACACCGCAGGACGTCTTCATACTTCCAATGATCTTATGCGCGAACTCCAAAAAGTCGTTAATGTTGTACGCAAACGTTCTTCGATTCCTGTTTCAACGCTTTTGGTAGTAGATGCGACTACTGGCCAAAATGGTTTGCAGCAAGCTCGAGAGTTTGATAAAGCGCTCGATTTGGATGGGGTAGTTCTAACAAAGCTCGACGGTACTGCGAAAGGTGGTATCGCGCTTGCTATATCTCATGAACTTGAATTGCCTATCTGTAAGATTGGCGTAGGCGAGGGAATAGACGATTTGCAGGATTTTGATGCGCATGATTTTGCGCGTGCATTGATAGGAGACATGACCGATGTTCGATAATCTCTCCGATAAGCTTCAGTCGGTATTCAGCGGCCTTCGTAGCAAGGGTCGTTTAAATGAAGAAGACATTGATGCAGCTATGCGCGAAATTCGCATGGCGCTTTTGGAAGCCGACGTTAACTTCAAGGTTGTAAAGTCGTTTATCAAGCGGACCAAAGAGCGTTGTCTGACAGCAGAAATCATGGACTCTTTGACTCCAGCTCAAAATGTTATCAAGGTTGTTCTTGATGAATTGACTGAGCTTCTTGGACGCGAAGAGGCACCGTTAAAGCTTTCCAGCCGTATTCCTAATGTAATCATGTTGGTTGGCCTGCAGGGCTCTGGTAAAACAACGGCAGCGGCAAAGCTTGCTTATTTACTTAAAGGAAAAAATCATAATCCACTTTTAGTTGCCTGTGACGTATATCGTCCTGCAGCTGCTGATCAATTGCAGACGCTTGGTGATGAAATGGGCATTCGCGTCTATCGCGGAGAAGGAAAGGACCCCGTTAAGATTGCAAAAGAGGGCGTTCGAGATGCGATCGATTCACTGCGCGATGTGGTGATTGTAGATACGGCAGGTCGTTTACATGTAGATGACGAAATGATGGAAGAAGCTCAGGCAATCAAAGCTGCGGTTGAACCAGATCAAATTTACATGGTTGTTGACGCCATGACTGGTCAGGATGCGGTAAACGTCGCTAAAGCTTTTGCTGATCGTGTTGATTTTGATGGCGTCATTATGTCTAAGATGGACGGCGATGCGCGTGGCGGTGGCGCACTCTCTATCAAGCAGGTAACAGGAAAGCCGATTTCTTTCATATCGTCGGGAGAAAAACCAGATTCTTTAGAAGAGTTCCATCCGGATCGTATGGCAAAACGAATCCTTGGCATGGGTGACGTTGTTAGCATTATCGAAACTGCTTCAAAATTAAAGGCAGAAGAAATTGAGGAAGAAGAAGCCGAGCGCATGGCACGCGGCAATTTGACCTTAAACGACTTCTTGCTTATGAAGCAGCAGGTTAACAAAATGGGTGGTATCCAGAAACTGGTAAGCGCTCTACCTGGTGGCGATAAAGCTATGCGTGAAGGTCAAGTCAACGAACATGCTCTTGACGATATGACCGTCATTATCAGTTCAATGACTAAGCGTGAACGCGAGCATCCTGAAATTCTTAACGGATCTCGAAAGGCTCGTATTGCTGCAGGTGCAGGCGTTAAGGTGTACCAAGTAAATCAATTGCTTAAGCAATTTAGTGAAACTAAAAAAATGGTTCGTCGCATGATGGATCAACAAGAAGCTGCCTATGCCCGAAAGGGTAAGAAAGGCAAAAAAGGTAAGAAGGGAAAGAACAGCAAACGAAGGATGGGAGTTCCCGGTATGGCGGGACTTTCCATAAAGGATATGAAGAAGATGCAAGACATGATGAGTGGTCTTGATGATTCTTCATCTAAGAGGTAATATCAATAATTGCTGTTTTGCGACTCGGAAGAGAGAAGTTTCCGCATAGTCGCGTGTTAAGTATTAGAAGGAGTACAACTCGATGGCAGTCAAGATCCGTCTCGCCCGTCACGGCGCTAAAAAGGCACCTTATTATCGTATCGTAGTAGCTGATTCTCGCGCTCGTCGCGATGGTCGCTATATTGAGCAGGTTGGCACCTATAATCCTGTTACCACTCCTGCAGCGGTAACTATTGACCTCGAAAAGGTTGACAAGTGGGTTGCAAACGGCGCTCAGCCTACTGACACGGTAGCTCGCCTCATTGAGGCAGAACGCAAGAACGCGTAAATCATGGCGGAATTCCGCGAAGATATTGCTAACTTGGTAGAAGCCTTGGTTGTTCCACTTGTGGACGATCCCGATGCTGTTGAAATTACTTCAACGGATACTGAAGAAGGCGCTCTTTTGGTAGAGATTAGTGTTGCTGACGAAGATGCTGGCAAAGTAATTGGTCGCCAAGGGCGTGTAATTAAGGCTATTCGCACCTTGTGTCGCGCAGCTGGTTCGCGCAACGGCGCTGCCGTTGAGGTAGAAATTATTGATTAAGGTCCCCTAAGATAATGGGTTCCTGGACGAACATTGCTGCGCTTCTTAGCGCTAAAACAAAAGAAGGAGGACTTTCTGTCAAACCGACAGAGGGTCTTCCTTTTTTGCTAACCGAAGGTCTTGAGGTTACTTTTGTTCCGCCTCTTTTGCGTTTTCCTCGTTCTTCTAAAGTAAAGCGTGTTGAAAATCCTTCTCCAGGTAAATACTTGGTGTATTTTGAGGATATTGATTCACGCAATGACGCGGAGTTATTAGAAGGGCATTTTTGCCTTGTGAGAGACAGCGATCTTCCTGAAAACTTTGACATTTCAGATGATCGCATGATAGTTGGATTCGCTGTTTGTGACGAAGCGCAAGGATTCCTTGGTAGGGTTGTTCGCATAGAGGAAAATCCCGCACATCCTTTATTAGTGGTTATGCGAGAAGAAGATGCTTCTTCGATACAAGGTCAAACTTTCGAAGATCAAACTAACCTTCAAGATTCTGACAACAATAATGCAGCATACACAGAAGTGCTTATTCCGCTTGTTGATGCATTCGTGGTGGATATCGATGAGAATGCGTGCGTAATAAAGGTTTCGTTGCCTGATGGTTTGCTTGATTTATAGGAGTATTCATTCATGAAAATAGAAACCCTCTCAGTGTTTCCGCATTGTTATGACTCTGTCATGAATGAATCGATGATGCGCATTGCTCAGGAAAAAGGATACCTTGATTTCACTGCTCATGATTTACGAGATTGGACTCACGACAAGCATCGCACTACCGATGATGAACCATACGGTGGTGGTCAGGGTCTTGTAATGAAATGCGAACCAATCTTTGAAGCATGTGATGATCTTTTTGCTCAATCAGAAGAAAAACCTTATGTTATTTTTCTTTCTCCTACCGGTGAAGTATTTAATGATGCACTTACTTTAGAGTTAGCTCGTAAGCCCCATTTATTTTTTATCTGCGGCCATTATGAGGGAATAGATGAGCGTGTTTATTCTCTTGCAGATAAGGTGATTTCAATTGGTGATTATGTTCTTACAAGCGGCGAGCTTGCTTCGATGGTAGTGATTGACGCCGTGGTTCGTCGTATCGATGGAGTACTTGGCGATGAAGGCAGTTCAGTGGATGAGAGTTTCTACGATGGATTGTTGGAGTATCCGCAATACACGAGACCTGCTGAATATCGTGGAATGAAAGTGCCTGATGTTTTGCTTTCAGGGCACCACGCTAAAATTGCTAAATGGAGAAGAGAGCAGAGTTTAATCCGCACCAAGCGCTGGCGACCCGATTTATTGGAGAGCGCTAATATTAGTGCATCTGAGCGAAATTTTCTTGATTCTCTTGGAGACTGAGAGCTTGCAGCATCAACTTTGTCTTAATATGGGAGAACTATCAAAAAAAATGCTTGTTTCTTTTGGAAAAAAGTAACAGTTTACTTTTATTGGAAGATGGTAATGAGAAAGGATGAGGCTTTGTGGATTCCGGACAGCACGCTACAAGGCGACAGCCGGGCATCTTGAGGCGATTTCTCAGCTTTGTTATATGCATAGCAGTGGTACTTGCTGCGGCATGGGGAATTAGAACCTATGTAGTGGAACCGTTTGAGGTTCCTTCAGCTTCAATGGAAACAACTATCATGACAGGTGATAGGTTATTTGCTGAAAAGGTAAGTTATCATTTTGCCGATGTTCAACCAGGCGATATCGTAGTCTTTTCTGATCCTCAGGTTCCGTCTCGTGTGTTGGTGAAGCGTGTTATTGCTACCGAAGGACAAACGATATCAATCTCCGGTGGCACTCTTTATATTGATGGCGTAGCACAAAGCGAGCCCTATGTTACGGGTGAGACGTATCCGCTCTCACAAACAGCTGGTAATGTATCGATAAGCTATCCCTATGTGGTTCCAGAAGGCGAAGTATGGGTGATGGGCGACAATCGCGAAAACTCATCAGACTCTCGCTATTTTGGCTCTATTGATGAAGACACCATTTTTGGTAAAGCGATACTAACGTATTGGCCGCTTGATCGAATTGGTCTTTTATAGTCAAAGGTATACAGTCGCGTTCAATTTGATAAAGGAGTTTTAATGACTAATCTCGCATCAGACGCATCTGATTTGCGTGCTTCTGACGTGCTGACCTTTCAGGATATGATCCTGTCTCTTCAGCGCTATTGGGCTAATTTGGGTTGTGTAATTATGCAGCCTTACGACAACGAAGTTGGCGCGGGTACGTTCCATACCGCTACCACTTTACGCAGTTTAGGTCCTGATACGTGGAAAACTGCCTATGTTCAACCGTGTCGTCGCCCTGCAGATGGTCGTTATGGTGAAAATCCAAACCGAATGCAGCATTATTATCAGTTTCAGGTTCTTTTGAAGCCTTCTCCTGACAATGTTCAGGATTTATACCTTAATTCTTTGCGTACTATTGGTATTGATCCTGAAAAACACGACATCCGTTTTGTTGAGGATGACTGGGAGAGCCCAACGCTTGGTGCTTGGGGCCTTGGCTGGGAAGTCTGGCTCAATGGTATGGAGGTAACGCAGTTTACCTACTTCCAGCAAGTCGGTGGATTCGAATGCAGGCCCGTTCCTTCTGAAATAACCTACGGTCTTGAACGCTTAGCGATGTATATCCAGGGAGTAGATTCTGTTTACGACCTTATCTGGGCACGTGGGGATGATGGCAGTGTCTTCACGTACGGCGATGTGTTCTTGGAAAACGAACGTGAGTTTTCTGCCTATAACTTTGAAATTGCTGATACCGATTTGCTTTTCGGTGAGTTTGATCGCTACGAGGCTGAATGCAAACGAGTTCTTGAAGCAGGTCTTCCGCTTCCTGCATACGATTACGTTCTTAAGTGTTCGCACGCCTTTAACTTGCTCGACGCACGCGGTGTTATCAGCGCAACTGAACGTATGGCGTATATCTTACGTGTTCGTACTATTGCAAAAGCTTGTTGTGCTTCGTATTTGGAGCATGTTGTAGGTGTTAAACCCGCTCAAGATGAAAAAGGAGAATAGGAATGTCACAGCAGAGTCTTGCTTTTGAAATCGGTACTGAGGAAATTCCTGCCTTTGATTTATCTAACGCGGTTAAGCAGCTCCAAACTCTTGCACCACGTCTGTTAGACGAAGCTGCGATTCCTCATGGCGAAACTGAAGTGTATTCTTCTCCTCGTCGTTTAATAGTGGTGGTTCACGATATTCCTGAAGCGACGGAAGAAAAAAACGAAGTATTTAAGGGCCCCTCAGCAAAGATTGCTTTTGATGAGGAGGGTAATCCCACTAAGGCTGCTCAAGGCTTCGCTCGCGGCAAAGGAATAGATCCCTCTGAATTGGTAGTTGAAGAGGGCTATGTGTATGCACGTACCCATACGCCTTCTGTTCAGGTATCAAGCTTATTATCGAATGTGCTTGAAGGTATCGTTCGTGGTATTTCGTGGCCAAAGTCCCAGAGGTGGGGAAGCGAATCGGAGTATTTTTCTCGTCCTATTCGTTGGTTTGTTGCCCTTTTTGGTTCGGAAGTGATTCCGTTTACTTTTGCTGGCTTATCAGCGGATCGCTTGACCTATGGTCATCGGTTTTTAGCACCTGGACCATTTTCGGTAGCAAATGCAGATGAATTAGTTTCTACAGTTCGAAAAGCATTCGTGGTTCCTTCAGAGAGGGAACGCGAAGAAGTTATTCGCGAGGGTGTTTCTGAGATTGAGCAGAAAACTGGTTTCCATGCCGTTTTGCCACCAAAAACGTTAGTTGAGGTAGTCAATTTGGCTGAGTATCCTTCTGCTTTAATGGGTACTTTTGATGAGGAATTCCTGCAGGTTCCTGAAGAGATTATCGTGGATGCCATGTTGATGCATCAACGCTATTTCCCTCTGTATGATAACGATAATAAGTTAACCAACCGTTTTATCGTGGTGGGCAATGGTGATCCTTCATGTGCCGAGACCATCATTGATGGTAATGAACGTGTGGTGCGCGCTCGCTTATACGATGCAAAATTCTTCTATGATGAAGATTTGAAAAAACCACTTGAATCATATGTGGATCAACTTGCACAGGTAGTTTTCCAGGAAAAACTGGGAACAATGCTTGATAAGACTAACCGAATTGGGGGACTTGCAGAGCACTTGGTAAGCGATGCTGGTCTTACGGATCAAGATGCCTTGGATGCTCTTCGTGCTGCTAAGCTTTGTAAGGCTGACTTGGTAACCAGTGCGGTAATAGAGTTTACTTCAGTCCAGGGTGTAATGGGTTCCTACTACGCGTTGGCTTCTGGGGAAACTCCACAGGTTGCTCAGGCGATCGAGCAGCATTATCGACCTCGTTTTGCTGGCGATGACGTTCCAGAAACTTTGGTTGGCAAAGTGGTAGCCCTCGCTGACAAACTCGATACTATCTGTGGACTCTTTGCGGTAAACCAAGGCCCAAGCGGCTCCTCTGATCCTTTTGCGCTTCGTCGCAGTGCTATCGGTATTGTTGCTATTCTTTCGGGAGACAATCCGCTTCCCATCAGCTTGATTTCAGCAATAGATGCCTCCTTGGATTTATATGCTAAGGCGGGAATTCAGTTTGATGCGACAGCAGTTCGTAGTGAGGTTATTGACTTCTTCATTACAAGAACGCGTGTGATGTTGCGTGATAGCGGTAAAGGCCTTGATGCGATTGATGCTGTTTTGGCGGCGGGAGTACAAGAGCCTCTTGAACTTATCCATCGCGTAGAGGCTCTCGAACAAGCACGTAGTAATGAGCCTGATACCTTTGAAAATCTTGCTACCGCTTATGCTCGTGCCAATAACTTGCGTGATCCTAACCTGGGAAGCAACGTCGATGAAAGTTTGTTGAGCGAAGTTGAACATGCGCTCTCATGTGCGGTTGTGCAAGCTGAAAACATGGTAGCTTTGGCTCTTGAATCCGACAATTATGCTGATGCGCTAAACGAGCTTGCTGCGTTGCGCGCACCGATCGATTTGTTCTTTGAACGTGTGATGATTATGGACGAAAATCAGGCCCTTCGCGAAAATCGCCTCAGGCTTCTTAATCGCTTTGTGGGAGTATTTACCAACGTGGCTGATTTTTCGTTACTTTCAAAATAGCGTTTTATCATGCGGCCCTTGCATAGAGGGCCGCTTTTTGGTTCTGTAGAGTTTTGTAGAGAAAGGAGAATAATGCAAAAATGGATTTTGCAAGGTAAAAGCTCCAAAACATTGCCTACGGTTCATATTGTGTCTGATTCAGTTGGAACAACTGCGCAGGGGCTCGTGCGTGCAGCTGCGGCATGTTTTGAGGTGTTCGATCCTGCGATTGAAATTCTTCCACGAGTAAGTTCTGAAAAAGAAATGATTTCAGAAATTGATGCTCACGTGTCGCTTCATCGTCGCATCGGAGAACATCCTTTCGTTCTCTTTTATACGTTGGTTTCTCCTGCTATGCGGCAGGCTCTTCAGGAGTATATAGACAAGAATAGCGACATTATTATTGCGGTTGATGTTATGAGCCAAGCGCTTGATGCCTTAACTCAAGCATCAGGTCAGGATCCTATCGCTAAGCCGGGAAAAATTCATTCCGTTAATGAATATTATTTCCGTAGAATTGATGCGATGGAATTTACTATTTCGCATGACGATGGCCGTAATCCCCAAGATCTTACGAAGGCCGATATTGTATTGATTGGGGTGTCTCGTTCGTCGAAAACCCCTCTTTCGATTTATCTCTCACAGATGGGGTATAAGGTGGCAAATGTGCCGCTCGACCCTCAATCTGATCCGCCTAAAGAGATTTTCGAAGTTGATCCAACCCGTTTATTTGGTCTCATAATTTCCGCGGAAATTTTAGCTGATATTCGCAAGAAACGCCTCGGAAAAGCTACTAATGTGGCTGCTTCTTATGCAGATTTGGAGTGTGTTTATCAGGATTTAGAATCTGCCCGTGCTCTTATGAGAAAGCTCGGTTGTATAGTTATTCGTACCGACAACAGGGCAATCGAAGAAACAGCACAAGAGATTTTGCGGTATTATGAGAATGCTCACCCACAATTGGACTAGTGCGCGTGAGGAAGAAAAGTTTAATCTAAGGAGAACATGGTGACTGACCAAGTAAAGCGCGTCTATGCTTTCGGTAAGGACGCAAATGGTAAGAACGTTACTGAAGGCAACACCAACATGAAGGCCATTCTTGGTGGTAAGGGCGCAAACCTTGCTGAAATGGCAAACATCGGCCTTCCTGTCCCTCCCGGATTCACTATTTCTTGCCAGACTTGCATGGAGTATGCAAACTCCGACAATACCTGGCCTGAGGGAGTTCTGGACACCATTGAAGAGTATCGTGAAGATCTCGAAGCCCGTATCGGTAAAAAGATTGGTGACCCTGAAGATCCACTGTTGGTTTCCGTTCGTTCTGGTGCACCAATGTCGATGCCAGGCATGATGGACACCGTATTGAATCTGGGGCTCAACGATAAATCCATTCACGGCTTAATCAAGCAGACTGAGAATCCTCGTTTTGCATGGGACTCCTATCGTCGCTTTATTCAGATGTTCTCTAACGTAGTAATGGGTCTTGATGGTGACCTGTTTGAAAATGCGATCAACATCATGAAGCGTGACCGTGGTGTTGAATCAGATACCGATCTTACGGCTGAAGATCTTGAGCAGCTCGTAGAGGTATTCAAGGGCATTTTCACGGATAACGTAAGCGCAGAAGAATATCCTTCACTTGTCGTTGATGGCAAAGTTCAGTTCCCTCAAAATCCAGACGTTCAACTTCGCTTGGCTATCGAGGCAGTATTTGGCTCTTGGAATAATCCTCGTGCAATCCTGTATCGCAAGCAGAACAAGATTTCTGATGATTTGGGCACTGCGGTAAATGTTCAGTCGATGATTTTCGGCAACAAGGGCAATACGTCTGCTACGGGTGTTGCATTTACTCGTAATCCTGCAACAGGTGAAAAGGAATTCTACGGCGACTACTTGGTAAACGCTCAAGGCGAAGACGTAGTAGCAGGTATTCGTAACACCAGCCCTATTTCTGATCTTAAGCATGTGGAAGGCCTCGAAGAGGCAGGTCGTGAACTCGAAGAGGTATTCACTATTCTCGAGAATCACTTCCGTGATATGTGCGACATCGAATTCACTATCGAGCAGGGTAAGCTTTGGATGCTCCAGACTCGTGTTGGTAAGCGTACTGCTCAGGCTGCTCTTCACATTGCTATCGAAATGGAAAAGGAAGGCCTTATCACTAAGGAAGAGGCAGTTCAGCGTGTTGATCCTGAACAGCTCGATCAGCTTCTTCATCCACAGTTTGACACCAAGGCCGAATACGATGTGGTTGCAAAAGGCTTGAACGCATCTCCTGGTGCTGCAGTGGGCGAGGCCGTATTCTCCTCTGAAGCTGCTGTTGAAGCAGCAAAGGAAGGTCGCAAGACCGTTTTGGTACGCTGGGAAACTACTCCCGATGACCTTGCTGGCATGATTGCTGCAGAGGGCATCTTGACCTCTCATGGTGGTAAGACTTCTCATGCAGCTGTTATTGCTCGTGGCATGGGTGCTCCTTGCGTATGTGGTGTAGATACCTTAAAGATTGATGCTGAGGCAAAGCAGGCAGCTATTGCTGGTACCGATATCGTGATCAAGGAAGGCGATATGATTTCCTTGGACGGTACTACAGGCATTGTTGTTCTGGGTGCTGTTGAGCTTGTTGAGCCTGAGATGGCAGGCGATCTTGATACTATTCTTGAGTGGGCAGACGAATTCCGTACCATGGGTGTTCGCGCGAATGCTGACAATCCTGAGGATGCAGCAACTGCTCGCAAGTTTGGTGCACAGGGCATTGGCCTTTGCCGTACCGAGCATATGTTCTTGGGCGATCGTAAGCAGATCATTCAGACCTTCATCTTGAATGAAGATGAAGCAGTTCGCGAAAAGGCAGTAGACGATCTGTTCAAAGCTCAGACTGGTGACTTCCTGGGTATGTTCAAGGCAATGGATGGTTATCCAGTTATCGTTCGTTTGCTTGACCCACCACTGCATGAGTTCCTTGAGAGCGCACGTTCTTTGGATGTTGAAATTGCTCGTCTCGAAGCATCTGGCGGCGATCCTGATGTGATTGAGAAGAAGCGTCAGCTTATGGAGCAGATCGACGGCATGAGCGAGCAGAATCCTATGTTGGGTCTTCGTGGCTGCCGTTTGGCAATAAAGTTCCCTATTCTTCCTGAAATGCAGGTTCGCGCTATTGCAACTGCTGCTGCTCAGTTGAAGAAAGAAGGTCTTGATCCTAAGCCTGAAATCATGATTCCTCTGGTTTCTGTTGTTCCTGAACTTGCAAAGCTTCGTGAACTTGCTGAAAAGATCATTGCTGAGGTTGCAGAAGAGCAGGGTGTCGAGCTTGAGATTCCCGTTGGTACCATGATCGAGCTTCCTCGTGCTGCAGTTACGGCTGATGAAATTGCAACGCAGGCAGACTTCTTCAGCTTTGGTACTAACGACCTTACTCAGACCACGTTTGGTTTCTCTCGTGACGACGTTGAAGCTGAGTTTATTCCTCAGTACTTGGCAGAGCGCATTCTTCCATACAATCCTTTCGCAACCGTTGATCCTGGTGTTGCAAAATTGGTTAAGATGGGCGTTGAGCTTGGTCACCAGGGTAATCCAGACATCGTTTGCGGCGTTTGCGGTGAGCATGGTGGCGATCCTGATTCTGTTAAGACCTTCTATGGAATCGGACTCGATTATGTAAGCTGCTCACCTTATCGTGTACCTTTGGCACGTTTGGCTGCTGCTCAGGCTGCTTTGGCAGACAAGTAAACATTTGAGTTACTTGGTAATTTTGCTAAGTAATCAAACAATATGCGTGTATTTAGATGCCCACCAATCGGTGGGCATCTTTTTGCATATTATGTGACGCACCATTTATAAAGATGCAAGTGATTGCGCAACTAAACTTGCAATATGAACGGGCTTTAACTTTTTAGAATTGGCTTGGGTTGTGAATGTTTGAGCTTCGGTTTGACTTGATGAAAAACGTGAATTCATTCGCTGGATTCCTTCTAAGCAGCCTGTGCAATAGCACCCAACGAAAACAGTCGAGTATTGTTCTGCGTGTTTGCTTAGTATTTTTTCTTGCTCCTCGAAACTGCACGGTTTAAAAATCGGGTCTTTAAATAAATTTGGGGCGAGTGTTTTATAGCGAGGGGAAGGCTCTTGTAATAGGCTAGATCCACAATAGTCAGAATGTTCATAATTGTTTTCTAATTCAACTATAGAGGCATTCATTTTTTTAAGAATCTCTCGGACTGAAGCTTGAAGGTTTGGGTGATTTCGAGAACGCCAGCAGTCTTGTACGGTAATTTTTTCCTTTTTGAGATCAACCCATGATAGAGGTTTTTTCTTGGTTGGTAGGCTATCGTATTCAAGCACCACTTCATAGATGCTCTTAAGTTTTACAGAAGGGTTTGATTCTTGCATGATAAGTGCGCAAGTGGGGCATACGTAAATTACCGTGTCGTTTTCTTTTGGCGTAGCAAACTCTTTTGAACAGCAACCTAATATGATTGCATCAAACTGTTCTTTGTAAAAGCGAATCAAGGTTTTACTCGCCTGAGGGTCGAGTTTTGTGAATTTACATCCAGGAAGATAAAACGTTGTCATGCGATCCTATCGTTCGGCATAAAAAACTTACATGGAGTTCAGTAGATTAACTTAGTTCGATACAGAGGTGTCGTAAATCTCAGTCTCCCAAAACGATTCCGATTCCTATACTTCATTCGTCTATATATCTTCGTTTACCGTAATCCACTATATCGTGGAAAATGTGTACTAATTGTAATAACTTTATGAAGACATTTATGTTCAAAGACTGACTATACAAGTCATTCAAGCTGATTAGACGCGAGATTAATTCATATCAATCGGTGTGAAATATCTCTCGAGGGAGGGGATGACATGGTTTTCCAAAAACTGGGGCAGTCACTGCTGATATTGATAGCCGCTTTTACTCTCATGATCGGGCTTACGGGTTGCACGGGTGCACTTACTTCGAGTGGATCAAACTCATCAAATGATTCGAGTTCTTCCAGTTCGAGCTCGACGTACTCGGATGATGAAAGCGCGACCGAGGATGATACCACCCTAGAAGATGACAGTTCATCTTTGCCTGCTAATTCTGGTGCTTCCTCGGAGTATGGCACGCTTGATCCTGATTGGCGTTCCTCTTGCGTTAACGGATATCGAGTTTTTGATGTTTCGGCAGTAGATGACTGGCAAAGTCCATCTCCAGAGGTTCAAGATCTTGTGGATCGCATTGAGGCTCATTACGATTTGGGGCTAGAGTTCGTTGACGTTAAAGAAGATAGTGGTGGTTGGCGTTACTACTTCCAGGATGCCGATGCTCAAGATGATCCCTATGGAGGCGATTCCCTTTCCATTAAAGTAATGCCAGGGAGTGGAATGTATGCAGCAATGGGTCTTTATTGCGTCGATGCAGATGATGTAGTTGGCGTTTCTGAAATGGTTGCAGAGGTTTTCGGGTTTGATACGTATCCAATCGATGAGGTTGCCGATATCTTTAGCGATCCTAATGCTGAAGAAGGTTCTCAGAACCATTATGAAGGTGGGCCTGTATACGAATGGGCTTATTGCAAAGATGCCGGGGGAAGTGCCCTTGAAAAAGGCATTTCGTTTGTTGGATTTGCGTTTGCCTAGGGCACATTTAGCCTAAAAAATCCAAAAAAAAGCCGAACACCAACAAGAGTGTTCGGCTTTTAGTTTGCATTCGAAAAAAACAAAAGGCGAACTCCTATTTGAAGAGTTCGCCTAATTCTTCTCTGGTGGAGGCGCGGAGAATCGAACTCCGGTCCATACTAAATCATCAGCAAGGCGCTACAAGCTTAGTCGATGTTTAAGCTTCGAACGGTCCAAGCCCACCGACAGGCCCTAGACAGTTCTAGCTGGTTCAGTCTTAGCTTTGGCCATACCAGCTACGTGCCAAAGAGCGTTCCCCTAAAATAATGCCTTCCCAGTGGCGGGGAAATTCACCAGGTCGACAGCCAGGCATTAATTAAGCAGCCATGGCGAGCGCAGGAGCGCTCTGAGTATTAGTTTTGCCAATTAACTTGACTTTACCCCTGTTTAACGTGGCGAGGAGACCACGGCCTGCTCCTCGAATCCGACTTACCATGTCGAAACCAGTCGCCCCCATTGAAAATCAAGGGGAATGAGTTATGACTAGATAGCTATTCCCTTATAAAGGTGCATATGAAGTAGATTTATTCTACTCACTTCCGAAAACCTGTCAAATTACCTTACTGAACGTCGAATAAAAAGGTCTATTGGTGTATGGTGATTCCTGCTTCATTTTGAAAGGAATATTATGCTTCGAATCAATCACGCTATTCTTCATGTTTTTGATTTTACTTCCTGTGTTAATGTGTTTTCTCAAGGAGAGCTTGATTTAGAAAGCCGCTTAATAAAGGGCTACGTTACAAAGCATGTAAAAAAAGTTTTCGGTAACATCGATAATAAACGGGGAGAGTTTGCTCCCGATAGTATGTTTGCTCCGGAATTGCAGGCATATTTTGCTGGTCAACGTGATTTTATTGGCTTGTCGGTTCAAATTGCCGAATTTATCGCGTCCGAATTGGGACGTATGTCTAAATCGGAATCAACTGATCTTTTGGTCGTTGATTTTGAAGAAGAAGAGCAATTGCAAGGCGGAAGCAGCGATGATGATGCAGTAGAAGCGTCGTTTGAAGGACGGGTTAATCGATATTTTGGTATCTTTCTGTTGGAAAGTCGCCAGGCATTTATGCATTCAGTTGCTTATGGTGAAGATGGACAACCTTGTAATGAAATTGAACGTCATCATGCTATTCTGCCTAACCCTTCTCAAAAAATTTCCTCGTTTGCGGTAATTAATATGCGCTCTTTGGAAGTTGCCTTCCAGGATAAAAAGCGGGTCATTGCTGGTGAAGAACGCTGGTTGATTCCTGATGGTTTGCTGCAGTGTTCTATGCAGGCATCAAGCAAAGAGGTAATTGATGAAATATCGCGCATAGTGGAAGAAGTAGCAACAGAATACGGTGCTGATCCAGTTGTTGCGTTATCAAAAGCAAAAGCCTATGTTTGCGATGCTGCCGACGAGTGTGAAGAAGCAGATATTGCGCCTTTTGATCTGGCTCAAGAGGTCTTTGATGATGAGCCTATACGAGAACGTTTCGTTGAATGTGCAGTTGAAGAAAATATTCCTGAACGGGTGCGTGTGGAAAAGAAGGCAGCGGAGCGTGTAACACGCAATCATAAAATTCGTACCGATACCGGAATTGAGATTACCTTTCCCTCTGAGTATGCAAACAATCCTGATTTTATTGAGTTTGCAAGTACACCTAATGGACTTATTTCGATTGAATTAAAAAATATTGGGCATATCGAAAATCGACGCTAATCCAAAATAAAAAGTTTACAAAAGAAAAAGTCCGCCCTCTTAGCTCGATGAATAAGAGGGCGGACTTGACTAAATTGTTAGGGTTTACGCAATTTTAGAATACTGCTACTACTGATCCTTGATAATTTTCGGTGATGTAGTCGCGTACTTCATCGGAATTGCAGGCCTCTGCGAGAGCCTTAATCTTTTCTTGATCCTGGTTTCCATCTTTTACTACGATCACATTGGTGTAGGTTTCTGCTGCCAGGGAATCATTTGCTTCAACGGCGAGGGCATCGTCCATGGTGAAGTCAGCTGCCAGAGCATAGTTACCATTGATTACTGCGATGTCAACGTCTTGAAGAACGTTAGGCAAGTTTGCTGCTTCAAGTTCTTCGAATTCAAGGTTCTTTGGATTGGAAGTGATGTCGTTGATCGTAGCATTGATTCCTGCTTCGTCGTTAACTTCAATCAGGCCTTCCTGTTCAAGAAGAAGCAAAGCGCGTGCTTCGTTAGTTGCGTCGTTGGGAACTGCTACGGTTGCGCCGTCAGCGAGTTCGTCAAGAGATGCAATGTTTGAAGAGAAGATACCCATTGGTTCGAAGTGAACGCCAGCAACTTCAACTAAATGAGTGCCTTGTTCAGCATTAAAGTTCTCAAGATAAGGGCGATGCTGGAAGTAATTAGCATCGACTTCACCTGCTTCAGTTACCGTATTGGGCTGAACGTAATCGGTGAATTCCTTTACCTCTAGGGTGTAGCCCTGTTCTTCAAGAATTGGCTTAACGGCATTGTTGAGAATCTCTGCATGGGGGGTAGGGCTTGCTGCTACCGTAATCGTTTTATCTTCAGAAGATTCTTGGCTGCTGCTATCTGAAGAGCAACCGGTAAATGCTACAACTGCGAGGAGTGCCGTAAGAAGGCAGGCTCCCAAAAGAGCAAATGTCTTCTTTGATGCCACCTTAATCATGGGGAGTTTCCTTTCTGTATATAAGGTATAAACAAAATGTTGTTTCATCTGCGAAAAGCAACGAATTAATAGTACGAGTTTAAAAACTTTTTACAATGGAATTGGTTATCGATAAAACTGAATGCTGGTTATTTATAATATTTTGCTCAAAATTATCTACAGGGACCGTATTTTCGTGACTGTTTGGTAATAAGAGAAGTAAACTGAAGCGATTACTTGGTACACTACTTGTAAGAGGATCTTAGAAAAGAAAGCAGCTATGAGGGACAAAAAGAATTCTTCTTCCGCACATAATATGGGTAAGCATGCACATCAAGAGGTAGAAAAAACTGCTTCAATGAAGCAGGGTAGTACCATGAAGCAAAGTGGGATGAAGCAGAGTGGGTCATATGTAAAGCACCCTGGTTCATCTCCAACGCAAAACATTTCTTCCATGGGGGTTGGTGTTGCAAAAGGAGGCTCTCTTACAGCGCCTCGTCCTAAATCAACCAAGAAGAAGGCACTTATTATTGCGGGCATTGTTGTTGCGCTTTTACTTGCGGTTTATGGCGGCGGTGCGTTGTTTTTCTCTTCCCACTTTTTTCCCAATACTGTTTTGAACGATAATGACTTGTCTTTCCAGCCAAGTGACGCACTTGCTAATCAAATTCAAGAACAGGCAGATTCCTATTCGCTCTCAATCGAAGGTGAAGGTTTTTCTTATACGTTTGAACAGGGTGAAACTGCAATCAGTATTGATCCTCATAAAATCGCCGAGGACACCACCAAGGCACAGGATATTGCTCTTTGGCCAATAGAGATTTTTCAAACTCATGATATTTCAGATGTAGTTGTTGCTTCGTATGACGAGGCAGGCTTTGCCGATAGCCTGAGTGCTCAGATACAGGAGTTCAATGCAACGCAAACAGCTTCAGCAAATGCGCATTTTGCATTTGATGAAGAGGCAGGTACCTATACGCTTGTTCCAGAAGTATATGGTACTCAGATAGATGCCGAAAAGCTTTTAGCTAAAGCGGGAGAAGCCATTAAATCTATGCGGACCGATTGCGAAGTAACGCAAGATGATCTTATTAAGCCTACGGTTTCTGCTGCTGATCCTCGTTCATTACAGGCTTTACAAAAAGTTGAAGAGCTTTTTCCGAATGCGGTTACGCTTACGTTAAACGGTTCAGTTAAGGCAGCAACGATTGATAAGCCCACTATTGCAGAATGGCTCTATATCAATCCTGATGATTTTTCTCCACAGCTTGATAAGGATGTTTTATCTGCATGGGTTGATGAAGCAACGTCTGGCATGAATACCGTAGGCACTGAACGCACTTGGACTCGCGAAGATGGAAAGGTGTGTACTGTTTCTGGAGGTACCTATGGTTGGCAGGTAGACACCTCTTCATTGGCAGATACGGTTTACAATACCATGTCTCAAGGTGGTGCCGAGACAATCGATATTCCTTGTTCTCAGTCGGGTGGACAGTATAATGGTGCAGGCAAACGTGACTGGGGCGCTTACGTGGATGTTGATTTAACTGAACAAACAGCACGTTATTATGATGCTAACGGAAGTCTTCTTCATTCTTGTGGTATCGTATCTGGCTTGCCCACCGCTGATAGGGCTACACCTACAGGGGTTTATTATCTGAATGCAAAGCAGAGTCCTTCAACCTTGACCGGTTATAAGCCAAATGGTGAGATTGATTATGAAACTCCTGTTTCGTACTGGATGCCGTTTGTAGGTAATTCGGTAGGATTACATGATGCAACTTGGCAATCTTCTTTTGGGGGATCTCGTTATAAAACCAATGGCAGCCATGGATGTGTAAATCTTTCTTTATCTGATGCTCAATGGTTCTATGAGAATCTTTCTACAGGCACGTGTATTATTACGCATTACTAAACTCAAAAAAGTTTCATGTCCTTAAACATGCGCTATAATATCTGTTTTGAGCGCCCATAGCTCAGCTGGATAGAGCAGTGGACTTCTAATCCAAAGGTCGTAGGTTCGAATCCTACTGGGCGCGCCAGCAATTTCTGCCCTCATCTTATGTTTCAAAGATGGGGGCTTTTGGCTATTTGTTATGCTTTCATGCAATTCGGAGAGGAAAAAGCATGGATTACGATAACGCGCCCATTGGCATTTTTGATTCGGGTTTTGGGGGTCTTACCGTGGCGCGTGAAATAATAAAAGCCCTGCCTGAGGAAAGTATCATTTTTTACGGCGATCGTGCTAACTGTCCTTATGGCCCCCGTGATCCTGAGCAAGTAAAGCAGTTTGTTCTGAGAATATGTCAGTGGCTTATCGACCGCAAAGTGAAGATGATTGTTATTGCCTGTAACACTGCTACAGCTGCTGGATTGGAAGAAGCTCAGCGATGGTTTGATATTCCCATTATCGGTGTTATTGAGCCGGGGGCACGTGCAGCCGCTCGAGCAACCCACAACAGACGTGTGGGGGTAATTGCAACAAAAGGTACAGTGGAATCAGGAGTTTACACAAAAGCAATTCGCAATATCGATGCAGGTATTACGGTGTTTTCTACGGCAACTCCTCGTTTTGTAGAGATAGCAGAGCTTGGCATTCGGATGGCAAAGGGTCCCATTGAAAGCTACACTTCGTTAGCTTCTAAGGTGTTTATTCGTCCTGCATTTCAAGAGATAGCCCAGGATTATCTGGAGCCTCTCAGGCGCAGCGAAATTGACACGCTCGTATTGGGGTGTACTCATTTCCCACTCCTGAAAACTTTAATTGGTGGAGTTGTGGGCTCGCATGTAAGACTAATTTCTTCAGCTAAAGAAGTTTCTTTAGACTGTAAGGACTTACTTACCCGCAGAGAGGCTCTGGCTCAACCTGGTAATATTCCAACTTACCAGTTTGCTTCTTCAGATCCTGATATCAAAGAATTTGCATCGTTTGGTGAAAGAGTATTACGGATGCCTTTAGGTGAAGTTCAATATGCTCCACTTGGATAACATCCAATATGCTCCGCTTAAGCAACATTTAATATGCCTCGCTTGGGTGGCAGTATATTTATGTTGGCTTAGATATTTTGTGCGTGGGTAAATAGAGTCCATTTGATAAATCCTTTAGCGAAAGGAACGTTATGACAAAGACAGTTGTTATTGCGACTAATAACGCTCATAAAGTAGAAGAAATAGAATCAGCGCTTTCCTTTAAAGGCTGGGAGTTTAAAACGCTCAAAGAAGCTGGAATCGTCTCTAATCCCGAGGAAACGGGTACTACTTTTGTAGAAAACGCTCGTATAAAAGCGAAAGCAGCACATGAAATTAGCGGGTTGGCAACTTTGGCTGACGATTCGGGTCTCATAGTTGACGCGCTCGACGGAGCACCTGGGGTGTATTCTTCGCGATATAGTGGTGAAGAGGGCAATGACGCAGCGAATAATGCCAAACTTTTACGGGAGCTCTCTCATATTCCTGCTGAAGACCGTAGCGCGCGATTTGCCTGTTCTCTTGTGTTTATCGATGAGGATGGTAGCGAAACAGTCGCAGAAGGCTTTATAGAGGGTTCTATTGGGTTTGAAGAGCGGGGTGATGGGGGCTTTGGATATGATCCACTTTTTTTGCCCTGCGAGTTCAAGGGAGCAAAATCTCTTGCCGAAGTTTCTCAAACTGAAAAGAATTCAATCTCACATAGAGGAAATGCTTTAAGAAATCTGAAAAAACTACTTCACAACGCGTAAATTATTGCTATAATAACTAACCGTTGCAGTCGGGATGTGGCGCAGTTTGGTAGCGCGCCTGCTTTGGGAGCAGGATGTCGCAGGTTCGAATCCTGTCATCCCGACCATTTTTATTTTTACAGAGTTTTTTAACTCATTCGTTTGCGGGTGTAGTTCAATGGTAGAACTCCAGCCTTCCAAGCTGGTCACGCGGGTTCGATTCCCGTCACCCGCTCCAGAAATTTTTTACAACGGCTGCTGCCGTTGTTTTTTTATTTCTGCACCAAACTGCTAAAATCCGATTTTTTTGAATAAGTTCGATATCTAATGGTCGCCAGTCACTAATGTTCAATAGTCGCGCATCACGAGAAAGCGACACTCAACAAAAGGACCGTAATTCACGAGAAAGTAACCCTTACAAAAGGACTGTAATTCACGAGAAACCAACACATCACAAAAGGGCTGTAATCCACGAGAAAGCGGCATCTCGCTAGTGATCAGTGCTGACTATCTCGTTGTAAAGAACACGAGCGAGTAATATCTATCTTTTTGCACGTGGGAACACTACGGTAAACTGCGATCCTTCGCCAGGGTTACTTTTCACGCTTACACGGCCTTTTGAGCGTTCTACGGCATGACGTACAAGGGAGAGTCCTAGTCCTGTACCGCCTACTTCACGACTACGTGCTTTGTCGACTCTATAGAAGCGTTCAAAAATGCGAGACTGATCGGTTTGAGGAATACCAATCCCTGTGTCCTGTACTATTACGGCTATCTCATGTCCTCTTGGTTCAAAGGTAACCAAAATGCTGCCTTCATCGGTATACATGATGGCATTTTCGATAAGATTATCAAAAACCAAAGAAGCATCCGAGGGTTCCATATCGGCATAGCAGTCATCACCTGTGACTGAGCGATCGTCCAAAACAAGATCGAGATGTTTGTCTTCAGCTTCACCCTTGTGAGCCATGAAGCTAGTAACAATAGCACTATGTAAATCGGTACGAGGACACCTGTCTGGATCTGGAGTTTCTTCTAAGCGCGATAAGTCAAGCAAATCAATTACAAGACGTTGGAGACGTTCAGCTTCATTATCGAGGCGATCGATAAATAAATTTAAACTTTTCTTATCCTCAATTTCTGCGGCATCACGAATTGCTTCAGAAAGAAGCCTGATTCCAGCTACGGGAGTTTTCAGTTCGTGACTTGCATTAGCTACGAAATCTGAACGGACTTGATCAAATTTCTTAATAGGTGCGTGTGACTTTTTAAACGCAATTAAGGTAACAATGAGAACAACAATGCACCCTGCCACAATAAAAATGACTGAGGTTGTCTGAGCATTTTGCGTGATCATTGAAAATGCTGTAGAGGGTTCACTGACGCGCACCACCACTTGCTCGTTGTCATACGATGCGGGAACAGCAACGTAAAGCCAGTTTTTATTGTCGGTTGCACTGGTGCGCTGAGCAACACCGATACCTCCCTGAATTGCTTCGGTAACTTCTTCGCGATCGGCATGATTAGTCATGGTAGAAGGATCTACCTCAGAATCAGATATCACATCACCATCAGAATCGATGATAGTCATACGCAGATCGGTATTGTGAGTTGCAGATGATACGAACTCACTTGCATTGTTTGTTTTGGACAGGGCATTGGCTGAAGCTTGAGCGGTAGTTATAAGGTTGGTAGTTTGTCGATTTGCTATTTCATTATTTAAAGGTGTATAGATAAATGCGATAGAGCATCCAATAAAAATGAGAGCTACTACCACATATCCTATTAAATACATCCACGTTAAACGTTTAGTTTCTTTGCCTGAATTTCCTATATCCCTTAAAAATGAAACAAATGGACTCATATAGACTCACTTATTCTTCGATCTTCTTGATTGGTTCAAAACGATATCCCATACCGTGGACGGTGTGAATATAGCGATAGTCGCTAACCTCATCAAGTACAGAACGAAGACGTCGAATGTGAACATCAATAGTGCGAGAGGTGCTTAGATAATCTTCTTTCCACACTTTTTGCGTTAACCAAGTACGACGGCAAAGCATACCTTGGCGTTCTGCTAGAGCAAACAGAAGAGCGAGCTCTTTGCTGCGCAGCTTTAGGGGCTTGCCTTTTACACTTGCTGTGCTGTTTTCAATATCGAGGGTAAGATCGCCATAGGTTTGTGGCTTAGACATACTTACTCCATCCATTTCTGTGCGGCGAAGATTCGCGCGGATGCGAGCAAGAAGTACTTCAGTAGAAAATGGTTTAGTTACATAGTCGTCGGCACCAGCATCAAGGCCCTTAATTTTGTCTTCATCAGCGTCGAGTGCGGTAAGCATGAGAATAGGGGAATTGAATCCCTCTTTACGTAGTTTGCTGGCGACTTCAAAGCCATTCATGCCAGGAAGCATTACGTCAAGCAAAATGAGATCTGGCTCAATGCTTAATGCAGTTTCATATCCTGAAATTCCATCTTCACAGGAACTTACCGCATATCCATGCTTGGTGAGCGAGAATTCGGTCGTAAGACGAATAGTAGGATCATCTTCGATAAGCAAAATTGTGGTCACGATTCGTTTCCTTTCCTAGTGCTTGCATAATTTTGCATCAAATCGAATCGCAATAGGCGTTTTTTACAATGTTTTATCAAAACTAATTCCTCTTAACTATTCTCTAACTTTCTTTCAAATTTGTGTAACCACTTTTTTGATCAATCTAGCGATTATTACTCCTGAAAAGACGCACAAAAGTGTGCGTACTTAGGTATGAGAGAAAAGGAATTTAAAGTGAGTACAGTAAAGAACAAAGTGTTGTTTGGTGCTCTTGCAGTATGCGTTGCATTTGCATGTATGCTTCTTGCAGGCTGCAGCAGCAATTCAGGCGACAGCGAATCATCTGACTCAGGTGAATCTATCAATGTAGTTTCTCGTGAAGATGGTTCTGGTACCCGCGGTGCTTTTGTTGAGTTGTTTGGTGTTGAGCAGGAAGATGAAAACGGTGAGACTGTTGATATGACCACCGAATCTGCTTCAATTACCAACTCAACCGCAGTTATGATGACCACCGTTGCTGGTGATGCAAATGCAATCGGATACATTTCTTTGGGTTCTCTTGATGACAGCGTAAAGGCTGTTAAGATCGACGGCGCAGAAGCTACGGTTGATAACGTAAAGTCTGGCGATTACAAAGTATCCCGTCCTTTCAATGTAGTAACCAACTCCAACACTGAACTTTCTGATGTTGCTCAGGACTTCATGAACTTCATTTTGAGCTCTGATGGTCAAGCTGTAGTAGCTGAAGAAGGCTATATTCCTCTGGACGGTGGCGAAGCTTACACCGCTTCTAACCTTTCCGGTACGGTAACCGTTGCTGGTTCTTCTTCTGTAACCCCTGTTATGGAAAAGCTTGCTGAGGCATATCAGGCTCTCAATCCAGATGTAACCATCGAGGTAAACCAGTCTGACTCCACCACTGGTGTAACTTCTGCAATCGAAGGTGCTTGTGATTTGGGTATGGCTTCTCGTGACTTAAAGGATTCTGAGACCAGCGAAGGCGCTCAGGCAACAGTAATTGCAACTGACGGTATTGCAGTTATCGTAAATCCTGAAAGCGCAGTTGAGGATTTGACCTCTGATCAGGTTAAGCAGATCTTCACCGGTGAAATCACTTCCTGGAGCGAGATTGGCTAAGTAACATGGCACAAACCAAAGAATTGGTTGCCAAAATAATCTTTGCTATAGCTGCAGCCATTTCGGTGGCTGCAGTTGTAGTGATATGTGTATTTATTTTTGGCAACGGCATCCCTGCAATTGCAGAAATCGGCTTTTTTGATTTTCTCTTTGGAACTACCTGGCGCCCCTCAAATGATGTGTACGGCATCGGGGTAATGATAGTCGGCAGCTTATATGTAATGGCTGGTGCGTTGGTAATTGGTGTTCCCCTCGGAATTCTCTGTGCAATCTTTCTTGCGTTTTTCGGAAGTAGAAGGGTGGCAAAGATCGCAAAGTCGGGAGTTCAGTTGCTTGCCGGCATCCCTTCTGTTGTGTATGGCTTTTTTGGCTTAGTGGTTCTAGTACCTTTTATTCGTGAAAACTTAGGTGGTACAGGACAATCTATCTTATGTGCTTCTCTGGTTTTGGGAATCATGATCTTGCCTACCATCATCACTCTTTCTGAATCGGCACTTAAAGCTGTTCCGGAGGCTTACTATGAGGGTGCTCTTGCTTTAGGGGCAGATCACGAACGAACGGTTATGCGTGTCATGTTACCTGCGGCAGTTTCTGGTGTTTTAGCTTCAATCATCTTGGCAATCGGTCGCGCTATTGGCGAGACCATGGCAGTCATCATGATTGCGGGTAATCAGGTTCAAATGCCCGATGCTATTACTGATGGTATCCGTACGATGACAGCGAACATCGTTTTGGAGATGGGTTATGCAGCTGATCTTCATCGAGGCGCTTTGATTGGCACTGCCTGCGTGTTGTTCGTGTTTATCTTGATTATTAACTTTGCATTTGCTGCTTTAAAGAAGAGGAGCAAGAATGGCTGATAATCGTGTCTTAACTAAAGCTAAGCCTGCGAGAATATCTTCATGGATATTCCGCTATGCTGTAAAAATTGCGACCCTTCTTACTGTTTTAGCGGTGTGTTTGATTATTGGTTATATCCTCATTATGGGTATTCCTCAAATTAAACCAGAGATGTTTGAGCTGGAATACAATTCCGATAACGTGTCATTTATGCCAGCACTTTTCAACACGCTCATTGTCATTGTGATGGCTGTATCGTGTTCTTCAATATTTGGTATTGGCGCAGCTATTTTTTTGAATGAATATACGAACAAGCAGAACTTTTTTGTACGAATTGTTGCGCTTGCAACTGAAACACTTTCTGGTATTCCTTCGATTGTGTATGGCTTGTTTGGCTTGCTGTTCTTTGTATATTACCTGCAATGGGGTTTGTCGTTGCTTGCTGGTGTATGCACCATGGCAATCATGACGTTTCCTATTATTATGCGCGCCTCTCAAGAAGCACTTGCTGCAGTACCTGACCTATACCGTGAAGGTTCGTTCGGTCTTGGTGCTGGTCGATTCCGTACGGTTTTCAAGATCGTATTACCTGCTGCAATCCCTGGCATTTTAGGCGGCATTATTTTAGCTATCGGTCGTACTGTTGGTGAATCCGCAGCTCTTATTTATACGGCTGGTTCCATTGCGGCTGTACCTGAAACAGTATTTAGCTCAACTCGTACTCTTGCAGTCCATATGTATCTTTTGGCAAGCGAGGGTCTTCATATTGATGCTACTTATGCAACCGCAGTTCTTCTTCTTGTCTTTGTATTACTTATTAACTTTGCTACTTCTGCAGTAGCTAATAGGATCAGCAAAGGAAATATGTCTGATGAATAATGCCAAAATGGATGTATCACATATGGATCTCTTTTACGGGGATTATCAGGCGCTTCGTGATATTAATCTATCCTTTATTGAACACAACGTTACGGCTATGATTGGTCCTTCTGGTTGTGGCAAGTCAACCTTGTTAAAGTCTTTGAATCGCATGAACGATTTAGTTGAGGGATGCAAGATTACTGGTCGAATTACTCTTGATGGGGAAGATATTTACGATAAGTATGATGTGAATGTTCTCCGCAAAAAGGTGGGAATGGTTTTCCAAAAGCCAAATCCCTTTCCTATGTCAATTTACGACAATATTGCATTTGGCCCTCGTACTCACGGAATTAAGAAAAAGTCCGAATTGGATGATATCGTAGAGGATTCTTTGCGAAAAGCTGCAATTTTTGACGAGCTTAAAGATCGCCTCAAAAAGAATGCACTGGGCCTTTCAGGTGGTCAGCAGCAGCGTCTATGCATCGCTCGTGCCTTGGCGGTAAATCCTGAAGTTTTATTGATGGACGAACCAACAAGCGCCCTTGACCCAATTTCTACCAACAAAATTGAAGAGTTAGTCGGAGAACTCAAAGAAAACTACACCATTATTATCGTTACCCACAATATGCAGCAGGCTGCTCGAATTTCTGATTCAACAGCATTTTTCTTGCTGGGTGAAATGATTGAGTGTTCGCCCACTGATCTTCTCTTTTCTGCACCAAAAGATAAGCGTACTGAAGATTACATTTCAGGAAGGTTTGGTTAAACTATGGCAGCACGTCCCATTTTTGATGACGAACTCTACACGCTGAAAGCTCAAATGGCAGCAATGGGAGAATTGGTGAAGGAAGCCATCGAGGGTTCTTTTGATGCGGTTCAGCAAACCAATCCTACCAAGGCGATGCTTGTTGCTCAAAATGATTCCTTAATAAATGAAAAGGAGCGTGAAATTGAGCGACTCTGTCTTCGCTTGCTTTTACGCGAGCAGCCCGTGGCAACCGATTTGCGTACCGTCACTTCTGCCCTTAAGATGATTACTGATCTTGAAAGGATCGGAGACCAAGCAGCAGAGATTTGCGAAATTGCAACAGGATTGCCTGAGGGGCTTGATCTTTCAAAGTTTTCAGCCTTGGCCGACATGGCAAATAACGCTCAAAGTCAAGTAAATGATGTTATTGATGCCTATCTGAATCTCGATTTAGATAAAACGCAACAAACGATTGCGCGCGACGAAATAATCAATACCTTATTTGAAGACCTCAAGCGCGATATCGCAAATCACATTGCTCAACATTTACCCGATGAAACTTCCGCATTGGATGTTTTGATGATTGGTAAATATCTTGAGCGTATTGGTGATCATGTGGTAAATATTGCTGAATGGGTGGAATATGCCATTACCGGCAATCATAAGGGTATGACTATTGCTGATGAAGCTGAGTAAAAGCTCTTAAAGCTGTGTCATAATAGAAGCGCACCCGAAATACGAGGTGCGCTTTTTATTTTGTATAGGTATGTTTGTCGTATCAGGAGGACCAATGACGACATCACTTTCTGGCCGAAACTTTTTGAAGTTGCTTGACTTCACTTCTGAGGAGATTCTTTCATTGGTTGATCTTGCTCAGGAGCTAAAAGAAAAAAAACACGCTGGTATTCTACATAAGGAGCTTGAAGGCAAGAACATTGTATTGTTGTTCGAGAAAACTTCGACACGTACCCGCTGCTCCTTTGAAATTGCAGGCCACGATCTTGGTATGGGTGTTACTTACTTAGATGCAGCTGGCTCTCAGATGGGTAATAAAGAATCGATTGAAGATACCGCACGTGTACTAGGTCGTATGTTTGATGGTATTGAGTATCGTGGGTATGGTCAAGAAATTGTAGATACTTTGGCTGAGTATGCAGGAGTTCCTGTGTGGAATGGTTTGACCAATGAGTGCCATCCTACGCAAACTATTGCCGATTTGCTTACTATCCGTGAAAACTTCGGTTCTTTTGAAGGTTTGAAATTGGTTTTCATGGGTGACGCAAAAAATAATGTTGCTAATTCGCTTATGGTGGGTTGCGCAAAGATGGGCATTACGTTTGTTGCTTGTGCTCCCGAATCTTCCATGCCTGATCCAAAACTGGTTGAAACCTGTCAAGAAATCGCTAAAGAACATGGGTGCGAAGTCATCGTAACGTCTGACGTTGAAAAAGGAACGAAAGACGCAAACATTTTATATACCGATATTTGGGTATCTATGGGTGAACCAGCAAGTTTATGGGAGCAGCGCATTAAGGAACTTTCTCCTTATCAAATTAACGCTCACGTTATGGAAAACGCTGCTGATAACGCGATTTTCATGCATTGTTTGCCAGCATTTCATGACACTCATACAACGGTCGCTCAAGAAATTGAAAAACAGTTTGGTTTGACTGAAATGGAAGTAACCAATGAAGTGTTTGAGTCTGACGCTTCGAAAGTATTTGATGAGGCAGAAAATCGCATGCATTCCATCAAAGCAATTGTTTTAGCAACTTTAAGGAAATAAATACTAAGGGATCAGGAACGGTACATGGAACGTTTGGGATATTACAATGGCGATTTTGGTCCTCTTGAGGAAATGAAAGTTCCTTTTTTGGATCGTGTTTCTTTTTATGGTGATGGAGTTTACGACGCAACGATGGGTATCGATGGGGTAGTGCTCTTTGCTGAAGATCACCTCGATCGTTTTTTTAATAGTTGCGCTAATGTAGAAATTGATCCTGGTATTTCAAAAGCTGAATTGCATGCGGTGTTAACCGATATGCTTGCTAAAGTTGATGCTCCGGTCAATTTTGTGTATTGGCAAGTAACGCGCGGAACCGATTATCGTCATCATTATTTTTGTGATGGACCAGCTAATCTTTGGATCATGATTGTCCCAGACGTGATGGAAGACCTTTATGATCGCCAGGATCTTATTAGTGTTGAGGACTTACGCTTTCAGATGTGCAACACCAAAACCTTAAACTTGCTTCCTAATGTTTTGGCGGCTCAGCGCACCAAAGAAGCAGATTGCTATGAGGCAGTATTTGTACGTGATGGTTATGTAACAGAATGTGCACATAGTAACGTGCAGATGCTCAAGGATGGCTGTTTTGTAACTCATCCTGCTGACAATCATATATTGCCAGGTATTGCTCGCAAGCATTTAATTCAAGCTTGTATGGCGCTTGAAATTCCTGTGGTAGAAAAACTTTTTACTCTTGATGAACTTAAAGATGCTGATGAGGTTATCGTAAGCTCTTCAAGTACTCTTTGCTTGCCGATTCAGTCTATTGACGGTTTACCGGTTGGTGGGAAGGACGAAGAGCTTCTCGATAAGCTTCGTTCTTATGTAATGCAGGAATGTGACACCTATATAGCCGAGCATCGTGCATAGCGTGTTACAATTTCATCCGCTGTTCGTAAAGAAAAGAATTTATTAGCCGTAAGCAATAGCCAAAAGTTTTTAATTAAAGCGCAATAAAGCCAGTAAGACTATCGCTGTTGCTTTCGATATTTCTCGAATAAAGGTAGGAAGGATCTTTTATGACCATTCGTGAATCGCTAGAGGTGGTATTACATCAGGCTCTTACTTCAGCTGTGCAAGCAGGAGAATTGCCTTTAGATGAAGTTCCCCTACCTACGTTAGAGCGTCCACGTGAAGAAGGTCATGGCGATTGGGCGTGCACAGTTGCTATGCGTCTTGCCAAGGCAGCTCGAATGAATCCTCGAGCAATTGCTCAGATTCTCGTGGATAATCTTCCAGAGAATAACTTAATAGAATCGGTTGAAATTGCTGGTCCTGGTTTTATCAATCTGACTCTTGCCAATGCAGTGTTCCAAAATGTTGTTACTGAGGTTCGTGAGCAGGGAAGTGATTACGGAAAGTCAAGTCTTGAGCATCCTTGCAAGGTGGACTTGGAATATGTATCAGCTAATCCTACGGGTCCTATGCATGTAGGCCATGGTCGTTGGGCTGCTTTAGGTGACGCTATTGCTCGCGTGATGCGTCATGCTGGTTATGAAGTGGATGAAGAGTTTTACATCAATGACCAGGGTAACCAGATGAATGTCTTCGCTGATTCTTTGGTAGTTCGCTACCAGCAAGCGTTAGGACTTGAGGTAGAAATGCCTGAGGCATCCTATGGTGGAGGTTATGTTAAGGATCTTGCTCAGCAAATCATTGAGCGAGATGGAGATAAATGGCTTTCGGTAGATCCTGATACTCGTCGTCATGAGTTTCGGGAGATGGGCTATCAAGCCATGATGAATAACGTAAAAGAAACGCTTGAGATCTTCGGGAATCATTTCGATACGTGGTTTTCTGAGCGTTCTTTATTTGTTCCTGATGAAGAGGGCAAAACTAAGGTTGATCGTGCTTTTGAGGTAATGAAAGAACGCGGCTATATATTCGAACAAGAAGGAGCAACGTATTTTCGCTCAACTGCATTTGGTGATGAAAAAGACCGTGTTCTAATTAAAACCAATGGCGAGTTAACGTACTTTATGTCCGATGTTGCTTACCATTACGACAAGATGCAGCGCGGTTATGATCATCTTATTGATATTTGGGGCGCGGATCATCATGGATATATTCCGCGTTGTCAAGCGATGATGGCAGCTTGGGGTTACCCTGATGCCCTAGAGGTTGTACTCGGCCAGCTGGTAACTCTTTTCCGTGATGGACAGCAAGTTCGCATGTCAAAACGTACGGGCGAGATGATTACTTTCCGTGAGTTGATCGATGAGGTAGGCGTTGATGCAACGCGCTATATGATGCTTTCTAAATCTTCTGATCAGTCCATCGATTTCGATATTGAGGTAGCAAAGAAAAAAGACGCTTCCAATCCAGTCTACTACGTACAGTATGCTCATGCGCGTATTTGTTCGATCTTGCGTAAGGCAGCTGAAGCTCGTGGTATTTCAACAGAGAATGCTTCTGTGGCAGATCTGGTTGATGCACTGCAGATTGCTACTGCTGATCTTTCGGTTTTAACGCACGAAAGCGAACTTGATCTTATGCGAAAAATGGCTGACTTCACCGATCTTATTGCGGGTGCAGCTCGAGATCGTGCGCCTTTCCGATTGACTCATTATGCGCAAGATTTAGCTTCTCTGTTCCATTCGTTCTATACAAACTGCCGTGTTATTGGTGAGGAAGAGGCAGTAGAGCAGGCTCGCCTTGCTCTAGCGGATTCGGCTCGAATTGTTTTGGCTCTTACTCTTAATCTTTTGGGAGTTTCTGCGCCTGAACGTATGTAAGTACGATAAAGCTTCATTTATCCGATGTTTTAAGCCACCCCCCGATTGTTTGTTTCGAACATGTTAACGTGGGGTGGCTTTATTTATCTAAAGTGATTCTCTTTGATACCATACTCAACGTTGAGTGTTAATCGAGGAGGAATTTATGAGTTACGTCGACTCCGTTATTGAACAGGTTAAGGCAAAGAACGCCAATGAGCCTGAGTTTATTCAGGCTGTTACAGAGGTTCTTACTTCTTTGAAGCCTGTTATTGAAGCCCATCCAGAATACGAAAAAGCTGGCTTGCTTGAGCGTATTGTTGAACCAGAACGCGTTATTATGTTCCGCGTACCTTGGGTTGATGATGAAGGCAAGGTGCAGGTAAATCGTGGTTTCCGTGTGCAGTTCAATAGCTGCCTTGGCCCTTACAAAGGCGGTCTTCGTCTGCATCCTTCAGTCAACCTTGGCATTATTAAATTCCTCGGTTTTGAGCAGATCTTCAAGAACAGCCTAACTACTCTTCCTATGGGCGGAGGCAAGGGCGGTTCCGACTTCGATCCTAAGGGCAAGTCTGACGCTGAGGTAATGCGCTTCTGCCAGTCGTTCATGACTGAACTCTGCAAGCATGTAGGTGCAGACACTGATGTTCCTGCAGGTGATATCGGAACTGGTGCTCGTGAGATTGGTTACATGTTTGGCCAGTACAAGCGTATTCGCAATGTTTGGGAAGGCGTTTTAACTGGTAAGGGCCTTTCTTATGGCGGCTCTTTGGCACGAACCGAAGCTACTGGCTATGGCTTAATTTACTTCGTTCAGGAATATCTCAAGTGCAAGGGTGACTCTTTTGAGGGTAAGACCGTTGCAGTATCCGGTTCTGGTAATGTTGCAATTTATGCAACAGAAAAGGCTCAGCAGCTCGGTGCTAAAGTGGTAACTTTGTCTGACTCTACTGGTTGGATTTATGATCCTAACGGAATTGACGTTGCTTTGGTTAAGCAGATCAAGGAAGTTGAACGCGGTCGTATTTCTGAGTACGCTAAGCGTCGTGAGGGCGTTGAATACCATGATGGTCGTGGTGTTTGGGGTATCAAGGTCGACATTGCTCTTCCTTGCGCAACTCAAAATGAGCTTCTTATTGATGATGCTAAGGCATTGGTTGCTAACGGCTGCCAGATTGTAGCTGAGGGTGCTAATATGCCTACCACCATGGAAGCTACCACTTACCTCCAGGAAAACGGCATTGTATTCATGCCAGGTAAGGCTGCAAATGCTGGTGGCGTTGCTACTTCTGGTTTGGAAATGTCCCAGAACTCTGAGCGTCTCTCCTGGTCTTTCGAAGAGGTAGATGCAAAGCTTCAGGGTATTATGGTCAACATCTTCCATGCTGCAGACGATGCTGCTCGTGAATATTGTGTTGAAGGTGACTATGTTGCTGGCGCTAATATTGCTGGCTTCAAGAAGCTTGCTGACGCTATGCTTGCACAGGGTATTGTGTAGTCTTTATTTGAACAGGCATCTTTGACTTAATGCCAAAGTTGAGAACATAGTAAAAGCCCAGGAGCTTCTCCTGGGCTTTTGTGTATTGCGAAGTACTTGTTTAACTTTGTGTTTCCCTTTGATGAACTAGCAGACCTTGTACTGCTCGAATTTGATGCGTTATCATCAAGAAAATGAATACATGATTTCAAAAGTTTTTAGTCTGCTGGTTTAACAAGCGCTCGTAAAGCCACAATGCAATAAGAAACAATCGTGATGCAAAGTCCTCATGTGAGGTTTAATTTTGCAAATTGATGCTAGTTGAGTCTTGAAGTTAAGTGGGGGTTTCGAAATGGAGTTTGAGTCGGAGTACCGCTGGCCGGGTGTAACGTATAACGCAATACGTGTACTCGAAGAGGTTCCGCAGCGATATCCATTTCGGTCTCATATTTATAGAAGCACGTTTGAGGTTTCTGGATTCCCATTTTGTCGTCGAATAGAGTTATATTGCATTGCTGAACCTGGAAAGCGTGCTTTAATTTTGGATACTGGTCATCCTGATTTGTGCGGATTTGAGGCACTTGACGGGGTAGAAAAGACCCTTCGTATTCCTTGGAGAAACATTGAGGTTTTTCTGTCTCACTTTCATGATGATCATGATGGTAATTTGCTTTATTGTGTCCAGAAGGGGGCGTCGAAACTTTATTCGGGACCAACACAAATTGACTCCAGAGCATTAATTGATAATTTTTTGGTTTTAAGTTCTTCTGCCGATTTAAAAAGCGATTCTGCCTCCTCGTTTATTCGCCTAGTTGCTGCTGGAAAAAAAGCGCAGACTTACACCCAAGGATCGCGAATTGAATTACATGGTGGAGAAACTCTTTCAATAGCGGGTTATCATTTTGATGTTCTTCTAACCCCTGGTCATACTTCAAATCATCTCTGTCTTCTTGATAAAAGTAAGAAAATATTTTTTGCGGGAGACCATATTTGTGATGCTCCTCCAGGTTGTATGCAGTACGCAATAAATGATCATCTGATCGCACGGTATCTGGAAAGTTTGGCGCAGCTGAAAGAATTAAATCTTCAAGCGGTATATATGTGTCACCATAATCCGTTGAGAGGATCTTTTGAAATAAATCGTTTTATTTCGTTAATAGAAGGTCGCTATGAAACCCTGGTTATTCGTGCGCGCAAACTTTTTGCCGATCACGAAGAATTAACCGTTCGAGAAGCGGCAATTGTGGCAGCCGCCCATTATCCAAGAGGGCTAGAAGGTTTTCCCGTATCGACGCAAATAAATCGGATTGCGACCATATTTGGTACATTGGAGTACCTATATGATCTTGGTTTGCTTACGCGCTTTATAAACGATGAGGGCGCTTTAGTATATCGCCGTTCTTGGTAAAGAGCTATGGCATCAACACTTCAATTTCGCTAGGAAAAACCTGTACGCTAACTTCATTGTCGTAAAAGCGTTCTCCATCTATCTGTGCAGGTAAAGGATGAGCAAAACTTAACTGAATCCGTTTTGCTTGAGCAAAATGAATAGCTTGATCGTGAATGTGTTTTCCTTCTTTTGCTTTGAGGAAGAGTTTTGCGGCAGCGCCGAAAGAAAGTGGCGGCTCTGCATAACAGATATCCAGCAGTCCATCATTGATCTGCGCTTGCGGACATACCTTGAAGCCTCCACCATAGCTTTGTCCATTTTGTATTGTTAAAAGATAGCACGAGACGGTTTTCGTAGGGTGATCGTCTAAAGTGACCTGTACTTTATGAATATCGCGATGATTTTTTAGTTGGTCTAAGCCACTTTGAATATAAAGGCTAGTACCAGTGCGGTTTGTTTTCTTTCGAAGTTCTTGGGTTCCAAGAGCAATGGCTGCATCAAGTCCAAATGAAAGGGTTTCGGCAAACCAGTGGTTGTTTGCTTTTCCTAAATCGATTCTTTTTGGTGTGAGAGTATGAGAGCTAAGTAGCTGTAGAGCTTTTGTGGGATTACGGGGCAATGAAAGAGTGCGTGCGAAATCATCTCCATTGCCACAAGGAATAACGCAAAGCCGAGGACGATGTTGAGACGGTATAGCCATTAGGCCATTGATTACTTCATTTACAATTCCATCGCCTCCGATGGTGATAATGGTTCGATAATGGGCGCCTTCATTGGAGATGAATTTAGTGGCATCTAAAGGTGCAACTGTGTAGTGAAATGCATACTTCTCAAGTTCATGGGGAGACGATGTTTTAATATTTTCAAGGACACTAGCGGCTTGAGCTGCGATCTGTGCAGCTTTTCCGCTTCGAGCTGCAGGGTTTACGATAACTAGAGTTGTTCCAAGCATTATTTCTCCTGGTTGGTTTTGATGAGATAATAACAAATTACATAAGAAAAAATGGGAAGATATTAGTTGAGAAAAGAAGGAAATTTAAGAAATAAAAAAATTCCTCTTGCAAGAATAGAAAAGTTCTGTAAACTATTTTCTTGCGCTTATGGTGGCTATAGTTCAGTTGGCTAGAATGCCAGATTGTGGCTCTGGAGGTCGTCGGTTCGAGTCCGATTAGCCACCCCAGCGCAACTTGAAAATTAAGTAAATTATTTCTTGCATTTAGAAATACATTGCTTTAAAATATCCTAGCGCTTTGACGCAGATACCATTTGGACCGTTAGCTTAGTTGGTAGAGCAGGGGACTCTTAATCCCAAGGTCCGGGGTTCGAGTCCCCGACGGTCCACCATGAATTTCTACTCCTATTTGGTTCTTTCCGGATAGGAGTTTTTATTTTTACCATCAATTTGCAAAAATTAGTCGAATAAAATCACAGTGATAACCACAGTTATGAAGTTGTCGTAGTAAGTGAACAAATGTTTCTAATCTAGCAGCATTTTACATGTAATATATTCTTTGAAAACTGTGAGTACAAGGTGGTTCTAGAGCGTAGTAGGTTTCAGATATTTCTGAAGGATTATTGCAGTTGTAATTTTCCTTTCTGCTTGAGCGTCTATCGCATTGGCTGCCTTTGTTTAAGTAAGGAGCCTGATTAGTGGAAGCATTTGAGCTCATTCTTTTATTGATGGTTGCGGTTTTGCTCTCTTCTGTATTGGATCAGGTTGTACCACGAATTTCTTCTCCTTTAATCCAAATTGGATTAGGTGTCATCATTGCGTTTTTGGCGATTTCACCAATTCAGGTATCTATTGATCCAGAGCTTTTCCTTATTTTGTTTATTGCTCCGCTTCTCTTTCATGATTCTATTGAGGCAAACAAAAAGAATCTATGGGACAACAAAGGCATCATAGTTTCTTATGCAATAGGATTAGTTCTTTTAATTGTCCTTTGCGTTGGCTTTGTTTTGCATTGGCTTGTTCCTTCTATTCCTTTGGCTGCCGCTTTTGCGCTTGGCGCAGCGCTTGGTCCTACTGATGCAGTTGCGGTTGCTGCTTTGAAACGCGAAGCACAGGTAGGGAAGAGGGAAAATGCAATTCTACAGGGTGAGGCGCTTATAAACGATGCATCTGGTGTAGTTTCGTTCCAGTTTGCAATTGCTGCTGCAGTTACCGGCTTCTTCTCTTTGACTGATGCAGCAACTTCATTTGCGTTTAATTTCTTCGGTGGAATAATTCTTGGTATTTTGCTTGCGCTGGTATTTTCGTTCTTTGCTCATCGCGTAAGGGACTTAGGTCTTGAAAACATCACTTTCCATGTGTTCTTGGAAGTTTCAATGCCCTTTATCGTATTTCTCATTGCGGAAACTTTTCATGTTTCGGGCATTCTTGGTGTGGTTGCGTGCGGTATTGTATGGTCGCTTTTGCGCGACCAGCGCATTTCGCCTTATCACTCGCGTTTAAATATTGCGCTCTCTAGTGTATGGAAAGTAATAAGTTTCACCTTAAATGGCATCGTTTTTGTTCTTTTGGGCATTCAGTTGCCCAATGCGATGCAATCAACGTGGGATGATGTGTATATCGACAATTTTGACCTCATTGGGTATGTGCTTATCCTTACGGCATTAATTGTTGTTCTTCGTTTTATTTGGGCACTTTTAATGGCTCGAATATTCAGGAATCCTCTTACGGGAAGGCGTGACAAGTTCAATAAAAAAACCGTTAAAGATGCCCTTATTACCACAATAGGAGGACCTAAGGGCGCTATTACGTTGTCTATCGTTTTTTCGATACCGTTTCTCGTTGGCTCCGGCGAAGCTTTCCCTCAGCGTTCGCTCATAATCTTTTTGGCTTCAGGCGTTATTGTGTGCACTTTGCTTTTAGCCAACTTCTTGCTGCCTATTTTGGCACCTAAAAATGAAAAAGAAGTTGATGAAGAGGAAGTGGCTGATTACGAAAGAACACGAATAGAAATTCTTCGTACGGTAATTGAACGTCTTATGGCGGACTCTACGGATGAAAATGATAGAGAAACTAAGCAGGTAATTAAGTCGTATAACCAACGCATACGCAATATTCGTTCTATGAGTAATACCCTTGAAGATGCTCCACCTTCGCCCGCTTTAACGTTTGAGGTAATTGAGTATCAGGCAAAACAACTTTACGATGCAGCCAAGCGAAAAGAGATTGAACCCTATGCGGTGTATCGAGTTATCGATTCATTATCCCGTCATAAAAATCTTTTAGAACACGGTAAGGGTCCATCTCTTATTGCAAAGTACAGTTTGGGTCGTTTACAAAATCTTATTTCACTTGTAAAGCACGGAATATTAAGCTCTCTTCCGTTTAGTCGTGATGAAGATAAAGCTGCAATTGATAAGGCTCGTGTGCTGAGCGAACAATATGCAGTAGAGTATCTTCGTTCCCTGGTTGATAACCCCGACTATCCTAGTGATGAGGTAGCTCGATTATTGATTCGTCATGAACGTGCTTTGGCTGTTTTGGAAGAATCAAATGATGCTACGGTTACTTCAGAAGCAGTAGAAAACGTTATGGTAAGTACGAACGCTATCATGCAGCGTGGCCTGCAACTTGAACTTGAGGTAATCCAAGACTTTTATGCCTCAGGCGATCTGACGCGTGTTCAAGCGAAAGAAATGCGTGACAATACCATGCTTATGCTTATGGATGTTGAAGATCAGGTTTAGAGTTTGTTTTATTTCGTCTCTTTGTCAGAGAACACAACCAAGGGAAGGTATAGGTTAGCGTTTAATGAATGCTGCCAAACTTCAAGAAATAAAAAATCAACTGTCTAGCGTTCCAACCGAACCAGGGGTTTATCTTTGGAAAAATGCAGAAGGCGAAGTTATTTATGTGGGCAAAGCAAAACAACTTCGAGCTCGTATGCGCCAGTATGTCAACTTTCAAGACAGTCGTGAAAAAATCCCTCTCCTTGTCTCTCAGATCGACTCATTTGAGTATGTGGTAACTTCGAATGAGCATGAAAGCTTGGTGCTTGAGCGTAATTTAATTAAGCAATATTCGCCCTATTTCAATGCTGACTTCAAGGACGATAAAAGCTACCCTTTCATCGCGTTAACAAAAGGTGATGTTTTTCCAGCAATTAAATACACGCGCGAAACGCATAAGCCTCAAACTCGCTATTTCGGACCCTACACTGATAGTCGTGCAGCACGGGAGCTGGTTGATACGGTGCGCCGAGTGGTGCCAATTTGTGCAGCTTCGTGTGCTGAATGGCGTCGGATGGCGCGTAGATTAGAACAAACTCCGTATGAAAAATTGGAATTATCGTCTCGTCCATGCTTTGATGCTCATGTCGGTTTGGGCCCAGGTGTTTGTTGTGGTGAAATGGACCCCGTGCAGTATCAAGAGCAAGTGCAAAGAGTTGAGAAGTTTTTATCGGGTCAACATTCTGAATTTATTGATGAGCTAACTAATGAGATGCAGCAAGCTGCCGAAATGCTCGATTTTGAGCGAGCTGGACGTATTAAGGGAAGAATTGACACCATAAAATCACTCTCTGATACTCAGCATGCAGTTTCGTCGCATAGGCTCAATGCAGACGTTATCGGGGTTTACCGAGAGGAAACCATTGCAGGGGTTACCGTTCTTATTTTGCGCGAAGGGCGTATAGTCAATACCAATGAGTTCATTTTTAACAAGGGGAAAGATGTTCCTGAAACCGAACTCTTACGTATGTTTGTGCTGCGTTATTACGATTCTACTGAATCTATTCCTCATGAGCTTATTGTTGAACAAATTCCCGAAGATGCTGAGGTCATTGAATCTTGGTTAACTGAAAAGCTTGCAAGTAATCATGGAGCAAAGGTTCATTTTACTGTGCCACAACGGGGCGAAAAAAACGCTCTCATGGCAATGGCGAACAAAAATGCACGCCACGTTTTAATGCGTTATAAGGCACGCAGCAGCTACGACGACGATCGTATCAATGCCGCGCTTTTACAATTAGAAAGCGCTCTAGCGCTTGATGCGCCGCCTTTGCGTATTGAATGCTTTGATATCTCTACCATCCATGGTCGTCATTCGGTGGCGTCAATGGTAGTATTTACTAATGGCAGACCCGATAAAAGCCAATATCGACGGTTTAAAATCCGTATGGAAACCGATGAAGCAAATGACTTTGCCATGATGAGTGAAGTCTTTGCTCGCCGCTATTGCCGAGAGAGACTTTCCGATAAACGTTTTGGCAAAAAGCCTGATTTGATTATTGTGGACGGCGGAAAGCCACAACTTACTGCGGCAATTAGGCAACTTGAAGAATTGGGCACAGGTGATATTCCTGTGTGCGGTCTTGCGAAGCGCGATGAGGAGTTGTTTGTGCCTTGGCAAGATAGTGGACCTGTTGTGCTTCCTGGTGGTAGTCCAAGTTTGTATCTGGTAAAGCAAGTGCGTGACGAAGCGCATCGTTTTGCTATCACGTTTCATCGTGAGCTTCGTGGAAAAGCTATGACAACAAGTATCTTGGATGAAGTTGTGGGGATGGGTCCCAAGCGAAAAAAGGCTCTTTTAAAGGCATTTGGTTCTTTTTCGGGTCTTCGGCAAGCGTCTTTAGATGAAATTAAACAAACTGGTGTCGTACCTAGTCAAGTGGCAGAAGATGTGTATGCTGTGCTTAGGCAATATAATGGTAAAAAGGATGCAAAAACCCTCAACAATTAGCCGTTTGTTTTACTGATTGCGACATAATAAACCTTAGCATATAGATAAGGTCAAACCGTAAGGCATGAACATAAGGCACTACTTAAAAAATTTTATAAATTGGGAATGTGTTAAGTAATTAATCAGGAGCTTAGGGAGTACTAATGGTAGAAAAGCAGCATGCTGAAGCGATTGAAAACAATCAGGAAGTGCTTACTAATCAAGGTCCTGATGTGGTGATTATAACGGGTATGAGTGGAGCCGGTCGGACCGAAGCAATGCATACCTTTGAAGATTTAGGTTATTTTTGTATCGACAATCTTCCGCCATCTCTCATCATGAACATGATAAGTTTAGCTAGCCTGCCAGGTCATAGTGAAATTGGTCGCAAACTCGCTATTGTTTGTGATGCGAGAAATCGTGAGTATTTCAAGCAACTAGTTGGCGAGCTGGCAAATGTTGAAGCGGCAGGTATTACCTTCCGTATCATTTTCTTGGATGCACGTGATGAAATTCTTATTGCACGCTATAAAGCTTCTCGTCGTCGTCACCCTCTCTGTGTTAATAACTCACGTTCTATTGCGCAAGCAATTGCTTACGAGCGCAAATTGACCCAAGAGCTTCGTGATGTGGCTCATTCTTATATTGATACTAGCGACATGAAACCTCGTGAGCTTCGTGAGGTTTTACGATCCATCTATTCAAAAGAAACCGACAAGGACGGAATGAATGTAGTTGTTTATTCCTTTGGTTTTAAGCATGGGGCTCCACTTGATGCAGACATTGTAATAGACGTTCGATTCCTTCCTAACCCCTTTTACATTCCGGAACTTCGTGGTTTAACAGGCCTTGATAAGCCAGTAAGTGATTATGTATTGGGCAGGGAGGAAACTACTAAGTTTTTAGATGCATGGGAAAACCTTTTGTCTTGTGTAATGCCAGGATATGTTGCTGAAGGAAAACAACATTTGGCAATTGGGGTGGGGTGTACCGGAGGTCAGCATCGAAGTGTTGTCCTTGCGGAAAAAACAGCGGCACTTTTGCGCGAACAGGGCTATAACGTTCGTGCGTATCATCGTGATATTGCTCTTGCAGATACAAGCAAGGGGGCAACAAAATGAGTGCGCTTTCATTAGGTGGTCATTCGGAAAATGGCTTTAGCTTAGATCCATCTTCTACTCAGGCATTTAAAGCCATTGGCTCTTTAAAAGATCATTTGGTCCATCGAAAAGATTCCCTGGATCCTTCTAAGCTAAAAGCGGTAGTGATCGGCGGTGGCACAGGCGCGTCTGTTTCTATTAGAACTCTATTAGCGCTGGGTGTTCAAACTTCTGCCGTAGTCGCGATGGCAGATGATGGAGGTTCGACCGGTATCCTGCGTGAAGAGGCTCACGTTACTCCTCCTGGAGATGTGAGAAAATGCTTGGCTGCTTTTGCGGCGGATCCTGATGATCCTTTGACTAAGGCATTTAAATATCGTTTTGATTTTGCTCGTAATCATACCTTAGGCAATTTGATGCTTTCTGCTTTGGAGAATGCAACAGGTTCTTTTCCTGAGGCGATTAAGATATGTGGCCAGCTGCTGGGCGCTCGAGGACATGTGTATCCTTCCACGCTCAATAACGTTACGCTGTGCGCACGCACTCTTGATGGTCGTGTTCTGCGGGGGCAAGCCTTGGCTTCACATTCTTCAACTGCGCTTGAACAGGTATGGTTGGAGTCGCCAGAAGAGTGCCTTCCTTATATGGAGGCTATTCGGGCGATTCGTCAAGCGGATCTTATTGTTTTAGGACCTGGTTCGCTGTTTACTTCAATTATTCCTAATCTTTTAGTTCCTGGTATTGTTGATGCGATTGCTCAGTCGCATGCTTATACCGTCTTTGTATGTAGTCTTGCAGATCAACAAGGGGAAACGTGGGGTCTTTCAGCTCGCGAACATGTGGAAGCGCTTTTGCGACATGGAATGCGTGATAAGCTGGATTATGTCTTGATCCATAGTTCTGGAAAACCAAAAAAGTCCCGATTTACTACGGGTGCTTTTGAAGCAATTGCCGGTCCTGCTTCTCTCGAAAGTGCAATGACTGAAATGCGTGATGGAAAAAATTTACCTGCACGAGTCAAGATTAGGTCTGTCAAAATCACGCAAGAAGATATAGATGCTATTCAGGATCAAGGTCCTGTAGTCATATTACGCGACATGAAAGATCCTCTTCGACCTACCTGGCATGATCCTTCTGCGTTGGCAGATGCGTTTATGGGGGTGTTTAAGCTTTGTCGTTCACAACAGAGGTAAAAGAGGAATTATCTCGTGTAGAGCCTACGTGTTCTCATTGTGATGCGGCTACCTTAGCTGCTCTTATTCGAATTGAAGGTTCTATTTTCTTTAACGGACCAGGTAAATTTCGTCTCGAGATATCTACCGATGTTCCTCAGGTAGCTCGTTTTATTATTCGTACGCTTCATAGTAGATATGCTCTCAAAACCGATTTAACAATGCGTCGCAGCGTTTTGCATAAAACGCCTAATTGGTTGATCGAGGTTCCTACTCAGCCTCGCTTAACCGAAGCGCTTTTTGATTTAGGCATTATCGGTGAAGAAGGTCTCAAGCGGGGGATTGATCCTAGGTTGGTACAAAAGTCGTGCTGCGCCTCTGCCTATTTACGAGGGGTTTTTCTGGGTAGTGGTTTTATTTCAAATCCACGAGGGGACTTTCATTTTGAATTAACCGTGGAATCGCAAACAATGGCTAACGATATTGTGGAACTTTTGGCAACCAAAGATATTCACGCAAAGATTGTCGAACGGCGAAATACGTATACGGTCTACCTGAAAAGCGGAGCTGCTATATCATCTTTTTTGGCTTTTGTGGGAGCTCATCAAGGTGCTTTAAAGATGGAAAACGAGCGAGTCATTAAAAGTGTACGAAACGATGTTAATCGTCGAGTGAATGCAGAAATTGCAAATCAAGCAAAAACGGCTGAAGCTTCAGTTGAACAAGTTGCAGCTATTCGCACCTTACTCGATCATCGCGACATAAAATCACTTCCTCGTGGTTTACAAGAATATATTCAACTACGAGTTCGTTATCCAGAGGCAACCCTAAAAGAACTGGGGGAAAGGGCAAATCCTCCACTTTCGAAATCCGCTATCTATCATCGGGTAAGGCGCATAGAACAAATGGCGCGTGAGGTTTCAGGGCAGCCAAAAAAGAAGTGATTATTCAATAATTTGCATAGTTTGTTCCATTTTGATCGCCTTAAGCATACAAAGTTGGGCGATATCCGTTGCCTTGTTCGTTTGCATGTTAGAATGAATAAGTCATGTTTCGTTTGTGCGTTTGCATGGCGCACTTATCTATAACACATCTGAAAGGGGAGCCCTATGGCAACCAAGGTTGGTATCAACGGCTTCGGCCGCATTGGCCGACTTGTTTTTCGGGCAATGGAGAAGGATCCTGCGTTCGATATTGTCGCTATTAACGATCCTGGCAGCATCACCGCAGCAGCTCATTTGCTCAAGTACGACTCAATTCATGGTCGTGTATACGATGAGGTAAGAGTTGACGGTGATTCTATCGTAGTTGATGGTAGAACGGTTAAAGTATTATCTGATCGCGATCCTGCTAATTTGCCTTGGGGCGAACTTGGTGTTGATCTGGTAATTGAATCAACAGGATTCTTTACTGACGCAAACGCTGCTCATGCTCATATTGATGCTGGTGCAAAGAAAGTTCTCATTACGGCTCCTGCTAAAAATGAAGATATTACTATCGTTATGGGCGTAAATGACGATCAGTATGATCCTGCTAAGCACCATATTGTTTCTAACGCTTCTTGTACTACCAACTGCCTTGCTCCTTTTGCAAAAGTTTTAATGGATAGTTTTGGCATTAAGCGTGGTTTTATGAATACTATCCACTCTTACACCAACGACCAGAAAGTTTTGGATCAATCTCACAAGGATTTACGCCGTTCTCGTGCTGCTAATCTTTCTATGATTCCAACTACTACAGGTGCTGCACGCGCAGTTTCACTGGTTCTGCCTGAACTCAAGGGCAAACTTGACGGTTTTGCAACTCGTGTTCCTACTCCTGATGGATCTATGGTTGACTTAACGGTAGAACTTGAACGTGAAGTAACCGTAGAAGAAGTAAACGAGGCTATCAAAGCCGCTGCTGAAGGCCCCTTAAAGGGAATTCTCGCCTATGTAGAAGATCCTATTGTATCTGCTGACATTGTGGGCGATTCACATTCTTCATTGTTCGACAGCAAGTTGACTATGGTTCTTGGCGGTAAGGGTAACCTTGTTAAATGTGTATCTTGGTACGATAACGAATGGGGTTATTCAAATCGCGTTAAAGATCTTGCTAAGATTATGCTGTAAATCTTTTCTATGAAGGATTATTTTCGAAGAGTAAAACTCAAATAAGAGAGCCTCAATTTTGAGGCTCTCTTTTGTGTTCGAAAGATTTGGCTATAGTGCACCAAGCCATTATTTCGATAAGAGAAAGGCAAGGATTATGGGTAAAGTAAAGACACTTGCTGATGCTGATGTAGCAGGAAAGCGTGTATTGTGTCGCGTAGATTTCAATGTGCCGCTTTCTGAGGGCGTGGTTACCGACGACACAAGAATTCAGGCTGCATTACCCACTATTACGTATTTAATTAATCAAGGAGCAAAAGTTATCTTGTGTAGCCATTTAGGACGACCTGATGGGACTGGCTATCAAGAGGAATTCTCGCTTGCCCCTGTTGCGAAATATTTGTCGGAAGTATTGAGTAAGCCAGTGGCTTTCGCATCGGATACGATCGGTGAATCTGCTAAACAAGTTGTTAATTCCCTTCAAAACGGCGATGTGGCGTTGCTTGAAAATCTTCGCTTTGACAAGCGTGAAAAGAAAAATGATCCTGAGTTTGCGCAAGCTTTGGCTTCTTTGGCTGAGGTTTATGTAAATGATGCTTTTGGAGCAGCTCATCGTGCTCATGCATCCACGGCAGGTGTCGCTTCATATCTGCCTGCTTATGCGGGAATGCTTATGGAAAAAGAGGTTACCACACTAACCTCAATGCTTGATAAGCCTGATCATCCCTTCGTCGCAATTCTCGGCGGTTCAAAGGTTTCTGATAAGGTTGCCGTCATTGATGCCCTTATCGATAAGTGCGACACGCTCATCATTGGTGGCGGTATGTGCTTTACTTTCTTGGTTGCGCAAGGATACAGCGTAGGTACTTCTTTGATGGAGCAAGACTGGGTCGAACGTGCTGCAGAAATGCTTAAAAAAGCATCAGATAAGGGAGTTTCTATACTTTTACCAACCGACGTGGTTTGCGCCGACGCTTTTGCTAATGATGCTCGTACCGTTACGTGTGGTGTGGATGCTATTCCCTCTGAGATGATGGGGCTTGATATTGGACCTGAGTCAACAAAGGCTTATGCAGAGACTATTACTCATGCAAAGACCGTATTCTGGAACGGTCCAATGGGTGTATTTGAAATGTCTTCCTTTGAGGCAGGTACCAAAGGCGTTGCCTTGGCAGTAGCAGCTAACAAACAGGCAGACACGATCATTGGTGGCGGTGATAGTGTTGCAGCGGTTAATAAGTTTGAGTTGGCTGATCAAATGACCTTTATTTCTACTGGTGGCGGTGCTTCTATGGAACTGGTACAGGGCGAGGCACTTCCTGGCGTTGAGGCATTAAAGTAGACAGTTATATTCGGTTGGTCTGTCTCTATGCCGCAATTTCGCAGACTTGGTAATAATTAAGTAGGTAATGTTGTTGTACGTTGTAGTAGGGGGAATGTATGCGTAAGTATTTAATGGCTGGCAACTGGAAAATGAACAAAACGATGTCTGAAGCAATCGTTTTAACTCAGCAGTTGTGTAATCAATATAATCGCAAGTGGGATAACGTGGATATCGTTGTTTGTCCTCCTTCTATTGATATCAAATCGGTATATACCGTAATTGATTTCGATAAAACAAAGATTGCTGTGGGTGCCCAGAATGTTCATTGGGAAGAATCAGGCGCCTTTACCGGTGAAATTTCTATTCCTATGATCAAAGAGGCTGGCTGCGAATTCTGTATTGTGGGTCACTCGGAACGTCGCGAGATGTTTAATGAGACTGACACTTCAGTTAATCTGAAAGTAAAAGCACTGATTGAAGCTGATATTGCTCCTATTGTTTGCGTTGGGGAATCGCTTTCCATGCGTGATTCAGGTGACTATGTTGGTTTTATCGTTGCGCAGGTACGTGCCGCTCTTGCTGGTCTTGATGAAGCTGACATGAAAAAGGTAGTAATTGCTTACGAACCAATTTGGGCGATTGGCACAGGTCGTACGGCAACTCCAGAACAAGCTGAAGAGGTGTGTGCGGCAATTCGTGCCACTATAGCTGCTATGTTTGACAAAGGTGTTGCAGACGCTTGTCGCGTGCTCTATGGCGGTTCCATGAATGTAGGCAATGTTGAATCTTTACTTGCTCAGCCTAATATCGATGGCGGCTTAATCGGAGGCGCTGCATTGCAGTCGGATTCGTTCCGTCAGCTTATCGAAGCAGCGAGTGAAGCCTCGCATTAATCTAACGTGTCATCCTGCGTTTGTTTATCATTTCGATCGCAGATATGTGTTATGTTTCATAAGAAAAGGGAAGCTTAGCTTCCCTTTTCTTATGTCTAGGATAGATGAAAATCTAGGAAGTAATAACTGAAGTTGTAGAACATACAATTTAGAGTGCAGGAAAGTTACTTTAACATTCATTAGTTTTTGTTTGATGCGCAGTTCAGTTAGAAGTCGATAAGCTCAGGTATTCTCTGATAGTCAACAATGGTATTAACTGTTGATGCGTATCAGTAATCTTTCTCCTAATCAGAATAAAAAAGATACGAATCCGTGCTATGGTAGAAGCCAATTATCGGGATATTTTAGTTGATGGATTCGATTCTCAACTAAGTGCTGAATTGTTTTAGAAAGGGTGGGTACTCATCCATGGCAAAGCTCTGTAAGAGTGGTAGGTTTGCGGTGCTGCAAGAAGTTCCCCACGGTTCTAAATATCAGCATCTAGTTGGAACTATTGGTGTATTGGAAGTGTGGGAATCGGAGCAAAGTTACCCTGGAAAATATGGGGTTCTTTTTTACTTTCCCTTTGTGATCGACAGAAAAAGGGGCAAAGCTTCTCAACGCTATTTAAAAACAAGTTTTTCTTACGACATCTATGAATACAGCGGATTGATAATGTTTAAAAGGGGAGAGAACCAATACACCTTTGAATTTACGGATGACAGTAGGGTTTCGTAGGCTAAATTAATTAAACTAACTATTATGATTATTGGCAGCTGAATGTAAAAAGTAGATAGCCTAAACAGTCTTTTAATTTGAGATAAGGGAAATCGACGAGAGTGCTATCAATGATTTCTGCACTACAAGAATTTGTTTTCCTTAAATGTCGATTTCCCTTATAAATAAAAACCTAACGAAACAATATAAGAAAACTTCAAATTTCAGATAAGACGTATAGGGAGATTAGTCTCGATTTATTTGAAGCTTCCTACATATCCCATGGCATCACTCATTTCTTGAATGCGCTCGACTGGGAATGGTGGTTCACATAAAGGCTTAAGTGCAATTGCCATAAGTTTCATGGGGTTATCGTCTGCTGCAATGCGATTAGAAGTTATCTTTCCACAACGTTTACAACGATGGATAAGAGCCCATTCTCCATTTTTACGAACCCAAACCACAATAGGCTCCATATGGCCGCCACAATTGCTTAAGCGATCTCCTGGCTGGTTATCAATATGGAGACTCGTAAGGCAGTTCGGACAGTGGTTTCGATGATTAGTGCCCGCAAATTCAGGAAGTACAAGCCTTCCGCATTCCTTGCAGGTAAAAACATCGTTGCAGGGGTTTTGTTTGAAGTAGCCTTTTTGGTATTGTTTACGTTTATTTTCGCGATTCATAAGTAGTACCTCTTAAAAGTAGCAATAAAACATTTTGCCGGAATTTTTGACCGGTATCGTTGATTAATCTACTTCCAGGAGGTGGATTTAGCTTTATGCGATCAACCTCCTGGCTATCGCACAAGAGCACAGTCACCACTTACCATGGCCTTGTATCTCCTTTCTGTCTTAAAGAAATGAAAGCTCTATCAAGTATCATTCGATAAAACGTGCACTTCAAAATGAGCTTACCTTTCTTGTTTTTCTAAATAGCAACAAAAAAGGTAGCTATCTGAAAGATAGCTACCTGGACGTTTAGCTGGTGTCAGAGGCGGGATTTGAACCCGCACGCCCGTATAGTTAGGCACTAGCACCTCAAGCTAGCGTGTCTGCCGTTCCACCACTCTGACATGTTACTTAAGCTATTGGCTTAAGGGCTGCTCACTTGCAGCGAGGAATATATTAACAGAATGAAAATAAGTTGCAAGAACTTTTTTTAACAAATTTAGCCGATCGTTCCTTGAGGATATACGATCATTAAAACAATAAGAGAAATCAAAAAAACAGCAGCAAGAATAATAGTAATGCGATCCAAATTCTTTTCTACCGTACCAGAACCAGTTTGGTTGTTGTATACCTGAGCAGCAATCATGTCGCTTAAACCAGTTCCTTTACCGGAATGAAGCAAAACGAAAATTACCAGGCCAATGCCGGATATTACCAAGAGAACGGTAAAGATAATTGCGATAATAGACAACGTATTTCCTTATCTTCGTAAACGTCTGTTTGTATGCTTACACAAAATATGAATTATAGAAACTAAACTACCACTTCGCAAGGTGTGCGCAGCTTTATTTTAGATTAAGTATTCATTTTTCATAAATGGAGAACTTATCGTTTTTTATTCTATCGCATAAGGAACTTCACTATTTTCATCTTGAAATTACTGAAGGGGGGATTACGAACAGGCATTTCTATTAAATTCGACTTTTTTAAAGTAGATTTGTAGTGAGTAAAGCAGTCGAATCCTGCCTTCCCGTGATAGGCACCCATTCCGGATTCTCCAAAACCACCAAAACCCATGTGATTATTTGCTAAATGAATAATCACATCGTTAATGGTTGCGCCACCAAAAGGAACGGACGATATAACTTGTTCCTGGAAAACTTTGCTATTCGAAAAGATGTAGCAGGCAAGAGGCTCTGGGAACGATTTGATTACTTTAAGAGCGTCTTCAAAGGTGCTCCAGGTAATTATGGGAAGCACGGGACCAAATATTTCTTCACCCATAACGGGATCTTCTAACGTAACGCCACGTAATACTGTGGGTTCTATACGCAAAGTTTCTCGATCGCGTTCTCCTCCTAAAGCAATGGATGCATTTTTGTTGTGATTATCAATAAGTCCGCACACGCGATCAAAATGATGCTTGTTGATCATATGAGGATATTCTTCAGACTCCAGTATATTTTCGCCATAGTATTTATGAAGCCATACATCCAATTCTGCTATGAAAGCATCAACGATGTTTTCATGAACAAGAAAGTAATCTGGCGCAACACAAGTTTGGCCCGAGTTGATGCATTTCCCCCAAGCGATTCTCTGTGCCGCGCGTTTTACATTGGCATCTTCGGCAATAATGCACGGACTTTTTCCACCTAATTCAAGAGTTACATCAGTCAAAGTATTGGCTGCTGCATGCATAATTTGTCTACCAACGCGTGGACTACCGGTAAAGAAGATTTTGTCGAATTTGGTTTCAAGGATCCAGTCGTTCATTTTTCCGCCGCTAGGTAGGCAACGAACCAAGTTTTTATCAAAAAGTTCATCGCAGAGCTTTTGTAAAAATGCACTAGTGGCAGGCGAGGTGTGAGATGGTTTTAATACCACGCAATTTCCTGCAGTTAAAGCATCAACGAGGGGAACTAGAGCTAACTGGAGAGGATAATTCCAAGGAGAAAGAACCGCAACAACGCCAAAGGGAGAAGGGTAAATCTTTGAGGAAGAAGGGAAATGAGCCAACGGTGTGGCTACGCGCCGCGGTTTTGCCCAGGCGTAAAGTTTATTTAAGCAGAGGTGGATTTCGTCGTACACGATTCCCAGTTCTGTTGCATAACCTTCAAAAGGAGCTTTCCCTAAATCCTCGTGGAGCGCTTTCAGTATTTCGTCTTCGTGCTTTTTAAGGTAGTTACGAAGTGACTGTAAAATTCCACGGCGGTAATGAAGGGGAAGTGTTTTGCCGGTTTCAAACCAAGCGTGCATTGAATCTACGGCTGCTTGAACATCATCAGAGCAGGTATAGGTATCTTGTTGTTTTGCAGAGGTGGTGATGTGGGAATCTTTAATGCTCATTAGAGTGCTGCCTCCAAAATTTCAAGTGCAACTTCTTCGGTGATTTCCTGTTTGTTATAGAGTGCTGCGCCATCATAGCGTGCTTGCTTCGCAACGGCAGGAAGTTGCTCTTTTGTTACGCGTAATTCACTTAAACGGGTAGGTACGTTGTATTCACGATGGTAGAAATCGTTCATGGTGAACAATTCTGTTTCGAATAGGGCATCTTTTTCGTCAGCACTGAGACGTGCTGTGTCTAAATCGGGGCGAAGAGCAGCAAGGAGTTCGCCGTAAAGTCCTTTATGGTAGCCATGCATTCGGTTGAAATGAACGCAGTGGGGCAAAAGCAGCATCATTGCCTGGCCATGAGGAATGTGGCATAAGCCTCCCAAAGAATGACCAATGGCATGCACGATGCCCACCATAGCGTTTGAGAATGATGCGCCAGCAAGTAAGCTTCCCAGAGCAAGATTAGTACGCGCGTCTAAGTCCTGTGGCTCGGCACAAGAGTGCGCGAGGTTTTCGTTGATTAAACGAATTGCCTGTACCGCTAAAGCATCGCTGATAGGGTTTTTCTGAATAGATGTGTACGCTTCGATTGCATGGGTAAGAGCATCTATGCCCGTAGTTGCAGTGAGCTTTGGTGGCAGGGAAGCGGTAAGTTGCGGATCGAGAAAAGCTAAGTGTGGCACAAGACGATACGAGGTGTAGCTTAGCTTCGCATGCGCCTTTGTGTCTGCTACTACCGCAACAAGGGTGACTTCCGATCCGGTACCAGCGGTAGTGGGAATTGCGATGAGGGTATCAAGATCATCTTGAAGTATTTCGGACCCCTGGAGTTCAGCGAAATCCTTTTCTCCTACTGAAACTGCTGCTGCAGCTCCTTTGGCAGTATCGATGGCAGATCCGCCACCAAGAGCAATCCACCCATCACAACCCTGGGTCCTATAAAGTTCAGCAACCTCGTTTACTACGGTAAGAGAAGAATCGGGTGGGACTTTGTCGTAAACAACATAATCTATGTCTGCTTCTTTTAGAGGAGCAAATACGTGTTCGGCGATACCGAGCTTTACAAGATTTTCGTCAGTAACGACAAGCGGTTTTGTTACATTTCGGTCAGCCATCTTGACGGGTAGTTTATGCAGAGCATTTTTACCGCAGATAATTTTTGTAGGGCAGTGGAATTCAAATGCGTTCATTTAGGACCTCCGATAAGCTGAGCGCCAAAAGAAAAATGTTTTAAGAATGGCATTGAATAGATAGGTAACTGCAACACCTTTGTCATTTGGACCATGAGTGGTAAATAATCGAGCTGATAAACCTTCCTTTAAGGTTATGCCGCCTGAGAAAATATCGTAAGCGTAATCTAAGTCACGAAAAGCAATAGTGAGGGTAGGTTTAGTGTCGCTTGATGCGCCATGCCAATTATTGTGAGAATAACGAAGGCTTCTCATATGAGGGAAACCAGTAACAGTGAGGCGTAAAACGAAGCCTTCCCCAACATAAGCTCCTTCTTGGCGTACTTTTTTTGAAAGACGAAATACCTTTAGTAATAAAGGGAGAATAAATAAAAGCAAACAGACATAAAAACGTTTCCAAAGTGATCGTTTTGGATGAGTGTGTCGGTTAACTTGACCACGTCCGGAAGTACGAACTTCGCGCAAAGATGCTCCTTACCTAAATAATTTGATAAACAAACTATTTGATAGTCTAATTATTATTTCGTAGCGAATTTCGCTGTTCTTTAACTTGCTCAATAAATACATAGATGTACGTTTATGTGGATTAACGTACTTTGCCAATACAGAACGATCCACAACCACTGGGCATGGATGGCTGTTAACATACTAAGTGTTGTGTGTTATGGTTCGCCATAGAAGAGATGTTCCCCCAGAAGATAGGCGATGATGGTATGTCATTAGAAGAACTCAAGGATGTTTTACCAAGCTTTCCTAAAAGCGATTCACTTAGTCCGGCGGAAATCGAGGAAAAAGCAGAGGGATTAGGTGTTACTAAGACATCGATGAGTTTTACTCAATCGTTCATGCTCTCGATCATGGCAGGCGCCTTTATTGCGATGGGTGCCATGTTTTTTCTTCTTGTTTCAGGTGACCCAGATTTACCTTTTGCTATCCAACGTGTTTTAGGTGGTGCACTGTTCTCTTTGGGTTTACTGCTTGTGGTGGTATGCGGAGCCGAATTGTTTACTGGAAACACCATGATTGTAATGAGTGCTGCAAGCAAAAAGATTAGTTGGGGTGCGGTACTAAAAAACTGGGTTGTTGTGTTTGTAGGTAACTTCGTTGGAGCCCTTATCATTGTTGGCTTAGTTTATCTCTCTGGTATGCACACTATGAACGGTGGTATTGTGGGTCAAACGATGGTCAATGTTGCTTCTAGTAAGATGACCCCCGATTGGCTTACCCTTTTTGCAAAGGGGATTATGTGCAACTTCCTTGTTTGTTTGGCTGTTTGGATTGGATATGCAGGCAAGACAGTAGCTGATAAGATGCTTGGTATTTTGCTTCCCATTGCGGCATTTGTTGCTTGTGGTTTTGAGCACTGTGTTGCCAATATGTTTTTCCTACCTATGGGGATCTTGCTTAGTTCGGTAGGCATTGTCCCTGCAGGTGTTGATCCTTCTATTCTTACCTGGAGTGGTGCTCTGTGGAATTGGAGCGCAACGGTTCCAGGCAATATCGTAGGAGGAGCCCTCTTTGTTGGTATGGCTTATTGGGTTGCTTACCATAAAAAATCAAAGTAGCATCTACCGAACTCTTAAGAAATGAGAGGCGAGTAACTTGGATAGGTTTCGAGTTTGGTTTTGCTGTGAGTACGGTTTTTAAAGAATAGATTTAAGTAACTTTGCTAATGACGTGCTAGCAATGGTGTTGTTTTACTTGCCTTGAATTTACAGAAGACGTACTAGTGATGGTTTCGTTTAGCTTGTCTAAGCGTGGTGTATAGGAGCGCGTATACTACACCCATCGCCACAAGCCCTATTCCATCAAAGCATATAAAGCGAACAATACTGTCATAGAGTAGATCGTGTTCAGGTGGCAGAGAGAAAAGAAGAGTGCTTTCTCCGATAAGACCTATCACTTGTTGTGCGAGGATAATAATTCCAAGAGTGGGATATTTTATCGGGTTAATGAGATAAAGGGGATAAGTGGCATTCCACATCAGAAAGGCAATTCCAAGTCCTTGGAGCGCAATAGAACCCGAAACGCCTTCTAATTCATAGGCTGCAAGATAGTGTTCAGGTGAAACGATAAATTGAAAAGCACACTGAATGTTTAAAAAGAAAACCACCGCAAAAATAATTCGGACAATCCATTGAGCTCGGGTTATTTTTGCTGGTGGTTTATTCATAAATAATAAGTTGCTAAATTCTTGTTGTACTGATTTCTAATTTATTAATTCGAAAATTTTAAAGTACCTCTGCAAGTTTTTCTAACTCGATGATTGTTTCATTTGTCATCGCGCCCTCAATAGTAATTTCGGGTTCTAAGAGAGTTAAGTCTTTGCAGTTTGTAATAATCTCTTTCATCGCTTTAGTTGCCATGGGAGCCCAAGATCCGTTTTGAATGAAGGCAATGTTTCGGTTTTGATATTTCTTTTCAGCTAATGCTTCTAAAAATGATTTCATAGCGGGAAATACTGAACCGTTATAGGTAAGGGATCCGCAAACTAAGGTTTTATACCGAAAAGCAGAAGCAATTGCTTCTGATTCGATACAGGTTGAGAGGTCAAAAACTGCAACAGATCGGCCTTTGTCTTTTGCCATTTGCGCAAGGGTGTTTATTGCCTTTTCAGTGTGACCATATACCGAAGAATAAACAAGGGTTACTCCGTCTTCCTCAGCTTCATAGGTAGACCAGGTCTTATAAGCAGCTATATAAGGACTAATGTCGCTTTCAAGAACGGGGCCATGCAAAGGATAAAGTGCTTGAATATCGTATGCCGTTAATTTTTTAAACAATGCCTGTACTTGTTTTCCGTATGGTGCAACAATGCCGAAGAAATATCTACGTGCTTCGTCTATCCAGGACGTAGTAGTTTCTCGTGGACCAAAAGTGCCAAAAGCATCAGCACTAAAGAGGATTTTTGAGGCAGAATCGTAGGTCATCATAACTTCAGGCCAGTGAACCATTGGGGCAAATACGAATGTAAGAGTACGGCTGCCAAGTGGTAAGGTATCGCCATTTTTAACTATAAGCTGATTTCCTGAATAATCAGAGCCGAAATAATTCTTAAGCATGGTGAATGTCTTAGTATTTCCGACCAGCTTGGTTTGAGGATAAGTTTGAATGAACTGCTGAATGCTTCCTGAATGATCGGGCTCCATATGCTGAATCACAAGATAGTCAGGAGCTTTTCTCTGTAAGGCACCTTCTAGATTTGAGAGCCATTGGTCAGCAAAACGCACATCGACCGAATCCATAACAGCAATTTTTTCATCGATAATTACATAAGAGTTGTAAGAAATACCCTCAGGAATAGGGAATTGACCTTCAAACAGTATGGTTTCATTATCAAAAACACCGATTTCAACAATATCCTGGTAGTTACCCATTAAGTAGTCCTCCTGAATCGGATAGTGGTTTTGGCAAAAAGAATACCTAGAGCTCATCTGAATCGAGCCAGATGGTGAAGGGTCCTTCATTGGTTAATTCTACGCTCATCAAAGCACCGAACCATCCTGTTTCCACGGGAATTCCAAGCTCTCCTAGGAAGGTTTCGCAATGATGATAGAGTGTTTCGGCCTTATCAGGCTTAGCTCCTTTGGTGAAGGATGGGCGGTTACCTTTGCGGCAATCGGCATAGAGTGTAAATTGCGAAACAAGAAGAATGCTTCCTTGAACATCTTGAATCGAGCGGTTTGTTTTACCTGTTTCATCCTCAAATATGCGCAGTTTGCTTATTTTGGTCATGAGTTTCTCTGCGATTGCGGTGGTATCTTCGGGGCCAACACCAAGCAAGACAACTAAACCATGCGAAATAGAGTGTGTTTCGTGGTTTTCATTGGAAACATTAGCACTGCTCACCCTTTGAATTAATGCCCTCATAGGTTCCTTTCAATACTTTAGAATCATCACTATACGGTATCATGAGTTTGTTTGGTTTGCGTGTTGGGGAGGGAACCAGTATGCTTCATCCGAAAATCCTTGCTTATTGTCAAGAAGATGTGGTTGATATTCGTGGATTTGACCGTTGCGAATTGCATGAGGCAGAAGAAGGTCGTTTTGTTCTTCGTGCTTATCCTGGTCTCGATTGTGGTAACAATATTGGCACCATTCACGGGGGATTTTTACTTGCGCTGGTTGATATTGTAGGAACTGGTGCAGTTGATACGCTCGGTCGTGAAAATGCCACTTTGTCTCTTAGTGCGAATTATTTACGTCCGGTTCGTGTTGACGATGAATACATAGATGTAATTGGTACGATTTTGAAATCGGGAAAGCGAATGGTGGTATCGGAGGTTGAGATTCGACGTCCTGATGGTGAGCTTGCGGTAAAGGCTACCGTTAATGTTGCAGTAACGGGTAATAATATTATCGATCTATAGTTTACGCTCTTGTTACAAAGTTATGCCATGCTGTTCCTTGATTGTATGAGAAGTGATTATCTTAAATTGTTTAGTCATGAGGAGGAACTTTATGGCGCATGTAAACGAGAACTATGCCAAGTTGCCTGGAAGCTATTTATTTTCAGATATCGCCCATAAGACACAAGCATACTTAGAAAAGCATCCCGATGCTCACCTGATAAAAATGGGAATTGGTGACGTAACGCGTCCTTTAGTGCCTGCTGTGGTTGATGCCATGCATAAGGCTGTCGACGATATGGCTCATCTTGAAACATTTCATGGATATGGTCCTGAACAAGGATATGACTTTCTGCGGAATGCTATCGCTGAAAATGACTTTCGATCTCGTGGTGTTGCTATAAGCGATGATGAAATTTTTGTTTCTGATGGAGCAAAGTCTGATTGCGGTAATATAGGCGACATTCTTTCTGTTAACAATGTTGTAGCAGTGTGTGATCCAGTTTATCCAGTTTATGTTGATACCAATGCTATGGCGGGACGGGCAGGCGAATACGATGAAGCAACTCAGGGTTGGACTAATATTTACTATATGCCAACCACTGCGGAAAACAATTTCGTTCCAGCGCTTCCTGAGAGACCTGTAGATGTTATTTACTTGTGCAGTCCCAATAATCCTACGGGCACCGTATTAACAAAAGACCAATTACAGGTTTGGGTTGATTATGCAAATCAGCATGAAGCTCTTATCATGTTTGATGCAGCTTATGAACGCTTTATTACAGAAGAGGGGATCCCTCATTCAATATATGAGGTAGAAGGAGCGCAAACATGCGCAATTGAATTCCGTTCTTTTTCCAAAACGGCTGGTTTTACGGGAGCACGCTGTGGATACACGGTGGTACCAAAGGCTTTGGTTCGCGACGGGCAAAGCTTGAATGCTCTATGGAATCGACGACAAACCACAAAATTTAATGGTGCTTCCTATATTATTCAGCGTGGCGCTGCAGCAATATATACTCCCGAAGGGGCTCAGCAGATTGAAGAAACTATCGAGTATTATCGTAATAATGCACGTGTTATTAAGGAAGGACTTGAAAGGGCGGGCTTTAGGGTCTTTGGTGCAGTAAATAGTCCTTATGTATGGTGCAAAGCTCCTGAAGGCATGGGTTCTTGGGATTTATTCAATACCTTACTGGAAAAAGCTCAAGTAATTACTACGCCTGGAGCAGGTTTTGGCCCATCGGGGGAAGGATATATTCGGCTTTCGGCATTTGGTGATGCAGATGCTACAAGAATGGGTGTAGAACGAATTGAAAGGGTAATGGCTCAATAAAGCTATGTATAAGTTAAAGACGGAGAGCAGCTTTGACGCTGCGCATTTTTTAACCGACTATCACGGTAAGTGCGAAAATCTTCACGGCCATCGTTGGCGTGTTGTTGCGTATCTTGCACAGCAAGAGCTTTGCAAAGAGGGTACTCACAAAGATATGGTTCTTGATTTTGGTGAATTTAAATCTGCATTGCGTAAATTAACCGAGGAATTAGATCATTCTTTTATCGTTGAAGAAGGCTCTTTGATGCAGGAGACGCTGGCATGCTTGGAAAAAGAAGGCTTTGTTTTAACTATCATGCCGTTTAGAACAACAGCAGAAAATTTAGCTCGCTATTTCTATAATCGTTTAGCTGAACTTGGTTTGCCTGTTTCGGAAATTGAAGTATACGAGACACCAAACAATTGTGCTATTTATTGCGGAGACTAGTTTTGATGAGTTCTGAGGTAACATTTCCTGTTGTAGAGCGTTTTGTCTCAATCAATGGCGAAGGGTTAAGAGCGGGTAGGCTTTCGGCTTTTATACGTATGGCTGGCTGTAACTTGGCTTGCTCTTGGTGTGATACTTCTTGGGCAAATGAGAAAGACTGTCCATACGAAGAGCTTTCTGTTTCGGATCTAGTTTCCTGGGTGGAAGATACGTGTGTTTCCTGTGTCACCCTTACCGGAGGAGAACCTGCACTACAGCAAGGGCTTGATACTTTAATTGAAGCTCTTGCTCTTTCGAATAATTGGGGTCAATTAGAAGCTTTTGATCGCAATGGCGTTTCTCAAAGCGGCAAGAGTCGTTATGTAAAACTCGACGAAAAACAGGCAACACGTGTTATTGAAATCGAGACTAATGGATCTCTTGATTTAAGTTTTCTTCACGATCTGCGTCTTTCGTTAGAAAAGAGAGTATCTACGCCTACCGTACTTGCGTTTACGGTTGATTGCAAACTTCCCAGCAGTGGCATGTTTGCTGAAATGCTAGACAGTAACTATGCTCTTTTAACTTCACAAGACGTCGTTAAATTTGTAATAGCAGGTACGCAAGATTTGGAAACAGCTTTAGCTCAAATTCAGAATTATGAATTGCCGTCAAAGTGTGAGGTATTTTTTAGTCCTGTTTTTAGTTGTATTGATCCTGCGGATATTGTTTCCTTTATGAAGGCTCATGAACTTTCGACCGTGAGATTGCAATTACAACTACATAAGATAATTTGGCCAGAGAAAGACAAAGGAGTATAACGCGTGCGTGCATTGGTGTTGTGTTCTGGTGGGGTGGATTCGACTACCTTGCTTGCCATGGCGGTTGAAAAATATGGAAGTGACGAAGTCTGCGCGCTTAGCATTTCTTATGGTCAGCGTCACGAAAAAGAACTTAAGGCTGCGCATGCCGTTGCTGCTCATTATGGGGTTACGCAGCGATTTTTGGATTTAGCAGCGATTTTTGCTGATAGTTCTTGTTCACTACTCGCTCATTCTGGCGTGGATATTCCAAAGGAAAGTTATGCCGAGCAACTCAAGGATTCAGATACTGCGCTGGTAAGTACCTATGTACCTTTCAGAAACGGATTGTTTTTATCGAGTGCGGCATCAATTGCCTTATCTTTAGGTTGTTCGGTGTTGTACTATGGTGCGCACCATGACGATTGGGCGGGTAATGCCTATCCGGATTGCTCTCTTGCATTTGTTGAAGCAATGAATGAAGCAATTGTTCAGGGAACAGGTGGAGAGCTTCACATGGAAGCTCCTTTTGTACAATGGTCTAAAGCGGATATTGTCAAAAAGGGTCTCGAGCTTAACGTTCCTTATGAGCTTACGTGGTCCTGTTACGAAGGTGGCGACAAGCCTTGTGGGACCTGTGCAACCTGCATTGATCGTGCTCGTGCTTTTGAACTAAATGGAACAGTAGATCCTTTGCTTACGGATAATCTTTAGTGTTTAAGAAAGAATAATATCAATGGTAAACATCTCTCATTCATCTTCTACTTCCCGAAACGACCAAGAAGTATCCGATCTTACGTTGCTTGGTTCACGGAACAATTCCTATCCAGATGATTACGCACCGGAAGTATTGGAAACTTTCGTAAACAAGCATCAAGAAAATGATTACTTCGTGAAGTTTAACTGCCCCGAGTTTACGAGTCTTTGTCCTATCACGGGCCAGCCAGATTTTGCTACGATTTATATTTCGTATGTCCCTGATGTACGTATGGTGGAATCGAAGAGCCTAAAACTATATCTCTTTAGCTTTAGAAATCATGGGGATTTTCATGAGGACTGTATAAATATAATTATGAAAGACCTCATTAAAATAATGGATCCTCGCTATATTGAAGTTTGGGGAAAATTTACTCCACGTGGAGGAATTTCGATCGATCCCTATTGCAACTATGGACGCCCTGGTACCAAGTGGGAACAGGTTGCGTGGGAGCGCCTTTCGCATCACGATCTTTATCCCGAAGTGGTTGATAATCGCTAAGAGTTTTCCTAGAAAGCTGCGTTAAAAGGATCAGAAATGCTCACCTGCTCTTTTCCGTGCATCAGTTCCGTAAGAGCTTTAAGTAGTGGTTTCTCTGAGCCAGAAAGCATACGTACAATGACTTCTATCTTGTCTGTGTAATTTGTTGCGATAACTTTTGCTTTTTGGTTGCTAAGTAGGTGAGTAAACTGATCGTAGTGGGAATAGGGTAGCGTTATGGTTAAATCGACACAGAGCGAGATTGTTACCATATTTGCTGCCTGAATTCCTTTTTGTGTCGCCTGGGTGTAGGCGCGAACCAGTCCGCCGGTTCCAAGCAAGGTTCCTCCAAAATAGCGTGTAACAACTACGATAACATCGGTAAGTTCAGCATGTCTTAAAACGTCAAGGGTAGGTAACCCCGCAGTTTTCTGCGGTTCTCCATCATCGGAGTATCGCATGCGTGGTGTTGATCCAGTTCCACGAAGGATATAGGCGTATACATTATGACGTGCCATGCGATGATGCGTGCGTATTTCTTCAAGAAAAGAAAGAGCTTCTTCTTCGGTTTCAACATGGCAAAGCTGAGCAATAAAACGACTCTTCTTTTCTTCGATTTCCGCCTGAGCTCGTCCTTCGATGGTGAGGTAAGACGTCATGTTGATACTCCTTTATTGTTTACCGAAGGCAGTGTGAGAATTTAAGAGAATGCCCAGTTGTCTTAGTGATTGATGGTATCCTAGCGAATACGAGCGCGCTAGACAATCGTTTGAAAGAGGTCTTTTGTGACTGATAGATTTTCAGTTCAGTCTTCACCTCAATCATCTGAAAAACGTCAGGTGATTGATGATGAACAATTAAAAAGGATGATGAAAGCCAACGAACCGTCTTTCATGGAAAAATACGGTTCTTGCATTGTTACTCTAGTCTTAATTGCTATCTGTGTAGTGGTTTATGTTATTGAGGTGCTTCGGTCAGATTTTAGCACTTCAATTTCAACTATGGTTCTTTTTGATATGGGCGCTCTTTACGCTCCTGCGATAGTAAGTCCTCTCGATTGGTATCGTTTTGTTGCTCCGATGTTTTTGCATGTCGATTTTATGCATTTGCTTTTTAATATGGGTGCTTTGTATAGCTGTGGCGTGCTATTAGAGCGGATGCTTGGTCGCTGGAACTATCTTTTGTTGTATTTTATTGCTGGTATTACCGGTAATGCGCTGTGCTATATGGTCGATATGATGACCGGTAGTTACTATGTAAGCGCTGGTGCTTCAACGAGTATTTTTGGCCTTTTTGTTGCAGCGGCATTACTCGGTATCCTATCTAAACGGAATAGGGCATTTTTTATGCAATACAGCAAAGGAATGCTCAGTATTATTGCGATTAACATCGTATATACCTTTTTAATGCCTAGTATCTCAATTAGTGGGCATTTAGGTGGTGCGTTGGGAGGTTTGATCGCTATGTTTATGATCCCGAGCAAAAACCTTCGTGTGCCTCTTCCTGTTCGTGTGGTTATTTCCGTAGTTTGGTTACTTGCGATTGCTCATGTTTTGGCAAGTAGTATAGGAGCGGCATTTATTAGTTTGTTTTGATACATCATTATCATGATGATGTAACCATCAGGGAAACTTAAGGAAAGTTTTCTATCAGATTCCAAGGGCGTTTATCGCACATATAAATGGGCTAGGAACAAAAGTTCCCAGCCCATTTTTTTGTAACAAATATCTCTTTAGTTTCGCAGTTTTTCAGAAGTGCCTTTTATTTTCAGATGTAATTTATTGAGGGTTTACTCCCTCTAAAAGTGAAGTGAGCTTTTGATAGGCGAGCAATGAAACAGTGTTTGTAGCACGCGAAATTGCAGTGTAGAGCTGTCTTCTGGCTAAGTCATTATTTGGATACGTTTGAGGATCCGCATCAGGAATGATGACATTATCGAATTCCAGCCCTTTTGCTAATGACAAATCAATAAGTAACACACCGTGATCTGGTAAGGTGCTTCCGTCAGTAATGAAATAGAGCTGGTCTGCGGGAACGATTTTTTGCAGTTTGCTCCACATGGTGGTTAATTCATTGTTGTCATTTACTACAATGGCAGTCAATCCTGTTGCTTGATGATTTTCTTTAAGTAACCGTTCCAGATTGTTTTCAAGATCAGTTTCATTCGCAAAAACAGTAATTTCGGGTTCTTTATCGCTTCTTTGAACAGAAGAGATGCTCATACCTGAATTGTTTTGAGCAAGTTGTGCAAACAGTTCAGTAATAGCAGGAGTGGATCGATAACTGGTCATAAGGAAACATTCTTCAATGCTACCGCGATAGGTTTCAAATACTTCTTTTACTTCATTAAAAGTGGAAGTTTGATTTCCGATCGCTTGGTTTTCATCGCCGAGAAGAAGGAAATGAGCCCTTTGGTAATAACGGGCCATGATTGCAAGCTGAGCTGGAGAGTAGTCCTGAACTTCGTCGATCATGACAAAACGAGCCTCATCGTTACAAAGACCTGTGCAGGCAATTTTCATATAGAGCCATTCCATAAAGGAAAGATTATCGATTGAAAGTAAACGTTTTGCGATGCGGTCAACACGTACCCAGTGGTTCAATTGAATGGTTGTTCGTGCTTCACCAAAGCGATAATTGAGATACGTTAGGGTGTAACTTTTTGCTTGTTCTTCAGTATCCATCTGGGCAGGTTCACCAAATAAAGCAAGTTGCTGATTGTAATTTAAAGCACTTACTTCATCTTGGAATTGTGCGGTTCCAGCCATTTGACCTAAACGGCTTTCAAAACGGTCTTCCAACTCTTCGCGAATGAGGGTAATGAGACGAGGTCCCGCAGGTACTTTTTTATAACGATTAGCAATTTTGTTAATCTGGTTAGCCGAAATAAGAGTTACCCCTTTTAGGGTAATATCACGGAAGTCGTTTTCGGTGAATTTTAAATCTTTTATTGCTTCGTCAATGCGCTTTAAAACATCTAATGAGGTATGAATTCGGTTAAAGACGCGTCCTTCTGGAACTACGTAATCGGCGAATTCTTTCCAGGTTAAAATGTGAGGATTCTTCTCACCCATATCAGGCAATACATCGTCAATGTAGCTTCTAAATACTGGATTTGGCGTAATGAGATAGACTTGTTCTGGATTTAAGGTATCGCGGTTTTGATAAAACAGATAGGCAATGCGCTGAAGAAGAACTGAAGTTTTACCGCTTCCTGCGATTCCATTTACCAAAAGGGCTGGAACGTCTTCATGACGAATTACCTCATTTTGTTCCTTTTGGATTGTAGTGGTGATTGCACTCATTTGAGAAGTTCGTTGTTGCGACAAAGAACGGAGCAACAATTCGTCTTGAATTGCGACGGTGGTATCAAAGTACGCATTAAGGGTATCTTCGGAAAGGTCAAATTGACGACGTAGTTTAAGATCGCATTTTATAGTACGTCCGTTTGCTTCGTAAGAAGTTGGACCGTTAGATTGGTTGTAATACACTTCAGCAACTGGCGAGCGCCAGTCAACGATAAGTCGGTGGTATGAATCATCCGAAATACCTGCATTCCCAATGTAGATGTCTTTAGGGTTTGTATTTGGCTTAAATTGAAGTGAAACTTTAGCAAAATAAGGTTGTGGTTTAAGCAACTCAATATTGGAAAGTTTTTCTGCATCTACTTGCTGTGATTGATTAAGTGCATCAATAACGCTGTTTAAATTTGCGTACTCGATATACGTTTCCTGTGCTTCACCTTCGCTTGCGAAGTTTGAGGTTGCTTCGTCTGCCATGGTTCTTTTGTAGTTTTCTGCGGTAGCGGCAGTCTTTTCCATGCGTGCAACAATGCTCTTTTGCATTGATACGAGTGTTTGATAGGTTTTAGAAAGGTGCTCCTGTTCAGCGATAAAAACAGGATCGTTCGCTGAGTCATTTGCAGAGTGATTGACATGTTCAGTCATTTCGAATCCTTTCAATTTGGGGGTTTAATATCATAGCGTTTTCGTGATTAACTGTGAAATGAGCAAAAAAGGAAGTTGATATTTTGTGAAGAGAAAAACTGCCGTAGAATTACAGTTATGCAACAAGTGTGTATTTACTTTGACACACCCGCTCGACCTCGTTATGGTGGGGAGCGGCGTTAAACCTTTTAGGCTATTTAACATAAGGTAGTAGTAACAAAAATGAGCAGCAGAGAGGGGGAGTAGTCGTGAAAACAATTGGTAAGCTTTTACAAAGAGACTTTAAGCGACTAATTAAAGCTCCTGCTGCATTAATAGTGGTTATTGTTTTAATTATTTTGCCCTCCCTCTATACCTGGTTTAATGTTGCAGGTTTTTGGAATCCTTATGAACATACGGGCAATATGCGCGTATGCATAGTGAATGAAGATGCGGGGGCGCAGTCGGATCTGACTGGGTCTCTCAATATGGGTGACGAGATTGTCGATGAGCTTTCTCAGAATACTCAATTAGGATGGGCTTTTACTGATCGCGATGAAGCTCTTGAGGAGGTTCGCTCAGGTAAAGCCTATGCAGCGTTTATTATCCCTTCGGATTTTTCAGCCGATACTCTTACTTTGTTAACAGGGGATTTTCAGCAACCAACCTTGCAGTATTACGTCAACGAAAAATCAGGTGGAGTTTCGACTAAAGTAACTGATAGTGGTGCATCTTCCCTTGACCAAACAATCAATGATTCTTTTGTTTCGGTCGTTAGTGAAACCATTGCAACTAAATTTGATGAAGCAATTCAATGTAGTGACAACAAAATCTCTGCAACTCAAAATGATGTCGTAGCAAAGTTAACCGACGTTCAATCTTCGATGGAAAGTGTTGAATCAACGGTTTCTCAGTTGAAGGATGCAGCTAGCACAGCTTCAACAAAAGCACAGGATGCAAAAGGGTCTTTGCAGCAAGCAAAAGATACTATTAAAACTTTGCAGGGTGAACTAGAAACTTCTTCTCAGTTGCTTACCTCAACCCAGGCTGCGCTTAATCCCTTTGCTCTTTCACTCATGGATACCTTCGATGAGTCTTCAGCGCTTGCATCTCAAGCAGTTGCGCAGGCGAATGATTCGGTAGGAAAAGTTTCAAGCTCGATAACAAGCGCTGAAGCTGGTGTATCGGGAGTGATAGATCAAGCGAATGCTCTTATTGAATTAAATGAAAGTGTGGTTGCGGGGTTGAATACCTTTGCTCAGACTTTGCCTGAAGGGGCAGAAAAAGATGCTCTTTTTCAATCGATCGAATCTCTGAAGGCGCAAAACGAATCGTTAAGAACCGTCACACAGGGTGTTGAATCGTCGTATCCGAGTATTTCGCAGGCCGCAGATGATATTGCTCAAGCATCAGAGAAAACTACGAGTGCTTTGCAGGATTCCTTAAATGCTCATGGTGAGTACCGAAAAGTACTTGTAGAGGAAACCTTTCCAGCTCTTAATTCAACCGCAACAAATTTAGCAAATTCAGTTTCTGATCTTTCAAAGGCAGCAGGATCACAAGCAATTTTAGTTGATAAAGGCATAGCAGAATTAGATCAACTAAGTGCTGCTTTAGACCAAACTGCTCAAACACTTTCTGATACCGCTGGATTGTTTAATGATCTAGCGGGAGATTTCGATTCGGTGAAAACTGATATAGCAGCATTAGGTATCTCTAGTACTTTAGAACAACTGGTAGGTGAGGATGGGATAGATCCACAAAAGGTTTCTGATTTCATGTTCTCACCTGCAAAAATAGACACAGTCTCTCTTTATTCCGTTAATTCATACGGAAGCGCTATGGCTCCTCTTTTTATGAACTTGACGCTGTGGATTGGCGTGTTTATGCTTCTGGTCATTTTGCGTCAAGAGGTTGATAGGGAAGGGATTCCAAATCTTACGGCTCGCCAAAGTTATCTTGGAAGACTGCTCTTTTTGGCTGTTTTTGCTGGCTTACAAGCGGTAGTGTGCTGTACGGGAAATTTGATCTTGGGGGTTGAAGTTTCGAGCGCGGCACTGTTCTATGCTACCTCGATAATTGCATCATTAACCTATCTTTGTATTCAATATAATTTGTCGGTTCTGCTTCAGCATGTGGGCAAAGGGCTCTGTGTTGTTTTGATTTTTGTTCAAATTCCTGGTGCTACGGGACTTTATCCCATTGAAATGACACCCGAATTCTTCCAGATAATTTATCCCTTGTTCCCCTTTACGTATGGAATTAATGCGCTGCGCGAGACCATTGCGGGCTTCTATGGATTGCAATGGTTGCAATGTGTTGGAATGCTAGTCTTGTTTCTTGGAGTGTTCCTGATCGTAGGGCTTTTACTTCGTCCTTATTTTGTGAATCTCAACCGTATGGTTGCAAGTCGAATTAAAGAAAGCGACCTTATCAACGGTGAGGAAGCCGAACTTCCTGCTCGTCGTTATCGCTCTTCGTTACTTTTTGAGGCTATTGCACATCAGCAAGAGTTTCGGGCAGCTATTGTTGAACGATTTAATGAATTCAAGCACCGCTACGAAAAGGGGAAACGCTTCGCCATTGCTTTGGCAATACTAGTTCCAGTACTTTTTACTCTTTTCATGATCCTCATTGGGGCAGAAAAAGTGGTTATCCTGACCGGTTGGTTAGTGTGGCTTGTATTAGTAATTCTTTTTGCACTAGTTGTTGAGTTTATCGGAGATCGCCTTGAGCATGAAGTTTCCCTTTCATCGTATAGTGAACAGGAGTTACAAGAAATATATGGTGCTCGAATTCTTGGATCCTCGAAAAAACGAGGTGATAAGTAATGGAAACGATTTTGCGTATATTCAAGCATGATATTAAACAATTATTTAGTAATGTGGTGACCGTAATTATTGTTCTTGGTCTTGTACTGCTTCCTTCAATTTTTAGCTGGTATAACGTTTTAGCTTGCTGGGATGTGTTTAACAATACAGACAACTTAAAGGTTGCGGTTGCAAACTCTGATGAAGGCTACCAAAGCGATTTAGTTCCTTTGAAAGTTAATTTAGGTGATCAAGTCCAAAATGCCTTATTGGAAGATAAGGAAATGGAATGGGTGTTCACCTCTGAAGAAGATGCGATCGAGGGAGCTCGTTCAGGCGAATATTACGCAGCGGTAGTAATTCCTCAGAGTTTTAGTAAGGATATGATGACCTTTTATTCTCCTGAGGTTGAGCATGCAAGTATTCTTTACTACACCAATGAAAAGAAAAATGTTGTAGCGCCAAAACTCACAGAGCGTGGCGCAGATGATGTTGCAAATAAGATAAATACTATCTTCGTGGAGAAAGTAAGCGAAGTGGGACTTAATGTTGCTTCATCTTTGGTTGACTACACGGATAATAAGCAATTTGTTAATCAAATAACTCAGCTCTCAGACAATATCGCTACTTTAAGTGGGCGCATGGCCCAGGCATCAGAGGTGGTTTCGGGATATTCATCTTTACTTTCCGCGTCAGAGTCACTTATCGCGTCATCTGCTGATTTACTTGGAGAAACGAGTGATTCAGCTCAACAGGTCTTGGATACAACAAATAATGTAAAGCAATCGATTAACTCTCTGACTGACGCAATGGCGGTTTCAACCGATGCGCTTCATAGTGCACTTGAAAAAAGCACTGATAGTTTTGAAGGGGTATCAGAATCAATAGATACCGCCTTTACTTCGAGTGGAACCGCTGCAACCACTACGGCATCATCTCTTGATACTCAAGCTGAAGCAGTACGCAACCAAGCTGTGTCAATGCGAGCGATGGCTGATAGTCTGGAGCGTTGTAGTGTTCCGCCAGAGTTTGAAGGCACCCTTGATGCATTCATTTCGCAAGTTCGTGCTTCCGCTGATACGCAAGATCAACTTGCTCAAAGTCTAACTGCTGCAGCTGATTCTATAAGAACCCATAATGATGAGGCGCAAGCTCATCATGCTGAGGTAAAAGATTTAGCCGAACAGGCAAAAGGGAGTATTGAAGATTTATCTCAAGATTACAACAACACCATAAAGCCTGAACTTGAAAAACTTCAAACTCAAGTTGAAAAAAGTTCTACCTTGCTTTTTGATAATGTCTCGCAGCTTTCGTCGGTAACGGAGGACATCAATGGTGCAAATGGCTCTCTGATAGATACTTTGGGGGTTGCTCAAAACAATTTAGACTCAAGCGCACAGTCGCTCAAAGAATCATCTGAATATTTAGCGCAATTAAGCTCCAATATAAAAACAGCAGTTTCTTCTGAAGATTGGCAGGGACTCAAACAGATTTTCCAAACAGATCCTCATGAACTTTCTCAGTCTTTAGCTTCTCCTGTTCAGATAGAGCGAACAGCTCTGTATCCCGCTTCGAATTTCGGTTCTCAAATGGCACCTCTTTATACCATGCTGGGTCTATGGATTGGATCTTTACTCTTGCTTGTTGCGGTTAAAGTCAAGGTGTCTTCTCGTATGTTAACAGAGGTGGGTTACCCGAAGCTCCACCAGGTATTCTGGGGAAGATTTCTTATCTTCGCCTGCCTTTCTTTTGTCCAATCAAGCATTTTAGCTTTAGGTAATCTTCTCTTCTTGCAAGTTCAAGCTACGGAACCTTTATTATTCCTAGTGTGCTATTGGGTATCAGGTCTTGTGTTTACCTTTATTATTTATACCCTTGTGGTTTCCTTTGCTAATTTAGGGAAGGCTCTGGCGGTATTTTTGCTCATTATCCAGGTTTCAGCAGGTGGCGGTAGCTACCCGCTTCCGATGTTGCCAGATTTTGTCCAAGCATTAAGTCCCTTTTTACCACTCACTCATGCTATCAATGCTTTAAGAGCTGCCATGATGGGCTTGTATCAGATGGACTTTTGGGTTGAGATAGGACTTCTTCTTGTATTTGTAGTGCCCTTTATGTTGCTTGGTCTTCTTTTGAGAAAGCCTTTGATGAATTTTCTGAACTGGTACGTACGAAAAACTGAAGAGTCGAAACTAATCAGTTAAAAGGTTAAACGCTGTAAAGTTCAATTTACTTTTCTTGTCTATAAACCATTTACTGAAAAGTTCAAAAATTGCTGTATTCCTCATATCTAGTTCAATTACAATTATGATTATTGAGAAAATTGAACTTTTAACAAGGGTATGAGTGAATAGAAAATGAACTTGCCGAATCAAAATACTGCTGGAGCTTTTGGTGAGCGACTTAAAGAAACTATGGCTCATAAAGGTATTAAACAAGTAGATCTTATAAACCAGGCAGATGTCTTAGGTTTTAAGCTTGGCAAAAGCCAGGTTAGTCAGTATGTAAGTGGAAAAACCATTCCAAGAAAAGATACGTTGTCTGTCTTGGCTCAAATTTTAGGCGTTGATCCTCTGTGGCTTTTGCAAGGTGAAAACACACCTCAAAAGGGTTCTTTTGATATTTCTTTATCTCATGACAATGGTGGTGAATTTCGAGAAGAGCATTCTTCCCCAATTCCTGTTTCAACGAAAGGTGCTCACATGCGCGAATTTAGAAAGTCATCGAAACTAGATAACGTACTTTATGACGTTCGTGGCCCCGTCGTTGATGAGGCTGCCCGTATGGAAGCAGAAGGTACGCGCATTTTAAAGCTAAATATCGGTAATCCTGCACCTTTTGGGTTCAGCACCCCTGATGAAGTAATTTACGATATGCGTCAACAGCTTGTAGATTGCCAGGGTTATTCGGATGCGAAGGGTATGTTTGGTGCACGTAAAGCGATTATGCAATACGCCCAGATTAAGCATATCCCTAACGTAACAATGGATGGAATTTACACCGGCAACGGCGTAAGTGAATTAATTAACATCTGCATGTCTGCGCTGCTGGATAATGGAGATGAAATTCTCATTCCTTCGCCTGATTATCCTCTCTGGACAGCATGTGCAACACTTGCAGGTGGCAATGTAGTTCATTATCTTTGCGATGAGCAGGCAGAATGGTATCCCGATATTGACGATATAAAGAAAAAAATAACCCCACGAACCAAAGCAATCGTCATCATTAATCCTAATAATCCTACGGGTGCGCTCTATCCACGTGAAGTTTTACAAGAAATTGTAGAGGTTGCACGTGAACATCAGCTGATCATTTTTTCTGACGAGATTTATGATCGTTTAGTTATGGATGGGGAAGAGCATGTTTCTATTGCTTCACTTGCCCCTGATCTTTTCTGTGTAACGTTTAGTGGACTGTCAAAATCTCATATGATTGCTGGTTTTCGCATAGGCTGGATGATCCTGTCAGGCAACAAAGAAATTGCGAAGGATTATATTCTTGGATTGAATATGCTTTCTAATATGCGTTTATGTTCAAATGTACCCGCACAATCTATTGTTCAAACAGCGTTAGGTGGTCACCAAAAAGTTAATGAATATATTGTTCCTGGCGGCAGAATCTACGAGCAGCGTGAATATGTTTACAATGCTCTAAATGATATTCCTGGCATCAGTGTGGTAAAGCCAAAAGCAGCTTTCTATGCGTTTCCTAAGATAGATACAAAGAAATTTAATATTACCAATGACGAACAATTTGCTTACGATCTCTTGCGCGAAAAGAAAATTCTGCTCATTCAAGGAAGTGGATTTAACTGGAAAGAACCTGACCATTTTCGTATTGTGTATCTTCCAAGAATAGAAATTTTGCAAGATGCGATGGGGAAGCTGAGTGATTTTTTGTCACACTATCGTCAAAGGTAGCAATGAGTTCATTCTGCTATTTCTGGCATAAAGTTCGTATCCAATGAAAAGGCTAGGTAAAAAACCTAGCCTTTAAATTTCTAATGGAGGCGACGCCCGGATTCGAACCGGGGGTAAAGGCTTTGCAGGCCTCTGCCTTACCACTTGGCCACGTCGCCGATTAAAAAAGCCGACCGAATGTAATATCCAGTCGGCTTGACTAATCAATGGAGCGGACGACGGGGTTCGAACCCGCGACCCTCACCTTGGCAAGGTGATGCTCTACCAGCTGAGCCACGTCCGCGCGCAAGAAAGTATTATATCGGTTTGAAAGTATTGTGCAAGAGGGAATTTAAGAAATATTTTGATAAATAGCCAAAGAGCACTTTATGGAAGCGAATGAAAAAGGCTAGGTAAAAAACCTAGCCTTTAAATTTCTAATGGAGGCGACGCCCGGATTCGAACCGGGGGTAAAGGCTTTGCAGGCCTCTGCCTTACCACTTGGCCACGTCGCCGATTAAAAAAGCCGACCGAATGTAATATCCAGTCGGCTTGACTAATCAATGGAGCGGACGACGGGGTTCGAACCCGCGACCCTCACCTTGGCAAGGTGATGCTCTACCAGCTGAGCCACGTCCGCGCGCAAGAAAGTATTATATCGGTTTGAAAGTATTGTGCAAGAGGGAATTTAAGAAACTTTGCTACAATGTTTTGCGACTTGCATACCAAGATCATTTAAAGATGATTTGTTTTACGGTCGTTGATCAAGTACTATTTGGAAACTTTTCTTTAAGATATGAGGAAAGTACCATAAAGGTATGTAAATCGATGATTCTAGGAATGGCTCTATGAGGGAGAGGGAGCGCGGTGGTAGAAAATACTAATCCTACCAATAACGACGAAGGGTCGAACGAATCTAAAACCGTAAGTGGAAAGAAGTCTGGGAAGAAAAGACTGAAGCAAATTATTGGTATTGTCTTAGGTGTAGCAGTTTGTATTGTTTTGATTGCTCCTTCTATTGCGGGTTATCTCAATGTTTCGGTCATTTCGACTTCAGGACAATATACCGGTCAAGATTGTGAAGTGGAATTATATGAGGGCGATGTAGTTGCTCTGCTTGCTGATGCAGATCCTTCCAATGATCCTGAACCGATAAAAACGAGCCAGATTGTTGTAGGGCAACGCACGACCTTTAATGGAATGAATTTTGGAACCTATACCATGAACGTTAAACTTCTCGACGAGCAAGCTGCCGCTCAGGTTTCTATCTCGCCGCGTACAACTACAATGTGGGGAATTGATAATCGACAAACTTATGAGATAGCTTAAACACTGTTCGTGGTATGATGTTTTCACTCTATGAGGGAGTAGTTGACATTAATAGCTATGTGATGCGTCAACATCTTGGCCTAAAAAAAGCCTGGCGTGTCTTAATCGACGAGACTCATGGTGGAAGGGGTAAGGGCCTCTTTTGCCATGAGTCTTTTTTGTTGAGCATTGCTTAGCTACGGTGTTTGTTGGCTGCTGCGTTAAATAAGTTAAAGGGATTTTAGGCTTAAACCAAGGAAAGGGTACTTATCGATGGATCTTTCGATATTCGCAACACCAGAAGCGTGGATTAGTTTAGGTACGCTTCTCTTTTTGGAAATCGTTTTAGGTGTCGATAATTTAGTATTCATCTCAATTACAACTGATCGTCTTCCAGCTGAAAAGCAGCACATCGGTCGTCGTCTCGGCTTGTTGGGCGCTTTAGGAATGCGTATTCTATTTTTAAGCTTTGCCTCTTTTTTGGTTCATATGACCGACCCACTTTTCACGATTCCAGGAGTGTATATCGGGGAACGTGAACTAGGCTTTTCTGTGCGTGATTTAGTATTACTCTTTGGAGGCGCTTACCTTATTTATAAAGGTATTGTTGAAGTACGAGATGTACTTGGTCTTGCAGAAGAAAAGGAAGATCAGGGCGATACGAGCCAATCTCGCCGCAGCTTAACGCTTCCTTCCGCAGTTGCTACCATTATGGTTATGGACCTTGTATTTTCAATTGACTCTGTAATTACTGCGGTTGGTTTAGCCGAGCATCTAATCATCATGATCATTGCGGTCATGGTTGCTATCATTATTATGATGATCTTTATTGATAGCATTTCTGACTTCATCAATGCTCATACTGAGATGAAAATCCTTGCTTTGGTATTTATTGTCACTATCGGAGTCCTTTTGGTTCTTGATAGTCTTCATATTAATTCGGGCATTGAAGTGTTGGGAATGCACGGTGAAAAGCTCATGGTTTACTTCGCGATGGTATTTGCCATTGTTTTAGAGCTTATTCAAATGCGTTACACCAAAAACTACCGTGAATGGACTGCAAAGAAGAATTTAGAAATGATGCGTGCGAAAGGATTCGACCCTCAGCGTACTGACACACTCGAACTTGCCCAGGCAATTTACGAAGCTGAACGTGCTGCGCAAGACGCTAAAGCGCTGGCAGAAGCTGTAGAAAATGAACCTGCAGAAGAAAAAAAGAAAAACTGAAAACATAGTGGGTCTTAAGTAGTAAAAGAAAGGGCGCAGCATGAAGTACTGTACACAATGTGGAGCTCAATTAGACGATTCGAGCAATTTTTGTACCTCATGCGGCGCTCGTTGTGAAGATAAAATAAACAGTGTTTCTGAAGAGGCTAAAAGTAAAACCTCTGCAGAAACTACCTCCATTATCGAAGAAAATTTAGTAAGTCCAGGAGTTGTTAATACAGTTACTGATAAGGCAGCTTTTCGGACTCCGAACCATGATATTGATACTGCCGATCAACCTACGTTGGTGCTTGATTCCAGTATTCAATCTCCCAGTGGCGATACTGCTTTACTTTCGTCAAAGAGACCACTTATCATTGGCGTCGTTGTGGGAATTCTTGCAGTCTTGATTGTTGTGATTGTAGTGCTTTTCTTTAGCGGTATTGGCGGTACTGCTTTGCAAGGAGAAGGGTCTACTCAAGAACAGAAAATTCAAACTTCTGATAACGAGAATTCTGAAGCAACTGAAAACGTCGATCAAAATAACACCCAAGACTCTGATTCTTCAAATAGTTCTAGTGAGGAATCTTCTACTCGGGCTGATTCAGTAGCAAACACGAGCGAATCCATTCCGTATTTATCTTCTTACATTACGGGATCTTATCCAGAGCTATCGATTCCCTTTGAAAATATTTCTGCTTCGTCAACGTTGGAATCATCGAGTTACGGTACGTATTTTGCATCTAATGTTACAGACGGTAACAACGATACTGCTTGGGTTGAAGGAAACCCAGGAGATGGTGCAGGTGAAGAGATAACTTTCTCTAACCCAAATTCCAGCGAATTGTTATCTGAAATGGCGATTTTTAACGGGTATTGTAAGTCTGAGGATTTGTATTATGCGAATGCTCGTCCTTATCAAATTACCATTTTTGCAGATGGCGCTCCGATTGGTACTACGACACTTATCGATAGTTATAGTTCTTTGCAAGTGGTTACTTTCGAAGAACCAATCTATGCCAATACTATTACGGTGCGTATTGATTCAGTTTATGAAGGCTCCCGATATAGTGATTGTGGGATCAGCGAAATAGGATTTAGATAAGCAATTTGTATTTTAATAGATGCTGACTAATCCTGTTTTTGCAGTTGCGGGTCATTAGGGCTAAAGTGATCTAGGCATTCCTGAGAAACTACAAAGCGAGTTGCCTGTGGTAGGCAACGAATAGTTAAGGGTGTTTGAAGGTTTGTTGGCTCACCGTCGTATTGAACCTGCATTCCAGGATCTGCTTCAATACGAATGTCGGTACCGCGGTAAAGTTCAAGTCCTCCAACTTTTTTAGCAAGAGCTCCTGAATGATCAAATACCTTTGCCATCACAATTGGAAGTAGCTGAAAGGCGTTTTCAGTCTTTAAAACTACTACATCAAGTTTTCCATCGCGTGGCAAGTTTTCATCCGATACCATTACTTCGAATTGCATCTTGGAGAAATTTGCAACAACAACACCAATACCACTTGAAGTAATGGTTTTGCCATCGATGGTAAGAGTAAATTCCGATACTTGTGGTTTAGGATTTTGAAAAGCTGCTTCAAAATAGGCAACATCACCCAGAAGACGCTTGTGTTGCGTAGCGGTTCTCATGATGAGTTCATCATACCCGCAGCCTGCCATCATCGAAAAGCCGCGTTTTTCGCCCATGTCGGTTTCTAGCTCGCCAATATCAAAGCTTAGGGTAAGTGCATCATCTGTTATTTTGCAGAGTGCATGAGGCTCGTTAGGTTCATAGAGATTCATTGCTAACAGGTTTGCTGTGCCTGATGGATAGGGAAGTATGGGAATATCGGAATAGCGCAGTTCGTAAGCTACTGAAGAGATGGTGCCATCGCCACCACTTGCTACGACAAAATCATACTGATCGGCATCTTTTAGAAGTGAAGAAAGGGGAGTGTCCGCTCCAAAAGTTCGTATGGTGAATTCATCGCCGTCTTCAGCGTACATGCGAACAAAATCATAAATAGCACCATTTCGTAAGCCGGAACGTAAGTTATGTATGACAAGTACTTTCAAGATAGCCCTTTCCTGTTAGTATGCTATACATACTATATCGTGAGTAACGATATAGCAGTGTAAAGTTATAAGCACTTTTTAAATGCACGATTTAATTGATCCCAACCAAGGGGTGTATGCATGCTCGTCGAAACCGACGCTCAACTAAAAGAGTTTTTAACCCTATGCAAAAAAAGCTCGTATATGGCTATTGATACGGAGTTTTTGCGCGAGAAAACCTATTATGCAAAGCTGTGTCTCATTCAGGTTGCAATTGAAGATTGTATTGCCATTATTGATCCTTTTACTATCAGCGATCTTACGGTAATGGCTTCCGTGTTGCGTAATCCTGCAATTGTCAAAATATTTCACGCTTCTTCGCAGGATATCGAAATTCTCTATCATGAAACAGGTGTAGTACCGTCTCCAGTTTTTGATACGCAAGTTGCTGCCGCTTTATTGGGAAAGTCTCAACAGGCTTCTTATGCGGCGCTGGTTCAGTCCTTTTGCCAAGTTTCCTTACCAAAAAAGGACTCTTTTACCGACTGGTCACGTCGTCCGCTTAGTGACTCTCAAGTAGAATATGCCGCTGACGATGTTACGTATTTGCCTACCATTTATCATGACATGGTAAAAGAATTAACTGAAAGAGGTCGCTTAAACTGGCTTGACGATGCTTTTGCTGAAATAGCAAATCCTCGCAAATACGAAATTGATCCGCGTTTACGTTACAGAAAACTAAAGCGCGTCAATCAACTTTCGGCTCGTCAAATGGCTGCAGCACGTGAGTTTGCGGCATGGCGTGAACAGCGTGCGCAAAAGCTTAACATTCCGCGCAAATGGGTTGTTTCGGATGAACAAATTGTTGAAGCTTGTCGAAGAGAGCCTGCAAGTTTAGATGAACTCTATATTGTGCGTGGTCTACGTGAGTCGTTGAAGGCAAATGATGCTCGGCAGGTGCTGCAACTCATCAAAACAGGCCTTAATTGTCCTGAGGAAGATTTACCGCAGACAAAAGTTTCTCAGCGAAGTGAAGCAAATGTTGATATAGCGGTAGATCTCATGAACGCGATTGTTCGATTGCGAGCTCGCGAAAATAAAATTGCGCCTCAAACACTTGCACCCCATGCTGAGCTAATGAAGCTTGCAAGAGGCCACGATGAGGAATGTGAACTCCTTAAAGGGTGGCGTTATCACGTAGTAGGGAAAGAACTATCTGACTTTCTTGAAGGTAAGTTTTTGCTACAACTCGTTGACGGAAACTTGAAAATAATTAAAGAAGCATAATTATTTTGTTGATTCCAGGTAAGCTAAAGCAATAACGAGACGTTTATAACGTATTGTTTTTTTTAACATTGCGACTTTTGCAGTTTAGAAAAGTATAAAGCCGAGATGAAAACAAAAACGGAGTAGGAGTATACATGTATCTTCTTCTAATCGTAGTAACGCTTGCGATTGGTTTTGGAGCGCAAGCTTACGTTAATCGTCAGATTAAAAAATATTCTTATGTGCCTATTTCCAACGGAATGACTGGTTATCAAGTTGCTGTTGGTATGCTTAATTACTACGGTATTTACGATGTTCCCGTGAGAATGGGGCGTCCAGGTGAAAACTTCTTCAATCCAAAGGACAATTCCATTACCTTAGATCCTCAGTCTTTCAATGGTGCTTCTATCACGGCAACAGCTACTGCATGTCATGAAGTTGGTCATGCTTGCCAATATGCACAAGGTTATGTGCCTATTAAAATTCGTGGTGCTATGGTTCCTGTGGTGAATTTTGCTTCCAATACGTGGATATTCCTTCTTTTAATTGGCATCTTTTTAAACATTGCTGGTTTGGTTGATTTAGCTATTATTTTTTATGCGTTTGCTGTTTTGTTCCAGCTGGTTACTTTGCCCGTAGAATTTAATGCGAGTCATCGAGCACTTGCCTATATGGAAACGACTGGTTTGCCAGGAGCAGAACGTACGGGCGCCTGGAACGTTTTGCGTGCTTGTGCTCTTACGTATGTCGCTGCAGCTTTGGTGTCAGTATTGCAGTTGTTGTACCTCTTGGGTTCTCGCGAGGAGTAACACAATTAGCTTGCTCTAAGTTATACGTAAATTCAAAAACGTATAAACATCTGCGAAAATCGTCGCAAGGAGAATTTGCATGAAAGAACAACTAGCATCGTTTGATAATGCTGGTATCAATTACTCTGAAACATTGCAGCCCGCTTCAACTAAGAAGCGGGCGCTTTCGGTATCTGCTGCTATCAGATTAACTAAGTCGCTTCTTCAAGAGCATACGTTTTGTATTGAAGGGGAAGTAAGCGAACTTAATAATAAATCAGGCTACAAAGCAGTTTATTTCACCATCAAAGACGAGGATGCTTCACTGCCGTGTCTTATGTGGAAAAATCGCTTTCAGTCAAGTGGCGTAGCTCTTAAAGTTGGCGCAAAAGTCCAAGTGACGGGCAAATTTACTATTTTTGCTCCAAAAGGACGAATGAACTTCGATGTTTCTCGGTTGGTTCTAGCAGGCGATGGTGATTTGCGTGCTCGCGTAGCGCAACTTGCTGAAAAACTTAAAAAAGAAGGTCTCATGGACGCATCGCGAAAACGAGCACTTCCTACGCTGCCTTTGTGTATCGGATTAGTGACCTCTCCTCGCGGTGCTGCGGTACATGATGTTCTAAGAACCTTGCGAAGACGTTATCCTTTGGCGCGAATTGTTTTTGCGGGAGTACCAGTCGAAGGTGCAACCGCAGCTGATGTTTTATCACAGGCAATTAAACAGGTAGCAGCAAGTGATGCTGAGGTTATCCTTCTCGTGCGAGGCGGAGGCTCGTTTGAAGACCTTATGCCCTTTAACGACGAAAACCTTGCACGAACCATCGCCTCATGCCCGAAGCCTATAGTTACTGGAATTGGACATGAACCCGATACCTCTATAGCTGACATGGTAGCTGATATGCGAGCTTCAACTCCGACAGGAGCAGCTGAAGCAGTAAGTCCTCAGAGAGAAGACCTTAACGAATTACTTCAATCTCAGGCAAATCGACTTTCAAGTTCGTTGATACATCGGCTTAATCGTTCTCGAGTATTTATCGATGGTATTGCATCACGACCTTTGTTTCGTGATCCCTCATCGCTTTATTCAGCTGAAATGCAATCGGTTGACACGTTGCAAGATGCAATAGAACGAATTGGTAAAACTATTACACGGTCTAACGAACATGCTTTGGATCTGGCGCAAACTTCAATGCTGCGTATTGGCCAATCTTTAATAAAGCCTTTTGAGTCACAAGCCGCAATAACCACTTCGCGGCTTAATGACCTTTCGCCATTGAAAATTCTTGAACGTGGTTGGTCAATAGCAAGAGATGAAAGCGGCTCAATTCTTAGATCGGTTTCGCAGGTAAAACCTCACGATCAAATTTCAGTTCAGCTCATTGATGGAACTGTTGTTGCTCGTGTCGAGGATGAAGTAACCTCTGAGATAACGGAGCTGATTTCTTTTAAACAACCAGATAAATAATTGGATAGGGAACCTATCTTTCGAGATATAGGTTAAGCAAATAGAGAGGCTAGTGATAATGGAAAACTCAAATCAAGCACAAGAATCTCCGCAATTGACCACTATCAGTTCAGACGATATGACATTTCGCGAGGCTATGTCAGAACTTAACGGTATCGTGGAGGCTTTAGAAAGTAACACTCTTGAACTCGAAGAAAGCCTCGTGAAATACGAACGAGGTATTGCTCTTCTACGATTCCTTAAGGAAAGTTTAAACACTGCACAGCAAAAGGTAGAAGTTCTTATGGGAGAACTTGAGATGCCGGAAGACGATACGGTAATCGACTCGACGCTTTCTAAGGCGTAAGCGAGCAAGATGGTATTACATTGCCAAAAGGGGATAGTACTTTCTTGTAGGGAGTTATCTTCGTAATATCTCCGCATTTCAAAACCGCTTATCGCCTTTTTATGTTCATTGAACGTCTTAATGATACCGCTCGCCAGCTACCGGAAAAATGCCTGTCCAAGCATGGGACAGGCACCATTTTTTCGTACAATATAGAGACGAGAAATTAGTGGGAGGGATTGATTTGAACATCCTCGTTATAAATGCAGGTTCTTCTTCATTAAAATATCAGTTAGTTAATATCGCCACTCACAAGGTTGTTGCTAAAGGCTTATGTGAACGGGTAGGTACTGAAGAATCTTCACATAAACATGGTATTGACGATAACGAGTTTGTTTATGAACTACCTCTACCAGATCATACTGCTGCCGTTCAGGTTGTGCTTGACGTATTGTCCAAAGGGCCTAATGCAGTAATTCACGACATGAGTGAAATTGCGGCGGTAGGACATCGAGTTGTACACGGCGGTGAATATTTTGAGAAATCTGCTTTAATCGATGAAGATGTAATTTCGAAAATCGATGAATTAGCAGAATTGGCACCACTTCACAACAAAGCAGCTCTTGCTGGCATTTTTGCTTGTCGTAAGTTGATGCCTGATACTCCTATGGTTGCTGTGTTTGATACTTCGTTTTTCCAGACGCTGCCCCCTTCTGCTTATATGTATCCTTTGCCGTATGAATATTATGAAAAGTATGGTGTTCGCAAATATGGCGCTCACGGTACTTCTCATCGTTATATTGCAGAACGTGCGGCAGACTTACTTGGTGAACCTTTAACGGATCTTCGTCTGATCACCTGTCATCTAGGAAATGGATGTTCAATTTCTGCTATTGATCACGGTAGCCCTATTGATACCTCTATGGGCTTTACCCCTCTTGATGGTTTGATGATGGGTACTCGTTGCGGCTCTATCGATCCTGCTATTGTGACATTCCTGATGGAAAAGCTTGATCTTACTCCTAGTGAGATGAATGACATCATGAATAAGCAATCTGGTCTTTTAGGAATTTCAGGCATTAGCAACGATCTTCGTAGTGTGCGGGAAGCCTCTGAAGCAGGGGATGAGCGTGCAATGCTAGCATATGAAATGTATTCTTCACGAGTAAAGAAATATATTGGTCAGTATTTCTTTATGCTTGGTGGTGCTGATGCTATCGTTTTAACTGCTGGTGTTGGTGAAAATTGCGACAAAATGCGTCGTATGATTTTCTCTGGCTTGCAGCCGTTGGGTATTATTTTGGATCCTGCTAAAAATAAACAGCGCGGTTTTGAGCGTTTTATTTCTTCTGATAAGTCAGAGGTTCCGGTTATTGTTATTCCTACCGATGAGGAGTACATGATCGCTCGTGACACCTATGACATTGTTCGAGCAAAGACTCAGATTGTTCCCGTGCAAAAATAATTTTGAATCTTTTTAAATGATTTAATAAACCCCTAAGCAATTTTTTTGTTTAGGGGTTTATTTGTATATTGAGCAATCAATTTAGTTCCCATAGTGAGCAATATATTATTTTGTACATATTATTTCGTACGCTTCGCGTCTCAACGGGCTGGGACTATTAATACTAAAGGCATCCAAGAGAACTTGAATGCCTTTGATTTTGCTTCAAAGAAGTGGTTGAGCAACTCGTTTGATTGATAGGTAATCCTTTTTTGACAATGCAAGATTAGAGCGTTTGAGCTTGCACACAAGTAATAGCAATAACGCCCACAACGTCTTCAGCGGTGCAACCACGCGAAAGATCGTTAACTGGTGCAGCGATACCCTGGAGAATTGGTCCATATGCTTGAGCATTACCGAGGCGCTGAACAAGCTTGTAGCCAATATTTGCTGCGTCTAAGTCGGGGAAAATCAAAACATTAGCTTTACCAGCTACTGGAGAGCCAGGTGCCTTTGATTGTCCTACTTCGGGAACAATAGCAGCGTCCAATTGAAGTTCGCCGTCAGCATTAAGGTCAGGGTAGTGCTCCTTAATGTAATTCATTGCTTCTACCACCTTGGTAGCATCATCATTTTTTGCGCTGCCATAAGATGAGTGAGAAAGCAGAGCGATGCGAGCTTCTTTATCTAAAAGACGCTTGAAAGAATCGTTGGTAAGGTTTGCGATATGAGCAAGCTTTTCAGCGGTTGGCTGAACTTCAAGTGCGCAGTCGGCGAATGCAAAGATACCATTTTCGCCGAGCTCGCAATTAGGGACATCCATGAGGAATAAAGAACTTACCATGGGAGCACCTGGTGCAGTTTTTAGAACCTTTAAAGCAGGGGAAAGGATTTTTACCGTTGCACAACCAGCACCGCCTACAAGGCCATCGCACATGCCTGTTTTGAGCATCATAACGGCAAAGTAGATCGGATCAGTTGTAACCAGGCTGTGAGCCTCTTCTTCGGTCATACCCTTTTTTTTGCGGAGTTCGAATAACAGATTTGCAAACTCTTCGACTTTGTCAGAGGTTGCAGGATTAATAATCTCTGCATTTTCTAGAGCAAAGTTTTTTGAGCGAATTTCAGTTTCATCACCTAATATCACAATATTTGCAATGCCGTCTGCAAGGGCAGTTTCGGCAGCTGCTAGAATGCGGTCGTCATTGCCTTCGGGCAAAACAATGGTTTTCTTATCTGCTTTAGCACGTTCGATCATTGACTCAATGAGCGTAGCCATAGGCAATCCTTTCGTTACGTATTGCTACTTTTCATTTTCATTTTAGCGTTCGTTGAGTTGCGTGGGTATAATGTGCCTTTGAGGGAAACCACGTACGGCGTGAACGGAAAGGTTAGGTGGAATCCTTTATGAAAACAATCTCCTTTGCAGTGCCTTGTTTTAATTCGGCAGACTACATGGAGAAATGCGTAGAATCACTACTGCCTTGTGGTGATGATATTGAAATTATTTTGGTTGACGATGGGTCGACCAAAGACAATACTCCTGAAATTTGTGATCGACTGGAAAAAGAACATCCTGGAATAGTACGTGCTATTCATAAACCTAACGGTGGACATGGCTCTGCAGTGAATTCTGGACTCGAGGCAGCAACAGGGCTTTATTATAAAGTGGTTGACTCAGATGATTGGCTTGATAACGATGCCATGAATACCATCATGCCTTACTTGCGTGAGCAAAAAAACCGTTTCGAACAAACGGGTGCTACAGCAACGGATTTGGTAATAGCTAACTATGTGTATGAAAAGGTGTTTGAAGGCACCCACACTACTATTCGCTACACGAATGTTTTTCCCACTGATAGAGAATTTGGCTGGACAGAGGTAGGCCGTTTTAATCCTTCGCAGTATCTTTTAATGCATTCTGTTATCTACCGTACGGAGATGCTTCGTTCTATGGGTTTGAAGCTTCCTGAGCATTGCTTCTACGTAGATAATATCTTTGTATACGTGCCTCTGCCTCACGTTAAAACGATGCGCTATTTTGATGTTGATATGTATCGTTACTTTATTGGACGAGAGGACCAGTCGGTCAACGAGAAAATAATGCTTTCTCGTATAGACCAACAAATTCGTATCACAAAAGTGATGATTGATTCAGTTGATCTTTCGTCGGTTGAAAACAAGCGCTTGCGTAGCTATATGAAAAACTATCTATCTATGATGATGTGCATTTGTTCAGTGTTTTTACGTATGGAAAAGACATCTGAAAATGAGGCAAAGCGAGCTGATGTTTGGGCATACCTACGTGCAAAAGACGAAGAGTTATATCATGATGTCCGCCGATCGGTGCTTAATCTTGCAACCAATATTCCTACTGACGTAGGTCGTATGGTAGGAATTACGGGATATCACATCGCTCAAAAGATTTTTAAGTTTAATTAATCTTTATAATCTTCAGGATTTTTTGCAGAGCTGCCTGTGGTATCGGAGTAGGTGCGCATTTCGTGCCCGAATCGTACTGCGCCCTCGCCGAATCGTTGGGCAATTAAATCATTGGCTTCAAGCAATTTTGAATTCTTTTTTGCCTGTGAAATAAGAGCACTGCGTTTTACTGAGTGGTGTTTGTTGTGAGGCGTTTGAGGATCGGCAACATCGGCGTTACCGATCCTTTTGTATTGAGATCCCTTTTTGGAGTCCGCGGCCAAAAGAGATGCTTTAGCAAGAACCTCATCATCATCTAATCCACCAAAAAGCGTTGTTTGAACGGGCTCGCCGTCGAATCCACTTACTCCGACGCCTACAAGACGTAATTTTTCTCCTGGTGTCCAAAGTTCATCAAGCATCTCATAGAGTTGTGGTAACCAGAGCAATTCATTAGTCCCTAGATCGGGAAGCTTTCGTTGACAGGTGCGGATCGTTAAATCTTCTCGTCTAATTTTTAAGTGAAGAGTTGTTCCTTCCAGATGCTTACGCCTTAGTCTTCGCCCAACTTTATGAGCCATAGTTGCAATGCGCGCACGTAGTTCTTCTCTGTCGGATAGGCTCTGCGCAAAGCTAATTTCATTTGAAATTGATTTTGCCGGTTCGTGTTCAGAGTTTACTGCGGTATCAATGCCACGGGCGCGATCCACCATAAGTGCGGTATTTTTACCAAATACTTCGCGCAAAAGGACTGGATCGGCATTAACTAAATCGCCCAGTGTATGAATGTGGTACGAGTTGAGCTTTTTTTCTGCTACAGGCCCAATACCACTCATTTCCTTAACGGGAAGAGGCGCTAAAAAAGCTTGTGAGTCTTCAGGATAAACAACAGTTAAACCACGTGGTTTATTTTGGTTTGAAGCAATTTTCGCAACTGATTTTGAAGCTCCCAGGCCAATGGAGCAAGTAATTCCTAATTGTGATACGCGCATCTGAATTCTTTTCGCTACTTCAATGGGATGAGTGCGGTTGGTACGTGTAGGTGATACATCAAGAAATGCTTCATCGATACTTACCTGCATTAGTTGAGGGGATTCTTCATAAAGAATATCCATGACCTTTTTTGACATTTCTCGATATCGATGAAAATTTCCTGGGGTCCAAATTGCCTGTGGACACAAGCGTGCGGCAGTGGAGGAGGGCATAGCTGAATGAACACCAAATTTTCGCGCTTCGTATGATGCCGTAGAAACAACTCCGCGTTTTTCAGGACTTCCTCCAACGATAACGGGCTTACCGCGCCATTCTGGATGGTCTAGTTGCTCGACAGAAGCAAAAAACGCATCGAGATCCATCAATAAAATTGCACTACCAATCCAAGGTTTAAATTGAGGTGAGTTCTGGATTGATTTTGCAAGGGAGCTGACGTCGGCTTCGGTGGTCTTTAAAGGTAAAGACATATCGAATTTTTCAGTGTTAGATTGAGCTGATTTTGTCATTGGTATGTTGAAGGCGCAATTTTCAACAAATGTTTCGTATTGGGGTACAGATTGATAAAACCCCATTTCAGAATGGGATAAATCATGGGAAGAAGCGTTGATATTTGTCTGAATAGGTCTATTCTTTTGCATGAAACATAGTCTAGCATGTCCACGGTCGGTATATTTTGTGCTAGGGTAGTTGACCCAGGCTTTAACTGCTTGATTTATTTCGCAACACTTCTGAGGTTTGAATTGGAAGAAAACTTTTTAATTTGGAAGTGTGCTTGTAGATAGTATGTAAGGATTTGAGGCATTCGTGAAACCATTTGAAGCTTTAACAGAGCTGGTTAATGAGGCTGCGGCAGCTCCGCAGCGTCAAGAAACGTTGCCCTATGATATTCGTGCCGAAATTGACTGGGTAGATTTTTCATGTATCGCTAACCCTTTAGGCACCCCTTCTTGCGTAAAAGAAGCTATTGCTTCTGCTATCTCTGAAGGAGATCTGTCATTTTTACCCAATAGCGATGGTCAACACTTGAGTCGAGTTATTGGACGCTATTTTGAAATGCCTCCTGAGTGCATTATGGCAGGTACGAGTGTAAGTTCCATGATTGGCGCTATAGCGCAGGCGTATCGTCCTTGCAGCGTGGGTATTCCTACTCCAGCGCCAACGGGTTATTTTCTCTCAGTTGCAAATGTTGGTCATAATCCCGTTAAGCTGGTAAACCCCTTTTCCCTTTCGGCTATCGAGCCTCAGGTTGCTTTTTCCAATGGTTGCCAATTCGATGCAGCAGTACTTGCAAATCCAAGTTTTCCCTGTGCTCGTCTGCTGTCTGAGAAGATTCTTAAACGATATTTGGAAGTTTGTAATTGGGTTATTGTTGATGAATCAAATATCAGCCTTACCCTTGGGGGAGAATCTTTTGTTGAGCTAACCCAGCAGTATCGTAATCTTTTTGTTGTACGTAGTTTGTCTCATGAGCTCGGTATGCCTGGTATTCCCATGGGATATGTTGTGGGCAATGAATCGGCAATTAGTCACATTAAACAGTTTAGTGATGGTTCAGAAATCACTATGTTTAATGAGATTGTCGCTCGAGAATTTCCTCACACCAGTGACTATCTTGATGAAACGGTAGCGCTTTTGGAAAAGGAAATCCCCTGGATGCAATGTATGCTTAGTCTGACTCCAGGTATCAAAGTATTTCCTTCAGAAGCCAATTTTGTTATGTGTGCGCTCGAGGAGCGTGCTGCACGGGATTTCGGTATTTCAAGTGCAGCGGATTTAATTGCGCGATTGCAAAAGGCTGGATTTACGGTACGCGACTTGGCAGGTGTTCCTGGTATTGAGGGAAAGCGCTATTTCTTGGTTTCTATCCGAAGCCACGAAGATAACGAAAAGTTTATTTCTGCCTTGCGCGATATTATTGATGAAGCCTAAAGCCGTTTTACTTTTTAGCGTTCGCTTGCTAAGAAGAACAGTGCTAAAGTTCCTGGACCGGAATGAGCTCCAATTACGGGATCAACGTAGTTCACCAGGTAATTCTTTACTCCAAATTTTTCAGTAACAAGTTGTTGTAAGTATTCAACATCTTTTATGCAGTCACCATGTGAAATACCGATCACTTGTTTATCGATCGGCTGGGTAATGGTCGCTTCCATGTGTTTTACTAAAGCTTGAATACTTTTCTTGCGACCGCGGGTTTTTTCCATGGGGATTAAAAGTCCGTCATTATCTACATGAAGAACTGGTTTGATGTTGAGTAAGCTTCCCGCAAACGCTGCTGTACGAGAAACGCGACCTCCGCGGAACAAAAACATTAAATCGTCAACGGTAAACCAATGGGCCATTTTTAAACGGTTTTCACGCACCCATTGTTCAACTTCAGAAAGTGATTTCCCTTCTTGTCGCATTTTAGCAGCGTAGTATACGATTAGGCCTTGACCGACCGATGCTGCCAAAGTATCAACGGCAGTAAAAGTACGCTGTTCGTATTGTTCTGAGAGAGCTTTACCTACGTTTCGAACTCCTTCGTAAGTTCCAGATAGCCCACTAGAGAATCCGAGATAGAGAATATCATTTCCTTGTTGAAAGATTTTTTCGAAGAGTTCTTGTGCATCCGATAAGTTTGGAAGGGAAGTGGTGAATATCTTTCCTTCACGCATCATGGTATAAAACTGCTTCAGATCAGTTACCTGACCTTTGAGGTAGCTTTGATACTCTTTACCATCAGTCATAAATACGAGAGGAAGAACTTCCAGTTCTAATTCATCAATAAGTGATTCTGGTAAGTTGCAGGAAGAATCAGTAACTATGGTATAGGACATGAAGTGCTCCTCACGTAAGATGTTTTGCCATCGACAGAGTAACATATTTGCTGGTTGTTTCCTCTGGTATTGTGCTTATTTGAGCTCTTGACGCGGTTAAGATGACTAATTCAGTCAGTATTTTGATATTGAGGACAATGCGGCTATGCGTCACAATACCTTACGTATTTACTATTGGTGGGAAGGTAATGGGGGATTTATATGGAAGGTATCAGTGCAGGGATATCTCAAATATCAATTCTCGCCATAGTAGTTGTTCTTGGGTTTATTCTTTCGAAGCTTTCGTATCTTGACGAACATACCTCAAATAAGCTGGTAGGGATTCTGGTTAACGTAACTCTTCCTTGTATGATAATTGCTTCCACGTCTTCAGTTGATTTCCAGCAAATATCAGCGCAAATTCCGATTGTATGCGGACTTGGTGTTTTGTTGTTTGTAGCAATGGCTTTGATTTCGATAGCAGCTTGTCTTTGTTTGAGAGTTTCTGCTCATACGTTTTCATGTTTTATCTTTTCTGGTATCTGTACTCAAACGGCCTTTATTGGGGTTCCAGTAATTGCTGCGGTGCTAGGTGAGAACACGATTATTTTGACAAGTCTAATCGTTGCGGTAATCAATGTTTTTCTTTTCAGTTTTGGGGTTGCGATGCTCGCTGTTGATCAACAGCTTCGAGAGTTTCGAGAAGCTAAAACGACTCAAAACGAAAGCGAATCATTTTCTTTTGTTAATGCTCTTTCTCGAGTAAAACTTACCTGGAGAAATTTTGTTAATCCAGCTTTGGTAGCTGCCCTAGCGGCACTTGCCTTGTTGTTCTTCCAAATTCCTATGCCCTATGTGCTGGGAAGCGCTTTTGATATGGTTGGCAGTCTTACTGCACCTATCTCTATGCTAGTCATTGGGTTCTATGTTTCGCGAATGAAGATAAAAGAAGCTTGTTCGCAGTGGCGTGTGTTTGTGTTTGGTTTTATTCGCTTTTTCCTTGGATCACTAGCGCTTTTCTATTTGCTTTCTTTCTTCATTTCCGATGAGCTTGTTGTTGCGATTGCCGTTCTGGAATTTGCAATGCCGACGGGCGCTATGGTTCCAGCTTTTGTTGCAAGTCATAAAGGAGATGCGCTATTGGCATCGGAGCATACGGTAATTTCTGCCGTACTTTCTTTTGTGTATTTGCCCTTGATTATTACCATAATGACCCTGTTGCCGTTGGCTTAGAACAGATAAAACCCTAGTTCTGCCATAAGTATTCCTAACAAGGCTCCAGTAATTACATCCTTGATGAAATGCACTCCTGATACAACACGTAAACATGCGAGTAGCACTCCAAGTATAAGAATGAGAATTCCAATCTCGGGAATCGGGCAGCAGAAATAGAAGGTTGTTCCTATAAGAAAAATTGAAAACACATGTCTGCTTGGAAATGATTTTCCTTTTGTATTTTTGGGGATGAGGGGAGCTGTTTCAAAAACTTCATAGGGACGCGGTGAGTTAACTGCCTTTCTGAAGATGCTTAGAACCACAAAAGAGACGAGTGGTACTAAGAAGGCAGAGCTAAAGGTACTAGAAAAGAAATACCGTATAACAAAGTCTAAACTTGGGTTGAAAAATAATAAGTAGATCAAAAGACAGGGGTAAGCAATATAGATTGCTTTAGTAATTAAGTTATTACACAAGGGGATACCCTTTGCTAAGAGTGGCTGCTCTTTTATCGTTGCAATCATGCTTTCGTAGGTTTCCTTTTTCATTGAATGCTTGAATCCTTATTTCGAAGATGGTTCTGCAGGATAATTGTTATGTTTTGATTGCTTATAAGGTAATTCCCTTTTGTTGTAAATGTTTTATAGCAAATTCTATAAAATGTCGCGCTGCTGGAGCGCAAATTGATTTATCAGGAATAGCAATTCCTACCAAGATTGATTCCGATGGTTCGATAGGTATTTTGCTCACTTTAAAGTCGTATTTTTCAGTTGAAAGACTGTTGGTGATGGTTATTCCCATACCTGCTTCAATTAAGCCAAGAGTTGCGGCGGTTTCAATGGTTTCGTAGGCAATCCTGGGATGAAGATTATGGCGCAATAATACCCCTAAGGTATCAATATCTTGTCCTTTGCCTGGCATAATAAAGTCTTCATTACTGCATTCGCTCAGGGGAAAACTTGAGGCGTCTGCAAGGGGATGGGTGGTAGGTAGTACTGCAATCATAGGATCATGAGCAAGAGGTATCCAATCATATGAAGTGTGAGGATCGTAACTCATAAAGCCAAAGTCCACTTCTTTTTGATCAAGCCATGCAGAAATTTCTTGATGAATTCCTTCCATAACTCGTATTTCAATATGCGGAAATTTCTCACGAAACTTTTTAAGCACTTTCGGCAGCCAATGTGAAGCAACGCTTGGATATGAAGCGATCGTTACCCTACCAATGGATAGTCCTCGAATTTCTGAGGTAAGTTGCAATAAGCGATCTTCTTCTTGGACGATAGCGCGAACAATAGGTAAGATTCGTTGTCCATTTTCAGTTAAGCGAACTCCGTTGCGCATGCGCTCTAACACAGGAAAGCGCAGATCTTTTTCCAGGGCGGAAATGAGTTGGCTTACCCCTGAGGGAGTATAGGCTAATTCCTGTGCTGCTTTTGAAAAACTTCCTAATTCAACTGATTTTAAAAGGGCGCGATAGCGTGAGGTTTCCATAGACATCCTAAAAGAGTGTTTTAAGTAATCCTTAATACATAGTTAATATATTATGGTTTTACTAATTGCTCAATTATTTATATAACGTATTTAGCACTTTTTGATTTCCTTTTGTGGGGCAACTTAAGAGCATAGAAGGTTGGTACTTGATTCCGACTTGCGTTTAAGCACGAGGGGTAAATCGAAAGGTATTAATCAGGGCGAGCAGGGTGGCACGCAATTACCTGATTGTATGATTCCTCATCGTCGTTTTGGCGTTGAGGAATTCTTTTTAAGAGCGATGAAATAACTTGTTCAAAAATTGAATGGGCATATTTAAAACTTGATTAATTTGAAAATTATTTGACTGGTTTAGAGTAAGTGATTCCTGAGAGCTGAAAGGATCTGTCCATGAGATTAGCAATGAAGCTAGATTGGCGTATTGTTGCTCCTCTTCTTATTGTTATTGCGGGAATACTATGGGGCGTCATTGGACTCTTTTCTACAGCCATATCTTCAGCAGGACTTGAGCCAGTACAAATTACTGTTGTTCGTTGCACGATAGCTGCGTGTTTTCTGGGGATTGTATTAGCTATTTTTAAACCTCATGCGTTTAAGATTCATCTTCGTCATATCTGGGTATTTCTTGGTACGGGTGTGCTGAGCATTGCTTTTTACAATGTTTGCTATTTTGCCTGTATCGAGCTGTGCGGATTATCTTTTGCGGCAATATTGCTCTATACCGCTCCTTGTTTTGTGGTGCTGCTATCTGCTTTTTTCTTTAAAGAAAAGCTGACGGCTCATCGGTTCGGTTCTTTGGTGTTAGCCTTTTTGGGTTGCCTTTTGGTCGTAGGGGTTGGTTCAGGGAATTTTGGGCTGTCAGGATTCGGTATTTTACTTGGTTTGGCATCTGGAATTGGATATGCCTTTTATTCATTATTTGCAAGAGTGGCCCTTAAACACTACGAACCTCTTACCGTGATGTTCTATACCTTTGTATGCGCTGCGCTGGCATTGATCCCATTTTCTCATCCTGCTGCAATTGTTGATCTCGCGCTTAACTCTTCAACTTCGTTGGTAATAATGCTTGCGCTTTCTTTAGTATCAACGGTACTGCCTTTTGTTTGCTATACCACTGGTCTTGCTCACATGGAAACAGGCAAAGCATCAATTATGGCTTTTATTGAACCTATGGTTTCGCTTCTTATTGGGGTCCTGGTGTTTGGTGAGGTTCTTACCTTGCTTAATGTTTTTGGTATCGTGATGATACTTTGTGCCGTAGTTCTTTTAAATCTTCCGGAAAAGAAATTCTTTTCGGGTGCACAGGCGAAATTTCGCAAGGTGCGCATTTTTGCAGAGATAAAGCACTGATTTTTTGCTTGCCAGCCGACCCTTGTTATACTGCACTGTAGCTAAAAAAGCAGGATTTCTTGCATGGTGTTAAGGAGAGTCTGGTAAATGGATTGCCGTTCTTTATATGATTTGTGGTGCGAAAAAGTCTCTGATGCTGAATTACGTGCTGATTTAGAGGCGATGTCTGAGAGCGACGAGGCTATCGAAGATGCATTTTATCGTACTCTTGAATTTGGAACTGCTGGTTTACGAGGAGTTTTAGGTGCAGGAACGAACCGTATGAATATCCATACGGTAGGTCAGGCAACTCAAGGCATTGCAAATTATATTAAGCATAACGCTCAAGATAGTAAGCCTGGTACGGTTGCAATTTGCTACGATTCGCGTATTAATTCAGAATTATTTGCCCATACTGCTGCAAGTGTTTTAGCGGCAAATGGAATTACTTCCTATGTTTATCCTCGTTTAGAGCCTACGCCGGCGCTTTCTTTTGCAACACGCTTTTTAGGCTGCGCCATGGGAATCAACGTTACTGCGAGCCATAACCCTAGCCAGTACAATGGTTATAAAGCATACGGTCCTGATGGTTGCCAGATAGCAAGCGATATGGCAGATGCCATTACTGAATGTATCGAACAGGTAGATATATTCGACGATGTACAGTCGATGTCTTTTGAGCAGGCACAAGAACGTGGTTTGGTAGTCATGATTGACGAAGACGTTCTGGATGCTTATTTAGATTCCGTGTACGAACAGCATATTCCACAGAAAGCAGATGACCCTCTGCGCGTCGTTTATACTCCTTTGCATGGCACTGGTCTTGAGTGTGTGACGCGAATATTGCAGCGTATAGGGGTAACTGATATTCACGTGGTTGAGGAACAGGCTCAACCTGATGGTAACTTTACGACGTGCCCTTATCCTAACCCTGAAAATCGCGATGCTCTCGAGCGTGGAATCGCTTTATGTGAGAAAGTTCATCCCGATTTATTGCTTGCAACCGACCCTGATGCCGATCGTGTAGGTATTGCGGTAAAAGATGGGGATGATTACAAGCTATTAAGCGGCAATGAAGTAGGCGTTTTACTTCTTGATTTTATTTGTCGTAGCCGTATTGCTGCGGGTACTATGCCTGAAAATCCTGTTGCGGTTACGACTATCGTTTCCTCAAGTATGGTTGATCCCATTGCTGAGCATTATGGGGTAGAAGTTCGTCGTGTTCTTACTGGTTTTAAATACATTGGTGGAGTGATCGCTGAACTTGAAAGTGAGAACCGCGGGGATGATTTCATCTTTGGATTCGAAGAGTCTTACGGTTATTTAGCGGGCACCCATGCACGCGATAAAGATGCAGTTGTTGCTTCGATGCTTATTTGTCAGATGGCTCGTTATTATCGTGCGCTTGATAAGAACCTCTATCAGGCAATGCAGGATTTGTATGATGAATACGGTTTCTACCACAATCGTACTCTTTCCTTTACTTTTGAAGGTTCAGATGGAGCTCGTAAGATGACTGCGTTAATGGATACCTTGCGTACAAGTCCACTTCCTTCTATCGCTAATCTGTATGTTCAGACCTATAAGGATTACAAAGTTGGGGTAAACGGTCTACCTGCGGCAAATGTTTTAGAGTTTGATTTGGATAACGATCATAAAGTTATTGTGCGTCCAAGTGGCACAGAGCCTAAAGTGAAGGTGTATGTATTTACTGTTGGCGACACAGAGCGTCAGGCAAGATCAATTGATGCTCATATCGCGGGTGAAATGACCACCTATGTTAAAAAGTTTGAGTAACTTTTAGGCGCTGAATCTTTAGTAAATTCAGTTATCTTAATGTTCGAATTTAGGTAGAAAATACGTCTCATCTGGTTAATTTAAAGATCCGTATCTGTTTTAAGTCAGAATAGATGACAGGAGCGCAAGAAGGAGTCAGTTTTCAATGAGTGAAGTTTCTCAAGATCAGTATTCCTATTCGCTTATTGTTGTAGAAAAAGCATCAGAGATAGAGGATTCAACGCTCGTTGACTCGACTCGTTCTTGCGTTTTGAATGACCATGGTAACGACGGCGTAAGAGAGCTTAATAAAAACCAAGCAAATAGTTCTCGCTACTCAATAGATCCTTCTAGCGCCGAAAAACCTATTAGTTCTCAGCCTGGTGAAAAGAATTTCTTTCAAGAAGCTGATAATTTATCAATAAAGCCGCAGTCTAAAAGTTCTTCTCCTGAAAGTGCGCTCGACAATCTAACGTCAGAAGATTTAAACAGTTCTGTTCCGTTGGAAAAGGTACGTAAGGCACTTATTGCTTTGTTGGTACTCTTGCTTGCAGCATTTTGTCTCTATTTTGTTTTGTTTAGATAGGGTTATAGGCAGGTTACTATGCAAAGCTACAAAGATAATCCTCGTAACAAAAAAGGCCTTATGTGGCTTTTAGTATCTGTTGTGGTGTTTGCCCTGATAGCTATTGGTTTAGGAGCTGCTCTCGTAATAAACTCCCAGTCAGAACTACACTTAGTTTCTGCGCAAGAGGATAGCGAGGACCAAAATTCAAAAGCTAATGAGCCTTTAATTACTTCCCCTACAACTCAAGTCATAAATCTTGTTTCACTTATGGGTATGTCCGAGGATGATGCAATTCAGGCAATCGGTCATGGCGCTACGGTTCAAGATCAAGAGACGTTAAGTTCACTTGGATTTAGCAATGAAATTGTCGTTTTACTTGCTGATGAAAAAGGGGACACCTATTCTGGCACTCCAACTGTTACTTTAGGGCTTGATGCCGAGGGTAACGTTGCTGCCGCTTCCTATGAAGCTCCGTGTTCGTTGTTGGGGTATGGTGACGTAGCGTTCGCACCTGCTGTTACTCAGTTTCATATTGTTGAATTTATTTTGGAAAAAATTGGCCTAACCAATACTGAGATCGGTTCGATTAAATTACCCGATTCATCTGAGTATTCAACCTATGAGTCAGACAGAAAGACTCTTTTGCGCGAGCATTATTCTTTTTCCGGTAATACTTCCGAGAATGAACAAGCGTATTCTTGGGAGGTAACCCTTGATTATGATTACTCAGAGGCAAACGAACAGTCAAATTTGGCCTATACCGTAAAGCGTGTGAGCGTTGCGATCATGAAAGCATAAGAATCTTCTCTCCTTGATTGCAAAGTGGCGTAGTATATGATCTATCAGCATCAATAAGCTTTGGGGACTCCTTCTACAAGAGTGAAGTTTTGGTTTGAAGGAAAGGGCATTAGTTGCTGATTGTTTCTAGTGGCAGGTCATGCAAAGAGGGGGAATTCGAAATGGATGCTAAACTTGCTCCACTTTTTACACCGTGGAAAATTGGTTCTTGTGAAATCAAAAATCGAGTTGTGCTTACGTCGATGGGCGGTACGAATTTGCTTGGTTGGATGGAACGCAACCATTTCGATGAAGCGGGTGCTCGATTTATTTTAGAAGTAGCAAAGAATAATGCGGGTTTAGTCTTACCGGGATGCCAGCCAGTATACAACCCAATGTTTGGGCAATGGCTACACAAAAATGAGAAAATGTATCAGGATTTAGCAGCTTGGATGCCTGAGTTTCATAAGACGGGCGCAAAGCTATTTGTGCAGTTAACAGCTGGATTTGGCCGTTCATTTACCATCAGCAAATTGATGGAAACGCTCTATACCAACAAGTTACTACGCGTGATTTCAAAACCTTTTATGGATTTGGATAAAATAACTGCCACCGCAAGTCCTTCTCCTAATCGCTGGTCAGACAAGGTGCCTTCACGCGAAATGACGAAAGCTGAAATTCGTGAAATGATCGACTCGTTTGCGAAGTCGGCAAAGCTCTTGAAAGATGCTGGGGTTGATGGAGTAGAGATTCATGCTGTTCATGAGGGCTATTTGCTTGATCAGTTTACGTTGAAATATGTAAATCATCGCTCTGATGAATATGGTGGTTCGTTTGAAAATCGCTATCGCTTTGCGGTTGAGGTTGTACAAGCTATCAAAGAACTATGTGGTGATGAGTTCCCTGTTTCGCTTCGCTACAGCGTTCTTTCAAAAACAAAAGACTTCCGTTCTGGTGCACTTCCTGGTGAAGCCTACGATGAAGTAGGGCGCGATATGGAAGAGTCCGAACGTGCGGCAAAGTATCTGCAGGATGCTGGTTATGACATGCTTAATTGCGATAACGGAACCTACGATGCGTGGTACTGGGCTCATCCGCCAATCTATATGCCCGAGAATTGCAATTTGGAAGATGTGGAGCATATTCGCAAGTTTGTAGATATTCCTGTGGTATGTGCCGGCAGGCTTGATCCCTTTGTTGCAGCAGAAGCGGTTGCGCAAAATAAGATTGATGGCGCTGGATTTGCTCGCCAATTCTTGGCTGATCAAGCTTGGGTTACGAAGTTGATAGACGATCGTCCTGAAGATATTCGTCCTTGTATTTTGTGTCATAACGGATGTTTTAATATGTGTCATTACAAAGGAGTTCCAAATGATCAGGAGCTTTCGGATAGCTTGCATCTTTCGCGTTGTGCGGTAAATGCAGAAACCATGCAGTGGGACAAACACTACATAAAGCCTACCGATTCGCCCAAAACGGTCCATATTATTGGTGGTGGCATCGGTGGCATGGAAGCAGCACGCGTTTTAAAACTGCGTGGTCATAATCCTGTTATTCATGAAAAGTCGGATGTGCTTGGTGGAACCTTTATTCCTGCGAGTGCAGAATCCTATAAGGGCAAGTTACGCGATTTGTTGGCATGGTATCGTCGTCAAATGAAAATGATGGATATTGAGGTTCATCTCAATGATGAAGTAGCTTCGACTGATACCTTTGCGGGTAATCCGATTATTGTGGCGACAGGCTCTAAGCCGGTAGTGCTTTCTGGTGTTCCTGGGAATGAGCATATGATTGAGGCGTGTGATTACCTGAATGGAGAGCCAGTTGGTGATACGGTTGCGGTTATTGGTGGCGGCTTGACAGGATGTGAAATTGCCTACGAGCTCGCACTTCAAGGCAAAAATCCTCTCATAGTAGAAATGAAAAACGACCTTATTGCCCAGACTGGAGTATGTCTGGCAAACAGTTCCTATTTGCGTGAATGGTTTGCGCTTCATAAAGTTCCAGTTTATTTAGAGACAACACTGGCTGAAGTTCGCGAAGATGGCATTGTGTGCCGAGCAAAAGATGGGTCGACGTTTGAAGTTCCATGCGATTCAGTAATCAGTTCGGTTGGCTATATTCCCAATCCCTTATGTGAAAAGCAGAGGAATGTCCACCTTGTTGGTGACTGCAATGAGGTAGGTAACTTACGTACGGTTATTTGGGGTGCCTACGAAGCTGCTATGGCTATTTGAGGGGAGGGAAATTAGATGAAGTACTCTATGGAGCTTACTGCAGAACAGCGCGATATTTTACAGGGTAAGCAGGGTGATACGCTGGCGAAGGTAATGGAAACACTGGTGCGCTATGGCGAAATATTTGGTGCCACCTCTATGGTTCCTATTACTAGTTCATATAACCACTTGGTTACCTCGTTTGGTCTTAAAGCGTTGGGTCCGGTATATGACCTTATGAATAGACTTATTGAAGCGGATGCTATTTCAAAGCAGCAGTTTTCTGCTGATCCAAGACCACTTGATCCTAAGGTTCCCAGTTCATTTCTGCAAAATATAGTTTTTAAGTACTTTATGTATTCAAAGCAGGATTTTTATGAGGATCAGCTTAAAAAACTGGGCTTGATGGATCCTGATGCATTTACCTGTACCTGCTATATGGATGAGGTAGGAAATACGCCAAAGATGGGTGAGGTTCTTTCGTGGTCGGAATCATCGGCAGTGGTATACGCTAATTCGGTTCTGGGAGCGCGGTGTAATCGTAATTCGGGCATTATTGACCTGATGGGTTCGGTAGTTGGCTATGTTCCTTATTTCGGTTTGCTAACTGATGATGGACGAAAAGCTGACTGGGTAGTTGAGATTAAGACTTCGAAGAAACCTGAAGCGCAGCTCCTTGGTTCTGCCATTGGCATGAAAGTCATGGAAGATGTTCCCTATATTGTGGGGCTTGATTCGTGGCTGGGCGAGTTGAATGAGGATGCTAAAACGTATCTAAAGGACTTCGGTGCAGCAACCGCTTCGAATGGCGCAGTTGGTTTATATCATGTTGAGGGAATCACGCCTGAGGCGGTTGAACAGGGCAGGGCACTCGTTCGAGATAACGCACAGACCTATGTCATTGACGATGCTGAACTGCAGCGTATTTATGAGAGCTATCCGGTTATTTGGAAAAATAAAGAAGCGAAGCCTAAGCTGTGTTTCATGGGGTGTCCCCATATGAGTTTCAACCAGTTGGTTAGCTGGACAGAAAAGATTGAGGAGGCATTAGCTGAGGTGGGTAGGAATCGTGTAAGTATTCCGACCGTGTTTACCGCAGCTCCTGCGGTTTTAAAGCGATTTAAGGAAAGCCCCTATGCAGTTCGCTTGGAAAAGACAGGAGTAATTCTTTCCTATATTTGTCCGTTGATGTATATGAATAACCCTCTTTGTTCATCGATGCCGGTCATCACTTCAAGTAATAAGCTGCGTACGTATACCAGTGCGCGCTATTACACCGATGAAGAAATACTTGAGCAAATCACGAAAGGAGGCAACTAATCATGAAGACGTTTACAGGACGTGTGGTGTCTCCTGGTTGTGTGAGTGCTGAAGCGGTGGTATCGCATGGAGGGTTAAATACGCTTGCATCGTTTCAGAAAGCTTTGCAGTTTGGTGATAAGAAAGCCACGTGTGGTGATCAGAATAATACTGATCTGTATGGTAAGGAGATGGCAGGTAAAGCACTCTGTTTGCCGCAGACTATTGGTTCTACAACGGGCGGTTTAGTGCTGTATTGTGCATGTGCTATGAAGCGACAGCCTGCCTGCATGTTGTTTTCGGAGCCAATTGATTCGTTGGCTGCAGCGGGAGTGGTACTTGCGGATGTATGGTTGGACGATGTCTCAATGCCGGTTATTGATTCGTTAGGTGAAGAGTTTCTGACGTATGTGGAAGATGGTATGACTATTTCTATTAAGGATGACGGCATCGTAGAGGTTGATTAAATATCAAACGAGGTAAGTGGTTTGAGTGAGTAGGTACTCAGGTTGCCAGTCTGCCTTAGATATTGGGAGAGTGGAAGTGGATTAGCTCTGTGTTATATGCCTGAGTTTTTATGTCGGTTTGTGCTGATTGCAGCATGAACCGACTTTTTTGTTTGGGGCCGTTAAAGAAAACCGCCTAACCTTAGCTGCCAGCTAATGAAATGAAAAGGCGTAATGGGTATTGTTTTTCGATGACATGCATGGCACCAGCCCTTTTAGGGCATTTGTACATTTCATTGAAAGGCGAATTCATGACAAATTTTAGTCAACCCTCCCAAAACGTTCCTAATCAAAATTCCATGATGAATTATCCAAAACCTAAGTCAATCGCTGCAATTATTGCGCTGGTTCTTGGTATTCTTGCGCTGATCACTTCATTTCTTCCTATTATCAATAACGGATCATTCATTCTTGCGGTTATTGGTATCATCCTTGCAATTATTGGCTTGGTAGGTACGGTACGAGGCAAGAAATCTGGCAAGGGAATTGCTATTGCTGCGTTGATTATTTCTGTTGTTTCTTGTGCAGTGGTTTTGGGCACTCAAAGTATGTACAGTGCTGCAATTGATGAAGCAACCGATACCACCATCGATGTTGCTACTACAGATCAGGGTGCTACTGACGCTCAAGGTGCTTCTTCTGAGTATGAAATATCTGGTGAGTCATTGGATGATACGAATGAATATTTTGCAGTTATTACAGGAACTTTTACCAACAACTCTGAAGAGGAGTTAACAGCGATTTCTATCACGTATAATCTCTATGATGCAGAGGGTACTCAGATTGGCAATGCGTATGCGTCAGCTAACAACGTAGCGCCAGGATCTTCATGGGCATTCGAAGCAACATCTTCAGTCGAACCTGGTGAGGTTGCAAGCTTTGAACGTGGTGATGTTTCGGCTTGGTAAAAAATCGACTTCCCAAACGTGTTCGAGCTGAATTTCCTCATCAAATAGGTCGAAATTTTCCCTCATGGTACATAATGCCAAGAAGGAAACGACGTTTGCGAAGAAAGAAGTGGATGGAAGAACCTTTAACAGAAGAATTTTTGGATGAGCTGCTTTCGTCTCCTGATCCTAAAAGCTTTATCAGCAAAAACGAAATAGGACAGCGTAGCCTTGCGGAGTATTTGCAAAAACTTCTTGAGGAAAAAGGGTTGAAGCGTTCCGATGTCGTTAAAGCTGCAGGCATAAACGAAACTTTTGGCTATCAAATTTTTACGGGAAAACGACATGCATCTCGGGATAAAGTCCTTCAGCTGGCTTTCGCCATGCACCTTAACTTGCGTGAAACTGATCGGCTTTTGCAGGCTGCGGGGGTAAATGAGCTCTATTGTAAAAACCGCAGAGACGCTATTATCATATTTGCTGTAAATAAGGGATATTCTTTACAGCGAACCGATGAAGAGCTTTACCGATTTGGCGAGGAAACTATTTGCTAGATGTCGCACGTTTCTAACAACCAGACATATTCAGAATATGCAGCAGCTAACAATAACCCTGCTTCTCAATCTGAGGGGCAGGGTTATTCAGCTTCAACGTCGCTACCTCAGGATGAACTCGCGTCGTTTCTTTCGCTTGTTGAGCGAGACAATGCATACACCGTTGAAGCGGTGATGAAGAAATCAGAATACGAAGAAACGCAACGGGTTACGTACCTTGATGAAGAGGGGCATAAGAAAGGTCCCTTTGTACGTAAATACCTGCGTTGTGATGTTGGTTTGGGTGCTATGTACAAGCGCTTGTTTGAGGCACAGCGCACTGGGAAACATTTTGTGCACCTCCCGCGGATTTACGATTGCTATCAGCTCAATGACATGCTGGTGGTCATTATGGAATATGTTCAAGGAGAAACGCTAAAGGACGTTGTATTTCGCTGTGATCCATCCCCTGAATTAGCAATGGATGTATTTCCAAGTTTGTGCGATGCGGCTAGGGAATTGCATGAGCAATTCGATCCTCCGATTATTCATCGTGACCTAAAGCCAACCAATATCATTATGTCATTTAATCGATTAACGTTGATCGATTTTGGTATTGCGCGAACTTATCAGGAAAACATGGAATCCGATACGGTTCGCTTTGGTACACGTGAATATGCACCACCTGAGCAGTTTGGTTATGGGCAGACTGATGTTCGCAGTGATGTATATGCGCTTGGAATTTTGCTCTTTTATTGCTTTACTGAAATGACACCCGATATTCAGATTCGAAATGCTCAGTTCGTCTCGCATGAAATTCCTGAGCCATTTCGCGAAGTAATCGTGCAGGCATGTGCCTTTGATCCAAAGGATAGGTTCGCCTCGGTCCAGGCGTTGAAAAATGCTTTTATGCAAGCTAGCCGAATATATGAGGATTCTGCTGCAGGGATAAGAAAAGAGCCCGTCCTATTTGGAGAGCAAGTTGCTAAAGCGGAATTGAAGAACAAGACTCATGCTAAGAACTACGCATCTGCGCTTTATAACCAAGTATCGACATTCATGGAGCGTGTTCCGACATGGATCGGGCGCATTTGGAATGTGACACTCATTCTTTTCTGGTTGCTTATTGTTGCTGCTTCGATCGCTGCGGTATTGAGTCCTAATGAATTCGATTCGACACTTCCTCTATGGTTTAGGGTATTAGAGTATTTGGGTTTCCTGGTTATAGTATGGACTAGTTGTACTTATGTCGTCCTGGATAAGAGGAGATTTTTTAAGCGCTTTTCAAAATTGAAACGCTTTTCATTTCCTGTTCGCCTCTTAATATTCGGCATTGGAATTCCAATAGCGCTCCTTTTTGTTGTAACGATAATTGGCCAGTTCGTTGTTCCAGGCGGTTGGGCAGCAGCTGCAGCTGCTCCACACTGATTAGGTGGTTGCGTGTGTAAAAACAGCGCCACAGTTATTTGTAGCGCTGTTATCTATAGGTGTATTTGTTTGGGTTTTGCCGAAATCCATCGGTTAGTTTAAGTGCCTATGGCGATTCAATTACTGGCGCTGACATTTGAACGTTATATGCCGCCTAGTACCGCTCCGAGTGCAACTAATACCCCTACGATACTTTCACCACCAAGAAGGCCTGATGCTACAACTAGCCCTGTTTCATCCTGCTTCTTTTTGTATTCGGCATCTTCGGTTTCTGCCAGTGCTTTATTCTTGCGACGAGCCTTGCAGCATACGTCGTAGATTACCTTCGCCATAGCGCCTAAGAATGCGGTGAACGACATGTAGAAGGGCAGGTAAATTCCCAAACCAATAAGCATAGAGGGAAGTTTGAGGCAATGGAGAATAAACCCAGCAATAAGACCAATTACAAATGCTTCAATACAGGGAATTCCTGAAATCATGGTTGCTACAACGGATGCTTGTGCTGCAACGAATTCTCCGCCAGTGCCAAATGCGGCGGGGCCGTATGCCTGCACTAAAAGCACCATTACGATGGTGGCAATAACGGCACCAATAATGCCACCGAATGCCTGGCCTAGCCACTGGGCTTTAGGATTGGTACCCAAAATATGACCAGCCTTAAAGTCATTCATAACGTCGCCCGCCAAGCCGCATGCAATAGCGACAATAGCGGCAACAAAGAATAATTGTACAGCCGGCAGATTAGAGACAGCAGCCACCATCAGAAGAACAATTAGGCCGAAGATTTCCATGGGGTCGATGCCTGTTTGACCAACTGATTGAGCACTCATCGCGGTTGCTACCCAAACCATTAGAACTACGATAATGCTAGGAATTGGCCCGAGGGAAAGGGTGAAACAAATAACAAGAGCAACGGCAGCTAACAGTCCTGCTAGAATACCTGCGGTCATTTTTCCTGATACGCTCTGCGAAATACCGGAACCCATCATGCCTTTCGCAAGCGAGGGGAGTTTTGGCAAAACGTTTTTAACAATAACGCCAATGCCGCAGCCCATCATGACTCCCATACCAAGACTAGAAACGATGCCCTGTCCGGTAGCAACGTCCCATAATCCCATCTGACTTGCGCCGAAAATAAGGCCAAAGTTTGCGAATACGGCACCGCAGAACCAAGCAACTACTGCGCCTGTTCCCACAAGAAAACCAACCGCAAGCATCATGGGGGAGTTATAGATGCCAAATGTAATGCCAGGGATGGTAATGTTTGAGAAGAACATCACAGGAAGCGCAGCAAACCAATCGCGAATGGCGCAGTAAATACCAGCAAAACCCATAGCGCCGAACAGCTTCGCCCCAGTTTTTCCGCCTGAATCACCTGCAATGAGTGTTTGGGCGGCTGATTCACCGATAGGGAATTCAAGTTCTGCTTCTTCGATAAAGTGCTTTCGAATAAAGGCGGTGCACAGTAATCCCAAAATGGTGCCTGCTAGCGCAACAATAAGAAGCTCCCACCACGTTACGTTATTTTCTCCGGTGAGAATCCAAATTCCGGGAATAGTGAAGGCTAAGCCGCCTGCAACCATGGAGCCAGCTGACATAACAGTGTGCGTTACATTCGCTTCGTTTAGCGTTGTGTTGCCTAGTGCTTTTAGGAAAAAGAGTGAAATGATTGCAGCAAATACAATGGGCCAAGGGAGAGCGCCCATTTTAAGTGCGGTATAGGCTGACGCTGCCGTAAGAATTATGCAGCCAATGCCGCCAATAATGAGCCCACGTAGCGTGAGCTGCCCTTTGACTGAAGCCATGAGGGAGTCCTTTCGTATATCCGCTTTCTCTCACTAACAGAAAGTCGGGTTACTATGGATATGACGCATAAACTATAGGCTATTTTGCGAGGGGTCGCCTGCGTCTTTCGCGCGTGACTTCATAAAAGGGCGTATTTCTCCGTGAAATTACGCAAATTTATTTATGGATTTAAATTTATTCTTTACAGCCGTCAATTTAGTGCTATTCTAAACAAGCTGTATTGAAGAGAAGCAAATGCTTCCACCTGGTTCGGCACAAGATTGTAGCTGATGGGTTATATGAATAGGTATCGTTTAAGGCGAGTATTCGTGTGACCTGCAATCGTGTGTGATGCAGGTTTTTTTATGCAGTAAGGTAATTTGAGTTTGTGCATGGTAGCACCGGATCGAAGAAAGAAGGAGGTGGGCACCATAGCAGCTCAAGAACCAAGGCTTAATGAAGCCATTAGGGTTAAGGAATGCCGTTTGATTGCCTACGACGGTTCCCAATTAGGAATTTATCCTATTGAGCAGGCTCAGCGCATCGCCGACAACGAGGGTTACGATCTGGTAGAGATCGCGCCTCAGGCACAGCCCCCTGTATGTCGCATTATGGACTATGGCAAGTTCAAGTACGATCAGGCTATTAAAGCTAAGCAGGCCCGCAAGAATCAGAGCAAGATCGAAACCAAGGAAATGAAATTCCGCCCCAAAATTGATATCGGGGATTACACCACCAAGAAAAAGCATGTAATGCGTTTTTTGGCTGCTGGTTCCAAGGTAAAGATCACTATTATGTTCCGCGGTCGTGAAATGTCTCACCCAGAACAGGGACTCAGCATTCTTGAGCGCTTGGCTGATGATCTTAAAGACGTTGCGGTTATTGAAAACCAGCCAAAGATGGAAGGCCGCAACATGCATATGCTTATTGCTCCGTTACCACAGACGGTAAAGAAAAAGAAGGAAGAACAGGGAAAGGACAACTAATGCCCAAGATGAAAACTCATCGCGGCACCGCAAAGCGCTTCCGCGTTACCGGTTCCGGTAAGATTATGCGCTCTAAGGCATACAAGTCTCACATCATGACTAAGAAAAGCCAGAAGCGTAAGCGTAATTTCCGTCACGAAACTGAGGTTGCAACTGCTGATAACAAAGTAATCGCTCGCAACCTGGGTCTTCGCTAGTCAAAGGAGGAACTCCGTATGCCTCGTGTAAAGCGTGCAGTTAATGCCCACAAAAAGCGCCGCACTGTTCTCAATCGTGCAAAGGGCTACTATGGCGCAAAATCTCGCTCTTATCGTGCAGCTAAAGAGCAGGTACAGCATTCTTTGCAGTACCAGTACCGCGATCGTCGTGCAAAGAAGCGTGAGATTCGTCGTCTCTGGATTACCCGTATTAATGCTGCTGCTCGTATTAACGGCCTTTCTTACTCCGTATTTATGAACGGTCTTAAGAAGGCTGGCGTAGAGCTTGACCGTAAGGTTCTTGCGGATATGGCAGTAAATGATGCCGATGCTTTTGCAGCTTTGGTAGAAGTAGCAAAGAAGGCTCTGTAATCTACTACTTTTGAGAAGGTGTTGGTCCTGCTCATGAAATCAAGAGCAGGATATACTTTTCGAGCTGATATTTCAAAACATAAACTGAAATATAATTACTACGATAAAGTCTCCCTAGTGGAGGCTTTATTTTTTTGAAAGTAGATTGTCGAAGTTGGACTACAGAATAGTTTTAAGTTTTCTTTTTATAATTTTAAAGTTGTTTTTCCATAAGATAATTCTTAAGTTCAACTCCATTTCTGATAACAGTATTTTCGCGAATTACTTGATACCCTTGCTTTGTAAAGAACGTACGGGCAGTTATTGATGCGAAAGTTGCTATTTCTGTTTTGCCGTGGTTTCGCGCTTCTTGTTCGAGATTAGATAAAATACGGGAGGCGATTCCTTGCTGTTGTCTATCCTTATGAACGTAGAGCATATCTACATCATGGTTTTCATCAAGACTTCCAAATCCTATCAATAGGCCACATTCTTTTGCCGCAACACTATATTGATTTGAGAGCTTATCAATAATTCTTTGTTTGCTTTCGCTGTGGAATGGTTCGACTGTGGGCGCCCATGCTTCAAGCTGTTTAGAAGAGTAATCAAATTTATTTACTGCATGTATTGTTTCGTAGAAGAGCTGCGCTGCTTTAAGAGTATCGTGAGAAAAGAGAGGTTTTGTGTTCTCATCATCAAATTTCTCTATAACAAGGTTATCTGTTGAGTAGGTTTCTTCTATTAGGCAATAAGGTAGTTGATAGTGGTTGCACTTTGCGAGGTTGTCAGCGTTTTCTTGGATAATTTCTTCAAAAAATAAATCATCCAAGCAGTCATTTAGTCGTTGTTCTATATCATGTGCGTGATGAATGATGTCGTGTTTGTGGGTTGTAATGTAGTTTGGCGTCATGATTAAGCAACAGTACTCTATCGAGGATAAGTAGTGCGGTTCAAACGAATTACGCCAGTCAAAAGGGATATAGCAACCTTCAACAATGAGATTCTGGTTGTTTTCTATAGCAGTCTTAATTATTTCGGCAGTAATACTCCATAGATACGGAACAAGCAATTCATCATCTTCGGGAGTTAAATCACATACGCCACTTCTGATAAGCCCCATTTTAAGATGATCCAACGAAAGCGTAGGGTAACGAAAACGTTCAAGAAGTGTTTGAGCGAGTTTAGTTTTTCCAGTATGAGTTGTGCCAGCAATTAGGATTATCATGAGGGATTTTCCAGATTCGATTAGGTGTTATTTCCAAGGATCTTCTTCAAATTTCAGAGGTTTTAATGTTCCGTCATGAATATCCGAATAGGGATCGTAAAGATCATCGTCTTCGTTTGCTGCCCGAACGATTGGGTGGTGTACTTTTTGTTTTTGTGATAAAGAAGATTGGATTTTTGGGGCTGAGGAATTTGAGGGTAAGGGGATAGTACGTGGTTTAAGCGTGTACTTTTTCGGAGGTATTTCATAATTATCGTTACTCATTGGTACCACTTTTTCTCAAACGTATATATGATAAGTGATGCTTGTTTTGCCTTGCAATTGAACGAGAACAGTTTCAGGTTAACTATAATGTCGTGTAACTAAAATGCGTTCGATTCTGATCGTGTTGGTTAATCTCTGTTTACTCTATATTGCATGCAATATTTAATACGAAAGGATACCAATGCAGGTAGAAATTCTCGAAAAAAATGGCGAAGAGGTTCGTTTACGCGCGATTGCTAACGAAGAAGAAATGCAGCGTGCATTTACTGACGGGCTTGATGCCTTTATTTTGCAATACAATCTTGATACTTTAAAAGGCGACTCTTCATACGATAAGATCGTGAACACTTTAAAGCAGGATGAAGCAGATCAAGTAATTTATTCGTCAGTGGTGAATTTCTTGGTTCCTTTTGCAATTTCCGAATACGGAAAAGCACCTCTTGCTACCTATGATATTTCTGCTGAAGATGCTCCGTCTAAAGATAAGCCTTTTGTTTTTGAATTGACGTTTCTCGAAAAGCCGCATTTTGAACTTTCAAGTTATGAGCCCGCTACTGTTACGGTTGGGCAAAAGCCTGAAGTTCAAGATTCTGATATTGAAGAGCAGATGCTCATGCTTGCTCGACAAGTTGCAGCATCCCAACAAAATCTTGATCCCGATTCCGAAAAGCTTGTGGTTCCTGCGGTAACTGATTCTTGGGTTTCTGAGAATTTATCTGAATCAGGTATATCTACCGTTCAAGATTTGCGTGAGCGTTTTCGTCAAACTTCTGAAGAGGAACTGGCAACACGCTATGAGCAGGCGAAGATGGTTGCGGCAATGGAGGCATATCTGCAACGTTTTACGGGAACAGTTTCGGAAAAAATGCTTTCAGCTATGACGCAGGAGTTATTTGAGACTCTGGTATCAGATTTGGTGAGTGAAGGCACTAACTTTGAAGAATTCGCGAAGCAGCAAGGACTCACTGAAGACGAGGTTAAGGAATCTCTTTCTGCTCAGGCTGAAAACCAACTCGTGCAAGGATTCATCCTTGATGCAATTTTCGAGCATGAACAAATTCAGCTTCAGCCTGCTGATCTTATTCAGGCCCTTAAAAATATTGCTCCAGGAAAAGAAGAAGACACGTTTGAGGCCATGCAAAAATCAGGTCGTGCGTTCTTATTGAAGCAGAGTGCTCAGCGTATGAAAGCTGCTGAGTGGATCATGGATAACACAACATTCGTTACTGAATAACTAATTTGCCACGGAGCAGCTAAGATACGATAAACTAATCTACGGTGAACATGTTCACCGTAGACGGCCTCCTGTTTTGTCGATGGGCGACAAAATAGTTTGATTCATTATCGGGTTCTGAGGGGCTTAAGATGAACCCGGAAACGAAGGAAGTGGTATCTATGGCAGCTCCTGCAACAGAGCATGTACGTAATATTGCGCTAGTCGGCCAAGATGGTGCAGGTAAAACTTCACTCGCAGAGGCAATGCTGCATATTTCCGGCAAGACGCCTCGTATGGGTACAACTCATGACGGAAAGTCTTACCTTGATTATGATGAAGAGGAAATTAGGCGTCGTTTCACGCTCGGAACCTCGATTGCTCCTATTCCCTATGGTGATGATTACAAAATCAACCTTTTAGACACATCTGGTCAGGCCGACTTTTTGGGAGACACTCTCGCAACCATGCAAGTTTGCGAAATGTGCATGTTCGTAGTCGATGCGGTGGCTGGTCCACAAAATATGACCACTCGTTTGTGGCATGAAGCTGAAGTGATGCGTACTTCCCGTTGTGTATTTATTAATCACATCGACCGTGAGGGAGCTAATTTTGATGTTGCCATGGCGCAACTCCATGCTCGTTTTGGCTCTCGTTTAGGTGCTGTAACTATTCCTATTGGTGTCGACAAAGACTTTAAAGGCGTAATCGATATTTTGCGTATGAAAGCTCGCTACTTCATTGATGGCGGCGAGAAGATTGAAGACATTCCTGATGAATATGCTGATGCTGCTCAGATTGCGCGAGATAAATTGTGTGATTTGGTTGCTGAAGCTGACGATGAATTGATGATGAAATACCTTGATGGTGAAGAACAGCTTTCCCAGGAAGAACTGGAATCTTTGCTTCAGGAAGCAATTGCTCAGGAGATTTTTATACCTGTTTTCGTTGGCTCCACCATTATTGAGCAGGGTATTAAGGGGATCATGGATGATATTTGCACGTACTTCCCTCATCCTCGTCATCACGGTCCTTTCTACTTGGCTGATGGTTCTGAACTTCGTGTTGATGAAACGGGAGAGCCTGCAGGCTTTGTCTTTAAAACTATCTCTGACCCCTTTGTTGGTCGTTTAAGTTTCATAAAAGTGCTTTCTGGTTATATGGAGCCTTCCACTGAATTGATAAATGCTCGTACTGGTAAAAAAGAGCGTCTTGGTCACATATACGTCATGATGGGTAAGGAACCAATGGACGTTAAAAGTGCCAAAGCGGGAGATATCGTGGTGGTCCCCAAGCTTTCAGAGACTAAAACAGGGGATACCCTTTCGAAGAGTGGGGATATTGAAGTAGATCCGCTACCTTTACCAATTCCTCAGTATCCTGTTTGCGTTGTGGCTAAAAAGAAGGCCGATGAGGACAAGCTTGGTACCTTCTTGGCCCGTCAAGCGGAAGTCGATCCTACTATTCAGCTTACGCGCAATGAAGAAACTCACCAGCAGATTCTCTACACCATGGGAGATATGCAGGTTGATGTATTGCTTAATCGCCTTAAAGCTCAAACAGGGGTTGAAGTTGAGTTAGTTCCTGTACGTATTCCTTACCGTGAAACCATTACCAAGCAGGCGGAAGCTCAAGGGCGTCATAAGAAGCAAACTGGTGGATCTGGACAATTTGGTGATTGCTGGTTGCGTTTGGCACCAAACCCAGGTGAAGGTTATGAATTTAAAAACGAAGTTGTTGGCGGCAGAATTCCAAAGAACTTGATCCCTGCTGTTGATAAGGGCGTTCAGGAAGCAATGGCAGAAGGCTTCTTGGCTGGTTATCCTATGGTTGATATTTCTTGCACGGTATATGACGGTTCTTATCATTCGGTTGATTCTAATGAAATGGCGTTCAAGACTGCAGCGCGCATCGGCTTTAGAGCAGCTTGTGAGCAGGCAGCTCCGGTTATTCTTGAACCAATGGCAGATATGAGCATTGTGGTCAGTGAAGAATATGCTGGCACGGTAATGGGAGATGTTGCTACTCGTCGTGGTCGCATTGTTGGTACTGACTCCGATGATGCTGGTGACACCATTATTGTCGTGCGTGTTCCTTACGCAGAAGTTGTTTCATACACCAAAGACCTTCGCGCTATGACTCGTGGTTCAGGTACGTATTCCCTTGAGATTAATGGTTATGAGCCTGCTCCTTTCGACGTGCAGCAAAAGCTCGTTGAAGAATATCAGGCATCACGTAAATAAGTCTGTCGATTATCACGTTTGAAAAGTGCTTTTTAAAACAATTGACATCGGGCTGGCAGGATTAGACTGCTAGCCCGATTTTTATAATGTAAAGTTAAGGAGTGAGTAAGTTAATTAGTTAGCATGTACTAGATTTGCATCAAATAAAATATTGAGGTCTACATTGGTCGATATTCCTGAAACACTTCCTGTTGAAGTGTATTGCCACATAACTAGAGGAATAGAAGTTGTTGGCTGAGTACCATTGTATTCTGCATACCAAATTTCTTCGTTTAAGTGTTCAAGGTCGTAACGACTAAGGTCATGCTGATTACCGTAGATCATTACCTCATAACCTGCTTGCTTTATTCGATTGCAAAATGCTTCAGCATTCGCAGTTATTTGTTCTGCCGATAAATCGTTTGCACGTGCGTTATAGCTTGGCATGTCTTCTAGGTCAAAGGCTATAGGGCATGATATTTCCATTCCTTGGATGAGCTCTAGTACATATTCGGCTTCTTCGATGGCTTCCTGCTCGTTAATTGCTTGAGAAAAGAAGTAAACACCAAAGGGAATTCCTGCTGTTTGAGCACCATCGGCATTGGTGTAAAAGGTTTCATCTGCAAAAAGACTTCCTTCGGTATATCCTCGAGTACCACATCGAATCATGGCGAAATCTATTCCGTCTTGTGAAACAGCATTCCAATCGATGGTTCCTTGATGGCTGGAGACATCAATTCCGGTAAGAGAAGTGATAGTTCCGTTTTCGCTATAGAATATTCTTCCATTTTCATACTGTAAGTTTTCCCAGTTGTATTCACGTGCATGAGAACAGTTCTGGAGTGCAACGGTGATCATGATGATACAAGCGATAATGGCCAGTATGATTAAAAGCGGTTTGGTGGGAAATTGATTTGTCCGATAAGGCAGACTTGGTGAGTGTCTAAAGTTGGAGTGCTTTGATGACTCAGCCCCATGGATAAAGCTCGAGGTTACGCGAGAGCCACGAGAAGCATGCGCGCTTCGACGCTCTAAGTTGTTTTTCGAGGGGAATTTGTTATTTCGGTGCATAATCATGTGCTGATTGTATCAGTAGAATGGTCTCTGTTAGCAATCTGTTGCAACTCTACGATAAGATATACAAGTTATGGAAAAGTTTATCTCGATATAGGGAGCTTATTATATGTGTGGAATTGTAGGTTACACCGGTACGGGGCAAGCAAAAGATGTCTTGCTTGAGGGTCTAAAGCGTCTGGAATATCGCGGGTATGATTCAGCTGGAATAGCGGTATTTGATGGAGACAAGCTCAATATCGTAAAGCGTTTGGGTAAAGTTTCTGAATTGGTCGATGCCGTTTCTTCTGATCAATGTAGCGGTACCTGCGGCATTGGACATACCCGCTGGGCAACACACGGGGCACCTTCTGAGCGTAATGCTCATCCTCATACCAGTTGCGCTGATGATATTGCGGTGGTTCATAACGGAATCATTGAAAATTTCACTGAACTTCGCGAAGAGCTTATTGCGAAAGGTCATACGTTTGTTTCTGATACTGACACCGAGGTTGCTGCTCATCTTGTAGAAGAGGGTTATAACGGCAATTTATTGGAGGCAGTCCGTTATGCGGCATCGCGCCTCGTGGGTGCCTATGGGCTTGCGGTTACCTGTGAACAGGAACCAGGAACAATAGTTGTTACTCGAAAAGATTCTCCAATTGTTTTAGGGTCTTCCGAAAAGGGTAGCTATGTTGCTTCTGACATCATTGCGGTAATAGAGGCAACGCGAGATGTTGTCATAATGGAAGATAATCAATTTGCCGTAATGACACCTTCGGGGATTTCATATTACGATCAACAAGGAGAAGCAATTACGCCTGAAATTACTCATGTTGATTGGGACATCGATGTAGCTGAAAAGGGCGGTTATCCTGATTTCATGCTCAAGGAAATTCACGAGCAGCCGCGTGTTGTTCGTGATACCCTCGCAGGTCGTATGTCGGGCAGAGAAATAAAAATTGATGAGCTCACCTTAACGCGTCAAGAACTTAATTACATTGATCGTGTTTATATTATTGGCTGTGGTACTTCTTACCATGCTGGTCTTATTGCAAAGAATTTAATTGAAGCTTGGGCACGTATTCCAACTGAAGTGGAAGTAGCAAGTGAGTTCCGTTATCGTAATCCCATCATTACTCCGACCACTTTGGTGGTTGCTGTTTCTCAGTCAGGTGAAACAGCTGATACTTTAGCTGCTATTAGAGATGCTCGAATTAAGGGCGCTAAGGTTTTTGGTATTACCAATGTTATTGGTTCTCCTGTTGCGCGAGAATCCGATGGTGTTATTTATACAAAGGCAAATAAAGAGATTGCTGTTGCCTCAACCAAATCATTTATCGGTCAGGTGGTAAGTTTAACTTTATTGGCAATGCTTCTTGGGCGCGTTAAAGGGAAACTTACTTTAAATATGATTCGTATGCTCTTTACGGAATTGGCAGATACTGCTGATCAAATTGAAGCAATTTTGGATGACACTTCCGCTATTGAAGATGCTGCTCATTTCTTTGATGGGAGAGATTCGACGCTTTATATCGGTCGTGGATTAGGTGAGGCAGTATGTTACGAAGGGGCATTAAAGCTTAAAGAGATCAGCTATATTCACGCAGAAGCGTATGCCGCTGGAGAAATGAAGCATGGGCCTATTGCTTTGCTTGATGATGGATTCCCTATTGTTGCGGTAGTTACCCAGAGCCCTACGTATGACAAAACGCTTTCTAATTTAGAAGAATCAAAATCTCGCGGTGCGAAGATTATCGCTATTGCTACCGAGGGCGATGAAAATGTTAAGAAGGTTGCTGATCACGTAATTTATATTCCCAAAGTTCGTGATTCGTTTATGCCAATCACTGCCAGTGTTCCTCTTCAGTTGCTCGCTCGCGCTGTAGCCGTAGCACGAGGCTGTGATGTTGATCAGCCTCGAAATTTAGCTAAATCTGTTACGGTTGAATAGGACATCTTATAGGTATTTTGCGAAACGCTGCGATATCGGTGTTCTTCTTTGAATAGTTTGGAGGATTGAAGTTCGATGGCTTTACGCGTTGAACAATCTAGCTCATTAGATGAAGCGCAACAGAGCGCTTCATCTTCTGTTTTGTCTGATTCGGTATCGCTTGGGGTTGATATTGTAGAGATCGATCGTATGAGGGCAATTCTTAAACGGTCTCCCGCGTTTGCACGTCGTGCATTTTCGTCAGAGGAGCAAGCTTACTGTAATGCGACTGCAGCCCCTGAATTTCACTACGCGACACGTTTTGCAGCAAAAGAAGCAGTGCTCAAAGCATTGGGAACAGGGTTTTCTCAGGGCATTGGGATGAAAGATGTTGAAGTTGCTCTTGATGCAAAAGGGAAACCTCGCGCGGTTTTACATGGTCGTGCATTGGAGCTCAGTAAAGAAAAAAACATTGAAGAGTTGCCCTTGTCTCTTTCTTACACCCATAAAGAAGCGGTCGCATGTGCTATGGCGCTAAGCGGCGAGGCGAAAAGCGAGCCAATTCGAAAAATGAGTCCGACTGAAGAACTGACTCGACAGTTTAAAGAAGTACGTTCATTGCTTGATGATATTCCCTCTAATTCATAAGAAATGGTTGTGAAACTATGCTTACTGATGAATCACTTGCCGCTCTTTTACCTTATCCCGCTGTTGATGCTCACAAGTATTCTCGTGGCAAATGTGTTTTACTCGCAGGTTGTCCTTCTTATCCTGGAGCAGCATGTTTGGCTGCAAAGGCATCACAGTTTGCTGGAGCGGGATATACGCAGGTATTTACTGCAATGGAAAACAAATTAACTCTTCGTTTGTATCGACCTTCATTAGTGGTTAATTCCTTTGAAGAGTTTTATCCTTTACAAGCTCTTAAACCTGGATCTAAAGGGGCGTTTGTGGTGGGCCCCGGGTTTGAATCGGATAATTTATCGATTCTTTCACTTATTGAATCAGTATTAAATTATGCTGCACGTCCTGTGTTGCTTGATGGGGGAGCACTTTCGTATTTACCAGCTTTAAGGGAAGATACTGCATGGACAAACACTTTGACGCTGCTTTCGGGCTCTTTAGTTTTGACTCCTCATTTTGGAGAGGCAGTTAAATTAGGTAAGCCGTTCAATATCGATGTTGCTTCTATGACTCAGGAAGAGGCTGCTCATCAGTTGGCGCTCTACTATCACGCAACGGTTGTTTTTAAAGGTCAAAATACCGTTATTGCTCAAGGCGAAAAGTCCGAAACTGTTACTAAGGGCACCGCGGTCCTTTCAAAAGCGGGAACCGGTGATGTTCTTGCAGGGCTCATTGGTGGTTTTTTGGCGCAAGGGATGGATGTATTTGATGCCTGTAAGTTGGGAGTTGCTATTCATGCCCAAGCAGGCTGCATAGCTGAAAATTCATATGGTCAAATTAGTGCGTGTGCTGAAGAGGTCCTAGACTGCGTTCCTCAGGCAATAAAAGACCTATCGAATACGAAATAAAAACCTGTAGTACCTTCTTGGGGTGCTACGGCAGTTTAAATAAAGAAAAATGAGGAGCTCATGACAACGAGAGATACCGATACTATTTTTTCTGCAGAAAAACGTAATACTACTTCTGAACTGAATCAGGATGATCTTTTGATCAATATTGCAACTCAAACTGGAACCATTGAGGAAGAGGTATCTGAAGAAACCCTTGCGGAGCGTGTGCTTCGCTTGCGTAAAGAGATTGAATATCATACCCATCGCTATTATGTGCTTGATGATCCAGAAATTTCAGATGCTGCATTTGATTCACTTATGCGTGAACTTCGTGATCTCGAGCAAGCCCATCCTTCATTGCAGGATCCTTCATCACCTACTCAGCGTGTTGGTGGTGCGGTCGGTAATCAGTTTGAGCCTGTAGTTCATGAGCAACGTATGTATTCTCTTGATAATGCAATGAATTTTGAAGAACTTGATGCGTGGATGGAGCGCACAGAAGCTGCGCTCGGCTCGTTCGTTCCTCTGGTATGTGAGTTGAAAATCGATGGATCCTCATTGGCGCTTACCTACGAACAAGGAAAATTAGTGCGAGCAGCTACGCGAGGAGATGGGACTACTGGAGAAGATGTTACCGTCAATGTACGCACCGTACATGATGTTCCTTTGCGCTTAATGGAAAAGGGATTAAAGCATATTCACCACGAAATTCCTTCCATAGAACTTCGTGGTGAAATATATATGCCAAAATCTAGTTTCGAGTCTCTTAATGAGCAAGCTCAGGCTTTAGGAAATAAAACCTTTGCTAATCCTCGCAATGCAGCTGCTGGATCCCTTCGACAAAAGGATCCTACCATTACGGCACAGCGCGATCTTTCTACTTTTATGTATGCTATCGCGCGCGAGGCCTCAATTGAAGCAACGAGCCAATGGGAATTGCTTTCTTGGCTTCGTGAATGCGGGTTCCATGTAAATCCTGATGTTCGTCGTTGCTTTTCTGCACGTGAAGTGCATGATTTCTGTCGCGAATGCCTCGATAAGCGTGCTGATTTGCCTTACGAGATAGACGGTGTTGTAGTAAAGGTTGATTCTTTTGCTCAACAAGAAGAGCTGGGATATACCGCCCGTGCGCCACGTTGGGCTATTGCCTATAAGTTTCCTCCCGAGGAAAAAACAACGGTGTTGAGAGATATTACGGTTCAGGTTGGAAGAACGGGTGCTTGTACGCCTGTTGCGGAGCTTGATCCTGTGTTAGTTGCTGGTTCTACGGTTGCTCGTGCGACGCTGCATAACGAAGACGAAGTGCAGCGCAAAGATGTGCGAATTGGTGATACGGTAATTGTTCGAAAAGCAGGGGATGTAATTCCTGAAGTATTAGGCCCAATCCTTTCTTTAAGACCAGACAACACGCAAGTTTGGTCTATGCCAAAAGAATGTCCTAGTTGTGGTTCTCCTCTTGTGCGTGAAGAGGGAGAAGCAGCTTATCGCTGCGTTTCACTGGATTGCCCTGCTCAGGCACAAGAACGTCTGATGCATTGGGCAAGTCGCGGAGCTCTTGACATAGAAGGTATGGGTGAAGAGCTGATTGCGAAGCTTATCGAAGCTGATTTACTTCATGACGTTGCTGATTTTTATAAACTTACCTTTGAACAGCTTGAAATGCTTGATATGGGACGCGTCACTACCAAAGGCGAACCTATCGTTTTGGGACCTGTTATGGCTGAAAAACTTGTTGCAGCAATCGAGGAAAGCAAGCATCGCAGTCTTGCTAAAGTTATTTTTGGCCTCGGTATTCGTCATGTTGGTAAAACGATGGCGGAGACGATCACGCGCGTATATCCTTCTATGGATGCGCTTCGTAGTGCAAAGGTGGATGATCTTGCTCATATCGAAGGAGTAGGAATTATCATTGCTCAAAGTATTCACGATTTCCTCAGTAATGACGTTAATCTTGAAGTTATTGAGCGTTTAACGCAGGCTGGTCTTCCCATGGCTCAAGAAGTTAGTGAACCTTCACTGCCTCAAACCTTAGATAGTTTGACGTTTGTTTTAACGGGAAGTCTTGTCGAATCAGGTATGACTCGTGATGAGGCCGGTGCTCGTTTGAAGGCCTATGGCGCTAAAGTTTCTTCAAGTGTTTCTAAAAAAACAAGTTATGTTATTTGCGGTGAAGCAGCTGGATCAAAACGAACTAAAGCGGAAAGTCTAGGCGTTCCTATTCTTACCGAACGTGATTTCTTACAAATAATCGAAACGGGCAAAATTCCTTCCCCTGAAGAACGAAATCATGAGACAGGTTTGTTTAGTGGTTCTTCTGAATAACTGTAAGGATGCCTTTCAGAAGTAGGACTATGACATTATGGCAAAAGTTCGTTTAGATGATTTATTGATTGAACAAGGTTATTTCCCTAATAGGGATGCGGTGGTTCGCGCTGTTATCGCAAAAGAGGTTCGGGTGGATGATGTATATGTATCCAGTGCGGCGTTGAAGGTGGATCCTGGAGCAGACCTTTACGTTAAGAACACCAAACGCTTTGTGTCGCGCGGTGGTCATAAGTTGCAAGGCGCTCTTGATTATTTTCATGAAGAGGTATCGGGTAAACGTTGTATAGATGTTGGGTCTTCTACCGGCGGTTTTACTGATTGTCTTTTGCAGGCGGGAGCGAGAAGCGTTGCTTGCGTGGATGTGAATTATGGTCAATTAGCATGGAAGCTGCGCCAAGATCCTCGGGTTGAAGTTTTTGAAAGGACCAATATTCGACTTGCTGACCCGCAAGATTTAGGGGCTCCTTTTGATATTGTTGTTTGTGATTTAAGTTTTATCGGCCTAGCGCAACTAGCTGAAGTGTTTGCTTCCCTTTGTGAAAAGGGTAGTGTGTTTTTGGGACTTATCAAGCCGCAGTTTGAAAGCCGTCATGAAGAAACTCAAAAAGGTGTGGTTGTAGACGAAGCGGTTCGTCAGCGTGTTATTTCTGAGGTTACCTCAGCGCTTCAAGATGCGGGATTTATGGTAAAAGGGGTAGTGCAATCGCCTATTAAGGGCCCCGAAGGAAATATTGAATATCTTGTTAAGGCGGAATTTCTTAACGACTAGCATTAGTTTGTTTGAAATTCTCTAAGGGGCTTTATTATTGCCTAGAATTACCCGTATACGAAAAAGGTGTTTCTTGGCTAGTTGGGTTAGATAGTTCATGGATATTACGTATGACGAATCGCTGATTGAGTATATGAAGAAGAAAAAATATACGGCAATTGTGATTGAACAAATCGATCCTATTGGATGTTGTGCCGATACTTCTGAACTTTTACTTCGTTTTGTCAATGAAAAGGGTGCGGATAAACTCAGAGATCAGGCTATTCGGCAGCTTGAGGTTCCTTTTGGAGAATTATTCGTCATGATTCGAGGATTGGATTACGACAAAGAGATTCACTTTGGACTACGTTCCTTTTTGGGCTTAAAAGATATTTCAGTTAGCGGTATTCGTCATTGGACGTTGTAGGTACTTGATGATAGAAAAATGGACCAAAAACTTGTGTTTTCAGTCCATTTTTTATCGTTTCCGATTTTTGAGTTTAACCTGGCTTTTAGAAAAATTTCCTAAAAGGTGGTTGGAGCTAGCAATACTTTACCGGTTCCGCGGTATACGTTTACTAAACCTTCACCTGAAGCAGCAGATCCAATAAGTGATTTTCCAGAGCGCTCGACGGTGAAGTTCAAGCTTCCGCTCCAGCAAAGAGCCATATTGCCATCAATTTTCAGAACATCGTTATCAAGTGTAACTTCGATTAACTCTTCTTTAGGACAAGGAGACTCTAAGCAGAGGGCACCGTATCCGTTAATGCTTAAATTAAAGAGCCCTTCGTTACCTGCCACTGCTGAAGAAATATTGCTGCGCATTACCGCCTGGTGTTGCAAGCTTGAATAACAAGCAAGGAAGATACCATCATCAAGAACGATGCTGTTTCCCCAATTCGCTACATCGATAAGAAGAATATATTTAAAAGTGGGCTCTAGAATTAATTTTCCGGTTCCTTTGTATTCGGGTTTAATAGCAGTTTCTTTGGTTACTGCTCCTCGGACTGCTTTTCCCAAAAAATCTCCTACACCAGTTACCCCTGTAGTTTGTTCAACATCGCCTACCATCCACTGCATGGCGCCAGCTTGGATGGTAACGGGAGCTTGACTTAAGTCGCAGATTACCTGACGACGACGTACATTCATCTCGCTAGAAAAATAAGCTACAACAGAAGATTCTGGTGTAACGCTTAAATCGCGCTTCCATTCAATTACTTGGAACGCACCTAATGCATCAAGCATCTGAACATCGTCATTTTCGGTGAAGTTACTAATAGTAAACATAACCCCTCAGCTCTCTTTTAGTGACGAAACAATAGACCGCTTCATTACTCGTAAACTTAGACATAAAGATATATTCCACTGAACCACGCCTAAGTATTCACCAAATCCGAAGCGATTGGGTAAATTATAGTGCTAAACAAGACTTAAATAAAAACCCGCTCGCAACTTTTTACGAACGTAAAAGATTGGAGCGGGTTTCAACTGTGTGTTTTATCTCAGTGTTGGGTTTGCTATGAATTGATTAATTCTTTAGGGAATTAAGAGGTGCTGGCATCCGTCCACCGCGATGAGCAAATACAGTACCGGCATATTGATTTACGGGCATAACTGGTGCATATCCTAAGAGTCCACCAAAGTCCAATTTGTCACCAACCTGCATGCCGATTGCAGGAATCAAACGAACTGCAGTCGTTTTATTATTAATCATGCCAATCGCACATTCATCAGCAATAATGCCAAAGAGCGTTTCAACAGAGGTGTCGCCTGGAACCGCAATCATATCCAGTCCCACCGAACAAACACAAGTCATTGCTTCAAGCTTTTCGAGGCTGAGTGCTCCAGCTTCAGCAGCGCGAATCATACCTGAGTCTTCCGATACTGGTATAAATGCACCCGATAAGCCACCAACACTCGAGCTTGCCATCACGCCACCTTTCTTAACGGCATCGTTTAGCATCGCAAGTGCAGCAGTTGTTCCTGGTCCTCCGCATGTTCCAACACCAATTGCTTCAAGGATTTCAGCAACTGAGTCACCTTCTGCTGGAGTAGGAGCTAACGATAAATCTAAAATACCTTTTTCAACACCGAGACGGCGGCTTGCCTCTCTGCTCATCAGTTCGCCTGCGCGTGTAATTTTGAATGCGGTAGCTTTAATAGCTTCTGCGATACTGGTCATATCTGCCGTTTCAGGCATACTACGCAGTACTGCATTTACCACGCCAGGTCCCGAAACCCCTACATTGACAACTGCATCTGCTTCGCCTGAGCCATGAAAAGCTCCAGCCATAAAAGGATTGTCTTCGACAGCGTTGCAAAAAACTACAAGTTTGCCCGCACCAATACATTGTTCATCTGCTGTTAGTTCTGCAGATTTTTTTATGATGCGTGCCATGTGAAGGGCGGCATCCATATTGATACCAGCACGAGTGGAGCCTACATTGACTGAAGCGCATACGTTATCAGTAGTGGCAAGAGCTTCAGGAATAGAATCCATCAGATTGATATCTGCCTGTGTTGCTCCTTTGTGAACAAGGGCAGAAAATCCTCCTACAAAATCTACCCCCACTTCTTTACCGGCTTTATCCATTGCGCGAGCAAGGGGAGATAAGTCAGTTTCGGTTGTTGCAGCGCAAATTTCTGCGATAGGAGTAACAGAAATACGCTTGTTAACGATCGGAATTCCGAATTCACGTTCGAGCTGTTCAGCAGTGGGAACAAGCTTTTCTGCTGCTTTGGTCATGCGATCATAGACTTTACGAGCCATTACGTCTACGTCTTCATGGGTGCATGCTCGAAGATTGAGCCCGAGTGTAATTGTACGAATGTCAAGATGTTGCTGACTTACCATTGCGAGTGTTTCAGCAATTTCTTCGGGAGTAATTTGCATGGAAGCAGTGCCTTTCCGTTTACTTTAAAACATATGAAAGCTTACCAAAAAAGCGTACGGTGCGGGTGCAGTATTGATCGATAGTTACGTTTTGACCTTATTTGCAACATGAGAAGTTTTTGAACAGAGTGTCTATTAATCGGCTAAGTGTTGAAATATAATACAAACGGTAAGTTATTCATAGTGCAGTTACTTACCTATTGGTTATTATGTTTTTAAGCTAACCTTTTTGAAAGGTTTGATTAAGGGAGTTTTTATTGGTTTATCCCGAAGTACAAGATGGTTCTTGTCGTCTGGTAAATCACAATGAGGATAGACGCATTGTACGTTCGAAGCGTGCCTTGCGAGGTGCCTTAATTTCGCTTATGGAAACTAAGGGTTTTGAGGCGATTACCGTTAACGATCTTTGTAGTGCAGCCGATCTTAATCGCGGGACCTTCTATAATCACTTTTCCGACAAAGAACATCTCTTGGCTACTTTCGAAGAAGAAGTGTTGGGCGATATTTCTCATATTCGTGATGAGATGAGTACTCTCTCAGTAAAAGAAGTAATGGCATATTGCATTACGAAAAAACCACTTCCATTCTTGGTTTCTCTTTTCGATTATTTCCGTAGTCAAGGTGATTTTCTTCATGCGGTATTAGGACCGGGGGGAGACCCAGGTTTTGGGTCACGATTAAGGGATAGTTTTTGTACTACGCTTATTCAGGGGGTACTTCATGAAAAGTACCGCAACGATCCCGATCCTTTCGTTAGTTATTATATTTCTTTTTATGCTTCAGCTTATCTAGGGGTAATTACTCACTGGATCGAGATGGGCATGAAAGAAGATTCGCAAACTATGGCGCTTATTGCTATGCGTCTGCTTTTTATTAAACCAGGCGAACCAATTAGATTGTAAGGAGATTTCAATGGCACCCGAAACTGGTAGCGCAACGCGACTTCATTTGGGTATTGATGTGGGTTCAACTACCGTAAAAGTTGCGGTTTTGGATGAAAACCAACAGATAGTATATTCCGTTTATCGCAGGCATCATGCTGATGTACGCGCAACCGTACTTGAGGTGTTGCGTGAAGCAGCAGATCAATTTCCTGATCAGGCTGCCACCATTGGTATTACTGGCTCTGGTGGACTTCTTTTGTCGCAGTGGCTCAATATTGAATTTGTCCAAGAAGTAATTGCTTCAAAGACCGCTGTTGAGACTTTTATTCCTAAAACTGATGTAGCAATTGAGCTTGGTGGAGAAGACGCTAAGATCATCTATTTCGATAATGGAATTGAACAGCGCATGAACGGTACCTGTGCAGGTGGTACGGGAGCCTTTATTGATCAGATGGCATCTTTACTGGATACCGATGCAAGCGGACTTAACGAATTAGCAAAAAATCATACCGTTCTTTATCCCATTGCAAGCCGTTGTGGTGTATTTGCAAAGACGGACGTTCAGCCTTTATTGAATGAAGGTGCCCGAAAAGAAGACATTGCCGCATCTATTTTTCAGTCGGTAGTGACGCAAACTATTTCTGGGCTTGCTTGTGGTAGACCTATTCGTGGATACGTTGCTTTTCTTGGTGGACCCTTACAATATCTGCCTGAATTACGTAAGCGCTTTTATGAAACGTTAGAACTGGATGAAGAGCACATTATCGTACCTGATAATGCCCATCTTTTTGTTGCTGGTGGTTGTGCGCTTGCGAGTTCGAATGCAAAAGCTGAATTGTTAAATGATGTAGTGGTTCGACTTGAAAATCTTGGAGATATTCAAGGTAGTGAGGTTGTACGTTTACCTCCACTTTTTAAGGATGAAGAAGACTATAAAGAGTTTAAACAGCGCCACGATAAAGAGGTAGTTCGTCGAGAAGATCTTGCCTCTTATGAAGGTGCAGCTTATTTGGGCATCGATGCTGGTTCAACAACCTTTAAGGCAGCTCTTATTTCAGAGGATGGCTCTTTGTTGTGGAGCAGCTATATGAGTAATAAGGGTGACGTTTTGGGTTGCGCCAAACGTGCAGTAGCAGAATTGTATGGGCAGCTTCCTCTTGATCCTCAAACGGGTAAAAGCAAAGTGTCTATAGGTCATGTAACCGTAACTGGATATGGTGAAGCTTTGCTTCTCGAAGCATTACGCGTTGACTCGGGTGAAATTGAAACGGTTGCTCATCTACGTGGGTCAGAAGAAATGCTTCCTGGGGTTGAGTTTATTCTTGATATTGGTGGCCAGGATATGAAATGTCTCCGCGTTAAGGATGGTGTTATTGAACATATCATGCTTAACGAGGCATGTTCTTCAGGCTGTGGTTCCTTCATTGAAAGTTTTGCTTCTGGCTTAAACCTTAGCGTTTTCGAATTCGCTCAGAGTGCTATTCAGGCACGTAATCCTGTGGACTTAGGTAGTCGTTGTACTGTTTTTATGAATAGCCGCGTAAAGCAGGCACAAAAAGAAGGGGCAACGGTTGGCGATATTGCGGCAGGTTTGGCTCTTTCAGTAATTAAAAATGCTCTGTTTAAGGTTATTAAAATTCGCGATCCCCATGAGGTGGGAACTAAAGTTATCGTTCAAGGTGGAACATTCTTAAACGATGCCGTCCTGCGTTCTTTTGAGCAGCTCGCTGAAACGAATGCAGTTCGCCCTGATATTGCGGGTAATATGGGCGCTTATGGTGCTGCCCTGTTGGCGCGCGACCGCGCTCATGACCTAGAAGCAAAAACTGGTGCACCTGCTCATACTACTATGCTTGATTTGGCAGCTCTTGAAGCGCTTGAGCCGACCCATCGCAATATTCGTTGCAAAGCTTGCTCTAATCATTGCTTACTTACTATTAATGATTTTGGTATTGATGAATCTACCGGAAAACATCGTCGTTTCATCACGGGTAATCGCTGTGAAAAAGGCGCTGGTCTTGCTCAAGAGGCATCAAAAGTGCCGAATCTTTTTGACTACAAAACCGAGCGTATGTTCAATCATTACACGCCACTTACCAAAGAAGAAGCTACCCGCAGCAGTGTAGGTATTCCTCGCGCTTTAAATATGTATGAGAACTATCCGTTCTGGTTTACTTTCTTTACTAAATTAGGTTTCAGAGTTGTACTCTCGGATCCTTCTACGAAGAAGACCTATGAAGCAGGTATTGAATCTATGCCTTCCGAAAGCGTTTGCTATCCTGCTAAGCTTTCTCATGGGCATATCATGAACCTGCTCGATAAGGATATCGATTTTATATGGATGCCTTGCGCTAAATACGAACGCCAAGAGGATGAGACGGCAGGTAATCACTTTAATTGTCCGATCGTTATGAGCTATTCTGAGGCGCTGAAGCTCAATGTTGATGCACTTAACGAAACTGACATTCAATTCCTTAATCCTTTTGTTCCTTATCACCTTAAAGACAAACTAAAAGAGCGTCTTTACGTTGAATTGGTTGAAAATCACCCTGAGCTTATGGGGTCAGGAGCTCTTCCAACGAAAGAAGAAATTGCTGAAGCGGTTGATGCCGCATGGGCAGAAGATGAGCAGGTGCATGAAGACATTCACCAAAAGGGCATGGAGACTCTTGAATGGATTGAAGAGCATGGTGTCCACGGTATTGTTTTGGCTGGTCGTCCTTATCATGGAGATCCTGAAATTAATCATGCTATCCCTGAATTGCTCACCAGCTTTGGTCTTGCGGTCTTCACGGAGGATTCGGTAGCGCATATGGGGCAGGTTGAACGTCCGCTGCGTGCTGTTGACCAGTGGATGTATCATACTCGTTTGTATCGTGCTGCTAAGGTGGTTACCCAACGTGATGATTTAGATCTCATACAACTTAATAGCTTCGGTTGCGGTTTAGACGCGATCACGACAGATCAGGTACAAGAGATTCTTGAAGGATCGGGCAAAATTTATACCGTTTTAAAGATTGACGAAGTCTCAAATTTGGGGGCTGCTCGAATTCGTGTTCGTTCACTTCTGGCGGCTTTAAAAGACCAAGCTGAAGAACGAGCTGAACAAAATGCATTGCAGGGTGGTTGTCCTGTATGTGGGTTTGACGGTGATCAGCTTGAGGCAGATGTCCGAGCACGTGAAGCGGTTATTGAGGCTAAAACAGGCAAACGCGAAGCTGAAGCTGGTGCGGTAATTGCGGCAGAGATTGCGCGTGAGAGTGCCGAAGAGGTTCAAAGCGATCGCCGAATAATGTCGCAGGAAGAAGAGACAGCTCTTGCTGAAGCGTTAAAGGGAAATCATGCGCTAAAAGCAGAATCAACTGCTTTTCCGAAAGTTCAGTTTACCAAAGAGATGAAAGAAGCAGGATATACGATCTTATGTCCTCAGATGGCTCCTATCCATTTCGATTTGCTCTTGCCGATTTTTAATGCCAATGGCTACAACATGGAGTTGCTTCCTGCGGTGGACCATGGGGCAGTTGATGCGGGTTTGAAGTATGTAAATAACGACATTTGCTATCCTTCAATTTTGGTTACAGGCCAAATTATGGAGGCAGTTACTTCTGGTCGTTATGACACCGATAAACTTGCGGTAATCATTACCCAAACCGGTGGTGGCTGTCGTGCTACAAACTACATCTCGCTGATTCGAAAGGCGCTAAAAGCTGCAGGATTAGGTCATATTCCTGTTATTTCATTGGCGTTTAAAAAGTTGGATGAGTCAAATCCTGGGTTTAAACTATCTGCCACTATGCTCTACAATGCAGTATTTGCCCTCTTCTATGGTGATCTGCTTATGCAGTGTTTGCATCGTACAAGACCCTACGAAATCGAACCTAATGCTGCTCAGAATCTCTTCGATTATTGGATGGCTAAGTGCAAGCAGCAAGTTTATGAGGGTGAAAAATTTGGACGGTATAAAAAGACTGTTCGTGCAATAGTCGACGACTTTGATAATTTACCTTTACAAGGTGAAGGTACTAAGCCGCGTGTTGGTGTAGTAGGAGAGATTCTTGTTAAATTCCATCCTACTGCAAACAATCAGGTAGTTGATGTTATTGAAGCTGAAGGGTGCGAGGCAGTTGTTCCAGGCTTGGTTGACTTCTTCTTATTTGGTATTGCTGGTTCAATTTTCCAACAGGAAGGAGTGGGTAAATCCAAGAAAGGTGCAACAGGCGCTCGCGCAGCGTTGAAAGCAATTGCTAAGTTACGTAAACCAATGAATGATGCGCTTGCACAGTCAAATCGTTTTGAACCACCTACTGATATTTTCAAATTAGCAAGTTATGCCGAAGAAATTCTGTCTCTTTGCAATTCTATGGGTGAAGGGTGGCTCCTAACTGCAGAAATGGTTGAGCTTATTAAGAGTGGAGCGCCCAATATTGTTTGTGCACAGCCGTTTGCCTGCTTACCTAATCATGTTGTAGGAAAAGCGGTTATTAAAGAGTTGCGTCGTCGCTATAAGGGTACCAATATTGTTGCAGTTGACTATGATCCAGGAGCTTCGGAAGTAAACCAGCTTAATCGTATTAAATTGATGATTTCAGTTGCTAAAGCAAACTTGGAAGAGGATATCGCGCAGCGTCAACCTCATGAAATGCCAACCCGTTCACAGGCTTCAGAGGGTGTTGATGTATTTAATACTGAAGATGAAGTTGAACAGAAAAACGTTTAGTTGGTTATGTGGTAAGTTTGCGAATCCGCACGAGGTGAAGCACTACGAAGGTGATAATAAATAGCGAACTGATACTAATCGAGCTATAGATTTTGTTTCGCATAAAAAAGTTCAGTCATTCTTAGAAATACTAAGTTTGACTGAACTTTTATTTTTTGAAAAAGATTCTACGTATAAAAACGCAATACGTGAATCAGTAGTTTACTCGCAAGCTTGTCAAAAGATGCTTATAAGTGAACCTGAATAAGTTTAGGACGGAATCCTTTTTCTTCGAGGGCATTAACGATTTTGTTCTTGTGATCAGTGCCAAATGCTTCAATCGTAACTCGTAGTTCAACTGCCGCGTTTCTATTTGCAGTGACAAACTGATTATGGTCTAAACGAACAACATTTCCGTTGCAATCAGCAATAGTTTGAGCAACTCGTACCAATTCGCCAGGACGATCGGGAAGCAGCACCGAAACAGTAAAGATACGGTCGCGCTGAATGAGGCCATGTTGAACCACTGAAGACATAGTGATTACATCCATGTTGCCACCCGATAAAATGGAAACCACTTTTTTCCCTTGAACGTTTAAGTGTTTTAGAGCAGCAATGGTCAACAAGCCAGAATTTTCTACTATCATTTTGTGACTTTCGACCATATCCAGGAAGGCTACGATAAGTTCGTCATCTTCCACCGTGATAATGTCATCGATGTTTTCTTGAATGTAGGGAAATATCTGATCACCTGGCTCTAAGACTGCAGTGCCGTCAGCAATGGTATTTACGCTTGGAAGTTTAACTACATGACCAGCTTCAAGAGATGCCTTCATGCATGCTGCTCCTGCAGGCTCAACGCCAATTACGCTAATACGAGGATTGAGCATTTTTGCTAAGGTGGAAACACCAGTTGCTAACCCGCCTCCTCCAATAGGCACTAAGATGATATCTACAAGGGGCAATTCTTGGACGATTTCCATCGCAATAGACCCTTGACCAGCTGCCAGAATAGGATCATTGAAGGGGTGGATAAAAGTCAATGATCGCTCTTCAGCTAGCTTCAGAGCATGCTCGTAAGCCTCATCATAAACATCCCCAGCTAGTACTACTTCAGCGCCTTGCTCTTTGGTACGTTCAACTTTAATGAGGGGAGTGGTAGTGGCCATAACAATTGTGGCAGAAACCCCATATTTACGAGCAGCGTATGCAACGCCTTGTGCATGATTTCCCGCAGAAGCAGTAATTAGCCCATGGGAACGTTCCTCATCGGTAAGCGTGCTAATCTTGTAGTAGGCCCCGCGAACTTTATAGGCACCAGTTCGCTGCATATTTTCTGGCTTTAAATATACTTCATTGCCCGTTTCTTTACTGAAATGATGGCTATAGATAAGCTTCGTTTCCTGGGTTACTTCTTTTACTTTTTTTGCAGCTTCTTCAAATGTTTCGAGGGTTAACATGGATGTCCTTTACTCTTATAGTATGAAATGTCTGTTATGAAATATTCTCGTAACAGCGCTACGTTAACACGTTTTATATTACCAATTCGTAAAAAGGAAGAAAGAATGCATTCTATAAGCACGAAAAAAGCTCCGGCAGCAATCGGTCCTTACTCTCAGGGAGTAGTTTCTGGGGGATTGTTATTTGCTTCGGGTCAAATTGCGCTTGATCCTACCACTGGCGAGTTGGTGGGTTCTACGATCGAAGAACAAACAGTTCAAGTCATGAAAAATGTGAGTGGTTTGCTTGAAGCTGCAGGCACTGACTTTGATCACGTTATTAAAACTACTTGCTATCTTGACGATATTGCTGATTTCGCTGCTTTTAATGAAATATATGCGCAATCTTTTGGTAGTCATTTGCCCGCTCGTTCGGCAGTAGGAGTTGCCGCTCTGCCTAAAGGTGCCCTTATTGAAGTTGAAGTAATTGCTTCGGTTGAGACCGACTAACAAATCATACGATGCGATATTACTTTTTCGACTTTTGTAAAGAAGCGAAATTGCACGTATAGAACTTGGTGATTGCGTTTTCACTGGATGGTAGAGTTTGGAATCAATGGCGAGTAACGAAAAAAAGATTGGGCATACCAATAAGGGCAAGTTAATTATTTGTCCTACACCGCTTGGAAACTTAGGCGATATAACTAAGCGTACTTTAGAGGCGTTTTCTCAATGCGATGTGGTTTGCTGTGAGGACACTCGTGTTACGGGTAAATTATTAAGCGTTCTAGGAATAAAAAAATCACTTGAACGTCTTGATGAAGCAACCTTAAGCAGTAAAGCTGAATATATTGCTCAGCGTGTTTTATCGGGCGAAATTATTGCTTATGCTTCCGATGCGGGAATGCCGGGTGTTTCAGATCCGGGTCAACGTCTAGTGGATGCTGCGCTTGAAGTCGGTGCAGTTGTTGAGGTTTTACCAGGTCCTACTGCACTTACCACTGCTTATGTGGCAAGTGGCTTTTCTGCTCAATCTTTTTATTTTGGTGCGTTTTTTCCTCGAAAGGAAGGCGAGCGCAAGCGTTTACTTAGTCAGCTCAAGTCCTTAGATGCAGTTTTAATTTTCTATGAAAGTCCTCTACGGTTGGTATCAGCTTTATGTGCTCTAAAGGAACTTGTGCCCTATAGACATGTCGCAGTCTGTCGTGAGCTTACTAAAATTCACGAAGAAGTTGTGCGTGGTACGATTGATGAAGTTTTTAGAGTTTTTGCAGATAGAGAGAAGCAAGAAGGCATAAAAGGCGAAATTGTATTAGTGATTGAAGCGCCAAATGAGCAAGAATTAAGAGCTGATAAAACAAGTGCGCTTTTGTCGGCTGAAGAGCGCGTTAGTGACTTACTCAACAGCGGGCAGTATTCAAAAAAAGATATTGTTCGTATACTCAAGGACGATTTTGGTTTAACACGAAATGATGCTTATGAGCTTGTCCATCACAAAGGTCAAATCCCATGATGAATAAAAACTCAAAAACACCTTTAGCTACTCGCCATATTATGATTGTTATTGCGGGTATCCTGATTTGTTTAGGTCCCTGCGCTTTGGTGTATAACACCTGGTCCATTTTTGTTGTTCCTGTTTCTTCGAGTTTGGGAGCAAGCTCTAGTCAATTTACGCTTTATATTACGCTGGTGTATCTTATCGGGGCACTATTTTCACCAATTGCGGGAAATTTGATGGAACGCTTCGATTTACGTTTGGTTCTTTCAGCTTCGGTACTTCTTGTCGCTCTCGGACTTGGTCTTTGTGCACTTTGGACTGAAATCTGGCATTTTTATCTTTCCGGGATACTTATTGGCTTTGGTATCGTTTCGTTAATGTTTTTGGCAGTTCCTACGCTTATTAATCGATGGTTTGCTGAGCGCACAGGATTCTTTATTGGTTTGTGTTTTTCTATGTCCGGTGTTGGTGGTGCTCTTTGGAGCATGGTTGGAGGAATCATATTCTCCATTGCTGACTGGCGTATGGCATATATTTTGTTTGCTGTATTGGTTTTGGTAACAGGACTGCTTGCAACAATGGTTCTAATCCGTAGTTATCCAGCCGAGGTGGGTTTGCATCCCTATGGAGCAATAATCTCTTCGTCTGAGGAAAAGAATTCGTCTGAGCAAACATCAGAAAACAATCCGAAAGGCAAGCAATGGGGTGTTTCGGCAAGAGTAATGTTTAAATCTCCGGTGTTTTATACCCTGATGATTACGATGGGAATATTTAACGCGATGACGGTAGTAGGAAATTTATTTGCTACCTATATTTATCATCTGGGAGATTTAGGTGTTGCAGGTATCACGCCTGAGAGCGCCATTATGCTTGCTTCAGCAGTAGCTGCTTGTATTATGGCGCTCTCAGCATTCAGTAAGGTATTGTTAGGTGCTGTTTCGGATAAAAGTCTTTTTGTAGCTCTCTGCATACCTTGTGTCTGTGGTGCCTTGAGTATTTTCTGCATGTGGTTTGGTGCTTCTATTTCGCCTCTATTTATCTATGCTGGCGGTTTACTTTGTGGTGTCCTGTATGCAGCTGTTGATGCGCTTGGAGCCTCTTTTACGCGTCAAATTGCAGGTCCACGTGACTGTACCCTCATATATTCGCGTGTTGCTATTGTAGTTAACCTTGCAGGAGCGGGAGCCGCGACCTTGTTTGCAGCGGTTGCGGAAATAAGCTGGGAAGCAGAATGGATTATGTCACTAGCCTTACTCGCCATAACTTTTGTTTTAGGTTTTTATACGATTACCAAGGGAAAACAACTCAAGCAGACATTCGAATAAAGAAGTCTCCAAGCTTATATAAGTTCTTTGATCGCTTGTCGTGCCTTGTCTATTTGTGCATCAATATCCATCCCAATGATATCCAATCCCTCTGCACTGATAAACCGTGGTTTACCTAACGAGAGCATTTCTGCAAGACCACATACGTAATCATAGCCAAAGTTTTTATCTCCAATAAAACCTCCACTAGTGGTTATGTAGGTTAATGTTTTTGATTTGCATAAGCCCTCTGGACGTCCTTCTTGAGTGTAGTGAAAAGTGATATCGCATACGCAGCAATGTTCGAGATAGGTTTTTAAAGCGGCAGGGAAGGAAAGATCCCAGTAAGGAGCTCCAATCACTATTTCATCGGCTTCTACCATCTGTTTGGCATAAGTAAAAATGGGATCATCCCATGCTTTTTTTGCCTGTTTTTCCATTCGATAGGCGGCTGATGAACCCGATAAGGGGGAGAGTGCTAACTTATCAAGATTAACTTCTTCAATAACGTCTGAAGTTTTAGTTGCGAGGTATTCTTTACAGAGTGATAAGGTGCGTGAGTCGTTGCCACGCATGCAAGCATTTACAAACAAAATGGTTGACATTGTTGCTCCTAGATTCTGGATTTTGTAAGTGTTACCTCATTGTAAGCATTTATGAAATAGAATTGGCACAGTTTCATGCGGTAATTGATTTGGGAGCATTATGGAATCTCTAGCAGAAAAAGAAGACACACTTCGTAATATACTTCGTTCATATGGCAGCCTTGCAATTGCCTTTTCCGGCGGTGTGGACTCAACCCTTCTTTTGAAACTTGCATTCGATGAATTAGGATCGAATATCTTAGCTCTAACTGCTCAGGTTCCTATGACTTCATCTTCGGAATTCGAAGAGGCAAGTCGATTTGTTCAATGCTTAGGTGTTTCGCATAAAATATGTCAACCAGATGTGCTTTCGATTCCTGAAGTTGTAGCAAATGGAGTAGACCGCTGTTATTTTTGCAAGAAAAAACTATTTAGCGCAATGAAACAAGAAGCTCACAACTTAGGCTTTTCCACTATTGCCGATGGAACAAATAGTGATGATTTACTTGATTATCGCCCTGGGATGAGAGCATTACGAGAACTTGAAATAGTAAGCCCTTTTCTAGAGGCAAATTTTTCAAAACAAGATATTCGTGATCTGTCTTACAAGTTGGGGCTTTCCACTTGGAACAAGCAATCAAACGCCTGTCTTGCAACTCGTATTCCCTATAACACCTCTATATCTTTTGAATTGCTCAAAAAAATTGATGCGGTTGAAGAGATGCTTCATTCTTACGGGTTTACGAGAGTGCGTCTTAGGGTTCATGAAAACTTGGCAAGAATTGAGGTGCCCCTTGAAGAGTTTTCTCTCATATTATCTGAGGAAATACGGCAAAAAATAATAGAGGTCATTCATCAACAGGGGTTTGACTTTGTCACCTTAGATATTGAAGGATTTCGTACTGGAAGCATGAATGTTGCCATAAAAAATGAATGTGAAAAAGCATCAGCAGAATAATTTGGTGTGAAGTTGATGTACTCGCAAGAGTAGCACCAGGTATCTAGTTTAGTTGCCGATATAAAGGATTTCTTGCATCTATTTTCATAACGGAGATTATTACATGAAGCGTGTATTATGCGCCATGAGCGGCGGGGTAGACAGTTCGACAACGGCTCTTCTCCTTTTAGAGCAGGGGTATGAAGTTGTTGGTCTAACAATGGTATTAACACCACAACAAGGATTACCACCAAATCCTACAGAAGAAGAGCTTCTGAAGGTTTCGGTGGAAGCTTGTGATGCTCGAAAGGTTACCGAAAGGCTTGGTATAGAACATCATGTGGTGGATTACCGTGCGATATTTACTGAAAAAGTTATGGATCCCTTTTGTGATGCATATCTTTCAGGGCTTACCCCGAATCCCTGTATTGAATGTAATAAGTACTTAAAGTTCGGTGTTCTACACGAACTTCGTAAAGCTTTATCCTGTGATTTTCTTGCGACAGGTCATTATGCTCAGGTTGTTTTCAATGATAATACCCAGAAATTCGAACTTCATAAGGGAGTTAATCCTTCGAAAGATCAAAGCTATGTGCTTTATCATTTAGATCAGGAATCTCTTTCTCATACTCTTTTCCCTTTAGGTTCTTACAGCAAAGACCAGACTCGAAAATTTGCTGCTGATGCTGGGTTTGAAGTTGCTGAAAAACCTGAAAGTCAGGATATCTGTTTTGTTCCTTGTGGCGATTATGCAGCTTTTATCGAGGAGTGGAAAAACAACGAAAGTCATGGCGCATTTGACCCTCAGCCAGGACCTATTGTGGATACGCAAGGTAATGTCTTAGGAAAACACCGTGGTTTGCTGTATTACACGATCGGACAGCGTAAAGGTCTTGGTGTAGCAGTGGGGGAGCCTCTTTTTGTGATTAAAAAGGATGTTGCTACAAATACTCTTTTAGTTGGTCGGAGTAATGATGCAAACCTCTTCTCTATAAGAGCTCATAGTTGTTCTTATCCTTCAGAGGACAGTTTTTCTGAACCTGTGTCAGTACAGGCTAAAATTAATTATCGTGCCCGTTTACGATCTGCAACAGCTTGTTTGGATGATAATAACGATCTGTTGATTACCTTCGACGAACCTGTTCGTGGTGCAGCTCCTGGTCAGGCAGTAGTTCTTTATGAAGGAGATCGAGTTGTCGCAGGGGGAACAATTTTTTATTCGTGATCTTGCGATACATTAAACCCTGTGAAGTTAATAAATGTTGTTTTTAAGCGAAGATATTTACATTAAATAATCATTCGTTTAAGGAATCATCTTTTCTCATATTGATGTATTCCAAAAGTTCACTGCGTTTGTGAATGCCTACTTTATCGTAAATGTGTCGTATATGAGTATTTACCGTGTGAGGAGAAATAACCAATTTATTAGCAATACCATTGGCGGTGTTTCCTTTTGCAAGAAGTTTCAAGATCTCAGCTTCTCTTTCAGATAAGGCAAATTCCTGTGAAACTTCTTGGCAAATTACCTCAATTTCAGCTGGCTTTACTGGTGCGCTTGTAAGTTCCAAAATGCTGTTTTCGCGTTTGGTTATCGGTATAAGCAAAAATGCTAGTAAGCATACGAAAGCCAACGCAGTCGGATCGGTAGCAACTTGTGCAAGTTCTGGGTTAAATTCAAAACCGAGCGCCAAACCATTACCTACAAAAATTCCTAGTCGCGCTGATGCAACCGAAAGGGTAAAAGCCATCGCAGGAGAGAAAAATCCTCGTTGCATCAAAATCCCAAAATACATAATGAGGGAGACTTCAAGGAGAGAAGAAATACAGAGAGCTCCCAAAAAACTTACGAGGTAAAGGTCCTCTGAAAGGATAAAAGTTGCCAAACAGGCAATAACAAGCACTAAGTAATAAGGGAAAATTTTGAAAATAGAAGCCTTTTCTTTGGTAAAGGAACAAATTACGCAAACCAATAAAATCATCACCGCAGCAGCAAATACACCTATGGTGAATGAGAAAATTTGAGTGGGCATGTTTTCCCATGGAATAATTGCAGTCAGATAGTAACAAGCAATGCTGGTAACAAAGCCGATCATGCATACAACCGCAACCGTTTCCATGGCGGGTTTAGCAGCCTTTTTAGGGAGAAGCGTTACATAATCGTTCTCTAAGGCGCCTGATTGCATCACGAGGAGTACACCTGAAATTGCTACTAAAATTACGCTGAAAATCGGAGTGGCAAAATTGGGCATAATGAGTCCTAATACCATACAAGCAAACAACGTACAGCCAAAGGTAGCACCAATATGAATGACGGAAAACTTGGCGTTAGACCTTACGAGACTTTCGCCCCAAAGAATGAGCATTAACCCCTCAAATGCACCCGCTATCATCGATGATCCGTATAGAAGAACAGGATTACCTAAACTAGGCGCGATGGATTCTAATACTAAGGTAATTGCTATAAGTACGAGTGGAACAACTTTGTCGAGCATTTTTATGCTTGAAAGATGATTCGAGCGCTTAAGAACTAAAGCAACGACAACCATTGCAAGAGAAGTTCCCAATAGATTGACAAGCCATCCAATAGTTATTTTTTCATCAAGTAAAGGAATTGGATAGAAGCTTTCTGGGTTAAACCAAAGAACATAGTGATAGGAAAGGAGCAGTGAAAAACCAAGATATTTCACTACAGGGTTATACTCATATCCTGGTTTAATTAACCCTCTTCGTTCATTATTTCTTGATGATTTGCCCTTAGTTGCTTCCTCACTACTTTTTAGATTAGTGTGAGTAGCTTCATTGTTTACTGAATTCATTGTTTCCCCTCTAAAAACAATAAGCTATTTGGATTTCCCCATTTATCCTGATCACAGAATACTAAATAACTACCGTTTCCGTATCACTAATTGTTAAGTATGTGGGTCCTCACTAAGAAATTGCCTCCTCGTTACTTTTACTGCATATCACTAATCCTTCTTATTTTGTGATGGCGGCGTGAACACGTTCAGTAATGATAGCCATGTCAGCTCAATCGTCTTACAGATTGTGAATCCAGATTCGAAAAACTGAATGGACAAAATCTCTAAGAGGAATTGGGTGGGAGTTTTTCAAAGAAAGGGAAATCAAGATGGCTATCATGGCGAAAAGTATGGGTGAGGTGACGTATAAAGACATTTCCTCTCTCCACAAATGGGCATTGGTGATCTTAATTTCGATGGGTTCATCAATTATTTATGCTCCTATGTATCTAAAAAATGTCTTTTATGATCCACTGATGCAGGCACTTGGTTGCACAAATGCTGACTTAGGCTTAATGGTATCGGCCTATGGTTTAGCCGCAATGATCTGTTATCTGCCATCAGGCATCGTTGCAGACAAGTTCCGTATGCGTACCTTAGCTACCGTTGGATTCATAACTACCGCAGTGTTGGTATTTGTGTATGCAACGCTTCCTTCAGTTCAGGTTTGCTTTGCACTGTTTGTTGCGATGGGTATTACCTCAATCTTGATTTGGTGGGGCACACGCTTTAAAGTTGTTCGTCTTTGCTGTGAAGAAGATGAGTATGCTTCAAAGATTGGTATCAGCTACTCAATCTATGGCGTTACAGGATTAGTAATTGGCTTGGTAAATGCTGCTATTATTGCTGCATTCTCTGGATCTGTTGGTGTTCAGGCAATGCTTATTTTCTTAGGTGTTGTAATTACTATTCTCGGTATTATCTCTTACTTCCTCATCCCTGATTTCGCTGGAGAAATCAATAAAGACGCAAAACTCTTTAGTCTTTCTGAGGCAGTTGAAGCATTCAAGCATCCAGGTGTTATTTGGGCTTGTATCGCATACTTCTGCGTGTACGCTGTGTATCAGGGTGCAACCTACACCACTCCTTACCTGACTCAGTGCTTTGGCGCAGACGGTAACTTGGTAAATGTTGTAGGTCTTATTCGTACTTACGGTATTGGTCTTATCGCTGGTCCTGTGGTTGGTTTCATTGCAACGAAGTTGCATAGTCCTTCCAAGGCTATTGCTGGTGGTTTGATTCTTACCGTTGCAGTTCTGATCGGCTTTATTATCTATCCTCAGAGCACCGAAGGTGCAATGGTAGCAGCTCTTCTCGTAGTCGTATTCGGTTTCACTACGTACGGTGTTTTCTCGATTGGCTCTTCTCCTCTTTCCGAGGTAAAGATTCCTATGCGAATCTTCGGTACCGCTGCTGGTTTGCTTTCCGTAGTTGGCTTCTTGCCTGACGTTTTCATCCATACGTGGTACGGCTCTATCATCGACGCTCAGGGTACGGCAGCTTTCTCTAGCATCTTTGGTTTCGAGATCATGTTTGCAGTAATTGGTATCGTTTGCCTGTTCATGTTGCTTCGCACCATTAAAAAGCACGCAAATTCTACTACCGAAGAAGAAGTGGCTGAATCTTAGGAATGCCACAGCACTAATAAGAGAATTTCATTCTCTGAGTTAGATGAATCACGACAACACTATCTCGTACGGTTCATATAAAAAGGGACGCCTGATTGGGGCGGGCGTCCCGCCCTCCAAACATCGGAAGGGAAAAGGGTAAAGCTCCAAATAAGGTAGGGGGTTCTGGTGAATAAACTTGATGTACTTGCTCGTATTTCTTCTCAGATGAAAGCAGTTCTCGCTAAGGAAGATGAGCTTGCAGGAGATACGACCGATACGAGCGTAGGCTTTGAAGTAATGCGCAAGAACTACGTAGAAGGTCGTAAGTATTGGGTTCAGGGCGGTCCCACCATGGTAAAGACCTTTGATCAAAACATTGAAGGTCCTTATGGGGAAATTCCAGTTCGATTCTACTATCCAACGCTTAGCTCAATTGAAGGGGCAAAGCATCACGCTACTCGAACTCCTGCAATTATTTATGTACATGGTGGAGGTTTCTGCTTAGGTAATTTAGAAACTCATGATCGTATCTGTCGAGTACTTGCTTCCAAGTCAAATGCAATTGTTGTAGCAGTTGACTATCGGCTTTCGCCAGAATCGAAGTTTCCTGTTCAGGTTCATGAGGTAGCGTGCGTTACTGAGTATGTTCATGAACATGCTGCTGAGTATGGAATTGATGGTCAACGTATGGGAATGGCAGGAGATTCCGGCGGAGCTCACTTGAACCTGGCTGCAACCATGTATTTGCGCGAGGAAAAGAAGAACGCAGCATATATTAAATGTTTGCTCTTGTATTACGGATGGTTTGGCCTTAAAGATTCAGCTTCTATGCGTCTTTTGGGAGGACCTTGGGATGGTTTAACTGAAGAGGATTGGCAGTTTTATTTAAACCTTTATGCCGACGACGTAAAAGAGGTAGAAAAAAGTCCTTACGCAAATCTGTTTTTAAACGACTTAACGCATGATATGCCTGCTTGTTATATTGCCGCTGCAGAATTCGATCCTCTGCGTGATGATTCAGCAACGTTGGCAGCAATTTGCGATCAGTATGAGATCCCTTACCGTTTTGAGGTATTCCAAGGAACAATTCATGCATTCCTGCATTACACCCGTGTCCTCGATGATGCAAATGATGCTCTTGAACACGGTGCAACCTTCTTCCGACAGCAAGTAGGAATTCCGGAAGAAGCGCTTCAATAGGTTGATAGTTCGTTAAGAAATTACTTCTGCGAACTTGAGATAACCCCTCACATTCCCAATGGGGGACTTGCAATTGGGTTTATGAGGGAACGGTTGGTTTTAAAGCAGCGATAGTAGATTCGCTGCACAAAAAAGGAGGAAACAAAATGGATTTCAAGTTAAGCGATGATCAGGAACTTATCGTTCAGGCTTACCGTGACTACATGGAAAGCGAACCCTGGGATCAGTATTTCCTGGCGTGTGATGAGAAGCACGAGTATCCGCTGCGTTGGGTAAAGGGTCTGTGCGATCTTGGTTTTGACCAGATCATGCTTCCTGAAAGCCATGGCGGTGCTGGTCTTGAGCAGCCACTCGTTACCTTGATGGCTGTATATGAGGTTCTTGGTCAGTATGGTGGACCTACCTACGTTCTGTATCAGCTTCCTGGTTTTGAGACTATCATCCGTGAAGGTACTGAAGAGCAGATCGAAAAGGTAATGGCATATCTCGGTACTGGTGAGCAGATCTGGAATTCTGCATGCACCGAGCCTGGTGCAGGTTCTGACGTTTCAAGCCTGACCACCAACTACAAGCGTCGTGACGGCAAGATTTACCTCAACGGTACCAAGACCTTCATTACTTCTTCTAAGGGCGTTAAGTGGCTCGTCATCATGGCAAAGAACGCTGATGATCCTACGGTATTTACTGAGTTTATGGTTGATATGACTAAGCCTGGCGTAGAACTTGGTCCTCTGAACAAGCTTGGTCTTCGTATGGATAGCTGCTGCGAGGTATATCTCAACGATGTTGAATTAGAGGAATCCGACATCTTCGGTCAGGAAGGCAATGGCTTTAACCGCGGCGTTTCTGACTTCAACTTCGAGCGTTGGTTGGTTGGTGCTTGCGACTACGGTACTGCAATTTGCGCTTATGAAGATGCTTTGAAGCATGCTAATACTCGTGAGGCATTCGGCAAGACCATCGGTCGCTTCCAGCTCAATCAGCTCAAGATTGCTGAAATGACTATCAAACTCAATGCCATGAAGAACATGCTTTATGAAGCAGCTTGGAACGCTGACAACAATGGTGGCAACTTTGACGCTGGTGAAGCTGCCATGTGCAAGTACTACTGCGCAAACGCTTCCTTCAAGGTTGTAGACGATGCTATGCAGATCATGGGCGGCATCTCTGTTGCTTCCGAGCATCGCATCAACCGTATCTGGCGTGACCTTCGCGTTGATCGCATCTCTGGTGGTACTGACGAAATGATGATCCTTACCACTGCTAAGAACGCATTGAAAAAGTATCGTTAGGCCTTAAGACTTTAAGGTATCCGTATTCGGGGATTCGTTTAATTATCCATTCCGTCCCTGGTGAAAACCGGGGACGGAAGGAATCTAATCGGGAGTTCATTACTACTTAAACGCTCCAACTTTTGTTGTGAGGCGTGCAAATAAGGAGGAAACTACTATGACTCTACCAACCGAAAAGCCGTCCTTTGGTCCACTTGACGATGTAAAGGTTGTTTATGCTGCAGTAGAGCTCGCTTGTCCAAAGGCAGCTGATTTGATGGCTGATTGGGGTGCAGATGTTACCTGGCTTGAGAACACTGGTGCTGGTGACACTATTCGCGACACCGCCTATATCAAGCAGGCAGAACGCCGCAATCAGCGCTCTGTAGCTTTGAATTATTTTTCTGAAGAAGGTAAAGAGATCTTCTTTAAGATGATCAAAGATGCAGATATTTTCATGGAGGCTTCTAAGGGCGGTACTTGGGCACGTAAGGGTATTACCGATGAGGTTCTTTGGGAGATAAATCCAAAGCTTGTCATCGTTCATGTTTCTGGTTTTGGCCAGGAAGGTGATCCAAAGATGGTAAAGCGTGCTGCTTATGACCTTACCGTTATGGCTTACTCAGGCATCATTATGCAAAATGGTACCTCCGAGCAACCAATGCTTCCTGGACCTTATGCAGGCGATTACTTCAACACTTTGATGATCGCATCTTCTGCTCTTGCAGCTCTTTATAAAGCAGAAAAGACTGGCAAGGGTGAATCGATTGACCTTGCAATGTATGAAACGCTTCTCGCTATTGGGCAATATTATTTGGTTGACTATCTCAATGAAGGTATCAAGTGGCCTCGTCCTGGTGCTCGTAATCAGAATCTCTGTGGTATTGGCGAGTTTGCTTGCAAAGATGGATTCTTGGGCGTATGCCTCTATGGTGTCGATCAGAACAAGTACTTCTTGGAGACCATTGGCTTAGGTCATCTGTGGGGTACTGAGGATATTCCCGAGGATTGTTCTGCACTTTGGCTTTCCAATCCTCATGCAGAAGAAATTCAAAAGGCATTTGAGGACTACTGTTTAGCACATTCCAAGTACGACATTGAGCAGGATTTTGCCGATCATCGTATTGCTGCTCAGGTGGTTAATGACTTCGAAGATTTGGTTGAAGAAGAGCATCTCAAGCTTCGCAATACCTGGGTTGATTGGGAGACTGCTGATGGAGACACCTTCCATGGTTTGGGAGTGTTCCCTAAGTTTAAGAACAATCCTGGTCAAATCTGGCGTCCAATGCCTCACCAGGGTGGCGACACTGTTGATGTACTTACTAAGCTTGGCTACACCGAAGAACAGATTAAGGAACTTCTCGCATCCGGTGTTGTGAAGGAAAGCTAGTTTTAGCAAAGATATTCGCACATGCCCTCAAGCGTAGTTCCCCCTCCCGCGCTTTTGTATGGGCAAGGTAATCATATCCCCTCCGGTTCCCTTTTCCGGAGGGGAATACTGAAAAGTTCATAACGCATTTTTTTGCATTTAAGTTTTTATACGTGTTTTCTGATAAAAGCCCACATAGACTCTCCTCTTTCTTTTCGGACTTTTTTGGTTGCATTCTCCTATGTGGGTTTCTATTAGGAAATGGTCGCTGCGAAATGGGAATTTTTAATCGTAACGAACTTTAAGGCATACCTCATCCCTTCGCTTAAAAGGGGAAAGCAAGCGAGTGGGTTAATGATATCTGGAGGAGGAACCAAGAATGACTGATATCGTAGGTAATGAAACGCTTCGTGATCTTTGGCAAAGCGTAGTCGATCGCCGGGGTGATCGTCAATTTCTTACGTTTCATAATAGGGTGGGAGACATTTTTGAATATACCTATTCTGAGTTTGATCAGGATGTAAATCGTATTGCTAATGTATTCTTGTCACTCAATATAAAAAAGGGTGATCATGTAGCTCTTCAGCTTCATAGTTCTCCTGAATTCTTGATGTGTCTTTTTGGGTTATCGAAAATCGGGGCAATTGTTGTTCCAGTAAACGAACAGTATCTTTCTGATGAAGCAGAATATATTCTTCGCACCTCTGGTGCTGTTTGTGCTGTTACAGAACCCTTATTCTTTGAGACGTACGAAGAACTTTTACAAAGAGGACTTTATTTCCCAAAGGGACTTTTAGTTGCGCGAGCAGGAAGCGACTCGCCCGAATCTGAAATCGATTTTTCGCAATTCTACACCAAGCCAGGTGAAGAAAAAGAAGGCGTACAGTCAATTTATAATTTCTGGGAGATGCGCTGCGAAGAGTCTACTGAATTACGCGAGTATGTAGAACTTAGCTCGATGGATCCTTGTCAGATAATCTATACATCTGGCACCACGTCTAAACCTAAAGGTGTTGTTGTTACTCATGCAAATATGGTCTTCTCTGGTTTGTATGGGGACTGGGAGGTATCACTTCGTGGTTCAGACAGGGTGCTTAGTTCGATGCCTGCCTGTCATTCTAACTTCCAATTAGCAGCTCTTATGCCGGTTATCACTGCTGGAGCTTCGATAATTATTGTTGAGAAATACTCGGCACGTCGATTCTGGCGTCAAGTGCAACACTATCGCGCAACAGTGATTCAATGTGTTGCTATGATGCTTCGAACCTTAATGCTGCAACCTGTGGCAGATAACGAGAAAAAGCATCATGTTCGCGAGGTGCTGTATTTTATTTCCGTAACCGATGAAGAAAAAGAGGCCTTTGAAGAGCGTTTTGGTGTGAAGATTATGAACACCTATGGTTCTACGGAGTCAATCGGCTGGGCGTTGACTGATCCTCCTGTAGGAAAACGCAATTGGCCCTCTGTTGGCCGTGCTGGATTAGGGTATGAAGTTCGTATTGCCGATCTGGATGATAACGAATTGCCACATGGTCAGGTTGGTGAAATTCAGATCAAAGGTATTCGTGGTCGTTCTGTAATGTTGGAATACTTCAATAATCCGAAAGCGACTGAAGAAACCTTTACTAAAGATGGATGGTTAAAGACCGGAGATCAGGGCTATCAAGACGATAATGGCTGGTTCTTCTTTGTAGATCGTAAATCAAATATGGTTAAACGTGCTGGTGAGAACATTTCCACGACTGAGATAGAAGAAATTCTCGAAGAACATCCCAACATTTCAGAGGCTGCTGTTATTGGTGTTCCCGATCCAATTCGTGATCAGGCGATAAAGGCGTTTGTGCTCCCTCACGATAAAAGCAAGGTAACAATTGAGGAACTAAAAACGTATTGCGAAAGTAAAATGGCAAAATTTAAAGTGCCCACATATTTCGAAATCGTTGATGATTTTCCTCGTACTTGCAGCTTAAAGATTGAAAAGAAATTACTTAAATAAGTTGAGGACAATTCGACCAAACGCAAGATCCCTTTTTAAACCGTATTTTATGGGGTCTTTGATGTGTATGAGCAAATCATGAACGAAAGGTTTTGCTATGGCGATTTCAACAGACATAGTAGGTAAAGAATTTGGTCCTTTCATACGTTCTTATACGTTCAAGGATTTAGAAATTTGCGCTCTTGGATGCAATGCGGGGTACGACGGTAAAACTGATCTTGAATATATCAATGAAAAAGATGCTACGAACCCTGCACTTAAAGTTCTTCCAATTTTTGGTGTACCTCTAACCGTAAATGAAGAGATGACTCGTACACTTGATTATGGATATGATTATTCTGGCTCTCTTCACTATGGTTTTGAAATTCGTCTCCATGCTCCTTTTAAAATGGAAGACACCATCAAAACCTTTGTAGCTCAAGATGCGTTGTTTGATCGAGGAGAGGGTCGTGGTTGCTTGTCAAAGCAAACTGGCCGAAGCTATAGCTCGGATGGAACTCATATCTGCACCGTTGAGACATGGGATGTGTGCATCTACGATGGCGGGTGGGGCGGTCCTAAGCCTCCTCGTGATATAGTTGAGATGCCCGATCGTGCTCCAGATAAAGAAGTTACGGAAACTATGCCGTACAATATGCCGCTTATTTATCGCTTGATGGGTGATTGGCATCAGCAGCATATTGATTGGTCTTATACCGAACAGACAGGTTTAGAAAGACCAATTGCTCATGGGGTAAGTCTGGGTGGATTTACCATGCGACATATCATTTCTAGTTGGTTCCCTGGTGAACCTGAACGCATGAAGCGTTTTAAAACGCGTATCACTTCTCCGGTAATTCCTGGACAAACGCTTACAACTCGAATGTGGCAGGTAGGAGAAAAAGAGATTCGTTTTCAGCTGGTAGATTCAAACGCTAACGAAACGGGAGCAAAACCGCACTTGAATTATGGCATATGCGAATGGGATTAGGACTAGGTGAGATTTTATGCGGCAGCATCTTAAAACTTTGGCAAATTCGGTTACTACTCCAAAGGTAGTGGTAGAAGCAGTAACCGATGGGAGCGTAAGCAGAAAGATTAAGTATGCTGCCCGTAAGACAATTGACGACGTAGCAATGACCCCCTTTCTTCGTAAGATTACGTTCTTTTCAAGTGGAGGTGCTTTCCTGGAAGGCTATGCCCTTTCTTTGATAGGTGTTGCCCTCACACAAATTACCCCACTTTTTAATCTTGACTCTTTCTGGAGCGCTGCAATTGGTGCTTCGGTATTTTTAGGTATTTTGGTCGGTGCAATTTTAGGTGGTTATTTAACCGACCTGATTGGGCGTCGGAAAATGTTCATTATCGATATGATTGCCATTGGCGTTGTTTCGATTCTTTCGATGTTTTCAACCGAACCACTTCATTTAGTTTTAGCACGTTTCTTTATAGGCTTTTTTGTTGGTGCTGACTATCCAATTTCTACGGCAATGATCACCGAGTTTACTTCGAAGAAATATCGCGCAATTGCAATGGGTATGGTCTCAGCTTCGTGGTATTTTGGCGCAACTGCTGCAGCTTTTGTTGGTTTTGCCTTATTCCCTCTTGCAGATGGTTGGAAATGGATGTTAGGCAGTGCGGCTATTCCATGCTTAATTTTGCTTATTGGCCGTCATGATATTCCTGAATCACCTCTATGGTTGCGTGCTAAGGGTCGCATAGAAGAAACGCGAGCAGTAATGGATCGCGTGTATGGTGAAGATGTCGACTTTAATGATGAGGAACAAGTTGGTCGTACAAGCATAGCGCAAATCTTTAAAGGTGGGTATTTTAAGCGCGTTATTTATGTCGGTCTGCTTATTTTGTGCCAAGTGGTTCCGATGTATGCGATCTATACTTTTGGTCCTGATATTATGACTGCCTTTGGTTTAGGGGAGGGTCGTGATTCGATTCTTGGCGAAGCAGCAGTAAGCTTGTTCTTCCTGATCGGTACGTTCCCCGCAATGTTTTGGCTTAATTCAATTGGTCGTAGACCATTGCTTATTGGATCACTTGCTTTTATGGCTGTAGGCCTTGTAATCTTAGGAGTCTTTCCAACTGCTCCTGTTATTGTGGTTATTCTTGCATTTGGCCTTTACGCTTTCTTTAGTGGAGGACCAGGAATTTTACAATGGCTTTATCCTAACGAGCTTTTCCCGACTGCAGTTCGTGCTTCGGCAGTAGGTATTGCAATATCTATTTCGCGCGTAGGTACTATTGTTTCTACCTATGGAACTCCTCTTATGCTTGAACAATTTGGTGTTGGTCCTACCATGCTTGCAGCTGCCGCTTTAGTTGTTCTTGGTCTTGTTCTTTCGATTTTTATGGCACCTGAAACACGTGGTAAGTCTTTAGCCGAGACCAGCAAAGTTGGATAACGTACTTTGACTGTACTTTTGTACGCAAGTTTCAATAAACATATTTCTAGCTATCTTAATAGCTAATAGAAATCAACCTCTAGGTAGACTAGGATCATTTTTAGGGCTGAAAACAAAAAGTTTTCAGCCCATTTTGTATAAATACTTATATAAGCAACTACTTGAGTTATCTGCCAAAGAGTTTGGCTATCGATATGCAGCTTCAGGTAAGGCTCCAGTTGGGTTAACAGTTAAAAAGTATTGCTCATTTCGATACGTACGAAAATTTCTAAAAGTACTGACGCGCCAAAAGAAAAGACATCGGAAATCCGATGTCTTTTCTTTTTGAGGAGGGATATGAAGTGATTCTTTTCGAGTTATTCATTCTTATTGCATCACGAAACAACAAGGGAAAATTTACAGGTGAAGAATCAAACCTAAAGGTGAAAGATGCGCGATTTAGCGACCCTTCCAAACTGGCTCACGCTTTTCTACGAATGCTGCTGGTCCTTCAATACCGTCTTCGGTTTTTTCAAGGAAGCGATATGCAGCGTCGCAATATTTCATTGCGTCTTCTTCGGACATCTGATCAGCAGCATGTACCAAATACTTGGTCCACTTCAATGCGAGAGGAGCATTCTTTAGGCACTGCTCTGCGAGCTCGATTGCCTTATCCATTACCTCTTCAGCAGGAACTACATAATTGATAAGACCAAGTTTCTGAGCTTCCTCGGCTTTAATCTTCTTACCAGTAAGTAAGAGTTCCATGCAATCTTTACGGTTGATATCACGTGCAAGACGAACAATACCGCCAGTAGAAGCGATGATGCCTAAACCTACTTCAGTGCAACCGAACTTAGCACGATCAGAAGCTACAACCATGTCACAAGAGAGTGCGATTTCCATGCCGCCGCCAGCAGCAGAACCATTGCATGCAGCAATAACAGGCTTAGAGCAGGTACGGTTAGTCAAGCCGCCGAAACCGTGTTCGGTAACAGTCTGGCATTCGCCGCCTTCAGAAAGCTCGGAGAGGTCTTCGCCAGCACAGAATACTTTGCCGGTACCCGTTACGATGATGGCACGAACAGCAGGATCGGTTTCTGCATTGTTCATGATATTTTCCATAGCTTTTGAAGTTGCTCCATTGAGCGCATTTGCCATGTCTGGACGGTTGATGCGAATAATAAGCAAACCGTCTTCTCGTAGCTCTGATACTACGGTGTCAGTTCCAAAATAATCTGCCATTTCTTCCTCCTTGTTACTCGATTACTAATGCATTAAGAACTTTTAATTCCCCTTTGTGTTTGTAGGAACAACACTTGTATTTCTCAATGCAGTTTTATCGTAGGTATCTTTTGTCTAGGAGGCATCACCAGGTATTTGGTATCGTATAATTACTCAAAATCACCCACTCACTACTTTTTAAGTAGGTGTCTTTTTCGCTCATTTTAGAAATTACTGACAAGTAAATTTTCTTTTAAGGTTTCCATTTACCGAGCAATTAAGCTTGCCCCGCGATCATAGGGGAGCTGTTTTGCTTATTGCTACTAGAGTAGATACATCGCCATTACGGCGATTTTGTTTATCGGTTCCAGAAGAGGTGGATGCCCATGGAAATTCTTGGATTTCTTATCCTATTTCCGCTCGTGATCGCGGGCCTATTAATGATCATAAGAAAGACCAAGCCCCGTAATGTTATTGTCTGCATTGGTTCAGCAGCGATAGCTATTGCTTCGATTGTTTTAGTAGTTACCAATATGGGAACAACTGGAACTTACTTTACTTTTGAATCGGAGTATGTTGATTACCTTCTCATTGCGGTTGATGTGATAATTGCGGTTACTATCATCGCTTTTGCATTGAAGTATCGTAATGTTCCTGCTTTGGTTTTGGCTCTCATCCAAATTATTGGAACTTTGGTATACGAATTTATGTTTGCTCATGGGCTTGAATGTACGCGTAGTCTCTACATTGATTCCTTGTCGCTCATTATGGCTTTAATAATTGGCATTGTGGGAACTGGTATCTGCGTTTATTCAATTGGCTATATGCATGACTTCTATTTTGGTATTCATCATCCAGAAACTGAAATGCCAGATCGTAGACCAACCTTTTTTGCTTTGATGTTTGTATTCCTTTCTGCAATGTATGGAATCATCTTCTTTAACAATATGATTTGGCTGTTTACGGCATGGGAAGTAACGACCCTTTGTTCGTTTTTACTTATTGGGTTTACCAAAACCGACGAGGCTATTCATAATGCATTTCGCCAAATAATAATGAACTTGGTTGGCGGTATCGCTTTTCTAGCAGCGTTGTTCTATCTTGCAATTCAATTTAGTTGCATTGACTTCATGGACTTTATTGTTTTCGGAACAATTGCGCCAACCTATGTTGTTCTTCCGCTCACTTGCTTGAGCTTGGCAGGAATTACAAAGGCAGCACAGATGCCTTTCCATACTTGGCTTTTAGGAGCTATGGTTGCTCCGACACCAACTTCGGCCCTACTTCATTCTTCCACCATGGTTAAAGCAGGCGTATTTATGCTCATTAAATGTGCCCCAATTTATGCCGTTTCTTTTGCTCCGTCTATCTTGGTAATTCTCGTGGGAGGTATTACGTTCCTTCTGTGCTCCATGATGGCTATCTCGCAGTCTAACGGTAAACGTGTTTTAGCTTATTCTACGGTTGCAAACCTGGGTTTGATTACTGCTTGTGCGGGTGTTGGAACTGCAGAGGCTATCTGGGCTGCTATTCTTTTGGTTATTTTCCATGCGGTTGCAAAAAGCCTTTTGTTCCTCTGTGTTGGTACCGCAGAACATCATATCGGTTCTCGTGATATCGAAGATATGGATTTACTCTTCGAAAGAATGCCCCGCTTATCCCGCATGATGATTGTTGGTATCATGATTATGTTCCTAGCTCCGTTTGGCATGTTAGTTGCAAAATGGGCAACGTTGGTGTCTTTTGTGGATACAAGACAATTTGCTTTGCTGCTAATGCTTGCTTTTGGTTCTGCTGCAACCTTTATGTTCTGGGCAAAATGGCTTGGAAAGTTAGCTGGAATTACAGGCACTCCCGAGAGTATTGAAAAGACAGTGCATTGGAGCGAGTGGATTGCAACAATGACGTTTACCATTCTCGCGCTTGTTTGCTGTGCGGCAATTCCACTTATGTCTGATTATCTGATCGAACCTTACATTGCATCAGTACTTGGTATCGCTATCCAGCCTATCTTGGATGATGATCTCTATATTGCAGCAATAATTTGCTTAGTTATGGCGGTGGTACTTCTTGGCGGAATGCGCAAATTTAAGAAGAACGTTCGCAAAACAGATGCCTATCTTGCAGGTATTTCGGTAAATAATGCTGAACGTACTTTTGTGAATTCGCTTTCTCAACCCAGTGCTGCTACGGCTCGAAATTGGTATCTAGAGCCCGTGTTTGGTGAAGCAAAAATTCGCCCCATAGGCACCATAGCTTGCTATGTGTTGCTAGCTGCTGCCTTTATCTGGGCTGTATATTTGACGGTTACTATTGGAATTCTCTAGGCAAAGGAGTTACTGAATGGATACTGTTATTTCAATTCTCATCACGCTTCTTGCCTCGGTTGTTTTTGCGATAGTGGCGACGGTACTTGGTTGTTTGCTTGCTGGTCTTGACCGAAAGGTTACAGCTCGAATGCAGGGTCGTGTAGGGCCTCCTTTGCTTCAGCCTTATTACGACGTAAGAAAACTGTTTAGTAAAGAAAATACCGCTGTAAATACTGCTATTGGCACGTATGTATTCTGGGCTCTTATCTTTACTTTCATTGCTGGTGGTGTGTTTTTCTGCGGGGGAAATCTTCTGCTTTGCATCTTTATTGTTACGCTCGCAGAAATGCTTTTTATCATGGCTGCGTACGCAGCACGTTCTCCTTATGCAGAAGTTGGTGCTCATCGAGAAACGTTGCAGGTAATGGCGTACGAACCTATGGTGTTGCTTTTAGCTGTCGGATTCTTCTTAGCAACGGGTAGTTTTAATGTTTCTACGGTTTTGCATTTGGACTATCCCATTATTGGATCTGCTATTGGAGTATTTTTAGGCTTACTTTTTATTCTTACTATTAAACTTCGTAAGTCTCCTTTTGATTTATCGTACTCACATCATGCACACCAAGATCTTGTAAAGGGTGTCACTACTGAAATGTCCGGTAAAGTACTCGGACAAGTTGAGATCATGCATTGGTGCGAAAACATTCTGTTTTTAGCTTGGGTAGCGATGTTTTTCATTTGGGACAATCCTCTCTGCATCCCTGTCGTGATTGTCGCGCTTATTCTTATTTATCTATTGGAAATCTGGATTGATAACAATTTTGCCCGCGTAAAATGGCAGCTTCTTCTGAAATCTGCTTGGGTTGTAACCCTTATTTTTGCGGGTATCAATATCGGTCTACTAATCTATCTGTAAGGAGAAGGTATGTCTGCGATTTCGAAATCTCCTTGGATTATTCATTATGACGGCTCGAGCTGTAATGGATGTGATATTGAAGTCTTAGCAGCGTTGACGCCTCTTTATGATGCTGAACGTTTTGGTGTAATCAATACAGGCAATCCTAAACACGCTGATATTTTCCTTGTGACTGGCAGCGTTAATCAGCGAAATATAAGCGTTATTCAAGAGATATACAACCAGATGGTAGAACCTAAAGTAGTGGTTGCTTGTGGTGTTTGTGCTTGTACAGGTGGTATCTTCCACGATTGTTACAACGTTATAGGCGGTATAGACCAAGCGATTCCAGTAGATGTATATGCACCTGGATGCGCCGTTCGTCCCGAAGCTATTATTGATGCAGTAGTTCAAGGTGTTGCGGTCCTTGAAGAAAAGGCTAAGAAGCTTGCTGAACAGAAGAAAGGTGCCTAGTTATGTCATTAAAACAAGACTTTCGACCATTGGCACTAGAGAATCTTATTGATACATGCAAAGAGTATAAAGAGAAGGGATATCGTCTCGATCAGTTGCTTCCTAAACTCGAACGGGATAATACCATCACTCTGATCTACACTTTTGTGCTTGATAACGAAATCGTTAATTTTAAGATCGGCGGAATCATTAAAAACGAAACGGTCGTTCCTTCGGTTACCGAATTGTTCATTGCTGCGTTTGTATTCGAAAATGAAGCTCACGAACTTTATGGGGTTAACATTGAGGGAAATGTTCTGGATTTCAAGGGGAATTTCTATAAATTCCCCGATGGAGTAGAAGCTCCTATGACAATTATTTCGCCAGAACAACTTGCAGCGCGTGAGAAGGCTGCGAAAATTGCTGCTGCTAAGGCGGCACGTGAGGCTAAAGCTAAAGCATCGCGCGAATCTGATGGTAGTAACGAATCTACTCCAGATAGCAAAACCGAGAGCACAGGTCAGAATACCGAGGATCTTGAAGCTAAACTTGCTGGAATGGATCCAGAAAAAGCTGCAAAAGTGCGTGCAGCAATGGAAGCAAAAGCAAAGAGGGAAGCAGCGCGTGGTGCTTCTGCTCAGTCGGAATCCAAGGAAGGGGAATAAAGATGGGAAAAGCTCAAGTTATACCCTTTGGCCCCCAACATCCTGTTTTACCGGAACCTGTTCATTTAGACCTTGTCGTACAGGACGAAACCGTTGTTGATGTTTTGCCTCAGATTGGTTTTATTCATCGCGGCCTTGAAAAACTGGTAGAAACGCGCGACATACATCAATACATTTATGTTGCTGAACGCATATGCGGTATTTGTGCTTTTGGTCATAGTTATGGGTATGCTCAAGCGGTGGAAACTTTAATGGGCGCAGAAGTCCCAAAACGCGCAGAATATTTGCGAACGATCATGCATGAGCTCTCTCGTATTCATTCTCATCTTTTGTGGATGGGTCTTGCAGCAGATGCATTTGGTTATGAGAGCTTATTTATGCATACCTGGCGTTTGCGTGAACGAATTCTTGATATTTTTGAAGCGGTTGCTGGTGGACGCGTGATTCTTTCGTATACGCTTCTAGGAGGCGTTACCAAAGATATCGATGCCCCTATGCTTACCTCTATAAAAGACACCTTAAAAGGTCTTGGAAAAGAATATGGCGAAATCTGCAATGCCTTTTTGAAAGATTCTTCGGTTAAAAATCGTACCGTTGGAATTGGCGTTATAGATGAAGAACATGCTTACGAATACGGTATGGTCGGACCGTTTGCTCGAGCAAGTAATGTAAACAATGATGTTCGTTGTTTAGGAATTGGCGGTTATGGAGAACTTTCCTCGTTTGAGCCAATTATGGAAACTGCGGGTGATTGTTATGCGCGTGTAAAGGTTCGTGCACTAGAAGTGTTGCAGTCAATCGAAATCATTAATGAGCTTATCGATAAAATACCTGATGGCCCTGTTCATATTCCGGTAAAAGGAGCTCCTGCTGATGGTTCGGAGGCGTGCAACATTCTTGAGCAGCCTCGCGGTGAAGTTTTCTATTACTGCAGCGGTAACGGAACAAAAAATCTTGAGCGCATGCGAATCCGTACTCCTACTTCACAAAATCTTGCTGGTATGACCATGGCCTTAAAAGGATGCGAAATCGCAGACGTAAATATGATTGTTCTTTCAATTGACCCTTGCATAAGTTGTACGGAAAGGTAGGAGCGTAATGGGTGGTTTTAAATTAGGAAAGATGACCCTTCGCTCACTGTTTTCGAAACCCGAAACTATTCGGTATCCTTTCGAAGAACCTGAGCATCCAGCTTGCATGAAGGGCGTTGTAGAGTTCGACTATTCAAATTGTATCTACTGCGGGATTTGCGAAAAGCGTTGTCCAACCAATGCTATTTCGGTGAATAAAAATGATCAAACTTGGACTATAGATCATTTTGCTTGCATTCAATGCGGCTCCTGTATACGCGAGTGTCCCAAATCTTGCTTGACGATGAATCCCGTTCTTGTTCATCCAAGTACGGAAAAGAAAAAGGTAACAATTTCGAAACCTGAGCCAACAGAAGAAGAAAAGGCAGAGCTTGCGCGCAAAGAAGCCGAAAAAGCTGCTAGAATCAAGGCTGCAAAGGAAGCAAAAGCTGCTAGAGAGAAGGCTGCTGCTGAACAACAGTAAGTTTCTTTTTTTTCGGTAGTTGAATAGAAGTGAAATAACCGGGCTTATTACCCGGTTCTTTTGTGGAGGATTAAGCTATGTCGCATCATAAAAAGCCTGAAGAATATGAGGTAAGTAATAAAATTTTTACTCTGCCTAATTTTCTTTCTTTTATTAGGCTTTGCATGATTCCCGTATTTCTTGTTCTTTTATTAAATGGCTTCAACCTTGCTGCAACATTGGTTTTTGCTATTGCTGCATCAACTGACTGGGTCGATGGTCAGGTTGCTCGACGAACAAATTCTGTTTCAAAATTAGGTCAGCTGTTAGATCCTTTTGTTGACCGATTCCTTATGATTTCAGGCGTTGTAGGATTATTGATCATTGGACGTCTTCCTCTTTGGATTGTCCTTGTGGTGGTTTTACGCGATGTATTTATGCTAATCGGCGGATCTTACTTATTGTCTCGCTGGAAGGTTCGTGTGCCTGTTATTTACGCTGGAAAAGTAGCGACAACATTTTTGTATATAGGTTTTGCAGGAGTACTCCTCAATATACCGTTACTTGAAGGACTTGGTGTTGTTTCTGTTAGCTGGTTACCTGGATTTTCATTTGAAGCGTATTCTTGGGGCTTTTGGTTTGTATATGCTGGATTAGTATTATTAATTGGTACTACGACGTACTATATTGTTAAGGGGTATCAAGGCATGCGTGCCGCTCAGCGTGAGAAACTACATGGTGAGGGAGGAGAATAGGTAGGGGATGCCTTCAAAACGTTCCCATAGTTCTCAATTTCAATTTAGAGGAGATGGTAATAAGCATCCATCCCCTCGTAAAAGTGCGCAAAAAACGTATTTTAGACAAAGCTCTTCACGGGATAGGGGAGCTCAGTTTTCCGTACCTCAAACTTCATCAATATCAAATTCGCAAGGTACTTTAAGATCCTCAGCACGCATTAACGAAATACGTGCACGTGCATCTCAAAAGGCAAGCGATAAATCAGGTATTAATGGCTCGCAGAGAGATTTTTCTGATTCTCCTCAGACTGGTATGGATTCTCACTTAAAGCGAAAGAGGCCTCAAGTACAGCGATCCTTTAAACCACGAACGCAGGTTAACTCATCTTCTCAAAATACAAGAGCGCATCGTCCCTCGGTGGTTCAAGAGAACGCTAGCTCACGCGCTTCTTCTCGAAAGAACTCAAGAGAAGTGTCGAGGGAGCAAGCTTCATTTAGACCTCAATCTACTCGTCGAAATTCGGCAAAAGGATCAATAGGACAATCTGCGACATCATCAATTGCTGAGCAGAATATGTCGAGTCATATCTGGAATCAGGAACGTTACTCTTCAAAAAGAATGGATGCATCACGCGGTGGTTTTAAACCGCAAAAGGGTAGTGCTCTCGTTCAAAGACAGGGTCGACAGTTATCTGGTTTTGATAACACATCTCGAAAGGGTGCGCAGCCCCTTCATGGAATAAAAAAGCAACGCCGATTCCCCTACAAAATAGTAGTACCTTTCTTAGTAATTGTCCTTTTACTTGGTGGTGCTTTCGGTATAGATTCGCTCGTTAATGGTAATAAGATTTATCAAGGCATCTCAATTGGTGAAATTGATGTTTCGGGCTTAACGCAACAAGAAGCGGTTGAGCAAGTTTCTGGGTATTATTCTCCAAGAGTTTCAGGAAATGTTGCAACTTTTTATTCCTCTGAAGAAGCTCAAGCAAACCCTCAAACTCCTGAAAATGCCGGTAATGTCGAAGAGCAGATTTCATACGAAGAGTCGCTTGACTCACGAACGCAGTGGACGCTTCCAGCCAGTAAACTTGATGCGACTTTCGATGTAGAAGGTATGGTTGAACAAGCATTTCAAGTTGGAAGAAATACGGGGGGAATAATTGCACGTATCCAAGCTGCGCTCAATGGATGGCATTTTAATCCGGAGTGCACTTTCAATGAAACTACCTTATCGGAAACTCTTTCAGAGATGACTGCTGCGGTTGGTAATGAACGTGTGAATTACAATGTTGAAATGAATGATGAAGGCATTGCTTCCGTAACCCCAGGTCATGATGGTAATGAAGTAGTACGGGATTGGCTTGTTTCTCGACTCAATGACACGTTTTTTGGCTCAAATCAGAATAATTCCTACCTTTTAGAGACTCAGTATATGCCTCTGCAGATCACTGAAGATTCTGCTCGAATTTGTGCTGATAGTATCAATGCTTCCTTGTCTTCTGGGGCAACATTTTCCTATGAAGGACAGACTTGGACTGCTTCACGTCAAGATCTTTCACAATGGATTACTACTTCAGTTAAACAGGAGGGTGATTCTTGGATATTAAAGCCTCTTTTTGATGAAGCTACCGCAAAAAAAGCTTTGCTTTCTTCACTCCATTCCAACATTGAACTTTCTAATCTCCAAGTAAGCATTTCTCGTGATGATCAAGGCACAATAAGCGTATCGTCAAATGCCACGGGAACTGTTCCGTTAATTTCGGATGCTATTGCATCAATGAATGAAACCTTTTTCGTGAGCGAATCCCGATCAGAAGCTCCTACTATTGAACTTTCATCGACAGATTTGCCTTCTACTGTTTCTTTTGACGATGCAGTCGATTTCGGTTTAATAAGCGAAATTTCTTCATTTACTACCCAATATTCGTCAGGTGCTGAAGCGAGAACGGTCAATATTCATACCGCTGCCGATTTGCTTTCGAATTCAATCATTAAAGCAAATGGAGGCACATGGTCATTCAATGATACTGCAGGAGAAGCAACTGAAGACAAAGGCTATCAAAATGCTGGGGCAATTGTGGGTGGAGAATACTCTGATGCGATTGGTGGCGGCATTTGTCAGGTAGCAACGACAGTTTTTAATGCAATATATGACGCTGGGTATCCAATCACGGAACGACACAATCATACGCTGCATATTGAAAGTTACCCAGAAGGCAGAGATGCCGCTATTGCTTATCCTTACATGGATCTTGTCTGGCAAAACGACACTTCTTCTGATGTGATACTAGTTATGTCTTATTCCAACTCTTCAGTTACTGCGACTTTATGGGGAGTTGATCCTGGTTATGAAGTATCAACTGACTATGGTGAATGGAAAGAGGGAGAACCCTATTCAGTTAAATACAAAACTGATGATACGGTGGCAGAAGGTACTGAATATGTTGAAACTACCGGAGTGAACGGTAGCAGTATTTCGATTACGCGCATTGTTAAAGATGCAAATGGTAACGTTCTTCACGAGGATGTATTTGAGTCGAATTATGCCCCGAAAGATGAAGTGATTGTGAGAGGCAGTGCTTAAAGTCATTTACCGCTGCTCAGACACCATACTTAGTTCTTAAATATAAAGTTTAGACAAGAATGCCATAATACTTATTACTATTTTATATGGGTTTTCTTTCCTATTTATCTAAAGATGCAGTCACACTTCGTAAGTGAAAGGGGTCGTTTGTGCTTTATCAACCCGAAATCGAAACGATGTCTCGTGAAGATCTCGAGGCACTACAGCTTAAGCGCTTGAAGGATCTCGTTAAACGAGTTTCTGAATCTATTCCTTTCTATAAAGAATCGTTTGCAAAAGCAGGTCTTTCTGCTGATGACATTACCTGCCTTGAAGACCTTGCGAAGTTTCCCTTTACTACGAAGCAGGATATGCGTAATGCCTATCCCTTTGAAATGTTTGCGGTTCCAAAAAGTGAAGTTGCTCGAATTCACTGCTCTTCAGGTACTACGGGCACTGCAACAGTTGTCGGATATACGCAAGCAGACTTGGATCGCTGGGGAGATTGCTTTGCTCGTTTCCTCTATGCGGCAAATTGTGGCAAAGAAGCTACGATTCAGGTCGCTTATGGGTATGGATTGTTTACAGGTGGGCTAGGTGCCCATTATGGTGGTGAGCGTGCGGGCTGTACTGTGCTGCCTATGTCGACCGGTAATACTAAACGACAGGTAAGGCTCATGCATGATTTTGAGGTAGATGCTCTTTGCTGCACGCCCTCTTATGCACTTAACATTGCAGATGTCGCAATAGAAGAAGGATTTGATCCGGCCAAGGATTTCAAGATTCATGCCGCTGTTTTAGGTGCTGAACCCTGTTCGGAAGCTATGCGAAGCGAAATTCAAGAGAAGCTTGGTGTTCAGGTGTTCGATATTTATGGTCTATCAGAAATTATGGGCCCCGGTGTTGCATGCGAATGCGAAATGCAACATGGCCTTCATGTCTGCGAAGACCAATTTATTATTGAAATAGTTGATCCTGAAACCCTGCAGCCAGTACCAGATGGTCAATGGGGTGAAGTGGTATTCACCACACTTTGTAAAGACTGTTCACCGCTTATTCGTTATCGCACCCGAGATATTTCCCGCATTATTCCCGGTGAATGTTCTTGTGGCCGCACCTTCCGAAGAATGGATCGTATTACAGGCAGAACTGACGATATGATGATTCTTCGTGGTGTAAACGTATTCCCATCACAAATTGAGGAAGAAATTGTATCCTTCCCTGAGATTACTGCTCAATATCAACTTATTCTTACTACAAAAGGTACTCTTGACCATGTTGAATTGCTGGTTGAGACTGTTCCTGATTTCCCCTTCGACGAGGTTCGTCGTTTGGAGAAATTGAAGCGAGATCTTGAAAAAGCTTTGAAAGATAACTTACAAATTGCTGTTGACGTTAAAATTGTAGAGCCGAAAACTTTAGAACGTAGCGAAGGTAAAGCAAAACGTATTGTCGATCTTCGAGAGGGGTTGCACTAATGATTTCTCAGCTAACTGTTTTCTTGGAAAACGAAGAAGGTCGTCTTGCAAGTGCGGTTCGCACTATTGCTGATGCCAATATAAACATGCAGGCATTGTTTTTAGCTGATACTGCAGATTTTGGTATTCTTCGTATTTTTTGCGACACTCCTCAAAAAGCATGTGATGCTCTTACTGCTGCGGGTTATCGTGCACGTTTGATTGACGTGGTAGCGGTACGCGTTGCAAATAAACCAGGTGAGCTCGCTAATCTCATGGATTATTTGAATGAAAACAACATAAATGTTGAATATGCTCACTGCTTTATTGTGGGAGATTTTGCGTATGATGTTTTAAAGGTCAATGATCCTTCATTGGATGTTAAACTTTCGGCAGCAGGATTTAAGGTATGCAAACCGGAAGATGTTTATGTCGTTGACTAATTGTTTTTCTCACATCTCTAATCGTACGAGAGTAGGCGCTTGCATTAGCGCCTTTCTCCTTTGTGTTAGTCTTACTTTGGGGATTTTCCCTTCACCAGCACAGGCCGATGTAAGACAATCCGATATTATTGCGGGCATCAGCGTAGAATCGCGCGGATTAAACGCTTCGTCGTGTCCCAATGTAGTTGCTGAATATGTGTATGTTGTCGACGATCAGGGCCAAGTGTATTTTGAGCGTGGTGCTGACACGCAAACTCATATCGCATCTATCACTAAAGTAATGACTGCTCTTGTTGCCCTTGAGTATGGTGATCCTCAGTCGACTACCATCACGGTAAGTCAAACTGCTGCTACCATTGGCGAATCATCCGCTATGTTGCAAACTGGTGATTCGATGAATCTGGAAACTGCACTTAAGGCGTTGATGATACCTTCAGGCAACGATGCTGCACAGGCTATAGCTGAGTCCATGGGTGACTCTATCAAGCAACAGCTGCAAGAGCAAGGCGATACAAACGTTCCCGAATCCGCCTATGATGCCTTTGTCTATGCTATGAACAAAAAAGCCCAAGAGCTAGGTATGACGAATTCGCTTTTCGCTAATCCTCATGGACTTGACATCGACCAACATGATGCAGAGATGTATTGCTCAGCTCGCGATGTTGCAACTATGGTTTCCGCGGTAATGAAAAACGAAACTTTTAGATCTATTGTTTCCATGGATGGTGCAACTATCCAGGTAACGCGAAATGGTGCAACTGCTGATATACCGCTTGAATCTACTGATGTACTTATTGGGACTTATGAGGGTGCCTGTGGTGTAAAAACTGGATATACCGAAAAAGCAGGTCAATGCTTTGCTGGAGCAGTAGAACGAGATGGTAAAACCCTGTATGCGGTTGTTCTTAATTCAAACTCTGAACAACAGCGTTTTACCGATGCCACAACACTTGATGACTGGGTTTTTAACAATGTGATAGATTACGCCCTCGCGCATAGCCCCGAAACAACTTCTATGACTACCTCTGATGGTCAAACCTCTGAAGTTCCCGTTGTTGCTCACGTTAGCCATTCAGGATGGATTGATAAAACATTTAAGGCCACTTTGTCGGACCCTGAAATGTCTGTTGAAGTTTTTGCTCTTGAAGGGAATGTAAGTCAAGAGTTCGAGTTCGACACTATTTCAGGCGATGTAAGCGTCGGTCAAAAAGTTGGTACAGCGAAGTTTTATCAGCATAATGAAGAAATTGCATATTGTGATATTGTTGCTGCAGAATCCTGTAGCGCTCCCAATTTCATCGAAGGCATAGGAATTTGGTGGGACCGTTTAATGAGAGGTTTCAGTGGCGAACAAACTTCAGCTGAAAGTGTCGTGATAAACACCACTCCTCTGATTTATGGGAGTAATGCAACCTTAAATCAAACAACTTAAACTATAGCTCTTAGGAGGAAAAATGGATAAATGCCCTGTATGCAATAGTCCGCTTAATCCTCAAGATGAATCGTGCGCCGCTTGTGGTTATCGTCTTCAGGATACGACGGAGGAATTTAAGGTAGTATCGTTAGAGCCCGATACCACTGATGTGCCTAGCACCACCACTACAACACCCACTCTTACGGTTTTGTATGGGAAACAGGAGGGGTTAGTCTATCAGCTAACGGGAGATCGAGCTTCAATTGGTCGATCTCCAAAATGTGAGGTGTTCTTAAATGACATGACTGTCTCACGTGAACATGCTCTTCTAGAGCGTGTAGGGGATGGTTGGTCCATTCGAGATACCGAATCGTTTAACGGGGTATGGGTTAACAATACCAACGTTGATCATGTCATGCTTTCGGATAGAGACATTATTCAAATTGGGTGCTTTGTATTACGGTACGCTGAGTAATGAGGAGATAAGTTTATGAAGCTTCTTTCGGGAAATGAAGCAATTGCCCAGGGTGCATGGGAGGCTGGTTGTCATATTGGAACGGCTTATCCTGGCACGCCCTCGACCGAAACAATGGAGGCATTTGCACAGTTACCTGAGGTTTACGCCGAATGGTGCCCCAATGAAAAAGTTGCTTTAGAGGTAGCCGTTGGTGCTTCTGCAGCAGGCGCTCGTAGTCTTGTTACCATGAAGCATGTTGGAGTTAATGTCTGCGCTGATCCGCTTTTTACTGCGGCGTATACAGGAGTTAATGGAGGCCTTCTTCTCCTTGCAGCAGATGACCCGGGTATGTTTTCTTCTCAGAATGAACAAGACTCACGATACTATGCCATGGCTTCTTTGATTCCAGTTTTAGAACCGTCTGATTCAGCTGAAGCACATCGCTTTGCTAAAGAGGCGTATGAGATTTCTGAACAGTTTGATACTCCTGTTATGATGCGCTCTACGGTCAGAATCTCACACACGAAAACACCAGTAGAAATTGGACAGCGTCAAGAGATCCCGAAAAAACATTACGAAAAAGACCCTTCCAAATGGGTTATGATGCCTGCTTTCGCGAAACCTCGTCGTAAAGTTTTAGTGGAACGAATTGTGTCTTTGCGAAAGTGGGTTGAAACGTGTCCTTACAATGTTGTTGAACGAGCATCTGAGCAGCAAGGTATTTCTTCGGTACGTCAAGGAATAATTTGTTCTGGCTCGGTTTATCAACACGTAAAAGAAGCTTGCCCACAGGTTGATGTTTTTAAGTTGGGCGTGACATGGCCTCTTCCAAAGAATGCCTTACAGGATTTTGCAAATTCTGTTGATGAAGTTTATGTTGTCGAAGAAGCCTCGACCTATCTTTCAGATGCAGTTAAATCATGCGGGATCGTACTCAATGATTTTAAAGTTCCTCTTCCTCCCGACGGAGAGCTTACTCCTTCTGCGATTCGTATTTCGTTTGGTTTGGCTCTTCCCGAACACAAAGACTCTGAGCGTGATATCCCCAATAGACCTCCAGCGCTATGTCCTGGTTGTCCTCACCGCATAATCTTTAAGGAATTATCACGTCTTCGTGCCATTGTGACAGGCGATATTGGATGTTATACCTTAGGAGCTTTGCCGCCGCTTTCCGCAATGGATACCACACTTGATATGGGTGCTTCAGTTTCAATGGCTCATGGCTTTGAATTAGCTCTAGAAGGCGATCATAGACCCGTTGTTGCGGTAATTGGCGATTCAACTTTTGCACATTCTGGTTTAACTTCTCTGATGAATACTATCTACAACAAAGGGGCAGGAACCGTTTGCATTTTAGATAATCGAACTACTGCTATGACAGGACAGCAAGGTAATCCTTTTAATGGGGTTACTTTGCAAAACCGTCCAAGTCGTGAGCTTAATCTCCCTGCAATTTTAGAAGCTTTAGGTGTCGATCATGTTCAATGTGTTGACGCATTTAACATGAAGGCTGTACGAGCGGCTTTGAAAAATGCCACTCAAAATGATGATCTGGATGTCATAGTTTTCCAGGGTTCATGTGTTCTTCTAGATAAATCTCCCAAGCAATCTTATGTGGTAACACCTGATTGCACGGGTTGCGGAATCTGCAAGACATTAGGATGTCCCGCTATTGCCTCTGATCCAGAAACGGGCATTTCTTCTATAGATCCAGACTTGTGCATTGGTTGTGACCAGTGCCGTCAATACTGTAATTTTGGAGCAATTGAGCCACGTGAGGGGAGTCGATAAGTGATGGATTCTAATGTATATACGATTCTTCTTTGTGGTGTAGGTGGTCAAGGCACTATTACCGCAGCAGATCTTCTTGCTCGCGTTGCCACTGCAGCGGGTCTTGATTGCAAGGTTTCAGAGATTCATGGAATGGCTCAGCGAGGAGGCGCCGTTACTACGGTTGTACGTTTTGGTGACAACGTTTCTACTATGGTTTGTGATGAAGGTTGTGCTGATAGCGTCGTTTCTTTTGAAATCGTTGAAGCTTTAAGAAATATATCTTTTTTAAAAACAAGCGGCTCATTAGTGGTCAACGATGAATCAATTAAACCTCTTCCTGTTTTAACGGGACGTGCTTCAATGCCTGCTCAGGCACGTAAGCGCTTACAGGACTATGGGGCGACCTTGATTCCTGCTAGTGAAATTGCAAGAAAAGCTGGTACAACAAAATGCGCCAATGTGGTTCTTCTGGGAGCACTTTCAGTTTCCCTACCTTTCTCTGCTGAGCTATGGGAAGAAGTAATTCGCGCTAAAGTTCCACCTAAAACTATCGATATTAATATTGAAGCATTCCGACAGGGCGCTTCCTATGCAAGAGGGGAGCTCTAAATGAGTATTAAGCAGATAAGTGTTTTTGTTCAAAGTAGACCGGGTCATTTAAAGCGTAATCTTGATATTTTTCAAGAAGCAGGCATTAGCGTACGAGGCTTTAGCTGCTCAGATACTGGTGATTACGGTATTGCTCGCTTTATCGTGGATGACCCCGAACGTGGTTTAGCGGTATTGCAGGATCGAGGTGCTGCAGTAACCCTTACCGATGTTGTATGCGCTGAACTTATTGACGAACCTGGTGAATTAGCACGCGTGTTTGGAATAATAGCGGACGCGGGTATAAATATAACGTACAGTTATTCCCTTATTGCTACCTACATTGCTTTTAGAGTAGATGATCCTCTTGCTGCCGAAGAACTATTGCGCAATGAAGGAGTTCGCATTATCGATCAAGCGGAACTACGCTAAGTGTTTGAAAGCTTTTTCGTACTGTTCGCTACCATTTTCTCTATATTCGTGATGCCACGAAAGGAATTATTTTCACTATGACTAACTCGCAAACAAGGCTTTATCAACCTGATATTGAAACGATGACACGAGATGATATTCGTTCGCTGCAGCTTTCAAAACTGCAAAAGCAGGTACGCTACGTTTATGAGCGAGTTGATTGGTATCGCAATAAAATGGATGAGATGGGAGTAAATCCATCAGACATACGTTCTCTTGAAGATGTTCGCAAGCTTCCCTTTACCGATAAAACGGTTCTCAGAGACACGTTTCCGTATGGGCTATTTGCTGTTCCCCTTGAAGAGGTTACTGAGCTACATGCATCTTCAGGTACTACCGGTAAGCCAATTGTTGTAGGCTACAACAATCACGACATGCAGATTTGGAGTGAATGCATTGCCCGCCTTGCCTGTATGGCTGGTGTAGTGCCTGGCGATCGTGCCCAAATGGCTTTTGGCTATGGCATGTTTACCGGCGGTTTTGGACTCCACTATGGTCTACAAAAACTGGGTTGCATGTTGATTCCTGCAGGTTCCGGTAACACTGATCGTCACTTGCAAATGATTAACGACTACGGTTCAACTGTTCTTATTGCAACACCTTCTTATGCTCTTCATATGTGTGAAGTTGGAGAAAAAGCAGGATTTGATTGGAAAAACTCAACTTTACGTATTGGGTTATTTGGCGGAGAACCTTGTCCTCCAAAGATGAAAGAAGAAATTGAAAATCGCATGCATATCACTTGCACCGATAATTATGGATTAACCGAGGTTATGGGTCCTGGCGTCGCGGGAGAGTGCTTATCGGTTCGTGATATGCAGCATATTGCTGAGGATCATTTTCTTTGGGAAGTTGTGGATCCCGAAACAGGTGAACCAGTTCCTGAAGGAGTTGAAGGCGAACTTGTGTTGACGCCTCTTGATAAACAGGCAATTCCAGTACTGCGCTATCGCACTCATGATCTTACGTATGTTGTTACTGAGCCTTGCGAATGTGGTCGTACCCATGCACGTATGAAAAAAGTCCGTAAACGCAGCGATGATATGCTTATTATTCGCGGCACTAATGTATTCCCATCACAGGTTGAAGATATCCTCTCTGGTATTAAGGGTGTGACGCCGTTTTACCGTATTGAAGTTGACAATGATACGGGTCTCGACCGCATGAAGATTCTTGTAGAGTTGGAACCATCAGCTTTCACTGATTCATATGAAGAAATGAACGGTTTCAGAAAGCATATTGCTCAAACCCTGAAAGAATCAATGTTGGTTTCTTCGGAAGTTCAGCTCGTAGAACCTGGTGGAATTGAACGTTCAATGGGCAAAACTAAACATGTTATCGACCGACGCAAATAGTTCTCGTCTTGTAGGAAGATTCGCACCTACTCCTTCCGGGAAACTGCATATTGGAAATGCATTCTCTTTCCTTGTTGCTTATCTTTTAGTAAAGCAACAAGGGGGAATTATGCGTATGCGTGTGGAGGATTTAGATACAGCCCGTTGCAAAACAGAATATATTGATTCTTTGTTTCGTGATTTCGAATGGCTTGGATTAACTTGGGAGGGGGAAGTAGTCTACCAGAGTAGACGCAATGATCTCTACAAGGAAGCTTTTAATTGTCTTGTGCAGCAGGATTTAGTGTACCCCTGTTATTGTTCTCGAGCAGATTTACATGCGGCTTCAGCACCACATAGTGGGGAAGAGTTAATCTATCCCGGTACGTGTAGAAATTTAACCGAGAAAGAACGAATCTCAAAAGGACGTTTTAAGGATCCTTCTTTTCGTATAAAAGTAAATGAGGCTACCTATAGCTTTAAAGATTACTTTCAAGGCTCTTATAGTGGTTCTCTTCCAAAAGAATCTGGGGACTTCATTATTCGTAGAAGTGACGGTATTTTTGCCTATCAACTTGCTGTTGTGTGTGATGATGAAGAGATGGGGATTACGTCAGTCGTAAGGGGCTGTGATCTCCTCGCTTCAACTTCTAAGCAATTATATCTTTGTGAAAAACTTGGGTTTTCTCATTCGGAGTATGGGCACATTCCTCTCTTTGTCGATACTCGTGGTAGACGTCTTGCAAAACGAGCAGATGATCTCAGCATCGAGTCTCTCAGAGAAGAATCAAAGCTTTCCTCAAGAGATTTTTTAGGATTACTGGCGTATTCAAGTGGCTTAATAAAAGAACAGCAACCTTGTACTATTGATGAGCTCTGCAAGGAATGTGATTTAAGTGCGCTACAAGGAGTTAAAACCCTTAGCGTTCCCCAATTAAATCCATACTAAAAAGGCACTAGAGGCGAGCGCCAAGCAATAGAATGCCGTAAAAAGGACGTTTAGCGTTGTTATTTGTGCCATCGCGCCGTCGCGAGATGATTGATTTAGGGGATTGGAAAAAAGTGCTCGAAGAGTAGGAAATGTTGCCAGTACCAAAAGAAGAATAAAAGGCATACCTGGTGCATAAAAGATTCCAACAATCGCAACGATTACGAGTAACCAAACTACAATCATCGCACGGTATGTTTTAACAGCAGTATTTCGACCAAGTAAAACCGAAATTGTTTTACGATGGGCAGGAATATCTTTTTCGATATCGCAGGTGTTGTTAGTAAAGAGAATCATTCCGATACCAATAATACAGGGGAGAGAAATTAAAAGAACTCGGGGATCTAAGATTCCAGATAGAACATAACAACTTGCTAGAGTTATAAGACCACCCATTACAATACCGCTTACAAACTCTCCTACAGGCAGATAAGAAATAGGGGTATTTCCAGCAGAGTAGAGAACTACAGCAAGTGCGCCAATTAAACCAAGGATAAGCAGTGGCCACCCCGTAATAAAAACTAGATAAAATCCTAGGATGGCTGCCAAAACTAGAAGAGAAATTGCATACAGCAATACCGTACGAGGATTTAAGTGGTTATATACCAATACTGCATCAAAGGCATCTTCAGAAGAGTTTTCGAGCGAGTCGGTACCTTTTTTATAATCGAAATAATCATTTAATACGTTAACAGCCGACTGCATCAAGATACTTATCGCTAAAAGGATAAGAGCTAGAATGAAGTTTATATTGCCCGAATAAGTTATCCCTGAATATATATAGGCAAGAAGGACAGGAGTAAGTGCTGCAGCCCAAGTATGAGGTCCTGAAAGCTGAAATGCCAGCGATGGGTTTAGGGATGAATAACTCGAAGGCTTTTTCACTGAAGGGCGTTGCTGGGGGGCAGCCATAAACTCCAGTCCTTTCTTTAGGTTCAATTAATTCCAAGTTTCTTTTCGGTAACCAGTGCAGCGCATTACGCAAAGAAGTTTTCCGTCTTGATCATGCATTTCGATCACATTGCGAACAATTTTACGAGCACGTGAGACTTGGGTACAGGTTGCCGTAACAGTATCTCCTAGTTTTGCCGAAGCAATAAAATCTATGGATGCATCAAGCGTTACAACTCCGTTGGTAATATATTGATTTGCAGCGCCAAAGGTAAAATCTCCAAGAGTGAAGTACACACCACCCATAGGGATATCGAGACCATTTAAGAAGGATTCATCAATGGTCATTTGCGCTTTAGCAAAGTTTTCACCTAGTTCAGTTACGACCATTCCGTTTTTTGCTGCAAATTTATCGCCTTTGCAATACGGATCAGGTTCGGTCTTAATCATAGGAACTCCTTGTCTTGAATCTTAGAAGTGCAGTTGTGCACAAAGAGAAATAGTAGCACCAACTCATAAACTTTTAAACGATAAGAGGAATATTTAGTTTAAATCCTAGGTTTACATAACATATATTATCAACTATTGAATGGAATACTAACGAGATATTTATAAATCCATGAACTTAGGCACTATTACTGCAGGTCAGCGGTGTAAAATAATAATGAAGCCCTGAGAGCTGTTCTAAGGGCCTATTTTGACTTGGGATGTATAAATATACCTAGAAATTAAGCTTTTGAAACACCACTTGAACCGAATCCGCCTGTACCACGCTCTGAATCGTTTAATTCCTCAACTTCTTTGAATTCAAGTGATTCAACTTTCATGATAACGAGCTGAGCAATACGGTCACCGACCTGAATCGTGATTGGTTCTTTAGGGTCAAGATTAATTGCTATAACTTTCAATTCGCCACGATAGTTGCTATCAATCAAACCTGGAGCATTAACTATAGAAAGCCCTTGTTTAATTGCGAGCCCACTACGAGGAACAACAAAACCTGCGTAACCAAAGGGGATTTCAATGGCAAGTCCTGTAGGAATTAACTTTCTCTCGAAAGGCTTTAAGGTAACCGTTTCGGTCGAGCAAAGATCATATCCCGCATCACCTTGATAAGCATTTTGTGGAATGAGAGCATTTTCAACAAGTTTTTTTGTAGGAATTGAATGTACAAGATGGTTTTCCATTAATTAAAATCCCTTCAATGCTTCTTTAAATTCATCAATGTTTTTGAAGTCTTTATAGACGCTTGCAAAGCGAATATAAGCTACTTCGTCGATGTTTGCTAATTTATCGAGAGCTTTATCGCCTAACGCTTTAGAAGTAATTTCGCGTTTTGACTCGCTTCTTAAATCAGCTTCGATATCGTCTATTAATTGATATATTTGCTCTGGTGAAACAGGACGCTTTGCACACGCTTTTAGTAAGCCTCTAAACAGCTTATCACGGCTGTATGCTTCAGATGATCCGTCAGATTTTATTATTAAAAGAGGGCTTGTTTCTGTTCGTTCATAGGTAGTAAAACGCGCCCCACAAGAAAGACATTCTCGTCTGCGACGAATTGAAGAACCTTCTTCTACTGGACGAGAATCGACAACTTTTGATTCAGGGAAACCACAAGAAGGACAGCGCATGTAAACTCCTTAATTCTTATTACACACGCTAGTATACAAGATATAGTGGTAAAAACTTAAGCTCCAATAAGAATAACTACTAAAGCAAATAATGAAGTTAAGAATGTTCCCTTAATAAATACTTGGTGATCCTTATTTGCGGAGAGGTTTTTTGTTGAAGAAGAAAGCTCAGCTTTTTTAATTGAGCCAAATAAAGGGTCATTAGCAACATAAGCTTTGATTTTGTTCGTTATCTGCTGATTTTCTTGCAGCTTAGGATTAGAAAGAGAATTCTGATTAAAAGGAATGATAGGCGTTTGCTCATTAAGCACAGTAACTTTGAGAGCCGCAGTACCTTCAGTGCGATAATGCTGATATTTCTTTTCCATTGCGGACCTCCATATTGGCATAGAACTTTTGTTCGTGTATACTTTAATTCGAACAGATGTTCTTGTCAATAAAAAACGAACAAAAGTTCGTATTTGGAAAGGAAATAGTATGACTGCTCCGCTTACCAAGCGACAACGATCGGTATACGAATTTATTGAATCTTACATTCACGAAAAAGGGTTTGGACCCACCGTACGTGAGATTGCTGAAGCAGTTAATCTTTCTTCTCCCTCTACGGTACACGTCCACTTAAAAACTCTAGAAGAAAAGGGTTATATTGTCCGTGACCCTCTTAAATCTCGTTCTATTGCACTTCCCCACACTGATGATGTTGACTTATCCTTCGGCTCCGAAGGCTTTGATAACACCTTATCTCTTCCTCTTGTAGGAAACGTTGCGGCGGGCGAACCTATACTAGCTGAGCAAAATATCGAAACAACTATGACTCTACCCACTGAATTAGTTGGAGATGCTGCATCCTTTATTCTTTCTGTTCATGGCGATTCCATGATTGAGATTGGTATCAATGACGGTGATTATGTAGTCGTCAAACAGCAAAATGTGGCTCGCAATGGTGAAATTGTCGTTGCGTTAATCGAGGATGGTGCAACGGTAAAGCGTTTTTATAAGGAAGCTGATCATATAAGACTTCAGCCAGAAAATTCCTCTTTAGAACCAATTATTACAAAAGAATGCACCATCGTAGGTAAAGTTGTTGCTGTATTAAGAAAAGTCTACTAAGCCAGATACGCTTTAAGCTCATCTGGCTTAGTGCCATCCCGTAATAAATACCAGATGGAATCCTAAAATTACAATTCAAAAGTAAGGTTTATTGCTTTATTAATTTATGAATTTTGCTTAAACTCAACAAGCTTTGCAGCAGCTTGTTTGTTAGCCCTCACCACAAGATGCGTTCCTTCAGCTTCGTACGTTTCGCTTAAAATGGTGCATCGTTGGTGTATAAAAGAAACCACTTCTCCCCTATCAAAAGGTACAAGCAGTTCAAGCAGTTCATCCTGAGCTGATGAAACTACACTAATTCGGTGTATTAATTCGTCGAGTCCTTCTTTAGTTTTAGTGGAGGTAAAAACTGCATGAGGAAAACGAATTGAAAGAGCTTCCAGTTGAGCTTCCCCTAGCAAATCACGTTTATTCATTACTTCGATACGACCAATCTCATGAGCTCCAATCTGCTCAAGAACCATATTAACCGTATCGATTTGCCGAGAATGCTGTGGATCTGATGCATCAACAACATGAAGGATTAAATCAGCTCCATTAATTTCATCAAGAGTCGATTTAAAGGCTTCAACTAAAGTCGTGGGTAATTTTTGAATAAACCCAACGGTATCAGTGAGGGTTATTTCTTTCCCTTCAGGAAGAACAAGTTGACGCGTAGTTGAATCAAGCGTTGCGAAAAGCTTGTCGTAGCTTAAAACCTCTGAACCAGTAATCGCGTTTAATAAACTTGATTTTCCCGCATTGGTATAGCCGGCAAGCGCTACCTTAAAAACGCCTGATTCTTTTCTTCGCTTTCTTTGCAGGTCGCGTTTTTTCGCAAGATTAGAAAGTTCTCGCTTGATTGAGGTAATACGGTTTCTAATTAATCGTCGGTCAACTTCCAGCTGGCTCTCACCTTCGCCAAAACGAGATCCAACGCCGCCACCCATACGATTGGAAGCAAGATGAGCCCACATGCCTCTTAAACGTGGATAGAGATACTGGTTTTGCGCTAAACGAACCTGTAGGCGACCTTCTTTACTTGACGCGTGAAGAGCAAAGATGTCAAGAATGAGTGCCGTACGATCAATTACTTTAACATCTTTGCCTACCACTTTTTCCAAATTCGACTGCTGGGAAGGAGTAAGCTCATCGTCAAAGATAACGACATCAGCAGCATAGCTACGTGCTAGCTGTGCAATTTCTTCTGCTTTTCCGCTTCCAACAAAAGTACGAGGATTAGGTGATTCGAGTCGTTGCGTTGTTTTTGCGACCACATCAGCACCAGCTGTCCACGCAAGACGCTCTAATTCAGCCAATGAAGATTCTAAAGTCCATTCTTGATTAGGTCTTTCAACTCCTACCAAAACAGCACGTTCTCGAGGTTTTTCGATTACGGTTGAAGGGCCATGTTGTTTTACTTCATCAAAAATGTACTCTGGCATATATCCTCTGCTTATAGTTCTACCGTTCCTGCAAAAGAGCAAATTGCAGGACCAGCCATATATACATGATTATTGCTATTCCAAGTGATATCTAATATACCACCCCGTAAATGTACTTTGTTGTGTCTATTTGAACGTTTTGTGAGAGCTGCTGCAACCAGGGAGGCACATGCTCCGGTACCGCAAGCAAGAGTTTCGCCACAACCACGCTCAAAGACGCGCATGTGAAGCCCATCGTCTTGCACTACAATAAATTCGATATTGCATTTGGCAGGAAAAGCGGGATGAGATTCAAAAAAAGCGCCTATTTCATCAACTTTCAAAGAACTTAATTGCTTTGTTCCTTCCGTAAAGCAATCTTGAGATAGAGCATTAAGATCATCCAGAAAACAAACTGCATGAGGATTACCCATTGAGACACAGGTAAAAGCAAATTCACCCCATGGCGATGAAATCATCTGCTCTCGAACAAATGAAAGCCCTGTTTCTTGATCAATAACCTCCGATAAAGTAGTAGGTATACGTGATGCTTCAAGGATGGGTTGATCCATATCAACTATTACGTTTAAAAAATCTCCTGAATCATTTCGGTTGATTTGTAAGGTTAAAGGTCCACGTAGAGTGTCAGCGGTAAAACTTGAGAGATCCTTTGGTAAATATCCCCTATCAAACAAGAAGCGAGCAAAGCATCGAATACCATTGCCGCACATTTCAGCAAGGGTTCCATCAGAATTAATGTAATGCATATAGGCGATGCATTCAGGTCGTTTTGAAGGACGAACAAGAATTACTCCGTCTGCACCAATACCAAAATGTCTATCGCAAAGATGTTTTACTTGATCGGCGGTAAGATCGAGAATCTCTTTCATATCATCGATCATTACAAAATCATTGCCAAGACCATGGTACTTATAAAAAGAGATATTCATATTTCTATCCTCACTGTCTCATGTGATGCTCATTGCATTTACTACAGTGTAGAGGTCGCAGGAAAAGAATCGACTATACGATCAACAATTTGACCAATTGTTAATGTATCTGCATCAAGCATAATGAGTCGAGAATCTCTTCTAAGCCACGTTCTTTGTCGTTTTGCGTAACGCCTTGTAGCAGTCTTAATTTGATTGATAGCCTCTTCAAGGGAACACTTTCCATCCAAGTAGGAAACAATTTCCTTGTATCCAATAGCCTGTGGCGCCGTGAGAGCAGAACGAAATCCATTCGAAAGAAGTTGGGAAACTTCATCTACGAGTCCCCGCTCTATCATTGAATCCACTCGATTATTTATTCTTTGCGCTAAAAGCAAAGGATCACGTTTAAGGCCAAACCTAATAGAAGGAACTACTTCAGGTAGCGTTCGAATATTTTTTACTTGTTCTGCATACGAGATGCCCTGATCATACATTTCGAGAGCACGAATAACTCGACGAACATTATTTGCATGAATTAGATTTGCGCTAGAAGGATCAAGTTCGTAGAGAACATTCCAGACTGCTTGGTTTCCTTGCTCTTGAGCAAGAAGTTCGTATTTTTCTCTTACGGGATTGTGAATTTGCTCTCCTTTTGGAAAACGCATATCCTCAAGTGCTGCTTGCACATACAATCCCGTTCCTCCACAGAGAATTGCCACGTTGTTTCGATTTCTAATATCTTCAAACGCTTTCCGAGAAAGCTGTTGAAACAACTGCGCTGAAAAAGGCTCTCCGGGATCTAGAATATCAATTAGATGATGTGGAACAATTCTTTCAGCGGGTGAAAGTTTAGCGGTGCCAATATTCATATACCGATATATTTGCATAGAATCTGCTGAGACTACTTCCCCCTTGAGTTTGAGGGCAACTTTTTGCGCAACTTCAGATTTACCTGAAGCAGTAGGTCCCAGGATAGCTATTATCGGGTCAGAGTGAGCCACTACAAAACCTTACCGCGTAAATACCAAGCACGAGCTTGCTCAATTTGTACTGGAACAATAGTTCCCTTTAGTTCTTCTAGGGAAGTTCCATTGGGAATTGGAGCATGAACCGTTTGATTTTTTTCACTTCTTCCCGTAAGGATATGCTCGTTGCGCTTTGAAGCACCTTCAACCAATACGCGCATTACTGCATGCGCATCGCTTTGATTTGCCTCAAAAGCACAGTCCTGTACTAATTGAACAAGACGTTCGAAACGCTCTTGAATTACTTCATGAGGAGTATTGTCTTCCATCCGTGCAGCTGGAGTACCCTCACGTTTTGAATATAAGAACGTGAATACTTGATGATAGCCAACCTGCTTTATCAGATCATAAGTAAGCTCAAAATCATCTTCGGTTTCGCCAGGAAAACCAACAATGACATCGGTTGATAAAGCAATATCAGGACGCGCTGAACGAAGCTTATCAATTATTTCTAGATAATGCTCTCTGGTATAACGCCTATTCATTGCCTTTAAAATTGCATTGGAACCTGATTGAACAGGAAGATGGAGCGCAGGCATAAGATTCTCGAGCTCACCAAAGGCTTTAATCACTTCATCATTGAGATCCTTTGGATGAGACGTGGCGAATCGCAGTCTTTCTATGCCTGTATCAGCAATTGAATACAGTAATTTGGCAAATTCCGGTTTTCCGTAAAGGTCTCGTCCGTATGAATTTACATTTTGTCCTAGGAGGGTGATTTCTTTAACACCCTCATCTATTAGCTTTCTAGCATCTTTAAGAATGTCTTCAAGAGGGCGAGACTTTTCCCGTCCCCTTACGTAGGGAACAATGCAATACGTGCAAAAGTTATTGCAACCAATTGAAATTGGCAGCCAAGCAGACCATCTTGATTCTCGTTGAGAAGGAAGGTCGGTGGGAAACGTAGAAGCTTCACTCAATACTTCAACATGATGCCCGCCATTTAAAATTGCTTCATTTATTAGTTTTGGCATACTTGCCAAATTAAAAGTGCCGAAAACCACATCGACATGAGGCAATTGAGTTGTTAGTTTTTCACCATCACGTTGTCCAATGCAACCTCCAATTACAACAACTCGCTTTGAAAGGGGTGAATCTTCTCTCAAAGGAATATTCTTTAGGGAAGAAACCTGACCAAATAAACGAACATCAGCCGCCTCGCGCACGCAGCAGGTTACATAAATAATAATGTCAGATTCTTCAATAGATGAAACCTGTTGTGAACCAAGCGCGCTAAGCATTCCCACGATTCGTTCTGAGTCATGCTTATTCATTTGACATCCAAAAGTAACCACTGTAAAAGTAGTTCCCGAAAGAGCACTAAATAGCGTGTGATCCCAATCAGGGATATCGGTAAGGGGCGAATTACCAAGTGAAATATCGTTAGAATTTTGCGTAATCAAAAGTTCAACTCTTTCTTACAGGAGGTTATTACATAACAACGAGAAATAGTACCTAAAACCTAAAGTACGTCTAGGGAAGTTTACGAATAGTGAGGAAATTGCAATAAGAGAGTCGTTTTAAATTATCTATTATTGGGGACTAATGGCGGTACGTGGCTCTACTGAAAAACGTATAGCAGTTCGATATTCCCCATCAATAACAATATCCGCAAACGAAGGCACACAAACAATCTCAATCCCCACAGGAGATAAAAATCCTCGAGAAATCGCAATTGCTTTTACTGCTTGATTTACTGCCCCTGCACCAACCGATTGGATTTCTACATGAGAGCCATCTTTGATCATGCCCGCAATAGCTCCTGCAACAGAAGCCGGAGAAGATTTTGAAGAAACTTTTAGACAGCCAATAGGAGGATTATTCTGAGATATTGAGTTTGTTTCACTACTCATGGACATATTCTTTCAGGGTACAGAAATTATGCATTTTACTAATTCGTTTTATAGTTTTGACTGAATCATTTTACTCACAAGATGAAATACAAGCAAATTGAACGTTAATAATCGTCGGTAAATTCACGAGCAATTAAGGGTATCGAAATCACCAATGAATTATTTCTGCACGTAATAGTTGGTTTTACGTTAGACTCAAGGTAATAAGCATCTGCTAGCTCTTTGTAGGAAGAAAGAATCGGCTTCTCGAGTCTTTGCAAGTCTTTGCTCTTTATTGAAATCCCATGAGATGTTAGAGAGATAGGACCCTGCTTAAACCTACGTTCATCCTGAGTGTCACTTTTCCTCTTTGATGAAGTTGTATGTGCTTGTTCCTTTTTGGTATTGCTTAAAAATTCTAGATGAAGGGGAACTGGCTTGATTTCGTTGTTGAGTACTCGATGAGCACTTCTTGTCGAAAGAGGAAGACCTAATGAATTTGCAAGATCCGCAAGTGCTTGCGCATCTGCTACGTAAGCAAAGCGTTCAATATAAGGGGTACTTTCATCATATGAAGAAAAAACTTGCGAAAGAGATGATGCAGCAGATGTTGCTAGTTGGTAGAGAGTTGCCACGATTGAGGCGCTGCTTCCTAAATAAACTGAAATGCGACTACGCTCTTCAATAGCAAATTCCATTACCGTTCTTACGATATTGTGAGGACCACGAAGAACTGGCTTTCCTTCATCGTTTTTTGAAATCGAGGGGAAAGTTGACTGATCGCGCTTTTCTGGTAATCGAGAAAGATCCGATTGTATATGAAATACAGAACCCAAACCTGGTTGTGAGGCAAGAATAGTAGCCTTTTCAACATTCTGATTTATCGAATATAGTGCCATACCTCGACCATGAACTCCCCACCTATCCGAATGAAATGAGTCAAGCTTAGAGGTAACAAACGGTTCGAACACTGTTTGGTGCATTGACGAAGGAATTCCATCACCGTTATCAAGTATGGTAGCAAATCGCTTCGAACCTTCAGTCCAGGTAGCTAAAAAGATCGCACGAGCATGAGCATCTCGCGAATTTCGTAGCAACTCAAGAATTACGTCTTCAAAAGAACGAATGTCTTGTAGTGCTTGTCGTCTCTGAGCTTCTGCAGCGCGAAGTCTTACGAATCCATTGCCGAGATCATCTTCAACGCGGAAATACTGATCTCCGGAGACTGAATGAATAAACTGTTCAAGAGATGAGTCCATGGCAAGTCCTAAAGTAATTCAAAAATGGCCTTATGCGTTTACATAAGGCCAAATCTCATTAGAAGAAAATACTATTGAAAGAATCAAAATAATTATTTAGCGTAATCAACTGACCTGGTTTCACGGATTACGACAACCTTTACTTGGCCAGGATACTTAGTCTCATTCTGGATTTGTTGAGCAATATCATGTGCCAGAACAGTTGCATGTGCTTCATCAACTTCTTCAGGCGTAACAATTACGCGAACTTCGCGTCCAGCTTGGATTGCATGAGTGCGTTCAACACCAGGATAAGAATTGGCAATTTCTTCAAGTTTTTCAAGTCGTTTAATGTAAGACTCAATGTTCTCTTTACGTGCACCCGGACGTGCGGCTGATACGGCGTCAGCAGCCTGAACTAATACGTCAACGACCGAATTGGGCTCAACATCGTTGTGATGAGCCTCAATTGCATGCACAATAAGCGGTTCTTCACCATAGCGACGTGCAAGATCTGCACCAATTACCGCATGTGATCCCTCAATTTCATGATCAACCGCTTTGCCAATGTCATGCAGAAGACCAGCACGTTTAGCCGGAACAGGATCTAAGCCAAGCTCTGAAGCCATCATTGCACAAAGATACGCAACTTCCAAAGAATGGTTTAAGACATTTTGGCCATAAGAAGTACGGTAACGTAAGCGACCAAGAATTTTTTCTAGTTCAGGATGAAGGTCATGAATACCTGTATCAAAAGTAGCCTGTGCAGCAGCATCCTTGATTTGCTGATTTACATACTTTTCAGCTTTATGAAACATTTCCTCAATGCGGGCAGGATGAATACGTCCGTCACTGATTAGATTCTGCATAGTAACACTCGCAATCTCACGACGAACGGGATCATGCGATGAAACAGTTACACACTCAGGAGTGTCATCAATAATAAGGTTGGTGCCGGTAATCTGCTCAAAGGAACGAATGTTTCGTCCTTCCCTACCAATAATGCGACCCTTCAAGTCGTCAGAAGGAATATGAATGGTAGAAACCGTAATTTGTGAAGTGTAGTCAGCAGCAAGACGCTGAATAGCTACGCTGAGAATCTCGCGAGCTTTTTTATCAGCTTCGGCTTTTGTGCGAGTTTCCGCATCGCGAATTATTGCGGCAGATTCATGAACGACATCTTCTTTTAAGCCTTCAAGAAGTTCCGTTTTAGCTTCTTCGGAAGTAAGACCGGCAACCTCTTCAAGACGCTGAGAAACTTCACGTTCAGCACGTTCTACCTCTTTTACACGACGATCAACTTGTCCTTGGAGTGACGATATTTGATGCTCTCTGTGGTCAAGCGATTCGATGCGTTTATCTAAACTTTGCTCACGCTGATTGATGCGATTTTCCGCACTGCGAACCTCGCGCATACGCTCATTGCTTTCGCGCTCGGCATCCTGCTTCATTTTTAATGCTTCATCTTTTGCTTCAACAAGAGCTTCGCGTTTTAAGCTTTCGGCTTCACGCTTTGCCTCCGCTAAGGTAGTTTCGGCTTCATGGGCTGCATCAGCATTTCGCTGCTGCAGCATTTTCTGCATAAGAAAATAACCGATCAAAAAACCTATTACGATGGCTACAACTGCAGCCACAATAACTTCAACCATTGAACTCCCTTTCGTTCAAACAGCGATTCAGTACGAGAGCCAAGGACACTAAAAATGCCCTGGTACACCGGGGCAAGAGCACACGCCAAAAATGAAGCGACACTATTCACTTGTAGAAAAATATATTAAGTACCGTTTCTGGTACGTAAGCTCAAGCATATTGATCATAGCCAAAATTTATAGTTTTGACTAGATAATTTGGAAAGGTGTCTTTCGCGAACAGAAAGAAAAACAAGAGAACTAAACAATTGAACCACTACTCTTGAGTTTTGTACCATTCACGGGCAGCCTCACTTGCTAAAGATGAGCTATAGCCTGAGCGCACCAATTTAGCATACGCAGCCTGTAGCTTATTCTTTGATTTAGGTGGTTTTTTGCAAAGAAGAGCAATAGCAGAATCTTTCTGACTTGGAAAAAGCGACAGATACGCATCAGGAAAATTTGGTAGCTGTACTTCAGGATTGATACCATGACGTTTTAACTCAGAAACTATTCCCGCAAGCCCTTTTCTTGCTCTCAGACGAGACCGAATAAGAACATCAGCAAATCGAACATCGTCAAGATAACCACAGCGTAAAGCTCGTTGAACAGCACTGTGAATACACTCGGAAGAATACGAATCTTTTTCAAGACGCATAGTTACTTCCGCCACTGATCTATCACGAACTTTAACTAAACGCTCAATTTTTTTAAACGCTTCATTCTCGCATTTAGGCTCATTTGACGAAGACATAAAATCTGAGTGCTCTGATATTTTGTCAACTCTAGAATTCTGAGAGTCCTTATACCATTTTTCTAGAGTTTCTTTAGTTATATAAACCATCGGCAAGACCACACAGCGAATTACTACTATTCTCAGGTATAAGCTTGTTACTCAGCAGAAGAGATAACTTCTTCTCCGACTGCAGGTAAATCAAATTCGGCACGAATTTTATTTTCTATCTCATCGCGAACATCAGGATTTTCTTTTAATGTCCGTTTTGCTGCTTCTCTTCCTTGCCCGAGGCGCTCTTCACCATAGTTAAACCAAGAACCACTCTTTTTGACAATTCCCGCTTCTACCCCCATGTCGAGTATGCATCCCTCTTTAGAGATACCTTCGCCATACATAATGTCAAATTCCGCCTGACGGAAGGGAGGTGCCACTTTATTCTTAACCACTTTAGCGCGAACTCGGTTACCAACAAATTCGCCATCTTTCTTTACTGAATCAAATCTGCGCACATCAATTCTGACGCTTGAATAAAACTTCAACGCACGTCCGCCTGTTGTTGTTTCCGGATTGCCAAACATAACACCAATTTTTTCACGAAGCTGATTAATAAAGATGCAAGTGGTGTTAGAACGTGAGAGAGAACCAGCAAGCTTACGAAGCGCCTGACTCATAAGACGAGCTTGAAGACCGACGGTAGTATCACCGATTTCCCCTTCTATTTCGGCTCGAGGAACCAGTGCTGCAACCGAATCGATTACCACACAATCAATTGCGCCCGAACGAACAAGCATGTCGCATATTTCTAAGGCCTGCTCACCCGTATCTGGTTGGGAGATAAGCATCTCATCAACATCTACCCCTAATTTTGCAGCATAGACAGGATCAAGGGCGTGTTCTGCGTCGATGAAAGCTACAACCCCTCCTGCAGCTTGAGCTTCAGCAATAATATGAAGTGCAATAGTAGTTTTACCGCTTGACTCAGGGCCATAGATTTCAACAATTCTGCCTCGAGGAACACCCCCGATACCTAATGCGACATCAAGAGGAAGAGCGCCAGTGGGGATAACTCCTACCTGCAAATTGGTAGACTCCCCTAATTTCATAATTGACCCTTTACCAAATTTTTGTTCAATTTGATCAGTGGTGATTTTTAAGGCCTTTTCTTTGTCCTGGCTCATTTGTTCCTCCGTAAAGGTTTTCTACGTTTGACGATAATGAGCATACACGAACAGGTGTTCGTATGCAAGTGCTCTTATTGATTAAAGATTCTATAGTTATATAGTAGTTGCTGAATCTAGCTTCAATCTCATATAAAACAACTACGAATCACACATCAGGTTAAAACAGCAAGTTAATAAAAGAGAACTATAGATAAAGTATTTATCTATAACCAACATTATGAAGAATCTGCTGCTTAATATCACGAAAGTGCTTCAGTATCATCTAACCAATCTGATTCATCTGGAAAATCACATCCGCCTTTAAGCGCAACTTGGTAGAGCTCAAGAGCAAATAGCACTGTTTGGCTTCTTACTTCTCCTCTATTTCCTCTAAAATGCCGCACAAAAGTCTTTGTGTAAGAATCAGTTGATAAACCAAACCAAACAGTGCCAACTGGTTTGCCAGGGACCGCACCACCCGGTCCTGCAATGCCGGTAACAGATACCGCAATATCGCTTTGACAGGTTTTACGGGAACCATCAGCCATCTGAGCCGCTACTTCACTGCTTACGGCACCAACTTGCTCAATATCGCGCGCTGATACTCCCAAAACAATCTGTTTTACGTTATTTGAATAGCTTATTACACCACCTTCAAAGGCTGATGAACTACCCGAAATCGCCGTTAAAGTCCCGCCAATCAAACCCCCCGTACAACTCTCGGCAGTAGAGAGAGTTTTGTTTTTATCTATTGCAAGCTTAATAACCTGTGAAGCTTCTTCTTGGATACGGTCCTTAAGCACAATCTCGCTTGCCTGCCATGGAAGCGGTTGTGCATTTTTAATTCCCTCATGTGAAAAATTCGAAAACGAGTCTTCGGGATTAAATTTAAAAATAGGGGCACATTTAACAAAGTAATCGCACATTGATACTACGGTAAGGATCAAAGCAATAATCATGAAAACCCACGATATTACATACATGATACCTTCCATGGAACTATGAAGACCTAAAAGAAGTGGTGATCCCTTAATAATAAAGAGAAGGATCGCAATGATTTGAAATACCGTTTTAGCTTTTCCGTACCAACTTGCTGCAATAACAATCCCATGAGTTGCAACAAGCATTCGCAAACCTGAAACAATAAACTCACGACCAAGAATAACCAAAGCAACCCATGATGGCAGAAGTTGTAGCTCCACAAGAGCAAGAAGAGCAGCTGCGACTAATATTTTGTCTGCAAGTGGATCGATAAATTTGCCAAAATTAGTTACTTCTCCCCTACTTCTTGCCAGATAACCATCCACCGCATCGGTACAAGATAAGAGAGCAAAAATAAAAGCAGCAATCCAGGGTTTCCATAATTCTGCATCAGGCCATGAAGGAAAATATTCAGGCCACGGAGAGATAAAGGCAACCACGAAAACGGGGACAAGCAGGATTCGTACCATGGTTACCACATTAGCAGGAGTTAATAAAGCCTGTTCTGAATTAGAAGGATTAGACACGAGATGCCTCCATCTCGTATAACAGAGTATCTTCGATTATGCAGGGAATGATCGAACCAATTTCACCTTGATCGATATAAGTAACCCCATCAACTTCGGGAGCTTGCGATGGGCATCTTCCAAATAGCTGTCCATCTTCCTCAGTTCCAAGCACTAGTATTTTCTCATGCTTACCAATACGTTGTGCTATTTTTTGCGATGAAACAGCATCGGCGATATCACGGATTGTCTGAAGTCGATCCTGTTTAGTTTTCTCATCGATTTGATCGGGCAAAGTTGCCGCAACGGTTCCTTCCTCAGGAGAGAAGGCAAAAACTCCAACATAATCAAATTCGGCATTTTCAACAAAATCACAAAGGGCATCAAATTGCGCATCGGTTTCAGCAGGATATCCCACTATCAAGGTAGTACGCAAAGTGATATCAGGTATTCGAGAGCGCAGCCGAGAGATCATGTCCATAAACTCGTCGTATGATCCACTTCGATTCATAGTCTTTAAAATTGTTGGATCGCAATGCTGAAGAGGGATATCAAGGTAATTACAGATATTTTTATAAGTTGCCATAACCCTCATCAGCTCATCAGTTATTCCTGCAGGCTGTAAATATAAAACGCGGAACCAGGTATTGCTGAACTCAGTCGCAAGTCGTTCAAGTAAGCTCGCAAGTGTTTCACGAGGACTCAGATCAAGACCCCAAATTCCAGAATCTTGGGCAATAAGAACAATCTCCTTAGCGCCCCCTTGAATTTTAGTAATAACGTCATTGCGTATACTTTCAAAACTAAAGCTATGATAGGGACCACGTATAAGAGGAATGGTGCAAAACGCGCATCGACGACTACAGCCATCAGAAATTTTTACATATTCACTGGGAGCATATTCGAATTCAACGATACGCGATTTTCTTTCAGCGTCCGGAAATAAGGAAAACAACACTTCAACAAGGGAATCTTCCTCGTTACAAGGAACAAAAGCGCTTACCTCGCTTAACTCGCTTTCAAGTTCTTTACCAAAGCGCGAAGGAAGACAACCTGCAACAATTAATTTCGTCTTACCAGTCGAAATTGACTCAAGTGCTGCGGCATCAAGAATAGTATCAATACTTTCTTCAATAGCAGGTTGAATAAAGGCACAAGTATTTATAACGAGTGCATCGTATGATGACTCGATATCGACAATCTCGAAACCAGCGCACACAAGATCTTCCTGCATTTGCGCAGAATCAACCTCGTTTTTTGCGCATCCTAATGTAAGGAATGCAATTTGCTTTGGCATGCCAGCCACAAACTTTCTATCGGTAGTTTACAAATTGAAGCGGTTGACCGTAATCCTGGTCCTTTAAAAAGGCAATAACTTCCTGCAGGGTATCAATTTTCGGTCCCGAAACACGAAGCTTATCACCTTCGATAGTGACCTTTACCTTTAATTTTGTGGCCTTAATGTCTTTATTAATTTTCCCAGCGGTTTCCTTGTCGATGCCTTCAATAATTTTGGCAGTTTGTCGCACGGTTGCACCACTGGCTGCCTCAATCTTCCCCCAATTCAAAGCGTTTAGTTCGATACCACGCTTAATCAACTTAGAAGTTAAGACATCCATTACTTGCTTACAAACAAAATCGCTAGGGGCAGAAATTGTTATAGTTTTGCCACTTTTATCAAGTGAAATATCGGCACCTGAACCTTTTAAGTCGTAACGCTGAGAAATTTCTTTCTTCGCCTGTCCATAAGCGTTATCCACTTCTTGCATATCAATTTGTGAAACAACATCAAAGCTAGAGTCTTTAGCCATTGAATATCCTTTCAGTGTTCGTCAGATTACTTATCTCATATTACCTAATTACTTCTGCCCGATAAAACATAAGGAAGAAGTTTCTACTCCTGAGAACTTGAAGTACTGCTACCACTACGCGCGTTACTTGAGGACTGCGAAGAGCTACTAGTCGAACCAGAAGAGGTATTAGAACTATTCGAAGAAGATTGCTGAGCGGTGTCTCGCGTAGCATTAGGATGATTCTCGTACCACTCATTTAAAATTTCTTCAAACGTAAAGGTGGTATTAACAATACCTGAATCATTCGTTTCGAGAGTCACTGCTTCATCGTTAATATAAAGGGTAACCCCACTCGTTTCAGTGGAAACAAATCTGATAGTTCCCGACGAAGTGTAAGATTGTTGTGCAGGACCATCAACCGTAGAAGATTCTTGCACTTCATCATCAACATACACTTCAATATACGACTCAGATCCTTCAGCAACTTCATAGCGTAAAGTAAATTCTGTAGGAGCTGTTTCAGTAACAGGTTGTTCTTGTGTTTCTTCAGTATTGGTCGACTGTTGCGCGGTAACGTCAACGCCCGTTACCGGAATATTAGTCTGAGGCTCAGAGCGATGAGTTAAAAAGAGCGCAACTATAAGCACAATTACTAAAACAGCCGCAACAACTACCCCAATTATGATATTGCGATTTCTATTAGGGTTAGGAATATTCTTTGGTGCAGAATATAAATTGGTGTAGCGACCATCGGTCATAGCCGATCGACGAGCTCGATGGGCAACTGGAGCGTTGTTACGCGGAGCATAAGGTGGCTCGTCGGCATTTTGAGAGTACATGCGCCTTCCAAATCCATTTGAGCTCCCATCATAAGCATTGCTTTGAGCAGCTCTTTGAGTTGTTCGTGTTTGATCCGAATTATAAGACGAACGAAAATTGCGGCTAGAACGGTCTACTTGATTAAATCTGCCTGTTGTACCCCGTTGAGTAGAGCCGGAATGTTGATAGGGTTCATTATGCATCTGAATGGTATTTCCCACAGAACGATGAGCCTTTTCAACTTGATGTGCATACTCTTGATCAAGATACATACGAGAAATATCTTGCGGATTCAGTCCCACAAGACGAGCATAAGCAATAATCATGTTTCTCGCATAACCTCGAGAAGGCATACGAGCAAAGTCGCTGTTTTCAATAGCGACTAAAATATCTTGCCTGATACGTAGCTCACGGGAAACGACAGCAAGATCGAGTCCTCTGGCTAAACGTGCCTCTTTAAGCACGTTACCGAAGCTGATTTGATGCATCGAAAACCCCCGAATTACTGTGAATCATGCTCTTCAAATGCCTTGAGTGTTTCTAACTCTAAGGCATCAACTAAAACTTCACGTGGTTTAGATCCATTTTGTGGACCAACAATACCTTTCGCTTCCAACAAGTCCATAATACGACCTGCACGTGAATACCCTACGCTCAATCTTCGTTGTAAATTTGAAGTAGACCCTACCCCAGTAGAAACGACGATATCTGCCGCCTCCCAAACCAGTGGATCGTCAGAGCCATGAGCGGTTCCACCCGATCCGTCGGGAGAAGAATCTCCAAGCGTAATCAAGTTTGTTTTCAGAATATCATTATGGTAATCGGGCTCACCTTGTGACTTCAATTTCTCCACGACAGCAGCAATTTCATCTTCTGAGACAAAACAACCTTGAATACGCTGAGGCTTGGCAAGTTCAGGTTTTGAAAGAAGCAAATCACCTAATCCAATAAGGTTTTCAGCTCCAGGTGTATCCAAAATAACGCGAGAATCGATACCAGAAGCAACATTAAAAGCTATTCTGTTGGTGATGTTTGCCTTGATGAGACCCGTTACAACATTGGTCGAAGGTCTTTGAGTTGCAACAATCAAATGAATACCAGCTGCACGAGCGAGTTGAGCAAGACGAGAAATAGAAAACTCTACTTCTTTTCCGACATTCATCATCAAATCGGCCAACTCATCAATAATTATGACGATGTAGGGCATTTCCTTTGCCGGTTCATCGTTTAGCTCAAGCCCCTGTTGGACTTTAGCATTGTATTGACCAATATTGCGAGCACCAATACCCGAAAACACCTTAAGACGTCGTTCCATCTCTGCGACAGCCCACGAAAGTGCACTTGCTGCTTCTTTAGATTCAGTCACTACTGGAACATAAAGGTGAGGAATTCCGTTGTAGGGAGTAAATTCAACTCGTTTAGGGTCAATCATAATCATGCGAACTTCTGCAGGGGTGGCTCGCATCAAAATAGACATAATCATGCCATTGATTGAGACTGATTTACCAGATCCTGTTGTACCACCAATCAGAAGATGGGGCATAGTTGCAAGATCGCTTACAATGCAATTTCCCTCAACATCTTTACCGATCGCAACCTGAAGTGGTCCTTTTGGTGCATGCTTTAAAACATCCCCCAGCAAAACCATTTCACGCTTTTTATTGGGCACTTCAATACCAACATAGTTTGTTCCAGGAATTGGTGCAAAAATTCGAACACCTGGTGCCGCAAGGGCAAGAGCGATATCGTCAGTTAGATTCGAAACCCTATTAACTCTCACGCCACTAGGAAGCTCAACTTTAAATAACGTAACCGTTGGTCCATGAACCCAACCAACCACGTTGGCAGGCACACCAAAATCGGCAAGAGTATCCTGAAGAAGCATACCAGTTGATCGAAGAGAGGCTTCGCTTTCTTTAGTTACCTCTTTGCCTTTAGTGGTGTTTAAAAGAGACATATCAGGCAACTCGAAGCCCTCAAGAGGATGTGGACTTGCGGTATCAGAAACCTTTTTACGAACAGGCTTCTCTTCTTTTTCAGCCTGAGCAACTTGCTCACCATGAACCGAATCCTGCTTAGAACGAAGCTTTCGGGTGATCGTTGCTGGTTTCAAGTCCTCTGGATCAATCTGAGTAAATTGAATAGTCGCAAGAGAATCTTGGTTAGATTGCGTAGGCTGTTTTTCCGAACCAGCATCAAAACGCTTTGATCGCATGCGCGTAGTCGAATGTTTACCATCCAATAATTGCGTAGGAGCTTCACTTCTTCCACCTTTTACAAGCACCTGCGTATGAGCGTTATGAGAATCTGCTATCTCATTATTTCCACGCACGTCATTTTCATTAGGGTGTGGTAAACGACGAATGCGGGCAAAGGATTGCTTTGGTGCTGAATCGCTATAAAGCGGCTCATCGCTTGGTTCGTATTTATCTTCGTAATGATTTTTGATGCGCTCGTAAAGAGACGACAGTGAAAAACCAATAATGATAAGAGCAATAACAATGAGTCCTACCATTAAGATTATTGATACGGTTGTCCCAAAAAGGCGCAAACCAGCCCAAGCAATACCCGCGCCAAGATACCCTCCATGGTTAACAAGATATATCTGCGCGAAAAGTACATTGGGATCTTGCTCTGCTCCTGGAGTAAAAAGTGAGACTATCGTTAAAAACGCAATAAATAGAAGGGCAAAGCCAACCGCAACACGGGCTGGAACCATTTCATTTTGAAAACGAATAAGGAAGGTAACACCCAAAATTATAAGAAGAACTGGCAAAACGTACATACCAATTCCAAGCGAAAACCGAAGCGCCATTGCAAGAGCACCAGTTACAACTCCATTTGAGGAAAACAAAACAGTTGCGAAAAGAGCAATTGCTAGAATAATCAAAGCGACAGACGCTATATCACGCTTAGCACGTTCGTCTAAAAGGGTTCTCGGTTGAACCTCTTGTTTTTGTTTATGGTAAGCCGGTTTTGCTTTATTTGACGACGATCCGCGAGCGCCTTTTGCGGAGCCCACGGATCGTGAAGATTGCTTTTTTTGCTGAGCTTGCCTTTGTGCCATAGCCTTCCCTTTAGTGCGTTTAAGGTTCGTTTAGGGTGTCGAATTTAGGATTTAATTACTAAGGATAGTAGTGCCAAAGCGATTAAATCTCAAGTAGATTAATAACCACAAGGGGACGTTGATTAGTTCTTTCCCATAAAATAGACAGAAGAGCACTTCGTGCAGATTTACGTATCGCTTTAGGCTCTTCCTGCTTTTGAAGTGCACGTTTAATGGCACTCGTTACTGAAGTGGTTACCGTGTCAACAAAGCGTGGTTCATCTCCTCCGGGGATACCATGCATTTCAATCGAAACAGGACACATTAAATCGTGCGTTTTTTTACTGATCGCACAAGCAATAACGGCTACACCTTGAGAACCTAAATTGGTACGTTCGTTCAAGATAAATTCTGAAGTGTCGCCTACACTTAAACCATCAACCAAAATAATGCCGCTTGAAACTCCCTTTCCACGCTTCAAGCCACGATAGGTCAATTCGAGAGATTCACCATTTTCGCAAATGAAAATATTATCTTTTTTCACCCCTGTTACTTCAGCAAGTCGCGCATGAGCACGTAAATGGGTTGCTTCACCATGCACCGGCATAAAATACTTAGGCTGCACAATCGATAAAACAAGCTTTAGCTCTTCTGCTGAAGCATGACCCGATACATGAACTCGTGCTCTAGACTTGTCAAATACATCAGCTCCGATTTTCGCAAGATCGTTTACTACCTTGGTTACTGCTTTTTCATTTCCAGGAACAGGAGTAGCTGAAATAATAACCGTATCCCCTTCTTCAATGGAAATTGTTTTATGGTTACCATTTGCAATACGAGCGAGAGCCGACAAAGGTTCTCCCTGCGATCCTGTACACATAACAACATACGAGTTAGAAGGACAACCCTTTAGATCGTATGCATCAATTAGATTCTTGTCGGCAATATTAAGATATCCAAGTCGACGCGCGATATCAGTATTCTGGACCATAGATCGACCAGTAACTGCAACTTTACGACCATTACGTACGGCAGCATCACAAATTTGTTGCATTCGATGAATATGCGAAGCAAACGAAGCAACAATAACACGCCCTGTAGCCTGCGAAATAATGGTATCGAGCGCTTTTCCTACTTCAGCTTCTGAAGGAGTAAAATTCGGATTTGAAGCGTTAGTAGAGTCTGACATCATCAGATCTACGCCAATTTTGCTAAAGCGAGCAAGCGCCCCAAAATCAGTATGAACGCCATCAATAGGGCTTTGGTCTAACTTAAAGTCACCGGTATGTAATACATTTCCCGCTGGTGATTGAAAAAACACTCCTACCGCATCTGGAATTGAGTGATTTACGGAGAAAAACTCTGCTGTAATTGAACCAAGCTTAATAGATTGGCCCGGTTTAATTTCACAAAGCTTTGCATTTTTAATTTTATGTTCAGCTAGTTTTCCCTCAATCAAACCCAGGGTGAGTTTTGTGGCATAGATGGGAACTTTGCGATCAAGATCCTTAAGCAGATAAGGCAAGGCTCCGGTATGGTCTTCATGTCCGTGCGTAATAATAATGCCTCGTAGTTTTTCAGCATTCTCCAACACATACGAATAATCAGGCAGAATTAAATCGATTCCAGGATGATTATCATCAGGGAACATTAAACCTGCATCATCAAGAACCATATCGTTACCGCACTCAAACGCAGTCATATTTTTTCCAATGGCATCCAAACCGCCTAAAGGAATTATGCGTAATTTTGCACGGGAATCACGACGCGCAGGACTTGCGCTTGCTTTTTTACCTCTTGAGGCACTTTGTGCACGAGAACGACGATTCTGAGCTTTCTTAGCTTTACGCGCATTATCTTGTTCATCATAATTTGAAAGCTTTGGTCTCGTGCGTTCAAGATGTACATGGCGAACCACTTCTTTAGTACGACGTGGTTTTGCCTGAGAAGAGTTCCCTGTTTGGGATTGTTCTGTCATATGCTTCCTTTTATCAGTGTCTTATATACGTCAAACACCCTTCGCACTCAAAGAATGCGAAGGGTTCAAGCCAAAACATATAGACGAACGAGCGGAATAAGACCTCTAAACGCTTAAACGTTACAGAATTCCAACTTCCTTCATTACCTGAGCCAAATGCGCAGACTGTTCTTCAGTTGCGTTTACCAAAGGCAGGCGTACACCACCAACAGGAAAACCTGCAAGATTAAGTGCTTCCTTAACCATAATTGGATTTGCAGTAACAAAAAGTTCGTCCATTAAAGGCAAGAATGCATCATGAGCTTTCTTTGCCTCTTCAAAATTTCCTGCTGCACATAAAGTAGTAATTTCTTTCATACGTGCAGGCGAAACATTGCCAGCAGTTGATATAACTCCCGCTGCACCTAACTTCATCATTTCGTAAGTAAGTGAGTCATCTCCGGAATAGACATCGAAACCGTCAGGAGCATCTTTAATAATCGCGGCAACTTGTTCTAAATTACCAGAAGCTTCCTTGATTGCAACAATGTTTTCTACATCGTTAGCCAAACGTAAGGTAGTTTCAGCTGTCATATTAATAACACAACGACCAGGAATATTATAGAGAATACAAGGTAAATCTACTGATTCAGCAATCGTTTTAAAATGTTGATACAGACCTTCTTGCGGAGGCTTATTGTAATAAGGAACCACCAGCATAAAAGCATCAACGCCCAGTTTTTGAACATCTTGGGCAAAATCAACGGTATCGGCAGTGCAGTTATCTCCTACATTAGCAATAATGGGTACTTCCCCGCCTACTTCTGCCACTACTGCTTCGAAAAGCTTCATTTTTTGAGGATAGAACACCGTGGGGCTTTCGCCAGTGGTGCCGTTGATAACAAGTGCATCACTTCCCCCCTCAACCAAACGACGAGCTAAGGCGCGTGCTTGTTTTAAATCTAATTCAAGATTTTCGTCAAATGGCGTTACCATTGCGGGAATCATGCGACCAAAGCGTGGTTCAGTTACCGTGTTCATGTTTTCTCCTTCACCTGAATTCGTAAACGATTGATATTATGGCACGTAATGAACTTCTATTCCATGAAGTTCTCTAATCCAACCACCAGACCGTCGCATTTTTTAACTGAACGGATTCCAAGTAAAACACCTGGCATATAAGAAGTGCGATCCCACGAATCGTGACGAATAGTGAGTGTTTGACCCATGGAGCCAAATACCACTTCCTGACTTGCAACATATCCCATAGACCGAATCGAGTGAACAGGAACACCTTCAATTAAAGCTCCACGCGCACCTTGTGCTCCCTCAATTTCGGTTTCTTTCCCTGGAGCCGCACTTTGAAAATCACGTGATTCAGAAATTAACTGTGCAGTTCGTACTGCAGTACCACTAGGAGCATCTTTTTTATTGCAATGGTGGAATTCTAAAACTTCGGCTTCAGGAAAATAAGGAGCTGCTGCTTTAGCAAATTCCATCATTAATACCGCACCAGTCGTAAAGTTTGGCGCATAAAACAGGCATGTTCCTTCCTTTGCAGTATCTGCAAGGCTCCGTAAAGTATCGTCGGATAAACCTGTCGTACCAACAACACAATCAATTCCCGCAGGAAGTGCAACAGAGAGAGTTTGTGCAACAACATCTGGTTGGGTGAAGTCAACTAATACCTCGAATGATTCGTGGCTAAGAGCTTCATCCAAAGATGGATATATCGGAAATTCTTTAGCAGGATTAGAAGGGTCAATGCCACAGATAAGTTCCATGTCTTCAGCTGCTTCTACAGCATCTACCACTGCAGAGCCCATACGTCCTCCACATCCGGCAACAGCAACTTTTATCATAAGTATTCCTTTCTCTGCTTTACTTCTTTTTTGAATTCAGTAAAAAAGGCACGTCTTCACTAGTACAAGAAGAAACCAATGCAATGCCTGGATCACCATGTAAGAAATCTTGCGCAAGCTCTTGAATTTGCTTGCTCGTCACAGCACGATAACCTCTTACTTGTTCTTCAGGGGTAACTTGATCCAAACCAAGTACTTCTCTCTTTCCTAAGCGAGCCATGTGAGAATTAGTTGTTTCAAGACCCAAAAGAAGTTGGCCACAAATAAAATCTATGGTCCGTTGCAATTCCTCGTCATCAACTGTTTGAGTTCTTATCCGCTCTAGCTCAGCTTCGATTAGAGTAAGGACTTCAGAGATATTTTCTTTGCGAGTTCCTGCATAAATGCACCACTGACCAGCGCCCTGATAACATGCTTGAGTTGCATAAACAGAATAAGCAAGACCACGTTTTTCGCGAATTTCTTGAAAAAGTCGAGAGGACATTGAACCACCTAAAAGAGTGGTCAATACCGAACCGACATAGCGTCTTTCATCCCCTACTCCATACCAAGGAAACCCATAAAGTAGATGCGCTTGTTCCGTTTCTCGCTGAGCACTATGAACTCCTGCAGAAAAAGCGGGGACACTAAGTTTTCGAGCAGTTTGGACACCTGACTTCAGGTGAGAAAAATAGTCGTTTACCAACTTAACAAGATTGTCATGATCTAAATTTCCCGCAGCAGCAACTACTAAATTTCCTGCATGATAAAACTCTTGATGAAAATTTACGCAATCATCATGCGTGTAAGTACCCACATGCTCCCTTGTTCCTAAAACAGGAAGCCCCAGAGGATGTTGCGGGAATGTTGAAGAATTATAGAGTTCGAAAACATAATCATCAGGTGTGTCTTCGCTGCGAGCAATTTCTTCAATCACAACTTCACGCTCAGTATCTATTGCCTCTTGAGTAAAAGTTGAATCAATAACCATTTCAGCGAGCATAGAAAGAGCATCTTCGAGTTTGTCATCAACAAAGCGCGCATAATAACAGGTATATTCCTTAGAGGTAAACGCATTAAACTCTGCACCCAACTTGTCAAAATGCATCGAGATATCAAGGGGTCCTTTTGTCGAAGTGCCCTTAAACATCATATGTTCCATAAAATGCGTTAATCCGGCTTGCTGAGAATTTTCATCTCGAGAACCCACTCGAAACCAAAGTCCTAAAGAAACTGAACGAACCGAAGGCATAGGATAGCTTATTACGGTAAGTCCATTGGAAAGAATAGTTTTAAAGTAAGACATAAAAACTACCTTCTAATAAAAAAGCGATCTTATTTTTCCTGATCAAGATAGAGCTTAAGAGCACGTGCGAGCTGATCCGGACAGCTTGTCGGCCTTGGACCACAGGTAATTCCCTGCAAAGTATCGATAACCTCTAGCGCTGGTCGACCCTCGATCAAAGCAGAAATTCCTTTGAGGTTTCCGTTGCATCCCCCCATAAAGGAAACGTTATAAACCTTGCCGTCAATAATATCAAACGATATTTTGCGTGAGCAGGTTCCCTGAGTCGTATACACAGCCATATCGAATCCTTTCTAAAACAAACCCTCTGCTCCCTTCCAGGAACAGAGGGTTTCTGTACACGAGAACTTAAAGGTAAGTATACGTTGTTATCGCGCTTTAGTTGTCGTTATGTCGGCGACGAGGTTTACGTCCATTGTTGCCATCGTGATGGTGGTTGTCATGACGCTTAGAACCACCCGCAACTTCAGGCTTATCAACACGATCTAAGTTGATCTTGCCATTGTCGCTTACTTCGATAACTTCAACCTTAACCGTATCACCAATGTTGAGTACATCTTCAACCTTGCCTACGCGACCATTCGCCATGCGGGAAATATGGAGAAGTCCATCTTTCCCAGGAGTTAAACGAACAAACGCACCAAAGTCTTTGATGCCCACTACTTCGCCTTCATAAATTTCTCCTACTTCTGGAACTTTCACAATACCAAGAATTGCATCTTTTGCAGCTTTACCAGAAGCAGCCTCAACAGAAGCAATGCGAACCGTACCATCTTCTTCGATTTCTATGGTTGCTCCCGTTTCATCCTGAAGGCCACGGATGACTTTACCACCAGAACCTATGACATCACGAATTTTGTCAACAGGAATATGAATAGTCTCGATATGTGGTGCATAGGGGCTAATTTCTTCACGAGGCGCCGCAATCGCTTCAAGCATGTTCTTCATGATGAATGCGCGACCCTCTTTAGCTTGTGCAAGCGCACGAGCTAAGATGTCTACAGAAAGACCTTTAGCTTTGTTGTCCATCTGCAGAGCAGTAATGCCATGTTCGGTTCCGCAGACCTTAAAGTCCATATCACCTAAGAAATCTTCAAGGCCCTGAATATCTGAAAGAATAACGATATCGTCGCCCTCTTTGATAAGACCCATTGCAATACCGGCAACAGGAGCTTTGATAGGCACACCAGCATCCATAAGTGCCAAGGTAGAGCCACAGGTAGAGGCCATCGAAGATGAACCGTTAGATTCAAGAATTTCAGATACAACACGAATCGCGTAAGGGAATTCTTCTTCATCAGGCAATACAGGAACCAAAGCGCGTTCCGCAAGAGCACCATGACCGATTTCACGACGCTTAGGTGCACCCATGCGTCCTACCTCACCGGTGCAGTAAGGAGGGAAGTTATACTGATGCATATAGCGCTTATGATCTTCGGGATCGATAGAGTCAAGGCGTTGCCATTCGCTTAACATGCCAAGCGTACAAACGGATAATGCTTGAGTTTGGCCACGCTGGAATAAGCCAGAACCATGAACACGGGGAAGATATCCTGCCTTGATATAAAGAGGACGAATTTCGGTGCTGCTACGCCCGTCAGCACGTTCCCCAGTTTCGATTACCATCTGACGCATTGCGTGCTTTTCAAGAGATTTCAATGCTGCGGCAATATCACTACCCCATGCAAGCAATTCTTCTTCAGTAAAGTCTGATTCCTTAATTGAAGCTTTGAGCTCTTCAACTTTACCGATACGTGCTTGTTTATCAGCATCTTTTAATGCCGCTGACATTTCATCAAAATGCTTATCAATGCGTTCTGCAATGGATGGATCAGCAACATGAATGGGCCATTCTTTAGGCTGTGGATTTACCTTCTCCAAGAAAGCCTTTTGTTTTTCACAGAAAGCAGCAATTGCTTCCTGACCAAAGGTCATTGCAGCAAGCATGTCTTCTTCTGAAATTTCTTCAGCGCCTGCTTCTACCATTGAAATGTAGTCAGCAGTACCCGCAATAGTCAATTCAAGATCTGAATTTTCCTGTTCTGCATAGGTTGGATTGACAATAAACTCGCGAGTTTCTTTGTCGCGGCCAATGCGAACACAGGCTGCAGGACCATCAAAAGGAGCACTTGCGCACATCAACGCAGCACTAGCACCCATTACGCTCATACAATCAGGCGGATTTTCACCATCAACCACAAAGGTGGTAGCAACAATATGAACCTCTTGCTTAAAACCATCAGCAAAACCAGGACGGATTGGACGGTCAATCATTCGAGCAGTAAGGGTAGCTTTGTCAGTTGGTTTAGCTTCACGCTTTAAATAACCGCCGGGGATACGACCCACCGCGTACATTTTTTCCATGAAATCGACCGTGAGAGGGAAAAAGTCATAATCTTTTTCCTGCTCAGAAATTACAGCCGTAACCAAAACGGTGGTATCACCTTGGGTTACTTTGACAGCGCCACTAGCCTGTTTGGCAAGTTCACCTGTTGAAAGCGTGTACTGCTTTCCATAAAGTTCGAATGATTCAGTAATTTGTTCCATAAATCTTACTTTCCTCTTCCCTTACGCCCTATTGCGCAAAGCCTCTTTGCGTTTTCCTTTCAAACGCGCGAGCAGTATATTTCCCTAATACACCGACCGCCTTATATGCAAAAGCCCGCATTGCGCGGGCTGTCTGCTTACTGAATATTGTCGCGAATACCAAGCTTTTTGATAAGTTCACGATACTCGAGAATGTCACGATTCTTGATGTAAACCAAAAGACGACGACGCTTACCTACAAGCATAAGCAAACCACGACGAGTGTGGTGATCCTTTGGATGAGCCTTGAGGTGTTCGGTAAGGTTGCGGATACGCTCAGAGAGAATTGCAACCTGTACTTCAGCGCTACCTGAATCCTGTGCATTCTTGCCAAATTCGGCAATGAGTTCAGCTACACGTTCTTTGGAAATGCTATCTTTGTTAGCCATGTTCCACCTTTCTTTGTTTACGTCGTTTATTGCTGAGCTGATAAGCGGTGGTGCATAAAAGCTAAGCAATAAGTTTCTCAACTGCATTTTGCAGCCGATTTAGTATAGGGCTTTTTAAGTTACCTCACAAGAAGAAGTTTGTAATCCATACGAAAAAATATAAGTTAAAGATTTGAGTGAATAGCCAAGATGGACTTTGATCCACTGTTGAAGAAATCGCAGTATGTCGTATTGAAGTGAATCTGAAATTGAAAAGGTTAGAATTTGCTCAAACGTTGAATACAACAACGTATAAATCCACTGAATTACCTCTCCTTTAACCCATTGCGTTTCAAAGTCATGAGAACAGACCGAACAGGTAATGCCTCCCTCCAAAAAAGAAAAGTTAACTAACTCACCAGGCTGCGTTATACCGCCTATAACCTTTTCCCCACAGCCAATGCATTGATCTATTTGTGGCTTAAATCCAAGAAAAGACATAGCTTTGATAAGATACGCACTCGTAATCATAAGAAGTGAGCTATCAGGAAAAGTTTGACGATCAAGAAATGAAAGCGCTTTTGTAGAAAGTGCAAAAAGTTGCGCGTTTTCTAAACTGTCGACGGTACCCTTTTCGAGTAATTCAGCAATAGGGCTCGCAGCTTCTGTCTTTTCAAGATTTTCGCGTAAGTGAGGATACCCTTCAACCAGCCGCGCTTCTTTGATGATATCAAGCGACTTTCCCTTTACAAATAAAACATCGCACACAGAAAAAAGCTCTAAACGTGAAGTAAAAGGTGATGTCGGCTTCCGAGCCCCTTTTGCAACAGCTCTAATCTGCGAACCATCCTGAGACAAAAGCGTACATATACAATCGGTCTCTCCCAATTTTGTACGTTTGATGACAAGCACGCGACTCTGATAGGTAGCAGAGGCCATAATCCTATGCGCCTTCTCCGTATCCAAATCGCCTAATCTGATTAAGATCACGACGCCAGTTTTTGCGAACCTTTACTTGCAAGTCAAGAAATACTTTTTTTCCAAGTAAAACTTCTAGGTCTTTTCGCGCTTGCATGCCAACTTCTTTAATTGCAGCACCACCTTTTCCAATAATGATGCCTTTTTGGCTATCGCGCTCTACATAAACCGAAGCATAAATTTTCTCTAGGTTTTTACGGCGGTTGTATTCCATATCTTCTACAACAACGCCAACTGCATGAGGAACCTCATCATGAGCAGTTAAAAGAATCTTCTCACGGATAAATTCCGCAATAATTACTTCAATAGGTTGGTCAGTTTCCATATCGGCAGGAAACCAAAGAGGACCAGCCGGCAAAAACTGTTCAACAAGTTCTATAAAAGTATCAATCTGTTCTCCAGTAACTGAAGAAAGGGCAACAACCCCATCCCACTGACCTGCCTCAACCGCACGTTGACGTTGTAATTCAAGTTCTTCTTGCGTGACCAAATCAATTTTAGAAAGAACCAATAGTTTCGGCATTGAACATTGCGCTAATTGAGAAATAACCCATTCATCCCCCGTACCAAAAGGAGCCGAGGCATCAAGAACAAAAGCCGCAACATCGATACCCTCTAAAGATTTTAAAGCAGTGGTATTGAGTTCTTCTCCAAGCGTATCGTGTGGCTTATGTACTCCTGGAGTATCAACGATAATAATTTGATGAGAATCAGTAGTATGCACTGCCCTAAAGCGATGGCGGGTAGTTTGCGCCGTGGGAGATGATATTGCAAGTTTTTTACCCATCAAAGCGTTTAACAAACTTGATTTACCAGCGCTTGGTCTACCAATCAAGGTAACAAAACCAGACTTGAAAACTTCTTTCGTCGCTTCTTGAGAAGAAATCGTGCTCACCCTATACCTTCCTAAAAAACAATTCCGAACATACCCATGATACGCGGAAAAAAGATAACAAAGCCAATGACAAAAGAGGCAATTGAGCATATAAAGACACCACCTGCTGCAGCATCTTTTGCGAGACGAGCAAGTTCATGAAATTCAGGACTCGCTAAATCAACAATCGCCTCGAGGGCGGTATTAAAACATTCTCCTCCCAAAACAAGCCCAAAGCAAAGAATCACTATGAGCCATTCAAAATGAGAAATCTGAAAGAAGAAGCCCAGTAAAATACAAAGGACCATTGCACTAAGCTCTATGCGGAAATTACGCTCTTTTGCACTATCGCAAATGCCGTGCCACGCACAGGAAAATGCCTTTGCGAGAGTAAAAGATCCTTTGTTTGGATTTTGTTCTTCAGAAGATTTCATTACCGCTGCTCATTCCAAGCGCTGAGAAGCTTCCGCTCTAAAGCTTCCATAATTTCAGCTTCATCATCTTCTATATGATCATAACCACAGAGGTGGAGCAAACCGTGAACGACTAATAAAGATATTTCTTCTTCAAACGTTGTTCCAAATTCGTGCGTCTGAGCAAGGGCAACCTCTGGAGCGATAATAACGTCTCCGAGTTCATACTCAAAACCAGACGAAACATCTTCATCTTCGAAGGGAATATTGTCACACTCAAAAGAAAGAACATCAGTGGGGCGATCAATTCCACGGTAGTCGCGATTTAATTCATGGATGCGATCGTTGGAAACAAAAGAAATGGTGACATCAGTAGTTTCAGGGCACTTCATCTGATCAAGTACAAAACAAGCTAGAGCTTCTATTTCAAGCCCTTCAAGCAAATCACTACCCTGCTCTACGAGAACATTTATCTGCATGACTAGCCTCTTTACTTTATCTAGTAAGAACACATCCTTAAATCTTACAGGAAGTTTCTTTTAGGAACTCTTAATCAGTGATTTCAAGACTTCCAAACACCTAAGTGATTTCATCATAATAAATAACTTAAAGACGTAAATTCATCTCATCAGCTCGAGCATAAGCAGCAACTATTTTTGCAACAAGCGAATGACGAACAACATCCACGTTTTTGAATTCACAGAAGGCAATATCTTCAAGTCCACCCAATACCTGTCGTACCGTCTTTAATCCTGAAATACCTTTAGGAAGGTCGGTCTGAGTGATATCTCCCGTTACTACCATCTTGGACCCAAGCCCCAAACGAGTAAGGAACATTTTCATCTGCTGAGGAGTGGTATTTTGCGCCTCATCCAAAATAATGAAAGCATCATTTAGTGTTCTGCCACGCATAAAGGCTAAAGGTGCAATCTCGATGGTATTGTCGTTGATATAGCGTGTTGCACGAGCCGAATCCATCAATTCATACAATGCGTCATAAAGAGGACGAATATAGGGATCAATCTTTTCAGTAAGCGTACCTGGCAAAAACCCTAAATTTTCCCCCGCTTCAACAACGGGTCGAGTAAGAACAATACGACTGACCTGTTTATCATTGAGAGCCGCAACTGCCATCGCCATAGCAAGATACGTTTTACCTGTACCCGCAGGACCTATACCAAACGTAATCGTGTTATTTCGAATGGCATCAACGTATTCTTTTTGAGTAGGGGTTTTAGGCCGAACACTACGGCCTCTAAAAGAAATAATGACATCATTTTTCATAGGCGCAGGAGCAAACTCGCCTGTTTTTAAGAGTGCTAAAGAACGCTTTACTTCATCTCTTCCAATCGAATGACCTGATTCTAAGGTTTTAATCAAATCGGAAAAAAGCGTCGTGAGCGATTGAACCTCAAGGGGTTGCCCGTGAAGCAAAATAGAATCACCACGAACCGTAATACGAGCAGTAAAAGCATCTTCAATAAGATGCAAGTATTCATCTTGAGGACCCACTAAAAGAGCAACAGGCACATCGGACGGAATAGGAAGTGTGATATCAATCGTTTCAGCCATGAAGATCCCCTTCTAACTCAGCACTATGAGCCAAAGTTGAAATAATTATCGAACCAGGCTCATGAATATCTTCAACGTGAATTTTATAATACGACTCACTCATTCCCCAGCCTAGCTGTTCAACTACTACACGCTCTGCTCGATTACTATTGCGATTTGCATAAGTAAGACGTAATTCCTCTGAAAGCTCAAGCAAAATATAAGCTCGTGTTTCCTTTAGGTAAGGATCAATTTGATCAGCTCGCAATGCCGCAGGAGTACCAGCACGCTTTGAATAGCGGAAAACATGAATTTTTGAAAATCCAACTTCACGAGCAACGTAGCATGTTTGTTCAAAATCCTGATCAGTTTCTCCAGGAAAACCCACAATCACATCAGTGGTAAGAGAGAGGTCGCCTACTCTGTCTTTAAGGGTATTAACCAATGCCACATAATCATCAGCATTATAAGGACGATTCATCTCTCGCAAAACACGAGAAGAACCCGACTGAAGCGGCAAATGCAAATGACGACAAATTCTGCCATCAGATTGCGCAAGAAGATCAATGAAATCTTTCTTCAAAGAACGTGGCTCGATTGAAGAAATTCTCAAACGGGTATCAACCAACCCTTCAGAATCAAGCATCTTAATAAGATGAGAAGCTAATTCAGCAAGGTTGACACGTTTATCCGTAACATCATCGATGTCGTTATACGAACCTAGATCAATACCCGAAAGTACGATTTCCGCTACTCCATGTTGTGCTAACTGATACACTTCTTGAGCCACAAGATGCATTGGGCGAGACCAGGCTTTACCGCGCGCAACATGAACAATACAGTAGGTGCAAGAATGATTGCACCCATCCTGAACTTTTACCCCAACTCGGGTTGGAAAATAAGAGCCTACTCTCGTTAGGGGGTGTGTATCATTTTGTACAGACCCATGAAGTTCAGTACTGAGTAAATCATGTTTATCAACAAGAACAATACGATCATCAAGAGAGCGGTAAAAATCTGGATTAATGGTTGCAGCGCAGCCCGTAACCAGCACAGAAGCAGAGTTGTTTTCTCGAAGAAGTTTACGAATCGTCTTTCGAGTCTTTTTCTCAGCTTCTTCAGTAACGGTACACGTATTAACTACAATAAGTTCTGCCTCAGCTGCGTTGACTAAGGTCGACCCATTCTGCAAATAGGTTGCCGCAATAGTGTCGGATTCAACACGATTTACCTTGCAGCCAAGGTTTACTACCGAAACTTTCATGCATTTCGCTCCAATTCGTAAAGGACCAAAGCTGGTGCAACAATTCCAGCGGTTTCGGTTCGAAGAATAGAGGGACCTAAAGATACCGCATAACTACGAGGATGTGACGAAAGAACAAAATTAACCTCATCAGAAGTTAATCCCCCTTCCGGGCCAACTATTACCACAATGCGAGCATCCAGAGAGGTCATCGAGGCCTTTGCCAAAGCTTCTTCTAAAGCTCGAGATAACGTTTTTGTGAGGTGTGCTTCCTCCCAGCATACCAATATCGCCGTAGCACCCTGAGAAAGCTTGAGCAGATTCTCAAAAGTGGTGGGTTCGGCAATTTCAGGAATGACCGCTTGACCGCTTTGCATGGCAGCGCTTTTTGCCAAGGTATTCCAGCGTTGCATGCGATTTACAGTTCTTTTCCGATCAAGCTTTACAATACTACGCTCACATAAAAGAGGAACAAAGGCCGCAACACCCAGCTCAGTAGCGTGGCGAATTATGGTATCCATCTTATCGCCCTTCGCTAAGCCTTGGGCAAGAATCACCGAGGGCCGCTGAGTCGCTTCGAGCCGTTGTGCAATATGAACAAAAAGTGCAGTGTTGGAAACCGTATCAACTTCACATTCAAAATAATCAGATGCAGCATCAATCACCGCAATATGTTCAGATGGCTTCAAACGAAGAGCACGGACATGTTTCATATCGTCTGAGCTGAGGCGCAGCTCAAAAGAAGGATCCTTCTCTTGAGCCAAAACCTGATTATCTAAAAAGAAATGAGGCAAAGACATAGGTGACCGTTCTTAGCCATTGAAAGCATCACGGAGTTTTTGCAAAGGACTACGTGCCTCTGAAACATTCTCTCCCATTTCATCAGCAAGCTTTTCTAAAATTCCCCGTTCTGCTTTCGATAAGCGTGAAGGAATACGTACTTCTACATGGACATGAAGATCGCCTCGAGCCTCACTACGGAATTTCGGCATGCCGTAACCCTTTACATGAACCACTTGACCGTATTGGCACCCTTCTGGAATGGTTACCTTTACTTTTTCATCTTTGAAAATGCCATCAATCTCGATCTGCGTACCAAGAGCAGCCTGAACCATACTAATAACGGTTGAACAATGAAGATCACTGCCTTGGCGCTCGAAGAATTCATGTTCTTCGATACGGATCGTGACGATAAGGTCACCTGCAGCAGCACCTCTGATGCCCGCTTCTCCATAACCAGACAAACGAAGTTGCTGGCCATCTTGAATTCCTACCGGAATATCAACCGAGATGCGCTGTCTATCAGGCACACGGCCCTGACCTTCGCATTCAGGACAGGGGTTTTCGATAATTTTGCCCGATCCCGAACAACGAGAGCAGGTCGAGGCAGCCTGCATGTCACCAAGAATGGTATGTTGAACCGTTACTACCCTTCCTTGACCGTTACAATCAGGACAGGTTACCTCACTACCACCTTCTGCCAATCCACTGCCTTTACAGTCAGGACACGGTGCTAGACGATCGTAGACAATTTCTTTATGAACACCAGCAGCAGCTTCTTCAAGAGTGATACGTAGACCAACGCCCATATCGCGCCCTTCGCGACGAACGGTTGCTCTACCTGCACCACCGCCGAAAAACGAACTAAAAATATCGCCCATACCAAAGCCGCCGAAGAGATCCTCAAAATCAACCGCTTGTGGACCTGCAGCACCTGCAGCACCAGGGATAGTTCCAAAACGATCATATTGAGCACGCTTTGCAGGATCACTCAATACATCATATGCTTCATTGAGTTCCTTAAAGCGATCTTCAGCATCGGGTGCCTTATTTACATCAGGATGAAGCTGGCGCGCTTTTTTTCGAAATGCTTTTTTTATTTCGTCATCTGAAGCAGATTTATTTACACCGAGAATCTCATAGAGGTCTTTGGCCATAGGAAGTCAATCTTACCTTTCACTTTTACAGATCTTTTAATATATCCTGAGCGGCACGAACCGCTGTAATTACCGCAGAGTAATTCATTCTCGTAGGACCAACAATAACGATTAGTCCACGATGAGAATCCTGTCCAAATCGATTTGCGATTACCGAAACACTCGAAAGTGCCTCAGAGTCATTTTCGTGTCCAATACGCACTACTGGTTTATCTGAGTGCACAGCATCATCAAACACTCTAAGAAGTAACGTATCGCCCTCAAGCTCTTCAAGGATTGGCATCAAGCAAGCTGGATCACTGAATTCAGGTTTCCCTAAAAGGTGGGACATACCCAAAGGATGTGCTTTAATAGCATTTTTTTCCTTTAAGCAAATCATTATTTCCGAAACAACCAGCTGGAACAGATCATCCTGAACGTCTTTCAGTTCAGAAGGAAGAATTTCCCTTTCAAAGGATAGATTTCGTCCAACTAGAAGTTTATTAATGAGTTCTTGAGTACGCTGAATACTTTCAGGGGTACAGCTTGCTGGTATATCCATCTGACGGTCAAAAACCTGTCCATCGTCAGTCACAATAACAACCAAAAGGCGGCTTTGAGAAAGAGGGACAAGATTAATCAACCTGATATCCACCGATAGAAAGCGTGGCGGGACAAGCATGGTCATGCAGTCAGTAAGACGAGCTAATGCTTGAGATGTTTTATCGAGTAAATCATCCAAATCCGTTGCACAGTCTTTTAACTGAGAAAGGGTGCTTTCATCAACCTTAATATTTGAATCTTTTAGTAAATCATCAACAAAAGCACGATAACCATAATCTGTTGGAATTCTTCCTGCAGAGGTATGAGGTTGTGTTAAGTACCCCATATCTTCCAAAAGCGATAATTCGCTTCGAACTGTAGCTGAGCTGATACCGAGATTGTAACGCTCGACTAAAGTACGAGATCCAACAGGAAGTGCACGAGCAATATATTCTTCAATCAACGCTCTTAACACTAGTCTTCTTCGATCTGAAAGCACTCTAACACCTCCTTCAATACCATAATTAACCCACACGCATTTTAGCAGCGTATGCACGAGAGTGCTAATACCCTTGCTTAAACGTTACCTATTTTTGAATGAGTGAGCACACTTAAGGAGCTAAATCAAGAATTCTTCCATAGAGCTGATTTCCAAACATCCAACCCTTATGGGTGGGAATCCAAGAATCATCGTGATGAACAAGAAACCCTTCATGCTCAAGTTTACGGAATACAGAAAGTACTTCAGGCAAAAGAATTGAAGCAATTTCAAGATCACCATCGCAGACACCTGTGCGCATACGCATTTTAAGCATTAAATCTTCTGCGGTCATTTGAAAAATGTCGAGTTCTTCAATCAGTCCATCCACAACCGAATAACGTTGTCTGCAAAGTTGGTTTTGTCTCATACTAACCGCACCACACCCGAGGCCAAGATAGGGTTTACTCGTCCAGTAGGCACTATTGTGGCGAGACTCGAATCCAGGTAAAGCATAGCTTGCAACTTCATAATGATTCATGCCTTTTGACGTCAGATAAGAATGAGCATCTTCCATACAAAGAGCCCCCAGATCTTCGTCAAAGAGCAATTCACCCTTTTCAAGTTGCCGAGCAAAAGGGGTACCTTCTTCAATGGTCAAGGGATACACGCTGATATGTTGAATACCCAAAGAGATTGCCCGTTCAAGATCATGATGAAAAGACTCAACTGTTTGCCCCGGAAGACCACACATTAAATCAATGCTGATATTAGTGAATCGCTCTTGAGCTCGATCAACCGCCCGTATTGCCTGTTCTGAGTCATGTATACGACCTAAGAGTTTCAGTAAATCATCATCAAAACTTTGTATTCCAAGAGAAATTCTATTTACCCCTAAAGCAAAAAGATCGCGCACCATAGCAGAAGTTAAACTTTCAGGATTTGCTTCAAGAGTACACTCAACTTCGGGCGTAAGATGCATAGAGATAGACAGTGCGTATAAAATTGAGGAAAGCCTCTTGTTACCCAGATAACTCGGTGTTCCGCCACCCAAATATACTGTTTTTATTTCACCTAATAATTCTTTTTGGGAATAGTTTCTTATTTCACGAATTAAATCATCCGTAAAACTATCGAGACGCGAATCATTGCATGAAATCGCCTGCGTAGCAAAGTCGCAATAATTACAACGTTTTTTGCAAAAAGGTATATGAAGATATAACGCTTGATAAGGATCCCACGTATCCATATCCTACGCCTCTTCAGTCAATCGACACGCTTCATTAAAAAGTGCCGTGAAATCTTCAAGGGTTTCTGCATCATTGATTTTTCTTCGCGTAGATGCTGCATCCTTGGTGCCCGCAACATACCACATCGCATGTTTGCGCATGCGAGCAAGATTGCCACCCTTACTCTGTTTCTGAAGCAATTCGGCATGCCTGATGGCCAAGTCCATTTTTTCTCGAGGAGATGGACCAACAAAGCCTGACCCCCCTTGTAAACGTGAAGCGATATCCTTGAAAATCCAAGGATTACCCTGTGCCCCACGGCCCACCATCACCGCATCGCAATTGGTTTGACGAAGCATTTCAAGTGCAGAAGAACCATCGACTATATCTCCATTACCGATGACCGAAATAGACAAAGCGTCTTTACATCGACGAATAATATCCCAATCAGCCTTGCCTCGATAAAACTGCTGAGCATAACGTCCATGTATTGCAACAGCGCTTGCACCCGCATCTTCCATCCTCAGAGCAAAATCAAGTGCAGTTTCATGTCCTTCTTCGTAGCCACGACGAAACTTAACCGTAACTGGGCAAGATACGCTACTCACAATTGCTTTAACAATTGAAGCAGCAAGATCGGGATCACGCATAAGGGCTGCACCGTCCCCTTTTCCTGCTATTTTTCGAGCAGGACATCCCATATTGACATCTATAGCAAAAAGTCGATCCTGAAGCGTTTCTTCTACCCACTTAGCTTGAGTAGCTAAAGTTTCAGGTTCGTGACCAAACAGTTGAACACTTACCTTGTCTTCAAGGGGAGAAAGATCAAGTAAATGTATTGTTTTTTCATTGGCATAACTTAATGCCTTTGCTGAAACCATTTCAGTGTACGTAAGTTGAGCTCCCAACTCTCGGCATAGATGGCGAAAAACCACGTCACCCACTCCTGCCATAGGAGCTAATATTATTCGTCTATCATCCTTAAAAATTTGAGACATACACGTAAACCTGTAATGCTTCTGGTATAGATCTTAGAATCCACTCGAAAGCCCTGATAAGCTAGCAAGAAAATAAATAATTACACCAATTGCCAAGATAACCGCTACGGCACAGCCGCATCCAATACCAACTTTACTACCCGAAGACATACGAGCCTGTTCTCGCTCTTGAGCAAGCTTCTTCTCATCAAAAGGATCATTAATCCAGTCATATTCTTCGTTGCGGTTTTTACGCATAAATATTCCTATTCATCAACCTTCAAGATTGCCATAAATGCCTCTTGAGGAACCTCAACATTACCAATACTCTTCATGCGCTTCTTGCCTTTTTTCTGCTTTTCGAGCAGTTTACGTTTACGCGAAATGTCACCTCCGTAGCATTTCGCCAAAACATCTTTACGCAAGGCACGAACGGTTTGTCTCGATAAAACCCGAGAACCCACCGCTGCTTGAATGGGTACTTCAAACATCTGACGTGGAATAATTTCTTTAAGTTTTTCAGTCAAAACTCTACCACGATCATATGCTTTATCAGTATGGACAATAAACGACAAAGCATCAATAGGTTTTCCCGCCAAAAGAATATCAAGTTTTACCAGTTTAGAGGGCTTATATTCGTCAAAATCGTAGTCGAGCGAAGCATATCCTTTGGTTCGGCTTTTCAGTTGATCGAAGTAGTCCATAATCAATTCAGAAAGCGGAATTTCCCAGAGCATTTCAACTGTTGTAGTGTTGAGATAATTCATTGTTTTAAACTCACCACGACGAGCAACGGTAAGTTCCATTACCGCCCCTACATAATCAGGAGGAATGAGAATTTTCGCCTTGAGGTAAGGTTCCTCAATATGTTCAATTTCACTAGCGTCAGGCATATCCTGAGGAGAATGAAGTGAAATCATAGTCCCATCAGATTTAAATACATGGTATTCAACCGAAGGAGCGGTAGCGAGAAGATCTAGCCCGAATTCGCGCTCGAGTCGTTCTTTCACAACTTCCATATGGAGCAATCCCAAAAAACCTACGCGAAATCCAAAACCAAGCGCATGACTATTTTCCGCCTCATAGATAAGAGCCGGATCGTTGAGGGCAAGCTTTTCGAGGGCATCTTTTAATTCTTCATACTGATCTCCATCAATAGGAAAAAGACCGGTATAGACCATAGGTTTGACATCACGATAACCAGGAAGTGGATCTGTGCACCCGCCCTTAGCAAGCGTGATTGTATCGCCAACTTTAACCTGAGAAGGGTCCTTAAGTCCTGTCACAAGATAGCCCACTTCGCCCACACCGAGTTCGTCTGCAGGAATTTCTGTTGGTCTTCTAACCCCCACTTCTTCAACAAGAGTCACCGTATCAGTGGCCATCATACGTATAGACTGGCCCTTTCGCATTGAACCGTTAACGATTCGAACCAAAGCCACAACGCCGCGATACGAATCAAAGTACGAGTCAAAAATCAACGCAGAAAGGGGCGCATCAGGATCGCCTTCAGGATGAGGAATGGTATACACAATTGATTCAAGCAAGTCGTGAACACCCTCACCGGTTTTACCACTTGCAAGCACCGCATCATCAGCAGGAATAGCCAGACCATCCTCTATTTCCTGACGCACTCGCTCAGGTTCAGCGGCAGGAAGATCAATTTTGTTAATCAAAGGGACAATTTCCAGATTAGCATTCATCGCCATCATGGCATTTGCTACGGTTTGAGCTTCAATACCTTGTGTAGCATCAACTACCAAAACAGCGCCTTCACACGCTGCTAATGAACGGGATACTTCATAAGTAAAGTCAACATGACCAGGGGTATCAATCAAATTAAAATGATACAATTGTCCATCATCAGCGCGATAATCAACGCGTACAGCCTGACTTTTGATCGTAATACCTCGTTCTCGTTCAATATCCATAGAATCAAGAACTTGTTCTTTCATATCGCGCTTAGACACCGTTTCAGTCATCTCAAGAATACGATCTGAAAGAGTAGATTTACCATGATCAATATGGGCGATGATAGAGAAATTACGTATGTAGCGTGGATCGAGAGCCATAATATCCTGTTCTATAAGCTATCCAGTTTTTCATACAATCTAGTTTTACTAAGTGATAAACGAAGTTTTTACCACCTAAATAAACGTATATAATACGGTTTTAGAATAAAGTGTGGGTAGATTCTACCCTACTTGTGCGAAAGCTCTGATAATTTGCGCATAATTTATAATAAGCGTCTGTGCACAACAACTATATTGTGATACGATTCTAAGGCTTTCGTCTACAGAAAAGTAATTTAATGGAGGATAAAACGTGGCGAACATTAAAAGTCAAAAGAAGCGAATTATTACCAACGAAAAAGCACGCATGCGTAATCGTGCTGTCCGTTCTGAATTAAAAACTGCTGTACGTGTCGTACGCGAAGCTGTTGAAGCTCAGGATGGTGCAAAAGCTTACGCTGCTGCTCTTGATGCTTGCCGCCTGCTTGACCGTGCAGCCTCCAAGGGTGTTATTCACAAGCGCCAGGCTGCTAACCGCAAGAGTGGCGTTATGAAGCTTGCTAACACAATTGTTACCCCTGAAATTATTGCTGAATATACTCCCGCTCCAAAGAAAGAGCAGGCAGCAACTGGTAACAAGAAAGCAGCAGCAAAGGCAGCTCGCAAAGAAGCAATGGCTAAAGCTTCTGAAGAAAAAGCTGCACGTCGTGCTGAAACCGAAAAGCTTCAAAAGGCAGCTGCAAAGCGCAAGGCTGAAGCAGAAGCAGCTGCAGCAGCAGAGGAAGCAGAAGAAGCAGCTGAGTAACGTTACTTTAGCTTTCGTCTTCAGTGATTCGCGGTTTCCATCTCGGATTCCATTCGCATATCAAGAAAATAAGAACCCGATCATCGGGTTCTTATTTTGTGCGTTTATAGATTTATAAACTTCGGTTAATTATGCAGAACGTTTTCTGCAAACCTCAAGCATCCACTGAAGAAACTCTTTATCTTTATCGGATCCGCTTTTCATAGCAGCTTCGGTATCACGCGCTTTTTTAAGAGCGAAAATTAATTCGCTCATAGTAAATCCCTTTACCCAAGTACGATAGAATTTTACTTTCCACTCAGGAATTTTAAGAATCGAAGCAATTCTCGCTCCGTCACCTCGTGCTATAAGTGCTTTAGCAGAAATAAGCTCACGCAAGCGTGAGGTACACATTGTTAACAGACCAAAAGGTGAAGTATCTTCCATACGATTAAGCAAGTACACACAGCGCTGCGGATTACGAGCTGCAAAGGCATCTACAAATTCCCATGGCTTAATTTCTTTTGTGAAAGAAACCATTGAAAGCACTTCATTTTCATTAACGGGATCGCTCCCACGATGCGACAAAGAAAGCTTTCGAATTTCCGCATCAAGCGAAACGGTATTAGTCCCTACAAGATCAAGAAGCGCTGAAGCTGCTCCTTCTGTAAAAGTAATACCATGACCTACCGCCATTGAACGAACTACCTTTCCCATTTCTCGTCGTTCAAAAGGAGTACAGTCTATGATTGCAGTTTTTCCAAATGCCGTAACCGCCTTATAGAGACGTGATCGCTTATCGAGCTTGTTGCCTATTAAGGCTAAAACGGTAGAGCTGCAAGGTTTTTCGAGATACTGTACAAGCAAATCAGCATCAGCCTTTTTGAGTTTTTCAACTTCATTGACCTCCACTAAGCGAACAGGGCTCGCGAAAGGTAAAGTATTTGATGCGGTAACTATATCCTCACCAGTACAGGTAGCAGCAGAAAAGGTCTCCGAATTAAAAGATAGATCTCCCATTTTCTCTAAACGAGCATGAAGACGCCTTATTACTGTTTCGCGTTTTAGCTCATCTTCGCCTATTACCAGGTAAACAGGGAGTAAAGAATTTTTGTTAGAAGTAGCCATGTCTACAAGTTTATCGTAGGGTTTCTACTTTAATTTCTTTATCGGTAAAACTACATACAACATCACCATCGTAATCAGTACGATACAGGGTTGAATTAACTGCAGATAATAAGTTGAGAACTTCCGTAGAAGGATGACCGTATCGATTTTCTTCGCCTACACTTATAAGCGATATTTTTGGATGAAGTCTTTCTGTAAGCTTATTTGTCAAAGCAGCCTTAGCCCCATGATGAGAGACTTTAAGAATATCAATGCGCGAGATTGTCTTATTGTCTTCAAGAATTTGTTCAAGAATTTGAGCTTCTGCGTCTCCACAAAATAAGGCAGACCAATCTGCATCCGCATCTCCATCAGGATCAATATTCAGTAAAAAACAAATACTATCTTGATTGCCGCCCTCTTCTTGTAATTTCTTGGGCCAAATTACTTCAATACGCATGTTTGAAATCTGAATTACATCTCCCGCGTTTACGTAATAAACATTACTCGCACCTACAAGCGATTCTGCATCATCAACCAAAGATTGCGTTTTTTCCATTTGAATGTCGTTTGTTCCCTCAGAAAGGATCACGCTCTCGCAATCTACCACCCCTTTAAGTGCGCTCAGACACCCAGCATGGTCATTATCTGCATGAGTAATGATTACTGCATCAAGATGAGTACATCCTTGACGAGAAAGCGATGCAAACAACTTTTGTTCGCTTTGACCAGTATCGACCAAGATTGTTTTAGAGTTGCTCTGAATCAGGAAAGCATCTCCCTGCCCTACATCAAGCATAGCAATTGAATTACCTGATCTAGGAAAAAGAGTTAAAAGGCATATCAAGAATAAAATTCCCGCGAGTTTTGAAGCACTTATAGGGAAAGAATCTGGCCAAACACACCAAAGAAGAATTACGACAAGCAAAAAAACAATAAAGAGCGGAAGCTCAGGGATAAAAAGTGGGACAGAAGCAAACGGAACCGCAGATAAAAAAGAACATCCAATACAAAAAAGCTCAGAGACGAGAAGGGCAAATTTCAGCAACAATACGCCTAAAAATCCACAAGGAAGAAAAATGAATGACAGAAGTCCCACAATACAAAGAAAGGTTACAAAAGGTGTTGCCAAAACATTTGAAACAGGAGCAATAAGAGAAATAAGCGAAAAGGCGCTGATAGTAAAAGGGAGTGTAGTTAAAAGGGCTGCCAAGGTCATTGCACAAGGTTCTACCACCAGTGATTTAAAAAAAGATGAAGAACATGAAATCCAAGATAGTAAGAGGGGCATAAAAAGAAGTATTCCTAAAGTGGAACAAACCGAAAGAAGAAACGAGAGAGAAAAGGCGCTCGTTGGAATAAAGGTGATTATTGCAATTACGACAACACCAAGCGCCGACAAGGCATGAGAACGCCTGATTCCTCCTACCGAGATAATATTAAGAGCGCTCATGCATGCAGCACGTACACAGGAAATAGGAAAACCAACTATACAAAGATAAAGCCCCAATATCGCAAGTTGAATTCCAATTTTTATCCGCGAAGAAAGAGGAACGTTCCGAATTATTAAAGAAAGAAAACTCATAACAATTACGAGATGAGCACCTGACACTGCAACAATATGAGCAAGCCCTAAAACTTTTACTTCTTGATATATCCCTAAAGAAAAGAGCTGAGTTCTATCACCGACAATAAGTCCTTGTAAAAGAGCACCAGCTTCAGATGAAGCGCTTCCTTGATTAACTAAATCGTCTATTTCATTTGCATAATTACTCCGAGTGCTTGCTAGAAAACCTAAAGGAGATGAAGAAGCAAGGTCAATCTCAGTCAAAGTAGCGAAACCTGCAATCCCTTGCTGATAATAACGAAGTTTTACCTCTTCCCGAGGCCAAGAATACGTAAGAGCTGATTGAAATTCACTTCCAAAGCCATAGGAATCCTCGTTAAGATTTAAGCTTACAAAACCCAGAGATTCTCTCGTCTTAATATCAAATATTTGCGCAAGGGCATAAGAACTATAGAGTCCTTGATTAATATCTTCCTCGATACGGATTAAAACTTTTTCATTTTGCTTTGAATCCAAAAGAGCATGCTGATTATCGATACTAAGACACTCAACGTTCCAAACAAAACCTCCTAAGAGTCCAAAGAGCAGGCAATAAACTACGACTGGGTTTTGTGTGTTGCGAACAAAAACAAGAAGAATAATACTTACTACAGCAATCAAAAATACGAGAACACCAATAATCAGATAATCTTTTGGTACACCAAAGCCATAGGAAAATAAACAACAACCAGACCAAAACGAAATTCCACACCACAGCACTAAAGGTATCGAAGGACGCTTTGCTTTATGTACTACCGTTGAACTCATACGGTGATGGACTCTTTTATGGCTTCGTATTTTTTATCTCCTATACCGGAAACCTCTTTAATTTCTTCGATAGAAGAAAACGAGCCATGTTCTTGACGATAGGCAATGATCTTTTCTGCTGTAGCCTCCCCTACACCATCGAGTGTCATAAGCTCTTCTTTTGTGGCGGTATTAATATTTACTTTTTGAATTGACGAACTAAAAGATTGATCATTGGAAGTGGTGGAATTACTTCCCTGATTTTCAAGGTCTGTCTGCATTTGTTTTGAGGTAACAATAATCTGTTCGCCATCAGATAATTCCCTTGCTAAATTGATACTTCTATCATCAGCAGCTTCTGTTAAACCACCTGCAGCATCAATTGCTTGAGAAACACGAGACCCACCTGGAAGTTGATACATCCCAGGTGAGACAACTTCACCAGTGATATGAACATAAATAGTCGATTTATTTGTTTCGCTTCTTATTTCTGATGATTGCTGTTCAACCTGATCTTGAGATTCTCCTTGTACCGTTTCTTCCTGAATAAAAGCTGCATCAGGCACCGAAAAGGCAGTCCATAGTTGAAAAGCCCCAAAGACAAGTACACCTAAAGCAAGTACGCCTATGCCTACGACCAATGCAAGATTAGGTTTAGATATTCCTGCTTTTTGTTTTAGTGAATTAACTTCATCAAGAAACGACATAGAAAACCCCCTAAACCTCTTAATAACCAGCTTAGGGGGCAAATGTAATGCAGATCTATTATTAAACGACAATAAAGGTCGCAAAAAGAAACAATCAATCTCACATTTAAAAACACTCTTGAAAAGTATTAAGAATGTTCTTTGCGTTCAGATCGGGGAATTTTATATGACGGACAGGAATAGGTATGTATTTCAGCTGTCTGCAATGCTTCTGCAGCCCATTCATCCATGGGAAGATCTGCTTCCGCTGCAAGAACTTTAGGAAGTTTCGCATGCGTTTCAGGATTTCGGGGCATAAACAACGTACAACAATCTGGAGCATCTTGCGAAGAAATGTCAAAAGTGCCAAGTTTTTGAGCTTCACCAATTATTTCCACTTTATCAAAACCCACTAAAGGTCTATAAACTGGCAACGAGACACTTTGATTAACTACCAGCATGTTGTCCATAGTCTGAGAAGCCACTTGACCAAGACTTTCACCTGTTACCAGAGCTTTTGCCCCTTCTTTACGAGCAATACGCTCAGCGATTCTAAACATTAAACGACGATACAGTATTACACGAAGCTCTGGTGGTGCAAGAGCCGAGATTTCACGCTGGTACGTACCAATAGGAACCGTATATAAACGCGCAAAACAACCACTCCGTTCAAGAACTTCTGCGATATCTTGCACCAAATATTCACTAGTAGCCGAAGTTTCAGGTCTTCCAGAAAAATGAACCCCAATACAAGTCGCACCTCGACGAGCAATACGCCAGGTTGCGACTGGAGAATCAATACCAGAAGAAAGCAAACAAACAGCCTTACCTGCACTACCCACAGGAAGACCACCAATTCCCTGGATGCTTCTTCCATAAATATAAGTTGAACCCTGAATTACTTCGACACGTACTTCAACATCAGGATTTTTCATGGCAACTTTTTTGTCGGGGAAAGCACGACAAAGAGCAGCGCCCACCAACTGATTGAGCTGCATTGAATCGATAGCAAAATCGGTATGGTTGCGTCGTGCTTGAACCTTGAAGGTATAAAAATCACCCGCATCAGTTAATGCCATACACGCAGTTTCATACATCTCTTCAAGATCTTGAGCACAACGATAACCGCAGGAAACGCGAGCAATGCCAGGTACTCCAGCAATCTGGTCTGCCAACCTACAAGAATCCTCATACGTACTTGAATCAGGCAAAAACAGACAAATCCTTCCAGAGATGCGTCTAATTCGAATCTCGGAATTCTTTATTAACGCTTCAATATTAGCAATTAGTTGTTGTTCAAATTTTTTTCGATTGTGTCCCTTAAGGCCAATCTCGTGATAATGAACAAGGCAGACACGATGTCGTGTCTGCCTTGTATCAAGTTGCGCTATTTCAGTCATTGTAATGAAAAAATCCTTTTATTAGCTTCAACTATCGTAACAAATTAAGGTCTCTTTGCGATGATTAGTGATTATGAACATCGATCGTTGCAGGATCGTAAGAAACATCCCCACGAGAAATTTCATCAAAAGCAATGGAAAGAGGACGACGATTATTAGCCTTAGCAATATCTACAGCAGTTTGAAGCTGGATAGCACGATTACGCTGACCTCGCATCATTTCGTTAATATCATGAGCGCGTTTAGAAGCTAAAGCACACAGTAAAAAACGATCGTCATCAGTTTGATCCAACAACACATCAATTTTAGGTTCAATAAGGCTCATCTTTTTTAGATCCCTTTCGTATCATTTGCGAAAGAATTGATAACTTCTACCAATTCATCAACAGCTCGTTCGAGGTCATCGTTTACAACTTGAACATCATACTCCATTTTTTGCGCAAGCTCTACCTCTGCTGTTTTCATTCTCGAAGAAATTACATCTTCCGTTTCAGTGCCACGCTGACGAAGTCTTCTCTCTAATTCTTCAAGAGAAGGAGGCTCTATAAAAACCAGATGAGCTTCTGGAAGGGCCTTGCGAACCTGAAGAGCCCCTTGCACATCAATTTCTAAAATTACCTGATCACCAGCATTCATATGATCTACAACACTTTTCTTTAAAGTGCCATAGAAATTGTCATGAACTTGAGCCCATTCAAGAAATCCATCCTGTTCAACAAGACTTTTAAAATGATCAGTATCTAAAAAGAAATAATGAACGCCTTCGATTTCGCCAGGACGGGGACTGCGAGTAGTAGCAGAAACGGATACCCATGCATCGGGTATCCGTTCTATAACCTGCGATAATAAAGTGCCCTTACCTGCTCCAGAAGGGCCTGAAACTACAAAGAGATTACCTACGCGGGAATTATTTTCCAAGACGATCAAGCAACGCTTTCTGTTGACGCTCGCCCAAACCCTTCAAACGACGGGATTCAGCGATATCCAATTCCTTCATGATCTTTTCGGCCTTTGCCTTTCCGTACCCTGGAAGAGTTTCGATCAAGGTAGAAGCCTTCATACGACCAACAATAGGATCATCCTTCATTGCAAGAACATCCGCAAGACTTAAAACCCCATTTTTTAAATCTTCACGAACCTGAGCTCGCTTGATACGTGCAGCTTTTGCCTTCTCGAGTGCCTGCTGCCTTTCTTCTGGGGTGAGTTGTGGAACCGGCATGGTCGCTCCTTTTCTTTATCGATGTACTTGGACACCGTCTTATAAGCAATTTCGCTAATACTATAGTATACACAATTTAGATTTACACAATCCCTTAAAAGTGTCCCCTGTCACTTATATCAAAAGATTACGTATATGAACAGCGAATTTATACCATTATTTCATGATTTCTGCACCATTTTGTGAATTTTAAACCCTCTTTTTCCATACCCTTTGGATAAAGAAATAGGCTCCCGGAGTAAAACGAGAGCCTACAACAAGAATACCTACACGAATCTAAAGGACTAAAGAAGTGAATGACAAGGAATATTTTGTATCGTTGAGTTTGCTCCTACTAAAGATAAAACAGCCATCACGCGGGCTTCCTTAGATTCAACAAAACTAATCATTTTTTGCGCAATTTCTTCATTAAAGGTATCAAGAACAACGATGACCTTATCCTTCTTTTTCAACGAAAGAGAAGAGGTAATCTCTCCTGAACCGAAATCACAAACTCCAAATTTCATCCATGCGGAAAGTGCAATGTTATAAGCAAAGTAAGAGTCAACTCCGGAAAGCGACAAAACAATCTCTGGTTTTGCTTCTCTATCAACCTTTTGAAGCAGTTCTACCGCAAGTTTATTTGAAACAATGGGATCCACCATTAAAGCCTGCGGATCAATCGAGAGACCCCGCTCTTGCTTTTTAAGAACATACATCTTTTCTAAGAGTTCCTGTATTTCAGAAGTTTCCATTCCTTATAGCTCCTTTGTAATTGCTTCAAATGCAGCAGCAGGATCTGCCTGCTCGGTAATAGGACGACCAATAACAATATGTGACGCACCGTTATCAAACGCAGCTTTAGGAGTTGCCACACGTGTTTGATCTCCCAGTGCTGCGCCTGCAGGCCTTACACCTGGAGTAACAATGTAAGCATTAGGTCCTAATACCTCGCGAAGCATCGCTGCCTCCTGAGGAGAAGTTACAACACCGGATAGACCCGCCTCTTTAGCCTGATTTGCAAGACTAATAACTTGGTCCTTAACCTTACGCGTAACTCCTGTACTACGCAGATCTTCTTCACTCATGCTGGTAAGAACCGTAATAGCCAATGAAATAGGTTCTTCTTCGACCCATCGAGCTTCCGATAAACCTTCCTTTGCAGCTTTCATCATAGAAAGCCCCCCGACTGCGTGCATGGTAAGCATATCGGCACCTGCTTCAGCAGCAGCTTTAGCAGCTCCTTTTACCTGATGCGGAATATCATGAAACTTTAAGTCAAGAAAAACCTTGAACCCTCTTTTTTGTAAGGCAGTAATAAAATAAGGGCCTTCCTGATAGAACAGGGTCATACCGATTTTGACCCACGTTGCCTTACCTGCAAGCATGTCAGCTAATTCGAGAGCGCGACTACGATCACAATCGAGAGCAACGATTACTCTCTCTTTTCGAGGGATAGTATTAAAATCTAACATTCGAGAGCTCCAATCAACTGATTAACCTCGGCAATTCCATTTTCTTCACAGTACGATTCGATCCCTTTAATTACCTCAATAGTAGCGTGAGGATTAACAAAATTGGCAGTGCCCACCGCTATCGCAGTAGCACCCGCAAGCATAAATTCAACCGCATCGAGCCCGGTACTAATACCTCCCATACCAAGAATAGGAATTTGAACCGATTGGTGAACTTGCCAAACCATACGAAGAGCAACCGGCTTAACGGCAGGACCCGAAAGTCCTCCAACGACACGAGCAAGTATCGGTTTGCGCGTTTTTGCATCAATCGCCATTCCTAAAAGTGTATTAATGAGCGAAACCGCATCAGCACCTGCATCTTCAACCGCCTTTGCAATTTCAGTAATGTCGGTGACGTTTGGAGTTAGCTTTACAATTAAAGGACGCTTAGTACGCTTACGACATTCAGCAACTACTGAAGCTGCCATCGTGGGATCAGTACCAAAAGTCATTCCCCCACAGTCAACATTAGGACATGAAATATTCAGTTCGTAAGCATCTACCTCATTGGATTCTTCAAGAGAATCAACAACTGCCGCATACTCATCAAGGCTATGGCCCGAAACATTAACAATAACGGTTGCATTCTGGTCTTTTAGCCAGGGCAAATCACGTTGCTTTAAAACTTCCACTCCAGGATTTTGTAGTCCAATTGAATTCAACATTCCAAAAGGAGTTTCGGCAATTCTTGGAGCATCGTTTCCAGCCCATCCGTTAAGCGAGACACCTTTGGTGGTAACAGCCCCAAGTGCACCAACATCAATAAAATCAGCATACTCATGACCCGAAGCGAAGGTACCTGAAGCGGTTGTTACGGGATTTTTCATAAGCAATCCACCAAGGTTAACCTGCATATTTACAGCCATTACCAAATCACCTCCGCAGCATCAAACACGGGACCATCAACACAAGAACGTTTCCTGCCTTGCTTAGTTTCAACAATACAGGAAAGACAAGCACCAATGCCGCATGCCATACGCTTTTCAAGCGAAATAAAGGTAGGTACCCCTGCAGCTAAACATTTTGAAGAAACAATGCGCATCATTGGTTCAGGACCACAACAATACACACAATCGTAAGACCTATCAGATAGACACTCATCTACCAAATCAGTACAAAATCCCTTATGACCTTTTGTGCCGTCATCAGTAGCAATAAAGATATCTTTTCCGAGTAAGTCCCTATAACGCTCTTCAACAACCAACGCCTGTGCGGTTTGGGCACCAAGAACTACGTCGACCTCAATATTCTGTGCAAGAAGCGCCTCCGCCTGAAGATAGAGCGGAGCTCCTCCCACCCCACCAGCAACCAATAAAGCTGAAAAGGTCTGAGAAGGCACGGACCACCCTTGCCCAATAGGGCCCATTACCGAAACAGCGGTACCCGATGGCAAGGTAGTCATATGAGAAGTGCCATATCCTACAACTTGATAAAGAATCGCCAAAACCTTGCCTTCTTTTTCAGTGTAATACACCGAAAAAGGGCGTCTTAGTATATGTCCCTCCATACCAGGGAATTGAATATGAACAAACTGTCCCGGTTGTAAGCGAACACCAATTTCATCCACTTCAACCTTCATAAGCCACAACGTATGAGAAAGGGCATAATTTTCGCGGATCAATCCGGTTTTTTCGAGAATTGAGCTCATAGCAAAATCACTTCTCCTCCCATTGGTCTAAATCTTGCAAGGCAATAATGGGGAGATTGTCATCACGTAGATTATCAATAGCAGAAACAAAAGCCTGAGCACCCGCCAAAGTGGTGACATAACAAAGATTTTGTCGAACCGCAAGCGTGCGTAAAACGTACCCATCAGAGCGAGTTTCTTGCCCAAAAGGAGTATTGATCATTAAATCAATTTTGCCTTCACCTATTAAGGTAGCAATATTGGGCTCAGGATCACTTACACGACCAATAACTTCACAAGGAATATTCGCAGATTCAAGAGCGCGAGCAGTGCCTGAAGTGCAAATGAGCTTAAAGCCCATCCGTGCCAGATCTCGCGCAAGTGGCAAAATAGCTCGTTTATCGCGGTCGCATACCGAAAGGAAGCAAGTGCCTGTTTTTGGTAGCTCCATATCTACCGCAGCTTGTGTTTTAGCATAAGCACCTGGGAAATTATTTGCGATGCCCATAACTTCGCCCGTTGATTTCATCTCAGGCCCTAATACAACATCTGCTCCAGGGAAACGACCAAAAGGCATAACGGCTTCTTTTACGCAAAAATGAGACTGTCGACGTTCATCATCAGGCAAGTTAAAGCTCTCAAGACTCTCGCCCGCCATAATACGTGCAGCAATCTTTGCCAAAGGAACCCCTGTTGCTTTGGAAATAAAAGGAACGGTACGAGAAGCACGCGGGTTAGCTTCAATTACATACACCACCGAATCTTTGATGGCGAACTGCACATTCAATAATCCGACAACTCCCAAACGAAGTGCAAGCCTGCGGGAAATAGAGCGCAATTGTGAAACCTGAGATTCAGATAAGGTGAACGGCGGAATACAACAAGCAGAATCTCCTGAGTGAACACCTGCTTCTTCGATATGTTCTAGCACACCGCCGATGTATACCTGTTTTCCATCACAGAGCGCATCAACATCACATTCGATTGCACCTTCAAGAAAACGATCCAAATAAACTGGATGATCTGGTGTAATACGTGCTGCTTCAGCCATATACTTCTCAAGGTACTTTGCATCATAGGCAATTACCATGCCGCGTCCACCTAAAACGTAGGAAGGGCGAACTAAAAGAGGGAAACCAATGCGATCAGCTACCTGACAAGCTTCTTCAAATGAAGAGGCCATACCTGCCGCAGGATAGGTAATATGAAGTTCGTCTAATATTTCGGAGAAGCGATCTCTGTCTTCTGCCAGGTCAATGGCTTCGGGCTTTGTTCCCATAACAACCATTCCAGAATTCTCAAGATCACGTGCAAGCTTAAGAGGAGTTTGTCCACCCAAAGTAACTACAACCCCATCGGGCTGTTCTACATCAACAATGTCCATAACGTCTTCATACGTTAGGGGCTCAAAGTAAAGGCGATCAGAGGTGTCGTAGTCAGTTGAAACAGTTTCTGGATTACAGTTGACCATTATGGTTTCAAAACCGGCGTCATGAAGAGCATAGCTTGCATGTACGCAGCAATAATCAAATTCTATACCCTGGCCAATTCTATTAGGTCCAGCTCCTAAAATCATAGCGCGCTTTTTTGTAGAAGGGCGTACTTCGCTTTCGCCTAATTCGTAGGTTTTGTAATGATATTCGGTACGGCTCTCGAATTCGGCTGCGCACGTATCTACCGTCTTAAATACTGGTACAACACCAAGTTCTTTGCGGCGAGCTCGAACGGTATGCTCATCGCTACCCGTTAAGTAAGCAATTTGGATATCCGATAAGCCAAATTGCTTTGCTCGTAGCAAGTCTTGTGCATCTAATTCATCAAGCGAATACGTGCCAAGCGCTTTCTCAACTTGAATAATGTCGTAAAGACGAGAGAGGAACCAACGATCAATTTTGGATGCGTTAAATACCTGATCAATTGTCCAATTGCGACGGAATGCTTCAGCGATATAAAACATGCGATCTTCAGTAGGCTTACCTACCAATTCTTCGAAATGCTCTTCATCGAAGCTGTCTTTTCCATCCGAACCTAAACCAGCACGACCATTCTCCAGAGAGCGCATTGCCTTACCAAAAGCCTCTTCAAAAGTACGGCCAATAGCCATAATTTCGCCAACCGCTTTCATACGCGTAGAAAGGGTGGTATCCGTACCCTTAAATTTTTCAAAAGCAAAGCGAGGAACTTTTACAACGCAGTAGTCAATTGAAGGTTCAAAACATGCCGGCGTTGCCTTGGTTATGTCGTTAGTAATCTCATCTAAGGTGTAACCAACAGCCAACTTAGCTGCTGCCTTTGCAATAGGAAAGCCAGTCGCCTTAGAAGCAAGAGCAGAAGAGCGAGAAACGCGAGGATTCATTTCGATTACAATTAATCGACCATTTTGAGGATTAATAGCGAACTGAACGTTTGATCCACCTGTTTCCACTCCGATTTTTTCTAAAATTGCCAGTGAAGCAACTCGCATACGTTGATACTCAACGTCCGAGAGGGTCTGCGCCGGAGCGACAGTAATAGAGTCTCCCGTATGAACACCCATTGGATCGAAATTCTCAATGGAGCAGATGATAATACCGTTACCCGCCTTATCGCGCATAACCTCCATTTCGTATTCTTTCCAGCCCTCAATACTCTCTTCGACAAGAACTTCGCTTACTGGAGATAAATCAAGACCTTGAGAAACAATAAGTTCGAGCTCTTCTTGATTATGCGCAATGCCGCCACCTGCTCCTCCGAGCGTAAATGAAGGGCGAATTACCAGTGGGTAACCAAGTGAATCGGCAAGAGAAAGAGCATCTTCAAGAGAATAAGCATATCCGCTTCGTGCAACTTCAAGACCTATTTCTGCCATAGCTTCGTTGAATTGCTTACGATCTTCACCTCGTTCAATGGCTGCAAGATCGCACCCGATCATTTCTACCCCATATTTTTCGAGAATGCCAGCTTTGGCAAGCTCGACAGCAGCATTTAGTGCTGTCTGACCTCCTAAAGTAGGAAGCAAAGCATCAGGACGTTCCTTTTCGATGATCTTTTCAATGAAGTCCTTGGTAATAGGCTCAACGTAGGTACGATCAACTAGCTGTGGATCGGTCATAATAGTTGCTGGATTCGAATTTACCAGCACTACTTCATACCCATCTTCTTTTAGAACCTTACATGCCTGCGCACCGGAATAGTCGAATTCGCATGCCTGTCCAATAACAATAGGACCTGATCCAATTACTAAGATACGCTTTATATCTTCTCTTTTAGGCATTAATCTCACCTTCCGTTGCGCCAAACTTCCATCCTGCGAGACGATCTTGGGCAATATCGATATCCAGATAATCTGACCTTCCCTCCATTAGCCGCGTAAAGGCAGTAAAGAGATAGTGCGCATCAGTTGGCCCAGGACTTGCTTCCGGATGGTACTGAACGGAAAAAACGGGATGATCTAAAAACGCAATACCCTCAGCAGTTCCATCATTGAGGTTGACGTGAGTAAGCTGAATACGACCAAACTTTTCATTTTGAACTACAGGCGCACATTGCTTTTCGCACCAAAAACGCAAATCTCGTACATGGTCTGAAACGTCTGCAGAAAGCTCAGGGACGAGAGGACCTAAAGAATCAAACAGCAATCCAAAACCATGATTTTGTGCAGTTATTTCTACTCTTCCCGTACGTAGATTCATCACAGGCTGATTTCCGCCGCGATGACCAAACTTCAGCTTTTCCATTTCAGCACCAGACGCTAGTGAAATCATCTGATGGCCCAAACATATTCCAAAAAGCGGAACTTTTCCGATGAGCTTTTCAACTTGAAGATAAGTCTCACGAACCGCTTCGGGATCCCCTGGTCCATTACTTAAAAACACGCCATCAGGATTGAGGGAAAGTACCTCTTCAGCTGGTGTATTCCAGGGAACAACCGTCAACTCACAACCAACACGAATTAGACCCTGAAGAATGGATTTTTTTACCCCGCAATCATAGGCAACAACGCGATACTTTGGATCTTTGGGATTATCAAGAGCAAATGATTGGCTTTGAGGAAGTTCCGTAAATGAAGTAGGCTCACTGCAGCTTACCGTCTTTGCGAGATTTACTCCAACAATACTCTCTGATGCGCGAACTTTAGCTAAAAGACTATCCGTATCGAAATCAGTTGTGGATAAGACCCCTCTTTGTGCACCGTGATCACGCAGATGAGTGGTAAGAGATCGTGTATCGATTCCACCAATGGCAACCACATTTTGTTCTTTAAGGAAATCTGGAAGCGAAATTTCACTTCTCCAATTCGAAGGAGTGAAGCACATTTCATGAACAACCAAACCACGCAAAGCAAGAGTATCCGCCTGCAAGTCGTCACGATTTACACCATAATTGCCAATTTGAGGATAGGTCATCGTAATAATTTGACCAGCATAAGAAGGATCAGAGATAACTTCAAGGTACCCTTCAAGCGAAGTGTTAAAACACACTTCGCCGTATACCTCACCCGAAGCACCACACGAATAACCCTCAAAAACCGAGCCATCCTCTAACACTAATTTTGCGTTGCCATGTTGACCATAACTGGTATGTTCTAAAAGCTTACTCAACTACGACACCATCCTTACAGGTTACCGTGCCACCCACAAATACATCGGTCGCACGTCCTTTTAGGGTATAACCCAAAAATCCTGAATTATGCGATTTGGAGTACATATCATCAGACTGGACCGTCCAGGTTACTTCTGGATCAAAGATGGTAATGTCAGCAACACTACCCTGCTTTAAAGTCACCTGATCGAGACGAAGTATTTCGCGAGGTTTTATCGCCATTAATTCAACCAACTCGTTGTAGGTAATAAGCCCAGGATCAACAAGATAGGTAAGAATAACCCCAAGTGATGTCTCGAGCCCTGTCATACCGAAGGGAGCTAGTTCAAATTCACGCGCTTTTTCATGATCAGCATGGGGGGCATGATCGGTCACAATACAATCAATAGTGCCGTCTTTTATTCCTTCTATAAGAGCAGCATTATCAGCTTTGGAACGAAGAGGAGGATTCATTTTGAGATTAGTATTGTAGGTAGTCGTAATATCATTCTCATTGAGAACTAAATGATGAGGGGTTACTTCGCACGTAACCTGGATTCCACGAGCTTTACCTTCTCTTACAAGCTCAACCCCTCGTGCAGAGGTAATATGCTGAATATGAATAGGACAACCTGTTAATTCAGAAAGGGCAATGTCACGTTGAATTTGAAGTTCCTCTCCCGTTGCAGGCCATCCTGCCAATCCCAAACGAGTTGAAACAACCCCTTCATTAACTTGTCCTGGACCAACCAGATCTTCATCTTGGCAGTGACTCATAACTACCTTGTTGAACATTTTGGCATAATCCATCACGCGACGCATTACCCCTGAGTTTTGTACTCCTCGACCGTCATCGGTAAAAGCAACAGCTCCATGCAAAACCATGTCACCCATTTCTGAAAGGGATTCACCCTTCAAACCTTTTGTGCAGGCTCCCGAAGGATAAACGCGACAGTGGCCAGCTTGTGCCGCCTTATCAAGCACATAATCAATAGTCGTTGCATTATCGGTCGTAGGATTAGTATTAGGCATAGAGCAAATGCCCGTAAAACCACCGTGAGCAGCCGCAGCAGTACCCGTTTCGATAGTCTCTTTATATTCTTGTCCGGGGTCTCGAAGATGAACATGAATATCTACTAAACCTGGTACCGCAATGCAGCCATCTCTATCAAAGATTTCTGCATCAGCACATTCGATATTTTTACCAACTTGGGCAATGATTTGACCATCAATAAGAATATCGGCAACTTCATCTAAAGAAAGTGCGGGGTCTATGACCCTTACATTTTTAATGAGCGATTTCATCGTTAGCTCCCCCTAACAATAAATAGATAAGCGCCATACGAACACAGACACCTGAAAAAACTTGCTCGACAATAACTGATTTATGACCATCAGCCATGTAACTATCGAGCTCGACACCACGATTAATAGGTCCAGGATGACAAATGATGGCATCCTCTTTCATAAGATGTGAGCGCTGTTCGTTGAGACCGTAAAGAAGATGATATTCACGTAAGCTGGGGAAAGGAGCATTTTCTAATCGCTCCATTTGAATACGGAGCATATATACCACATCAAGCGAAGGAAGCACTTCATCAAAATAAGGAGTTACCTCATCAGCTCCTAGGGCTTCAGGACAAGCAGGTAACAACGTAGCAGGAGCAATAAGCGTCACGTTTGCACCCATTTTTTTCAATGCAGGAACCAAAGAACCACAAACTCGCGAATGAGCAATATCGCCAACGATTCCCACACGAAGGCCATTAAAGGAGCCCTTTTCTTTCCAGATAGTATAAAGATCAAGCAATGCTTGAGTAGGATGTTGATGCTTGCCATCACCTGCATCAATTACGCTCGCATTAGTGTTTTGCGAAACCATGTACGGAGCTCCAGCGCATTTATGCCGAACAATAAACATATCAACCTTCATGGCATCAATGGTGCGAACCGTATCAACCAGACTCTCACCTTTTACGGTTGAAGAAGCGCTTCCTCCGGCGTTGAGCGAATCACAAGAGAGTCTCTTTTCTGCAAGTTCAAAAGAGCCTCGAGTTCTGGTGGAAGGTTCAAAGAACAAGTTACAAACCGTTTTTCCACGAAGCGCAGGAACCTTTTTAATGCTACGCTCATTAACCTCTTCGAACTTTCGAGCTTGTTCCAGCACGGTCATTATGTCATCCGATGAAAAATCATCAATGGAGAGAAGATGTTTGTGATTAAACATTGCTAAGCTCCCTTCACTGGAGCAGATCCAACATGTTGGCCTGGTTCTAAGCGTTTGATACGGACACTTGTTTGTCCATCGATTTCTTTGAGATATAACCTAACGCTTTCATTAGAGGCAGAAGGAACGTTTTTTCCTACAAAGTCAGCTCTGATAGGAAGCTCTCTATGACCTCGGTCAATAAGAGTCGCAAGCTGAATACGAGCAGGTCTTCCTAAATCCATCAAAGCATCGAGTGCCGCTCGAATAGTGCGACCGGTATACAAAACATCATCAACCAAAATAATTGTTTTACCGTCGATAGGAAAAAAGATTTCAGTACCTTGAAGTACTGGAGAAAGATTCATAATAGAATCATCTCGATAAAAACTAATATCGAGAGAACAGACAGGAAGCTTAGTCCCTTCGATATCCTCGATTAAACGAGCAATTCTGCGGGCAAGAACATCACCTCTTGTCACTATCCCTACAATTGCGAGATCTTGACAGCCTTTATTTTGCTCTAGTATTTGATGGGCCATCCTAACGAGAGTTCGATCAATTTCAGACTCTTCCATGACAATGGACTCATCAGTTCCTTTGTCTTGCATGCACGCCCCTTTCCTAAACTAACGTGCGTACAGACAAACCCTTTTCATAAAGAGATAAATTTCTTATCAAACATAGAGTGTTGACGAGAAAGCTGATCATCCCTTTACCACTCTGCCTTAAGATGAAAAAAGCCCCAAGACAGAGAGGGGCAATCAATTTGGCTTACAAAAACTTAGATTAGCAAACGCGACACTTTGCGCCTAAGCATCCAAGAAATCATAAAGCAATATGTTTGCACCTTATCGGTCTCTCTGTACCGCCATTAAAGGTTTTCTTGATTATAGAACCTTGAACGTAGTGGGTCTAGGAAAAATACGTCATGACATAATTACGAAACATCTTTTTGTAGCTTACAAACAAAATGGGCATCAAATAAAGGTTCTGACTGTGCCTTGTGAAATAAGTCATCAAAAAGCAATTGAGAACTAACAGAAAATGAGTTTCCTTGTTCACTTTTCAGGAAAGCTTCAACTACTTGTTCATTCTCTTCCTTGAAAAGAGTACAGGTGGCATAAGTTAAAGATCCACCTGGTTTAACTAATCGAGCTGCTTGTTTAAGCATCGTCAGTCCTTTTTCCGCCATGGCAGAAATCTCATGTTCTGTTACTCTCCATCGAATGTCGGCATGCCTGCGCAAAGTACCCACTCCCGTACAAGGAGCATCAATAAAAACAGCATCATACGTTGCATCACTGAAGTGAGATAGATGCGTTGCATCCTGACAGAACACTTCATTTTGAACAATATCAGCCTGTTTGAGGCGAGAGATTCGCTCTTTTGTACGCGATTGATCAACATCAAGAGTGTCGAGTGCCATCTGTTTACCAAAACGAGAAAGCGCAACATTTTGTAAAAGAAGAGACTTTGTTCCTCGTCCAGCACCAATTTCTAAAAACCTGTCAGGAAAGCAATCAGGAACAGCTAAAGAAGCAACCTTTTGAGCAGCGCCATCACTGATTGCAAGTGACCCTTTTCGTAGCAGGTCAATTACAAATTCATTACCTACATCGCTTCTCCGAGCAAAAAGAAAACATGACAACCCGCAATCTTTTTGTTGAATACGAGGTAAAGGAAATATTTTTATACCTTGATTAACGAGAGACTTAAGGGTTTGAGGACCATTAGCATGAGCCTGATTAATAATAAAAAACAAAGGAGCAGAACAGTTAGAATTCTCCATAAAGTGAAAGGCAGAATCAAAACCAAATTCGTCAATAAGTTTTTGAGTAAGCCATTGAGGAAACCCAAAATATAAACTCACTGCACTAACATCAGAATGAATGTCGCCAAAGGGAAATTCTGTTTTCTGCTCACATGCACGCCTTAAGGCGAAATTTGCCACACCTGCTGCTTTAGGTGCAAAACTACGTACTAGCTCTACCCCCTCATGTGAAACAACGTGAGCAGATTTATTAAGATAAAACAATTCAACAAACGAAATTCTCAGCGCGTTACGCACATCGTCTTGTATGTCATCAGGGCTCTTTAAAACACGATTAATCAATATATCAAGGCTACCCCGCCGAGAAACAACCTCCGTTGTTAATAAGCGCGCAAAAGCTTTTTCGGCAGGTGGCAATGAGAGAGCTTTAGCCCCGCGATTCCATGCCTGCTCCAGAAAAACTTTGTGACAACGAATATCTTCAAGGACAGAAAAAGCAAGCTTTCGAGCAGGAGTAACACGAGAAGCGCGTTGTTTTTTTGAAGGACGAACTGTTTTAGGCATTGAGAGCACTCCAAGTAATGCCGCCCTGCTTTATACCCTGAATACCTGCCGCAAAAGCTTTCGCTTCCATCGTTTTCTTTCCATCTGGCTTCACTATTTCCAACTCTACGACACCATCGGAAAACCCAAGATAGAGACGTTTTGAGCTGAAAGATATTTCTCCACAAGGAACTGCAATGTCCTGTGAAGCCAAGCATGCCTTTAAGATCGTAAGTCTCCTACCAGCTATTTCGCATCGACAAGGATGGTTATCACTTGATGCCTGTACGCGAAGAAGTGCTTCTTTGAAAGTGAGTTCAGGAGCTATATCAAGCTCACCTTTAGCAAGCTTGTCGGCATAAGTAATACCCTCATTCGACTGTTCAGTCCAACGGATTTCTGTTCCTGAATCTAATGTATCCAAAACAGAAACGAGGCATTTACCACCAACGCAAGCAAGCTCATCAGAAAGATCGGAAGCAGTTTTTTGCTCAATTTTAACTACCGCGGTGCAGGCAACATCCCCCGTATCAAGACCCTCTTCCATCCGCATTATACCAATGCCAGTTTCATGATCACCAGCCAAAATTGCCCGCTCGATAGGAGCAGCGCCTCTCCAACGAGGTAAAAGAGATCCATGGACATTAAGACACCCAAAGCGCGGTAACTCTAAAATGCGTTTAGGCAGCAGTGATCCATACGCTGCCACACAAAACACCTCAGCATGAAAGTTTATTAATGCTTGATACGCTTCTTCGGATTTCAAAGAAGAATACTCAAGTACAGGAATATCAAAACGCTGCGCACATGCCTTAACGGGAGAGCTTACAAGCTTCTTTCCACGCCCGCGAATCGCATCAGGTCTTGTTACCACTGCGACAACCTCGTGATCTGATTGAAGAAGTTCTTCAAGCACCAATTCCGCAAATCGCGGCGTACCCATAAAAACAATGCGCATAATAAACTATCCTACCTCTCCTGGTTTGGCACCCGATTCAAGGGCAATGTGGTAGTCATGCAATGCTTTGATTTTATCCATCGGCGAACAGGATTCGAATAAGGTTTTCCCATCAAGATGGTCTATTTCATGTTGTAAACAACGTCCTAAAAGGCCGTCACTCACTACTTTGCATTCATTTCCCTCAAGATCGTAATAGCGAACACGGACCTTTGAAGGACGCGCGATAGGAACTGAAATACCTGGAAGAGAAAGACATCCTTCTTCTTCGGTTACCGAATCCGCACTAGACCATTCAATAACAGGGTTGACCAAAACATAGGGATCGGCATTTCCTTCATCGTCCAAGCAATCAATAACTACAAAACGTTTATTTATCCCTACCTGCGGAGCAGCAAGACCACAGCCATTATTTGCATACATTGTTTTTAGCATCTGCTTGCTGAGTTTTATTAAGAATTTGTCCCCAACGGTGCATTCCTCACATACTGAACGAAGACCAGGATCTGGGGAGAGAACTATTTTTAAGGTTTTCATAACGTACCTTTCAGGATTATTACTATAAGTTTTTCGCTCTGTAGTATACCAGCCAATATTGCGACTTTGCAGGTAGCAAAATACGATGACCTAATCGTTACTTACCAAAAAACTCAATAATCAAACACTAACTGTTCGGCGTTAATTATTTTTGACGTGATGCTTTCTAAGCGTATTAAGCTCTGATTGCAATACGAGAATCGACTGAAAAGCAAGCTCGCTTTCTTCGGCAGAACTCGCAGTATTCATTTGAGAGCGCATAGCAGCTATAGCTTGCTCCATATCTCCGATCTTTAATTCATCAGCCATAAATCGTAATAAATCAAAAGCAGATGAATCTGAAGGAACCGAAGAAGAAGTCAAAATGCGCTGAGCATACGGACATTGCTCTTGAGCTTTTTGAATGAGATCAGCAACATTCAAAGAAGAATCCTTTGAAACGACATCAAGAAGCACTAAAGCAAGATCGCGATGAACGGAATCGTGCCAGTCAGTTTGTCCAAGTTCATTGACAAAATCACCAATCATCGCTGGGTTTTGTGCGCACAAACTCAAAAATTCTCGCTCAGTACGTAATCTATTTTTTTCAAGCGAACTTAACGTACGATGTGAAGGCTGTTGAGATTGAGACTGAGAGCGAGTCTTTGCTGCCCGATCATCATAGTCATATTGAGCGGGAGCTTTCAGGTGCTCCAAACGTTCTAAGATATCCTGTTCACGAGCATGGACTTTACTAGCAATATATACCGCATAATCTTTAGCAAGAAGCGAAGACTTGATAGGCGCTAACACCGATAAAGCATCATTGCTGGCTCGACTTCTTCCTTCCGGCGTAGAAAGATCATAGCGAGACAACCGCCTATCAATTCCAAATCGGATAAGAGGAATTGCTTGCTCTAGCACCTCCGAAAACGCTTGCAGACCACGCTCAGCAATAAAATCAGCTGGATCAAGATTGTCGGGCAAAGTAACCGCGCATAAATCTACTTTCGAGGATCCCGCTTCGGGGGTAACCGAGGAATCAATAAAGCCTAGTGCACGATCTGCAGCACGTTGACCCGCTTCATCACCATCAAAGAGGTAAATAATCTTCGATTTTGCATGATGCGAAAGAATTCGAATATTCTGACGAGTAAGTGAAGTACCCAGCGTGGCAACTACGTTAGAAAACCCTGCTTCATGAAGAGCGATTACATCGGTATATCCTTCTACTACTATTGCAACTCCAGTGCTCGCCATAGAAGCTTTTGCTTTATCGAGGGCATACAACACTTCCGACTTATGAAATAACGGCGTGTCTCCCGTATTTAAGTACTTTGGTTCACCCGAGCCAATCACTCGACCACCAAAAGCAATCACATAGCCCCTCGCATCAGCAATAGGAAACATAACACGATTAAAAAAGCGATCATTGATGCCATTGCTGCTTTTTACCGCAACATTAGCCTCAACCATTTCCCCGTCTGTGAAACCAAGAGAACGAAGATGGGTAACCAACCGACGCTTTCCTGGAGCAAATCCAAGTTTCCACACGCTCGGTACCGTTCCACCAAGATTTCGAGAGGCAAGATACTGTCTTGCTTGATTAGCGTCGTCATCAGTTGAACGCATAAGTAAAAGATGGTAATACTCTGCCGTTTCATGACAGACAGCCTTTAAACGCGCTTTTTTACTGTGCGCCTTCTGAGCTTTAGGCGATTCATGAAGTTCAACGCCACCACGACGAGCTAAAAATCGAACTGCATCAAGGAAGTCAACACCATCAAGCTTTTGAACGTACGTGATGATATCTCCACCTTCACCGCAGCCAAAGCAATGCCATGTTTGAGACGAGGGATCAACCTTACAAGAAGGAGTTTTTTCTTGATGAAAGGGACAACAACACCAAAAATCTCTTCCCCTCTGACGCATAACACTGCGTTCAGAGAAAAGCTCCACCAAGTCATTTGCTTGACGAACTCGTCGTATGTCCTCGTCGCTGATTATGACAAACTCCTTTAGGTAAAAGCAGGAAACTATTACATGGAATACTACAGAGGTAGCGAATCACGACAATAGGCAATATTTCCCATTACGGTTTTAATAAGTTCTTCAGTGGTATCAAACTTGATCATAGGTCGTAAGAATTCAACAAATTCAACCTCTATGTATTCACCGTAAATATTCTTGTCAAAGTCAAGAATATGAACTTCGCAGCTTGCATTAGTTTTATCAGCAAATACCGGCGAAACTCCCATAGAAACCGCAGCTCGATAGCGCGTTCCATCAACAATTGCATAAGCTGAGTAAACACCTTCTGCAAGAACTCGACGATTAGGTTCAATATACAAATTGGCAGTAGAAAATCCCATATCAGCACCTTCTCCTCTGCCGGGGCGAACTTTTTCCACCATGGAAAAACGTCTGCCTAAAAGGCGCTCAGCTTCAGCTAGGTCATGTTCCATCAGCAATAATCGTATACGTGTAGCAGTAATAGGAGCTCCCTCAGAGCTGCGTAAATTATGAGCATCAATATGGGTACCCACTGCAGCACCCCACTCCGCTAAATCAGCAACACTACCTGCTGCTTTAGCCCCAAAGTGAAAATCGAGACCTACATGAAGATTAGAAGGCGTATGACCATTGAATGTCTCTAATAAAAATTCAGCAGGAGATAGACTTGCAAAACTACGAGTGAAAGGTAGAGCAACCACGGCATCTACCCCACTTGCGAGAAGCGTTTCCAATCGACGTTCGTTACTCATAAGTTTACGCAAACGTTCTGGATGGAAAATTTCATCAGGATCGATATCGAAGGTAAGGGCGATAGATTTTTCCCCGTTATATTGAGCTGTTTTTTTAGCGCAATCAAGAAGATATTGATGACCAAGATGAACACCATCAAACACACCAAAAGCACAGGAAGCATTCTTAAAAAGGGAATGATCAAATGATTCGTCAACTTTATACAGTTCTGCCACGTTCAACACCTATCGAAAACACGCATCGAGGTACATAACGATGCTCGGACTCTTTATATTCATAGAGCGCTTTTAAGCGATTATCTACTATAACACCTACCACCTCGTTAGGCTCGGGTGGTTTTGAAGAAGGTATAACACCCGTTGTGCAAGTACAAGGAGCATAAAGCTCGGTGAGAAGAGGCTCATTAAGAGTTAAATCAGTATCAGATAGCCAAGATCCGTTTTCCACCTTGTCAGAACACGAACGAGCAAACGCAAAACGTAAACCAAGTGCCCGCAAAGGATCTATAAGCGCACCTTCTTTGTTTTGCTCTAATTGATCCAAAGTAAGACAATCTTCAAGCATTATAGATCCTGAAATAGTCCGAACAAGAGAACTTACATAAGCGCATGTCCCAAGATCTCGACCCATATCTCGAGCGATTGAACGCATATAGGTTCCTTTTGAAACACTCATGTCGCAAATCCACTCAATACCTTCCGAACCATTAAGCAAAGAGCGCGGGCGAACTTCAGATAGTTGGGCATCATATATCTCAAACTTACGAGGCGCTAGATCAATAACATTTCCAGCACGTGCCTGTTCGTATGCCTTCTTACCTTTAACCTTAATCGCTGAATAGATAGGAGGCACCTGCAGGCCTTCACCAATCATTTGCGTTAGATAATTTCGAGCAAATTGTTCATCACTAATGTGCTCTGGAACTTCTAGTTGCTTTGTTATTTCGCCTTCAGAATCATCGGTAGTTGTCGACATACCAAATGCAACACCCATTCGATAACGTTTGCCGTGTCCAACCAAGAAGGCATCCATACGCGTTGCGGGACCAACACAGACAAGCAAAACTCCTGATGCCTGAGGATCAAGAGTCCCTGCATGACCAACACGGCGTTCGTTAAAAACTCTACGCACTACATTAACAACATCATGGGAAGACATTCCAAGTGGTTTATTAATCGCAAGAAGACAGCTTCTTCCTGAAGAACCACGTTTACTCACAAGGTTCACCTTCCCCCGGAAGCACCAGCATAGAAGAAACCGAAGTTGCCTGAGCGCAGGGGAATTCGGAATTGTCGGCAAAGCAAGAGCGCGCTACAACTGCCAATACCTCAGATCGTGCCTCATCAAGACTTCCATAAAAGGTAAATCCAGCGGCAGCCTTATGACCTCCCCCTTCAAAAGCGCGAGCAACTTTTGAGACATCGCTCGATTCATCTTTGGCGCGAAGGCTACCACGAACAGAACCAGGTTCATTTTCACGCAAAATTAAAGCTACTTTCACTCCACGAATAGAGCGAAGAATATCTATTAAAGGCTCAGCATCTGCTTTAACCGCCCCACATTGCGCAAAGTCATCTTGAGATAAATACGAAAGAACAAACTGACCCTGTTCATAAAATTCCATGTGCTCAAGAGTACGTTTCTCCAACTCGATAGAAGGCAACGATCTGCTTTGGAAAAACTCCCGATTAACCTCAGTTGGATCCGCACCCCATTCCATCATCTCCGCTGCAGCAGCAAATGAAAAAGCATCGGTATTTTGATACGCAAAACGGCCCGTATCAGTTATAAGCCCCGTCAGGCAGCAATGAGCAACCTCGCGAGACCTTGCCTCCATCAACCCTGTCAAGTGCCAAACAAGAAGACAAGTTGCACTCGCATCGGGATCAACATAGTTAAAATCCGCCATGCAAGTTTCAACCGCATGATGATCGATGGTAAAGGTAATCGATGCATCATCATGAAGTAACGATGCATCGCCTATACGCTCAAGCGTAGGAACATCAACTGCAATAAAAACGCGAGGCTTTATCGAGCACATACTTGCAGGAATAAGCAATTCGCTTCCTGGTAAAAACTGCAAACCAACCTCAATGGGTTCGTTTCGAGCAAGAACACAGGTGACTTGTTTGCCGAGTTTTTTTAAGGCGTGATAAAGCCCCAACTGGGCACCAAGGCAATCACCATCGGGATTAACATGACCACAAATAACGAAATCGTCGAGCGCTTTTAAACGCTCGGCGATTTCGGAAAGCGTGGTATTCGTTTGAGGAGTAACCACGTAAGAACTCCTTACTCTTCTGTAGTAGATGAATTACGTTGAGCATCACGTGCAAGTGCCTCAGCAATACGTTCAGCCTGATCAACACTAGAATCAAGCATAAATCGTAATTCAGGAGCCACTCGCCAAGACAGTTGCTTTGCCATCAAAGAGCGAATACGACCCGCTGCAGCCTGGAACGCTTCAGTAACTTCAACATAGCGCGAAGGTTCGGTTGTGTAGAAAACATTTGCCACGCTACGATCAAAGCTTACTTCGCAGGAAGTAATCGTTACCATAGATAAACGAGGATCAGTCATCTCAAACAATAAGATATTCGCGATAACCTCTCGAGCCTGTTCGTTGACCTTGCGGCTTGAAGAACCTTGTTTCATGGCTATTCAACCCTTTCCTTTTCAACGATACGATAGCCTTCAATGGTATCGCCGACCTTAATATCTTGATAACCATCAATACCGATACCGCATTCATAGCCACGAGCAACACTCTTAACGTCATCCTTAAAGCGACGCAAGCTATGAATGGTGCCCTCAAAGATAACCGTACCATCGCGAACGATACGTACCTTATCATCACGAGAGATTTCACCCTCAACAATGTAACAACCGGCAATGGTGCCAACCTTAGGTACCTTAAAGGTTTCACGTACTTCAGCGATACCTGTATCCTCTTCCACGATATCAGGAGAAAGCAAACCAACACGTGCCGCATTGATATCTTCAATTGCCTGATAAATAACGCGATACAAGCGAATATCAACCTTTTCACGCTCAGCAACTTCACGAGTTTTACCCGTAGGACGAACGTTGAAGCCAATAATGATAGCGTCTGATGCGGCTGCCAAAGTAACGTCGGTCTCAGTAATGCCACCAACTGCAGCATGGATAATATTAATCTTTACCTCAGACTGATCCATCTTAGAGAAAGCATCGCGCAAAGCTTCAATTGAACCCATAACGTCTGCTTTAACCACAAGGTTAAGATCGGTAGTTTCGCCCTCTTCAATTCGAGCAAACAAGTCATCCAAGTTCATATGAGAACGAGACTCCTGCTTTGCGAGTCGTGCACGAAGGGCACGTTCCTCAGCAAGGCGACGAGCATCGCGCTCGTCTTCAAATACTCTAAATTCGTCACCTGCAGTAGGAACAGAATTTAATCCAAGAACCTCAACAGGATCTGCTGGTGCTGCATGATCAACATGCTCACCACGAGGATTAATCAGAGCACGAACCTTACCATATGCAGTGCCTGCAACAACAACATCTCCTGGATGAAGAGTACCGCGCGCGATAAGCATAGTAGCCACTGAACCGCGACCTTTATCAAGGTTAGCTTCAATAACATAACCTGAAGCAAGAGCATTAGGATTAGCCTTAAGCTCTAAAACGTCTGCCTGGAGCAAAATAGTTTCAAGCAAATCATCAATATGAAGATGCTGCTTTGCAGAAACATCAACAAACATATTCTGGCCACCCCATTCTTCGGGGATAATGCCATATTCGGTTAGCTCCTGACGAACACGATCAGGGGTAGCACCAGGTTTATCAATCTTATTTACTGCTACAACGATTGGTACATCAGCAGCTTTTGCATGGTTGATAGCCTCTACTGTCTGAGGCATAACACCGTCATCAGCAGCAACAACCAAAACAATAACGTCGGTAACCTGAGCGCCACGTGCACGCATTGCAGTAAAGGCTTCGTGACCAGGAGTATCGATAAAGGTGATCTGACGACCATTGATGTTTACCACCGAAGCGCCAATGTGCTGGGTAATGCCACCAGCTTCGTGACTTGCAACACCGGTGGATCGAATAGCATCAAGCAGAGAAGTTTTACCATGGTCAACATGACCCATTACCGTAACAACTGGTGGACGAGGCTTGAGATCATCTTCCGAGTCGTGATAAACAACAGCAAATTCTTCTTCTGGGGATACTACGCGGACTTTACGACCAAGGTCATCAGCAATAAGCTCGATAAGTTCATCGCTCATAGACTGGGTCAAGGTAAGAGCCTGTCCCAGCATAAACAAACGTTTTACCACATCATTAGGAGAAACTTCTACTAACTCCGCGAACTGAGCAACAGTTGATCCCTGAGGAATCTCTACCACCGAATCATCCAAAACAAGCGAAGGATCGAGACCTTTTTCCAAGGCTTCCATTTCGGCACGTTCGCGCGCTTGAGCCTCACGCTTTTCCTTACGCTTTTTACGACGGCCTTCACCATCGTGGCTCGCCGCTTCAACTGCTGCACGCGCCTCCGCTAAAACTTTATCACGTTGCAGCTTCTCAGCCTGAACGGCCATCTGAGCATAACGATCTTCCCCCTTAGCAGAATCATTTTGTAATTCCAATTCAGGAACGGAAGGCTCGAAGCCCTTACGCTGCTTTTTATTCTTCTTATTATTTCCGCGTTGATCGTTTTTCTGTTCACCACGAGAATCATTGTTACGCTGATTCTTTTTAGCCTGAGCTTTCTCTTGCTTCTGATGCTCAAGACGTTCTCTTTCATTGTTGATTTGATCCAACAAGGAAGAAAAGTTCGACTTTGTAGTGACTGGAGCAACTTTGGGAGGTTGCTTTTGTGGCGCGGTTGTATGCTTTGCGTTTTTGCGTCCACGATTATGAAGTGCTTCTTCAACTGCTTGTTTTTTTGCAACCTCAGCAGCACGAGCTGCTGCGCGCTTACGCTCACGCTCTTCAGCAGCCTCACGCTCAACGCGTTCACGTTCACGTTCAATTTGAGAAGCTAAGCTCTCAAAGGGTGAATTGGATATTTTCTTTTTTGGCGTAGCGTCATTATTCTGAGCCTTTTCTTGTTTAGCAGCTTGCTTCGCCTCTCGGCGAGCACGTTCCGCCTCACGAGCCTCACGCTCTGCTTCTACTGCAGCACGACGCTCTGCTTCCTCATCAGCCTTACGCTGAGCTTCTTCAGCCTTCTTTTCAGCGAGCTGTTTTGCCTCTTCGTCTTCCAGCTCCCCTGCACGCTGTTTGATTTCAGGTTCAAGATTCTTGCGAACTTTCTGAACATAGGCGTCCTGGAGAATGCTGGCATGACTCTTAGCGGGAATTTTCATCTCCGCAAGACGATCGAGCAGCTCCTTGCTGGTCATATCAAATTCTTTTGCCAATTCATGTACACGCATGCCAGGCATATAGTCTCCTCGTCTATTACTCTTCATGAGATAGTGAGGCGCGTAGTTGTTGCACTATACGCTCACGATCTTCGTCGGATACGGTCGTTCTAAGCGCTGAATCAAGTCGCTTAGAGGAAAGTGCTTTTTCAAGGCAGGCAACACTGCAAACATACGCCCCTCGACCATTCATTTTACCTGTTGGATCGAAACAAATCTCGCCTTCAGGGCTACGAACTAAGCGCAAAAGCGAATTTTTTGTGTCTGTAGTTCTACAAACGATGCAAGTCCTTTGTCGTTTTTGCTCTGCCATAGAAAATCACGTTATTCTTCGTCTTCAAATTCTGCATGAATACCGCAATAGCGATATCCCTCACGTGCATGGTTACGACAACGCGTGCCATCTTCACCAATGTATGCACACAAGCCGTCTTCGTCATCGTCTACTTCGTCAATTAAGGTAGGCTCAGTAAAAAGAGACTCTCCAGCAAATGAAGTAGATTTAATATCGATATGCCAACCTGTCAGACGAGCTGCTAAACGTGCATTTTGGCCCTCTTTACCAATAGCCAAAGAGAGCTGATCGTCGGGAACAATTACCGTTGCATAGTTGTTCTCTTCGTCAATATCAACACGGGTTACGCGTGCAGGAGAAAGCGCATTGGAAACATAAATTGCTGGATCCTCGTTCCATTGAATAACATCAACACGCTCATTGCGCAGACCCTCGACAACCATTCGAACACGAGAGCCCTTAGGACCTACACACGCACCTACCGGATCTAAGTTAGGTTCGCGAGAAGCAACCGCGATCTTTGAACGCTCCCCTGGTTCGCGAGCGATAGATTTAATCTCAACAAGCCCATCGTAAATTTCCGGAACTTCAATCTCGAACAAACGACGGATAAGATCGGGATGAGTACGAGAAACAACGATTGAAGGACGAGTATGCTCACCACGCATCTTAGGAGCATCGGAGTTCGGATCGCGTACTTCAACGATAAGAGTCTTCAAACGCTGATTATGACGATAACGCTCGTTGCGAGGACGCTCGTTGCGCTCGTCTGGATATCGTTTTAAATCGTAGTGAGGCAATTCTGCCTCAACGCCATCGCGAATTTTGATAATCGTAAAATCGGGCGTACCCTGCAAAACGGTACCTGTAACCAAGTCGCCAACACGACTTGAAAACTCCTCATAAATAGACTGACGTCCCGCATCGCGAACAATCGAGCCAATAACATTTTTAGCATTAAGCGCCGCGATTCGACTAACGTCGTCAGGAGTAACATCACGCTCTTCAAAATCGGTGTATTCACCTGTCTCGGGATCAGGATCTCCTACAGGAACAAGCTCATATACATAAATCTTACCCGTGTTACGATCAATCGTTACACGTGCGTCATACTCCAAATCCAAAATATGTTGATAGCTTTTAGCTAGCGACGCTTCCAAACGATCGATCAAATAAAATTCATCGATTTTGCGTTCATGAGCTAAAGCTTGAAGAGCTTCAATTAATTCAGAGGCTGCCATGGAAAAGTCCTTTCTACCCGCTGAAATCTATTCTGCCAATGATATGAGCTTTCTTTATTTGGTCGTAGGGAAGACGCTCTTCTCTACCATCCACGGTTAATAACACCGTATCGGCATCTACACCTGCAAGCATGCCGACCCACTTTGCACGTCCCTCATGGGGTTCTCGCAACACAATCTGAGCTTTCTCTCCTTCAAAACGAGCAAAATGTTCAAGAGTACGTAAAGGCCGATCAATACCAGGAGAAGATACCTCTAACGTATAGGCACCAGGAAAGGGATCTAGCTCATCCATGACTGCATTAACCCATTCTTGTGCCGAAGAAAGTTCATCAAATCCTACGCCCCCTTCGCAGTCAAGAAAAACGCGAATAGTAGGAGCTTTGCGAGATCCAACCAACTCAACGGTGACAATTTCCATATTGTGAGTACGTGCATGAGGCTCAAGTGCTTCAAGGATCATACGCGCCTTACCAGTAAGCATCTTTATCCCTCCTTCAACCCTTAACAAACAAAAGAAGCGGGAACAAGCCCACTTCCTAACCCAAACGAAAGCTATCATGTTTACACATGTCTAACTGTTTATATCATACTTTCACAACTCTGTACAATCACAGAAACGGAGAACCACAATTGTTCTAAATAATATTGAAAATTCGAAGCCACGTTGAACCGTTAACCCACATAAAACAAAATGCAAGGAAAAGACAGATAACAATGCCCACTACCCTATGCCAAACTTTAATTTCTGGTACATCTTGCAAATAAGATTTTGGTTCCCTGTCCACATCAGCAACAACCTTGCCAGAATCGGAAACGATTTTTTGCATTGGCTTGGTCACATAGGGATCATCGTCGCCTATTTCTGGAATAGCACGTAAATCTGCCTCATTTGTTTTAAGCTTCTCTACGTCCACTTCTTTAGAGGGATCCAAAGGGTTTCCATCCTTATCTGTATAACTACGCTCTGAAACTAACGGCATTTTTGAGGTAACCGATGGATCGACTGCGTCGGTATAGGCCACCATTTCTTCAGCTTTTGCAATACGCTCTTTCATCGAAGCAACGGACGAGCCGCAGTTTGGACACTGCAGCTCGTCATCAGAAATTTTTGTTCCGCAATTCAAGCAATACAATTACTTTGCCTTTTCTTGTCTGTGTGAGATAAGACGATTAAGAGCATTTAAGTAAGCCTTTGCCGAAGACACGATAATATCGCCGTCAGCACCGCGCCCAGAGAACACCATGCCATCACTATCGGTAACACGAATGGTAACCTCACCCAAAGCATCGATACCACGAGTTACGCTCTGAACAGCAAACTCGGTAAGATCGTTTTCGATATCAACAATTTCGTTTACAGCCTTATAAAGGGCATCAACAGGACCCGTACCCGTTGCACAGGCAACAAATTCACGGTCTTCAGAATCAGCCAGCGTTACCGTAGCGGTAGGAATAAGAGGCTGACCACAAGAAATCTGGACAGACTTCAAAGTATAGGTTGCTGTCTGGTTGCGATTATGCTCACCAACAAGAGACTCAAGATCCTCGTCGTACACTTCTTTCTTCTTATCAGCCAAATCGAGGAAGGCATTATAAAGATCCTCGAAAGCCTGGCCTTCAATATGGAAGCCAAGTGCCTCAAGACGATGACGAAGTGCCGCACGACCCGAACGAGCAGAAAGAATAATTGCGCTCTGTCCTGCACCAACTTCAGCAGGATCAATGATTTCATAAGTAGTACGAGACTTGATAACACCATCTTGATGAATGCCCGAAGAATGAGCAAATGCATTTGCACCAACAATAGCTTTATTAGGCTGCACTACAAAACCAGTGATAGAAGAAACTAAACGAGAAGCGCGAATGAACTCACGGGTATTGATATCGGTATGACCGTCAAGTTCATCTCCATGCATCTTCAAAGCCATTACCACTTCTTCCATAGCGGTATTGCCAGCACGTTCACCTAAACCATTGATTGTGCATTCAACCTGAGTAGCACCATTTTGGACACCCGCCAGGGAAAGAGCAGTTGCCATACCGAGATCGTTATGGCAATGAACCGAAATGGAAGCCTTATCAACGTTGGTAACGTTTTCCATAAGGAAGCGAATACGGCGTCCAAATTCATCGGGCATCGAATAGCCAGTAGTATCGGGGATATTGACAACAGTCGCACCCGCATCAATTACGGCCTGGACTACCTTAGCAAGAAACTCGTAATCACTGCGTCCTGCGTCTTCGGCATAGAACTCGACATCTTCAACATATTTTTTAGCGTACTTAACCGCATTAACAGCGCGCTCAATAATTTTTTCCGGCGTCGTACGAAGCTTGTCATAGATATGACTATGCGATACGCCAATACCGGTATGAATACGAGGACGAGCGCAATCTTTCAAAGCATCAGCTGCTGAGTCGATATCCTTTTCAACAGCACGAGTCAAAGCACATACTACCGCACGATCTCCTACTTCTGCGGCAATCTGCTGAACCGATTTAAAATCACCCGGCGAAGAAACAGGAAAACCTGCCTCAATTACATCCACGTTAAGACGTAGTAGCTGACGCGTGATTACCAGTTTCTCTTCGGAATTCATAGAAGCGCCTGGCGACTGCTCGCCATCGCGTAAAGTAGTATCGAAGATAGCAATCTTGCGTGTCATCTTTCAATGTCCTTTCTCTACGTCATTTAGATATCTAAAAGAATATAACTCATTTTGAACGAATTCACTGCTCATAGCAAACAATGCTTTAGAAAGATCCTATTCTTTGCACAAAAAGCGAGGAGCCCTTCTAAGGGCTCCTCTCAATCTATAGACAAAGCAAACAGTATAGGCTGTTGAGTGGTAAGTACGAGGAAGTACCCTAAACTGCCGCTTGGTCTTCTTCCCCGGTACGAACGCGGATTACCCGTTCGATTTCCGAAACAAATATTTTTCCGTCTCCAACCTGCCCTGTTCGAGCAATATCGGTGATGAGATTAACGATTTCATCCACACGATCGGATTCAACAACGATTTCAAACTTAACCTTTGGAATCATGTTGAGAAAAACTTCACTACCACGAAAATATTCTTTCCAGCCATGTTGATTTCCGCAGCCATGAACTTGATAGATTGTCATTCCTGAAATTTTTGCCTGAAAAAGCGCTTCTTTTAACGGCTCAAGCTTTTCTGGACGAACGACAGCTGCGATTCTCTTCATTCCCATTCATCCTCCTTTTAGTCCATGCCTGTGAATGCAGGATAAGCAGATTCACTATGTGCAGCCATATCCATACCGCAGGTCTCTTCTTCTTTGCTTACACGCAAGCCACCAAAGATCGCTTTAACTACCAAACCAATGATGAGAGCACCAATAGCAACAAAAAGAATCGTAATAAGAATGCCTGCAACCTGAGCACCTAATAAGGTAGGATCGCCGGTATAAAGCAGTCCTCCGAACTCAGTCCAGGAAAGTTCTGGAACACAGAAGATGCCCGTAAGAATACCGCCAACGATACCACCTACACAGTGACAGCCAAAAGCATCAAGCGCATCGTCGTAACCAATCTTTGCTTTGCAAAAAGAAATAGCAAAGTAGCAGATAGGAGATACAATTAAGCCCATTACAATGGCTGCCCAAGGCTCAACAAAACCTGCAGCAGGGGTGATAACAACCAAACCAGCTACCAAACCAGTAGCAGCACCAACAAGCGTTGGCTTGCCAGTCTTAGCCGTTTCAACAATCATCCAGGAAATCATTGCTGCACCAGAAGCAACTACGGTATTGAGGACTGCAAGCGCGGCAATACCATCAGCAGCGAATTCCGAACCACCGTTAAAACCAAACCAACCAAACCAAAGAAGGGTTGCGCCAAGTACTACAAACGGAACATTGTGTGGTCGATGAGCAATAGCGCCAAAACCACGTCGTTTACCTAAGAGCAAACAAAGTACAAGACCTGTTAAACCAGAACTAATATGAACTACATCGCCACCAGCGAAGTCCAAGGCACCAATAATATCGCCGATCAGGCTTCCTTCACCGCCCCAAACCATATGCGCCAAGGGAGCGTAAATGAGAAGAACCCATATGGTAATAAATGCAAGAAAGGCACCGAATTTCATACGACCAGCAACCGCACCACCAACAATTGCAGCGGTAATCATTGCAAAGGCTGCCTGAAATACTACATCGATCAAAGAGGGATACGTTCCATCTTCAGGTGCTTGCGCTTCTGCGAGCATATCGCTTACGGAAGACAGGCAACCTAACTGATCGAAACCTCCAAAAAATGGATTTGATCCGTCTCCGCCATAAGCGATGCTCCATCCTGCAAGAATCCAAACGATTCCCACAATACCGATTATCACGAACGACATAAACATGGTATTGACAACGTTTTTACGACGCGCAAGTCCGCCGTAAAAAAATGCAACACCCGGTGTCATGAGTAGAACCAACATTGCACACACCAGCATGAATGCGGTTGCTCCAGTGTCGTACATCGTGCTTACCTCCTTACACTATTAAACGGGCACGTTTTCGACACTGGTATCTTTACATGCAGAACACGTTCAAAAGTCCTGATTAGCGCTTGTTTACAGACACGGAAACAGTTGGTAACACACAAGAATTATCATGGTTACATATTAGAAACATAAAACTAAAAGCCCATTGAAATGGGCTTTTAGGAAACAATTTAGAAATGTGAGAATAGAAAAACTGAAGATATAAAGCACTATCTTTTGAAGTGCATCATAAATACTTACGAATGACCTGAGCAATTCCTTTAGCATCTAAACCTAAATCGGCAAACAATTGGTCAACTTTACCTTGCTCAATAAACGAATCGGGTATCCCTATGTTTTCAAATGAGGGATTAAGACCCTGGAGAGCTAACTCCTCAGCGACACCCTCTCCCGCACCGCCAATTCGCACACCATCTTCCACAGTTACAATAATGCCTGTTTTCGCTGCTTCAGCAATTGCCTCTTTATCAAGGGGCTTTACCCAACGCATATCAACAACTCGTACCTGATATCCCTCAGACTCAAGCATATGAGCAGCATCAAGGGCATAACCAACCATACGGCCAAAAGCCAAAATAGCAGCATCTGAACCTTCACGTACTACACGAGCGCATCCAGGCTTCATAAAAAGAGGGTCCTGCGGAAGAGAAACACCCTGTGCAGAACCGCGCGGATAACGAAGCGCTACAGGGCCAGGTAACATGAATGCCGTATGAAGTGCATGAACCAATTCGGCTTCATTTGAAGGAGCAATGATGCGCATATTAGGAATAGTACGCAAAAGAGCCATATCAAACATTCCATGATGCGTTGGCCCGTCATCGCCAACAAGACCTGCTCTATCAATAGCAAATACGACTGGTAAATTACAAAGAGCTACATTGATAATGCTCTGATCGATTGCTCTTTGAAGAAACGTAGAATACAGTGCAACCAGAGGTTTATAACCACCCAAGGCAAGCCCACTTGCTAAACCAACCGCATGAGCCTCAGCAATTCCCACATCGAAACAACGATCGGGATGCGAGGTAGCAAAATCACGAAGACCCGTGCCATCAATCATTGCAGCAGAAATTGCACAGATTTTATCATCACGCTGTGCTTCCTGATTAAAGGCATAAGTAAACGCCTGAGTATATGTAAGGGTAGAATCCGAAGATTTAAGTGAGGCGCCACTTGCTCTATCAAAGGGCCCCACACCATGAAAACGAGAAGGGTCTTTCTCCGCAGGAGCATATCCTGCACCCTTTTTAGTTACCACATGAACTAAAACAGGAACTTCTGAAGACAGCGCCCTGCGCAAGGTTGTTTTAAGGGCAGGAATATCATGGCCATCTACAGGAGGAGTGCACACGATACCGAGTTGCTCAAAAAGCATGGTATCGGGAATAACAAACTGTTTGAGAGAATCCTTAGCTGATTTCCCAAATTTGACAAAAGCTTTACCAGCAGGACCAAAGGAAGACTCAACAAAATCTTGCATAGAGTCTCTACTTTTACGATAGTTATTGCTCACCCGCAAGCTACCGAGATGTTTTGCCATAGCTCCAACATTTCGGGAGATAGACATTTCATTATCATTCAAAATGATGACGAGAGGTGTTTGGGCTTGACCTAAATCATTTAAAGCCTCAAAAGCCATACCCCCTGCTAAAGAAGCATCCCCGATCAAAGTCACAATTTTTTCATCGCTGCCGCGCATATCACGCGCACGTGCCAACCCGCAAGCAACTGAAAGTGAGTCAGAAGCATGCCCTGAAGGATGAACATCATGAGGATTGCTTTGAGGTTTAGGAAACCCTGAGAGACCTTTATATTGCCTTAATGTTGCAAACTCTTTTAAACGCCCCGTAATGAGCATGTGTGCATACGACTGATGCCCAACATCAAACAAAAAACGATCACGAGGAGAATCAATCAATGAATGAACAGCAAGAATGATCTCAACTGCTCCTAAACTTGAGGCCACATGACCACCTGTTTTAGAGGTTACCTGAATAATCTCTTCACGTATTTCATTTGCAAGAATACTTAATTCTTCATCAGTTAACAGCTTGAGCTTATCAGGCGCATCTATCGAATCTAGAATGCGTGCCATGTGCACACCTCCCTCCCCTGCTTGCCTTAACTGGGCTCGGTTGCTAAATAACACAAGTACCGCAGTACCCCTTTATCTTGCCACAAAAGCACTACTTGGCATCAGAGGAAACTTGGTCAGTTGTTGAATCGTTCAAATTCGATTCATGCGAAGATTCCTCCACTTGGGCATTCTCTACCGCAATTCCCTCTTCCATAATGCGCGAAGCGCTCAGCCCTATCCCTACAGCTTCTTCATAGAGATCAAGAGCTTCGTCAAGTGGAAGAGAATCGTCACTTACTAATGCAACGATCTCATCGAGACGTGTTTTTAGGTCTTCGAACGAACGTGCATCCTCTTGAGTCATTTAAGCCTGCTCCTCTTCGAGCTGGATAGCAATACGTCCCAAAATGCCATTAACAAAACGAGGAGAGTTTTCCCCGCCGAATTCCTTAGCAAGATTTACCGCTTCATTAATGGAAACGGAAACCGGAACATCATCTACATAGCACATCTCACAAGCAGCAAGCCTCAAAAGAGATCGATCCACAACAGGCATGCGATCCATAGTCCAGTTCTCACTGGCCGATACAATACGCCTATCGACTTCACCAAGATGCTGTGATACTAAATCAAGAAGCATCAATGCATAGTCATCAAGTCCCTGCGTTTCAGGAACCAAGAGACGATTATCAATAAGGGAACGAGGAGATTTTTCGAGAATATCCCCTTGATAAAGGAGTTGCAAAGCGTTTTTGCGCGCAACTACCCTTTCTTCATGTTGTAAAGCTTTTGACATAGAGGCAAAACCTAATCTTGGAACTGAATACCGTCGATCGTAATATCAACTCGAGATACTACCAGACCTACTTGTGCTAACACTGCATCAGCTACAGCTCTGCGAACCGCTGCTGCAACCTCCTCGAGGGAGTGACCCGACTGAATCCTAAGCGTTACCGCGACTTCAACCGTGTCATTTTCGGCAAGAGAAACAACTACTCCTTGCGTAGATTGTTTAAAAGCCAAAAGAGAGCGAATACCTGAGGGAGCAGCACCCACCGAAGCAACACCGGGAACTTCACGAACAGCAAGAATTACAATAGTCTCCATTACGCCGGGAGCAATTGCCATGCCTTCAGTATTAATGTCAGACATCTTAGTTATCCCCCATTTCTGTTTCGATGAAGTCAGTATAAACCCTACCTTCAACAAACGCATCCATACCTAAAACCTTCTGATGGAAAGGAATGGTGGTTTTAATTCCTTCGATATGAAATTCAGCTAAGGCACGCTTTCCACGGGCAATGCATTCTTCACGATCATTGCCCCATACAATAAGTTTCGCAACCATAGAGTCATAATAAGGAGAAATACGAGATCCTTCCTTAATATAGGTCTCGACACGAACTCCAGGTCCAGCAGGAACCTCGAATCGAGTGATGTTTCCGGGGCAGGGACGGAAATCCATATCGGGATCCTCTGCGTTGATTCGAAACTCCATAGCATGACCATTTGGAGTAAAAGGAACCTTGTCCATACAAGAAATTGGTTCACCCGCTGCAATGCGCAACTGCTCTTTAATAATGTCAGTACCTGTAATCATTTCAGTAACAGGATGCTCAACCTGAACACGGGTATTCATTTCCATAAAGTAGAAATTGCCATCCTGGTCTAACAGAAATTCAATGGTACCAGCATTTTCATAGCCCGTTGCACGAACTGCTTTTACTGCAGCAACTCCCATTGCACGACGAATTTCATCAGTCAACGCAGGAGAAGGAGCTTCTTCGAGAAGCTTTTGATGCCTACGCTGCAATGAGCAGTCACGTTCGCACAAAGAAATACGGTTTCCATGCTTATCTGCCAAAACCTGAACTTCCACATGACGAGGGCGTAGAACTAACTTTTCTAGATATACATCGCCATTACCGAAAGCTGCTTGCGCCTCATTTTTAGCAGCAAGAAACTGCGCCTCTAAGTCTGCAGGATCATGCACTTCGCGCATACCCTTGCCGCCGCCACCAGCAGAGGCTTTTACCAAAACAGGATAGCCAGCTTTTTCTGCAAAAGCACGAGCTTCCTCAACGGTTTCCACTACACCATCAGAACCGGGTACTGTTGGAACGCCGCAGGCTTTCATGGTTTCACGCGCCGCAGCCTTATTCCCCATAGCATCTATACATTCAGGAGAAGGGCCGATAAAGACAAGATTATTATCGGCACATGCACGCGCAAAATCAGAGTTCTCTGCTAAAAACCCGTATCCTGGATGTATTGCTTGTGCGCCAGTATTGATTGCGGCAGCAATAATAGACGACATTACCAAATAGCTTTTATTTGCCTGTGCGGGGCCTATGCAGACCTTTTCATCTGCATACTGAACTGGGTAGGTATCTGCATCTTCCGTTGAGTACACCGCTACAGTTTTAATACCCAATTCTTTACAGGCACGCATAATACGCAGTGCAACTTCACCGCGATTAGCAATTAAAACTTTGTCAAACATTTAAGCACTCTCCGGACCAATTGCATCATGGTTTACATGAGGCTCGATATAGAACAAGGGGGTTCCAAACTCAACAGGAGTTGCATCCTCAAGGCAAACCTCACGAATAGTACCCATTTCTTCAGCAGTAATCTCATTCATAAGCTTCATTGCCTCAACAATGCAAAGCGTCTGATTTGCAGCAACTTCATCGCCAACCTGAACAAAAGGAGCTTCGCCAGGAGCAGGAGCCACATAGAAAGTGCCTACCATAGGCGCAGTGACGCAGTGCCAATTAGCAGGGCGAGAACCACCTGCATTTGCAGCAGGAGCAGCTGCAGAAGCTGCAGGTACTGCCTCAGCAGCAGGAGCAGCAACGACTGGAGTGGCTGGTGCAGGAGCTGCTGCTACAGCACTTGGCATACGTACTGCAATACGAGCGCCCTCTTCTTCAACTACAATTTCGCCAACGCCGCTCTCTTCAGCAACGCGTACCAATTCACGAATCTGATTAATATCCACGTAATCGTCCTCCTTGGTCATGCTCGATTCCTGCTCAAGAAGGAAATCGACCTTTTCAGATGTACGGTGTTTACTCAAATATGTACGCGCCTCATTGGGGAAAAGGGCATACATCAAAACGTCTTCTTCAGATTTGGCCAAATCGCCAATTTCTTCTTCAAGTTCTGCAAACGTAGTAGTTACCAAAGAACCTGGAGCCACATCAGGAGGAAGAATCTTGTCGGTATCATCCCCGACAACCTTCTTCACAATTTCAGGACTCATAGGACCAGGAGCCTTACCATAGTAGCCACAGATGTAGTCCTTCATTTCTTTCGAAACAACACTCCAGCGTTTGCCCGTGAGAACATTAAATACAGCCTGCGTACCTACAATTTGAGAAAGTGGAGTAACCAAAGGAGGATATCCGACTTCGGCACGTACGACAGGAATTTCAGCCATTACCTCATCAAGACGATCCGTTGCATTCTGAATCTCAAGCTGAGACATAAGGTTTGACATCATGCCACCAGGAACCTGATGAGAATACACCTTCATGTGGGTAAGAGATGAAACGCCACGCTTGTAGTGACCACGCTTACGAACTTCTTCCCAGTATTCTGAAATTTCAAACAGCAAACCAAGATCAAGCTGGGTATCATAACGGCTTTCCTGAAGAGCAGCAACGATCATCTCAACAGCAGGATGAGAGTTACCAAAAGCTAAAGGAGCACTTGCCGTATCGGCAATAGCAGCACCGGCCTCAGTTGCCTTGATGATATTAGCTGGAGCCATACCACCTACATAGTGGCAATGAATATGAACAGGCAATCCGATTTCGGCATTGAACGCCTTTACCATACGCTCGGTACGATAAGGAGTAAGCATGCCTGCCATATCCTTAATCGCAATGGAGTCTGCGCCTAAATCCTTTAATTGCTGTCCATACTCCAAGAAACTATCGAGCGTGTGAACAGGAGACATGGTATAAGAAATGGCACCTTCAAAATGACCGCCACAATCTTTAATTGCCTCAGCATTATCCACAACATTTCGGATATCGTTTAATGCGTCAAACACGCGAAAAACGTCAATACCATTTCGATGTGCTGCTTCAATAAAGCGATGTACGATCTCTTTAGAATAATGCTTATATCCGACAAGGTTCTGTCCACGAGAAAGCATAGAAAGTCGGGTATTAGGAGTCTTGGCTTTTATTGAGCGAAGACGATCCCAGGGGTTTTCATCCAAGAAGCGCAGGCACGTATCAAACGTTGCACCACCCCATGCCTCAATTGCCCAATAACCTACGCGATCCATCTTAGGCAAGATCGGAAGCATATCACCAATTGACATTCTGGTAGCCCATAAACTCTGTTGACCATCACGAATGGTGGTATCCATAATTTGAAGCTTTCCCAAGTGTTTCGCACCTCCTTATGTCTCAGTAACGTGCTCGCTGATTTCAGACACGTAATTATTAAACGTTAAGTATAGAACATAGAGATGCAAACGCATCTCGACTTACTGTGCTTTCGGCAAAATACAAAAAGTTAACTACACACGCTTAATGAAACGACCATCGCGCGTATCAATTTGGAGAACATCGCCAATTTCAACAAACGTTGGAACCTGGATGGTAACTCCTGTTTCTAAAGTAGCAGGCTTAGTAGTGTTGGTAGCAGTATCGCCCTTAAAGCCAGGTTCGGTCTCAGTTACCTCGAGATCCACAAACATCTGAGGCTCAACGCTGATAAGTTCGTCACCTGCATACATAAGGGTTGCTTCGTCGTTTTCTTTTAACCAATTAGCAACATCTCCCACTACTTCAGCAGGAATGGCAAGCTGCTCAAAGGTGTTCATATCCATAAAGTTGAAATCAGAACCATCGCTATAAAGGAACTGCATTTTCTTGGTCTCAAGACGAACTGAGTCAAACTTGGTACCAGAGTTAAAGGTGTAATCAACTACACGACCAGTTTTGATATCGCGAAGCTTGGTACGAACAAAAGCACCGCCTTTTCCAGGCTTTACATGCTGAAACTCAACAATAGTGCACAACTTACCGTTGTATTCAATACACATACCATTACGAAAATCTGCAGTAGAAATTGCCACGTTAACTCCTTTTAAACGTATCGAGCAAATTTTTAGTTTAGCTTGTCTATTATAAACATCTTATGCGAGCTTTGAGTAAAAACGTTAAAACCATCTGGGGTCACCACCCCAAAATCTTCAAGTCGCATACCGAATTTACCAGGAAGATATATTCCCGGCTCAACAGTCACCACATTTCCCTCTTGCAGAGGTTTACTGTTTAAAGGAGACAAATTCGGAGATTCATGTATGTCTATACCCACGCTATGACCAAGTGAATGACCCATTTTTCCTTTATATCCAGCTTCTGCAAGTAAAGATCCAGCATGATTATGGACATCTCTTGCAATTACCCCTGCACGAATCATGCATTCACAGGATTCATTGATCGAACATAAGGTGTCCCATGCGTGAGAAAGTTCAGATGAAGGGGTGCCTATAAAAATTGTTCGAGTCATATCAGAACAACATCCACCATACTTTGCCCCAAAATCCATTACGACAGCATCACCTTGCAAAAGCGGAATATCGCTAGGAATAGCGTGAGGAGAAGACCCATGAGCACCCGTCGCAACAATGGTATTAAAAGCAAGCCCTTGAGCTCCTTCTTCAAACATATAGCGATCGAGTTGTATTTGAACTTCGCGTTCAGTCATACCTGGAACTATGAACTCTAAAATTCGAGCGAAGGCTTTATCGGTAATTGCCTGAGCTTTTTTCATCAGCGCAATTTCCTCTTCATCCTTCACTTCTCGCAACAATTCGACAAATCGATCAAGTTCACACCACTCAATCGATTGATCTACACCTTGCTTTTCTAATGAACGATACTCAGAAAGCTTCAAAGAGTTTTCAATTCCGACGCGGATCGGCTGAGTTTTTTGAATTGATTTAATTATTTTTGCCAATAAGGCTTGATGTGAAGATCGCTGGGTATCTATCACTATATCAGTGGAACTAGCTTCGCGCCTCAGCGCTTCTTCATAACGAAAATCACTGTGCAAAACGAGAGAATCTTGCGATACGATCAGCGCATGGGCATCCTATGTATCAAAAACATCTTCAAAACCCGTCGCCCAAATAATGTTTGAAAGCTCACGAATATATAAAACATCCAAGTCATGTTCTTGCATTGCCTTGCGCATACGTTCTATACGACTCGATTGGAAAGCCATAGTTCCCTCTTTTTCTCAATTCTTGTTCTCTATGCAGTTTTAAAGATTGCCAGTAAATCCATCCTCTGAAGCATTTCATAAAGCAGGCATCCATGATGCCTAACTAATTAAGGCTGCTGAGAAGCAAGCCACGCTTGCAAATATTGATCGACAAGCTCATCAGATAAATCTTGAACTTCCCATACTCCATAATCAAAGGGAAGAACAAAGCGCAGAACTCCATGACGCACTTTCTTGTCAACTTTCATCAACGCTAAAAGTTCTTCAGAACTAGCATTGAGCGTAATTTCCGTGAGACCAAAACGATCGAGTAGCTCATCTTGAGCACAAACAAAATCAAAGTCACAGTAGCCAAGTCCAGCTGCTAGACGAGAGGCGAAACGCATTCCCTGAGCAACCGCATGCCCGTGAGAATAGACCCCATACCCTGAAAAAGCTTCGATTGCATGGGCAAGCGTATGTCCATAATTCAAACATTCACGAACACCAGCAGTTTCGTTTTTATCGCGCGTAACCACTGACGCTTTAAAAGTAACGCAACGCTTAATTGCTTCTTGAACAACTTCAGGATCGCGCTGCTGTAGTCCATCGGAATGAGAAGTAAGCCAATCAAAAAATGAAGGAGAATCAATTACCGCAGATTTGACTATTTCGCCACATCCGCAGGCCCATTCCCGTTCTGGAAGCGATTGCAAAAGAGAGATATCAGCATAGACCATAGCAGGTTGCCAAAAACTGCCAACTAAGTTTTTGCCCAGATCGAGATTAATTGCGGTTTTTCCTCCCACCGAAGAATCCACCATAGAAAGTAAGGTAGTTGGAATCTGGACAACCTGGAGACCGCGCATGAAAGTTGAAGCGCAAAATCCTGCTAAATCTCCTACAACTCCACCGCCAAGGGCAAGCACATAACTATCACGAGAAAGCTTGCAGTCAGCCATTGCACGCCATACCTCAGCCGCACACTGAACAGATTTTGCTTCTTCACCCGAAGGAACCGTAACAACCGATACTTGAAACCCCGTTTTTTCGAGCGCGTTTTTTAAAGTTGGCAAATATCGTTTTCCAACTTCTGTATCGGTAATCACCATAAGTGATCCCGAAACAGAAAGAGCTTCAAGTTCTTCACCGAGAAAAGGAAGAATACCCTGGCCCAATACGATCTCGTAAGGTACTTCTCCAGGAATCGAAAGTTCAATACGCTCCATCGTCTCTTATGCCTTGCGCTGATCGATCATGATGCCGCGGTCAAGCAAAACCGCAACTACTTCTTCTGCCACTTCACGAATAGAACGATTCTCTGTTTCAATTTCAACATCTGCCGCAGCTTCATATTGCGGAGCACGTTCTACGATTGTTTTACGAGCAGTATCAAGATTTTTAAACATAGGACGTGATTCAGTATTTGGAATTCGCGCAGCAGCAGCATCAGCGGAAACTTTTAAATACACGACAAAACCGGCTTCTTTCATGATCTGAGCGTTCTCTGGACGTTTAGAAACCACGCCCCCACCGCATCCGATCAAACGAGGCGATCTACGAGTCAAATCACGAAGAACGTCGGTTTCAATGTCTCTGAAAGTCTCTTCGCCGTCTTCCGCAAAAATGTCTGCAATAATTCTATCCTCGCGAAACTCTAGATATTCATCAGCATCAATAGAAGCTAAACCGCACGTAACCGCAATTTGTTGCGAAACGCTTGTTTTTCCTGCACCCATAAACCCAATAAAGAAAACGGGCTTTTTTAAAACATAGCGTCCAGCATGTTGATGTGTCATAAAAACTCCTTGAGGTATAGAGGTCAAATTATCGAGACATGGTCTTAATGCGTTCTTTAAATGAAGCAATATTTGCTTTGATGTCAGTCATATTATCGCTGCCAAATTTTTCTAAATATGCATTAGCTAAAACCAACGCAACTTCCGATTCGCCAACAACCGCTGCCGCAGGAACAGCGCAAGCATCACTCCGTTCTTTCGAGGCTTCTGCTAACTCAAGCGTATCAAGATTAACGGTATTAAGCGGTATCGTAAGGGTAGGAATAGGTTTCATGGCTACGGTAATAATCAGAGGCATTCCCGTAGTCATACCACCTTCAAGACCACCCGCATTGTTTGTTTTACGAACAAAGCCATTTTTCTCATCGAGAATTATTTCATCATGGACCTTGCTACCTGGACGACGCGCCGCTTCAAACCCTAAGCCAAACTCCACACCTTTCATTGCGGGAATTGAAAATAGTGCAGCGCCCAGTCTAGAAGTTAAACGTTTCGAAGGTGTTTCGTAACCTCCCAAGGTAGGTAAAAGGCCCGTTACAACGATTCGATAAGTACCTCCAAGGGAATCACCCTTTGCTTTTGCCGCATCTATTGCATCCATCATGCGCTGCGATGCAGCTTCATCTGGACAACGCACTTCACTCATTTCTATATCTAGTGGGCTGTAATACAGGGCATCCTGCATAGGATTGCGCTCCTGCATAGAAGCAGAACCGATCGAAGTAACATAGGAATAAATCTCTACCCCAACTTCAGCTAAAAATTCACGAGCAATACCCGCCGCAGCCACACGCATAGTAGTTTCTCGTGCACTTGAGCGCTCTAAAACGTTACGGCAGTCATCAAAATCGTTTTTTAATATACCCAGCAAGTCGGCATGGCCAGGTCGCGGAGTAACTTCACGCACTAAATCCTGCGGAACATCACCAAAAACAGCCATTCGGTCAGTCCAGTTTTGCCAGTCGCGATTGACAACCGTAAGAGCAATAGGTGAACCAAGCGTCATCCCAAAACGAACACCTGACGTAATTTGAACGGTATCTTTTTCGATAGCCTGACGTCCACCTCTACCATATCCACTTTGTCTACGCGCTAAATCGGCATTAATGCCCTTTTCAGAAATTGCTAAACCAGCTGGAACCCCTGAAACAATTGCACTTAATTGAGGCCCATGACTTTCTCCTGCGGTAATGTATTCCATAAGCGAATAAACCTTAATCTTTAACCCTTAAAACGAATAAATTGTAGCAAAGTATTACAAAGCTGTTTGAGCGTTACCAAATTCAATAAGAAGATTTGCACAAGCGGTACCCCAGTAATCCATGATCTGCTCACTTGGCACCAAATCACATCCATTTTCCAATGCCCGTGACATTAAGGCATCCGATCTCCCCCAAGGATCACAAACAATTTGCGAAGAACGCAAAACTTTCGAGTAATCAGGAAGAATCTCATGTGTTGAAGCAAACGAAATACAAATATCAGCTTCATGAATTGATTTTAAGGCGTTAAAAGAACCGTACGAAAAATTTGTGTGCTCATAAGCCCTTGTAGCACTTAGATGTCCGGTACGAGCTTGGTCGGTATCAAGAATTGACATGCGATTTTTTGCAAATACCTCCAAAAAGGTATCAAGATTTTCCTGAGCACGAAGTTTATCCTCATCAAGAATAGTAACAAGATCAACACCTGCACGAGAGCATTCATAGGCCATATCTAGAGCAGCGCTTCCTGAACCAAAAATAACTACTTTAGCTCCATAAAGAGGAATGAAAGTTTCTTCTAAACAATCAATCACACTTCGTCCAAGCTGAGACAACGTAATGGTGTTAGAACCGCCTCTATAACGAAGATCAGCCCCTAAAGAAAGTTTAGATGAAGCCCCTTTCGCGCTTGCCGTTTCAAATAGCAATGACCTAAAAGCGGGAGCAACCACAAAAGCATGATCTTTTTGTTCAAGTACCGTCTGCGCCTCTTCAAGGGTGGAGCACTCCTTTATGGCAACACTCCATACTGCAGTTTTACTCATGAACGCCCGTCTAAAACGCGATGCTTGATTTACGATATCCGGCGTTGCGATAAAGGTGAGGTTTCGCACGCTCGAGCCCCCTCAGGTTCTTGATCGGCAATAACTATACGTTCAATGTTACGGACAAATACCGTATGCTTCAAATCTTCTTCTACGAGCGGACAAACAAGATAGCCCCTTATTCCTACCAAGTGAGCACCTAAAATATCAGTAGAAAGCTGATCGCCTATCATAACCGTCTTGCCACGATCGGCTCTTATCTTATGACACGCCATTAAGAAACCTTGCGGAAGCGGTTTAAGGGCCTTTGCAACAATGGGTAAATCAAGCTTGTCTGCTAAGTCGAAAACATGAGAGTGAAAATTATTGGAAAGCAAACACGCAGAAACATGTGAGTGTTTCAATTTACTTAGCCATAGCAAAACATCATGAGGAACCTCATGGTCACTGCGCGATAAAATCGTGTTATCCACATCAAGAAGTACCGCATTAAACCCCTGATCAATCAGATCAAAGCGTATATCGATAGAGCTTATCCGAGAAAAATATCTGTCTGGCTTGAATAAAGACATATCATTTCTAGACCTTATGAATGATTTGCAATGGTTTGCTGATGTTCATCATAAGTTTTGTCAAAGAAGTACTCGATTTGACCTTGTTCATTAGGCCAGAAAGAGAAGAAATAATAGTCTTGGAAATTTGGTTCTGGAGAACAAACCGCTTGCAGAGAATCTAAACTAGGCGAACAAATAGGAGTAGGAGGAAGCCCCTTTGTAACGCGTGTATTGTAAGGACTTTCGGTTGACCAGTCATACGAGTCTAAGTTGTCACCTACCTCATATGCAGTTGTTGCATCGCTTCCTAAGGTTCCATAAGAAGGATCACCCTCGTTTAACAAGCGGTTATAAAAAACAGCAGCAACTCTTGTTCGAGTATCATCGGTCGCCTCTTTCTCAACTATAGAAGCTAAAACAAGGGCATCGTAGTGAGTCATGCCTTGATTTTCTACATATGAATAATCAAGGGTATTAATTTCATCCTGATACTGAGAAAGCATTTGACGAACTACCTGTTCAGGAGTGGCACTAATAAGGAGCTCATAAGTTTTTGGAAAAAGAAAGCCCTCCAACGAACCAGTGGTAGATTCGCTTAAGAAAGGATACTCATCAACATAGGGCTCAGTTGAACTAGCAGCATCCTTAAACTGATCAGCAGAAATTGAACCGCCATATGCCTGCTCAACTAAGGTTGCAATAGTGTCAAGTGTTGCCCCTTCTGGAATTGTCAATCCCGCTGTCGTGGAAGACGAACCAGCAACTAAAGATCGAACAATGTCATCATTGCTCATTCCGCCCGTAAAATTATATATTCCCGATTTAAGCGAAGAAGCTGCTCCCTGTGCATTAACCGCCGATTCAAAATCACTCATTCGCTCAATAAGACCAGCGTCATAAAGGGTCTGCGAAATAGAAGAAACGGTTGAACCGTCTTCGATTTCAACCGTTACTGTTTGTCCTTCATCAACCATATTCGGATTTGCTTGGGCACAGCTTGCATTTGCAAACAAAGCTACTGCCGCAACGATAATAATAAGCAATACAACAATTGCGGCAATCAGAGGGGTCTTTGACTTTTTAGGGCGAATTGCAGAAGTATCATAAGTCCTAAAAGCTTTTTCACCTCTCGCATGAGCAGCACGAGCCGCATGATTAGGCCTTCGAGAATAAGTAACCTTACGAGGCGTCATTCCTTATTCCTTTCATCACTATGAGCTTTTCGAGCATCGAGCCAAGACTGTAAAAACAATGACGCAGCAATCATATCAACTTTTCCACGCATCTGCTTTTCAGAAAGACCTTCTTCTCGTAATACCCGCTTAGCTTCAGATGAACTTAAACGCTCATCTGAAAATTCTAAAGGCAAGTGAAGATTATTGGCTACCTGATAAGCAACCTCTTTACAGGTTTGGGCTTGCGATCCTGTCTCTCCATTTAAAGAAAGGGGTAAACCTGAAACGATCAGTTCAGGTTCCCAGTCCTGGCAAATCCGCCGAAATGATGCAGCATGTGCTTTTACTTCAGCGGTTGGCAGTACACACAAAGGGGAAGCAATACGTTCCATAGGGTCGCTTATAGCAATACCGCAACGAACCTCGCCAATATCAAGCGCCATTATTCGCAAGGATTTAAACCTCCCCTAGTTTATTCCAAAGTCAAAACTCGATATTTGTTATTTCTACGAGAGCAGCATCTCTTTTGCAGCAGCGAGTGCAGCATCAATACCAGAGGCATCTTTGCCTCCCGCCTGAGCCATAGTGGGTTTTCCTCCACCGCCGCCTTTAACACAAGGCGCAATTGCCTTAATTACAGCTCCTGCGTTAAATCCGGCTGCCACCGCTTCATCACTGCCAGCAGCCATTAATATTGGACGATCGTCTTTTACCGCTGCAAGTACTACGGCACCTGGCTCTGTCATACGAGAACGAATAACATCCCAAAGATTTCGCATTTGTCCACCATCGTGCACCTCACAACGCGAAATTACAACAGGATAGCCATCCTTAGAAGCAACAGCACTCTCGAGAAGAGTGGAAATGCCGTCATCGGATACGAGTCCCTTATTATGTTTTGCTTCATGCTGTAGTTCTTTCAACGCTTTCAAATTCGCAGCAGCACGTTGTGAAACCTCAAAGAGAGGAGCTTTAAGCTCAGAAGCAGCAGCTTTAAGTTCACGCTCGATACTGTTAACGTATTCCAAAGCGCCATAGCTCGTAACCGCTTCAATACGACGAGTGTTTGAACCTATGCTTGATTCACCAAGAATCTTTAAGAAGCCAATTTCAGCGGTATTTCCAACATGGCATCCACCGCAAAGCTCGCGCGAAAACTCTCCAGCTTCTACAACTCGAACCTTTTCACCATACTTCTCGCCAAAAAGCGCCATAACACCAGAAGCTCGAGCCTCATCAAGTGAAGTTTCATAAATATGCATCGAAACAGCCTTCATAATTTCTTCGTTTGCGAGCTGTTCGATCGCACTGATTTGTTCAGGAGTAAGCGCTTCAAAATGAGTAAAGTCAAAACGGAGACGATCAGGACCGACATAACTTCCCGCCTGAGTTACATGATCTCCGAGTACCTTACGCAAAGAAGCATGAAGAATGTGCGTTGCGGTGTGATTACGCGTGATTGCCGCTCTTCTCTTGGCATCAACCGAAGCAGTAACGCTTTCTCCTACAGAAAGATTACCTTTTGCGATCGTGGCATAGTGGCAAACTAAACCTTTTTCAGGAGCCTTGGTGTCATTAACCTCAGCAACAACACCTGCGTTGGAGAAAATAGTTCCCGTATCACCAACTTCGCCACCCATTTCAGCATAAAAAGAAGTGGTATCAAGAATAATTTCGACATTTTCACCTGCTGAAGCAGTTTCTACTCGTTCGCCCTCTTTAATAAGTGCCACAACTTGAGCTTCAGAATTGAGATTTTCATAACCTACGAAATTCGTAGAACCTACCTCTTTGAGAACCTCTGCATGAATTCCGCCATAGGTTGACCAAGCTGCCTCAGCATCTTTCGCCCCTGCTGCACGAGCGCGGTCACGTTGCTCTTGCATACAGCGTTCGAACCCGTCCATATCTACACTCACGCCCGCATCAGCACAAATTTCGCTTGTGATCTCAACGGGGAACCCATAGGTATCATGAAGCGTAAAGGCTTTTTCTCCTGCCAAAACCTTACCATCTAACGCTTTGAGTTCCTCTTCTAAGAATGCACGACCTTGACGCAAGGTGGAACCAAAGCGATCTTCTTCTGCAGTAATTAAGCGACGTTCAAGTTCTCGGTTTTCAACAATTTCAGGATACACATGACCCATCAGACGAACAATCTCGTCAACATATTCATTCAAGAAGTTTCCTTCAATGCCGATAAGATGTGCCTTCATAATTGCTCGACGCAGTAAACGACGAAGAACGTATCCGCGTCCTTCATTTGAAGGCAAAATACCATCAGCAATCATGAAGGTAATTGCACGACTATGATCAGCGATAATACGCAACGATAAGTCAACATCAGGATTGGTGCCATATTCAATACCAGATAGACGCTCGCCTACTGCAACAAGAGAACGCAAAACATCCGTATCGTAATTATTTGTGACGCCCTGCATAATTCCTGCAATACGCTCTAAGCCCATACCGGTATCAATATTTTTTGTCTTAAGAGGAGCAAGTGTTCCGTCTTCTTGGCCATCAAACTGTGTAAAGACCAAGTTCCAGTATTCCAAGAAGCGGTCACAGTCACAACCAGGCTTACAATCAGGCTTTCCGCATCCCACTTCAGGACCCTGATCGTAATAAAGTTCAGAACATGGACCACATGGTCCCGTAGGTCCCGCACGCCAGAAATTATCTTCTTCTCCTAGTTTCGAGATATGATCCTCAGGCACCCCAAGGCTTTTCCAAATCTCGATAGTCTCATCATCATCTTCAAATACCGTGAAATAAAGTTTTTCTGCGGGAAGCTCTAAAACCTCTGTAGAAAACTCGTAGGCCCAGGCGCACATTTCTTTCTTGAAATATTTACCAAAGCTAAAATTGCCCAGCATTTCAAAGAAGCTTTGATGTCTACCCGTAGTACCAATAATGTCAATATCATTGGTGCGTACGCATTTTTGTACGGTAGTAGTACCAATATAGGCAGGATCTAATTCTTTTTGATGAAGAAAATAGGGCTTAAATTGAACCATTCCTGCACTGGTAAGAAGCAACGAAGGATCGTCAGGAATCAGTGAAGAAGAAGGCATGCGTTTCATGCCTTTTTCTTCAAAAAAGGACAAATACTTCTCTCGAATTTCAGCAGAAGTCATATATTTCATGTGCAAAATCCTATTCGTCTACTAGCTCTTGCATTTTATTTCTCATACACAAACGTTCATCATATCATTTACGATGCTTACCCTGTAGAAGAGTTATTTCAGGTACATAAAATTCACCCGTTGCGTCGGCCACAGGGTTTACTTCACTACCAGAAGGCTCTCCCTTGAAGATAACACCGTCTTCCGAAACGATAATACGACCCGTTTTTTTCTCGAAATAATAGACAAAAAGCGACTTTGCGGCAGCAACAGCAGGAATAGAAACCAGCATACCAACAATACTTCCCAAAAACCCGCTTACCGCAAATCCAAGAGCAGATCCTGTCATCAAAGCAAGGATGACCAAGGCAGGATGAATATCAACTGAATTACCCATGATCTTAGGAGATATGAAGGTGTAAACCACCTGCTGAACAACAATGGTATAGACAAGGGAAATAAGCGCAATAAGAGGGCTTACAAACAAGCTAATCAACGCAGCAACTGCTCCACCAAGCCACGGACCAATAACGGGAATGATATTCAAAAGACCCGTAATAACTCCCAACGCAGCAGCACTCGGAATACCCATTACCGCATAACCAATTCCGCAGCCAACTCCAATCAAGAGGCATTGTAAAAGGGTTCCTTTGATATAGCCACCCATTACACGAGTCCCCGTCAAATAAATAATATTAAGATCATCCTGATAACGAGGACCAAACAAACGCTTGATTTCACGCCCAAGAGCAGGAAGTTCTATCAAAACCCAGAAAGAAACAACCAGGGAAAAACCAATAATCAAAGCGGTGTTAGCAACACTCGAACCTGCGTTCACCACGCCTTCAGCACTTACACTTGCAATTGAAGAAAACCAGCCTCCAATAGCGCTAAGAGTATCGTTAATCCAGGAATTAACACGATCATCTTGGAAAATATAGGAATACTGATCATACATTTGATTGAGCCAATGGGTTAAATCATTTATTTGGCCAGGAATTGTCTCGATCAGAGAAGCGAACTGACCCCCTAAACCAAGAGAGGGAGAAAAGAGAAGCCAGAACAGCAACACCAGCACTACAACCAATAGAAGAAAGGAAATACAGGTACCCCAAACGCGCGATAATCCTTTTTTCTCTAGGTTGTTAACAGGCCCCTTTAGACAAAACACAATAATGGTTGTCCAAACAATGATTGCAATAGGGCTCGCCAAGATGTTAAGCACTTGTCCTGCTAGATACAGCAATATCGCAAGAACAATAATAAAGACACCTGTATAGAGCCTACGACGCGACTTTAACGTCTTTACTTCTTCTTCGCGCAGAAGCGAATTATTTACATCTTGTCCATTTAAAGACATAGAAGGTTTCCTGTTCTTTTGCCGATTACCCTTTGTAAGGCTCCTACAAATAAGAGATCGTATAGATAGCTTGACTCGAGAGAGCTTACCTATCTATACGACCAGAATACTTTGCTTATCAATAATTTCACTAGTTAAGAGTTTCTGTGTCAGATGAAATATGAGCAGAAAAAGCATCTTTTAGGCTTGATGACATCCGATTCGAGTGATCCTGCGCAGCACTTCTTTGAGCGATAGCTTCATCACGTTCGGCACGCTTAACATCTGCCCTTGCCTGAGCATCGGCAACCCTATCCTCAACACAATCAAGTTTTTGGTCGACCGAATTAGCAACAGTTCCCACACAATCTTCTTTTTGCATAAAAGGTGCTATCTTTTGACGAATTTTGCCCGTTACAGAAGAAATTGCATCAAGCGGAACCGAAGTGATGGTGTCAAGTGATTCAGTCGCTTTAGAGACATTTCCTGAAATGGTATTAACATCTTCAAGAATTTGATCAACACGCATTATTTCTAAATTAGCAGCATCTACCGTTAACGTAAGACGCTCCATCAGAGGATCAACACGATCCAGTGCAGGCTTAACTTTTTCAAGCGCATCGCGAGCCTCACCAAGAGTAACTTTTGCTTCGGACAGCACCTCTTTTGTTTCATCCATCAGAGGATTTACCTTGGTCATAGTGCTCTGAATAGTTTTAACCAACGAGATTAAAAAATATGCCAGCGCAATAAGGGCAACTATTCCCGCCAAACATAGCAATACAACCCCAACAGGAACTAATGATTCAAAAAACTCCATCGATCCTCCTTTGGTCAGGAATCGAATAATTTCTGTTACCTATCCATCCTATCACGCAAAGTGCTATCTATGCGATAACGCTCCCAACCTCGTTCACCAGCTGTAAAAAAAATTCCTGGTTCAAGACCATCTGGCAAGTAGCGTTGTGAAACATATCCAGACGGATACTCATGAGGATAGAGATAATCACCATATTCATCCGAACCAGGACGATGGCGATCTCTTAAATGATCGGGAACCGCTCGTAAGGGGCCTTTTTTTACCTCTTCCATCGCTTTGGCTAGTCCGCTATAAGAAGCATTAGATTTTGGTGCGAGCGCCATATAAACACACGCCTGCGCCAGATTAATGCGACATTCAGGATACCCAATTACTTCTGCAGCCCTAAAAGCAGCTTCACCTATCAATACTGCTTGCGGATCAGCGTTACCGATATCTTCTGCTGCAAAAATAAAAATACGACGAGCAATAAACTTAGGGTCTTCCCCGCCATCAATCATGCGGGCAAGCCAATAGAGTGCTGCATCTGGATCAGATCCTCGCATTGACTTAATAAATGCCGAAATAATGTCATAGTGCATATCTTGCTTCTTATCGTAAGGAAGCGCCCGCTGAGGAACAGCTTTATGCACTATTTCTTCGGTAATTTCTGAAATTCCTTGCGCACGACAAAGATCGGCGCTCAATGCCAAGGTATTAAGGATATTTCGGGCATCTCCACCAGCAAGAAGCAAAAGTGACTTACGGGCAGAGTCATCGAGAGTAAATTCGTTTTTAAGTCCTTCGTCACTTTTCAATGCGTGATCAATAATGCACGACAAAGCTTTTTCATCTAACCGATGAAGTTCCACAATTCGAGAACGGGATATCAATGCGGAATTAACTTCAAAAAAGGGGTTTTCTGTAGTAGCACCAATAAGTACCACTATGCCATCTTCCACCGCATGAAGAAGAGCATCCTGCTGGGCACGATTAAAACGATGAATTTCATCTACAAACAAAATCGTGCGAATTCCTAAATTAATAAGGCGCTTATCTGCTTCATTGATTTCACGACGTAAATCGGAAACAGTGCCTACAATTGCCGAAACTTCAACAAAATGAGCATGGGTACTCTCGGCTATAACATGAGCAAGTGAAGTTTTACCAGTACCTGCAGGACCATAGAGAATAACCGAAGAAAGCGTATCGTTTTCAATCGCACTGCGAAGCCATGTACCTTCTCCCACCGCTTCATCTTGTCCGATCAAATCATCCAAAACGCGTGGACGCATACGAACAGCTAAAGGTGCATGCGCTCTGCGTGTGGTATTTTCCAAATCACTAAATAAGGTATCCATGAAGTGAAATTATCCCTTCCCACCCTCTACTAATCAGCGGTTCGCCCCAAATAGGCTTGATAAATTATCTTTTCTAACGAACTGAGTTGATCGAGTCCAAACTCATAGGTAACTATCTGTGGTTGACCAGGATTAAAGGGTTCATTTTGCTCGACCCGAACAAAGTTTGCGTTAACGTGGCCAAAACCACCCTTCAGTAAAGCATAGGCGTAACATTGCGCTTGCAAAAGGTGCTTTTTTTTCAAATCAGCCTCAGTTTCTAAAGGACTTCCCCCTGTTTTGTAATCAATTAAGTAGGCAATTCTTTTATCGAGCGGCTGATCTGTCACTTCTTCAATCAAGAAATCACATGCCAAGCCATCTATTTCTCCTTCAAGGTAAAGGTTTGATTCGGGACCAAAAGTAACCATGAAAGGAATTTCAGCATAGCGATACTCATGAGAGGCAAACTTTTGGGCGCAATCACTTCCAAGCCATATCTTAAGCGCATTTTCAAGACGAGATTGCTGCTTCAAAGTAAGAGAATGAAGGGATACTTGAGCAGCAATTGAATCCGCATCAGGTGCTTCTAGGGTGTATGCAGATGAGCTATCTATAGCACGTTGGGCTAAACGATGAAAGGCATCACCGAGTGCAGTTGCATCAGCTTTTTCTGAAAGTGACAAGAAATCATGAGAAACCTGATCAAACATCCCTCCGTTTTGATTCTGGTCAGTAAGATCGTCTTGTTCCTGGTCGCTAAGTTCGTTTTGAACCAATTTAAAAGAAGAATCCTTTGTCCCTAACGATGAATATGAACACACCTCATCATGTTTTTTCATTAGGGGTACAGAAAAGATTGATGCTGGAGGCGGAAAACCAGGAACATCAAATGCATTCTTTTCGGTAATAGAACCACCAGAAAGGCTTTTGATGCGAAGTAAGCGGCATTGTTGAGGCGTCAAGTGTTCTAAACCCTGGTTTTGAGCGTAAAAAATCTCTTTAAGGTCGTCTTGGTTTTTCGTTTTTTCAAATGCCTCTTGATATTCCCCTAAAGAATAATAAGACTCCAACGGATGGTTCATCTCAAAAGAATCATCTACCACCTGAAATTCGAGCATCAAAGGAGCAGATCCTCCATACTCGAGTGCTTGAATTGGAGCCGAAGCGCAAGGATCCCACTGCAGTGCAGAATACAGATCTTCTAATACGCCTTTACCGGTATAGTCGGGTTCTTTCTTTCCGCGATACGCAATTCCTAAAAAGAGAGATTTACTCGCTCTTGTAAGCGCAACATAGAGAAGTCGACGAGCTTCGGATAGTTCTTGTGCATTATGCAAAGCTTCCAACATACGAGGTAAATCTTCGTATGAGGCGCTTTGAACTTCCTCGACACTTCCCTCTGGCGCCTCGAGATAATCCTTCAAAGCTTTCACCATAGGACGCACTGCACTCAGCGTGTAGGGTTTCACAAAGCCACGAGTAGTTCCCTGAACATTTTCTGCTAAAAGAGATTCAGAAGCAGAGTCAAGTCGCAGTTCCGCAACCGCAACATGCGGAAATTCCAATCCCTTACTGGAATGGATGGTCATAATCTCAATGAAATCTGATGAAGAGGTAGAAAGGGTACCTGGAGAAAGTTTTAGCGTTTCGCAATCATCGATAAAACGTTGAACGGTGCGCTCTAATCCTAATCCAAGTTTTTCTGACGACTCTATCATGCGCAGCGCTTTATAAATGTTTCCTACCTGAGCTTGAGCTTCAGCAGAAGAATCATTATCAAGGCGAATATACCGACCACTTGCACGGAATAATTCCTGAACGCCCGCCGCAAGCCCACAAGATTCCATCGTTTTTCGCGCAGCTTCGAGGATATCGTGAGCAAAGTCAAGTGCATCGGCTTCGTCGGCAGACAAAGAGGTTCCTACTTGGTCTCCATTCCAAGCAAAAAACCCTTCGCTTAAGCTCCTCCGATGAGGTTTACCTTCGCGATCATAACGCGTCACCAAGAAAAGAAGTACCTCATCATCAATCGAAAAAAGCGGAGAGCTTAAGATTTCATATAACGCCTCATCATCAAGGGGGCGCGCAAAAAATCTCAGGATTGCCTTGATAAGGCCAACTTCATAGGAAGCTGAAAAGGTTGATCCACCTGACACGAGACACTGAAAACCAGCATCGCGAAGCGCCTTAGAGTACACTCCTACATTGCTCATACTTCCAAGCAGTAAAGTCATATCTGAAGGAGAAGCACCCGCATCATAGAGCTCGGCAAAATGCTGTGCAATACGCCGTGCGCAGGCAACTCGTCCTCCCGTAATCCCTGACCCCGAAGAAGGACAGTCAAAGAGCGAAACTTCAATGCGACTTCGCGCAACAAAAAGAGAATCTTTTTCCTTGTTCACAGAACCTTTTGGCAAAAGCGACAAAAACCGACTACCAAACACTTGCGGTTGAGAGAAAACCTTATCGACAAAAGATAAAACATCAGCATGGCTTCGAAAGTTATCAGGCAAAGAGACAAACTCAGGCTCAACCGTTTTTTCTACAAGCATTTCACGATACGAGTAGAACACACTCACATCAGCGCCACGGAAACGATAGATGCTTTGCTGTGCGTCACCAACGGTACACACGTTCGAAAAGCCCGACTTTGCAATTAACGAGAGAAGAGCTACCTGCAGCTCGTCGGTATCCTGAAATTCATCGATCATTATCATACGGAATTGATCCTGATACGACTGAGCTAATTGAGGATTATCTCGAAGCGCCCTATAGGCATTTCGCAACAGATCGGTATTATCAAGTCTACGAGGACCCTTTAAATCTTGAAATGCTCGGTATACCTTTTTTGAAATTTGCGCAATAAGTTCAAGCTCTTTGGCACTGAGAGCCGCTTCCACGCAGCATGCAATACGCGCATAGGTTTGACGATAGTCTTCGAAAAATGTGGGATCGCTTTCTTTTACGCGGTATTTGGGACTCGTTTTAGGGAAATCAAATAACACTGAAGCATAACTTTCGGCATCAAAAGACTCATCCGAAAAACTTGTTGCGACACCAGATTCTAAATAAGCTATGGCGCGATCAAGAGCCGCTTCACACGCCTGTAAATGTTTTGCATCAGTTTTAGTTGGTTTCTGCAAAGCGGAAGAAACCGCTATAAACTCTTGACCAATTTCGATCATTTCACGCAAAAGCTCTGCAGGATTACCTTCAACTGCAGGAATATCCAAAGAATCAAAACCACCAGGTAGTGCAAGTGCTTTGTTTGATAGCGAATCAACATAACCCTGAATGTTAGACGAATTACCCCCATACGAAAAAATACCAATTGAATGGATATACTGCTTTAGTGAAGTATCACCTGATTGATTAATTTCAAAAATAACCTGATCGAATGCAAGCTCTTTTAATCGATTTGCATCGGTTTCAGAAATCACTTCAAAAGTTGGATCTATTCCCAGCTCTAAAGCATGCTCACGAAGGATACGTGAACACATACCATGAATGGTAGAAATCCAAGCATCATCTACCTTGAGAGCTTCAGTGGTTAAACCCAGTTCAAGGAGCTTACCTTTAATACGCGACTTTAACTCCGCAGCAGCCTTCTTAGTAAAGGTTATGGCGAGTATCTGATCAACACTTGAAGCAAAAGAACCACCAGTCGGATTCGAAGACAAGGGCTCAGAAAGCGCGAAGGCAATACGCTGTGTTAGCGTAAACGTTTTACCGCTACCAGCCCCTGCAGAAACCATGAGAGGTCTATCGAGGGTTTCTATAATGCGACGTTGTCCTGGGGTACAAGTATCTAAATTCACGAGAGCCTCCTAGGACAAGTAGTAACAGGACAGTATTTACATGATTCATTGCACAAAGGCTTCTGCTCGATTATTCCAGCCTTCATATCTTCTAATCGCTTTGACACTTCTTCTTCAACCAGCGATAAGTATTGGTTGAAATTAAGTTTCACCGAAGAAGCACTTCTCGCGAAACCGGAAAGATTTACAAAAGCGTCATCATAAGATCCCGCAACCGAATGAGCATTCTCCTGAGCACGATAATTAAAATAAAGTGCCCCAACAGGACGCTCGGGAAGCTTCTGCTTTAACACTTGAGCATAAATTAATGACTGAATTTTATAGGGAAGAACAAATGAGTCATTCTTATCGGGATCAAATCCCGCGTCATGACCAGAGACGCTTCCCTTGTAATCAATTACAACAAATTGCCCTTGTGCTGAATTTACATCAACACGATCAACCCTACCACGGATGATTACCCCTGCATACTCAAAACAGTCCGAAGAAGAAAGTTCCAATTCCGTATACACGGGAGAAAATTCTGGTAAAAACCGCGCCTGAACTGAAAGATTTTTAATCAATGTTTGTTTGAGTTGTTTTACTTGCGCTTTTTCAAGTGAACTAACAGGAACATACCGTGTAGAGGCCAAACTTTCCTGCAAAGCAAGTTGCTCATCGAATACCTCAGAAAAACAGGTTTTTGCTTGATCGACATTGTTTTTAGTAATACGGGATTGACCCACAGCAGAAGGTAGCTTTTTATAGAACGCTTCCAAGACTGCGTGCACAAAAGTACCCTGCTCAAGCGGACCAAATCCTTCATCAGGAGACTGAGGTCTAACTCGCTGAGAAATAAACCAATAGTAAGGGCAGTTGAGATAAGCCTCGATTGCGGAAGGAGAAAGAATCAGTTTTTCTGCTTTCAAAGCATTTATCCGAGATTCATTCGAATGTAGTGAAGTATGTGATCGGGACAAAAACAGCTCAGGTCTCAGTTGATTTAAAGAAGAATCAGTAGCTATAAGAACACCTTGTGTTGTTTTTTTAAGCGATAGTGCATCTTTGTAGTTGAAATAGCAATTCGCATTCAAGTCGTAAAAATCTTCATCGCATTGCATCTGATTAGATTTCGAAAAAGAGGTAGGCAATCCATTTCTATCAGATGAATCTCCAGGCGCAAAATAACAAGAAAGATACTCATCCCACAAAAACGAAGGATAAAGATCCTCATCTTCACCCGAGTTCAGTACACGCTCGCAAACAAATGTTGAATGCGCAAGTGCTTTAATTTGTTCAAACCATTTACGCTTAACCTGAAGATTAGACTGATAAGAGTGTATTCCCATTTTCTTTTCAAGCGTGGTGAGCGCATCATGACGCTCATTGGCCGAATAGAATCGACTATCAAGATCGCAGAGTATCACATGATCAAAATGTTGGCCGAAAAATGCTTCAGCTTTAGCAGGCTCCACGATGAAGACTTCAGCAGTTTTGCCGACTTCAAGAAAGCTCGTAGAACAAGAATGAGCGGGATTGACACCAAAATCATTTTTCGTGGATTGGCTTTCCTTTTTTTCAACCTTACCCTTAACTGAAACTTCACATGAACAATCGATTCGTAACCCCTGAAGAGCAAAATCTAGATCTTCTGGCGATAAATTCCATTGACGTGCTTGTTCATAAACACTACGGAGCGCACTAATTGCACTACCCTGCTCTGCTCTGAATGCTTGATCTTTTTCAGGAATTTCTGCGGCAACATCATAGAAATAATCTAAAACAAGTGACGCATCGCAATCCTGGAACAATTCTTCAAACGTATCAAAATGAGGAGACATCATACGAATCATCGCATGCGCCTCTTCGTAGCTCAGCGTCCTGTTTCCCCGAACAAGCGCAATCACCTGAGCCCTACGAATTGGCTCAATTCCTGAAAAAGGCGAGTTTACGTAATCAAGAAGAGCCGCAAGATCGTGAGATTCATCTAGCAAGAAAGTCTTTAATGCCATAAAGCAGCGCCCGAAATCTGTTTCTTCAAAAGGACGGCTAGCGTAAAGCTTACACGTTGTTTTTTCAGAATCGCTGAAAGGTAACGAACGAGATAAATAGGAATAAAGTTTCTGCGCCTGAGAAGAGACGATAAAAACTGAAGAATGGCGCGATTCGCGAACGTTTTGAAAGTCAGCCAAAAAACGATGGACTGTCTTAGTTATAAGATAATTTTGCGCAGAAGGACCTGTCGCGAGTAGCACAAGGGGCTGTACTGGTTCAGAAACTTTTGAAACTTGAACAGGGGTAACAATATCATCAATGAGAGATGGAGCAACGCAACTAAAAAACCGTTGAAAGCAAAGAGGAATCTCAAAAGATGATCCCCATTCAAAACTAAAAGGAAGTGAACGTTTGCTAAGAATAGAAAGAGCATCACCCTGCTCTATGAGGCCACGTTCTTTCAATAAATCCCTATAAAGATCAATCAAAGATAAAAGCAACTGTTCCGCTTTAGAGAACGAATCACTCTGTGAATTGAGCGCATACGAATATTCTTCTGAGCCAACCACATCAGCAAAAAATCGACTGACAAAAGAAATTACACCTTCTGTGGGAGCTAATGCTGATGCAATTTCTGAGCCTTTAGCTGACTGAATAAGATACTTCACGATGAAAGCTCGCTCGAGTGAAGAAACGAGTTTGGTACCATCACCAAAACGCTCCCAAGCATCTTTGAGCCAAGTATAGGGAGTTTCAACACTAATATTTAAAATGCCTGCTGAATTAACTTGCGCATGGCTCTTTCTGTAAAAAAGAGCCTGTTCGTAGGTAGGAAATAAAAGAACTTTTCTTTGCACTACGCTTCGCTCCTTTTCTATAAGACCTACCTCTTTACGCTCCCCGAGATAGCAGGCAGTGTCAAGACTTTAATTTTAATTTTAGAATCGTATACTAAAAACATGCCACTTCCGCATTTCGCGATGGACCGATGAATATTAATTGGGAGCCTCAGATTACGGGTGGAATGGAGATTCGTATCCGTTGATACGAAAGCCAGGAAAGTCGTTGCGGGCACCCACCTAGTGAAGGTGGGTTCATCCAATTAAGCGGGGGTGGTTTTTCCTGTTCAGAGCATGTTTTTTAATTTTCCAATCTTCTTTCGTGGACAAATCATGGACAAATTTTCCAACCAACGATACCTGGTGACCGACCTGATTTTGATACACATATTCAGTGAACTGCGCCATAAAGATAGCCCCACCCATGAGAAGAAAGCGATGAATTGAGCTGAGAGCAGAGCTTGTCACGCGTGAAAATTATGGGTGGTAAGAGATTTACTACTTCTCGCAAATCTTCATTTAAGCCAAAAGCCTCAGCCTCTAGAATAATTTCCAATCGCGAGTATTCAAGCAGCGGATCAGAGGCAAACAGGCCATCAACAAATTCTTGCAACACTCCAAAATCTTCACTCTTCTGAAGTCGCACCATTAGTTTATCGCCTCCACATCCATACCATGAACGGCGGCATTTAGAGCGCCAGTATATGCAGGAGTTGCTGCCCCCACTGCGCGTAAAAACTGAACTCCTACCTTTTGAAGAGCACAGGCGGCATTAAAAAGTTCATCCGGGGTAGGATATGGATTCTGATCTGTTGGTTCAAATTGACGTGAATCTTTTTTGTTTATGTACACTTCACATAAGAGAGGTTTATGAGTTGTCTTTCGCATGAGAGAAGAAAGATACACCAACCGCTCAGGTTTAGCAGCTGACACCATCCCAATAACATCAGCTCCAAGTTCATTACATTTTTCCACCCCAAGCACAAAGGTCTCATCGGTTGAAAAATCGCTCTCATCCGATACTGCAAGAGAAATCATGAGTGGCCCTTCAAACGCTTCACGTGCTCCTCTAAGAGCACATTCTGCATCCGCTAAGGACGAAAAATTGGAAAAATATAATGCATCAAAGGGATGGCGCATAAGTACTTCTGTGGTATCACGATATTGCTGTATCGACTGCTTTACCGATGAGGATATGCTGGTATCAAGAGGTAAACCAGTTGGCCCAACAGCAGCAATAAGATGCTGAGGAGTAAAAGAAGAACCCACTTCATACGCAATACGCGCCATATCTTCAGCTTGTTTCTCAAAACGAGAATAGGCAAGGCGTGCTCTTGTTATGCCTTCCGTTGCAGTAACTAAACAAGGAGTCTCCATGAGCTTTTCAACTTTATATACTTCTTCGATTAGATCCGATTCGCATAGAGCTACATATTCACGATCACCTGGATTGGTAAAACCCTGAGATTTTAATTGATAATCTATAGGAGTAGACAAAACGAGCATATCTTTATTGAATCGAAGAGCAATATCAGGCATGGTATCCCTTTCGTTTCTTATAGTTGGTTGCCCCATTGTACCGCGAGACTAACTTACTAAAGAAATAACTATACTTCCCTCGTTATAAGTATCCACCTAGCAAAAAATCTCACTACAGATTTTCAATAAATATCTTCAAGGTTATTCGATGAAAACCTCTTTTAAAGCTTTTAGAAAATTACCGATTTATTACCAAAGAATGTAGGAATTGAGGAGAAAAGTAACGTGAACCCGTTCAACCCATATTTTTTTACCATTTGAACGTGTTATCAGATTTTTTTGCTTGTGCACGCGCTCATAAGGTCGTATATTTCCAAACAGCAAATGTGGTCCCCTCCCAAATTTGCAACTGCTTTCCCCAAAAGCAGTCGGTGCCAGATCCCCAAACATAAAAGGCACCGGAACTCCCTCCTTGTGGGCCTGCAGAGATCCCCTCTCTCGGGCCCCTCCTCTTTTTTAGGGAACAATCTTTTAGGAATATCCATATTTCAAGGACAATCTAGATTTTACGTACAATCCAAATTCTTCGTTATGGCAACAAAATGCACGTACGTATTAAATCCGATTGGGAAGTTCAATCGGCAAATCCAATCGAGGAATTCAATAGGCGTTTTTAGATTTACCCACATTAAACTTCTTAAAAATTGACAAGTTGGTACAGAAATTGACGGTTGTGCGTTCGCTAGAGAGGCAATAGGGGTAATTTGAACCGTATTTACTACTCAAATTGAAGTATTTGACCATAAAACATGGCATATTACCTCTTGTTTGGCAAATTAATCGTGCACAACCGTTATTTTCTGTACCAACTTGCTAAAAATCCCGTTATTTGAAAAAGATTATTGAAACACTCGCCGTTTATATTTATAAAAACTAAAGCTAAGGAAAACTCTCTCTATTAGCCGTGCATTTTTTTGTATAGGCGGTTATTCGTATCAAGCCAGCTTTCGATAGTGCCCGTATCATATCCCTCTTCGGGATCAATAACGAGCGCATACATTTCCTCTTCCTGAAGAAGAGCATCTAGTGCATCGGTTAGTTGAATTTCGCCACCTGCACCCGGTTCAACCTCGGCAAGCAGGTCCATAACACGCGGAGTAAGGAGATAGCGACCAAATACCGCTAAATTAGAAGGTGCTTCATCAACAGGAGGTTTTTCAACAAGAGAATCAACCTTCCAAACACCCTCTTCCACTTCCGATCCCGCAATAACACCAAAACGATCTACCTCTTCTGGAGCAACAGGCAAAACCGCTATAACACTTGCGCCGTTATGAGCATCGGAAACTTCCTTCATACGAATAAGCATCTGATTATCGGGAACTAACACATCGCCCAGCAAAACAAAGAAGGGCTCTCCATCAATACAATCAGCAGCACAATGTACCGCGTGACCTAAACCCAAGGGCTCTTCCTGATACACATAGGAAACATTTAAATTACCAGCATGTGCAACCTTCTCAGCATATTTATCCTTACCGCGACTACGCAGTTCGGCTTCAAGAGCAGGATTTGGAGTAAAATGTTCCTCGATCGATTTTTTATCCCTGCTATTGATAATAATTACCTCATCAGCAGCGGACGCTAAACCTTCTTCTACGACATATTGAATAGCCGGACGATCCACCACCAATAGCATCTCTTTAGGCTGAGCCTTAGTTGCTGGAAGAAAACGACTACCGAGACCGGCAGCAGGAATTAAAGCCTTCATTGAAATCCTTTCAATACGAACAAAGCAAAATCATCTTAGCAAATCAAACAGCTCAACATCCGACTTATACCCAAGTAAAGATGAAAGTTCTTAATCTCTTGACAAGAAAACGCGTAGTCGTAGAATAACAACGCACTGGGGATGTAGCTCAGTTGGGAGAGCGCAGCGTTCGCAATGCTGAGGTCGTGGGTTCGATCCCCATCATCTCCACCAGTAAAAAATTAAGCCGACAGATCATCTGTCGGCTTTTTTAATCTGCATCTTCAACCCAGTTGAGGACGCAAAGCGTCCGAAATCAGCACCACTCGCATAGTGAGTGGTGCTGATTGGATTATAGGTTAATACCTAAATTCGAGACTAATACTCAAAAATGTGTCCGGGTGAATTATTCAATGCCCCTAAACTATCTTTAGTGAATCTGTCTTACCTTGTTAGCTAAAACCACACAGCCAATCAGAAGAGCCACGCTAACAATATTACTTCCGATAGTTGTTAGATCAATCACACCAGAAGTAAGTGAAATAATCAGATTAAGAATAGAAAGCACCAAACCAATTATCGAAAACACAAAGAAAGGTCCAATTTTTCGAGGATCTTTTGCTCCGCGCAACCCAAAAATACCAATGAGTAGATCTATAACCCCACTGATAAGTGCACCAGCACCAAGAACAAAAAATAAACCAGCACTGCTTACATAAAACTGCTGATCGATACTAGAAGCCTCAGCACCTGCACCGACAAGCGCAATACCACCAGCAAAAGTAAGCAAACCAGCAATAAGAGCTACGATGCCCACCACAATTAATATGATTGATATGATTTTAATTGCCTTTTGTGAACCTGTCATACGCATCCTTTCATAAGCGCTATTTGCGTTAAAGGCTTCTTTGAAGCCACAAATACGAGCTTTTTAACCTAAAGCTGATTTAGCGTAGCGTTTATAAAGCTCTCATAAGGCAAAAAGGCTGCGATTCAATTAAGAGTAGAACCTCCATTTGAACCGAAAAGATTGCATATCACACTAAATATTCATGCTGCACATATTCATGGTGTGCATGTTCATACTGCACATATTCATGACACCCAACAGTACAGGTTCATGGCGTACATACTCATGGCACCCAACAGAAAATATACAGTGCTTCGAATCAGCACTCAGTTTGCTCTACTGCCCTTCAAGCAATTGTTCGTCAAGTACCTCTTCTATTGCCTCAAGAAACTCACGAACGTGCTCTGCCGATTCTGGGGAATGTAAAAGACCATAAGAAACCGAACATTCCCAATCGGTTGGAAGTGTCTTTAACATGGGATGAACTCCACCCCATAAAGCTAAAGTTGCAAAGGTTAAATCCTCATTTGCACATTGATTAAACACCTCAGCACGATATTGAGGAAAATCAACAAGATTGATCTGAAGATGAGATTCGAGTATTTCATCACGTAAGGCATCAATATCGACATTCCACCCGAATTATGCGTTTTTCGGCACGTTCTGCCCTACGGACTCGACCGATAGACTCTTCACTACAATTGTAGTGACTATCGACTTCGCATACCCCAAGGCAATGCTGTTTGGTTTTGAATTAGGTGTTTTCATATTCTTCTGGCATGCTCGATAAAACCACTTCACCACAAGAATCCGTACCGAATCGATGCGGGACTAGTATAAAGTTTGGTAAGGTTTTGCGAGAATCCGGCAGGAGCGCATCATCAGAGACTGATCCATATTCTTTGCGCAACGAAACAATTTCGCCAACCTTCAAACACCTCATCGTACAGGCAGCAACGCAAGCAGGTTCTTTACCCTCTTGTATGCGGTCATAGCACATATCACATTTGTACGTTTTTCGTAAATCTTTAAATACTACCGGAGCATGATAAGGACAGGCTTTAACACACTTCCCACATCCTACGCAAACCGACTCATCTATTTGCACAATGCCTGTTTCATGGCTTTTAGTAATTGCCTTTCGCGGGCAAGCCTGAACACACACAGGATTCGTACAGTGATTACAAGAAATTGAGAAGCTATAGCTAAAAACCCCAACAGGACTAACAATAGAATCTTTCTCTAACCATGCGCCAGATTCACCAGATAAGACTCTTCTGAACTTTTTCCCCGGTGCCAAATTATAAATGTCCTTACATGCAATAACGCATGCTTTGCACCCACTACATTCATTCGCATTACAAACAAAGCCCAATTGTACCTGTGAGCTCTTTTGCGGAACCGAGGAGTTATCCCTAAGACTAGCGCCACTCATAATGTTTCCTCTAACTCACCATCAAATGACATGCGGTAATCGAGATCGAGAGGGTCTCCTGTCCATTGGTCAATTCTCACTAAGGTAGTATTCCACGTGCAGTGCCCTTCGCCAGTAAGCTCACTGGACTGCAACGTATTTGCATTTCCCCCTCGATCTAAATCATTCTTATCAAGCATTGACCATGCACCCTGCCCAAGAATAACTACCCCCGGCATAACCAATGAAGTAACTTTAGCCCGACGAACCAAAGATCCACTTTTACTTGAGACGACAACGAAATCACCTTTCTGAATCCCTATTTGTTGCGCATCAAGCTGATTAATCCACACATCGTGAGGAAAAACTTCACGCAATTGAGCAACATTATTAAATAATTGATGAGAGCGATTTGGACTATGAACACTAATACATTGCAAAGGGAAATTCTGACCTTTTATACCATTTGTATTTCGGTCTTCCTTTTCCGATAAGCAGGCATGCGCTTCTTCGTATCCTCCTCTTGCAGGAACATAATGCGCTACTGGGTCAATCTCACTCAATCCAAATTCTTTAAATCTAAGAGGTAGTTGCTCGCAATATATTTCAAATTTTCCAGACGGGGTTGCTACGGGACAACTCTCTGGATCAGCTCGAAAATCTGCATACTGAACATGACCAAAACAATCATCCTCATGACGAGGAACCTGATACACGCCCGTTTCGAGGAATTGATCAAGAGGGACACGCCCCTCATGAGGAGTCCCCTGAATTCCTCTTCGATCTAAATCCTCTTGCGTAACCTTAATGAGGGGTTCCCAATCACCATTCTCACAAATAACCTCCGCACCAAGTAATTCGTTAAAAGCCATCTGCTTAGTTGAAAGTGGCTGAATTAACAAAGGATCTATTCCCCAGCGCTTTGCAAGCTGCGCTTCAATCCATAGGTCCTCTTTAGCCTCCCCTGGAGGGTCTACTACTTTTTGTGCAAAGATGAGGGTCTCACGATTAATCTGTGTCAGAACTTCAGCATCACGCTCCCACATTGAAGAGGCAGGCAAAACAATATCTGAATAACGAGCATCATTGGTCATCCATAAATCACTTGCGACAGCAAATTCAACTTTTCTATACGCTTCAACAGCACGTGAAAAGTTTGGATTTTGATTCATTCGTCCACCATCGCCAATTTTCCAAATCATACGAATATCAATGGGTTGAACACCGTGAATAAAATCGCGATAATACCCACCAACTACCGCATCCCACACTTCTGGCATCGCAATACCATAATAAGCTTCCGGGTCATAATTCCCTTTCGCAAGCATTCCGCCTCCACGTGGTGGTTGACAAAGAGGATTTGCGGGCCAGGTGCACCCTTTAGAACCAGGACGAACTAATGGTGGCCCTCCAAACACCATGTTGCCAGCCGAACCACCTGCAGAAATTTCAGATCCCGGCACTCCAACATTGCCCGTCATCCATCCAACGGTATAAAACGCTTGAACGAATCTTGCGCCATTATCGGTTCTCGCAGGAGCTTGACTTGCTCTCATGGTCATAGGTTTTACGGTTGCCATTTCAAGAGCAAGCTGTTCAATCTTTTCAGGTGAAACACCACAGATTTTCGATGCCCAGTCAGGCGTTTTAGGGGTTTGGTCATAGGTGCCTAAAACATAATCTTTAAAGTTGTCTTCACGAGGGGCACCAGAAGGCATGTGGTATCTGTCAAAACCAACACAATAGGTATCAAGGAAATCCTGATCGTGTACCTGATGAACAATCATTACATACGCCAACGCAAGAAGAAGAGCGGTATCGGTTCCAGGGCGGATAGAAATCCATTCATCAGCCAAAACCTGCATGGAAGGATTAAACCAAGAGTCGATGAAAACAAAACGAGCTCCTGCTTTCTTTGCCTGAAGATAATGATACATAGGGTTTCCTGCTTGCGACCAAGCAGGATTTTGGCCCCACATTACAATAAGCTTTGCCTTTCGAATCTCGTAGCGATCCGAAAAATCCGTTGCCCCTAAATCATAAGAACCCTTCATCGAATTTGCCACGAGCGGAAAGGCGCCCTGAGATGCTTGCCCCCAGGTAACCGTACAGCCACCATAGGCATTAAGTGAAGGAGCGGTGTAGAGCCCTGGAATTACATTTCGGTATTCATATCCCGTAGCAAGAATAGCTTTGTTTCCGTACTTATTTTTAATACGCGTTACCTCTGAGGCAACAATATCAAGAGCTTCATCCCAGCTAATACGTTCCCATTCGTCACGTCCTCGCAGTTCTTTGTCTCCACCACCAACACGCCAATGTTTACGTTTTAGAGGATATTTCAGTCTATCTTTTGAAAAAATTGCATGTCGCAATGAACGGCCTCGCCCACAACCTCGCTGTTGAGGATAATCAGGGCTATCGGGATGAAGAGAATCAGTGTCTTGGCAAATAACTTTACCGTCTCGCACCAACGAACGATTTACGCAACGCCCTCCACAGGCAAAAAAACACGCATGCGTAATCCATTTCCCCTCAGATTGTTCCCAACCCATCTTCCCCATTGTGACTTCCCCACTCACTTTTTAAAGGGCGAATAAAGCACATAAGTATCGTAGCGCGAAATAAAGAACAGGTACACAGCTTCTGCGGTTCGCTCAAAACAGAGGTATTACCCTCGAGTTTCTTTAGATCCCAATAAATTTTGGCGTCAGTTTCCTGCTGACCTCCTTCTAAGACAAAAGAAGAGAGGGTTATTTTACGTTAATCCAACTGCTCTAAAACAAGCACGTTGCCTCATATTTTCGACCGCGTACGCAATATTACGTCTTTGAACTGCTAAACCTGCGCTACAAAATACCTAGACGAACAAGATTGCCTTCCAACTCCCGAACTAAGGAGGCAACAATGCCGAGGTCATGGTTCGGCTCGTCCGCTTTATCTACGAACGTAGCCGCGTTATATCTTTTCTTGCTTGAACGAGCGAGTCTGAGAACGTGTGCTAATCACAGAACACAACCAAGCAATCACATACCTAATTGTCTTGGAAGTTTTGGTTTTAGGATCTTAAAAAACAAAGTTTTTAAGAACTACGACTTGCTTTCAGTTTTCAATTCTCGAAATTACTCTTCAATTCTTGATGTGTTTTCAGATGACATCTTTTACCTGCCATTTTCTGTCCCTCATGCCGAGAAAGGAGTCTCATGAGAACTGTTAACCTCACCGAGACAACCAGGCAAGAAAAAACCTTTGTTGAACAAATAAGCAAACAAGCAAAGGTAAATCTGCATGATTGTTATCAATGCGGGAAATGTTCTGCTGGATGTCCCATGGCAGAAGCGATGGATTTACCTCCTCAGCAAATCATGCGCTTGCTTCAAATGGGAAAAGTCCAACAAGTTCTCGAAGCAGAATCCCCCTGGATTTGCGCCCAATGTAATACCTGCTCTTCACGCTGCCCGCAAAAAGTAGACACCGCAGCCATAATGCGTGAAGTCCGAAGAGCCTCCCATGAAACAGGACACCATAAGCTTCATGACAGTAATGTATTCGAGACCTTATTTATAAAAGGCATCAAAAGCAAAGGGAAATCCAACGAACAATATTTAGCAGCTCAATACAACGTTGCCTCCGGCCACTTTATTCAAGATGCGCTCAATGCTCCTAAAATGTTCCAGAAAAACATGATCGGCATCTCCATGCAGCAAAGTGAAAATCCTGCTGCTATCGCATCAATTGTTGAAAAGTGCCAACAAGAAACCACCTATAAGTCATTTACGGACTTTGAAGGAGATGAACAGTGATGAACAAAGCATTTTCCTTCTTTCCAGGCTGTTCTTTTCATTCCACAGGAATATCGTACGGAGAATCCACTCGCTACGTCGCAGGTTGTTTGGATATTTCGCTTTACGAAATAAAAGATTGGAACTGTTGCGGTGCATCAGCAGCACCAACAGTAAATGACGATTTGATGTATTCTCTTTCAACTCGAAATTTAGCTCTAAGTGAAGACCAACATCCGTATTTGCCCGTTATGACTCCTTGCACTGGCTGTTATGCAGCTTTAAAACGTGCAGAAGTAAAAACGAAATCTGATGCGAGCTATCGAACCCGCATCAACAACATTATCGACATGAACTATCGCGGTACGGTTGAGGTAACAAGCCTTCTCGATGCGCTCACAGATCCTGAAATGATCGAGGAAATTACCAAGCATCTTAAGCTTCAACTTGGAGGAATAAAGATAGCCTGTTACTACGGATGTGGTCAGGTTCGTCCTCGGGAAATTACTAATGCGCCTAATACAGAAAATCCTCTTTCAATGGAGCAGCTTCTCAATGCTGCCGGAGCTGACTGTGTTGACTGGAATTTCAAAACTGAATGCTGCGGAGCATCCAACCACGTTATCCGCCCCAAGGCAGCACGAAACGCTACCGAACGAATTTTCCATAACGCCCAGATAAACGGTGCCGAATGTATCGTCACCGCGTGTCCGCTTTGTTGGATGAATTTGGATATGCGTGAAGAAAAAATTAATTCTGAGCACAAAACCAACTACCACATGCCTATCTATTTCTTCACTGAACTTATAGCTCTAGCACTTGGTGCAAGCCCCGAACAAGCAGGAATCAGCCGTCATTTTGTTCCAGCCGAAGATCTCGCAATGCAAAAACTTGCTCCTCTCGTTCCTAAAGAAGAACCAGAAACTGAAGAGGAGAAAAAAGCAAGAAAGATCCGCGAAGCGCTTGCTCGAAAAGCAGCAAAAGAGAAAGAAAAAGCAGAACAAGCCACAGCCAAGGAGGTGGACTAAATGAGCAGAATTGGCGTTTTTGTTTGTCAGTGCGGTACAAATATTGGTGGTGTAGTAAACACCCAAGAAGTTGCCGAATACGCCTCCACCCTTCCTAATGTTGTTCATGTAGAAAACAATAAATATACCTGTTCAGACCCCAATCAAAAACAAATTAAAGAAGCTATAGAGCAGAACAATCTTGACCGCATTGTTGTAGCAGCTTGTTCTCCCTCTATGCACGAACTGACTTGGCAAAAACTTCTTTCGCAAACCTCGGTGAATCCCTACATGCTCGAAGTGGCGAATATTCGTGAACAATGCTCTTGGGTTCATACGGACAAAGAAGAAGCTACCGCAAAAGCCAAAGACCTTCTTAAAATGGCTGTTGCAAAAGTTGAAAAAGACACTCCACTTCATACCGAGCAGATTCCCATCACCAAACGAGCGCTCATTGTAGGTGGTGGAATTGCAGGAATGCAGGCAGCACTTGATATCGCAGATGCAGGATATCAGGTCACCATTGTTGAACGTAAACCAACAATCGGTGGCAAAATGCCCAAGATTGACAAAACCTTTCCTACGCTTGATTGTGCAGCGTGCATTTGCACTCCCAAAATGTCAGAAGTAGGAAACCATCCCAATATCACCATCAAAGTGCTATCGAATGTAGAAAAAGTAGAAGGGTTTGTTGGTAATTTTCAAGTAACCATACGAGAAAAAGCTAAATACATCGATCACAACCTGTGCACAGGATGTGGCATGTGCACTACCAAATGTCCCGAAAAAAAGATTCCCAATGAGTTCAATGAAAACATGGGATATCGAACCGCTATATATAAAACTTTCGAGCAGGCAGTGCCCTCTAAGCCCATCATTGATGCCCAACACTGCCGAAAACTCACTCAAGGAAAATGCGGTGTTTGTGCAAAAATCTGCCCCACGGGAGCCATCAATTACCTTGACGAAGATAAAGTTACGACCGAAACCTATGGCGCCGTTATTTTAGCAACCGGGTACGATCTTATTCGTTGGCAAGATATTTACCCAGAATATGGAGGCGGCGCTTATCCTGACGTTATTGATGGTCTGAGTTTTGAACGTCTTGTAAATGCTTCAGGTCCTACCGAAGGTCATATCCTACGTCCTTCAGATGGAAAAGAGCCTAAAAATCTTGTCATCGTCAAATGCGTAGGAAGCAGAGATCCTCACAAAGGCAAGGGCTACTGCTCTCGTGCGTGCTGTATGTACGGAGCAAAGCATGCCCATCAATTCCTCGATAAAGTGCCAGACGGCAATTGCTTCGTGTTCTACATGGACGTACGAACACCGGGTAGAAGATATGATGAGTTCTATATGCAAGCAAAAAACGATGGGGCTCTCTATGTTCGCGGTCGCGTAAGTAAAATCTATCAAGAAGAAGATCACCTGGTAGTCATGGGAGCAGATACCCTTTCAGGTGAAAATGTTGTGGTTAATGCCGATATGGTTGTTCTCGAAACGGCAATGGTAGCCTCTCCCGGAGCCAAAGAAACTGCCATGATGTTTGGTGTTCAGTGCGATGAAGACAACTGGATCACTGAGGCACATCCTAAACTGAGGCCCGTCGAAACTGCTTCACGTGGTATTTTTCTAGCGGGTGTTGCTCAGGGTCCAAAAGATATCCCTGATACCGTAGCTCAAGCAGGAGCAGCGGCAGCGAAAGTAATCATAATGTTTGCCCATGATTCACTCGAGTCAAACCCTCAAGTAAGTCAAGTGGACATTTCTAAATGTAGCGGATGCGGCACTTGCATCAATATCTGTCCTTACGGCGCTTTGAGTTTAGTAGAAAAGAATTTACGAGAAAACTCTGTCAAAGTTACACGCACTGTTTGCGAAGTGAATTCAGCCCTTTGTCAAGGATGCGGCGCCTGTGCTGCAGCTTGTCGCAGTGGTGCCCTTGATTTGCTTGGATACACCGACAATTCAATCATGAAGGAGGTTGACGCTTTATGTCAGTGGTAGATACTTCACCCACCAAACAACAAGCTCCCTTTTCAACCGCTGCCCCTTTAGCATCGGCTCCTTTTAATGATGCCCTTATAAAGAACACTTCTCAGTCGACTGAACCTTTCAAACCTAAAATCCTTGCCTTCACCTGTAAATGGTGTACTTACGCAGGAGCCGATCTGGCAGGACTTAACCGCATGAAATACCCTGCCGATATACGCTTGTTGCGAGTCCCTTGCTCAGGACGCGTGAATCCCCAGTTTGTCCTTGAAGCACTTCAGCGTGGGTGCGATGGAGTAATAGTTTGTGGATGCCACCCAGGAGACTGCCATTATTCAACAGGCAACTATTATGCAAAACGAAGAATGATGATCTATAAGCGCCTTCTCGAATACATCGGGCTTGAACCCGATCGATTCCAAATTCGCTGGATCTCAGGTGCTGAAGCAGGAAAATTCCGTGATGTCATTACTGAATTCTGTAACCGAATAACCGAATTAGGGCCAATCGAAAACGATTTCAATTTAAGCGACTCCATTGGTGCAGCGGTTTATGGCTCTCATCTAACAAAACCTGCCTCAGAAGAAAATGAACTACGCAACGATATCCATGAGCAAGCAGAGAGAGGTGAAGCATAGATGGCTACTATCCAAGATAATCTTCGCAAGCGTGCTCGTGCCCTCCTTGAAGACGGCAGTGTTTATGCTGTTGTCGGATGGGAAGCAGGACGCTTTGAGAATCAAACCACTCCCCTTATATGCTTTACCCCTGAAGATACAGATCGCCTTGTTTTCAACGAATACTGCTACAACACCCTGTCAAAATACATGCAAGACTTAAAAGGAAAAGGGAAAGTTGCTTTTGCAGTTCGTGGATGCGATGGACGTGGCATCAATCGCATGATTCAAGATAATCAATTCAAACGAGAAGACGTGTATTTACTAGGCATCCCTTGCCCACGTATGAAAGACTCACAAACAGGCGAAGTTCTTGATAAGTGTCTTTATTGTAAGCATCTTAATCCACCTGACTACGACGAACTTCTAGCAGAACCCGTCTTTGACCATGCGCTTGAAAGCGGCGAAGAACTTGTTGTTGCAATAGCTTCAATGAGTCGTGAAGAAAGACAGGCATTTTTTGACACCATGTTTGAAAACTGCATCCGATGCTATGCCTGTCGCGATGTTTGCCCAGTCTGCACCTGTCGAACCTGCTTTGTTGATGAACGTAATACGGGATGGCTGGGAAAGCAAAACAATCTCAGTGAGAACCGATTTTATGGCATTACTCGTGCATTTCATATCTCCGATAAATGCATTGGTTGTGGTGAATGCGAACGAGTCTGTCCCATGGGTTTGCCACTCATGACACTCAACAGAAAGCTTCATAACGATATGGAATTCTTATTCGGTAAAACGGAGTCTGGAATGACCACTACCAATAAGGATGCCCTTAATCACTTTAACCGCGACGATATTGAAGAATTCATGTGAGAGGAGGGAATCAATGAAACTCTTACCCAAAGATAACTTTACCGACCTTATGGATGCTCTATCGCAACAAGCTGTAGTGTATGTACCTAAAGAGGTAGAAGGCGTTCTTAAATTTGCCCCCTACTCAACACCTGACCCCTTACGACTTGATGCCACTAATACCCTCCTTCCGCCTAAAGACATGCTGTTTCCGCAATGTCAAAAGATGTATCACTACGGCATAGATAACAACAATGAGATGTTTATTGATCCAATAATTGAATCATGTGATCAAATTCTCTTTGGAGCACGACCTTGTGATATCAGATCTCTTGAATGCCTAGATGAGGTGTTCTTAACTAAAGGCTTCATTGATGAGTACTATCAGGAAAAACGCGACAAACTCTTAACCGTAGCAATTGGATGTACTCAGCCAGCCAAGACCTGTTTCTGCGAATCAATAGGACTAAATCCCAATGAGGCACCAAGCGCAGATATCATGCTGCATGAAGCGGAAAATGCTTACACCGTTGAAGCGCAAACGCCTAAGGGAGAACATGCGCTCAATGCATGGGAGCCATTCCTCACCGAAGGAGAAGTTGAAACAGCTGTAGTTCATTGCACTCTTAACGTTGACAGCACAAACATCAAAGAAAAACTCGACAAGCTGAGTACAAGCCCAGAATTATGGGATGCTCTCAGCATCAAATGCCTTAACTGCGGTACTTGCACCTATCTTTGCCCCACCTGCTATTGTTTTGATATTTCTCAAGAAAACAAATACAAAGAGGGTGTGCGTTTCCGTTGCTGGGATAGTTGCATGTTTAGCGAATACACTGAAATGGCAGGTGGTCATAACCCGAGACCAACCAAAAAAGATCGCGTTAGAAACCGTTTTATGCACAAACTTAACTACTTTGAAGATCGCTACGGCAAAATGCTCTGTGTTGGCTGCGGAAGATGCGTAGAGAAATGCCCTGTCAACTTAGACATAACAGTTTTGATCGATAGGATTGGAGCGTTGTCGCATGAATAAAATCGAAATCGCACACGACTGCGCCCATGGCGGAGAACCATATATCCCTCTGATTTGTAAGATTATTCAGATAACCGAAGAGACTAAAGATGTAAAAACATTTCGTGTACAAAAACTGGACGGCACAAAACCGTTCGTTTCAAAGCCAGGCCAACTTGCTATGCTCTCCCCCATTTCTGAAGGCGAATCAATGTTTTGCATCTCTGGCACGGGAGAAGACTATCTTGAATTCACTGTTAAGCGCGTTGGCCACAATACTGAGGTACTACACTCGATGGAAGTGGGAGACCAAGTAGGTGTTCGTGGTCCTTATGGCAATTGGTTTCCTTACGAATCTTGCAAAGGACGTGATTTGCTTTTTATTGGCGGCGGTATTGGTATGCCACCAGTTAGATCGTTTTTACTGTACTGCATTAACCACCGCGAAGATTATGGCCATATTGACTTTGTATATTCAGCCAGCAATTATGGCGATCTAGTTTGCAAGCAAGACCTTTTCGAGAACTGGCCCAACGTACCCGACATGGATGTGCATGTAAGCGTATACCACGGAAACGACGAATGGGACGGACCCGTTGCTTATACGGCACCGTTCTTGGAAAGCTTAAACTTGCCCGTAACGGAAAACACTGTCGCAGTACTCTGTGGAGGTCCTTCTCTCTATCGGACCTGCAGTGAAGCACTTGAGAATATGGGCTTTGAACCGGGACAGATTGTAACTACTCTAGAAAAACGCATGAAATGTGGCGTGGGAAAATGCGGACGATGCAATATTGGAAGTCATTTTATATGTCTCGAAGGTCCCGTATTCACCAAAGAAGAAATTCTAGAAATGGAAGGATAGCAAAGAGCGAGCATCCATTTCGGGTGCTCGCTATGTTTTGAATCACACCGTATTTTATGATGGCGTCTTATCTCACCAGAAAAAATGCTCTGGCAAAAAGCCAGAGCATTTTAATGATTTTAGTGGCTTGGAAAGTCCAATAATTAAAAGCATGCTATTTCGTAAAACCAGGCTATTTCAAACCTGTAGCTTCTCCATCTATATCCATCGAATCTTGGAGATATTCTTTCATTGGCTCAGGACCAACATCCTCTAGCTCTTCGCTTTCGACGTGCCAGCATTCCGTCTTGGGCATACCTTCAATTCGATCGGAAACAAACACTGGGTTTAAACCACGATTACGCTGGCGGGTGTAATCATCAAGCGCTTTGAAAGCCCACTTCCCAAGAAGGAAGATCGCAATAAGGTTAACAATTGCCATGAATGCCATCGTGATATCAGCAAAGTTCCATGCAAGAGTAAAGTTATTAAGGCACCCGACCATAATGGCAATAAGACAGGTAAAGCGGAAAACGTTAAGAACCACATTGTTCTTAGTAATAAAGCGAATGTTACCTTCTGCGTAAAAATAATTACCAATTAAACTAGAGAAGGCAAAACAGAATATTGCGAATGTCACAACATGAATACCAAATTCTCCAATTGACGAATTAATTGCCATTTGAACTAAAGGCATACCATTTAAGTCGCCAAAAGTACCACCTGATTGGACAAAGAAAATAAGTACGATGAAAGCAGAACAGGTGCAAACCAGCATCGTATCCAAATACACCGATAACGTCTGAACGAGACCTTGTTTGCAAGGATGAGAAACACTTGCTGTTGCTGCAGCATTTGGCGCTGAGCCCATACCAGCCTCATTCGAGAACAAACCACGCTTGATGCCCAAAACAATTACGGAACCAGCAAAGCCACCAAAAATTGATTCAAAATCAAAGGCGGATTGGAAAATGTAATAAAACGCATCAGGAAGCAAATACCAATTGGTTACCGTAATAAAGAGCCCCATACCAAGATAGGCAATAGCCATGACAGGAACTAAAACCGAAGAAATAATACTGATACGCTTCGCGCCACCAAAAATAACAAAACCCGTCATGACGCAAAGCACAATACCAAGCGCAACCGCGGTTCCGTTCGTTGCATAATCAGGAATGTAATATTCAAGTGCACTAGCCATGTTGTAGGCCTGCAAACCATTGAAACCATAGGCATAGCAGATAATCAGCAATACCGCGAAAACGATACCTAACCAACGCTGACCAAGAGCTTGTTCAATGTAATAGGCAGGACCACCACGAAATTCGCCATTCTTACCGCGAACTTTCCAAATCTGTGCCAAAGTGGATTCCACAAAAGCTGAAGCAGCGCCAAAAAGCGCCATTAACCACATCCAGAAAATTGCACCTGGGCCACCTAAGGCAACTGCAGTAGCAATGCCAGCAATGTTACCAGTACCTACGCGCGAAGCAGTAGATACCATCATCGCCTGAAAAGAAGAAATAGATTTTTTACCAGGAACATGTTTTTTCTCAAACAGCTGAGTAAACATATCCTTGAAATAGCGAATCTGCACAAAACGCGTGCGAACCGTAAAATAAATTGCTACGAAAACCAGCAAGAATACCAAGATGTAGGTATACAGGAAGTCATCGAAAGCACTCGTAACTGAAATTAACCACGTATTAAAATCTGCATTCATAAATTTTACTCCCTCAACAAAACCCAAATATTGTACCAATGTTTCACAAATTCTTGTAGATTTATCAAAATTGTTTTGTAGGTAGCCAACATTTGCAATGTATTGTCAAGGCACAACATCAAAGACAATATGAGCAAGATATAAAAATTGAAAGCTCCTCCTGCATGCATATTCGTGGATTATGCCATCAAAAAAAGAGCCCGACCGAAGTCGGACTCTAAAAAGTTAAATATGAAGATCAAACTGAAGAATACTTTTGGTAATTGAATATCCTTATTATACGAGCGATTCTTCAACCTGTTTTTCTTCCTGGGTATTTGCCATACCCTCTTCAGCTTCATCATCTTCAATAAACTTGCCGAAAAGTGGTTCGCCATTTTGACTTAACTCAACCATACCAGTCAAAATATCAACATACTGATAGGACTGACGAGCGGATGCACCACGCTTACGCTGTACTTCCATAATGAAAAGCTGAGGGTGAACTTGCATTAATACCCCTTCGCTTTCAACAATTTTTGAGCGACCCATGTTGGCACGAACACGAAGTTTTTGCCCAACAAAATCGCTCAAGGTATCATGAATGTTGGTAATAATTTGTGCTTGCTTAGCTAAATCCATAAGTGATAATTCTCCGATTTTGGGTACACTAAAACTTGTTTATAATAACACATATTTAAATCAATCGAAATAGGACAAAAAGGAGCCTTCTATGGCAGACGTGTTAGAAAAAGAACAAAAACTGATCCAAACCTTGATGATGGAAATGATCGCGTTTGATACAGGAGATCCAAAAAGAATAAATCATTTCATTAAAGTTCACAGTCTTGCACGAACTATCGCCTTAGCAGAAAACGCCAACACGAAAGCTCAAATTATCATCGAAGCAGCTGCTCTCGTTCACGACATCGGAATTTTACCTGCTGAACGCAAGTACGGTCATTGCGATGAAAAGCTCCAAGAACAAGAGGGTGGAAAATATGCTCGTACTCTCATGAAAGAAGTAGGATTCTCCGACGACACCATTGAACGAGTAGTATGGCTGGTTGAACATCATCACTCTTATGACGATATCAAGACTTTTGATCATCAAGTATTAGTTGAAGCTGACTGCCTCGTAAACCTCTACGAAGATAAAATAGACGAAAACGGCGTCCGAAAAACTCTCAAAGAAGTCTTTAAAACTGAAACAGGAATCGAACTGATCTATACCATGTTTGGACTTTAATATAACTATAGAGACAAAGGAATCAGTAGAACTTCATTTGAAAGAATGGCTTATCTTATTACGAATAAGATAAGCCATTTTGTTGATAAGTTTTATTCGAATACATAGATACTAATATCGTTGCAAAACAAACGTATATTTCACCAAATTATTTTCACTATTCTAAATACGCACCTGTTTGCCTACTCCATAAATGAGCATATTCTCCCCCGTCTTCAATAAGCTGAGCGTGGGGACCATCTTCTACAATCTTACCCTGAGAAAGAACTACGATTCGATCAAGACTCGCTACTGTCGATAATCGATGAGCAACCACAATTGAAGTTCTACCATGCATAAGCTTTTCTAGAGCATCTTGAACAAGGTGTTCACTTTCGGAATCGAGCGCACTGGTTGCTTCATCCAACACCAATACAGGACAATCAGCCAGCATAGCTCGCGCAATAGCTACGCGTTGACGTTGTCCACCGGAAAGCTTCACACCCCGCTCGCCAGTAATAGTGTCAAATCCTTGGGGAAGCTTTTCGATAAATTCGAGCGCATTAGCCTGACGCGCTGCCTCACGTATTTCTTCCATCGTTGCATCTGGCTTACCATACGCAATGTTTTCGGCAATACTGCGATGAAAAAGCAGTGCTTCCTGAGGAACATAGGCAATCTGTCGGCGCAAAGATTGCTGCGTTGTGTCAGCAACGTTTTGCCCGTCAATTAGGATTTGCCCTTCTTGAATATCGGATAAGCGCAGCAACAACTTGGTTAAGGTAGTTTTGCCTGCACCGCTCATTCCTACTAAGCCAACTCTCTGACCTGCAGGAATATGAAGATTGAAGTCCTTAAATACCTGAGTGGTCGTATTTCCATCAGTGTATGAAAACCCAATATCTTTAAAATCAATCCTGCCATTGGTAACCACCATTGGCTGAGCGTTGGGCTTGTCATCTACCAACCGTGGTTCATCTAAGATGATAGTCATACCACTTGCATCACCAAAGGCACGGTTGAAGCGCTGCAAGCCATTGTTGATGAAATTAAACTGATTAGTAATGGTGTAGGTATACGTAAACATAACCACCAACGTACCTGGCGTAATACCATACCATGCATTGCCGCCCGCAATAAACACCGTTACCACAGCCATAATCACAACCGTTATGCAAGCAGTAATGATGCCGCGCAAAAGTGAAGCCCACATACGCTTCGAATCACGCGCAACCACTTCTCTGTTCGCCTGATCAAATAAGCCCCGTTCGTAATCTTCGCGACCATAAGTTTTCACCGACAAAATATTTGCGACCGAATCCGAAAGCTCGCCTGAAAGCTGATTCTGGGCACTTGCAGCTTTTTCATTCAGATGAAGAATACGCTTATACATGTAATACGAAACACAGGCATAAATAGCCAAAAGAATCATAAGAATGACCACGTAGGCAGGAACACGAGGTGCCAAGATGCTACAGGTGAAAATCACCGAACAAATTACCGGAAGAAAAGGAAAGGTAATGGTTTCGATTATCTGCTGGTAAGCACTCATAAACTTTGAAGTTTGACTTACTAAAGTGCCACCAAAACGATTCGAATGAAAAGACATGGACTGGTTGCAAAGCGCATCAAATGACATCGTAGCAAGGTCATATGCTGCTGCAATCTCAAGTTTATACATGGTGTAATCTTGTAACTTGCTTGCAGCCTGTCCGAAAACATTAATTGCAATAAGCGCAATAATATACGGCGCAAAAACTTCAAATACCTTATCAGCAGGAACCGGATCAGCGCTTACTCGATCTACCACCAAGCTCATCACATAAGGATTGCCGTATGTCAGTAACGCAACAAAAGCAAACGTTGCCGCCATCAAGCCGAAGAAATACCCTTTATGACGTTTTGTAACAAGCCAATAATAATGAAGAGTGCGTCTCGTTGTAGAAGGAACTCTCGATTCAGAAACCATTACAATACCTTTTCGAATGCTATGCGAATATTCCCATCCTCAACTCCCCCAACAAGCCTAATAAAGCCACACTCTACAAAACCGGCTTTACTAAGCGAGCGCATCATGGGTTTATTGTCAGGATGAGTATCTATTCGAACCGAAGTAATACCAAAAGATCGGGTCAAATCAAAGGCAAAATCAAACATTCTGCCTACAACTCCTTGACCTTTATAGTTTTCAGCAACACAAACTCGATGAAGCGAAGCATAAGAACCATCTTCGATACTATCGCCAGTCAACCATGCTCCATCGATTTGCTTATAGGAGGGATCCTGAGAAGTGAAAAATGAAAAAGCTCCCATGACCGCATCCGTTGATTCATCGAGTGCGATATAAGCACGTTCTTGTTTCAGGTCTTCTTCCCATACTTCCTTTGAAGGATAGCCCTTTTGCCACTGATCAATTTCCATACGCTTTAATTGGGCCTTTGCCTCGTTGGTAATATTCATTATTGCGTCTAAATGCTTTTGAGTTGCTCGTTGAAAACGCATTGGCGCCTCTTTCAGTTATCCATCAGATAAGTAATAGCGAGATAAAACTTATAGCGAAAAATAAATCTTAAACTCATCAAAACTTCCTTCAAAGTTTAACCCTATCCCTTTAATCTAAATGTCTACATTCACGTAATTAAAAGGACAAAAATGCCCCGAAAAATACTTTTCAGGGCATTTGATTGAGATCTCTATAATCCTACGCTTTAGCTTAAGAAGTCGTCCAAGATTTCCGCTTCAGCTTCTTCTTCAGTTAAACCTAATGTCATAAGCTTTGTAATTTGATCCCCCGCGATTTTCCCAATCGCAGCTTCATGAACAAGCTGCGCATCCTCGTGAGCTGCTTCGATACCCGGGATCGCCTTAACAACCGCATTTCCCATAATAATTGCGTCGCATTGCACATGGCCATGACATGCTGCCTCGCCCGAAACAAGAGGGTTGAATATTTGGACTGAATTGTCCTGTGCAACACTACGAGAAATTACCTGAACATTTGAGTTGTCCCCCACAAGACGAATATTCATGTTTGAGGTGGCTTTTTGATCACCATCAGTAAGAAGCTTCTCGGTCAGAATTAATTTGGCACCCGCACCTAATTCGGCATCGGTATCGCGAACCGTAGAAGTTACACCACGAATTTGCACCATTTCCATTTCACAGAAAGAGTTTTCGTCCTGAAAAACCTTAGTTACAGGATTCAAGATTCGTGCACCATCACCCGAACCTTCGCCGTAGTGATTTTCAACATACTTAACCCGCGAATTTTTACCAATATGGAACGTATGAATGCCATCATGCTCTGAAGCTTTATGACTATCATTATGAATGCCACATCCTGCAATGATAGTTACATCGCAGTTTTCTCCAATATGAAAGGTGTTATACACAACATCTTTTAATCCTGCTTTTGAAACAATAACAGGAATGTAGACGCGCTCGCCTTTGGTGCCGTCCTTGATAAAAATATCAATGCCGGGATTGTCTGTTTTGGTAGCAATTTCAATATTGGCTGAATTATGACGCGTAAGAAGTTCACCATCTTTACGAATGTTGTAAGCACCCTCGGGAATGCCATGAACATTCGTTAGAGTCTTAAGCAAATCAGCATCTATAGGGGAAAGATCTACTGCCATTTTGATCTCCTAACAGGTAACAGGAATTTCGGTAAGATGAATCTCGGGTGGTTCCGTGAAAGAACAATAGCTATTGTTCTTTTGGGAAAAGCCCAGTTTAGGCATGATTTCATCAACGGGACCACGAGCTTCAATCTTGCCATCGCGCAAACAAATTATTTCATCTGCAAGCGAAATAATGCGCTCCTGATGCGAAATGATAATGATGGAATGACCATTGCCTTGCTTATAGATATCTTCAAAGGTTTGCGTCAACCGATCAAAACTCCACAGGTCAATGCCCGCCTCTGGTTCATCGTAAATAGCAAGCTTTGGATCAGACGCTAGTATGGTGGCAATTTCAATACGCTTTAATTCACCACCAGAAAGATTTTTATCAACCTCACGGGTAAGATAATTCGCTGAACAAAGCCCCACTTTACCCAGATACTCATTACAGGCAAGCATGGGAAGGCGTTTTCCTGCAGCAATTTCCAACAACTTTTTAACTTTCATTCCCTTGAATCGGGAAGGCTGCTGGAAACCATAACCAATACCAAGCTTTGCTCGATCAGTGATAGACATATGAGTTATATCGGTTCCATCAAAAAGAATCTGACCTGAAGTTGGTTGTTCGATTCCCATAATAATCTTGGCTAATGTTGACTTTCCGCCACCATTTGGACCAGTGATTACTACAAACTTATTTTCATCTACAGTCAGTGAAATATCATCAATGATGCGCTTAGTTTTTGAAGAACCTTCTTCGACTGGCACGTCGAAAACAATGTTCTTTAGTTCTAACATGCGTGCTCCTTTTCTAAATGACACCGCAATAATAGCATTTTGCTAAAACAAGAAAAGTATTAATAAGTTAACGGTTTGTTTTCCGATAGGAATTGTACGTCTACGTCAGGAGCATATGCTCAAAAAGTACTCATTATTCTTTTATCCGCATTTCTTACCCGCTAAACAAACAAGAAAATAAGAAATAATCGAGAGCTTTATACTTAACTTCTGGTCTTTGTTACTTGTTTGTAATAACTTAACATTGGCACTTGAGATCTAACGATATCTCAATAATTACAAAGTACCGATAAGGAAGGCACTCAATGGGCGGATTCTTTGGTGCGGCATCCAAGCGTGATGTTGTCATAGATGTATATTTTGGCGTTGACTATCATTCCCACCTTGGCACACGTCGTGCAGGCATGATTATTCATGATATCGAAGATGGATTTCAACGCGAAATTCATTCGATCGAAAACACGCCATTCCGTACAAAATTTGAAGACGATCTTGATAGTTTCCATGGCACGAGCGGCATAGGATGCATTAGCGACACCGATCCACAGCCCTTGCTGGTACGCTCGCATTTGGGCACTTTCGCTATTACAACCGTTTGCGCTATCAACAACGCTGATGATTTGGTGGATCGATTTTTGTCCGTTGGTGGGCGCCAATTCATGTCAATGAGCTCGGGAGCGGTAAATTCAACCGAACTTGTTGCAGCACTAATCAATCAGAAGGATGACTTTGTATCAGGCATTCAATTTGCCCAAGAAGTTATTGATGGATCACTTACGCTTTTGATCATGAAAGATGACGGATCAATCATTGCTGCACGAGACAAAGTGGGCCGCCTTCCTGTTCTCATCGGAAAAGATGCTAATGGTCATTGTATTTCGTTCGAATCGTTCGCTTATCACAAACTGGGTTATGACGATGAATACGAACTAGGTCCTGGTGAAATTGTTCGCATCGATGCTGATGGCTACGAAACACTTGCCGAAGCGGGCGAAGAAATGAAAATCTGCGCCTTCTTGTGGGTATATTACGGTTACCCTAACTCCAACTACGAAGGCGTAAACGTCGAAGTAATGCGCTACAACAATGGTGCCATTATGGCTCGTGACGAAGCTGCGCGTGGTGTGTTGCCTGACGTAGATTATGTAGGCGGCATTCCTGATTCAGGTACTCCTCATGCAATTGGCTATGCAACCCAAAGTGGAAAACAATTCGCACGCCCCTTCATTAAATATACTCCCACCTGGGCCCGCTCTTTTATGCCTAGCAACCAGGAAGTACGCAACCATGTTGCAAAGATGAAGCAAATACATATACCTGAATTAATAAAGGATAAGAAGCTTCTCTTTGTTGATGACTCCATTGTTCGCGGCACTCAGCTTCGCGAAACAGTTGAATTCTTATATGAAGCAGGCGCAAAAGAGGTACACATGCGCTCTGCCTGTCCTCCTATTATGTTTAGCTGCAAATACCTCACCTTCTCTCGAGGCAAGTCAGATATGGATTTAATTGCCCGTCATGTTGTACGTGAACTTGAAGGCGAAGAGGGCGATAAATATTTAGAAGAATACGCTGATGCTCATACCGAACGTGGTAAATGTTTGCTGAAGTCTATCTGTGAAAAGATGGGCTTTGACTCACTGGAATTCCAGTCACTTCCCGGTATGCTAGAAGCCATTGGCATTGATCCAACTAAAGTTTGCACTTACTGCTGGGACGGCAAAGAATAAAACACCTCTTGAATTCATTTTTGTCACGTTGGCCTCTTGCTATGGGTTAGCCGCCCTTTGCAAGAGGCTTTTTCATATACTATGCAAACAACACTACAATGATTGCTGTTGCTTTACTCAAATAAACTCATCGCTTCATTAAATAAAGTCATTACTTCATCAAATGATGTCTTATCAAATAATGTCCCATGTAATAGAGCCACCTTAATGAAACATCATTAAGTAGATCAATCTTGAATGGGAGACATTAAATAGAGCATCATGACTACAAGGTTTCTCGTAGCTGCAAATAAGCCTTGCCTAACGCAACAAACTGAGCCTGTTCCAACGATTCCCCACGCGCATTTGTAGGAATGCCTGCCTGTAGCAGCAAATCACCAATATGAGGAACAATATCCTCCGGCATGATAGCCGCAGATGAATTCTGATCGAAGGTGCCCGTTACACTTTGAGGATTACTAAAGTAAGTCTTCATTGAATTCGCTATGGTTTTACGGCGCGTTGCAAACGCAGCATCTGCCATAACCATAGTAGCCCTGCGTAAATCATCTGGAAGTACATCGTGTTTTCTGTCAAGGCGAATCACTGCACTTTTAACCCGTGGAGGCGGAAAGAAATTACCCTCCGACACCGAAAAACGCCCCGCAAACGCTACCCACAAGCCAAGTTTTACCGTGTAAGCGCCATAGTTTTTCGTCCCTGGTTTTGCACACATCCTGTCTGCAACTTCCGCTTGAACCATGATGGTTTGGCTCTCTATAGATTGAAAACGCTCAAAATAATCCAAAACAATAGTTGCAGCAACGGCATACGGTAAATTTGAAACAAGCTTATTGGGAGCAAAAGATAAATCTTCAGGCGCAACTTCTAGGGCATCGCCACTAATAAGAGTAAATGAATCTTGCCATGGCTTGCAGGTTTGCGCCAATACCTGAGGTAGATCAGTGTCGCGTTCGATAGCGATTAACTTCCCTGCACGTTGTAAGAGGGCTACCGAAAGCGTCCCTATGCCAGGGCCCACTTCAATAACCTTATCTTCTTGAGTAAGTTCAGCTAAGTCGCAAATGCGTTGAACAATCCCATCATTGATGAGAAAGTGTTGTCCAAGTGCTTTTTTAGTCATAAGACCATGCTGTTCTAAAACAGAGCGCGTTTGAGACACAGAAGCTAAAAACGAAAGCTTAGACATCACTCCCCCTTATCCCTTACATGAAAATACTTCTTCGAATTGAAGATGTTCAGACTTAAGACGGGTAATACCAATAAGTTTTACTACTGATTCAACTTTAAAACCAACTATGGCAAAGGATGAGCGTACGGTAGCAAGAACTCCCTCATAGCCATGAGGATCTCCCCCATCTCCTAAGATATAAAGAGAGAGGGGGCGTTTAGACGGTAATTCGCCCGCTTCTCGTTGTCTGGTATATCGCCAATATACTTGCTGAAAACGATCAAGCACCGCTTTAAGTTGTGAAGGCACTCCCGCAAAATAGGTAGGAGTTACCAAAACAACGCGATCTGCCTCTTCCAGCAAATCAAGTAATTCCGCCATTTCGTCTTCAATGATGCATTCATCTGTAGTGTTGCAAAACTCACAACCATTGCATCCTTCAACGGGATGGCGAGCCACCTCAAACACTTCAAGTTCAACATCAGGCAGTTTGTTTTCTATGAGCAAAGTTAGCATACGAATTACTTTGGCACTTTGTCCATTAATTCGTGGCGAACCATTGAGTATGAGCCATTTAGCCATTACTACTATCCTTTGCAACCGTAAATCTATTGAGATAATTGCCACGCAGTAGGCTTACGGTCTAAAAGCTCTAGCGCGTTTTGGTAGAGCTGATTCAGTAATGCCTTCTGTGAAAGACTATCTTCAGCTCCACGAACTTCCAACATTTGAGCCGCCGTAAAAATAGTATGCTCTGGGCCGCATTCCATACCTCGCATAGGCTCTGGAGTCATATAAGGGCTATCGGTTTCAGTAAGAAGATGATCACAGGCAACAAGTTGCGCACTCTGTCTCACCTCATCTGCTTTCTTAAAAGTAAGGGGTCCTCCATAGGCAATATAACAACCCGCTTCAGCCCATGGCTTCATTGCTTCAGCATCTAAATTAAAGCAATGCAATAAAACTCCCGCTTCTGGAAAGCCTTCTTCCTGCAGGATAGTAAATCCATCATCGTGAGCTTCTCGCATATGCAAAATAAGCGGAACTCCTGCCTCTTTCGCAAGACGAATTTGTTTTCGGAACACCTCACGTTGCACCTCACGGGGAGAAAGATCGTAATGATAATCAAGACCAACTTCTCCTAAAGCGCAGGTACGCGGATCATGTAAATAGGCAATTAAAGACTCCTCTACTGTTCCTTCAAAATGTTTTGCATTGTGGGGATGACACCCGATAGCAATACGAACATGAGGAATCCGATCAGTAAAAGTACTGAGCCCCACAGAACAAAGCAAAGATTTAGCCTGTTCCTGCCAAGTAGCTAACTGCGAATAGGTACGATCTGGATCTTCGACAGGATCAGTCATAGCGCATACAAATTTAACCCCATACAAAGCACACCGAGCTAACCGTGCTGCGGGATTTTGTAACATCTGGAGATGGGCATGGGTATCGGCAACTGGCGCAGGAAACGTATACGAGTCAGCGCTCCATAAAGTAGGCACGTCAACTGCTCTAAATTTCCCCTTTTTTCGTCGTTGTAAAAACACAGGAGAAAAATTCCCCTGACAAGGAGCATCACTTGGCATAACTTCGCGAGTCTCTTCGTCGCTTGGTACTACTTCATGATTCTCTTTGTCACTTGGCATTACTTCGCGATCCCCTTCATGCGAATTCGATGGTTCAGACTCTTTAGCTAAAGAAGTCAAGCTTCCTAAGTCCTCACCTTGATTCTGATGATTCTTGGTGCTTCCTTGTTCTGCTAACTCTTTTTGCATTTCGTCATTCATGCAGTGTCTCTCAAAGATAGCTCGTATGCCACAATTAAACTGAGATTTCAAAGTTAGCGCTATTTCGCAGAGGCAAAAGACCCCTGCGAAATGTTAAGGCGCCTACAAGAAATCAAACAGTAGCTTTAATCAAGCGACAAATCGATTGAATCTACATCCAAACGGGGGTACAGAGGATCACCTACCGTTACTGAAGAACCCGCTTTAAGCTGACCCCATACACTGGCAGATTCAATATCTTCCATTTCAGAAATATCACCCAAACCAAGACGCTTATATACCTCAGCAGAAGTGTTGGGCATAAAAGGTGCCATATAAAGAGCGATGATACGAATAGCTTCAAGCGCATTGTAAATAACCGCAGCAAGTTCATCTGCTGTTTCTTCACTTTTAGCTAAATTCCAAGGCGCAGAATCTTCTACATACAAATTCACACGACTTGCAAGTTTCTGAACAGCTGCTGCTGCACCAGTAAAATCAACATCGGTCATGCAGGCATCGTATTCTTTGTAAAGCGTATCGGCAATTTCTCGAAGAGGATTATTTTCTGCACCTGCAGGAGCAGCAGGAACTGAGCCTGAGAAATATTTCTTTGTCATGTTGAAGACACGACTGCACAAATTGCCCCACGTATTAGCAAGATCCGCATTGTATACCTGAACCATACGCTCAAGTGAGATTGATCCATCATGACCAAATTGAACGTCGGACAAGAAATAGTAACGGTAAGCATCAACGCCAAATACTTTTACTAAATCCTCTGGTTTAACGCCATTGCCCTTAGACTTAGACATTTTCTCGCCCTTGACCAATAAGAAACCATGGCCAAATACCGTGTGAGTGATAGGCATACCAGCAGCCATAAGCATCGCAGGCCAAATTACACAATGGAAACGTGTAATATCCTTACCTACAAAGTGATATTGCATAGGCCAACGGGCTTCGAATTCACCTTCGCGCTTCTCATCGCCATATCCAATGCCTGTCAGATACGCGAGCAAGGCATCTGCCCAAACATAGGCAACATGCCCCTCATCGAAAGGCAGTGGAACACCCCAGTCAAACGTAGAACGAGAAATGGAGAGGTCCTTCAATCCGCTCTTTACAAAAGAAACGACCTCATTGCGACGCGTTTCTGGACGAATAAAATCAGGATTTTCCTCGTAAAACTTCAGCAAAGGCTCCTGGAAATCCGAAAGCTTAAAGAACCAATTTTCTTCACCGCTTGCCTTCTGTACTGGACGCTTGCAATCTGGGCAAACAAATTCACCTTCGTCATTAGTTAGCAGGTCGCTTTCATTGTAATAAGTCTCTTCATGAACGCAGTACCATCCCTCATAAGAGCCCTTGTAGCAATAACCCTTATCATAGAGTTTCTGCCAAAAATCCTGAACCGTATGAGCATGTCTTGGCTCGGTAGTGCGAACGAAATCGGTATAGGTAATATTGAGCAAATCCCAAACATCACGAAAAGCTGGCTCCATAGAATCGCACCAATCCTGAGGAGTCATACCCTTAGAAGCTGCGGTATCTGCAACTTTTTGACCATGTTCATCCATGCCTGTAACGAATGCAACGTCATAACCATTCATGCGCTGATAACGGGCAACCGCATCTGCTGCAATGGTGGTATAGGCAGTACCCAAATGAGGGGCAGCATTAACATAGTAAATTGGGGTCGTGATTGAGTACGTTCCTTTGCTCATATTCAAACTCTCTTTCTAGGTGTCTTACGACCAATGATGCCGCGACAACTTTCGTGGCAACAAAAGCAAATGGTACTTTTGTTCACCAGATGAATAATGGGTTGCGCTTCTTAACTCATAAGCACAACCCATGTATCTTACCACGCAAACAAGTTCACCAAAAACTACTTCTTTACCTTCATACAACGCATTGCATTTAAAATTGCCAACACGGCAACCCCAACATCTGCAAACACCGCTAGCCACATAGTTGCTATACCAACTGCTGCAAGAATAAGCACCGCAAATTTAATACCTAGCGCAAAAATAATGTTTTGCCACACTATTCGCATCGTCTTGCGGGAAATATGAATTGCACGAGAGATATTGCGCGGATCATCATCCATTAAAACAACATCTGCTGCTTCAATTGCCGCATCAGATCCCATGGCGCCCATAGCAATACCAATATCTGCACGGGTAAGAACTGGAGCGTCATTAATGCCGTCACCTACAAAAGCAAGTTTTTCCTTTTTGCCCTCTCGCGCTAAAAGTTTTTCAACTTCTGAAACTTTCTCTTGAGGTAGAAGTTGTGCATGTACCTCATCGATTCCTAAATCACGTGCAACCGCTTGCGCAACTTCAGCTCTATCACCAGTAAGCATAACGGTCTTAGTAACGCCTGCGTCATGAAGCATGGATATAGCTTGCTTAGCTTCAGGTTTAACCACATCAGCAATAACAATATGACCTACATATTCACCATCAAGCGCCACATGTAATATTGTCCCTACCATTGTGCAATCATGGTAAGCAACACGTGCTTCTGCCATCAATTTGTCATTACCAATGAGCACCACATGGTTGTCCACGAGGGCACGAACTCCATGACCTCCCTTTTCGGCAACCTCTTCAATGCGCGTTGAATCAATTTCGCCGCTATAAGCTTCTTTAATGGAAAGAGCAATGGGATGATTCGAATAAGCTTCGGCATGAGCAGCAAGAGAAAGAAGATACTCAGGATCAAGTTCGCTACTTTGTTTTAACTCATTTTTAAGCTGCTGTTCAGGATGAATTGCAACCACCTTAAAAGCTCCCTTGGTGAGCGTACCTGTCTTATCAAAAACAACCGTATCTGCCTTGGCTAAAGCTTCTAAGTAGTTACCCCCCTTAACCAGAATACCCAAACGCGATGCGCCACCGATTCCGCCAAAGAAAGACAAGGGTACAGAGATAACCAGAGCACAGGGACATGAAACTACCAAGAAAGTCAGACCACGTTCAACCCAATCAGCCCAAACAAAGCCAAACAGCAAGGGAGGCAACAACGCGATAACTAATGCTCCAATCGTCACAACCGGCGTATAGTAACGCGCAAAACGCGTAATGAAGTTTTCGGTATGTGCCTTCTTTTCACTGGCTTCCTCAACCAATTCAAGAATTCGAGAAACGGTAGATTCTTCAAAAGGCTTTGTGGCACGAATAGTAAGAACACCACTCATGTTGATACAGCCAGAAATTACGTCTTCTCCCGTTTCAACATGACGCGGAACAGATTCACCGGTTAAAGCCGATGTATCAAGTTGCGAAGTTCCCTCTACGATTACCCCATCTAACGCTATACGATCACCGGGCTTAACAACAAATTCATCACCTGGAGAAAGTTCATAAGGGTCAACCTTTACCAGCTCACCGTTTTTCATAACGTAAGCAAAATCGGGAGCAATATCCATCATCTCGGCAATTGAGGCACGAGACTTATCCACCGCATAATCTTGAAAAAGCTCTCCTACTTGATAGAAAAGCATTACGGCAGCACCCTCTGCCATATGGGGGTCTGACCCTGGGAAAAGAACCAAAGCAAAAGCGCCAATGGTGGCAATACTCATTAAAAAGTTTTCGTCAAATATCTGACCATTACCAATGTTTCGAAGAGCTTTATATAAAACATCATAACCGGCAAGCAGATACGGAATAAGAAATAAACCAAACTCTAAATACAGAGCATTGATATCCCCACCAACAAGCTGAGCAACGGGGAAAAACTCCGCAAATACAAACACGCAAGCAAAGATAGCAAGTGCCACAATGATGCGAAGACGTTTTTTACTTTGATGCAAACTCATGATTAATCCTTTGTAAATAAAGTTATAATCTAGCGTAACTTGCTGCGAATTTACCTGAGAATGGTCATGTCGGGCTCGATCTTCTTGCAGACCTGAACTGCTTGTTCAACAATAGCGTCCATGTTTGCTTCATCCGCCTCGATAACCAACTTCTGAGTCATAAAACGCATTGAAGCGTTTTGCACTCCTTCGATCTTCTTAATAGCATCTTCCATTTTGGCGGCACAATTTGCGCAATCCAAGTTTTCAAGCTTATACACTTTACGCATGGTGGTTCTCCTTATTTGAAACGAAGTTGGTAAATCAATAGGGCTCGTTCTATTCACAAATATGAGTCATACCTTGATCGAGAATAGAATGTACGTGATCGTCAGAAAGCGAATACACAACGTTTTTGCCTTCTCGTTTTGCGCGTACTAAACGAGATTGTTTAAGTGTTCTTAGCTGATGAGATACGGCGCTTTGAGTAGCACCGATCGCCTCAGCAAGATCGGCAACACAAAGATCTTGCTCCATTAAGGCATAGAGAATTTTTACTCGCGTAGTATCGCCAAAGGTTTTAAAAAAATCTGCCAAATCGTAAAGCAGCTCTTCGTCAGGCATAAACGTCATCTCTGAATCTGACTTATTCTGAACATCTTCACTCATGTCTTAACCTTTCAACATATGAGCAACTGTTCATTAGTATAAAGCAAAAAGAGAAAGATTCAATAGATATATGAATAATTGTTCATATGTTATTTTAAATTGGTTAAGCGGTTAGATCTGCCTCTCCTACCGGTAAAACGGCTTTTAGGGCATCAAGGCTTGTTTCAATTTGGCATCCAATCTTTCCGCCAGAGAAAAAAATAGTTTCGTAGAGTGCAGCTGATTCATCAATAGTAGTTACAAACCGCTTTTTCATTCCAAGCGGCGAACAACCTCCATGCACGTACCCCGTCAAACCAAGAAGCTCTTTTGATTTAACCATTGAAATGGCCTTTTCGCCCACAACTGCAGCAGCTTTTTTCAAATCAAGCTCCAACGCAACAGGAATCATAAAAACATAATGGTCGCCGCTTTTGCCTACGGTCACCAAAGTTTTAAACACGCAGTCAGAGTCTTCTTTTAGCAGATGGGCTACCTCGACACCTGAGAGCGCTTCAGGACATTCAAACCAGTGAGCTTGATACGGTTGCCCTGAGGTATCAAGCTCGCGCATTGCATTTGTTTTCTTTTCTACATGTTTATCTGCATGTTTCGCCATACTACTTGCCTACTCCCACATCTGGAGAAACCGTCATATTATGGAAACGCTCCTGAAGCCATTCATCAGGGAATACTTCATCTAAAGCATGGTCGATAGGTGAAGCAGCAGGAATTCCTTCCGAGCGTTGACCCTCTCGATGAAGAGCAAGCACCGTGACCACGGCATTTACAAACATGAACACAATAAGTATCCACGTTATTGTCTTGTAAACCTTATGATGCGGATGAGGAAAGCGAAACTGGATACGTTTTATTATGGGCAGAACCATACGGACCCAAAAAAGCCCCAGAGTTCCCCACATCACTCCAAAGAAGAAATTCGTTCTCCCCGCAATGGAACCAAACGTACCCGTATAATCCCAAGCGATTGCGTTCCAAAAGTATTCCATCATCCAACTTGCGCCAAACTCCAAACAGGAGCCCAAAACCATAGCAACAAGAAAAATAATAAGGTCATGCGTGTAATAAAACCTATTCAGAGACAAAGTAAGAACTACGGCCCCTACCCCATAAATAGGAGAAAACGGACCCCATACAAAACCTGCTCGGCTTTCCCATCCGCCATATACCACCAAATGAAAAATATCTTCTAGAAACAATCCCAGAATGGAAGCCGAGAAAAAAATCCAGAACAATGTGAAAAACGACAGATGCAAATAGCGAGGAGCTAACTGCGCACGAAAAGACCGAATCAGTTTGGTGTCAATTATGTAATCTCGAAAGGAAACCATAGTGGATTACTATATCAGAAGAATAGAAAAGCGTTCACTTTGCACGAACAGTAAGGGCTCCAAACAAAAGCGTGCCTCAAACGAGACAGCTCATAAAGCGACATCATTTTTGGATCTTTTATTCCACTAAACTAACCCCTTAGAACTACGCGCGAAATAGCTCGAAGTGAGTTAGACTTAGCACATTAAAAATTAACAAATTATTTCTTATCATTCGAAAGGTAACACTTTCCTCGCAAGAAAGGATGGCACTTTATGCGCCTTCTTGAAGAACGTATCCAAAAAGATGGAAACGTAAAAAGCAAAGATGTACTAAAGGTTGACGCCTTTCTTAATCATCAAATGGATGTTCAACTTTTTAACGGAATGGCGCAAGAATGGAAACGCCTTTTTTCAGGAAAGCCCATCAATAAAATTCTTACGATCGAAGCATCAGGCATTGGCATTGCCGCAATTGCAGGATCTGTCTTTGATGTACCTGTTGTTTTTGCCAAAAAAGCCCAGAGCATCAATTTAGACGGTACGCTCTATGCAACCCGCGTTGAATCGTTTACTCATGGCAAGGTTTTCGATGTCATTGTTTCAAAAAAATTCGTAGGTCCTGGCGATCATCTGCTTCTCATAGATGATTTTATGGCTAATGGTTGCGCAATGACTGGCCTCATTGAAATATGCGAAGACGCAGGTGCTACCATCGAGGGAATTGGTATCGCGATAGAAAAAGGATTCCAAGGAGGCGGACAGCGCCTTCGCGATAAGGGATATCACGTTGAATCACTTGCAATTATTGATTCCATGAATCCAGAAACGGGCGTGATTTCCTTCCGATGATGCACAAAAAAGCTGAATTTAGCGCACCTACCTATCCCGAGCGTGACATAGCTGCACAGCTCGCAAATTTTGATGGCAAGATTTCTATTGCGCGTGCTTTCCCTTACGGAATACAGCATGTACTTGCTATGTTCGTTGCAAACTTAGCGCCCATTGCCATTATTGCAGCAGCTGCAGGATTCGATGACGTTACTACTTCCATCCTTATCCAAAACGCAATGATTATTGCTGGCATTGGAACTTTTATCCAGCTCTTCCCTCTTTGGCGCGTAGGCGCACGCATGCCAATTGTTATGGGGGTGAGCTTTACCTTTGTCACCGTGCTCTGTGGCATTGCAGCTCAATACGGATATGGTGCTGTAGTAGGAGCTGTAATTGTTGGCGGTATTTTCGAAGGGGTATTGGGTCTTTTTGCTAAATATTGGAGAAAGTTTATTACCCCTATTGTATCGGCAGTAGTAGTAACCTCTATTGGTTTTTCTCTTCTTTCCGTAGGCGCAGAATCATTTGGTGGTGGTAGTGGGGCGCCCGATTTCGGATCCCCCGAAAACCTTATTCTAGGTTTTGTCTCCCTGGTTGCCTGCCTGCTATTCCAAGCACTCACCAAGGGAAGTGTAAAACAACTTTCTGTTCTGTTTGGCCTCGTAATTGGCTATATACTTGCAATTATTATGGGCAAGGTAGATTTTAGTGTATTTCAGAACCTCGCCGTATTTTCGCTTCCTACCGTTATGCCTTTTACTCCGGAATTTCAGCCCGGTGCCATTATTGCAGTATGCCTTCTTTATCTTGTAAGTGCTGCTGAAACTCTTGGCGATACAGCAGCCCTTTCAAGCATTGGCTTCAAGCGCTACCCTACCGAACGTGAATTTTCCGGCGCTGTCGCAGCTGACGGTTTCGTAAGTTCACTCGCTGGTGTTTTTGGATGTTCTCCCCTTACAAGTTTTGCCCAAAACATCGGTTTGATCGCTATGACTAAAGTTGTTAATCGCCGAGCAATTGCCTGCGGTGCAGCTATTCTTGTTTTAGCGGGATTTATTCCTGCAATAAGCGCAATCTTTAGCTCTCTACCCGATGCGGTATTAGGTGGTTGCACCATAATGATGTTTGGCAGCATTATCCTAAGCGGATTCCAAATGATAGCAAGCGCCGGTTTTTCGCAACGCAACATTACTATTGCTGCGGTTTCTCTTGCAATGGGAATTGGTTTTACTCAAGTAAGCGATATTTTTGTAGCATTTCCTGAACTTTTACAAAACATTTTTGTTGGAAACAGTGTTGCTCTTACGTTTTTAGCAGCAGTCATTCTCTCTGCTTGCTTGCCGAAAGATACTATTATTGATGGTCCCTTAGTACACAAAGAACGAAGCGAAGGCTCAGAAAGCACTCTTCGGGATTCGGTTTCGGATGAAACAAAGGTCGATTCTGCCTAATGTAGACACTACCTAATCTTAAAGGGTTTCTTTTCTTTAGTTCGTTTCGCTTCCAACCACGAGACAGTAACGGCCTCGATTACTAGTTCCGCCAGCGTAGAAGGAGTTTTTCATAATGAATTCTTCTAATGTCAAAACTGTTCTTATCGGAATAAGTGGCGGTGTTGCCGCCTATAAATCATGCGAAGTGTTGCGAGGACTACAAAAAGCAGGTGTGAGAGTAAAAGTTGTAATGACCGAGCACGCTACTCATTTTGTTAATCCGCTCACTTTTCGCGCCCTCACCAACGAACCAGTAGCCATTGGTTTGTTTGATGATCCTCAAGATCCCATTCATCACATTTCATTAGCTCAAGAAGCCGATGTTTTTCTACTTGCCCCCTGTACCGCGAATGTGATAGCTAAAGCAGCACATGGCATTGCAGATGACTTACTGTCTACAACCATTCTGGCAACCACGGCACCTATTATGGTTGCTCCTGCCATGAATGTTCATATGTATGAAAATCCTGCAACCCAAGAAAATATAGCTACGCTCAAACGCAGAGGGTTCAGCTTTATTGAAGCAGGCGAAGGTTATTTAGCCTGTGGCGATGTGGGTAAAGGCCGTATGGCAGATCCAGAAATTATCGTAAATGCCGTGCTTAAAAAACTCGAACAAATATCTAATCCTACTCAAAACAATCTAACCACCATGGTTACCGACACCCCCACTCAAAGGCTTCCTCTTGTTCAGCCTTCATTTGATGATCCTTTCGAGGATAAAACCATGGCATTTCCCGCAGTTATCACCGAAACCCTTTCTCATTCTTCAACCGAAAAAGATCTCGCAGGTAAACGCATTTTAATTACAGCGGGACCTACCGCAGAACCCATTGATCCTGTGCGCTACGTAACTAATCGCTCATCAGGAAAGTTTGGATACGCTTTAGCTGAAGCGGCGGTAAAACGCGGTGCTCAGGTCACCCTTATCTCGGGACCTGTTGCGCTTCCTGCGCCTAATAATGTAGATATGGTCTATATCGAAACTGCTCAAGAGCTTTTAGATGAGTGTCAAAAGGTGTTTCCAGAAGTTGATGCAGCACTCTTTGCTGCTGCAGTTGCCGATATGCGACCAGCAAATCCCGCTGAAAAGAAATTAAAAAAAGGTGTAAACGATAAAGAACTTTCTTGCATCGAACTTACTGAAAACCCTGACGTTCTTGCTACCCTCGCAAAAACCAAAACCCACCAGGTAGTCGTTGGTTTTGCTGCCGAAACCAACGAAGTGCTGGAGTATGCAACAAAGAAACTCGACAAGAAAAATGCCGACATGATTGTGGCAAATGAAGTGGGAGCAAAAAAGACATTCGGTGAAGATCATGATGAAATTTGGCTTGTCACTAAAAACGGCACTGAACATCACGATCGCGCAACTAAAGCTGAACTTGCCCAGATAATTCTTAACAAGATTAAAACTTTTTGGAATTAACTTGCGCGCCTTGAGTTGCTTCTCTTTTCGGTTATGTTTACCCTTCACTAATTAGTTATTGCGCAAATTATTTTCACGTGATAACATACTGCCTTGCGTTAAGAGACGCATCGGGACGTGGCGCAGTTTGGTAGCGCACTTGACTGGGGGTCAAGGGGTCGCAGGTTCAAATCCTGTCGTCCCGACCAGCTTAAAACACCAGGTCGTAAGCGGGTTTTGCTTACGGCCTTTTTTGTTTTTAAAAAAACGTGCCTACTATGTGCTATGACCCCATAAATCAGCTTAAATACCCGATTTATGGGGTCAAATGGGTGATGCGAGATTACCCACTATTTGACATAATGTTTCATAATTTTTGTTATTTTGTTCTGCTGAAATGCGAGGGACTATCATGATAAAGAAAATGATAAGCGCCCTTTGCGCAATGATTTTCTGCCTTGGTCTTTTACCCATCGCGGCTTATGCTGTCGAGGGGGGGGGTCACACTGAAGGCACTGTCGCATCTGCACCTACGACCCTGGCGGCTATGCCGGACGGACAGGTGCTTTATGTAGGTGGCGTATCAATATCTTTCACTGGCTACTGGACGACAGACAGTGAGGGAAACGTCGCCGCGTATACAGGCACAGGAGCACCGGCAGACAGCTATATCCACTATGACGAAAGTACCAATACCCTGACCCTGCACAACGCCACGATCAAAAGGGAATTGGCTTTAAATCCGGATATTCCAGGCGGTACTATTATCGCTGCCGCTGCCATTGGTGTGGCAAATACGAACGGCGATGCGGAATTGACCATCCAGTTGGAAGGAGCAAACATCATAAGCGCTTCCACGGGTGTTCATGTTTATGCTAATAGCGGCACGGCCAGGCTGACTATCAGCGGAGACGGCAGCCTGACTGCCAGCGGCACTGTTAATTCAGGAATCATGGTTCAGAGCAACAGCGGCGATGCCACCCTGACCATCCAGAACACTGAGGTCACTGCAACCTCTACCTACAACGATGGTGTTCGAGTGCAGTCCGGCAGTAGTTCGTCCGCCTCTCTGACGGTGGAGGGAGGTAGCCTGATTGCCAGTGGGCGTAAAGGGATTCTATTTCCAGAAGGAAATCCTTCTTTGAACGTCAGCGATAGCGCTATCGTGCGAGCCAGCGGCGGGATTGCTTCCGACGACAGCAGTGAGACCGGGCCTGTTACCACTGGTGGCACCGGCGGCATCGTCTTTAACGGCGACGAAGGCACCGTGTACGGCAGTGTGACCTTGCAGGAGGATTTAACCATCGATGAGAATGAGAACCTGGATATACCCAATGACGCAAGCCTGACAATCCCCAATGGAACAACATTAACCAATAAAGGTACCGTGACTAACAGCGGCACTCTCACTAACAACGGCACCATCAACAACTCGGGCACGCTGCCGAACAACATCAGTGGAAACGGCACCATCAACCATGCGCCCACCATCACAACCGCGAACCCGCTGCCAAGCGGCACTGAAGGCCAATCCTACAGCCAGAAGCTTGCAGCCGAGGGCACCGCCCCGACCTGGAGCGTCACCGACGGCAACTTGCCTGACGGCCTGAACCTGAATAAAAGCACGGGCGAAATCTTCGGCACGCCTTCTGCGCCGGGTACTTTCAAGTTCACCGTAACGGCTACCAACGTTGCCGGCTCCAACAGCAAGGAACTGAGCATCATCATCGCCCCGGCACCGCTTTCCATCACTGTCCAACCGCAAAGCGCAACGGTGACCGAGGGCAACTCTGGACTTCGGCTCCGCCACTGATGGATATACGAAGGCTCCCGAAGAACAGACCGTAACTATCACTAACACGGGTAATCAAAGCGTGACCGTCGATCTGCCCACCAGCACAAATTACATCATTACGGCAGGAGCAGGCTTTGCCAACGGCACTGCCACCATTGCTCCGAATAGCACGGCACAATTCACCGTTCAGCCCAAGACCGGCCTTGCAATCGGTACATACAACGAAACCATCACCGTCTCAGGCTCTAACGGCGCAAGCACATCGCTAAACGCAAACTTTACAGTGAGTGCTGTCCCCGCCACCGACGACACTTCCCCGATTAAGGAGACACCTGAAAACACCGCATCCACAAACGACAATCAAGTGCTGCCCCAAACAAGCGACAATAACTTCCTGTTTATGACCGTGCTTTGTCTGATAAGCCTCGTATCGTTAATTTCGGGCCTTATCGCGCTGCGCAATTTAAAACGCGTAAAGTAACGTATTTCTACAAAGCAATAGCATTTCTCCTGTTAAACGCTATGATGGAGATAGTGGTTCAGATTACCATTGTCTGAATTTGGGGATCGCTACATAAAAAAGGAGGGGCATCATGAATAGAGAAAAAATTCGTGTTGTTCAGTACGGTTGCGGCAAAATGTCAAAATACACACTCCGTTATCTCTACGAAAAAGGTGCTGAAATTGTCGGTGCCATTGATAACAACCCAGAAATTGTCGGCATGGATGTAGGTCAATATTGCGGACTCGGGTTTGATCTAGGAGTAAAAATCTCAGACGATGCCGATAAAGTACTTGATCAAACCGATCCACATATTGCAGTACTCACCTTGTTCAGTTTCATGAGTGATATGCAGCCTCATATTATGAAATGCGTTGAGCGAGGTATCAATGTTGTCACCACGTGCGAAGAAGCTATCTATTCTTGGACTACTTCTCCTGAGATAACCAACGAAATTGATGCTCTTGCTAAGGAAACTGGTTGCACGGTCGTTGGTGCTGGTATGCAAGATATCTATTGGATAAATATGATTGGCGCTGTCGCGGGTGGCGTACACCGCATCGATCGAATCGAGGGTGCTACAAGCTACAATGTCGAAGATTACGGATTAGCGCTTGCAAAAGCTCATGGATGCGGTTTAACTCCCGATGAATTCGAAGAACAAATTGCTCACCCTGAAACTCTTGAGCCTTCTTATGTTTGGAATTCAAACGAAGCTTTAGTTAATTTGTTCGGTTGGTCTATTAAGTCACAAACCCAGAAGTGTGTTCCTTATATTTCCGATCACGATGTATATTCAGAAACCCTTGGAGAGACCATTCCAGCAGGCAACTGCATCGGAATGAGCGCTGTTGTTACAACTGAGACCTTCCAAGGACCTGTAATTGAAACGCAGTGCATCGGCAAGGTTTATGAACCAGAAGATGGCGATATGTGCGACTGGAAGATTATTGGCGAGCCTGATGTAGTCTTTGGTATAGAAAAGCCAGCTACGGTTGAGCACACTTGCGCTGACATTGTTAATCGCATCCCTACCGTATTGGTCGCTGAACCTGGTTACATCACGGTAGAAAAGCTTGCTCCTGTTGAGTATCTTTCCTACCCTATGCATCTCTACACCAACGACGGCTGCGGTTGCGGTGGAGGCTGCCATTGCCACTAAAGCTTGCAGGTAATTCCCGTCATACATAAAACCGTCGTAGACGTTGTGTATACACGGATTCATTGATGAATTGAAGCAACATTTTTAGGTGCCTCTAGCCAAAAGCTAGAGGCACTACTGTTAGCATAAACGCCACTAATAAAGGAACTATTACAAACGAAGCTATTGTGCTTAAAATTGTTCCTTTTGCTGGCAAAACCGAATCTTTCCCATAACTCGCACAAAACATTGGCGCCATTGAACCGACAGGCATAGCAAACATAACTGTAAAAATACCTAACAATACAGGATCTTTCACAAAGAAGCTCAACGCAAAACATGCCACAGCAGAGGCAAGCAACTGACGAATTATAATATAGGGATACAGACGCCATTCCTTAACAACACGGGATATCTTTTCATTGGTAATAATTACTCCCACCAACATCATGGCAACTGGTGGCGTAATGGAGCCAATCAATTCAAGCGAATCTTGAAGCAATAACGGCAAATGCAATCCAGAAAATACCAAAGCAATAGCAAGCAGGGCAGCAATGGTTAAAGGGGAAATAACAGCACGGAGCACATCTTTTTTATTTCCGGATCCCCCACCAACCAATAAAGCAATACCAACGCTATACATAAGCGTACTCGTTGCCATAATAAACACACTACATAAAAGCGCAGCGCTTTCGCCATAAAGCGCATCCGCAACGGGAATACCAATAAAACTGGTATTAGAACAAACGCTCATAAAGTAATACAAAGGACGCTGCTCTTTAGGAACACGGAAAACAACATTAAACAGAAACGCAACCAAAACCCAAAGGAAAAACGCTAGAGCTCCGAGCGCTAAACTTAAGGGCACCTGAATTCCTAGAGTAGATGCATCAAGGTTTCCCACTGAAGCAATAATCATGCAGGGCAACGTAATATTAAGTAAAAGCGCTGTGATCTTATCCTTTGCGCGCATATCCAAATAGCCTAATTTAGCGGCAAGATAACCAACAGCGGTAACGATCAGCAAAATTCCCATCTGAAATACCGCGCTAGAAATATCTCCCATGCATCTGTCCTTGATTTTTTCGTACTCGTATAATTCTTTATTGAGTGTATATCGTGGTAATTTGCATGACTAATACCTATGATTAATACTCTTCCATTCAAATCAAGCATATTTAGAGTACCTCATGCGAACCTTTATTGCATTAGAACTTCCCCAGGAATTTTGTGACGAAGTAGCTTCTTTAGCGCATGCCCTCAAACGCACTATTGAAGGCAGATTCATGAAGCGAGAAACCTATCATCTCACGCTTGCGTTTCTTGGAGAGATCAATGAACCTACCGCCGCTAAGGTAATTGAATCTATTGATGCAGTACTTCCCTTGATACAACCTATTCGCCTGAACGCAATCGGCCTTGGTAAATTCGGAAAGCCCCACGATGCAACACTCCATCTGCAAATTCAACCAAGCGATGAACTTACAAAACTTGCAGAACTACTCCGCGAAGAATTGCATAATCGCGGCATCTCTTTTGATGAAAAGAAGTTTCGTCCTCATATTACGCTCGCACGGCGGGCGCGTATCCCAAAAGGATCTCTGCCCCAACTACAATTCCCGCAGCCTGCCTCTGCACATACCGTAACGTTTTACAAAAGCACCTTAACTTCAGAAGGAGCCGTGTATAAGCCCCTTTATTCAGTTGAGCTAGACATAAATCTTGCCACTCTGAAAGATTGCGTATACGGCTTAGCTATAGGCGATGCTCTTGGTGTTCCATTTGAATTTAAACAACGCGATACGTTTTCCTGTACCGATATGATTGGTTTCGGGACACACAATCAGCCCACTGGAACTTGGAGTGACGACACATCTATGACACTTGCCTTATGTGATAGCATCCGTGAACAAGGCTGCATTGATCCCTCCGATATCCAGGCACACTTTATAAAATGGTGCCAGACAGGTACCTACACTATTGATGGCTTATTCGATATCGGCATCGCGACACAAAAGGCGTTGTCGCAAGGTTATGGATGTAGTGGCGAGTTCGACAATGGCAACGGATCATTGATGCGTACCGCTCCCTTAGCATTCACGGATGCAACCGACGATGAAATACGAACGGTGTCCGCCATTACTCACGCACATCAAACATCAACCGAAGCCTGCGTTGAATTCGTTCATATATGCCGCTCTTTAGCGTCTGGCGCAGACATCCAATCAGCACTTCCTCATTACGACACACTTATTACTACCCCACGCACAAAAATTCGCTCGGGTGGTTTTGTGCTAGACACCCTTAAATCAGCCTACTGGTGTTTAGCCACCACCACCACTTACAAAGATTGTGTTCTAAAAGCAGTTAATTTAGGAGACGATACAGACACCACCGCTGCTGTTGCTGGCGCTCTTGCAGGAATAGCTTACGGAATAGAAGGTATCCCTGATGAATGGGTAGAAAAGCTTCGGGGTAAAGAACTAATAGATGCTTGCTTGTTCTAGTTGGGACTAATCAATGTTTGCCCACCAAACGATGCTTGCCCGCTAATAGAAACGTGCCTTATTTAGTTATGACTTTTAGAAAGCAAATACTTCTCCTACCTTTGCCGATATACAAAGGTCTGCATTTCTATCAGCTGCCGTTGGCTGAAGATTCACTATAGCAAGATGCGATCCTGTGAAGTATTGAAGTAGGCCTGCTGCAGGGTAAACTACCAAAGACGTGCCCGCTACTACCATTAAATCAGCTTGGCTAATTGCTTTTATGGCTCCTCTCAAAACATCTTCGGACAATCCTTCTTCATACAAAACCACATCGGGACGAACGATGCCGCCACACTCAGAACATCGCGGCACTCCATTTAAGGAGGGATCAAATGTGCTGTCGTTAGTTTCTCTGATAAGGGCTTGTTTTCTTAGAGCAACAAATTCTTCGAACGTAAATTGCTTCCTGCAGGAGCAGCAGTAGTTCTTTAGCGAGCTGCCATGTAATTCGAAAACGTTTTTGGAACCTGCTTTTTGATGAAGACCATCAACATTTTGGGTGATTATCGCCGACAGGATTCCCTCTTGCTCAAGCTCTGCTAGCTTTCGATGCGCTTGATTTGGTTCTACCTCAGGGAAAATCATATGATTAAAGTAGAAGTCATAAAAGTCTGCAGGATGAGCCTCAAAAAAGGAATGAGACACAATCTGCTCTGGAGGAATTTGATAATTCTGCATGAATAAACCATCAGAGCTACGAAAATCTGGAATACCGCTTTCTGTAGACACGCCTGCGCCACCAAAGAACACCATGCCACCTTTTGGGCATGTACTAATCCATGAGCGCAACGTTTCAATATCTTCATGAATAGTTAGAGCAACAGACATACTAAGCTCCTAACGAAACAATCTCCTTAGCGAAACGCAAAGAAGTCGGTGCTAGAAAGATAAAAAGTTAATCCAACTGATTTTAGTATACGGTTCCGATCAAAGATAACCAAAATGATTATTCTTTCAAATCTGCAACTTCACCCATATCGGGAAGCCAAAGATCACCCGTATCAACAGGAGTTCCTATTCCTGCTTCTTGCTCAGCAAAACTCGAAGGAACTTGACCACTCAATTGACCTCGAACGCTTTCAGCACGCAAGTTGCAGAATTGAGCAAAACTATCTACTCCCACAAGAAATTCTTCAGACGTGCAAAACTTCGTAGGATCCTCTTCTACGTAAGGGGCAATCATATCTGCAGTTTCTCGCAGCCGATTTTCAAATAAACCACTTTCAAAATATCCTGCAATGAACTCATCGAACAGTTCGTAATACCGATTGAAGTTTTCAGGAACCATCATCACATTATGATAGAGTGGACGTTCCATCATAATGTAGCCTGGAGCAGGCGTATCAATGGGATAATTAACATACTTTACTGGATCATTTTCTGCATTCGGCATGCCTAAGGTATAAGTTGCATATGCTAAGTTGTAGTCCCAAGGTAGTGGACGAATTTTTCCATCTTCTTCATAGAGCAAATAATTATGCCCGGTATATCCCAAATAGCCATCAAGATTCACCGTAAATGTTTGCACCACAAAATACCTAATGGTTTCTTCAACCATTACCACTGAATCAAGTGAGTTCTCACTATTTTGACTTTCGATAGATAAACTTTTTGAAGCCGAACCCTCAGATGAAGTACCCTCAGATGAAGAACTTTCAGAGGTCGATTTTTCTGATAGCTGCCCAGCTAAAGACAACACTTTAAGCGCTTCTATCAGTCGTGTTTTGTCATCATCAGTAATATCTACTAACGCTTTCCTAAAAATATTGTCATACGATTCAGGATTATCATCAATGTAACGCAAAGCGACATCGGCATTTTCATCTTCTAAGTATTTATAATCGGGCTTATAAATTACTCCATGATCGATACCAAACTGCCGATCTAAAAACGCTTCTTCAGTTTCCTCAACCGCCAAATACAAACCCCACGGCTGTCCATTTACTTCTACCTGAACATAACTACATGCAGGTGAAGGAACACCCATATATTCCATCATGTCGTAGGACATATAGTTTTTAAGATAACTGTTATCTTGAAACGAAGAATCTAATGACAGTTTATCTAGGCCGTGATAGCTAGAGCCTTTTTTGAAGTGATCAAACTCAACTTTAAAACTATATCGCTCTAACCCATAATCCTTTACAAGAGCACGAGAATTATTGCCCTTTACACGAATACCCACACCTTCGAAGTTTTCCCCATCTACTTCAAGAGAGCAAACGGTATAAGCATCTTCAGAAGCTTCCTCAATAAACGTATCCCAGTCATCTATTTGGATATTTATAGTATGAACACGCGAATCGTCAAACAAGCGGGTCATGTATTCAGGATTTGCACTAGCAGGAGCTATACCAAGCTTAGGCCAAAACAACGCAGCAAAAACAATGCCAATTCCTGTTAGCACCACCAATACAATACATACTATTTCGAAGCGTTTCGAATGAAGCATATAACTAACTCTGTGTTTACTAGCTACAGCAACAAACTGTATGCGCTACAGTAAGATGCCACAATCATTTGACTAATCAATAGGTAAAACTACCCCATGTAATCGCCGTTATACGAAACAAGTGCAACATGATTTACGCCTGACAACTGAGAAAGATCATTAACAAAGGAAGTTTTATCTTCCTTAAGGCGAATTTCATAATTAAGTTCGATAGATCCGGGCAATACCGTTTTGCTTTTTAGTTTTAAAGCACGTGCATTACTGGAAACAAGCTTGCGCGTTTCTTCTTCAACTTCTTCATTATCGCAATGTAAAACCAAGATATAAGGGTTTACGGGGTTTCTTCTCGTAGAAATAACCAGCATGACAATACCAATGAACAGACTTCCGAAAAAAGCAAGCATAAGTAATCCAGCAGCTAGCACAATACCAACTGCAATTGCCCAGAACAGAAACACGATATCCATCGCTTCTTTAACGGGTGTCCTAAAACGCACAATCGAAAGGGCACCCACCATACCGAGTGACAAAATAACGTTGGTTGATACCGCCAAAATTACCAACGTAGTAATAAGCGTCATTAAAATTAGGCTTGCGCCAAAACTCGCCGAATACATAACGCCGCTATAGGTTCTGCGATAAATCACATAAATGAAAAGGCCTAATACCAATGCAAGACCCAGCGCCAACGCCGCATCTATAAGCGACGTTGTAGTCATTCGTTCAAGAAAATCTGAAGTAAAAATATCCTGGAAGGTCATGGCGTTCCTTTATCACTCTGCCTTGTTACTGCATTTATTAATCTGATTTATTGGAATAGTTTGTCTACCACTTCTTGCCTTGGTACGTTAGTTAATCTAGCCTTCTACAAAATGCATACTTTGAATAAGCCCTGGCCTGCTGACCTAAAGGAGCCAAAGCCAACTGCACTACTTCAGGCAAAAACTCATCAAACTTAACTTCAACTACTACCGCCCCATCAGTAACAGGAACACGTCCTGAAAACGGCGTTAAAAAATCTATCGTGTTTAAACTCGATCTAAGACCACGATCAATTGTCACACGCACATTGCCCGGAAAATAGGAAAAAGCTTCGCGTTCGTATCGAACCACAACACGAGGACGCAACATATTTCCTTGAAGCTTTGAGTAAAAATCAACGCAAACAGGATCATTCCTATCAAGCAGAAATCCGTATTCACCGTTAAGGATGTGACGGACGTCTTCAGTAGAAAGTTTTGCGCTTTGTTTTGAACATAATCCTTTGTATTTAATTTTACGTTCTAGCTTTACAAAAGAAGTATCACTACCGTAATAACGCAATCTGAACTTTTCACGTCTGTCTATTCCTTCGATTTTTTGACGAAGCGCCGAATCGAACGGATCTTCAAAATAGACACTCGTAACATAATAGCGGCCGTGTTCCCCCGCATTTTTATCACGAGGGAACAGGCACGCAAGTCGCTTTGAGAGCATATCCGCCTGAGCTTCGTTTGCCAGATGCTTTAGCTCATGTCGATATTTTAATACTGGCTTTTCAGAAACATACATGGCTTATATACAGGGACATCAATAGTTTGTTAAACCTATTACCTACTCAAGAAACCTCATTGAACCTCATTAATAAACACCATTAAGTGTTTATTAATAATTTGAGTTTCCGTTACCAGAGTTACCATTACCCGAGTTACCACTGTTGGAATTGCCGTAGTTGGAGTTTCCTCCGTCACCTCCGCCGCCTGTAGAAGGTGCTGGTGCGGGAGCAGGAGCCGCGGTAGATCCACCATAGGAAGAATTGTTGTAGCTAGAATTGCCGTAGTTAGTATTTCCGTAATTGGAATTACCGCCACCGCTCGAAGCTGCTGGAGCTTGCGCTGCTTCTGCTGCGGCTGGCGCCCCCTCCGCCGCAGCAGCCTTCCCCCCGAGCTGAAACTCAAACGCCGCCGGCAGTTCCCCCCGCGCCGGCCGCCTCAGCAGCTGCCTTTATTTCACCGTAATCAGTAGCGCCATCATTTTCAGGACCATAATCGCTATCACCATAATTGGTCCAACCATAGGCACTCTGACCAGCAACTGCTACATTTACGGGAACTTTCTGACCATCAGCGTATTCGTAAACACCATACACAATGCCACTTAAAAAGTTTTCAGAAGGAACCCTTGAGCCATCTTCAACTTCAATTGTAATTTGATTTCCATCAGCTTCAGCTTCTTCAACAATATAGCCGGCATCTTTGATTTTTCCAATAATTGCCGTAACTACTTCATTGCATGATTTTCCTTCAAATTCGGCATCATCGGTAATAAGATTACGGCCATCATCATTACGACCTTCTACGGCAACCACCTTGCCATCTTTGTCGTAGACAACAGCAATTTCAGGATTAACTTTAATTAAAAGGATTCCGCCTTCTTCAGGCATAGCCGTCTGTTGAGGCTGAAAATAAGCGCATCCACACAAAAGCACACAAGCAACAACCATAGAAAGGATGGCAGTGAGTGTGAGGATGGACCCTTTGGCGTTCATGATCGTCTGGTTCATGACACACGCTCCAATCTGTCATTCATGCAGATTGTGAGAACATGCTTATCGAAACTTAGTCATGCCGACGGATAAGAGAAAAGCAAGCTCAAAATCTGCGGTATGGCTTTTTCTACAGTTTAAATTACATTGTTGATTATTTTTAAAAGGAGCGACTTATTTAACAATTTCAAAACAACCTTTAGATTTATACAGGGTGGGTATATACCCAGGTAGGTATAAATAAACAAAGAGCCACTAAGTAGTGGCTCTTTTAAAAATCTTGTAACTAAGCTTTACGGTATTTTACAAACCATTCAATACTGCTTTATATCGCTATATAGAGTTGATGCCATAGAGTTTCGTTAGGAAACTTGATCATCGTTGTAGCGTCGTTAATATTCGCTTTACAGCATATGAGCGCGAAGTTCTTCGCCACTCAAAGGAGAAAGATAAGCAGGAGCAATATCAAAAATAGTCTTGCAGCCAGTCATACCTTCCTGATTCATACGATAAGCAGCACGAGCACATGCAGCCAAAACGCTACCCGTGAATTCAGGGTTAGAGTCAAGCTTCAAAGAGAACTCAACAACGTGCTTGTTCGTACCATCACCCGTAACGCCAGTGCGAATTACAGAACCACCATGAGGAATACCCTTATGATCGCGATCGAGTTCTTCTTGAGAAATAAAGGTTACCGTAGTGTCGTAATCTGCAAAGTAGTTAGGCATTTCAACGATCTGCTTTTCGATTGCAGCCAAATCAGCGCCTTCTTCAGCTACAACGTAGCATTCACGAGTGTGCTTTTCACGAGTAGTAAGTTCTGGATTTTCGCCAGCACGAACCGCATTCATTGCTGCTTCAACAGGAACCGTATACTGACGAGCATCTACAACGCCAGGAATTCGACGAATAGCATCAGAGTGTCCCTGGGAAACACCACGGCCCCAGAACGTATAATCATTTCCATCAGGCAAAATGCAGGTGCTATACAAACGTGCTACCGAGAACATACCCGGATCCCAGCCAACCGAAATAATACCAACCTTGCCACTTTCTTTAGCTGCCGCATCTACCGCTGCAAAATGCGAAGGGATGTTTGCATGCGTATCAAAAGAATCGACAACATTGAACAATTTAGCAGCTTCAGGTGTTTGCTGAGGCAAATCAGTTGCACTACCGCCGCACAAAACAAGTACGTCAACATCTTCAGTATGTTGCGCTAAATCAGAAGCAGAATATACTGGCACACCTTCCGTAAGGGGAGATAAAGAAGCGGGATCACGACGGGTAAACAATGCAACCAGTTCCATATCTTCATTTTTTTGAACGGCTAATTCGACACCTTTTCCAAGGTTGCCATAGCCTAAAATACCAATGCGGATTGACACCGTATCCTCCTCATACTATTTCATTCACTCAACAACTCTTTAGTTTACTTCCTATTTGTTTCCAGTAGGGAAACAAATACCGCATAAAGTAAGATCTAATAAGGTTTTCTCGGAAAACAGGTAAATCCTCTAAACTATTCGTGGCCTTTCATTAGACCACGGCAATGAACATCAACAACAAAGGAATAATCACAAACCATTCTCTATAAAGGAGTTTAAAAAATACGTCTCAAGCATTACAAATGCCTATACTTAATATATGTTTATTCAATAGGTGCATACATAAAACCCTGCTTAAACCCTATTTAGGAGTCCCATGAGTTTACTCAACGCTACTTGGCAAAAACCCAAAAGAAGAGACCACTCCATGCGTAGAAAAAATCAACAACTTACTGATGAGATGTGTAGATTGATTCTGAAGAAAGCACATACGGGTACTCTTGCCTTAATTGACGAAGATGATTTTCCCTATGCACTGCCTATAAACTACGCACTTGAAAACGACACGCTCTACTTTCATTGCGCGCTTGAAGGGCACAAATTACAAGCGATACGTCACTGTAATAAGGCTTCATTTTGCGTGATAGACAAAGATGAAATTGTTCCAGAGAAATTCACTACTGCTTATAGAAGTGTCATTGTTTTTGGAGAAATACAAATCGTAGAAGAGATATCAATCAAAAGAAAAGCCCTTGAATTATTAGGACGAAAATATTCGCCCGGTTTAGAACAATCTCTTCAAGAAGAAATCAACCGTGCTTTCGATCGTACCTGTGTTATCGAACTTAAAATAGAACAAATGACCGGAAAGCAAGGAATAGAATTGACTAGAAATAAAACTAATTAATAGTTTTTTGCGCGTTTTATACTTTCTTCAACACTATACGTAAGGAGCCCCATGAAAATTACCCATGCTACTGTTTTGTACTTTACTGGTACTAATACCACTAAACGCTATGCGGAAGCGTTTGCTGAAGCACTCCCCTATGAAACTGAAATTCAACCCATCCGCTTAGATAATCCCATAATCAAACATTTTGCCTCCAATGAACTTTTTGTCCTTGCGGGACCAGTATTTGGTGGTTATCTCCCACCATTCGTATGGGAACAACTTGAAACCGTAAGCGGCAACAACTCTCCAGCTGTACTACTTGCGGTTTATGGCGCACGTGATTACGACAACACTTTATTAGAAATGGAAACCAACCTTGCCGCAAAAGGATTTGTAAGTGTTGGTGCAGCCACCTTAGTAGCTCGACACTCCATAGCTACCTATATTGCAACCGATAGACCAAACGAACAGGACCTTGAAGAAATAGGTACCTTTGCAAAAACCATTGCAGCACGTCTGACGGATATGCCTTCTATTGAAGCAGCGCCAAAGTTTAGCTTTAAAGGCGTTTTGGACGGTAAGCGCCCGCACAATCCTGCACCTGAAGTAAATGAAAAATGTACCGAATGCGGAATATGCGCCATGGAGTGTCCCGTAGGCGCAATTCCAGAAGAAGCACCTAATACCACCGACAGCGAAACATGTATTGCATGCCTACGATGCGTGGAAATGTGTCCTTTTGAGGCACGCTGCACTCCTGAGGCTGTTCTAGAAAAAGCAAAGGGCTTCCTGAGTAAAACTGCAAACCCAGAAAAGCCCAATGAGTTTTTCTGAAAACTAGTGAACACAGAAGTGTTTTAGCACTCTTCTAAAAACACTTCTGGGCCTTCGCCAAACAACAGGTCATTCAATCGATCCAGAAGCACGAAATACAACACAGTCTTAGTAGATTCAATCAAAGAAGTAAACGGTTGTGCCTCTTCAGAAGCAAGAGCAACAAGTAATGCTACGACTGGATACAACGAAGCGGTTTCTATTTGGTAGTCAGAAACAGACTTTTCTGGAGCTACATTCAAGCAGTAGGCATCAAGAATTGCCTGATAATTTTTACACCAAGATTTGTTTTCGGCAAATTTGAAAATATCTTTCTTTGCGCACCTAAGAGCAGGTTCTACCTCACTCATTACCTTTCCCAAATACAGAGAAGATTCATCAAAGTCAAAATCATCCTGTGGTGCTTCAATAAGAGTAAATCCATATTCTGAAATAATTTGTGCAGCCTTGTCCGAAAAAGCAAAACGATATGCACTAAGATGCGCTAGCTCAATTGAACCAGGAAATGAAACAGCTGGATGAAGCTTTTGCTCTGGGAAACCAAAATGCGCAACAAGCAACTCTACTACTTTGTCGAAATCTTCCGGATACCAGTTACTGCCGTAATATTCTTCGTCATCAATCGTCAAAGACCACTGATTTTCACCATAAATAGAATTATCCCAACGATGATACCAAGATAGAACCCCGAGCTTTTCTACCTCAGCAAAAAATGATGCAACCTCGTCATTCGAAACATTGAGAGATTTTTCTGCACTTGGCGTATGGAAAGACTCGATTTCCAGCAAGTAGTCATCGTCTTGCTTTGTAAGCGAAAGTGAATCCCAGATTGGGTCTTGCTGCTCGATAGCAAATTTAAAAGTAGTAAAAAACATAAGCCCCTCCCGCTTATTCGGCACTTATTGTATGAATGTAATCCCAAAAAGTATAACTAATACCATACCTGATGTCATACCCTCACCATGCGCTACTCCTTTAATGAGATTTTTGTTTCTCAAAGTACTTACTACCAGTCCAATACGCTAAAGATGACGCACTTGCAACTCTTCGCTACAATACGTTTTTAAACTTCAGAAAGGAAATACATGCTCAGTGCCTCAGGCCGCGAGTTGCCAAAACATTGGTTAGTCCTCATCGGAATAATTTGGTCTGGTCAAGCAGTTTCTATGTTTACCAGTTACGCTGCAAGCTTTGCAGCTATTTGGTATGTAACCGAATCAACTGGCAGTGCTTTAGCTCTTTCGGTTTTAAGTATTTGTGCTTATCTTCCACAAGGGTTACTTTCTCCTTTTGGAGGCGTTTTAGCAGACCGTATCAACCGTAAGGTTATTATTATCGCAGCTGATCTTTTCTGCGGTATCGCATCATTGCTGCTTGGTATCATTATTTTTATTGGTGAAGTGTCGCTTTTTACCATTGCACTCATGGTTATCATTCGCAGTGCGGCACAAGCCTTTCACTATCCTGCCATGATGGCGTTGATGCCCATGATGGTACCCGATAAGCACCTTTTACGCATTAATACCTTAGATCAGCTTCTTTTAAGCATTTCAGGCATGGTCGCTCCGGCATTAGGCATATTGCTTTATAGCGTATTAGGTTTTCATTCGGTAATGTTTTTAGATTTTGGCGGCGCTTTACTTGCTTGCGCTGGCATGATGTTTGCAAAAGTGCCAAAACTAAAATCTAGTATTGTCTCCTCTGCACAACCTACCGATAATCAAGAGCCAATACACAATACGCATTCAGAAAAACGCCATGCCTTAGCTGACTTAAAAGAAGGTTGGGTGGCTTTGCGCAGCATACAAGGACTTTTCGTGCTCATCATACTTATCATACTTGGCATGATGTGTTTTAGCCCTATGAGTTCACTCTATCCCCTTATGACCTTTGACTATTTTAAAGGTGACGGATATATGGCTTCAGTTGCCGAGGCAACCTTTGCTGCTGGACTACTCGCAGGATCAACCATCATCATGGCATGGGGCGGAGGGAAACGCTTAGCTTTCCTTATCGCAATTGCTTGCGTTTCTTTCGGACTGCTTTGCACCTTATCGGGTCTTATACCTCCTACCATGTTTTGCCTCTTTGCCATCCTTTGTGCAGGTATGGGTCTTGTATCTGCTTGGTTCAATGGCCCTATGATGACCCTCATCCAAAAAAATACCTCCGAAGAAACCATGGGTCGCATTATTGGTTTAGTCACAGCCGGTACTGCCCTTGCGGGTCCTATCGGAATAGCACTTGGTGGCCTTTTTGCTGAATATATGGGTATTGCGCTCTTCTTTATAATTGATGGTATTCTTTGTAGCATTGTTGGCGTTTTAATGTATTCTTTCAAAAGCGTTCGGGCGCTCGACAAATAACTATTCACCCCGCAAAGGCCCATATGCCAAGCCTTTGTTCAGGTTAGGAGATTGATCAGTGAAGTTCTAACGTCAATACCAAAGTACCTTTGGTTTTATTTCTTGTTGCATGTTTGCCCACAAGGCTTTCTGTCGCAAGTCCACGAAACTGGCACCTATCTTCTGGTGGTTTCTCTTTCTAAGGTACCCTCTGACGTTAATAAAAGGAGACTTCACATGACTCAGTCATCCATTCTTACTCTTTCCCAAGTTTCATACACTTTTCCTGGCGCTTCAGCACCTACCATAGACCATGCCAGTGTTTCCTTTCCTAAAGGATGGACAGGCATTATAGGGAATAACGGTTGTGGTAAAACTACCTTAGCTCGTCTAGCATGTGGACTTCTAACGCCCGATTCTGGACAAGTATCACCTCGCCTTTCCTATGCCTATTGCGAACAGGATGCTGGAATTCAGCCCGAACTACTCTTCTATTTCTCCTGTGACTACAACAAAGAAGCACAGAAAGCACGGATTCAAAAACTGCAGACTGAATATGCACAACGCTCACATAAAGCAGCGCAAACTGCAAAAAGAAGAAGCGCTAAAAATCTTGACAAGCACGACCGCGATGGACGAGCAAAAATTAAACTCGCAATATATACGGGACAAGACGGTAAGGCAGGAGCACTTGCGGCGTCTATGGATGCTCGTTTAAAGAAGGAACAAGAAAAATTAGCAGCGCTTCACATTGAAAAAGAATATCAAAGCACTCTTTGGGTCGAAAGCAAACCTTCGCCCCGAAAAACCCTTCTCTATCTTCCTGCACACCAGATACTTACCGCTCAAGGAAGGCAGGTAACTATACCTACCATCTCGCTTGAAAACACAACACACCTAGGAATTCAGGGGCAAAACGGTATTGGTAAAACAACTCTGGTTGAGCAAATCGTCTCTCAGATCACCCAAGAACAAGATAGAACTCCCCTGCAATTGCTATATTTGCCTCAAGAGTTATCAAAAGAAAAGCGTGAACAAATCTTAACTACCATTCGTTCTTTATCTAAACAAGAGAAAGGGAAACTACTCTCAATCGTCGCTCAGCTAAATTCAGATCCCAAACGCATACTTGATGGCAATGAAACAAGTCCTGGCGAAGCACGTAAACTGTTTTTGGCGCTTGGTATACTGCAAGCACCTGAGTTAATAATCATGGATGAACCTACCAATCACCTTGATATTCACTCAATAGAAGCGCTTGAGCAAGCACTTGCAAACTTTCCTGGTGCATTATTGCTAATAAGCCATGATGAAACCTTTATGGAAGCGACAACAAATGAAATTATTACCCTTACCTAGATATCTCATTTCGTAAGATTTTGTTAGATTTTCCTCCATCATCTAAGACATATTGTCTACAACCGCAAGCATTTACTAGGAGCTTTTATGAACTTCAAACAAGCAAATCTCTCCGACTTGCCAGAATTTAAAGTTGGTCACGCTCAAAACCTCGATGCGGCTACAGGATGCACGGTCGTAATATCGCTTGAAGGATCTACCTGTAGTGTAGATGTTCGAGGCGGAGGTCCAGCAACGCGCGAAACCGACCTTTTAAAACCAGAAAACATGGTGGAAGCGATACATGCCGTAGTACTAAGCGGTGGAAGTGCTTTTGGCCTAGAGGCAGCAACCGGCGTCATGCAAGAACTGGCTAACCGCAATGTCGGATTTGAACTTTGCGGGTTACGTGTACCTATTGTCGTAGGTGCTTGTTTGTTCGATTTACCTTACGGAAAACCCGATCATCCTACTGCAAAAATGGGAGCAGAAGCCTGTTGTAGTGCTTTGGACAGCTCCAAAACCGCAAAGCAATTCATGGAAGGAAATGTGGGAGCTGGCTGCGGAGCAACCGTTGGAAAAATGCTTGACCCTCAACAAGCAACCAAATCAGGTCTTGGTATGTATGGACTACGAGCACCGATCAATGAAGAAGAGGAAGTAGTGGTAGTCGCAATAGTTGCGGTTAATGCGCTCGGCACCGTATGCACTCCCGATGGCACCCCACTTGCAGGACATTTAAATGAAAACGAAACCTTGATGAACCCTCTCGACCCGGTACTTTTATCAATGACTTCTTCCGAGGATGAAGCAGCCCGTAATGACAAAGAAGAAGCGGGTATTTTTGCCGACAACCCTCATAAAGTGCAAAACTTCACTACGACTTCGCCTTGCACAAATACCACCATTGGCGTAGTGCTTACCAATGCAAATTTAACTAAAGCTCAATGCCAAAAAGTTTCTTCCATCACCCACGATGCCTATGCTCGTGTCATAAAACCCGTCCACACTTCTGCTGATGGTGACACGATTTTTACCATGGCATCTGGAAAACAAGAAGTAAACTTTGATCTGGTTGCTATTATGGCAACAGAAGCAATGCAGCATGCAATCTTGCGAGCAGTTAGCCTTGCCACTCCTGCTTGTGGACTTACCTCTGCAAGCGAGATCAATCCAGAACTCTGCAAAGAAATAGCCTCTTCGGTTGACTAAGAGCACTCCCTCTCAAAACAGCTCAACATCAACCATTCTCATAGAAAAAGGGACCAAGATTTCAAAAATCAAAGGTCCCTTTTATTGTCGAAGCCTCTCATCCAAAAAACCCAACACCATATTATTAATTACGGCGTGCTGTCATAAGGCATAGGCTATAAGGCATACGCGCCAACTAAAACCTGGCAATTAATAAAGCGAAGCTCCTCCAAGCTGCTGTTTCTTTACTAATTCACCAAGCATCCAGCCAACAACATTGACATCGAAATGATCAAAGATGGGAGGAAATGCTGGGTCTTCCAACGAAGCAAATTTTTCTAAATCTTCGGCTGTTAGCTCAAAGTCAAACACATCGAAATTTTCTTCCATACGCTTGCGCTGTATCAATCAGACGATAACCGACTTTAAGAGCCTCTTTAACACAGTGTTCGGTTTCTTCGGGAGGTGTTTGGAAAACGCCATAGCCCAACATGGGCATTTTTACTCCATTATTGAGTGTTACGTATTCCATAACCGTATTCCTTCTTTCAATTAATTGATTACGCTTGCTTGCTGTAGTCGTTATGGTTAAGCACGAAAGCTGGTGCTTCTTCCGAAACAACGTAGTAAGCTTTCTGCGGCAAGCTATTAATTGAAGCCATTTCTTCACCAGTTAATTCAAAATCAAATATGTCTAGATTGTCTGCCATATGCTGCGGGTTAAGCGTTTTAGGGAAGATAACGTTTCCTTCCTGCAAGTGCCAACGCATAATGATCTGAGCGTTTGTTTTGCCGTACTTCTTTGCCAACTTAGCGAACACAGGCTCATTAAGCAGATTTGCATCACCATGCCCTAAGGGGTACCAACCCTCGAACACAATGTTCTCTGCTTTGAGTTGTTCCTTTAATTCATGCTGATTCCAGTACGGATTGATTTCAACTTGAAGAACTGCAGGCTTAATCGTTGCAACATCTAAAATTTCCTGAATCTTGTGCATAGGGAAGTTTGAAAGACCAATAGATTTTACTTTGCCTTCCGCTACGGCCTCCTCCATAGCCTTCCAACCAGAAACGTATTCGCCGTAAGGTTGATGGAAAAGCATTAAGTCAAGATAATCCAACTGCATACGTTCAAGTGTTGCATCAATGTCTTTCTTACACTGTTCGTATTCATAGCTTTGTGGGAACAACTTTGAGGTAATAAAGAAGTCTTCTCGTGCTATACCAGATTCCTTTACAACTTTGCCTACCGCAACTTCATTGAAGTACGCATTTGCCGTGTCAATATGGCGATACCCTGCCTCAATAGCTTCAGGAAGATGCTGCTCAACCTCCGTAGATGACATCATGAACACGCCATAACCAATTGCGGGAATCTCTAAACCATTATTCATTGTGAAATTAATCATAACCGCCTCTTTCCTTTTGATTTTCTAAGACTATTTTTCCAGGCAGGGGTCATAAAGTACAATGCAATATAGGTTTTCTCTTATGCACAATGGTTATAAAGGGGAAAACGCATGAATTTTGACCAGCTACATCAATTCCTCTGTGTCGCGAAGCTTGGAACCGTAAGCGCAGCGTCTGAACAGCTCCATATTTCTCAACCTGCGTTGAGCCGATCACTTGCACGATTAGAACAAGAATTAGGTACTCAGCTTTTCGATCGCAATGGACGAGCAATCTCTCTCAACCAAGCAGGAGCAACTGCCTTGGAATATGTTCGTAGTATTCTTCACGAGGAACGCCTGATGCGCATTGCGCTTAATGATTTAGCACACAGAGCAACCGCGCTCCACGTAGGCACTGTTGCACCCGCACCCCTCTGGCGCCTAACCGCATTGGCGGTCGAACGATTCCCAGAACAACTTCTTTCTTCCCATAGTACCAAACAAGAAGATGTAGAACGCGGAGTGATGGATCAATTATTCGATCTCGGTATTTCTTATAAACCAATTACGTATCCCGCAATGCGTTGTTGTCACTTGATGGACGAACATCTTTCCGTTTCTATCCCTAATTCACATCCCTTAGCTAAGAAAACTTCTCTTAGCATTTACGAATTGGATGGAGAAACGTTTTTGCTGTATGAAAACATAGGATTTTGGCGAGATTTGGTCGATAAAGCTCTTCCCCATTCAACCCTTATTATTCAGGAGGATTATTCCGTATTTCAACAACTAACCCAAACAAGCTCTGCTCTTTGTTTTGTTACTGATGCTGCCTATTTATCGAGAGAAATAGAAAGGCGCACCATTGTTCCTCTTACCGAAAAAGAAGCATGCGCCCACTTCTATCTCATCGTAAATGCCGAAGCGTCTAATCAAGCTTCAGCATTATTTGATTGGGTTGAATCACAATCAAAAACAGGTAATTCATAATAATCAACTTATGATTTATTCTGCGATCGAGCCTAAAGTATACGTGCGCGTCTTACCATCCGACGTTCATATACTTCAAACCCTGGAGCGTAGAGTTCATCTATCAGCTCAAACCCTAGATGCTCATACATATGCTGCAATCTATCTGCGTAACACTCCAGATAACAATTGAGACCATGATCGTCAGCAAAAGCAAAGAGAGGGTCTAGAAGTTTACGCAAAGCGCCTGTTCCACGCGCTGAAGGATCAACCGCCCACGCATAAAAATAAATATGGTCATTGCCCTTCTCTAAATGTCGAGCCCAATCAAATTGTGAAATGGGCTCCATTTTGCGAGCTTGCTCATCAAGGAGCCTTAGCTCTTCATCCGTAGCAACTTCAGTTAAATGTTTACCCGTTTGCTCTTCAAGCTCTGAATGAGTGGTGCCCTTAAGCTCACTAAACCTATAAGCACCTGTTGCTGCCGTTAGATCTGGCAATGCATACACCCCTTCAAACGGTGCATGCACTTCTAAATCATCAAGAAAAACCGCATGCATCAGTTCTTCTTTTCGCTGCTTTGTTGTTTCCAAAGCATCTAATGCGGAAAGCCAAGTAATAAACCAATTTTCTTCTAAGAATGAAGTGCCCATCATAACGGCAACATCCCGTAGAAGCTGTTCTTGATTCGGTTTGATCGTAACTAAACCTGGAATATTCATACTTGTCACCCTTTTGTACTGAAAAACTTAGGTCAAAGAAAGACTATACTGCACTTCTTGATAAGCTATCAATTTGGATACACTTTTCATGTTTTCGACGATTATCTTCCACTAACCCTAACAAAATGGCACCAATACAGCCTCATTATCTCGTATCAAAAAAACTCGGAGTATAAATAAACAAAAAGCAACGATTTTAGGAGGTCATACTAATATGGACTTCAAGAACATCGTAGTGGCAGGCGGAGGAGTTCTCGGAAGTCAAATTGCACTTCAATCCGCCTACAAAGGATTTGAGGTTACCATTTGGCTGAGAAGCGAGGCTTCTATCGAGCGTGCTACGCCAAAACTTCAGCGATTCCGCGATATCTATATTGCTACCTTAGAAGCAATGAAAACCAATCCTGCTGCTTATGCTCGAGGACTCGCCGATTCACCTCAAACTCCCGCAGAAAAACTCGATCAACTCAAAGAACAGGCACTTCATGCATTTGAGAGCTTAAAACTAACCACAAGCTATGAAGAAGCATTCTCTCATGCCGATTTAGTGATCGAAGCAATTGCTGAAGATCCTCAGCAGAAAATTGATTTCTATACGCAAGCTGCCCGTTTTCTTCCTGAACATGCAATTATCTGCACCAATTCATCTACTATGCTTCCCAGTATGTTTGCGTCATACACAGGTAGACCAGAAAAATACTTAGCACTCCACTTTGCTAACGAAATATGGCGCAACAATACCGCCGAAGTAATGGGTCATGCAGGTACTGAGCAAAAGTATTACGATCAAGTTGTTGAATTCGCTAAGACGATTGGTATGGTTCCTCTCTGTCTTAAGAAAGAACAACCAGGTTACATCCTCAATAGCATGTTAGTCCCCTTCCTTTCCTCAGCACAAATGCTTGCAGCAACAGGAGTAGCTGATATTGAGACCATCGATCAAACCTGGCGACTGGGAACGGGAGCTCCCCTTGGACCATTCCAAATTTTAGACATCGTCGGACTGACAACGGCATACAACATTATTGCAATGGATCCCGAAGCAAAAGACCCCGAATCAGTAAAAGGCAAAATTGCCACAATGCTAAAGTCTTATATCGATGAAGGTAAATTGGGCGTCAATGCAGGCGAAGGATTCTATTCGTATCGATAGGAAATTCTATTCAGGAGATCCTATTCGTACCGATAGATCAAAACGAACTTACTTGATTTATTTTGATCAAAGCCACTAAACAAAAATTGCGTCGCAGAAAACCTGCGGCGCAATTTTTTTAAACTCAAAAGACAGATGTTAGTTAAACGACACCAAGCGCTTATTTATGCACGTGCTAGACCATCAACAGACAGCACAACGCCCGTCACATAGCTAGCAAGATCAGAAGCTAAGAATAAATAGGCATTTGCGATGTCTTCCGGCTCTCCCATTCGGCCAAGCGGAATAGAAGCGATCAAAGGCTTAATCATTTCTTCAGGAAGAACATCTACCATATCGGTATGAGTAATACCTGGCGCTACTGCATTAACACGAATATTATCAGGTGCCAATTCGCGACCAAGCGATTTGGTAAGACCATTAACTGCAAACTTCGAGGTAGGATAGGCGCATCCTGAAGGCTGCCCATAAATACTTACCATCGATGAAGTATTAATAATTACGCCGCCACCCTGTTCTTTCATAATTGGCGCAACCGCATGGCAACAATAGAACATTGCATTAACATTCAGTTCCATAGTCTTCTTAAATTCAGCAGGATCGTATTCATAAATTGATTCGCGAGCAGAAACACCAGCGTTGTTACCTAAAATATCAATACGACCAAAAGCTTTCTTTACCTTCGCAAATTCTGAAGCAATAGATTCCGGATCAGAAAGATTAGGAGTAATTCCCATTACGGGATAATCAGGGTTGATTTCACAAAGCTTCGCCAGTGCTTTATCTACCGTTTCCTGACGGGATCCACACAATGCAACTTTCGCCCCGTTTTCTAGGTACTTCTTTACGATAGCAAAGCCAATGCCACGTGTTCCGCCGGTAATAATAGCGGTTTTCCCTTCAAGCAAATTCAAGTTCATAACAACCCCTTTCCACTTGGGTATTTCAACAATGTGTTGAACTTTTATTGAGTGTAGGACATTTATGTCTTGTCTACTGTCAAGCTGCCCATATACTAGGCGGATGACTGAAAAATACTTGCGAAAGACCGGTGATAATGAACATACGCATCGCCAAGGACAACATGATGAATGCACACATCACCAACAATGACACGGTAGAAACAAGCACCAACTATGACACGACGGAAACTACCGCCAACCGCGACCTAAACGATTCTTCTTCTCTGGCAAGTCTGGTAAGGTACCCATCGCTGCCTAACAAACTTTTATCTGCTCTTTTGGCGGTCCTACTTACATTCTTGTGCGTTACCCCTTTAGCTGGCTGCACAAGCAAAACTGACTACGGCCAATACACTGCAGAACCCGGAAGCGAATATCAGACAGTACAAAATGATTCCACCAATTCAGAGTCTTCGTCTGTTTCTTCCTCTTCGTCTGGCTCAGCAACAAATTCATCCGATTCATCCTCTTCTGAATCATCTTCAACAACAGAAGGTCCCGTTTCTGTTAGCGCCGAACAAGGAGAACAGCCTTCCCTTGCTGAAATACCAGAATTCGAAGGCGAACCCTATATTGAAGTTAACTATAACGAGCCGTCTTTCACTGAAGAAGAAAAGAATTCTGCCACCTTCGAAAGCTATTCTGATCTGGACTACGAAGGTCGTTGTGGTACCGCCTTTGCCCTTGTTGGGGAAGAAACTATACCCACCGAAAAACGCGAAAGTATCAGTGAAGTAAAACCTACTGGATGGCAGAGTGTTCGCTATGATTTCGTGGAAGGAGAAAGCCTCTATAACCGCTGTCATCTTTTAGGCTTTCAGCTGACGGGCGAAAATGCCAACGAGGAAAACCTAATTACTGGCACGCGTTATCTTAATACTGAAGGCATGCTGCCTTTCGAGGATGAGATAGATTCATACGTAGACGAAACCAACAATCATGTGCTCTATCGTGTTACTCCCCTATTTTACGAGGACGACCTGGTAGCAAGGGGAGTTCATATGGAAGCCTATTCGGTTGAAGACGAAGGCGCAGGTGTCAGTTTCAACGTATATTGCTACAACGTACAACCAGGCGTAGGAATAGATTACGAAACGGGCAATAACTGGGAAGACCCTTCAACTGCACATTTCGACAACAAGCCTAGCCAATACAACTCAATCAACAAGGGCCAAAATAAAGATCAGAACCAAAGCAGTAGCGCAAATCAGGCACAAGACTACGTCCTGAACACCAATTCGAAGAAGTTCCACTATCCTTGGTGCGATTCAGTTGAAACCATGAACAACCATAACAAGGAAAGGTTCTTTGGAACACGCGAAGAACTAATTGATAAAGGTTACGAGCCATGCGGTGCTTGCCAGCCGTAGTTTCGCACGCCTTACACGACACCTCCCAGCCGTAATCTATCCTTCGAAATCGTCAAGAATAACACCCTAAAGAGAACCGCCCCTGTTAGTTATACCTAACCATGCAAGAATTGCATAGTGACATGGTGTATTTTAATCCTTTCTAAAGCTACAATTAGTAACAGCTTATAAAAGGAGGTTCTTATGTCTGATCTCATTGTTCCTGGAACAGGCGGAAATCAATACATCCCCTATGAAGAGCGCGGTGGCAAAGAATCAGTAGTGTACTTCACGCGCGACCTTTCAGCAGAAGGCTTAAAGAACATATACGAGCGCGTAAACGCTACCATGACGGGCAATATTGCCATTAAGTTGCACACAGGCGAACAGCATGGCCCTAACATTATTCCTCGCCCTTGGGTTGAAAACCTTATCAAGACCGATTTACCTGATGCCACCATTGTGGAAACCAATACCTATTACGAAGGCGATCGTTATACCACCGAACAGCATCGCAAAACCCTTGAAGTTAACGGATGGACCTTCTGTCCTGTAGATATTATGGATGAAGAAGGAACCGTAAATCTTCCCGTTAAAGACGGCAAATGGTTTACCTATATGGCTATGGGTAAAAACATTTTGAACTACGATTCCTTATTTGTACTTACCCATTTCAAAGGACATACCAAAGGCGGTTTTGGTGGATCCGCCAAGAACATAGGTATTGGCTGCGCTGATGGTCGTATTGGCAAAGCCATGATCCACACTACCCCTTCATCGGATGACATGTGGGATATATCCGACGAAGAATTCATGGAACGCATGATGGAATCCGCCAAGGCTGTCGTAGATCATTTCGGTGAAAACATTACGTTTGTAAATGTTATGCGCAACATGTCCGTTTCATGCGACTGCGAAGGTACTGCCGCAGAACCTGTAGTAACACCAAACGTTGGTATTTTGGCATCCACGGATATCTGCGCAATTGATACTGCCTGCGTTGACTTGATATACGCTATGAAAGAAGAAGACCGCAAAGCTTTAGTTGAACGTATGGAAAGCCGTCACGGTTTACGTCAGCTTACCTACATGCATGAACTCGGCATGGGCAACAACCGTTATAAGCTTATCGACATCGATAACAACGATAAGGTAATTACTGCTCAAGATGCTATTGCTGACGTGGTTCCTTTTGTAGCTGAGTAAATATTGATTTTGACAAGAGGCTCAATAGCAATACAATCACTTGGTCAAGCGCTGCGTTCAGTAACCAAACGCAATCTAGGCCGAGATCATTTTTGATCTCGGCTTTTTACTGCAAAATGTGCACTACCCCTGCAGATTTTTCCAAAAATGAGTAACTGCCTTTCTTAGGATGAACCCATTTAAAAGAATCAGCGTAATGTACGCATCATTTTTTGTATCGAACCAGTATTCAGAAGAAAAAATACGCCATTCAATACTTTCTCGTAAGAAAAAATCTCACACTAACGGGATTTTCTGCAGGGGTATGCTAAAAATTGCAAAAAAGTAGTGGGCAGATGAAAATAAACCCACTACATAAAGCAATTTACTTAATAGCTGCTTACTTATAAGTAGATAACCAGCTTATACGTAACTGCCCTACTTAATAGTTGCGTGAATCTCCTGAAGCGAACGAACATCGGATCCTTCGCGTGTCTTGGATTCCTTAACACCCATAGCTGTTACATAGGCAGCTGCCAAGGTAGTCATATACGGCACATGATTCTTGATAGCAGCCTTACGAATGTAGCTATCGTCCTCGTGGCTTTCAGTGCTTGAAGCAGGAGTATTAACTACGATAGCAATTTCGCCATTTGCAAGTGCATCCAAGATGTTAGGACGACCTTCGCCTAGCTTATTAATATGTTCAGCTTTAATACCTGCTTCGTTAAGCAGCTCACAGGTGCCCTTAGTTGCCACAATTGCAAAACCAGCATCCGTAAATTCCTGTGCAACCTTAGCTGCATCATCCTTATCGCGGTCACTGACGCTCATCAAAACGGTACCTTCAGAAGGGATAGCAGTCTGAGTTGCTTCCTGTGCCTTCAAGAACGCTTCCCCAACGGTACTTGCAAGACCAAGCACCTCACCAGTAGAGCGCATTTCAGGACCAAGAACTGGGTCAACTTCGGGGAACATATTGAACGGGAATACTGCTTCCTTTACACCAAAGTGCGAGAAAACACTCTCATGCAAATCGGCAACAGGAGAAGGACGGCCCGTAAATTCGCGCGTAATAACATCAGTTGCAACCTGAACCATTTGAATATTGCATACCTTGGAAACTAAAGGAACCGTACGCGATGCGCGAGGATTAGCTTCCAAAACATACACGGTGCCATTTTCAATAGCATACTGAATATTCATCAAGCCACACACATGCATAGCTTCGGCAATCTTACGGGTGTAATCCTTGATGGTTTCAAGATGCTGGGCATCAATATTAACCGAAGGCAAAATGCAAGCGGAATCGCCCGAGTGAATACCCGCAAGCTCAATATGCTCCATAACCGCAGGAACAAAAGCATGAGCACCGTCGCAAATTGCATCAGCCTCACACTCAAGTGCATGCTGTAAAAAGCGGTCAATCAAAATAGGACGATCAGGCGTTACGCCAATTGCTGCTGCCATATAGCTACGCAGCGCATCATCATCGTATACCACTTCCATACCGCGACCGCCCAAAACATAGCTTGGACGAACCATCACGGGATACCCAATCTTATGAGCGGTTTCAAGAGCTTCTTCAACCGTTACTGCCATACCCGCTTCAGGCATTGGAATGCCCAGCTTGTCCATAACTTCACGGAAACGATCACGATCTTCTGCTAAGTCGATAATCTCTGGGCTGGTACCCAAAATCTTAACGCCGGCACGTTCAAGTTGGCTTGCCAAGTTAAGCGGTGTCTGACCACCAAACTGAGCGATAACGCCCAAAGGCTTTTCCTTTTCATAGATGCTCAAAACATCTTCTGCAGCCAGTGGCTCGAAATACAATTTGTCAGACGTATCGTAGTCGGTAGAAACCGTTTCAGGGTTGCAATTAACAATAATGGTTTCAAAGCCCAGCTTCTTCAACGCAAGAGCCGCATGCACACAGCAGTAGTCAAATTCAATACCCTGACCAATACGGTTAGGACCGCCACCCAAAATCATAATCTTGCGATTATCGGATGCAGTGGAATGATCTGGCGCATTATAGGTTGAATAATAATAGGCGCTATCCTGTGTACCAGATACATGTACGCCTTCCCAAGCCTCAGTAATACCAAGACCCAAACGATAGGCGCGAATATCATCTTCAGGAATGTTAAGCAACTGACCCAAATAGCGATCAGAAAAGCCATCCTTCTTCGCTGTTGCAAACTGATCTTCCGGCAGCTGCTCGCCTGGATGTTCAGATGCGTAAGCTAAAATAGCCTGCTCTTCGTCTACCAATTCCTTCATTTCTTGAATGAAGTGAACCTTGATCTTAGTAAGCTCATGCAACTGTTCAACGGTTGCGCCTTTTCTAAGCGCCTCATACATAATGAACTGACGTTCCGAAGTAGGCTCTTGAAGCATTTGGATAAGATCGTCCAACGATTTTTCGTGAAAATCCTTTACAAACCCTAAACCATAGCGATCTTTTTCAAGGGAGCGAACAGCCTTTTGAAATGCTTCTTTGTAAGTTTTTCCAATAGACATTACCTCGCCCACTGCACGCATCTGGGTACCGAGCTTATCTTCTACACCCTTGAACTTTTCGAAAGCCCAACGAGCAAACTTCAGTACCACATAGTCGCCACCGGGGACATATTTATCGAGCGTGCCATGCTTTCCGCAAGGAATTTCGTCAAGCGTTAATCCTGTTGCCAACATTGCAGAAACAAAAGCAATCGGGAAACCAGTTGCTTTTGACGCAAGCGCAGAGGAACGACTCGTGCGTGGGTTTATCTCAATGATAATATCTCGATCAGTCTTTGGATCATGAGCCCACTGAACATTGCAGCCACCAATTACCTCGACTTTATCGACAATTTTATAGCTTTTCTCCTGCAAACGATCGATGGTTTCCTGCGCAATAGTTTGCATAGGAGCAGCACAGAAAGAATCGCCCGTATGGACACCCATTGGATCGATATTTTCAATCGTGCAAACCGTAATCATCTGGCCCTTCGCATCGCGAACAACCTCAAATTCCAGCTCTTCCCAACCAAGCACGCTTTCTTCAACCAAGACCTCGGTAACAGGAGAAGCCGCCAAGCCACGTGCTACAACCGTACGTAATTCATCGACGTTATATACAAGACCGCCGCCTGTACCACCCATGGTATAAGCAGGACGTAAAACACAGGGATAGCCAAGGCGAGAAGCGATTTCTACCGCTTCCTCTACTGTATGGGAAACCTCAGAGCGAGCCATTTCGATACCGAGCTCAGCCATAGTATCTTTGAAAGCCTGACGATCTTCACCGCGCTCAATGGCATCAACCTGAACACCTATAACCTTAACGCCATACTTATCTAACACACCAAGCTTCGATAGCTCAGCACAAAGATTGAGCGCAGACTGACCACCAAGGTTTGGCAACAAAGCATCAGGGCGTTCTTTGGCAATAATTGCCTCAATCCGTTTAGCGTTAAGAGGCTCAATATAGGTAACATCAGCAGTACCAGGATCGGTCATAATTGTAGCTGGGTTGGAATTTACCAGAACAATTTCGTATCCCAACTGTCGCAGCGCTTTACATGCCTGAGTACCCGAATAATCAAATTCGCATGCCTGTCCAATAATGATAGGACCAGAACCAATAATAAGAATCTTATGAACGTCGGTTCGCTTACCCATGCGACGTCCTTCCTGATCGAAATACGAACAATACACTAATGAACTATTTTACTCGTTCAATAGCATTGATTGGACTTTATCTTTGGGTTTGTATGATTTAGTTTTTGCTCAATACCGAATCGTAAAACAACAGGAAAAAAGACTTAGCGCTTATTTTCTTCTAAACGCAACCAAAGATACGAAATGAAAAAGTGGTTAAACACTAGCGATTAAATAAACCGCCTAATAAATCTCCAACACCAGGAATAGCATCGGTTATATCGCTCACATTCCCCTGAAGCCCATCAATTACGCCATTCAAACCCTCTTGCACTTGATCAACCGAACCTTGTGTAACATCCTCAAATCCCGTAACGGCTTCTTGGGCAAATCCCTCAGCTCCAGAGCTTAGCTCTTCTGCGGCGCCCACAAAATCACCTGCAGCACTATCAGCAACACCCGAAATAGTACCCTGAGCTCCTGAAATAGCTTCTTCTGCGCCAGCGCTTAATTCTTCAGCGTTTCCTGCAATATCCTGGAACCCTGACAAGGCATTCCCTAAAGTCTCATCCAAAGAAGTAGATTCAGCAGCCTTTGAAAGAGCATCTGAAAGAGCTCCTCCCGCTAAATTGTCTAACGAACCAAATAAGTCCTGTAGCGGCATAACTGCCCCCTTACCTCGAATAACCTTTATTTACTTCACTATAAGCCAATACAGTTTTGAACTGCACATTTTCCTACTAAAGGCTTTGAAAATTTGTAGTGGTAATTATTCATTCCCTCGCGTTCGTAAAACTTGTGGGCTTTTTCTCTAAGCTGATTACATGCCACTTCTATTTGTATGCAGCCGGAATTTCGAGCATGCAAGCATGCTTGTTCGATTAACAATTTACCGATACCTTCACTTCGAACCGACTTATCAACGGCACATTCCATAATCTCAGCCACACAAGCAGCGTGATGAAGCTGATTCTCATAACGAATATTAATCATGCCGAGAACCTTGCCTGCACGTTCGTATACTAGGCATTCATAACGAGGATTAGCTACCTGTTTGAGATACATGCAACGAAAGGGCTTGTAGGGCAATTCTGTTTCTTCCATATCGCAAATCAAATCATAAATTGCCTGGCAGTCTACACTTGTGCCTTCACGAATAAGGTAATCCATTTCGTCCTTCGCTTTCATAGCTACACCTCTTCTTGTGTCAGTAATTACCCATATAAAGCTTATCTGACACCGAACGTACAAGAAACGGTAACCCTTTTACGTTTAATAACAGTAAGAAACATGTAAAGATTTTGTTATACTGCGCGAAACGCCCATCCTATCTAAAGATAAGATGGGCGTTTGTTACTCAAGCTTTTATTCGCTCTTAATATTCATTCCTTAAAGACGTTTAGAGAACCTCTCTTAAGTACATCCCCGTAATACTTTTTTCACATTCACACACTTCTTCAGGAACACCTGCACATACTACGGTTCCGCCCTCTTCTCCTCCACCTGGACCCATGTCAATTAGGTAATCGGCATTCGCAATAACATCCAAATCATGTTCAATTACCAATACCGTAGCTCCCTTAGTAAGAAGGCGCTCAAGAACTTCTAAAAGCACTTCAACATCAAGCGGGTGCAATCCGATAGTTGGTTCATCAAACACAAATACCGAAGCATCTTGCCTCTTATTAAGCTCACTTGCCAGTTTTAAGCGTTGCGCTTCTCCTCCAGAAAGAGCAGGTGTCGCTTCCCCTAGCGTTAAATAACCAAGTCCTAAATCCTGAAGTACTTGAAGCTTTGCTGAAACACGCTTAAGTCCTTTCGTTGCACGAAGCGCCTCATCAACCGTTAAAGAGAGAATTTTTGGAAGTGAATAGGCATTAAGAGATAAATCAGGAAGCTGCTCTAAAACGGGGACGCTTTCCTCAAAAGTTAAGTCTTCCACAAAGCGTTTAATGCGATAGGCAGCCTGTCCATAACGTGAACCCTGACAATCAGGACAAGGAATATCGACATCGGGCAAAAACTGAACATCAAGTGATATCTGACCCGTACCATCGCACGTTGAACAACGAAGTAATCCTGTATTGTACGAGAAGGCACTTGCTTTCAAACCTTGATCTTTTGCCTCTGGCAAGCTGGCAAACGCCTTTCGTAAATCATCTAAAACACCTGAATAGGTAGCGACCGTAGAACGCACATTGGTACCAATAGGGTTAGCGTCAATTACTTGTACTCGTTCAATATGATCAGCATGTATTTCACGAATATGCGCTGGAGTTACCTTATCAGCATCAGTAATTGCCTTTAAAGCAGGGATGAGGCTTTCTAGAACAAGTGTGGTTTTACCAGAACCAGAAACACCGGTTACTACCGTTAACTTCCCCTTCGGAATATGCACTTCAAGGGGTTTTACCGTATGAATCCTATCGGTCCTTAGATATATCTCCCCCTCGTCAAACAAATGATTTTTTTCGCTGCGCTTGCGAACGCGGACCTGCTCTTTACCCGTTATAAAAGGAGCCGTGCAGGATGAGGGGTTCGCTAAAACCTCCTGCAACGAACCCTGCGCAATAATTTCTCCTCCCTGCGCACCCGAACGTGGACCTAACTCGATAAGGTGATCCACCTGCTTAAGCACCTGGATATCGTGATCAACCACAACAACCGAATTACCATCACGTAACAAGTCACCCATTACCCCGAGCAAGCCAGTCACATTTGAAGGATGCAAGCCAATAGAGGGCTCATCGAGGACATACAATACGCCTGTTGTTCGATTTCGTACCGCACGCGCCAACTGTACCCTTTGACGCTCGCCTGTTGAAAGCGTAGAGCTAGCGCGATCAAGCGTTAAATATCCCAGCCCAAGCTGAAGTAAACGCTCCATAGGTTCTATCATCTCATCAACAATAGTTTGAGCCATTGCCCGCACGGACTCAGGACTCATTTCGGGAACCTTTTTTACCCACTCAAACAAATCAGTCAAAGAAAATTTTGATACATCAGCGATACTCATTTCATCAATTAGAACTGAACGAACCGAGCGAGAAAAACGAGTACCTTCGCAATCTGGGCAGGTTGTCTCTGTAAGAAATTTAGCCACCCGTTTTAGCCCTTTTTCGTCATGGACCTTAGAAAGTGCATTTTCTACGGTATACACGGCATTGTAATAAGTGAAATCAAGCTCAGCGAAGTTATCACCCTTTTTCGCTTTATATAAGATATGCTTCTTTTCTGCTGGACCGTGAAAGACTATTTCCCTCTCTTGTTCGGTTAATTCCGAAAAGGGGACATCAGTACGTACCCCCATTTCCCTGCAAACTTGCTTCATTAAATCCCACATAAGGGTTCCCCAAGGTAAAACTGCACCCTCATCAATAGAAAGAGATTCATCAGGAACTAAAGAAGCCTCGTTAACTTTTCGTACTACACCCGTACCACCACAAGTCTCGCAAGCACCCGCGCTGTTAAATGCCATGTCTTCGGCGCCTTTGCCATAAAATTCAACACCGCACTCAGGGCAAATAAAAGGCTGCTCTAGAGCGACATTCATTCCTGGAGGTACACGATGCCCTTTCGGACAGCAATGGCTTCCCACTCGAGAAAAGAGCAAACGCAAAATATTCAATAATTCCGTAGAAGTCCCAAAAGTAGAATGGACACCAGGAACACCAGGGCGTTGCCTAAGCGCAAGCGCTGCGGGAACATGAAGTACCTCATCAACTTGAGATCGTCCACTTTGTGTTATTCGTCGTCGCGTATAGGTCGACAATGCATCCAAATAGCGTCTTGAACCTTCAGCGTAGAGCGTGCCAAGGGCAAGAGAACTTTTCCCAGAACCAGAAACACCTGCTATCCCTACAAGTTTATGAAGGGGAACTTTAACTGATATATTTTTTAGATTGTGAGTACGCGCTCCCCGCACCTCAATACACTGTGGTTCCTGAAATTCACTGGCATTTGTTACCATAGCATCATTTGAGAACATCATCACACCATCCTTATCTTTATAAAGGATAACGCTTAGATACTATAGGCCCATAAATTCTGACACTGGTTTAAAATTATTTCGAGTTCCCAGGTCATCGACGAACGCACTTCGCTATTAGGATCATGCACCACGATACGTCCATCTTCTGTCATCCCTGATAAAACAATGAAATGACCCGTGGTAGTAAAATCTCCTGGTCCCATGATACAAATAATTGGATGTCCCGCTGCTAACTCGTCTCGTACCCTGTTTGGATCAGCTGGTAATTGTTCTGAGGTAAGACCGAGCTGAGATGCTCCTTCATTCATAAAGCTCCATGCCGTAGCTCCATCAACCGCATAACCTTCTCGCTGGGCAAAATTACCCATAGCTACCGGATCATATTGATCGGATCCGGTTAAATAGATATACACCATTGCTAAACTGGTCGGACCACAACCGTTTTCCGCCATTGTTCCACCCGAATATGATTTCTCTGACCATTGAGAATCAATTTGATATAAGTAGGGCATTTCTCCTTTGTGCCACTCACTTCGAGGAGTACTGGTAGGCGCAATTAAATCTTTGGTCATTAAAGATGCTGGTACCGCCTGACACAGCACAATTATCACAAGAAGCAAAATACCAATGACCGCAAGTATACGCAGACGCTTTTTTTCTTACGTCTTTTCTCAGAAGAAAAAATAATGTTATTCGATGAATATCTTTGTGCTCGTGAATACGACTCATAAAGCCGACGATTTGCTTGTTGCTGCTCAGCGGTATAAGGATCCACTGGTTTTCGATAAGCAAGAGATTCATAGTAGTGATAAGAGCTCATTTTGATAGCCTTTCTCTCGGTCTACCAAAACACTATTTCCAACTCGCCTTAAAAGTCCCTTGAGTAAAATCAACAACTTACTTAAGAAGGCTTAAGATTTCCTTAAGAATCTCATTTGCTAATCAGAACAGCTAAGGAGATCTTTACAATTACTTCCATGAATAAACCTGCAAACATATTGGTAGTAGATGATGAACTGGCCATTGCAAGCTTAGTCGCAACGCTTCTTTCACAAGAAGGAATGACGGTTACTACGTGTACTTCTGGCGAAGAAGCACTCGAAGCTTTTCATGCCAACACGTTTGATTTAGCCATTCTTGATATCATGATGCCTGGAATAGATGGATTTGAGTTATGCCGCAAACTTAGAGAAACCAGTTCAATTCCTATTATTTTCCTTTCCGCAAAAGACGAAGAAACCGATAAGGTTATTGGCTTCATGCTAGGAGCGGATGACTACGTATCAAAGCCTTTTAAATCGCGGGAATTAATTGCTCGTGTTAAGGCGCGTCTACGCAGAACACGCACACTCGATGCCGTAGAAACAAGTCATATTCTTTCTGCTCGCGGGATTTTACTCGATACCTCTTCCCACGAGGCAACTCTACATGATCAGCCACTTCATCTCACACCAAAAGAATTTGCAATTCTATCCTTGCTCTTAAAAGCAAAAGGGCAACCTGTTTCCACTAAAAAATTATTTGAAGATGTTTGGGAAACCCCTTACAACGCCTCCGATGCCAATACCGTAATGGTGCACATCCGTCACCTCCGCAAAAAGCTATCAGATATCGACTCATCGGAAACCTTCATTGATACCGCATGGGGCGTTGGCTACAAGATCGCCTTATAAAATCGAAAGTACAATGAAAAGTTACATGGACATTAAAAACCAACCAAAAAGCCCCCAGGCACGCATTCTACGCGGCATTCTTTTTAGAAAAACACTTCTTTATCTCCTGCTTTACACAGCATGTTTTGCCCTTCTGGCAATATGGGCAAACAGTGCTTTAGTTCCCCAAATTGCCAATACCATCGCAGATAGAACATCAGAGTGGCTCTATTACAATCCTGAACAATACGATGCCTTTATACAGAACGCAACTCCCGAACAACTGTACAACTTGCAAGTGTATTCTGGCACCACCGAAGACGGAACCACGCAATACGCGCTACGCGATTTAACGATCTATAACACTCTAAGCTCTTTTAAAATCCCTACAGCACTCTGTCTCTTTTTTCTTGGTGCTTTAGGTATTGCCTTCATTATGCTCAATAAGTCATTACAGTATTTTGATACCCTGTCTTATTCAGTTGCTAAACTCTTGACCGACAAAGACCCCAACGTAGACCTTCCAGAGGATCTTTCGATTGTTAGAAGCGAATTAACCACACTAAAAAAGAATTCACTTGCCGCTGAGCAACATGCTCTGGACGCCGAGAAGCGAAAAAACGAACTGGTAGCGTATTTAGCACACGATATCAGAACTCCCCTCACGTCAATTCTGGGTTACTTATCTTTACTGAAAGAACCCGAAACTTTACCCAATCCCGAGCGTAAACACTATGCTGAAATTGCCCTCAATAAAGCAGAGCATCTTGAAGAACTAATTGAGGAACTGTTTGAGATAACACGCTACAATCTGCAATCAATTCCTCTCGAACGGGAAAATTTTAATGTTGAACTATTCTGTCAGCAAATTGCAGACGATTTTTATCCCGAAGCAAAACAAAAAAATGTCACTATCGAAGTCTGTGTAACAAACCCAAGCGATATCACAGCAGATACTTCACAAAACAAATCCTTAAGCACTAGCTCAACCGAAAATAGTGAAAAACTTAACAACCATTCCGCTGACAACCTCGTTATATTCGCTGACCCAGAAAAACTAGCTCGAGCAGCATCCAACGTTTTACGTAATGCCCTCGCTTATGCAGAGCCCCAAAGCATTATTAAACTTGAGATAATCCAAGCACCAAAAGGTACCATCATCGCGATTCAAAACAAAGGCAAGGAAATATCACCCACTCATCTTCAAAGTATTTTTGAAAAATTTTTCCGAGAGGATAGTTCAAGAAACTCTAAGCAAGGGGGTGCTGGCCTAGGACTGGCGATCGCAAAAGAAATAATGCTTGCCCACGGCGGAGATATTACCGCCACGAGCGAGCAAGGAATTACTACCTTTAGACTGTTTATTCCGAAAGTATAAGTTCCTACAAAATTCCTTTAAAACGCAGATAAATAAATTGCTTTCATATCTTTTTCCGTTAAAGGTTTGAACACACCAAAGGGATTACCTTTTGCAGCAATCACGATATCCACCAGCGTATCTATATCACCTTCAGTAAAGTCCAACTCTTCCAAAGTGGTAGGCATAGTCTGGCGAGCGAAAAACTCTTGCAATTCGTCAATAGCACCCTCCACCGTTTCGGCAATCGATGATTCCCGACCATCTTTCGGTTCAAGTCCGAATACCTCATAAGCAAAACTAAGAAAACGTGAAGGATCCTCCCGCCAAACATAACGCATCCATGCAGGCATAATCACCGCCAGCCCAGCACCATGTGCAACCTTAGGATTGAGAGCCGATAGCGCATGTTCGAGTGCATGGCTTTCCCAACCACCTGCTCGACCACCCTTTGCGCGACCACAGCCTGCGAGATCATTATGAGCTAAAGTTCCCGCCCACATAATGTTGGCACGCGCATCATAATCAGATGGATCGTCAACGAGTTTTTCTGCTGAATCGATAATGGCACGAATCAAGCCACAGGCAATGTTGTCAGTAACAGGAACCGCAGGTGCGCCGCTGAAGTAACGCTCGCAAATATGGGCAATCATATCGGTAATACCAGCGCCTGTTTGATACGGTGGCAAGGTAAAAGTAAGTTCAGGATCCATAAGAGAAACCACTGGACGGAAAAGTTCATTACCTAATCCGTTCTTTTTATTTTCAGCATCATTGCTAATCACGCATGAATTTGAACCTTCGGAACCAGCAGCAGGAATTGTAAGCACGCAACAAACCGGTAGACATCTTGAGGCAACAGCCTTACCACTAAAGAAATCCCAAACGTCACCTTCATAAGGAACACCAATAGAAATTGCCTTTGCGCAATCTATCGTGCTTCCTCCGCCAACTGCTAAAAGACAGTCTGCATTAAAGGATCGTGCAATCTCAATTCCTTCGCGTACTTGATTGACTTCAGGATTTGGTCTCACTCCCGATAAATCACTAAACTCAATATGCGATGCTGCAAGAGATTTCTTTACGCGATCTAGCGTACCTGATCGAATAACGGATCCTTTCCCGTACACCAAAAGCACCCGTTTATATCCTTTTTGAGATAGTTTTTCTCCGACACTATCGGTTATGCCTCTACCAAAAACAAATTCAGTAGGAGAATAAAACGTAAAATCGTTCATGAATCCCCCGTTCAATATAAAAAATCCCGCAAGACATCTAAGCTCAGTACGTTACAAAACGTGCTGTTAATTAGATAAATCTTGCTTCTTGTTACCTCCCTTGCCGTATTGTACCGCCGAAAATAAAACCCATTAGTTCAAGCTTTGCATAGCTTTATACAAGAGATGAATTACTTATCCAATGAGCTGATAGTTTTACGCCGTTCGCTGACGAATTATTTCTTGTAAACACACGTTTATCAGCCAATTTATATACTTTTTTTAGGCGCAAGAGGGGTTATGGACGTTGTTTATAGCAACGAACGAAAGGAGCGCCCATGATGGATTCGGAAAGCATCCTTCTTATCGGAATGGTAGTTGGGCTTTTCGGTTCGTTAATGATGCTTGCAGGCGATTTACTCCAGCATCTATCAACCGAAAAGTTAGAAATCAATACCGCATCGCAGGCATACTGTATCGTCATGCGCGAATTACCTGAAAGTCACGATGATTTCTTTGACACTCACTTCAGCAGTACTCTTTGCACAGTAGCAGCACTGCCCTATGCAGCAGCCTTTGCAACGCTGCCCCTTGCAGCAAGCAGTACGCCAGGCTTTATCCTTTTATTTATTGCAGCAATTCTGTTGGCTTTCACGCTCATTTACAGTTCTACTCATCATCCCTACCTTCCCCATCAATCGTTTGCTTCAAAAGTAGGAATTGGTGTGCTGTTTAGTAATCCGAAAAAGAGCTTTTCTACTTTTTCGCGAGCCGTTGTTATACCAGCCTATGCAGGTGTATTACTGCTCGCAGTAAGCATTCTCTTCGGCACAACGTGCTTTCCTCAATGGATGGTCGCAATTACTCCCTTAGTTACCATAACCTTAGGATTTGTCTGGCAGTACCTTCCCTTAAAAATAGGGAAACCTTTAACTGAATATTGGAATAATCTCGTTTTTATACTTATGTTCGGGATAATGGCTGCGTGGCTTTTTTCGATGTCGATATAGAGTGGTTAGATACTTCTACTCCTTCTAACGTAAGCAACGCTTCTTTTTTATCAATGCCGCCTGCATATCCTGTTAAATTACCGTTAGACCCAACAACCCGATGGCAAGGCACTATAACAGAAAGATGGTTATGCCCTACTGCACCACCTACCGCCTGTGCAGACATACGTGAAAGCCCCCGTCTTGTTGCAATTTGTTTTGCAATATCTCCGTAGGTAATGGTTTCACCATAAGGAATAGTTTGAAGAATTTCCCAAACTTCCCTCTGGAAATCACTGCCTATCAGATGAAGAGGCACTTCCACACAAGGTTCCTCTCCGGAAAAATAATGTTCAAACCAACACTTTGCTCTACTCAATATCTGAAAAGGTTTGGAGTTAGTTACCTCATAAAAAGATGGATCTATTTCATGGTTTAGAACATTGTTTTTTAGAGAACACAATCCCCTCTCACATATTTGCGCAGAATTGAAATCCCGAAAAGCGTTCTTCACATCACATGCGTTTTCTGAACGTGATGCATAGTATTTTTGCCCTAAAAACCACGCACCCGTCAGTCCTTCGTCATCTGCCGAAAGTAGCATTTTCCCTAAAGGGGAAGTATAAGTCATCCTGCAATCCATGCTGCGCCTACACCTCAATTATTTACTTTCAAAGACTGTCGGATGCCCTGTAAAGTACTTACTGTCAGGCGCCCTGCAAGATAATCTTTGATTGGTTCTTAGCTAATAAACTGAGAACCACGTTCGTTTTCGATCTTAGCCATTGTTTCAATATTCTGTTTTTCGCTCGAATTGAAAACTGACTCATCAAAATCATCTGCTGCTACTGTGGGGTGATACCAATCTTTAGAGCCAAAGTAAGCTTGCAGATCCTCGTTGTTGAACATGCGTCCATGTCGAGCGAAAATCTCATTTCGTGCAATGTAGAGCTCATAATTAGTTAGCTCTCTTAATTCACTTTCAGAATACGTGCGCGAGCTACTATCGGGTAATACATAATCATCTGTAATAGTAGTTACTTCATTGTTATCAGCATTTTCATCTTCAGGCTGAGCGGCAGCATTCGATTCACTGAAACTTGCAAGAATGGCAATAATCTCTTGTGTGGTCTGCTCGCTAATTCCCTCAGAAGGCTGGCAGGTAAAGGTAATGGTAGAGGCATACCAGAATCCTGGAACCCCACAGCGGAGATCAAGATCCATAGTGCTATGCATCGCTGAAGCAGGAACTAGCGCATAGCAAGTACCCTCACTCCTGCCATTAACGTTAAGAGTGCCCTTTGCCACAATGAACTGTCCAAGATCAGAATAATCACTGCCCTGAACCGCTGTTGGCACAAAGGAAGCATCCGCAACCTTTTCCATGTCTTCTAAGGACACAGAGTCAGCTGAACTTGTACTTTGAGCGCGTTGTTCGTATTGTATTACCGCACCATCGCTGCTCGTAAGCTCAACCGTCTCTCCGCGAGCCGTAACTAACTCTTCGGTTAAAGACCATGAGCTGGGATATTTAAAACTAAAGGTTGGATACGTAATCGAATTTTCTGTCGCAAATTGAGTGGAATACGTATCTGTCAATTCCACGACGATTTCCTGCTGAGAAGAAGTTTGCTCAGGCGAATCTGTTGCTTCTTGAGAGGGCTGACCTACCCCAAAGACAAAAACTGCTAAAACAATCGCAAGAGCAATAAGAGCTACTACAATTCCTGCAATAATAGCTATAGTTTTCCCTTTTACTGATTTAGTAGCCTTTGGATCTTCAGCAGAAAAAGAAACCCCTTGATGAGCTGTCTGTCGTAGAGTTTCCGCCACAGGAAGTTCTGCGGTATCGCCAGGAGTAAAAGGTGATCGGCTCGCCTGACCAGCCTGATACTGCAAGGTTGGTTGATCTGAGATTGGTATACGTGTAGTGGCCTCATCTTGAATCAACCCAGACTGAGGCACAGTAGGAGAATCAGCTACCGAAGAAATGCGGCTTGTCTCTTCAACGGAGCGCTCAGCTGCCTGCTCAGCAGCAATAACTTCATCTACAGAAATCTTATTGGTTGCCCCATCCTCACTATTTCCTTCCGCTAAATCAGATGAGGGATCATTTGAGTTTGGCAGAGCTTCATCAGAATTGCTTTCATTATTATCCTGATCGTCTGTAGTAGGAGCACCGCAATGAACGCAAAACTTCGCATTTACCTGTAAAGGTTCTCCGCACTGGGTACAGTATCCAAAAGGAGCACGTTTATCTTCAGAAGTTTCAGACATTACATACCTCACTTGCCAGTATCACAAAGTGACTTTGCCCTTGCCTGCAAGATGGATTCTCTAAGCAATCGCATCGTGTCCGATTACGCATAATTCTATACAACAGAACACATCAAGGGCACAAACCTTCTCTATTGTATACGAACCACGCAAGATACTACGCGCCATTACCTGTAAATAGCCGTAGCAAACCAAACCCTAAAATATCCTCTTTTCAGAAAAAAGATACAGGCTTATTTAAACGATGAAAATCCCTTCATGAGACCATCATTGAGAAGGAAAGTTTCAACTGCCTTATAACCCTGAGGTTTAGAACCTTTTCTTGTTATCAGGCAAATAGGAACAGGGAGCATATCGTTTGGGTCAATTTGTTTCATAACCAATCCCAGTCCCTCTGGAACAATAGCAGGAATTCCTATTACTAAACACATAGCTTTATCTTTAAAAAGCGTAAATGCAAAAGAGAAGGGATTTTTTTGGTTTATGCAAATGAAGATCATACCCCCCTGATTTATACATATTAACGATTGAACCAGACCGATCCATGTCGAAATCGTTTGCATAAATCACAGGGAATGATTCCAGATCTTCGCGAGTAACATATTCGCGCTTAAGCGAAGGGTGATTTTCAGTAACAACAACAGCAGTAGGCATTACTCCCACTCGAACCACATCATAAGCATTCGTATCGGGTTCACCAAGAGTAACCAGCATATCTGCTTCAAGACTATCGAGCGCTTTAATCCCTTGAGGAAAGGTGGCAATCTGAGTTTCCACTTTTATATCTCGAGTAACAACCTGTAACAGTTTATTGATATTCACACAAATAGATCTGCTACGCGGAAAGTCTGGAACACAAAGCTTAATTGTTAGAACTTCATGAGGTTGCCGCTGTTCATGATATTCATCAATATAGCTCGCTGCTGAATCAAATGACTTTAAAGCATCGACTGCCTTTGGATAAAACGCTCTACCAAACTCTGTTGGAATTACGCCATTATTTTTCCGAACAAATAACAGCTCATTATTAAGATCTTGTTCCAAGTTACTAATTGCTTTAGAAATAGTCTGCACCGTAACACAGCATTCCTTTGCAGCAGCCGAAAAAGAATTATGTTCGTACGTCGAAACAAAATAAGTTAGCTGACGAATATCCATTCCAAATCCTTGAAAAACTAGCGCATAGATGGCTTTAGTGTACCCATTGCAAACAGCTAACTTTCTCGAAAGATGCGCGCTTCAGACTAAAGTTTAAGCAGAATTATCACTTGATATGCGCAAACAAAGAACCACCCTTCGTGTGGCTTATTGCATATTGCTAAATCCCACCACGTTTCACTTCCCCTTCAATTGTTGAGAAAGCTTTAGCGGCCTGTCAGGTTGCTGACAGGTTCATTTGAATAATTAAAAGTGAGCAAAGTTAAAAAGGCGGGGAGTAAGATCATGGAACTGATTGCACATTTTATTAATAATTACAGCGATAATTTCATCGTTGCCTTAGCGTTATGGCCACTCGCCTCTGGTGTTTTGAGCGTGCCCCTAATCGCACTTCTTTACCATCGCGATGGACGAATGCACCTTAACACGGTTATAGGTGCTTATCTTTCGGTTCTTTATGCCCTTTCGCTTGTTTGTTTTACCCTTTATCCTCTTCCCTCAGGTGAAAGCGGGCTAGGCATTACCTACGGTATTGCCCCGCAGCTTAATCCTTTTGGTTTTTTGAACGACCTTGCAAAAGATGGTATCGGGGCCATACCTCAAATTTTCGCTAACATAGCTTTCTTTGTTCCGCTTGGTTTTATAGCAGGAAGATTACTCCGTGCGCCTTTATTCCACTCCCTCTTTTTAGGACTTGTTATTTCCCTCCTTATTGAAATAGCACAATTAACGGGACTCTTCTTCCTCTACCCCTATTCCTACCGCACTTTTGATGTATGCGATCTTCTCTGGAATACTTCAGGTACCGCATTGGGATGGGCACTCTATCTTGCCTCCGAAAAAGTACTACCATCCCGAATAGTTCAGGAAAAAACGCTTACCCATAATCCAGGCTTCGTTCGACGCGTTATAGCATTTTGCCTCGATATGACCTTTGTTGTTACGCTTTCCACTGCAGCAGGGGTTGGAGTGCAAGTTGCCTATGCGCTTCTTGGATTTGATAGCAACAACGGAGTAACTGCAGCAACAAACGTTTCATTAGTAGTAGGTTGTCTTGCTTTCCTTTTCACTCAAGGAGTGTTTCCTTGGTTGCATCATGGCAGCACGTTAGGAGGGAAGTTTGTTCGAATGTCCTTTGAAACAGCGCCTCGATCCGGAATACTGCGAATGGTATTTTACGGATTACGGCTTGTGGTGATCGCAGGAGCGCTGCAAGTAAGCTTTATTGCCTTCCCCTTGTTAGCACTCTTCTACATGATCAAGCACTGCATGCCCTATGATTTGCTCCCTTGCGAGTCAAATTATCAGAAATATAAAGAACACTTAAAAGCTCACGGGCAAAACGCTCCTCAATCAGGCAGCCTCTTTTTATAAGAACTCCCTCACCCGTGTCATGCTAGCCGTTTGCACGGATACAAAAGAACAACACAAGGCGCACACTAACCTAAGCCAAGAGCAAGACCAATAGCGTGAACAATAAACGCCACTACCCAGGCAACCACACATTGCATAATCACTACTCCAATAGCACGCTTGCCGCCTAGTTCGTTTCTTACCGCAGCAATAGCAGCAACACACGGTGTATATAAAAGAGCAAAGACCAAAAACGTAAAAGCGGTCAAAGGAGTAAACATACTTGCTAAAGCAGCACTCGATCCACCCAAAAGAACCGTGAGAGTGCTCACGACGCTTTCTTTTGCCGCAAATCCCGTAATCAATGCCGTTGATGCCTGCCAATCTCCAAAACCAAGTGGCATAAAGATAGGAGCGATGAGACCACCTAATAATGCTAATAAACTATCGGCAGAATCAGCAACTACATTAAAACGGATATCGAAGGTCTGCAAAAACCAAATTACCACTGAAGCAAGGAAGATAATAGTAAACGCACGAGTAAGGAAATCTTTAGCTTTTTCCCAAACTAAACGAAGCATATTACCCATTGAGGGAAGACGATAGTTGGGTAGCTCCATTACGAAAGGAACAGGTTCACCTTTAAACATAGTATGCTTGAGAATTAAAGCTACTAAAACGCCAATTACCATACCGAGCAGGTAAAGCACGATCATTACTAAGGCCCCTTGTTCGGGAAAAAATGCTGCCGTAAAAAGCGCATAAATAGGTAATTTAGCCGAACAGCTCATAAAGGGAGTAAGCATTACGGTCATGGTACGGTCCCGCTCAGATGGCAACGTACGTGTTGCCATAATGGCAGGAACCGAACATCCAAACCCAATGAGCATCGGTACAAAGCTACGCCCAGAAAGACCGAGTTTTCGAAGTAGCTTATCCATCACAAAGGCAACGCGTGCCATATATCCTGAATCTTCCAATAAAGACAGGAAAAAGAACAGTACTACGATAATAGGCAGGAAGCTTAAAACGCTTCCCACTCCTGCAAACACTCCATCAATAATAAGGGAATGAACTACTGGATTTACCTCCCACAAGGTAAGTCCTTGATCAACAAGCTCAGTTAACCATCCGATACCTTGTTCCAATAAGTCAGATAAGCCTTGGCCTAAGACACCAAAGGTAAGCCAAAATACCACTGCCATTATGCCTATAAATACAGGCAGCGCTGTATATTTACCGGTCAAAATGCGATCAGCTGCTTGGCTGCGTTTATGTTCCTTACTTTCATGAGGCTTTACTACTGTTGAAGCACATACGGTTTCGATAAAACTGAATCGCATATCAGCAAGAGCAGCCATGCGATCACTACCCGATTCTTCTTCCATTTGAGAAACCACATGTTCAATGGCATCTTTTTCGTTTATGTCCAACCCTAAAGCATCGCGGACGAGATTATCATCTTCAACAAGCTTCGTAGCGGCAAAACGAAGAGGAATACCTGCTCGTTGGGCATGGTCTTCGATTAAACGGGAAATCCCATGAATACAACGATGAAGTGCTCCTTTATCGGGTCCATCTGCCGGACAAAAATCCAAACGCCCAGGCCGTTCTTGATAGCGTGCAATATGAAGTGCATGTTCGACTAATTCAGTAATGCCTTCATTCTTAGCAGCCGAAATGGGAACAACAGGAATGCCCAACTGACGCTCAAGACCATTAATATCGATTGATCCCCCATTTGCTGCTACTTCATCCATCATGTTGAGCGCCAGTACCATAGGAATATCCAATTCCATAAGCTGCAAAGTGAGATACAAATTACGCTCAATATTGGTAGCGTCAACAATATTAATTATTGCATTGGGTTTTTCCTGAAGAATAAACTCTCGCGTAACTACCTCCTCTCCCGTGTAAGGAGAAAGAGAATAGATACCAGGAAGATCTGTAATCAAGGTATTCTCATGTCCGCGAATAACCCCGTCTTTTCTTCCTACCGTAACACCAGGAAAATTGCCAACATGTTGATTAGAGCCAGTAAGCTGATTAAACAGTGTTGTTTTACCGCAATTCTGATTGCCCGCCAATGCGAAGGTAAGAGTCTTGCTGGCAGGCAGCGGATGACCCTCTCCTCGAGGATGAAATATGCCCGCCTCACCCGTACCAGGATGAGGGCTCGAAGAAAGCTTAGGATTAGGACGAGGAATATTGTGCGCATCGTGAACATTTTCAAGCTCGATAAACGATGCATCGTCATTGCGCAAGGTAAGCTCATAACCACGAAGTCTCAGCTCAAGCGGATCGCCCATAGGCGCGCGCTTTACTAACATAACCTCCGTCCCCGGAGTGAGACCCATATCTAAAATATGCTTACGGAGCGAAACGTCGGTACACTTAACTGCCGATATCACTGCATCTTTTCCGGGCTCTAACCTATCGAGAGTTGCTGCTGTTTGATTTGTTGATTCTTGAGTTGCCTGATTTACCATGCAAACACACCGCTCTGCACGCAAAGCCTCCTTCGTCTTTTCAAGCATTCATTGTAACCAAGCATTGGCCTTTACGTTGGCATAACTGTCAAACCGTTTGTAAACGTTATCGACTTAGAGATAAAGGGGTAAAAAATGGGTGTCCCTATAATTGGACAGCTATAAGTCCTTATTTTTTTAGACTACAGCTAAAGCAGCAATAAAACTCAACCAAAAAAGATAGATGCCGCCACAAAAAGGCAGCTCTTCTACCAGAAAGGAGTACGGTATGTTTGCTCTTAAAGAATCTCCCATGAAAATGCTCTACGGCAACACAAATAATGCAGTTACCATCCCAGACAACATACCTATTCCTCAAAATCTCAATAATGCCCTTAATGCACTATCCTGCCCCGAACCAATCCTTCCCCATAAACGGACTTTCATTAGTGCTCTAAACAGCGGTCCATTTTATGAAAATGGTCATTTAATTCTCGGTAATTCATTCAACAGAAGCGCCGATAAAACCACCGATGTTTGGAATGAGCGAATCTTCAAAAGGCTGCCTGGAACTTACCTGGTAGATATCCAACGTATCTGGGAAGGATATGACGGCAGATGGGTCAATGAAGCGCCCCTCTTGTTGCGATTCGAAACCATTGATGTTGTTCTTGCTCCCCATCACGACAACGAGAATATAAATGTGTGGACAGGATATCTTGACACGAATGCTCCTGTTTATGAAGCAAGAAATAATTCAGCCGAAAACAAACAAGCCAATGAAAACTCATGTCTTCACTGGCTCGCCTATCGCAGGATAAAGGAGCTCGTTGGAAAGCAAGTACAAAGCATTCATATGTTCTCGATTACGAAAACCACTGAAAAGTCGCCTTGCGAAAAAATACATTCACAACGTCGTCTCTTTAATCTTTCACTTAATGACGGACACACCTACACCTTCATTAACAAACAAGGAACAATAACTCTTTGCATCTAGCATCTAGTGTCTAGTGTCTAGCATCCGTCAATCAGCGATTGTAGATACGCTTTATAGTCATCAACTAAGTTTTGAGGACCAATAATGCGTACCGCTCCATCAAGGCCCGCAATCCAGCCAAAGAATTGCGGGCTCACTCGAACAGAAACCTTTGCCTTTGCATAAGCACCCTCAGGAATTAATTCAGCATGGGAACCAAAGCGATCAGTGATGATTTCGACCTTATCATCTTGAACAGCTAACAAAGCTACCGTTTGGGGCCCATCGAATCGACCAAAATATTCATAGGTGTTCTTATTGAAAGAAAACTGAGCAATCGATTCGTTTCTCGTTGCCTCTTCGGCGCTAATAGTCAAGTGATCCATGCGATCAATACGATATTCATTGAATCTTCCATGCGTATCACTCCAGCACGTTACATAGTAGTAGCCGCCATCATAGGAAACTCCCACAGGCGTCACAACATACCGTCTACCTCCATGTGCTGGATGACGTTTTCCATCGATGCCGTAGTGAAGGTATTGAAAAGTGATCTTTTTTCGTTTTCGAATAGCACTATGAATGATATCAACCGCTTCGAAAACACACTCTGTTTTTGAGCGAATTCTTCCCTCAACGTGAATGCTACGATCAAGTTTTTGCTGCTGACTTAAACTTGCCAAAGATTTGATATTTGCAAGCAAAATATTAGCTTGGCGCACCGTTAAAAACTTACTCGAAGCAACCGCATCAACCATCAGCATTAATTCCGATAGCGTAAAATCCCGATGCTCAATCGCATACTCAACTGGGTTGCGCTGATATGTTTTAATATCCAGCCCAAATTCGCGAAGTATCTCAAGATCACGGTAAATGCTTTTTCGCTCTGCAGCTATTCCTTCTTCCGCTAAGCGTTGAATGATTTCTGCCATTGACAGACCATGATCAGCGTCTGTCTCCTCTTCCAACATCCGCTGGATACAAAGAAGCTTCAACTTCGAATTTTTGTTGGCAGCCATACCCCATCACCTTATTCTATGGGAGATTCAATTTATTTTTAAAGTATATCTATTGATTAGGGGTTTTAAAAGTGGCTGTACCATATATAGGTCAACTTTGAAGGGCTTTATTAACCGTTTAATTAAGCCCTTAAAAGGGTTGTTTTTCTATCGAATTAAACTCTGATTTCGAAGAATCTCAGAGATGACTAAATGATTCAACTGTGGTGTCGCCCAACATTTCTGCAACACCTCTACCCTGCTCGCAATACTGCTTCAGCACTTCACGACCTGCATCCGTCAAACCGATGCGTCGATCACGTAACTTATGCATTACCTCACGCAAATCCTCTGGGAAAGGTGCGAGGAAGTAAAGGGTCTGTTGGGTTTTAGGGTGAGTAAACTCAATAAAATAGGAATGCAAAAATTGTCTATGAAGACCCAGATTGTCCGCTTTACCTGGCGTTCCGTAGGTGGGATCACCCACACACCAATGCTTAATATATTCCATATGGACACGAATCTGGTGTGTACGTCCTGAATACAATTTACACTCGATAAGGGAGAAACCATTATCCTTGTTTCCCGATTCAAAACGCTCTAGAACCTTAAAGGTCGTCACCGAGGAACGTGCCTGCGGTTTGTCTGAAACCTGCATGCGCAAGCGATTTTTATCACTGCGGAAAATAGGCGCGTCAATCAGCCCCGTATCACTTGCGATATTGCCATGAACCAAGCATAAATATCGTCTGTTAACATTTCGAGAGCGAATTTCATCTTGAAGTTCAAAACCCACTTCGTCGTTTTTTGCAATAAGCATAAGTCCACTGGTATCACCATCCAAACGATGGACAATACCTGGACGATCATCTCCTTGAATATGCGCGAGATTATCGCGTCCATACCGCGCGATTAAGGCATTCGAAAGCGTTCCATCGGGATGCCCTGGAGAAGGATGACAGATCAGTCCTGCCTGCTTATTTATAACTGCCAAATCTTCATCATCATAATAAACATCCAGGGGGATATTTTGAGGCTCCAAAAATATGCGATCATTCGCTTCGTACTCTTCATAAACGATAAAATCACCCGTATGAACAAGGGTTTTTTTGTTTGGAGTCTGTCCACCAACAAACACTTTTCCCGCTTCGATCTGTTTGACCGCTTTGCTACGAGATTCATACAAACCTGATTCAAACAAAAACGAATCAAGTCTCATGTTGTCATACCTATCAGTTACTGTTATTGAAAGACTACGAGCCATAAGTGCTAGTTTCCTTTCTTGGATGAAGATTCTTCCCTAAACGTTCGCGTAATAAACGACAAGAGAAATAACACGACACCACACGTTACCCCAATATCAGCCACATTAAAGGTGGGGAAATTTATAAAGAGTGTCTGAATGAAATCAACAACATATCCTAAAGTTAAACGATCGATTGCATTGCCAATACCACCCGCAAAAACTAAGCCCAGCGAAAAAGCCTCAAGCCAAGTTATATGACGAGAGAAAAGCGCAACCGCTGCGAGAAGCACCACAAGCACTACAATTGCAATTACCGCTAATGCAAAAGTTGACCCACTAAACATACTCCACGCTGCGCCAGTATTGTGCGCTAAACGAAATTGGAACAAACCCGCAAAAGGACCAGCAAAGACTTCACCTCTTTCAAATGAATTGGCAAAGGCTTTTGTTCCCATATCAAGAGCAAGCCAAACTAAAGAAACAGCAACAAATACGATGAACTTTCCTACAGACACACGCGAAAGGATCCCACCCTTTCCCTCCTCTTGCGAAGGTGTACGATAGGATCCTTTGTTTTGTTTGGTATCAAATTGCATAACGAGCTATGAATTATTTTCTTTCTTGCAAGCTCTTATTCAGCCTCTGAAAAGCCCATTGCATCGAGGGCATCACCACAACGTTTGCAAACATGTGGATGATTTGAATTACCGCCTAGTTCACGGAAATTCCAACAACGAGGACATTTTTCGCCTGTTGCTGGCTCAACAGAAGCAGCAAGTTCTTGACATTCAACAAAGGAAACACTTGACACGATAAACAGCTCTTCAAAGACAGTGTTTTCATAACAAGAAAGCTTATCAAGTAAAGCTTTCGGAGCAGCTACCGTAACGGTTGCCTCCTGGCTCTTATTGATTGTCTTTTCACCACGCGCATCCTCTAGTGCTTTAGTAACCACATCACGCACCGCAATAACTTCACCAAAATCATTCAAGATATTCGTAAGTTCATCTTCAGAAGGAAGTGCTGGAGTAAAGTCTTCAACTTTTGGCCAACCAGCAAGCTGAACACTGATTTCACGATCCTCATTGGCGCGAACCGTGTTTGGATAGTGAGCCCAAACTTCCTCGCAAGTAAAGGAAAGAATTGGCGAAAGAACACGAACCAAAACTTCCAGAATATTCATGAGGACAGTTTGTACAGCACGGCGTCGAACCGAATCATGAGCCTCTGAATAGAGGCGATCCTTGGTTACGTCCATATAGACTGAGGATAGATCGTTCACAAAGTCATAAGCGCAACGATAGACGTCTTTAAAGCGATACTCGCTATAAGCTGTTTCAATGTCTTTCAAAATTGAAACAGTTTTTGCCATCATATACGCATCGATTGGCTCGAGCTCATCCCAAGAAACCGCATTTGTTGCAGGATCGAAATCATCCAAATTACCCAACAGGAAGCGGAAGGTATTACGGAAGCGGCGATAAGCATCCGAAACCTGCTTCAAAATATTCTCAGAAATACTTACATCCTGCGAGAAATCAACACTTGCGGTCCATAGACGCAAAACATCTGCACCGTACTTATTGCAAACCTCTGCAGGATCGATACCATTACCGAGTGATTTAGCCATTTTGCGGCCCTGCTCGTCAACGGTAAAGCCACAATGCATAACGGTCTTATAAGGAGGAACCCCATAGGCACCAACACTAGTAAGCAACGAAGATTGGAACCAACCACGATGCTGATCTGAACCCTCTAAATACAGATCTGCAGGGAAACGCAAACCTTCATCACTGCGATGCTTGCAAACGCTTGTGTGAGATACACCTGACTCCCACCAAACATCTAAGATGTCCTTTTCGGGAAGAAGATCAGTGCAACCGCACTTTTCACAAGCAGTACCATGTGGCAAATATTCCTTTGGCTCCTTGATAAACCAAGCATCTGCTCCTTCAGTACGGAAAAGATCGATTACCGCATCAAACGTTTCTTCCGTAGCTACCGTAGAACCACACTTTGCACACTTGAACACCGGAATGGGAACACCCCATGAGCGCTGGCGAGAGATACACCAGTCGGGACGATCCTCTACCATTGAACCAATACGACGGGAAGACCAAGCGGGAACCCATTTTACTTTGTTCTCGATAGCATCAAGCGCATTCTTGCGGAGGTCATTCTTTTCCATGGAAACAAACCACTGGTCAGTCGCACGGAAAATGACGGGCTGGTGGCAACGCCAGCAGTGTGGATAACTATGCGTAATATCCACGTGAGCTACTAAAACACCCTGCTCATCTAACCACTTAATAATTTCTGGATTAGCTTCGTCTACATCCAAACCTGCAAAACGACCTGCTTCATCAGTCAATACGCCATTATCATCTACTGGCATAAGGATAGGAAGATCAAATTCAAGACCAACCGCATAGTCCTCTTGACCATGACCAGGAGCAGTATGAACAGCGCCCGTGCCGGAATCAAGGGTTACATGATCGCCGTAGATAATCATGCCTTTAAGATCCTGGCGAATAGGACACGTATATGAAACACCCGCAAGCTCACGACCCTTTACGGTAATAACCTGGCCATCAGCATCCTTTACTGGCTCATAAGACTGCCAACCAGCAGTCTGAGCAACATCTTCAAGTAAGTCATACGCCATGATGGTATAGGTACCATCAGCGTTTACCATTACATAGTCTGCATTAGGAGCTAAGCAAACAGCCGTATTCGCAGGAAGAGTCCAAGGTGTGGTAGTCCAAATCAGTACATACGCTGGATTTGTTACACCCGCCGCCTCAAAAACAGGTGGAACCGTATCCAATTTGAAGTTTACAAAAATGGAAGGCGAAACTTCATCGGCATACTCAATTTCAGCTTCAGCCAACGCCGTATGGCAACGCTTGCACCAATGAATAGGCTTACGACCACGATAGATCGAACCGTTCAGGTACATGGTTTTAAAGATTTCAACATTGCCAGCTTCATAGTCAGGAATGAAGGTTAGATAAGGATGTTCCCAATCTGCATTAACACCTAAACGCTTAAAGCCTTCACGCTGAATATCGATATGCTCCTCGGCCCATTTACGACAAAGCTTACGCAGATCTGGCTGACTTGTTTCAGCCATCTTCTTAGGGCCTAACGTTTTTTCTACCATATGCTCAATCGGCTGACCATGGCAGTCCCAACCGGGAATATAGGGCGTGAAGTAACCGCGCTGTGCGTGGCTCTTGTTTACAAAGTCTTTCAAAATCTTATTGAAAGCATGACCAACATGAATAGGGCCATTTGCATACGGAGGACCATCATGCAATACAAAAGGAGCGTTGTCCTTATTCTTTTCAAGCACCTTATGATAAATATCAATATCGTTCCAGAATTGAAGGCGCTTTGGTTCGTTTTCGGGCAGATTTGCACGCATCGCAAAGTCGGTGCGCGGCAAGTTCATAGTTTGCTTGTAGCTATTGGCCACGGTGCGACCTTTCTTCCTCTGTTGGTCTTATCGTTATATCTGTTGCTGTTCTCATTTCAAAAGCTTAGTTTGCGCTCCCTTTACGTTAGCGCTTCCTTTGGGTCCTAAAACTCAACTTCATGCTATGACAGCAGAAATAATTCTAAAGCCTTAAAACGAGTAACGGTGTAACTCAAAAATTATACTCAAACTTGCCTATAAAGAAACGAAGAATGCATATTCTACGGACAAAGGAAGGTGGCATTCATCAAATGAACTCATTAAAGCATCGAAATGCATGACGAGATTTCATCGTAACAGCAGAAATAGACATTTTCGCCCTGTCGTAAGCCAGTACAATTACCTTTGAACTACTTTAGTTTTTCAATTAAAGCGCTTTAAGGATCTCAGGTTATGGATACAAAAGATACCGCAAGCAGATCAGACGATACGTCGCAAAAATCTGTTCAACTGCCCAAAACACAACCAACAAAAGGAGCCACGCAAAGCGCCGCAGAATTTTATCATCGCGTAAATATTGAAGAATGCCTCTACACTGATAATTTCGAAGTAACTGATGCTTGCATTTCATGCGGCCATTGCGAAGATATATGCCCCGCCTACGCCATTAAACTAGACGAAGAAGGCAAACCTACCTGGATAAAGCACGAGTGCTTTATGTGCTTTGGATGCATGCGTTTGTGCCCCTGCCAAGCAATTCGATACGGTGGAGCTTAAATATACATTTACCTTTAATTTGTAGACCCTATGTCGATAAAAACTTAATCTTGCGTGAACCGATTCAAGAGTGGAAAATTCGCACTGCTCAATTGAATACAATAAATCTAGGAAAACGCAAGAAGAGGGTATCGCGCATATGAGTAAAGAAGCGCCTATAAAGAAGAAAAACAGCATCGATATGCTCAACGGCCCTATACCTTCTCGCGTTATTCTTTTTGCAATTCCGCTTGCGCTTACCAGTATTTTCCAACAGCTATTCAACACGGCAGACTCAGTCGTAGCAGGACGCTTTATTGACAACGCCGCCCTTGCTGCCGTTGGTGGTGTTGCCCCGATTATTGCCTTATTTGTTTCGCTCTTTGTGGGCCTTTCCATTGGAGCAAACGTAGTAGTAGCAGTTCATATCGGACACCAGGATTACAGTCGTATACGTGGCGCTATTCAAACTACCGCGATTGTTTCTCTTGTAAGTGGTATTGCTTTAACTCTTGTCGGCATTGTAGCAACCGATCCGATTTTAGGTTTAGTAAATATGCCTCTTGATGCCTGGGATCAGGCACGAATCTATCTACATATTTACTTTGCGGGCATTATTTTTATTCTTATCTATAACTTTGGCTCGGCAATTCTACGCGCCAAGGGCGACACGCGTCGTCCTCTTATTGCACTTGCAATCGGGGCTCTTCTCAATATTTTCTTCGATGTTTGCGCAACGGTTGTCTTAGGTATGGGAGTTGCAGGCATTGCTCTAGGAACCGTTATAGCAAATGCAGTTTCATCAGGCCTAATCGTGTTTTTTCTTCTTACTGAAGAAGACACCTATCGTCTTACCTTTAAAGGCATACGCATTGTTCCTGATGACCTAAAGCAACTTTTATATATTGGCATTCCTTCCGGGATGCAAGGTATGGTGTTTTCATTAGCCAACGTAGTCGTACAGAGTGCCATCAATAGCTTCGGAACCGATGCTACCGCAGGGTCTTCCGCTGCACTCAATTACGAAACGTACGCCTACTTTGTCGTCAATGCTTTTGCTCAAGCTGCGGTGACTTTTACCGGGCAGAACTATGCTGCAGGAAAACTTGATCGTTGCGATAAGATATTTCGCTTCTGCATGATTGCAGCCATAGGTTTCTCTTTTATCGTGGGAGGCACCTTTGTTCTCTTTAACGAAGTGTTCTTGAGCTTCTTCACCACTGAAGCAGCCACCCTTGTTTTTGCTGTCTCTCGTATGTGGCACATTTGCCTACTAGAATTTATGACCTCTTCCTATGAGGTAAGTGCAGCTGCTATGCGCGGAATGAATTGGTCAATTCTTCCCACTATCATTACCGTTGTTGGATCTTGCGTGTTGCGTATTGTATTTATTTTTACGTTGTTCCCTTTGGTATACAGTTACGACAATCTGCTTTTGATCTATCCAGTTTCATGGATCGTAACTGGTGTTTCGATGCTAATTCTTTATGTCATAGCTCGCAAACGCGCCTATGCTAAAGCATTACGCATTTACTCCCCTTCAAAAGCTCAACAGTCTGCATAAAATTTACCGCCAAAAGACGATGCAAAAATTGAACTGATTAAACCAGAGGTTTCACTTCACGATAAAATAGAATTGTTTTAAGTTGCATGGTAACGCTCCTTAATCACTGAATCTATTTCGAGAAAGGATCCTCATGAGCGATTGCTTGTTCTGTAAGATAATTTCTGGCGAAATTCCCTCTGCAAAAGTTTACGAAGATGATCTTTGTTATGCCTTCGATGACATTGAGCCAGAAGCGCCTATTCATACCCTCATTGTTCCTAAGCAGCATTTTGACAACCTACAAGATAACGTTCCTGCAGAAGTCTTAGGTCATTTGCTCTCTGTTGTCCCAAAAGTCGCAGAGATCAAAGGAGTAAATGAGTCTGGTTTTCGCTGCGTAATTAACACAGGTCCTGATTCAGCAGCAACCGTAGGCCATCTTCATATTCATGTTATGGGCGGCATTAAGATGGGCCGCGCAACTTTCGAGGAATCTCAGCGCCTGGAAGAAAATAAATAATCTTTGCCAAAATTTAAACAACCGTATACCTTTTGAGCAGTGCTTAAAGGTATACGGTTTCTCTTATTTTCTGAGCTCTTAATACAAGCTCGAACTAATTGTTAACCAACCGCTCCATCCGCTTAGCGAATAGTTTATTCGGATACTTCGCTTCCTTAAAGAGCGGCAACGATTGCGTCAACCGAAACTTTTGCATCTCCTAGAAGCATGTCGGTATTGTCGTTATAAAACAGGGGATTTTCTACGCCCGAATAGCCTGCATTACCCATTGTTCTTTTAGAGACTACCACTTTGCCTGCTTCCCACACCTTTAAAACAGGCATACCTGCAATAGGACTATTCGGATCAGTTAAGGCAGAAGGATTTACCGTATCATTTGCGCCAATCACTAACGCTATATCTACTTCATCAAAGTCATCATTGATTTCATCCATTTCCAATACCGCATCGTAAGGAACTTTAGCCTCTGCCAATAGTACATTCATATGCCCTGGCATACGACCAGCTACAGGATGAATTGCAAACTTAACATCGACCCCATAGTTCATTAATTTATGAGTCATTTCAGCTACGGGGAATTGCGCTTGCGCAACTGCCATACCGTATCCAGGACATATCACAACCGATTTAGCAGCTTTTAATTCTTCTGCAAGTTCTTCTGGAGTGATCGTAGTATAGCTACCCATTGCTTTTGTGGTAGCAGCACCTCCTGTAGAGGAGCCATCAGAACCAAAGCCCCCTAAAATAACTGAAATAAAATTACGATTCATTCCCTTGCACATGATGTAACTCAAATAAGCACCAGAAGAACCGACTAAAGCACCCGTAATGATCAAAAGATCATTTCCTAAGGTAAAGCCAGCCATTGCAGCAGCCCAACCTGAATAGCTGTTTAGCATTGAAACAACTACCGGCATATCTCCGCCACCAATAGCCATAACCAAGTGAAAACCTAGTACTAAAGAAACAACCGTAATGATACCAAGTGGAATGAGACCAGCTTCTAATCCCTTTGTGTTCACTAGCCAGGCGATGCAGGCAATAATAGCTACCAACATCAAGAGATTTATCGCGTTTCTTCCTGGTAAAGTAAGCGGTTTTCCTGAAATTTTTCCCGCCAACTTCAGATAGGCAATTATTGAACCCGTAAGCGTAACGGCACCAATAAATACCGCTATACCAACTTCCCCCATATGGAAAGCATTTTCTGCTGCTGCCGTCGGGTCACTTATTACTGCTCCAGGGGTAGTAATAAACGAATTGAATCCCACCAGCACCGCTGCGGCACCCACAAAAGAATGGAGCATCGCAACAAGCTGTGGCATTTCTGTCATTTGGACACTTCGCGCTTTCCAGGTGCCAATTGCTGCCCCGATAAGAAGAGCAACTACCAACAGCACAACTGCCATTAAAGGATTAGTGGTGTTAGATACGACCGTAACTAAAATTACCGCCACCAACGCCAAGGTCATTCCGGCAATGCCAAGTTTATTTCCCCGAAGCGCTGTTTTTTGCTTAGAGAGATTTGCTAAAGCCAAAATAAACAATAAACCTGCCAAAAGGTAAGCCAAAGTTTCAAAACTAGTAAAAAGCGAAAGAATTTGTTCAGAGACGAGTGTCTGCATTACTTATCCTCAGAGCTCCTCTCAAACATCTTGAGCATACGCTGCGTAACCATAAAACCACCGAAAATATTAATTGCCGCAATTGCCATAGCAACAAAAGAAAGAATCTGCACGACTAAGTTGCCTGATCCTATCAATAAAATTGCGCCCACGATGATGATGCCTGAAATAGCGTTGGTTTCCGACATTAAGGGAGTATGCAGGGTATGAGTAACATTGGTAATAACATAAAAGCCCACTACAACGGCAAGCATAAACACAATGTAGTGGCCAGCAACACTTGCAGGAGACACCATAATCAAAGCAACAGCCAAAACCCCTGCTAAAACCTTCCACCAATGCTTTACAAAGGGCGACTTCTCTTGTGAAGGGTTAGTTTTTTCTGCTTCTTGTTTATCTTCCTCGTGAGCAGAAATGGACACTTTCACTTCTGGGGGTGGCCACATGCTTTCACCATGTAAGGTAACCGTAACGCCACGAACCACTACATCTTCTTCGTCAAGAGAAAGAACCCCATCCTTTTGCGGAGTAACGAGCTTCAAGAAATTGACTATGTTTTGCCCAAAAAGCTGAGATGCTTGTCCAGGCAAACGTGCTGGTAAGTTAGTCCAGCCTATAATAGTGACCCCATTGTCAGTGACCACTACTTCATCTGGCTTAGATAAAGCGCAGTTCCCGCCAAGCTCGCTTGCACCCATATCGACAATTACCGAACCAGGCTTCATTGCTGCCACTGCCTCTTTTGTCACCAAAAGCGGTGCAGGATGACCAGGAACTCTTGCTGTAGTTATAACAATGTCGCTTTGCATACACTGCTTGGTGTATACCTCAAGGGTTAACTTCTGCTGCTCCTCATCCAAAGCCTTTGCATAGCCATCTGAGCTTTCCTGTTTTACGGGAATCTCTACGAACTTACCGCCGAGCGACTTAACCTGATCGGCGACTTCAGGACGCACGTCAGTCGCAGAAACTTCAGCGCCCATAGCTCCTGCTTGACCAATAGCCGCTAGACCCGCAACACCAACTCCAATAACATACACTTTTGCCGGAGGTACTTTCCCCGCAGCAGTAACCTGACCAGTAAAGGTTCGTCCGAAAGCACTTGCCGCCTCTACTACTGCTCGATATCCGGCTACATTCATCATGGAGCTACGAACATCAAGTGATTGAGCACGACTGATACGAGGAACTTCATCCATCGCAAGAGCCGTTAAGCCTTTGTCTTCACAAGCGCGCACAAAATCAGTATTCGTCCTAGGGTTCATGCGAGATATTAAGGTGGCACCTTCTTTAATGAGTTTCATATATTCAGGCGTTGGAATATCCAAACAAACCACTATATCGGCACCCCAGGCTTCAACCTCATCAACGATGCGAGCCCCCGCCTGTTCATATTGTTCGTCAAAATACCGAGCCTTAACTCCTGCGCCCTTTTCAACGCAGACCTCATACCCAAGCTTAATGAGCTTCTTGACCGTATCGGGTGAACCAGCAACAAGCGTTTGGTTTTCTGTTAATTCTTTTGGTATACCTATCAGCATTATTCATCTCCCTCATTACGAATAAAAGAGAGGTACCCCTTCTGTAACTGATTTATTGTTTGTCTATATTACAAAAGTGTGCGGCGAGAAACCCAGGAAAACCTATGCCTCTCTAACCGCACACTCTTTCAATTTATAAATGAGATTTATAAAAACAATAAGCGCTGGTATCTTATTGAGAAATGTCCCCATGCTTTTCGTAGCGCATCACTTCACGAATCGTATTTTCTTCATCCACGAAGACTACGTGTGGTCGATGCGTTTCTGCTTCTTCTGGCGTCATTTGGCAGTAGCACATAATAATGCATGTATCTCCTGGCTGTACCAAACGAGCAGCAGCACCGTTAAGACAAATCATTCCACTGCCTCGTTCCCCAGCAATGGTATAAGTTTCCAAACGAGCGCCATTATTAACATCCACCACTTGCACCGTTTCATACTCCAAAATATTTGCGGCATCTAACAAATCCTTATCAATTGTGATGCTGCCCACATAATCGAGTTCTGCTTGGCGAATAGTGGCGCGATGGATTTTACCTTTCAGCATATTCAGAATCATGGATACGAAATTCCTCCTTTTAGTAGTTTTAGGTATACGTAGATTCCAAGTATTTACTTAGCCATAAAGAAAAAATTATCTATAAGGCGTGTTTTACCAATACGTACCGCAAGTGCGCACAACACTTCGCCTTCAATGCACTCAACTGGCTTTACCGTATCTGCACTTACGATCTCTATATACTCGGGATCAGCTAAAGGCTCTTCTGAAAGTACCTCCGCAATACATGCGCGTACCACTCGAGTATTACGCTCTCCTGCCTCGCAAAGATGCTTGCCTGCACTTAAAGCTCGATAGAGCACCGTAGCCGCTTTTCGCTCTTCAGGATTGAGATAGGTATTACGAGAGCTTTTTGCAAGGCCATCTTTTTCGCGAACAATTGGACAACCAATAACCTCAACATTGATATTTAAATCTCGAACCATACGACGAATAACCAGTAATTGCTGAGCATCTTTTTGTCCGAAATACGCTCGATCAGGTTGAACGATATTGAAAAGCTTATTTACCACCAAACACACTCCATCAAAATGAATGGGTCTGCTTTTGCCACAAAGTTCCTCAGAGATATCAGCCATATGAATGGTGGTACTTCTGTCGGGGTAATACATTTCATCTACCGCAGGATGAAATATCAACGACGCCCCTGCTTGATCACAAGCGGTTTTATCATGTGCAATATCGCGCGGATAGCTTTCTAAATCTTCACCAACACCAAATTGAGTTGGATTAACGAAAACACTTACCACAACACGATCATTATCTTGAGCTGCTTGACGAATAAGGCTTTGGTGTCCTTCGTGTAGATATCCCATTGTAGGAACAAGACCAACAGTTAACCCCTCATTGCGCCACTGAGCAATCCGATCTCGTACTTCTTTAATTGTTTCTACCAGTTCAACCACAAGTTTCTCTTTCTATCGATTGTTCTTATATGAATTAAGCAATAAACCAAACAAAATCATTTGTTAGAGTTTTTCGATTACCGAATCATCAATTTTGAAAGTGTGCTCCTCGGCAGGAAATGAAACATCTTTAACTGATGCCGTATATGCTTTAAAGCCTTCTGTCATTGCCGCTCCCACATCGGCAAATTTTCGAGCGAATTTTGGAACGAGATCGCTATACATTCCCAACATATCCTGATATACCAAGATTTGACCCGAGCACTCAGCGCCAGATCCAATGCCAATAGTGGGAATCTTTACCGCCTTCGTAACAAGAGCAGCCAGTTTTGCAGGAATACATTCAAGAACAAGCGAAAACGCACCTGCTGCCTCTAAGGCTTGTGCATCTTCTATGATCTGACGAGCTGCCTGTTCGCTTTTACCCTGAACCTTAAAACCACCAAAAGCGTTGATAGATTGGGGTGTCAATCCAATGTGACCCATTACCGGAATTGAAGCGCGCGTAATTGCTTCAACTTCTGCACAGAACTTAGCTCCGCCTTCGAGTTTGATAGCCTGCGCTCCCCCTTCAGTAATCAGCCGACCAGCATTTTCAACCGCCTGCTGCACTGAAACTTGATAGGACATATAAGGCATATCTGCAACAACTAAGGCGTTTTTGGCACCACGAACAACTGGCTTGGTGTGATGAAGCATATCTTCCATGGTGACCGAAAGGGTATTGTCGTAGCCAAGCATGGTCATCCCAAGTGAATCACCAACCAAAATGCCATCAATGCCTGCCTCATCCATCAATTTAGCCGTGGAATAATCGTAGGCGGTAAGCATAGCGATTGGCTTATTTTCGTCACGCATTTTCTGAAATGTTGAAATAGTTACTGCCATTTAAAATTCTCCTTCAATTCGAACTGTTTCTTTCCAAGGAATTGCCGTATTTGATCAGGATTTTTACATCTGGTGAGCTACGTTATGGCGAGCTACATTACGATGAGCTACGTCATGGTGAACTACGCGATGATTTACCCATGGTCCATTTACCTGCTTAATCTCTGTGTATCACTTAATCTCGCTATCGATATTTACTGAATCTCGAATTAAAAAAGGCGTTCACCCAGCACTGAACCCCATGCATCGTAGGTGCGAGAAGGATATTTACGCTTTGCGATATCGATCAAAGACCACGTAAGCGCACGATATAAGGCGGCTCGTTTGTCATCGAGCGAATGGAGGTGATCAGAGACCGTGGATAAATCATTACGTTCAACAGGACCTGTCAGAGAAGCCGCTGCTCCAAGATTAAAAAAGTTTTCGATATTGCCATAAACAAGAGGCCTTAAGGCATCTCGCGCATCGTCTTCAGTAAACCCGCATTGTTTAAGCAATTCGGTTGCGTTCTCCAAAGGAGACAATACAAGATTACTCGCAAAAACCGCAGCAGCATGATAGCGAGTTTTATCTGTTGCCTTAATAAGGTGAACAGAATTGCCCAAATCTTCGAAGAGAGGAATTATGATACTCAATGCCTTTTCGTCACCTTCGACAGAAAAATGAGCACGAGCAACTTGCAGATGAGCGATTTCCTTATCGCCAAACGCCAATAATGGATGAACCGAACATACCGGAATGCCTATTTCGTGCGCTCCTTCAAAAATGTCCGAAGCGCAACAACCACTACAATGAGCAATTATTTTTGAAGTTAAAACAGATTCATTGTTGCGATGAACTTCTCTAAGCTCTTTCCAAACTGAAGAAATGACTCCATCAGGAGTAGTAATAAAGATTAAATCGCTGGCTTGAGCCAACTCTGCCGCCGATGAAAACACGCGGCTATTTGTAAATGACGCAGCATCCTGCGCAGAAGCATAGGTAGCGCTAGCATATCCAACCACCTTTTGATTGCAATCCACGAGATATCGCCCTAGTGCGGTTCCCGCCTTGCCAGCACCAATGAACCCAATGTTCATGATGAAATATTTCCCTTTCGTAAGGGCATGCCCAATTACCAAATATCAATGAAAGGTTTAGCTATAGCCTTCATAGACAATGCACTTAGGTATGCCAACGGTACGGTTCTTCACCCTAGGTAAAGATATCGTCCAACGCAGGTAACTCTAATATGCCTCTTACAGATTAGTCAATAAGGAATATTTCAAATCGCCATGATCTTTTAATGAACAAACTTCTATTGCTTCGTACAATAGACCTAGCAGAACAAATTCACCATGTAATTAGCTTTTAGCTCAAGAACTTTTAGCTCAACCCTTCGTTCGAAAGAGGAAAGTCGCGCAGATGATCTTGCCCATACACAATTCAACAACAAGAGACGACCAAGCCCTTGACGAATCACCTGGCTCGCTGCAAAACCGAAACATTTTTCTAATTGCTGATCACGATACCGATCACCACAAAGCTCAACAGCTTTCTTGCGATTTAGGACTACCTTTAATTATGATTTCAGAAGGAGAACCAAGTGATAGTGATCTAGATATATATCCCATTAATGCCGCTACTAAAAGCATTAGTACCGATGCTAAAAGCATCAGCGCCGCTACCAAAAGCATTAGCGCCACCACCAAAAACGCCGATTCAGTTCTTTATCTTCATCTCACCTCTCAAGGACTTCAATTGGAGTACGAAGACATGATTCTTCGATGCGACTTTGAGGACATGTTACCCCGCATTAAACCAGGTAAGATACAAACAGAACTCCTAGTAAAGGCTGCGAAAATTAAAGCGAAGAAACGTGCAAGTGACAACAGTGACCTCAGCGATCAAGATGGCAAGTCGGAAGATAAACTAGCCAACAAAACCACTGCCTCGAACAGTACCACTTCCTTTGATGGTGGCAAAACCACAGATTTTCCCGAAGATTCATCCTTGCCCTCTTCTCCTGCAGTTGAGTCTCAATATACCGTCATCGATGCAACGGCAGGACTTGGACAAGATTCTTTTCTTCTTGCGGCAGCGGGTTTTTCAGTTGAAATGTATGAGCAGGACCCCATCATTGCGGCTCTTTTGCAAGATGCCCTTGAACGAGGATTGAAAAATGCTGCACTCGCCACGGTTATTTCAAATATGCATCTTTATAAGCAGGACAGCGTTTCGGCACTCAAAGATCGCGCTTATGCACTTGGCATGACACATCCTTTGAGAGAGGCGCAAAACCCAATAGCCGATAACGATTCTTTCGCCCAAACAAACCTCCGCAAACCCGAGGTAATTTATCTTGATCCAATGTTTCCTGCTCGTACAAAAAGTGCAGCGGTAAAAAAGAAATTCCAGCTACTTCACCAACTTGAACATCCCTGCGAAAATGAAACAGAGTTATTTGAAGCTGCCCAGATGCTTCATCCTCATAAAATTGTGGTGAAACGCATGCTTAAGGGACCTTATTTGGCAAATAAGAAACCGAGCTATTCAATCAAAGGAAAAGCTATCCGCTACGATTGCTATGTGTACGCTTGATCTTCCTGACGCGCTTGCTAATACCGATGAACCCACCATTACCGATGCGCCTGTTTTCTTTGACACGATTCAAGCAATCTTACATCCCTATTCCTAGGTTGCTACCAATGTTTCTAGATCGTTGCCCATCCACTAAAGGATATAGCTATGAATACTGCAGTAGAAAATGAAATAATTGCCGATCTTCGTTCAATTGCTGACTCAGATTACCAGCAATTCCAAGCAAAACTTGTTCCAAATATTGATGCCAACCTTGTTCTTGGTGTTCGTACCCCTGCCATGAGACGCTATGCAAAGCAACTCTTTAAAGACACTCCAGAAAAAGCACAAGCATTTATTCAGCAACTTCCTCATACTTACTACGAGGAAAACAATGTTCATGGTGAGCTTATTGGACATATGGCAAAAACACCCGAAGAAGCTTTCGAGCTACTTGATCGATTCCTTCCTTACGTTGATAACTGGGCAACGTGCGATTTAATGCGTATACCTGCATTCAAAAAGGATCTAACGACAACCTCAACCAAGATCAAAGAATGGATATTTTCCGAACCAGAATATATGGTTCGTTTTGGGATAGTTCAACTCATGACACTGTTTCTTGATGATGCTTTTGACCCTCAGCATCTTCAACTTATAGCTCAAATTAAACGAGAAGAATACTATATCAATATGGCGCGTGCTTGGTATTACTCATTCGCACTTATCAAACAACCAGAAGCTTCCCTGCCATTTTTTGAGCAGCGTCCTTTAAATCTTGATACATGGACGCATAATAAATCCCTGCAGAAGGCTCGCGAAAGCAGGAGAATTTCTCCAGAACAAAAAGCGTACTTTCAATCACTAAAAGTATAGATTTCGCTAAAAAAACTACCCTCTACCCGCCTCAAAAGACGAGTAGAGGGTTAAGTTTACAGAAAAGCAAATCAGCAATTGATCGTTTCCTTCAAGATTAATGCTAGGCTGACCGCCTCATCGATCAATCACGAAAGCACTAGATTAAGACTAGGCGTTACTCTGCTGGATAAAAACCACTTGGAACTTCATTTAGGTTGATCATAATGTTCTTTGTCTGGCAAATGCCTTCCATGCAACTTCAACCGCACGATCAACATCCTCACGTGTCGCATCGGCAATAGTGGAAAGTTTCTCGCCAGTTGCCGGACAGAACGAATCGAGCGTAGCTCCATCAGAAGCATCAACCCATTCGCCACCAATATAGAGCTGGTAAGAATCTTGTGCTGGATTATTCATTGAAAACTCCTTTCTAGCGCTTTAACAATCAAATTGCACTGAAAGCAGATCCGCTTTTCTAAATTAGAAATCAACCTCAGTACCGTAATATACGCAGGTGAACAGACGTTCCATAGTTGCCGCATCAATTGGACGAGGATTAGAAGGAGTGCAAGCATCCTCAATTGCATTTGCTGAAAATGCTGCAACTTTTTCTTTGAATTCGTCCTCTAAAACACCTAATTCTGCAAGCGTATTAGGAATTCCCATACAAGCATTGAGTCCTTTTACAAAACCGATCAATGCTTCGACCGTAGGCTCTAAACCAAGCGATGCAGCAATAGCGCCATAACGAATAGCTGTTTCAGGAACAGCCGAGTTGTACTTGATTACATAGGGAAGATAAAGCGCGTTGGCAAGACCATGAGCAATATGTCCCGTAGAAAATACCGCACCTGTTTTATGAGCCATTGAATGAACAATTCCAAGAAGCGCATTCGAAAACGCCATACCAGCCATGCACTGTCCATAGTGCATCTTTTCACGAGCCTCTAAATCCCCATCGTAAGACTTGGTGAGATATTGGTTCACGAAGGCGATTGCCTTCATTGCCAAAGGATCAGTGAAATCACAATGAGCGGTTGAGGTATATGCTTCGATTGCATGGGTTAGTGCATCCATTCCCGTATAGGCAACTAGTTTTTGAGGCATAGTTGCAGGCAGGTCAGGATCAACGATAGCTACATCAGGCGTAATATTAAAATCAGCCAAAGGATACTTAATGCCCTTTTGGTAATCGGTAATAACCGAAAACGCTGTCACTTCCGTAGCAGTTCCTGAGGTGGAAGAAATTGCGCAGAACTTAGCTTTTTGGCGTAAATCAGGGAAACTGAAGGGAGTAATCAGCTGCTCGAGGGTGCACTCTGGGTACTCATAGAAAACCCACATTGCCTTAGCAGCATCAATAGGAGAACCACCGCCCATTGCTACAATCCAATCAGGCTGAACCTCTCGCATGGTTTGAGCACCACGCATAACCGTTTCAACCGAAGGATCAGGCTCGACTCCTTCAATAAGAGTTGTTTCGATACCTGCTTGCTTCAAGTATTCAACAGCTCGATCAACAAATCCACCGCGCTTCATTGAACCGCCGCCAAGAACTAAAACGGCACGCTTTCCCTTAAAGGTTGCCAAATTTTCGAGCGCATTCTTGCCCCAATAAATGTCGCGTGGAAGAGTAAACCTAGCCATGTTAGCCTCCTGCTGTTTAAAGGTTTTACAAATACGCTCACAGGTGGTGTTGCGATCATGCAAGCAACCAACATGCGAGATATGTTCGTATTACCACGGCCTTAAAACAGGAAATAAGTCGCTCGGCGAAGGGAAAAGGTAAGATTCTAAACGGTAGAAATTTATCTATCTGACCTGGTTCATTTTGCGCAAAAACAATACCACTTACATGACAAATGGTCTCCACTTGCGCTGAAGCTCTACCCACAAGGACCATTACATGCCATCATATTTGCTGTCTTATGAACTAGTTAGCTCAACCCACTTTGAGCTTTATTTGTACCCTTCGGACCAACCATGACCAGCGCTTATTTATACGACATACAAACAAGAGGAAATCGCCCAATATATGAATTTCTCTACGAACAGATTCGCAACGATATCTTGAAGGGAAAAATAAAAACTGGTGAGCAATTACCCTCAAAACGCGCTTTAGCACAGCAACTTAATATTAGCGTTGCAACTATTGAAAAGACCTACCACGAACTTAGTCTTGAAGGATATATTGCTCCAAGACAACGGCGTGGTTTCTTTGTTGAACCACTCGCCAAAACAACACCTCTTCATGCCAATTCAGGCCAAATCAACTGGTTTGATTCTGACGATACGGAAGAAGACGAGCCGCCGCTTGATCTTCAAACCAATCACGCGGGAGCTTCGCTCTTCCCTACTTCTACTTGGCTTAAACTTTTACGAAAGGTTATCTCGGAAAACCCGCCCGACCTGTTTGCTACTGTTCCTTATAAGGGCTTGCTTGAACTCCGTCAAGCACTTGCCCATTATCTACAACGCTCACACGGAATGGCTGTTTCGCCTTCTCAAATTATTATTGGAGCGGGAACAGAATATCTCTACAGCCGAATTGTGCAGCTTCTTTCTTCAGACACCCAGTTCGTTTTTGAAAACCCTGGATATAAAAAATTAGCGCAAATTGCCGATAATCTTTCAATTCAGTGGAGTTACTGCAACGTAGATCGTAAAGGGCTGAAAGTAAACCAACTACCTTCTACCTCCCATATCGCAGTCCACGTCTCTCCTGCAAACAATTTTCCTGGTGGGTTTAGTATGGATCTATCGCGGCGCAAAGAGCTCCTCCAGTGGGTTAATCAAAAAAATGATCGCCTCATAATCGAAGATGACTACGACAGCGAATTGCGCTATGAAGGCAATAATCTTTTGCCTTTATTTGCCTGCAGCACGAACGAAAAAGTAATTTACCTTAATTCTTTTTCAAAAACCCTAATGCCAAGCCTTCGAATTAGCTACATGATTTTGCCAAAAGACCTTATGCAACGCTATAAAGAAACTATGAGTTTTTATTCCTGTACCGTATCTGGTTTCGAGCAACGAGCTTTAGCAAAATTTATCGAAGAAGGATATTTTGAACGGCATCTTACCAGGCTTCGTAACTTCTACCACAAACAAAGAGAATTAGTTCTTGCAGCTTTTCGTTCGTCTGAGCTACATGAAAAAATTCATATCCTAGAAAACAACGCTGGGACACACTTCCTCATGTACGTCGACAGTCCCCTCTCGGGAAATGCCCTCAAACAAAAAGCTCATAGTCTAGGAATCAAACTGGCACTACTTTCTGATTATTGTTTCGAAGAACATTCTATTGCTCAAAATATTATCGTTATCAATTATGCAAATCTTCTTCCAGAAACAATCGAACAAACAGTTGAAGCATTTACCTATCTATTCCGTTCGTAAAACCCCATATAAAACTAGCTTTCTTAAATAAGTGAGAAGTTTGCGTCTTCAATCTGCGATCTAAACTTTTTATTTTTTAGCAATTTGGTGCAGAAAAAACAAGCACGCTCGAAAGCGTGCTTGTCATTCAGTTACCTATGAAGCAGGCCTCACGCCTACCTGAATTTAGCCAAAGTAGCGCTTCAGCAAACCAGCAAAAGCCTTGCCATGGCGAGCTTCGTCGCGAGCCATCTCATGAACCGTGTCATGAATTGCATCAAGACCAGCAGCCTTAGCACGCTTAGCAAGATCGGTCTTGCCAGCAGTTGCGCCGTTTTCAGCTTCAACGCGCATTTCAAGATTCTTCTTTGTAGAATCAGTTACTACTTCACCGAGAAGCTCAGCAAACTTAGCAGCATGCTCTGCCTCTTCATAAGCAGCCTTTTCCCAGTAAAGGCCAATCTCAGGATAGCCTTCGCGATGAGCAACACGTGCCATTGCTAAATACATTCCAACCTCGGAGCACTCACCTTCAAAGTTTGCGCGCAAATCGTTAACGATGTCTTCGGAAACCTCAGGAAGTTTACCAACACCTACAACATGCTCTGCAGCCCAAGTCATCTCAGTATCAGACTGCTTAATAAAACGATCGCCAGAAACTCCACACTGTGGGCACTTGAAATCTGCTGGCAATTCGTCGCCATCGAATTCTTCTACATAACCGCAAACTGGGCATACAAATTTCATTGTCTTCTCCTTAAAAGTTGGGTTAACTAGGGGCTTCAACTTCAGACCACAGCCAATTGATTACGTTTTCTTTAGCTGTCGCCTTAGCTCTGACCTCTATGGATAACTATACGACATTCCAACCACAAAAAAGCCCAGATTCATAAATTTTATGCTACTAATTTAGTACCATTTTATGAAAATGAAACAAATAGTTGGTCGCACTGGAATCAATTGAGGGCCTCGTGATGAAACGTTTTAAGTACGACGCTCTAGATCGTGCACGTCTTAGTACGCGTAATGCTGAAATCTGGTACAAATTGCCAGTTGAGGATTTGTGCCAGATTTTTCATTTTTCCATCAAGATTATTCTTAGCACCAACGCACCAAACATCTATCACTCAAAGCTTTAAATCGAACTTGTTTTAGGCTGCAATAACTTCATCTAAAAAGCGAGCAGTTTCTTGCCACTGCTGCTGTGCTCCTACCATGCATTCGCCATCGCCCTCTTGAGGTCCATAATCTCCAAAGCCAGCATGATTGCCGCCTTCAATTACTTTCGTCTGCGAGTCAGCCGGCAAATTACCTGCGTTTTCTTCAAGAGCAGTACGATTTAAAACACCATCGTTGCTGCCATAGATGAGTTCAACCTCAAGATTTGTGGCCGATAAATCCACTGCCGCATAAGCTGCAAGCAAAAATACCCCTGAAAGTTCATCGCTATGCGCCGAAGCAAATTGCGCCGCCATTGCTCCACCAAGAGAATGACCCGCAATCCACCACTCTTCTATTTCAGGAGCACTATCCATCAGCGAATCTGCTGCATCTATGCCAAAGAATGCTAAGTTGAATGGCATTTTCGCAATAACGCAATAATAGCCACTATTTGATAATTCGTTAGCAAGCGGAACATACGCATAAGGATCTACTTTTGCACCGGGATAAATCACAATCCCCATCTTCGTTTGCGGTTCCCCTATCTTAATAGCCTGGTCGGTCTCTTCTAAAACACCTGCCGTTTTCATTTCCTGAGTAAGCCTGAGTGCAGTATCTCCTGCATGGTAATAGTCGGAAACATAAGCATAAAAGCCTCCGGCACCAAAAAGCATTATCACAATAAGCGCGATCACTAAACGTTTAAGCCACTTTTTCTTTTTTGAGTCTTCTTTCATTAGATAACAAATCCTAAAACTATTGCTTGGTGCGCTTTTTTGTCTCAACAATACATAATCAACAATACATAAACCACCAGCAACAACCAAACAAACGATTAGCACAACCCAGCACAGGTTATCATTAACCGTAGGATACGTAGACCAATCAAGAAAATTAACTGCTAGATGAAGGTCGAAAGGGTACCATTCATGAACAAAGTAATCCTCATACCTGATTCATTTAAAGGAACCCTCTCTTCAACGCAGATTTGCGAAATCATATCAGCTGAAATCACAAAACAATTTCCCAGCTGCAAGGTTATTTCAATACCTGTTGCAGATGGCGGTGAAGGGAGCGTTGACTGTTTTCTTTCTGCATTAGGCGGACAGAAAATTACCGCAACCGTAAATGGTCCTCACTTCGAAAAGATGAAATCATATTTCGGAATGATAGCGAACCGCAACAACAATGATTCATACGGGAACAAACCCAATAGTACCCAGCCCGTTGCGGATAAATTCAACACGACTAAGTTCAACACGATTGAGAATTTAACCGCTATTATAGAAATGGCATCATGCGCTGGATTGCCTCTTGTTGAAAATAACAAAGATCCTCTAGGAACCACCACCTATGGTGTTGGCGAATTAATCCTTGCAGCCACAAAACAGAACGCTCAGAAAATAATCGTGGGTTTAGGCGGTAGCTGCACCACCGATGGAGGCTGCGGAGCTGCGGCTGCCTGCGGTGTGAAATTCTACGACAAGACAGAAAAATGCTTTGTTCCAACGGGAGGAACGCTCAAACAGATCAAGCGTATTGATATTTCCGAACTCAATCCCATGATCAAAAATACTGAAATCATCGCTATGTGCGACATCGAAAACCCCATGTACGGACCCGAAGGAGCAGCTTTCGTATTCGGACCCCAAAAAGGCGCAAGCCCAGATGAAGTTAAGTTTCTCGACGAAGGACTCATCCATCTTTCCAAAATAATAGAACGTGATTTAGGACTCAATGTTGCCGCTGTTCCTGGTGCTGGAGCAGCAGGTGCTATGGGAGCAGGAATGATTGCTTTCTTTGGTGCGCACCTTCAAATGGGAATTGAAACCGTACTTGATACGGTGCATTTTTCAGACACTATTAAGGACGCTGATCTAGTATTTACCGGAGAAGGAAGACTAGATGCGCAATCGCTTCGAGGCAAAGTGGTCATTGGGGTTGCTAAGCGCTCGCAAAAAGAAGGCGTGCCTGTTATCGCACTTGTTGGTGGAGTTGATGGCGACATGAAAGCCACCTACGATATGGGAGTCACCGCCATCTTTTCCATCAATCGCTTACCAGAAGACTTTTCTATTTCCAAAAACAAAAGTGCAGAAAATTTAGCCGCAACTGTCCAAGATGTTCTTCGTGTAATAAAAGTATTCAAAGAGGAATCGAATGAAAAATTTTGAAAATGATATTAAGCCAAATATCTCGCCATCACCAAAAACACAATCCTACCCTGTCACACGAATTGCTGATCAGCCTGAGCTGATAGAGAAAGCAGCAGCATGGTTTTCCGAAAAATGGAGTATCCCCATAGAGGAATACCTAACAAGCATGCAAGATAGTTGTCAGCAGACATCTATCTCCAACAGCCAGACGCATTTTTGTCGCAATCAGATATCCACTTCTCAAGACCACAGAAGCATTTCTCGCAGTAATACAATTATTCCGCAGTGGTACGTCATATCTGATGGCAAATGTATTGTTGCAGGAGCAGGCGTCATTGAAAACGACTTTCATGAACGAATTGACCTCACGCCAAATATTTGCGCTGTATTTGTTGAACCAAATTATCGTGGGCTTGGTTTGTCGCGCTTGTTACTTGACCACATTTGCCAAGATATGGCTTATCGTGGCATACACACTCTCTATCTTTTAACCGACCATGATTCTTACTACGAAAAACTGGGATGGACTTTTCGCGAAATGGTTCGAGATACAGAAGGAGAATTGGGTCGAATGTACGAGAAAACCACTGAAACAATCAATTCTCCTCTGTCTTACTAAAAACATTTTTGTTTAGCTCTAAACGGTTTTATTACTTCCCTTCGAGCGGACTTAAACTAAACGGCCCTGGGTTGAATATCTTTCTCAACCCAGGGTCTCTATTCTGCTCAAGCTTTTGAATCTAGCTCATTGTGGTTTAGTGCAACAAATTAGGCACACCTAACTATTGCCAAGACATTAAGATTGTAGATTTACCTGCTCAGTAAACCCTAAATCAAGAACGCCACTCCATTTTACGAACAACAGTAATGGCATCATCCACCAGAGGCTCGAACACTTCAACGTCTTCCTTATTTCCAACCGTTGTTCCGTAATGAGTTGGTATCACAAAACGAGGCTTAATGGTATTAATGAATGCGGCTGCCTGTTTTGCATCCATCGTGTAGGTTCCTCCAATAGGAACAAGTGCTACATCGCAACGAACTTGTTCAGTATCTTTATTTTGGTCGGTATCACCTGCAATATAGTACGTAGTGCCGTCAATCGTAAGAACGTAACCAACCCACGCATTCTCTTTAGGATGGAACTGTAAACGTTCAGATTCCACGTTGTAAGCAGGAACCGCTTCTACCTTAATCCCACAAACTTCGGCAAAATCACCTGCATTAAGAAGTACAACATCAGCTGCATTTAGAACAGCTACTTCTTCTTTCAGGGAAGAAGAAGTAACCACAACCGTTTCCGCTTTTGCAACGCGAACATAATCTTCAGGAGACAGATGGTCATAATGCCCATGAGTAATAAATACCACATCTGCATCATGTGGCTCCTCAACCAAATCATAGGGATCACAATAAATGACTGTGCCATCATCTGACTGAATACGAATTGCGCTATGGATCAATACCCGAACATTATCTAACGTTTCAGCTAGAGCCATGATTTCCCTCCGATCATGCAAGTTATTTGCAGCATATAATCGAAAATATTTTTCGACCATACATCAAACTTTATCATGATCAATAAGGTTCATTTTTGTAGACACAACTAAAAATAGTTAAATTGACCTCAGAAGATCAACTTCATCTCGCTTTTCATGCAAATACATAAGCTCCGAAAGGGTTATTTCTCCCCAACTATAATTACGAAGATAACTTCCAAGAAAACGGCTTGAAGCGCTTTCTCCGTGTATTAGATAATCAAACAGGTCACATTCGACATTGTCCGCGATGATTCTTCGCTTACCCTGAGTAGATTCCATTATTTCACTTACCCCAAACTGCTCCAGGGTATCTTTTAAGCGCATAGCAACTTTTCGATATCTTGATCGAGTTTGATCAGAAAGAGGTTCGTTTTCCCAAAGAATAGATATCGCCTCTGCCGAGCTTACGTATCCACCTCTTCGATCTACCAAAAGAGCAAGAAGCTCCTTTGCTTTCTCACTTCGAAACAGAATTGGCACTCCATCAACAAAGACGTCAAAATAGCCAAACGTACGGATAAATATATGAACATTACGAACTTCAGGGAACTGCATTTTTCCTGCTTCCTTTGAATACATCTTGAATCTAGGCGGAAGCGAAACGAGCATCTCTGATTCAACGCTCAGAAAAATTGCCATCTGCACGAGATTAAAATGAATTTAATTTAGTACCATTTTCTAAAGTATATCCCGATCATGTTCCCTAGAGGTTCCTCTACCGTGACAGATTTATAACAGGATAATTACCTATTCAATTCACTTGTATAAGTCAGGTATCTATCTTGTATTTTTTGATACTTTACTTTCCTTTATTAAACAGTCTCCTTACAAGTGCTTGCTAGAATTTTACTGCTCTCAACAGCCCTTTTAAGGAACGGTTTTGGCACTCTCCTTCCGTTAAGATGCTCGCAAAATGCACAAAAAGCAAAACGTATCATCGGAAAAGGGAGTCACCATGCTAATCAAAGAAAAAGCACGGCTTGTACTGGTTGGAGTTTTAACCTTCTGCCTTGTTTTCACCAGCACCCCCGCCGTAGCATTAAGCTTACTCGCAGCAAACCCTACAAATGCATATGCCGAAAACCTTACAACCTCTACGGATGAAAAGGGCAATAAAGAAGTACCCTCGCCAGAAGAATCAAAAAGCACTTCTCCGAAAAACGCCTCACTACCTTCTGAAGAAGCGTCTGAAACGCCCCTTGAAAGCTCCTCTGGGTCGCTCAACAACACAGCTCCTGAAAGTGAGACTCAACACCAGAGCGCTCAAAACAACCCAAGCGACACTTCAGGAAACGCCCCTATTCCAAATAACCCCAAAGCAACAACCGATAGCAAATCTTTAATTGATGCTTCAAATACAGGATCATCAACAGAAGAGCATTCAAACCGAAATGCTAAAGAATTCAATACTAACGAGTATGTAAAAAACTTTAAGCTCACTCTCGAAAGTGGCGATATAACCAAATCGTACAATCTCTCGAATGGAGAACATATTGATATCACCAACGACTTTCCTGATGGGTTATCGCGCAGTACTACCTATGTAGGAGTTATAACCTTAGATATTAAAGCGCTCGCCGAAGCAACCAACGAATACCCTCTTGTACCTGGCGACACTATAACGTGCGATTTTCCCGATATTCTTCGCCCCAACAGCACTATGACAGGTCGTTTACGTGACGCAAGCGCAGACTGGGATAGTCAGCATAATGGCGTAGGTAATTACACGATCAAAGACGGAAAATTGACCCTTTCTTATGACGAAGGATATATCGTAGAAAAAAGTGGCAAGATCTTAACTTCGTCAATCAAATTTTCTGGAAGCTTTGATACTTCAACGCAAAGCGAAGATACCTTTGATTTCAACCTCACCTTTGGCAGTATTACTATTGGTGCCCGATTCACTAAGCTAGAAATTGTACGTAATTTATCTATCGAAAAAACTGGTGAGATTATTTCGGATACTTCGTACCGCAATGGATCAGCACGTATAGACAGTGAAGATAATCTTACCTACACCGTAAAAGTAACTGCTGGCGAAGATAACACTCATACCCTAACCCACGTAAAAGTAACTGATGTCTTCAATGGTGACAGTCAAAATAAAGTAGATTTATCCACCATGAAACTAACGGAAGCAACAATCGATGGCGAGGATATCGCACCGCGCTGCATCCCTTTATATGACGATCAAAATCGAGTATACGGATGGGATATTGGAAACCTCCCAGCTGGCGAAAGCGCTTCGCTTACTTTTAAGATAAAAATCAACAAAGAGGGTATTTCAGGAGCAGTAAAATCCGCAAAAGAAGCCAGCCCGCAAACTTCTGCCGAAATAGCTCGCACTATAAAAAACACGGCCAGCGCAAGCGCTGATTCAGTTCCAGCGGTAACGGACGATTATTCTACAGCAGTAAAAAACACCGTTTCTATTGGAAAATCTACAAGTAATTATGATTACAAAACACAGTCACAGTATTTTTCCATTACCGTAACCGCACCAAGCAGCAACCGTTATACCGAATACAATGTTCCTATCTACGACTCAGCTGAATCGATCTCAGATACAAAGCACCTTGAGTACTGCGGTATTTCCGCGATGTCAGTACGTCACGCAGACGGTTCAAGCGAAAGCTTAACATGGGATAATTTTTCGCAAGGAGGCGGTGTTTGGTCGGCAACTATTCCCGAAATTAGGCCTGGCGACACCATTAGCATTAAATCGTTTATCAAGTTTAAAGATTCGTTTTTTGAAACACTACAAAGTGAAAATGGCGTTGCAGGCGATAACTATATGCTGAATCGAATACGGATAGGTGCTGGTGTTACTTCTAAATCTTTTTACGCTAATGATCTTAATTACGAGAGCGACTACTCAACTTTTAGTCTAACTAAAAAATGGCTGTACAAAAATTCCCCCACCATCAATTCCAATGGTACCGTTACTTGGACAATAACTGGAAATGAGCAGCGCACCCTTACCAATCCAAAAAACGCAGCTGGTCAGACTATTACCGACACCCTTGGACCAAATCAAGTTTTCGAACAGGGAAATGCTACGGTAACGTTCTACAACCAAGACAACACTATTGCTGGCAGAGATCTTATTCCTCTGCAAGAAGGAAGCACCTCGTTTAGCTATACCATTCCTGAACAATACGGAACCTGCGGTTTTGTTATTACCTATCAATCAAAAATTACTGACTGGGATACGTATGTGGGTCCCGCCAAATCATACACAAACAGCGTATCTGGTTTATGGGACTGGCGCACTAACACTTCAACATCTGTCCGAGCTCGTGTTGCCAGTATGTCTAAAAATTTTATAAAGCAAGCTGACGACTGGGCCCAATGGAAAACTTCAATCTATTCTGAGCTTGAAAATGGCGATGTTTATACCGATTCTTCCCGCCAAGGGGTTTCGTACCTGTATTTCACTCAAGATGATCTAAATGCGATAACGCTCAAAATCGATAATATTGCGATTGATCCATCACTTTATGAGCTCGTACCTACGACAAGCAACGAAGATGGTAAATATCTTGGCTTTACCCTTACCTTCAAAGGCACTGTTGGCGTTGATGAAAACGGTACCTTAATCAAACCCTCCAAGGATCACCCTCTCACCATCGAATACAAAACTAAGATGGTAAATCCTCCTTATCAATCTAGCCGTGATTACTACAACGATGCCACTTTAACTGCAGGAGAGATAACAGATAGTGATTTTGATTATTGCCGCCGTGCGAACAAAAAAGAATTAAACAAATCGGTTCGATCAAGTTCTAACGGTATTATCACCTGGTTCATACAGGCTAATTATTGGGGTTATTCTGCGCAACCCGATGGCACGTGCATTGTAACCGACACTCTTCCCGCTGGCACCGAATTCATAAGTGCTGTCAAAATTAACGGAAAAGGAGACTTGGAAGTCCAAAGTATTACTAAAAACGAAGACGGAACAACCACGCTCATTCTCAAGCTCAGCAATTTAGGGCATGATGAGGTTGATAAAACTCACCCCAGCGACAGCAACGGGTCCTATGAATTTCATTTTCTCGTAAAGACAAAAATTACCGATGAGGACTACCTTTATGGGACCGAATCAAAGGAATTCCCTTTCACCAATACAGTTACTCTAACCGATCGATATGGCAATGAAAAATCAGCAAGTGCCCAAACCAATATCTATCATGCTGCCATGCAAAAGAACATGACCTATAACGAAACCACGGCACCCTATGCTCAATTCTCGATTGAGCTCAACAAAGATAAGGTAGATTTAGCCCCTGATAGCGATATGGTCAATGTAGTTGATGTAAGTAGTGACTCATTGGCCGTAGATCCTAACTCTTTCGAAGTGATCAACGCTACTACAGGCGACCCCATCCCCTTCGAAATCGATGCCTCTCAAATGTCAGAAAACAAAATCACAATTAAAGTACCCGATGAAACCTATGCAAAGATCACTTACAACGCCCAAGTAATGGGTATGACAGGAAAAACAGTACAAGTGGGAAATACCGCTTACTTCGAAGGCCATGAACGCACCGTAGGAAGCAATACCATTTCCCAAACCGTACAGGTCTTAAAAGCAACAGGGCAAGCAGTTAGTGAGCCCATGATCTGGTTTTCTAAGCGCAACGAAGCAGCTGCTGCATTAGGTGGAGCAAAATTCAATCTCTACGCTTACAATAACTCCGGAAACAATGCTGGAGATACCTCATCATGGGAACTGATCAGAAGCGGGCTTACCTCAACGGGTGACAACGGTAAAGGAATTAAGATTGAATCCCTTAAAATCGGAACTCTCTACAAATTAGTTGAAACATCTGCTCCAAATGGTTACGTTCTCAATAGTAATCCGTATTATTTTGCACTCTACGATGCAGACTCAGAAGAATCTCCTTCAGTTACTTATCCTTCGGATTTAGATCAAAACAAAGTATTTCAAGGACCTTCTGGCTCTATCGTAACCGCGTACAATCAACCCTACAGCACCGTAAAATTTGCGAAAATGAGCGATGACGGAACACAGCTAGAGGGCGCTAAGTTAGAAGTTCACCGTGCAGATGGAACACTCGCGACTGATAATATGGACAATCCCGTCACAATGGTCTCGAGCTCCACAAAAACAAATGAATTTATTCTCGCACCCGGAGAATATACCCTCGTCGAAACTGAGGCACCAACTGGTTATGACCTTGCTAAAGAAGAGCATTTTGTAGTTACCGGCAATGCTGAGCGAACAATAACTGAACACGATAAACCCGTTTCGGTAGTCACCATAACCGACAGCAGTAAAAAAATTTCCTTGACCATTACAAAACAATGGAAGGATGCCGATAATATTTTCCTCTCTCGTCCTGAGCAAGTTACTGTTCAGCTTTTCGAAGATGACCAACCAATCGAAAATGGTAAAGCTGTGATCACTCCAGAAGGACCCGATACCATCCTCGGAACCGAAGATGACTGGACAGTAACCTTTGATGACTTGGCGGTAATGAAACATGGCAAGGCTGTTGAATATTTAGTTCGGGAACTAAACCCCTCACCGGGATATGAAGTTTCTTACTCAAAAGACGAAGAGAATTCCTCGAATCTAATCATCACCAATACCCTCGTTGCGCCACCTACTACTATTCCTGTGCGCAAAGAATGGATTGATGATAACAACGCAAACAATACACGCCCCGAAAGTATCACGCTTCATTTATTCGCAAACGGAGCTGATACTGGGTTAACCCTAAACCTTAAAGCTGAAGGCCCTGATGGTATGCTTGACACTGAGGATGACTGGACTGGAGAATTCAACAACATCAATCTCTTAAAAAATGGCGAATTGATTTCTTACACCGTTCGAGAAGACACTCCGAAAAATTATCGTCTTATCGAAACTCCCCAGCTGCCCAATTCAAACGTTACTGCCAAAACAGCAACCTACCTTGATGAGGAAACTCTAGGAGATGATGGCTTCACGCTGACAAACCTCTTCGCGCCTGAACCTGAACCTGATCCTGAACCCTCATCTGACCCAAACCCAACACCAGGGTCCAACGATGATGAAAATCAAAACAATGGTCAAGAGAATAAAGAAAAACCAACGGCACTTTCTAAAACAAACGATTCAACTCCCCTCTTTTTGATAGGAGTATTTGGCGCCACCGTCTTAATCGGAGCTTCAGGAATAGCTATCGCCACACGCAAGCGGAAGAGAAATTAAAAAACTAGAGCTACGTATACCCACTTCTAAAAGCAAGGGCTGTGCTTCACCTGGATGCACAGCCCTTCTTTGTTTTGCGTTTTGTGAATTTATTAAAGCAACATTTACGAACTTTCGCGAAAGATTCCCCTTTGGTAACCGTTCTTTTTAAGAGGGATTCTATAACTCATGTAAGTAAGGTATAGACTGCTGAGCTCCAACTTTGGTTGTTGCAAGAGCAGAAGCTTTAGTGGCAGTCTCTAATGATGCTTCGAGTGTCATACCTCTTGAATATCCCGCAACCAACGCACCTATGTAGGTATCTCCCGCACAAGTAGTATCTATCGCAGATACCTGAGGAGGAACGGACTTAAAGAAATGACCTTGTGACATAACCATCGAGCCGCGTTCTCCAAGCGTAACGGCAACAGTACCAACCCCTGCATGTATCAACTGCTCCATAGCACTGCGAGTAGAATTTTCGTCTTCAGGATAGATACCGGTAAGCAATTCGCATTCGCCTTCATTTATTACCACTAAATCCAAGTGGGGCAAAACCCATTCAGGTAATTTCCTTGCTGGAGCAGGATTAATTACGGTATACATGCCGCGTTCATGAGCATTAATTAATGCTTGCATCGTAGTGTCAAAAGCGCATTCTAATTGACATAAGAAAACGTCTCCGCCTTCAGCGAGAGCATCAAAAACAGTCTTAACTTCATCAAAATCAGTAGAATAATTCGCACCCGAATCGATAGTAATAAAGTTATCACCCTTAACACGAGTAATAAGAGCCACTCCCGTAGGGTACTTCGCCGATCGAGCAATGTGCTCACATTGGACACCCTCCTCAGCAAGAGCGGCAATCATTTGATCACCAAAAGCATCCTCTCCTACCGCGCCAAGCATCACTACCGAAGCACCTAGTTTTGAAGCTGCGACCGCCTGATTGGCACCTTTACCACCGGGATTAGTGATGAATCCACTTCCAATAACGGTTTCGCCAAGTGCTGGCATGTGATCACTTTCAATAGACAAATCCATATTCAAACTGCCAAAAACAATCACTTTACTCATTGTAAACTCCCATAATTAGGTCCATTCATCGAGTATTTTCTTTGACGGCAGACGATAAAGACTAGCCAATCCTTTCGATTGCCTCAGTTACTAAATCCCAAAACTTATCAAAATCCAACTTTGTGGCAACTTGAGTGTTGCACTCGTCAGCGGAAGGCTCTGGACCACGTAAATCTGCCACAGTCATTCCTAAAGTAAGCTCGCCGTGAATTTCGACATCCAAAGGACAACGACGCGTTTGCACTACTGAAGGATCTATAAGATAAGCAATGGTACAAGGGTCATGAACAGGAGGATCTACAAAATTTTGATTATCCTTGTATGCTTGACGGAAGAAATCCATTGAGTCACTCACAAACTGTGCCAAAGGAGTACCGATATTCTCTGTGCGTTTCTGTACTTCTGGAGTGCATAATGCCTGATGGGTAAGATCGAGACCAATCATGGTTAAACGCCAGGATTCATTGAAAACAATGTGTGCAGCCTCGGGATCAACCTTGATATTGAATTCCGCAACTGCACTCCAATTAGCCTTATGGTACCCGCCACCCATAAGAACAACCTCTTTTACACGATCAATGATTTTTGGTTCCAAACGGCATGCCAGAGCAATGTTTGTCAAAGGGCCTGTTGGTACTAGCGTTATAGTGCCAGGTTCAGATTCCATAACGGTTTTAATGAGGTAATTAACCGCATGCATGTCCTCTAACGGACGACTAGGTTCTGGCAGCTCTACCCCATCAAGACCGCTTTTACCATGAATAGAAGCGGCTACTTCTTGCGGACGAATGAGAGGTCTATCGCAACCAGCATACACGGGAACAGTGGTTGCATGAGCCTTTTCCAAAACGGCTCGAGCATTGTAAGTCACCTTTTCGAGGCTTTGATTACCTCCGACCGTGGTAACTCCTACCAATTCAATCTCCGGATTACCGAGCGCAAGAAGAATAGCGACCGCGTCATCATGTCCCGGATCACAATCCAGGATTATTTTTTTAGCCACGTTTCCCCTTTCTCATTACCTAAGCGCATGGTTACAACACATAAACTTCATGATTAGCAGATATCTTTAATGTGATGCCCAAAATAGAGGGATACTAAATTATTGGCTTACCTAAATAGCAATTTCACCCTCTACCTTTCGTGTCTAAACTAAACAAAAGCTTAACCTCGTAATATGCTTTTTGAGCAACGCATTACGAGGTTTTGATGCTTGGATTATATGCAAATTTCTTTTAGCAATACGTAACCGTATCCTCCAAAGGCTTGCGGCTTTCGTGATTTCCAAGAGGACCGGTGCCTTCTGCCGCAAAACCTAAGTCCATAAGCATAAGAATCTCTTCGTGTTCGGGCAGATCAAGCTTTTCTTTTAATTCCGCAGGATTAAAACGATTTATCCAGCAACTATCAACTCCTGCATCCTTTGAAGCAAGAAGCATGTGCGTGGCAACGATGCTTGCGTCTTCGATGCCCGAGTCACGCTGTTCGCCTGGATAAACATACACATTTTCCGCATTAAATGCCACTACTAAAACCGTAGGTGCTCCATACCGACAAGGAGTTATTTCATCGATGATTGCAAGAGCTTCTTCGCTTTGCAAAACATAGATATGCTGCTCCTGTAAATTCTTGGCAGTAGGAGCAAGACGACCTGCTTCAAGGATTGCCTGCAATTGTTCAGTGCTTATTTGATTTCCATCGTACTTCTTACATGAATAACGTGCCTTAATTAATTCCTTGAATTCCATAATGCAACTCCTTTAATACTTTGCCTCAATGTCATTCGGCAAACAGAAAGCATAGGGGTTTTGCTTTGTTTACCTCATGGGAGCAAACTCCGCTTTGCTTCTTTGCTGCATTAAGCTTAACAAACAGCAACAAAACCACATCACTACTAATTGATTAAATCCGCTAAGTAATAGAGATTGAATGCTCCAAGTATCCTTAGCAGTCAGAGCATTCTTATAGATACCGATATTCAAGAAGCGCGTACCTACTTACTCGAGTAAAAATAAGATCCCATCTTAAAGATTAACTATGAGGCATCCAGCATGAAGCTACCCCGCCTTGATGGAGAAGAAGTCCTTGTTATAGTATTTAGTTCTCTTATGAGCCAGGCCCTGTTTTTGGCCTTAGCTCTCGTAGGACTGCTGGTGCTTGAAGGACTATCCACCGGTAATTGGTTTTATGCCATAGTCAAATTTGGCTGGATAGCTTCACTTTCCGCTTCCGTTCAAATCTGGCCCCTACCACAAACACTTTTAGCAGGATCATTGTTAGGTATTGGTATATATCTCCTCGTGAATCCAACTGAAAAGCGCGCCGCCAAAAACGAAGAAATCCGAGAAAACATTATCAAAAGCCACCAAGGGCTTCATGGCGAATTACCCCGATTACCTATTGTTGTAATTTTAATCCTTATGAGCATCACCGGAATTTGCGAAGAACTATTGTTCCGTTATGTGCTCATAGGGCTTGTACTACAGCTTCTTTCTTCACTCATAGGACCAATAGTTGCTTCAGTTATAGCAGCTATTATTTCTACTATTCTCTTTTGCCTTGTGCACACCGGAACGCAAGGCAAAAGTTCGCTCTTAATATGGACAAGTCTTGGTCTTATCTTTGGTGTGGTGTTTATAGCCACCAACAATATTGCCCTTGTTGCTCTTGCTCATGCGCTCTATGACGTTTTGGTTTTGCTAGTTTTACGCTTCCGTATGCACCGCGATCCTGAAGCGTTTTTCGGAGGGTTTATCCCAACAAGAGCTCTCATGGATGCCGAAGACAATAAAATAGATTAAAATTTTGATTTTTTCTTGTTCAGAAATAATCAAAATTGCCGCAGTGCGCTACTCTAAAATGTGCAACCTACCATGAGCACCTTGCCTTATTTTGCTTTTGTCACACTTTTCTAGTGAATCTTTTTACAACTAGGACGAAAACTTTCCACACCCAAGACATTAAATAAGCCTCATGCGCATTTTCCTAATTAATCATCCTGAAGCAACTTTGTCGCACAGGTACGGACAAGCGAATAAATAGTCATATCAGGCTGATGTATTCCTGCTGTTTTCATGGCTTCAAGTTGTTTTTCCGAATGAAAGACATAGGGATAAACTCCATGCAAGAAGGACAAGAAACAATACATAAAACGATCGATTCTGTCGTTTACCCATTCAGGTTTCTTCACTTCAAGAAGATGATGTAATACTTCTACAACTTGGGCATACACCTGTTTAAATTCGACAAGATTCTCCGAACGACTATTCTGCTCCATATCGTAAAGATTCATGGCTAGAAGCTTTAGCATTTGTTCGCGCTTGCCAAGGCTTACTCCTAATGCATCGGCAATTTCTCCATTTGAAGTAAGAGAAGTACTCTTACCAAGCTCAATTAAACCCTGAGCCCACAGCTCGTGTTCACGTTGAAGAAGTGCAAGTAAGATTTCTTCTTTAGACTGAAAATAGTTATACACATTAGCGCGCCCAAATGAAACACGTGAAGCAATCTGAGTCATCGTAATGTCTTGATAACTTTCTGTAACATAGAGAGCAGCACAAGCATCAATTATTTCTTCGCGTCGTGCTTAACTTTCTTCTTTTGAAATACGAGGCATACGGCAACTCTTCTTCCTTCACTAGTGTGAAGGTATCTCCTCGAAAATACCTCCACTTCTGTTTACAGCCCCATTTCTGAAACCCATAAGCGAAGGGATTCAGCACTTTGATGTCCATTGAGCATTTTCCCTGGCTTCACCGTAGAGCCCTTTGCAATTGTCTGCATTCTTTGAGGCGCCTTCCCTAAGCCACTGCCCCCACTGGTAGCAAAAGGAACGATGGTTTTGCCTTCAAAGTTATAAGATTCCAAAAACGTATCAATAATGCGTGGTTCAACATACCACCAAATAGGAAACCCAACAAAAACCGTATCGTATGATTCCATGTGGTCAACCATACTCGATACGCCAGGCCGACAAGCATCATCATTCATTTCCACAGAACTACGGCTCGAACTATTATTCCAGCTCAAATCCGCCGAAGAGTAAGGCTGTTCTGGGACAATTTCAAAGAGATCAGCATCAATCGCACGTGCAAGATTTTGAGCAGCACGTGCAGTTGTGCCAGAAGCAGAAAAATAAGCGACTAATTTTGAACTCATTGTAGATCCTTTCGATCGCCTAATTTATTGACATTTTGTCTTTCGTTACCTTGTTTATTGACGTTGTGTCATTTCTATGACTAAACCATATACTTTAAATGACGCAGCGTCAATATAAGAACCTTCTTTGTTTCTAAGAGTTATGTTTCTAAAAACGAAAAGTTAAACAAATTGACTTATCTAGAGATGTCACCTTTATAATTACTGCAAACACAAACGCAGTGATCCCTTTTGAATACGCTTATCCTCGAACAGGGTCTTCAAGCGCATTTAGCCTTTCACTGCAGCCAATTTTTATCTTAGGAAGCCCTATGCTCTACACACCAGCAATTAATAAAGCTTTGAAAATTTGCGGCAAAGTTCATTTGGATCAAACCGACAAAAATGAAGTGCCCTATCTTGCCCACCCTCTTCATCTTGCTGAGCAAATGGATACTGAAGAGGAGATTTGCACGGCTCTTCTTCATGACGTACTTGAGGATGGACTACTGAGTGCTGATAATTTGCGTGAGCAAGGAATACCCGAAACGGTGGTCGATGCAGTGCTGCTTCTTACCAAAAAAGAAGATATGCCCTATTTTGACTACATCCAATCAATTGCAGATGGCACTTCCGAAAACCAAGCAACGCAAGACTCTCAAAGCGCAACTTTCACAGAAGAAGTTTTCTCAATTGCGCGCAAAGTAAAGCTTGCTGATTTACGGCATAATTCTGAACTTGGAAGACTGAGCGTTGTTTCTTCACGGGATATTAAGCGCTTAGAAAAATATCGCAAAGCTCAAACCATTCTAGGGGATCTTACCTTCAAGCATCGAACTCCTTTTGGAAGCATTACCGTAGAGGTTAACAAGAAGCCTTACGCTTTCCACGTTAAGCAAGATTTAGAGCAAAGAGGAATTTCTCTCGAAATTGACACCCTACCGCTTTCTATCGATGACCTACTCATGGTTCGATATGATTTTGGTGGAAAAATCGTAGATTACGAAAGCAACGAGACAACCGTTTCCACCATTTATCAAAAAGGCCAGACACTCATACGCGTAGAAGCCTTTTCGGGGTCAAAGTTCAACTACAGCGAACATGCTCCCTATCAGCTTATTAACAGGACCGGAACCTATAAGATTGTTAACGATCCTATAAAATTCCGATCCTATCCTCATGACCACATCATTACACTTTCGTTTTCTTGGGAACAGAATGAAAGCGAAACATACCGAATGACCTTATAACACCATCTTCTTTATTTTGCCGTTTAACGACTAGGCGAGTTTCAATTTATCGTTTATTAAAAGGAACAAGCGTAGCTGGTGCAACTTCATCCATGATAAGTTTAGGCTCCCCCTTCAACAGTGGAATGAAATATGCACGTGCTTCATCAGTTATTCCTTGATAATTTGGCAGTATCCACTCCTGAGGAAAATGCTTAACTGCATTTGCAAACTGAGTTGCAGGACCGGCAAAAAATTGTGCATTATAGGCACCTTCTTCAGTATAGGCTCGCTTGACCCCTACCACTTGTGCCGTGAAGGCAGGATTAGCGCTACGCATATGTGCACTCATTCCCAGTTCGTACGCCTCAGTGACATCTACTAAACTTTGAGCAAAATTACTTGAACGTGCAGCACGCGATAAATCCTGTACTATTCCTCGGGGAACAATTCCCGCATCAATAATCATCTGTTTTATTACCGCTCCAGCGCCACCTAAAACCGCATGAGCAAATCCATCATGGGCAGATTCCCCCGCAGAAACATAGGAACCATCAGCGTAATGAGCACCTTCGCTTACTACAATGTAGCACTCCCCTTTTTCATCGAACTTTTTTTGAACTTCTGCCAAAAACGCCTGTTTATCGAAATCTACTTCGGGAAGCACCAGTAGATCAACATCGCCTGTCACACAACAACTTGCTGCAAGCCATCCTGCATCCCGTCCCATAGTTTCGAGCACAAATACTTCCGGACGCGTATAGGCAGCATAGTCAAGATAGGTTGCATGCGTAATCTGTACGGCAATTTTAGCGGCACTCGGGAAACCAGGACAATGATCTACTGGAACCAGATCGTTATCTACTGTTTTAGGAATACCAATAAACCGCTGAGACATTCCATGTTCAGCAGCCCATTGCGATAGCGCATCAACGGTATCCATTGAATCATTACCGCCAATATAGAACATGACCTCGATGTCGTTATCTTCCATTACTTTAATAAGCTGCTCGAAATCAGTATCATTACCGCGCTTGAGCTTATAACGGCAAGTTCCCAAAGCAGAAGACGGCGTTTGCTTTAAAAGTTCTATTTCATGACCAGATAACGCTGTAAGGTCGTAGAGATCCCCCTTCAATACTCCTTCGATTCCATACAAGCCACCAAAGGCTCGATCATATATTGGATTAAGCTGATTGGCGCGAATTACACCCGCTAAACTAGCATTAATAACTGCCGTTGGTCCACCGGATTGAGCAACAAGACAATTCCCCATGATAGTCCCCCTTCTGCTCTGGCTGCCCGTATCAAGGCATTAACTTTGTTTTTTCAGCAAGTCTGTCTCTATAATAATCACGAATCTTTCCTCAGGTAATGCGCCGTCGTTAATAAAATACCAGCGTTAATTATTTTTAACGTTTACGAACGAGAAACAAACACTGCTTTTATTGCGTGGCATTCGGCACCTGAGAGCTATCGACACGAGTGGAATCATCTGGCGTAATTGTCATGCTCTGAAAACGATTTTCCATAAACTCGTTGTCAAAATGCTGGGCAAAAAATTGTTCTACAGGTGCCGTTTCAGGAACATTTGAAACTCGCTGAAACCAGCAATCGAGAGCCATCAAAGTCATCGCACCATTTACCAACATTAACGCTGCACAAAGAGTGGTAAACGAGTAGCGGATTTTCCAAGGAATCATATTGATAAGTTTCAGCATATTAGGCAATAAGAGCTTAATCCAAACAAGACCGAGCAAACCCCATGCACACATAAAAGGAGTTGCCGTTCTACCGCCAGCCAGAATTGCGATTGGATCAGGCATACCAAAAATCGTCATCCCCGTGTAATCCCATGCAACTGCACCAAACGCAGTTTGCATGAACCAACTTACGAAGTATTCAAATAAGCCACCAATGACAGCAGAAACTAAGAATATGAGTACAAAATTCTTCTTATAAAAACGATTGAGAGCAATGGTCATAAATACGGCACCAAACCCGTAAATAGGAGAAAAAGGCCCAAAAAGCATTCCAGCACGATCTTGATAGACCCCAGGATCCACCACGACCATATGCTGTACGGTTTCAATAAGTAACCCCAAAACACTGCAAACTACAAATACCCAAAACAGGTTAAAGAAGTTAAGCTCGATGTAACCTTTGCCCTCAGGATCACGACCGAGAGTACCCTCTTCGATCGCATCACGATCCTCCATGCTGCGCAACTTACGCTTGAGCTCACGTTCTTGAATCAAAGAAGGATCAACGGTAACCGATATCACCAAAAGAATAAGAAGCTGGATTGCAGGAGCAATTAAATGCTCGCCTAAGCCCTGCAACATAATGTCTAAAAGAATTCGTAAGATCGTTAAAACGATAAGCACATAAGACCAACGTGCAGCATTTCTTCTATGGTTTTTCAAAAGCGAAATGCCAAAACCAATTAAAAAGCCTGCATTGATCATAATCACAATAAAAGAAACTACCGATAAAACCGTAGCAAGGGTAGGATCTGAACTAACACTGATCAAATCAGGCCTATAAAATAAGGCCCATGCCACCAGACCAACAAACAGTATTCCCAAAGGAATAGTTAGCACACCATCGACAACACAAAGGATGCCATACACTTTCATTAATAAAGGTGTTTTCTTTTTCTCTTCTGGTGTGAGATGAGAAGGATCAAGATCGTTTTCTGGCAACTGGTTATTTGAAGTAGATTTCGCAACTGCCGCAGTTTCCATACCAATTCCTTTTAGCTTTTCTATGCCGCAAAACACATCTAACGGCATTTTACTCTATCATGAGCTGGGTTTTTCGATCATATTTGCCCTGCTGGATTGGCCTATGCACTCAAGCAGCTTTTTATACATATGCTCAAGCTTTCCACTTTGCACTACATACTAAGCCAAACATTTGCCAGGCTAAAACATCCCGCTTTAATCTATCCTGCCGAGCTATTCAGTTCGCACTATCATACCTGTTTAGTAGCGTACTTTTCATCCCATGTTCGAGCAGATAGCAAACCGTAAACAAAGAAAGTGCACCCTATGCAGAGCGCACTCCAAGAGAAGAGATGTTTATGTATGCAACCACTCATACAACCCAACAAAAGCAATCACTTGTTTAACAAAGGCCAAGATTCATCACAGGAAAAGTGATTCTGCTTCATGTTTTGCTTATCGTTTATGCAAGCACAAAACCACCATTAGGGGAAATTACCTGCCCAGTTAAATAAGGAGCAGTAAGGATATAACCTAAAGCGCCAGCAATATCGGAAGGCTCACCAATATAGCCTTGAGGAATAGTTGCTGCAAGAGCATTCAATTCGTCTTGATTAACGCCACGAAGCATATCGGTCATAATCATACCCGGAGCGATAGCGTTTACTCGAACACCCTGCGCTGCATATTCGAGCGCCAATGCGCGAGTATATCCAATAACACCTGCTTTTGATGCGCAGTAATCCGCCTGATTAATAACGCCGGTCAAACCGCCAACAGAGCTGGTGGATACAATATTGCATTGGTTTTCCTTCGTATCAGAATGATTAATCATATAAGGAAGAACCAAGTGGGTCATATGCATGCCAGAAAGTAAGTTAATGTTGATAACGTTTTCGTAGGCTGCTGGTTCAATATCAATCCAGTTACAATTATTGGTAACGCCCGCATTGTTTACCAAGGCATCAATCTTGTCGCCAAAATGTTCTACCGTTGCATCAACTAATGCCTTGCAGCCTTCAAAGGATCCCACGTCTGCCTTAACGATTAATGTTTCGGTTCCGTACTTTTCCTTTAACTCTTCGGCAATTTCATCACAGAACTTTCGAGAGGAATCGCTGCGATAATTCAGTGCGATATCGTAACCCAATTCACCGAGCTTACGTGACATTGCCGCACCAAGACCACGAGAACCACCCGTAATAATTGCTACCTTTGCCATAGGTATCCTCCTCTAATCCCAGTACCCTTCGGGTAATTTCCAGAGTTTGTGGAATAGAGCCTACCGAGGACACCACAAAGTACCTAGATTCAATTCGCATATATTATTTCGGGTCGGTTGCAACAAACAAGAAGTATTTAATGGCAGCTTTTATTCAAACATCTAGTCCATTCGAGGCTCATTGCTTGTAAGCAACAAGGCTCTATAAGGTATAAGGTCTTCCTGTATCGGCTCTCTCTAATGCGTTACTTCTTTTTCGCAGCAGCAATATCTTCAGCAAAAACTCGCTCTAACAGTTTTACGGCATCATTAATTTGGTTTGCTTCAATACTGGCAAAATTTATTACCACATAATGGAATGACCTTGCTGTAGGGTTGATGCAATAGTCTGAAAGCATAGCTAAATGCATGCCTAAATGCTGCGCTTCTTGCGATATTTCTTCATCACTAAGCCTTGAATCAACTGAGAGAATTAAATGGGTTCCCACATTAATATCATGAACATTTCCAATAGTAACTAAGTCTGATTCCTCTAACGCTTGCACAACCGCTTTGCGCTGTTTGTTGTAGTAGCGGCGCAATCGATTAATATGACGCTCAAAATAGCCACCCCGAATAAAACGAGCTAAAGCACCCTGTTCAAAACTAGAAACCGTGCAAGAATAAAAACTGAGTTGACGGGCATACAAATCCATTAATTGTTTTGGTAGCACCATATAAGAAATACGCAACGAAGGTACCAGCGTTTTCGAGAACGTATTAAGGTAGATCACCCGCTGATTTAAGTCTTGCGTAAACAAAGCCGGTTGCGCACGCCCACTAAAACGAAGTTCCGAATCATAATCGTCTTCAATTATGTAGCGATGAGGGTCTTCATTAACCCAACGCAGCAATTCTTTTCGGCGCGAAGATGACATTTCTATTCCGAGTGGAAAATGATTTGCGGGAGATACATGAACAATTTCAGCAGGGCTTTTTGCTAGTTCATCTACCAATATTCCTTCGTCATCAAGCGGAACATATTCCCAAAGAGTTCCCACGCTTCGTGAAATATCAGCAAGTTTTTTATATCCTGGATCCCCAATAGCAATTACTGCACGCGACCCAAACAACTGCAGCAAACGACTATATAAATACTCTGTTCCCGCGCCAACAATAATCTGATCAGGTGTTGCATAAATCCCTTTGAATTCGTAAAGATATCGTGCAATAGCTTCGCGTAACTCTGCCAACCCATTGAAAGGAACCGTTTCGAACAACGTTTCATTTCCTTCAGAAAGTGTTCGACGCATAATACGCAACCAAGTGTCTTTAGGAAAGAGATTAAGACTGCATTTGTTTGCCTTAAAGTCGAAGTCGGGAACCTGCCACATATCTTCTTCATCGGTTGCGATAGCAAAAGGATTGATATGAACGAGACTTCTCGGAATGTGCGCAACATAAAACCCGCTACCTTTGCGTGGTTGCACATATCCCTCACTCGCTAGAAGATCGTAAGCTTGTTCTACCGTACTTACACTAATGGAAAGATGTTGGGCCAGCATGCGCTTTGAAGGCAGCTTATACCCGGCAAAAAGCACACCCCTTCGAATATCGCTTCTAATGCAGCGGTAAAGATATTCATACTTAGATAGATTTCCACGTTGTTCTAGATCATAGGTAATCATCTGCAGTTCCTAACATCCAGACTGTTTTTTATTTTAATTTTTGCTCATAGATTTCAGGTCACTTTTTATAAACTGGCATGGAATAGGCTGACAATTAAACTTAAATGGCTGAATACATAAAAGAAACCCGACACCAAACGGTATCGGGTTCTAAATTTGATACTTTATTTAACGAGTAAACTAACGAGCAACAGCCATCAATTCGCTGATTTCCTTGAATACCGCAGCTGCCCCACCGAATGTCTCGGCATTTCCCGCTGAAGAAACCTTAATTAAAGAAGGAGCCTGCATAAGGTTGAATTGCTTTATAAGCTCTTGATTCTCTTCCGCATATAAAGTTTCATACTGAATGCCCGCTTTGTCTAACTGCGCTGCCGCGAAATGGCAATTTGGGCACGTATGGGTTGCCACAAGATATAAACCAGGTTTCAGAGCAGCTTCCACAAGAGGAATTTCTGTTTCTTGAATTGCGGGTGCCGCCATTTGTTCAGCAGTTTCCTGTCCAGCAACTTCCTGTTTAGCAGATTCCAGCCCCGCACCTTGTGCAGCTTCCGTTGCGGCATCGCCAGTCTTAGCGCCACGATCAGTCGGAACCGCAGAAGCAGCACGGGCGGTCTGCTCTACTAAAGACGCCATAGCGGCACTGCTTTTAGCAAGCTTAGACGCTTCTACATCGTAAACTTTACGATCCTTGAATTCCTGGCTCTTGCCATCATTCCAGTTCTGAACTGGACGATAGTAGCCCGTAATGCGGCTATATACTTCAGTCTTTTCATGACAGCAAGGACACTCATATACCTCACCTGCAATATAGCCATGATTCTTGCACACCGAATACGTAGGCGAAATGGTGTAATACGGAAGCTTGTAATTTTCGGCAATCTTACGAACAAGCGTTGCTGCCGCCTTCCAGTCGGGAAGCTTTTCGCCTAAGAATGCATGGAACACCGTACCTGAGGTATAAAGCGTCTGCAATTCGTCCTGAACATCGAGCGCACTAAAGATATCTTCAGTAAAACCAACGGGCAAATGAGAACTATTGGTGTAATAAGGTGTGCCGTTATCGTTAGCAGTAATGATGTCAGGGAATGCTTCCTTGTCATGCTTTGCAAAACGATACGTTGTAGATTCAGCAGGAGTTGCTTCCAGATTGTACAGGTCACCATATTTTTCCTGGTAATCGCTCAAGCGCTCGCGCATATGATTCAAAACGTCCTTGGTGAACTGCTGAGCTCCTACTTGCGTTAAATCTTCACGCAACCACTTCGCGTTCAGGCAAGCTTCATTCATGCCAACTAAACCAATAGTACTGAAGTGGTTATCGAACGTGCCCAAATAACGCTTTGTGTATGGATACAAACCAGCTTCAAGGAACTTAGTAATAACCGTACGCTTAGTCTTAAGCGAACGAGCTGCCAAGTCCATCAAATGATCAAGACGAGCGTAGAAATCTGCTTCATTTTCAGACTGATACGCAAGACGAGGCATGTTGATAGTAACAACACCTACTGATCCTGTAGATTCGCCACTACCAAAGAAGCCACCTGACTTCTTGCGAAGTTCACGAAGATCAAGACGCAAACGGCAGCACATTGAACGAACATCGGATGGCTCCATATCGGAATTAATATAGTTACTGAAATACGGAGTGCCATACTTCGAGGTCATTTCAAACAAAAGCTTGTTGTTTTCCGTTTCCGACCAATCAAAATTGCTCGTAATGGAATAGGTTGGAATTGGATATTGGAAGCCGCGACCGTTAGCATCGCCTTCGATCATTACCTCAATAAAGGCCTTATTTACCATATCCATTTCATTCTGACATTCACCGTAGGTGAAGTCCTGCTCAACGCCACCAACAATAGCAGGCTGATCTTTCAAATCGGGTGGGCAAACCCAGTCAAGCGTAATGTTAGAGAAAGGCGCCTGAGTTCCCCAACGGCTTGGCGTATTGACACCAAACACGAATGATTCAACACACTGTTTTACTTCCTTGTAGGTTAAATTATCCGCACGTACAAAAGGAGCCAAATAGGTGTCGAAACTCGAAAACGCCTGAGCACCAGCCCATTCATTTTGCATAATACCCAAGAAATTCACCATCTGGTTGCAAAGACTAGAAAGATGGCTTGCAGGCTTTGAGGTTACTTTGCCGGGAATGCCACCTAAGCCTTCTTGAATAAGCTGCTTTAAAGACCAACCGGCGCAATAACCAGTGAGCATAGACAGGTCATGGATATGCATTTCGGCATTGCGGTGCGCATCTGCAATTTCGCGATCATATACTTCGGAGAGCCAGTAGTTTGCCGTAATGGCACCAGAATTAGAAAGAATAAGTCCGCCAACAGAATAGGTAACGGTGGAATTTTCCTTTACACGCCAGTCTTCTACCTTTAGGTAGCTATCAACAAGCGCTTTGTAGTCCAAAAGCGTTGCCTTAGCATTGCGCACGTTTTCACGCTGCTTACGATAAAGAATATAGGCCTTGGCAACATCAGCATAACCAGCATTAGAAAGTACTTCTTCAACACTGTCCTGAATATCCTCAACCGAAACGATGCCGTCTTTAACTTTTGGCTCAAAATGAGCGGTTACGTTAAGGCCAAGCAAATCGATCGTTGAAGGATGGTACTGCTTTTCAAGAGCGTCAAACGCCTTTGAAATAGCAGCAGTGATTTTCGTAACGTCAAAATCTGCGATTTTGCCGTCGCGCTTTTGAACCTGATACATACTGCTCTCCTAAACTGGGTTTTGCTAGAACTGCTTTGCTAACGAAAACAAACCAAATAAACGCTAAGCGAGTGGTTTTATAGCGGCACCTTCATTAATCGAAAGACTTCAAAAAGGTCCCACTCCCCTTGCGTGCTATTCACCTTACCCGTATAACGTTAGGCCTTCAATACACAAATTGGAATATATAGGTATTCGGTAAAAGTTGAACCACTATATATTGTGTATACTGTGTTGATAAGATGTTAACAAGTATTTAAAATCACTGACCACCGAAAGATAGACTAACTTCACCCAGATATGACGAGAATCGCACCTGTTATGTGCTAGTATCCGCGCCATGAAGATCGCTGGCTTACAAAAACTTACCCTTCTGGATTACCCTGGCAAAACAGCTGCCACCGTTTTTACGCTTGGATGTAATTTCCGCTGCCCGTTTTGCCATAATGCGGATTTGGTAACACCTGCGAGCGATAAACCTTCTCCAATGCTTCTGCCAGAAGAAGAATTCTTTACATTCTTAAAGAAGCGCCAAGGTCTTCTTGACGGCATTTGTATCACGGGAGGCGAGCCCACTCTTCAACATGACCTAGCGAATTTTTGCAAGCGCATTAAAGATCTTGGATTCCTTGTTAAGCTGGACACTAACGGGTCGCACCCTGCCATTTTGCAGTATTTACTAGAAAATGCTCTCATTGATTATGTTGCAATGGATGTAAAGAACTCTCCCGTCCACTACGCAGAGACGGTCGGATTCGGTGCAACCAATGACGCTTCATCTAAATGTAACTTTGAAATTCAACCAATAGAAAATAGTATGTCTTTGTTGCTGCAGGGCACAATTCCTTTCGAATTTCGCACCACCGTTCTAAACGAACTCCATACGAAAGACTTCCTTCTTGAAACCGCACATTGGATTGCTGGACTTGCAAACAAGAATGCATATCCCCTAAGCAATGTCGCTTGGTTTATTCAGCAATTCGTTGATTCTGAAACGGTTTTTGCAGGAGAAGGGGTTTTTACGCCATGGAATGAAGATGAATTACGATCACTACTGCCTACCCTACAGGCAATCCTTCCAAAAACCGCTTTACGCGGTGTGTAATCCGCACTACATAGCAGCAATCACTTTACATAATCACTTGCTTGGCACGTTTTAAGCGATAGGTTCACAAACTACAACAAAGTTCTAGCTGGCATAAAACGGAACCGCTACCTCATCCGTAATCTTATCCAAACATACTGCAGTATTTTGTAGATCTTCATACCTTTGAAAATAGTAAGTCTTCGTTTTGGTAGAGTAACAGCTAGAATAAAGCGTCTTTTCAAAAAAAGGCGCTTCGGGGCGATCGTTCGAACAACCGCCTTCAACTCGAACGCAACCTTTCGGTACCGCAACCGACCCTAAAGTGCGAAACATTCGCACTACATTATTATTCTCATTTTGTTGTATTGGATAATGATTGGCTATAAAAGAAGCTTTTACGAAACGAGCAGGAGAAGAATAATCACCTGGAATTCCTTGCATTCCCCCACCAGATCCAAAAGGAATAAGGTTGGCATCTGCCCAATTATTTGATGAGGGATCGTTTATGTTGAGTGATATATAATTTCGTAAATTTTGACGATGCCATCCAAATTCGGGCTCATTAGTTAAGACTTGTACATCGTTTTCCCAAATCTTTAAGCCATCTTCCAAGCATTCAACAACAATACATTCCTTAGCGTCGGAAATAATCCAGTGAAGCTTGGCTACGGGCAACTGTTCATTGAGCGGTTTTCCCACAATAACCACTCGATTAAGTACTTCTTTGAGTGTTTTTACCGATGCAAAGTTTCGTGTCACCCAAAACGGGAATTCATAAGCCGCGACATAATAAGACTCAGCTTTTGACGCTTCTGCTTCTTTAACATCCATATACGCCGTACTTTGTGAAAAATTCAATCCTGCGACAGCAAGGCCCATCTCGTTAGCGCAATCAAAGTACAAGGGTATTTTTTCTTGAATAATGCCGACACCTATTACCGTATAACTAGGATGATCTAGAATCTCAGAATAATTAGTCGAAGTTGAACAGCTTTCCGCCGTCGAATGATTATCTGGTGCCGAATAACTCTTAAAACTCGAAGAGTCATGAAAGATCGGAGGGTTCTCAAAAGCGCTAGCAACACTTGCTTCAGCGGGTGTTACCACAATCCGCTCTCTATAATCAGAGGTCCAATCTAAATTTCTACCAAAATATAAATTACCTTTAGTGTCTACAAACCGAACTGCTGTACACATGCTTTCCCCTGACCATGTTCTTTTATTTAAACAACTATAGATTAGCTAGCTCCCTAAGAAGACACTCCCTAAATCGGACACTGAAAGACAATCGTCACCTTATCCTCTTGAACGCAAATTTTAAATATGGCTCGTTGTCGCAATTCGATTCTTTTAGAAAACTAGCTAACCAACAGTGGCAGCACTTCACCAAAAGGGCTAGACTGATCAACTAATCCCCCAGCAAAAAAGGATGCGATTTTCTATGACCGAATGGCTAATCAGACATTTTGTTAAAGGATACGAATACCAAGACGACCCTAAGGTTCGCACTGCTTATGGGCAGTTCGCTGGCATTGTTGGCATTATTTGCAATATTTTGCTGTGCGCTGCTAAGGGTTTTATTGGGTTTTTGGCAGGTTCGGTATCCATCATTGCCGATGCATTGAACAACTTATCTGATGCCGCAAGCAACGTGATTAGCTTGCTCGGATTCAAGTTGGCCAGTAAGCCCGCTGACCCTGAACATCCCTATGGGCACGGCCGCTACGAATATCTTTCTGGCCTAGCAGTAGCAGTAATAATTGTCGTAATTGGTGTTGAACTTATTCAATCCTCTGTTGATAAGGTGCTTAATCCTACTCCAACTGAATTCAATTTGGTTGTAGCTATTATCTTGATTCTGTCCATCTTAGTGAAACTTTGGATGGCAGTGTTTAACCGCACCGTAGGTAAGCGCATTTCTTCCACCACTCTTGAAGCAACCGCAGTTGATTCACGCAACGACGTAATAGCTACGGGCGTTGTTCTGATTTGCGCCGTTATCTCTAGCCAAACAGGAATCGATCTTGACGGTTGGGTTGGTATTGCTGTTGGCGTATTCATTGTTTATAGCGGCATTCAGCTTATGCGAGAGACCGTAAGCCCCCTGCTTGGCAAAGCGGCAGAACCTGAAGTAGTAGCCCATATCCAAAAGAAAATAATGAGTTACCCTGGTGTTTTAGGGACACATGATTTAATGGTGCACGATTATGGTCCTGGTCGTCAGTTTGCCAGCGCTCATGTAGAAATGGCTGCCGAAGCAGATCCGATGGAAAGCCATGATCTTATTGACAACATTGAGCAAGATTTTAAAAATAACGAAGGTCTAATTGTTACCCTACATTATGATCCCATTGTTACCGATGACCCCGAAGTAAAGAATCTGCGTAACCAGATTAACGAGCTGGTTAAGTCAATTGATCCGCAGCTATCTATTCATGACTTACGTACCGTGCCAGGCCCCACGCATACCAATGTTATTTTTGATTGCGTGAAGCCTGCTGATTTTGCTCTATCGGACGATGAACTAAAAGAACGTATTTCAGAATTGGTCGTTAAAAAACATCCCAAAGCTATTTGCAAGATAACTATCGACCAAAGCTATATCAGTGCGCACCAATAACGAAAGCGCACATTAGCAAGCAAAGTGCACCAATAACGAAAGCGCACGTCCGTAGCTAAACGAGCCAATAGTTATAGTGCGCACCACTAACTAAGAAAGAAATTCCTTTAGCGATGAATGCAGAATATAGTCGGACTCTGCCTTCCAATCCTCATCACTAGCTTCAGTGAACAACACACCAAACGTGTTGTATTGCTTTGCGTTGAGTTGACGGCAAGCCAAAACCTTGGAAAACTTTCGCTGAACTGCTTCGTAATCAAGTGAATATGTATCGGGAAGCGCCGTACCATCAGTGGAAAGCATAACCATGCTATAACGCTTGCCGGCCTTGTCGGCCAATACATCATCCCAATTTGGCTGTTCGTTACGTAAATACATTTCATAGGTTTTGAAGCCATATGCAAAGTAAGACAGATCTGTAGTGCACAATCCCGCAAAACGCATGGGGTTAAATTCGATGGGGGTTACTACCCCAGCTTCATCTACACGAACCTCTACGTGCACAGGAAAATTCTTAAAGCCCAGCAATTCGTTGCTTTTAATCAAAAAGTCCTTCATTGCCTGCATAGTATCTTCGACTACCACCTTAGAGGTGTAATACAGACGATCAGATACATCCTCCGTACCAGCAAAATCATGTTTCAGAATATCAAGGATTATCGTTTCACCCTGCTCATTAAAATACGCATCAATAGCGTATTCTTCACCATCCAGGTAGCTCTCTACCAAAAAGTTCGTATTGTTTACCACGGTAGCGCCATACTGTTCACTCCACGTATTGGAGTGCTCACGAATGTCATCGCAAGCTGTCTGCCAATCTTCTACGGAAAAAATAGGGTAAATTCCCAAGCTGAAAAATCCTGTTGAAGGCTTCAGAACTACGGGGAGAGTAAACGCTGAAGGGTCTACCTCTGCCAACTGATCGACGCTATATTCAGCGAAAACATAATCGGGAAACAGTGGCGCTAAGATACGGCGACATTCTGCCTTGTCCTTACAAAGCGTAATAGCGCGTGCTGTTTCGGTATCACAATACTGCTTAACTTCATCAAGATACGCTTCAGAAAACGCAATAATACGTTCGTTAGTTGCTTGAGAATTATCAACGATGTTAAGTTTCTTCCCTTCACTTGCATAGCGACGAGCAGAAGCATTGTCGAAAATAGGTTCCTGAGTAGATTCTGCAAAAGCAAATACTTCAGGAGAAATATAGGTATCGTCGAGCACGAGCATGTGCAAATCCCTTTCTTCTATGTTGCGAGCAAACTACTAAGCGCGTTTTACTATTACACGTTTCGCTACTAAGCAGGTTTGCGCGATTTAGCGCTAAGCGCATTCCACTACTTCGCGCGTTCCAATTTTACGCGAAAACTCAAAGCGCGTGCTGTTGGCAGAGAATCAAATTGAATAACGTAAGCACGCTTTTCGCTATCGATATCCTGGATTTCACCTTCATCAAACACTGAATGAACCACCCTGTCGCCCACACTGAATTCAGGTACTGCAGACATATCAGCGATCCACTTATCCGTAAAACCATAGGCGCTGCGTGCCTGTTGCATTTGCACTTCGGTAGGAGGATTAGAAAACTCCAAAGTAGCTGGATCAATTTCCAGTAAAAAGCGAGAGGGATATCGCGGCATATTTTCATGTCCCGTACCTTCAGCTTCCGTTAGGTATAACCCATCCCGCGCTCGCGTGAGCGCCACAAATGCCAGTCTACGTTCTTCTTCCATTGCTTCAAAGGTCATGGTTTTACGCGAAGGCAAAATACCTTCAGACATAGAGCATAAAAATACATGCGGAAACTCAAGACCTTTCGCCGAATGAATTGTCATTAAGCGAACCTTATCCTGAGCATCATCGAAAGCATCAAGATTAGATAACAACGCAATCTGAGATAAATACTGTTCTAGGGTTACTTCTTCACCGCAGGTAGTTTCAAATTCATAAATAGACTGCTTAAGCTCCGCTAAATTATCCAGGCGTTCCTGCCCACCTTCAGTGCGGAGCGTTTTTTCATAACCACTTTCATTAAGCAGCGCCGAAAGCACTTCAGAAACAGGTCTGCCCTCATACGAATGACGAAATTCTTCTACAAGCGCAACAAATTCTTTCGCCTTCGTACCCTTGAATATTTCGTTTTCGATCGTAAGCTGAAGCGCTTCGTATAGTGAACAATCACGATTTTCTGCTTCTTCTCGTAAAAAGGTCATGCGACGCTTGCCCATATTGCGCTTAGGAACATTTACCACACGAGCAAAAGAAAGATCGTCTTGATACGCAATCATACGCAAGTATGAAAGTGCATCTTTAACTTCCTTTCGCCCAAAAAAGGGTACACCACTATAAATGGTATGAGGAATGCGAGCTTTCAAAAACGCCTCTTCAATGGAGCGCGAAGCGTAATGTGCACGATACAAAACAGCAATAGCCCGATACGGAACTCCTACCTCATGAAGCGACTGCACTCCTTGTGCTATCCACTGCGCTTCTTCTGCAGAAGATTTAGCGTGACGCCATACCGTGGGACCATGATCTGTTCTAACCGCAACCAAATCTTTCGGAATGCGTTCCTTGTTTTTTGCTATAAGCGAATTTGCCACATCAAGCACCTGTGGCACGGAACGATAATTTTCTAGCATCATAACGGTATGGGCATCTTGAAAACGTTCGTCAAAATCAAGCAAGTAACGCACGTTTGCTCCGCGCCACGTATAGATAGTCTGATCAGGATCGCCCACTACAAAAAGATTCTTATGATACGCAGCAAGAACTTCCATGAGTTGATACTGAATAGCATCAATATCTTGGAATTCATCAACCATGATGTATTCCAACCGCTGTTGCCATTTCAGACGAATTTCTGGATTACGCGCAAAAATATAGAGTACGAAAACGAGCAAATCGTTATAGTCCACGCCAAAGCATTTCTTCTCCTGGTAGAGATATCCATAAAAAATAATGTCGTGAGGCTTTGTTGCTGCCCAATACTTTTTGTACAGCTCTTCCAAAGAAAGCGAAAGCATATCGCGATAGTATTCTGGCCGTTCAACAAGCTTTTGCATTTCAATCATGTCACGCGCTTGAGAAAACGTCATATTGCGCAAGGTAAGACCACGTTCTTCGTAAATTATCTGAAGCATGGCATCAATATCGCCGTTATCCAAAACAAGAAAGCTTTTTGGGTATTGAATTTCATGCCCATCTTCACGCAATACCGAAACACAAAAACCGTGAAATGTATTGATATAACCCGTATCGTTTCCACCCGTTAGTCGCTTGATACGATTGCGCATTTCATTTGCTGCTTTATTGGTAAAGGTAACGCAGAGAATATTTCCTGGAAGGATTCCTAGTTCATTTACCAAATAAGCAAAGCGTTCGCTTAGCGTGCGCGTTTTGCCCGTACCCGCGCCAGCAATTACTCGTACATATCCTTCTGTGGTAGTAACTGCTTCAAGCTGTGCTGCATTTAAACGCTGGTGAAACGATGAGTTATCACTGAATGAGGTATCCAGTGCATCAAAGGCCACTAACCCTTGTTGGTTAGCGATTTCCGCTTGATGCATTTGATTGTCTGCAAATTCTTCCATGCAAAAACCTAGTTACCAGTAGACGTTTTATATACAAAACAAGCCTATCATAAATCGTACATTTGTTCTATTATTTATGCAAGCTAATGAGCGGATGGCTGCCTACCTGATCGGAGGTAAGTCATGAATGATTTGATTCTAGTATTGGAATTACTTTGTTTAGTGCTGTTGCTACTTTTGACGCATAGGCTCATAAAGTAGCGCAGCCACCCTACATGCTAAGGGGCGGCTGGCTGTTTTCAGAAGTTTTCCAGCAGCCGACCCAGTGCCTTGGGTGACCGCTCATTGGCTATTGTAACAAATGACGCAAAGTTTTTACGACGTATTTCGCAAGTTCTGCAATTACCAAACCTCTTAATTACGACCATTCATTCTTAATTACAACCATCCATTCAGCGATAAATACTACCCCTTCCCGCCCTCACAAAACCCAACACTGCTCTGTTTCTTGTTCAACAGTTGTCGAGGTTTCGCATACTTTCGCGCGAGATTTCTTTTTCATTTCCCGCAAAGTGTTAGTTCACTGGTATTCTTTCCTATACTGCATTTTCAATAATTCGGCTTTGCCTTCGTACATAACAAACTCATGTTACGCAGGCATGCTATGCAGCTTTTAAATCACTATTACTACCGTGAGGTTTTTAATGACTATCGGATACGAACAAACCTATCAGCTTCGCACGGGCGACTTTGATCGCTATGCTCATCTTCTTCCCTCTTCTATTTTGGATGTATTCCAAGATGTAGCAGGAGTTAACGCCGAACAGGTGCCAGGCATGACTTGGAAAGAGTTAACCGACGCTGGTTTGTTCTGGGTAGTCACGCGTATTAAATACGAAGTAATTGAAACACCTCATCTTCACGAACAGGTAATTGCGCGCACCTGGCCGCTGGCTCCTACACGCCTAGGATTTCAGCGCGAATATACTATGCGCAAGCTTGATGGAACACCTTTAGTTAAATGCAGCTCCGACTGGATTTTGATGGACTATAAAACTCGCAGCTTCGCCTCCGCTCGTGATTTCTATAACGGACCCCAGGATTTTTCTGAAGAAAAAGTATTCGAAAAGAAGCTTCGCAAAATCAAAACTTTCGAACCTGAAGACGCTGGCGAAACTTTCCAGGTCCACTTTGTTGACATCGACATCAATGGGCATGTCAACAACTCGAAATACCCCAATTTCGTAATGAACTCATTAGATCTTAGCGAAGACGAAACTATTAAAACGTTCCAAATTGACTATCGCCACGAACTGCGCGCAGGCAGTACTGTGCGCATACATTCAAAACGCGATGGAAACGTTATAACTTCTATGGGTATTTCTACTGAAGGCGATACCGCTGGCGAATGCATGTTTGCCACCCAAATTGAGCTGGCTTAATTCTGCTGCCTATTAATCTTGCATTGCTGCTTTTTCGTCCTCAAGCTTGTAAGCAAGCATCTTTGCTACAAATACCAGAACGATTCCTATAACAGAAATCGCACCCGCTACCGCAAATGCAGGAACATAGGTACCAAGCGTTTCCACCGTTGATGCCGCAACCATAGGACCAATAAACGAAGCTACAGTGTAGCCAGGATAAACAAACGAATAGTTCTGACCAAAGTTCGCAGACCCAAATGCATCACCCACGATTGCAGGAACAATCGACATAGTTCCGCCAAAGCATGCACCCACGACACTAACAGCCAGCAAGAAGGTAACAAACGTTGTAGCGTGACCAAGCAAGAGCACCATAACCACGGCATTTATTACCAACGAAATAATAAGCGCATTGTAGCGACCAATTGCATCGGATATAAAGCCGAAGCCAAATCGCCCTAAGAAGCTACCAAAAGCCATGACGCTTACCATGATGGCACCTTCAGAAGCAGTAAGGTGAGCTAATTCCTGGCCAATATCAGAAGCGTGGCCAGTAACCATCAAGCCGCTCGTTGAAGAAACCATAAGTGCAGCAAATAGCACATAGAACAAAGGCTGTTTCACCATCTGCGTTGAGCTGAAAGGAACTTCGCGATGACCAGAAAGTTTCTCAATTTCTTTAGTGGTTCGCTTTGTGTGACCAGTTTCTAAACCAGCGTTGTCGTCCTGGATTCTTACCGCGCCACTAGCTGTTGCATTCGCTGCTGCACTTACTGGAATATCGTCTTCAGCTGTTGCATCTTTTTCACTCCAGCCTTTGGGTGTCCATCCAGCAGGAGGAACGTACAAAAGCCAAGAGAATACCAAATACACCACAAGCCATACCGCGCCAACGATATGAAATGCTGTTGATACATCAAATGTTTCAATAAGCCAGTTGCCCGCTGGTGCAAAAATCATTGGTCCGAGCCCGATAGCACCAATGCAAACACCATTAGCAAGACCACGCTTATCAGGGAACCATTTGGTCACAACCGCAACAATGGTGTTGTATAACATGCCGTTACCAGCACCTGCAAAGCCACTATAAAACAGATACAGCATAGGCAGGTTATCTGCAAAGCCCGAGCAGAACCAGCCCAAGCCAAACAACACGCCCGCACCTAAAACAATGAATCGCGGTTGGGTGTGACGCTGAAGCCAACCAGCTAGCATGCTCGAAAAACACGATGCAAGCAGGAAAAGCGAATAGATCATGGACACTTCGGATGTCGTAAAGCCGAATTCTTCCATGAGAGGTTTATTGAAAATACTCCACATATAGATAGCACCCGTACCTAGTGCAGTAAAAGCACCTGCAGCAAGAATGGCTTCACGTGGAAGATTTGTTGTTGTTCCCCTTGCCATAATCCCCTCCTTGCCGTGCGACTAAAAGCAACCTCAAATGGCCGACTATCACACCGCAAACTGATGTAGCAGAGAAGCTATATTCCCTAAGTCCTTATATCCCCACATAAGAACTTCTCTTATTGTAGGTCTGCTTATTCCCACAATTCGCAAAAATTGAGTAGATTTATATGCTTAAACGATTTTGAAAAGTTATAACAATTAGAAACCCAAGTTATAGTCCTAGGTCATCGCCATTAATTAACATTGCTTGTTCCATTGCAGCCTGCTTCGCCGTTACAATATCTTCAAGCAATCACGAAACGAAAGGAACCGTCATGATTGTTACTACCACCCAATCCATCGAGGGATACAAGATCACGGGTTATTACGGCATTGTTTTTGGCGAAGTAATTACGGGAATCAACATTTTTAAGGATTTTGGTGCAGGCATTCGCAATATTGTTGGTGGACGCAGCCAAGGATACGAAGATGAGCTATTGTCTGCTCGCACTGAAGCATTACAGGAACTCGAACAGCGTGCTGCCGAAATGGGTGCTCATGCTGTTGTTGGTGTTGATATGGACTACGAAGTACTCGGACAAGGCAACATGCTTATGGTTACCGCATCAGGCACTGCCGTTACCGTAGAAGCAGTTTAGCTAACTTTTACAGTGCATTTGTCTACAGGTGATGGAAAATGTTCATCCCCTGTTTTGTTAATAAAGAAGCACTCGTTATTGGCATTTTAACAGCAGAAACAGGGGCATCGCCATAGGCGGTGCCCCTTAAAGATTTACGCACGATAAAAGCTTTATAGCGTCATATCCCCTTGACGCATATATAGTGTAAGCAAAAGGAAAAGCTTGTTACCTATACGCTCGGTTTTAATTACAAATCAAAACCGAAATTAATTAGATTTCGATCTTAGCGCCCATCAGCTTAGCGAACTCACGAACAATCGCAGTATCGCCAGGCCATGCAGGAGTCGTTACCAAATTGCGGTCTACTACAGCTTCATCCATGCCAGCTTCCACATATTCGCCACCAGCAAGTACTACATCAGGGCCAACTGCAGGATAAGCGGTTGCCTTGTAGCCTTCCAGAACTCCTGCTGCTGCCAGAACCTGAGGACCATGGCAAATTGCGGCTACTGGCTTACCAGCTGCAAAGAATTCCTTAACGATTTCAATAACACGAGCATTCAGGCGAATGTATTCTGGAGCACGACCACCCGTAATAAACAGGCCTTCATAGTCTTCGGTCTTTACTGCATCAAAGTCAGCAGTAAGAGCAAAATTGTGACCACGAAGTTCAGTATAAGTCTGCTCACCCAAGAAGTCATGAACTGCTGTCGCGACGACATCACCAGCTTTCTTATCAGGGCAAACCGCATCTACCTGATAGCCAAGCATGGACAAAGACTGGAAAGGAACCATGGTCTCATAGTCCTCGGTGAAATCGCCGCAGAGCAAAAGTACTTTTTTCGTCATACAAACCCCTCCCTTTTTGGAATTAATGTCTGGCTCGATTCTATCACTTTATGAACATGTTCATTTTTACGCAGCGGCATTTTATCGAGAAAATGAAGACCCCTGCAGAAAAACTCATTTTTCTCAAATCTCCTATTGCTAACTGTGTATAGTGTGTATATACTGTATACATCATGATATACACAGTTAATTGATTGTGAAGCGCACGCAACCAATTAACAAATCGAACAAGAATCCGGGTTCTTGTTCACAGGCTCTAGTATTTCCGGAAATAGAGCCAACCAGAAACCGAAAGCTGAACGAAGCTAGTTCACGAAAACAATGCGTTTATCCGGGATCACAGCATCATTCAGCTCCTAACAACAAGAAGGAGGGCTCATCGAACGTGGAAATTATCATTTCGAATTCAAGCGATAAGCCCATCTACGAACAAATATCAACGCAAATTAAAAACGCAATATTGCAAGGAGAACTCACCACGGGACAAACACTTCCCTCGATCCGATCTCTTGCGAGCGACCTGCGCGTAAGCGTGATCACTACCAAACGTGCCTATTCAGATTTGGAAGCACTTGGTTTTATTGAAACACGCCAAGGCAAAGGAAGTTTTGTAGCAGGCGGAAACTTGGAATTGCTCCGCGAAGAGCAGCTTTGTCATATTGAAGCACTCCTACAAGAAGCATTAACTAACGCAGAAACTGCTGGGGTAAGCCTAAAAGAATTACACGATATTTTGGATACCCTGGCTGAATCGTAGAAAACCAATTAAGTACACCCTAGAGAATAGAGAACCATCTATTGCCTTAAGAGAACCGTCTCTTTTGAAAGGATTGTTCCCATGTCTGACATTTTGAAAGTAACGGGATTGGTTAAGTATTACGACCAATTTACCCTTGATCATATTGATCTCTCGGTACCCGATGGCGGTATTACTGGTTTTATCGGCAGCAATGGCGCTGGCAAGACAACCACCATCAAAGCAATTTTAGGTCTTATTTCGTATGATGGCGGAAAGATTGAACTGTTTGGCAGCGATCCTGCAGAGCCTAACGTTCACGCAGAGCTCAACGCTTCCGCGAAGTTCAACACCCCCACAAAGCTCAGCAAAAAAGAAATATCTGCCGAAACCAAACAGCGAATCGGTGTAGTTTTTGATACGCTTCCCTTTCCTGCTGATTGTCAGTTAAACGACATTGCTGCTATTGGCAATGCCGCATACCCGCACTGGGACGCGAGTTATTTCAAGCAACTTATTCACGATTTCGGTCTAGAAAAAACAAAGCAGATTAAATCACTCTCGCGCGGTATGGGCATGAAACTGCAATTAGCATTCGCGCTTGCCCATCACCCTGAGCTGCTTATTCTTGACGAAGCAACGGCAGGACTTGATCCACTAGCACGCGATGAAGTACTTGAAATGCTCCGTGACTTCATGGAAGAAGATCATCACGGCATTCTTATTTCAAGCCACATTACTTCCGACTTAGAAAAAATTGCTGACTACGTAGTATGCGTCGATGAAGGCAAACACATTTTCACTAAAGAAATCGATGAAATATGCGACATGGCGGGAATCGCGCATTGCCGCAGTGCTGAAGTGGAAGAGCTGTTGCAAAAGGAAGTGTTCGAACCACAAAGCCTACGTATTATTCGCAGTGCCTACAGCACCGATATTCTTGTTCCTAACCGTATGAAACTCGCCCAAGCAATGCCTTCCGTTGCATGTGATCGCACCAATCTTGAAGACTACATGCGCTTTATGTTGAAGGGAGAAACACGATGAAAACTATGCTTTTATCCGACCTCATCATCATGCGCCGCAACTTGTTCCAGATGTTTATGACCTGCTTCATCATAGTTATTGTCATTACCCTGGCTATGAACAGTACCTTATCTCCCATTGGCGGATGCTTTGGCGCTATGATCCCCTTGCTCTACCTGTTCTCTATTGCAGGGTATGACGAAATGAACGACTGGCAAACATTTCGTTTAACGCTACCTTCTACACGCAAAGACATTATGATGGGCCGCTACGCCAGTTTACTGATTGTTGCTTTGATCTCGGTAGTTATTGGTGTTGTTGTAGCTTATGCCGTTGGTTTTGTTGTAAGCCTAATTGGCACACAAAACGGTGCTGAATTCGGCGCAGCATGGAACTATACCAGCCCTTCAGGGGCATTCCTTTCTACCTTAACGCTTGCCACTAACCCACCTGAGCTCATTTTTGGAAGTGCTGTTGGCGGCGCCGCTATGGCTCTGTTTCTTTCCGCAATCACTTTACCTCTCGTAGCTAAAGTTGGCCTTACCAAAAGCGCTCGCTTTGTACCCGTAGTTGGCGTTGTTATTTTCTTGATTGGCCTTGCTGCTTTTGGTGAAGGTGGTCCTTTAGCAGCTCATGTTCCTGGATTCATTCAGTGGCTATTTACTGATGAATCTGCCTTAATGTGGCTGATTTTTGGTGGAGCAGGCGTAGTCATAGTGCTCTACGTTATTAGCATGTTTATCGCTATTGCCCTTTACGAGAAGCGCGCATTTTAAAGCTTTCTGAATGATTCACACCCCGAGATTGCTTCTGGGTCTTATAATGGTTCAAACCACGAAAGGAGGCAGCATGATTGAATACTTCATCTTGGAAGAAAAAAGCAACTCGCTCATTCGTGTCCCTAACGAACAGCCTGGATGTTGGATAGCTCTTTTTGAACCAACACCTGAAGAATTAGAAGAAACCGCAGAGCGTTTCCGTATAGATGAAGACGACATTGCCGCCCCCTTGGACCCAGAAGAAATTTCTCGTATTGAACGCAACGAAGATTACGTTATGTTCATTGTAGACACTCCCCTGCACGATAAATCATCAGGGGAAAAACGCTACAAAACTATTCCTATAGGAATCTTTCAAACACGCAACCATGTGATTTCTGTATGTTCGGTCTATCGAGTACCACTGGTGCGCATTTTGAAGTCTCACTTTGACGATCTGCACGACACCAGCCAAACTCAGCAGTTTGTCAGCGATATTCTAATTGCTTCTTCGCAAGCTTACTTCAATTCGCTGCAAGCATTAGACCGTCGTCGCCGTTCGCTTACCTCTTCAATTGATCGCCCTACGCGAAAAGAGCTTGAAGAACTTTACGCTTTGAACGATTCATACGTCTATATTCAGACTTCTTTGGCAACAAACAACACAGTATTCGAACGCTACCGCAGATATGTTCAAGCTATGGGCGAAGGCGAAATTATCGAACTGTTTGATGACGTTATTGTTGAACACCAGCAGGCACTCGAAACCACCAAGATTTATTCTGGCATCCTAGATTCCGCGATTGATCACTTTGGCTTGATCATGGATTATGACTTGAACCACACCATGCAATTGGTTGCAACACTTACCTTGGTGTTGTGTATTCCAACCATCATTGGCGGGCTTTTCGGCATGAATCTTGAAGGAATTCCGTTGGCAGATTCACCCTATGGATTCGCCATTGTAACAGGCGTTGCTGCCGTTATCTTAGCGGCGCTGCTGCTTATCCTAAAAAGGCTCAAATGGTTTTAGTTTCTTAGGTGACTGTTTCTTAAACAGCCGTGTTAAGTGGCTGTCTTAGACGACTACCTTACGCGATCATTTTGAGTAACTGCTTTTAGCAACTACTTTAGGTGACTTTGTCACAGACAATTAAACGGCTATCCCGTAAAGTTCTTATTGAAGCAAAGCCAAAGAAGTACCGAATACAAAATTGGCCTGCAAGATTACTGCAAGATTAACCCTATCTCCTCCTACAATTTCTTGCACGGTGATTTTCGGATTCGGTACTTCAAAAATGAGAAACGAGAACATCATGGGATTGTTTGATATTTTTGGATTCGGAAGCAACATCAACGATTTAGTAGAAGAGGCGCGCGCAACGCAAAACGCTACCATCATTGATGTACGAACGCCCGCAGAATTCAAGCAGGGGCACATTGAAGGAGCGCTCAATATACCCGTTGATCAGATTCAAAAGGTAGAACAAGCAGTAAAAGACCCTGACACTCCCCTGTATTTGTACTGTGCGAGCGGAGCAAGAAGCGGAAGTGCTACTCGGTTTTTACAAAGCCAAGGGTTTACCCAAGTAACCAACATGGGCGGAATCGGATCATGGCGCGGCGAAGTTGTTAAGGGATCTAAGTAAGGAACCAAAATGAAAGTAGTAATTGTTGGTGGTGTGGCAGGTGGTGCCACTGCAGCAGCCCGTCTCCGTCGTTTAGATGAACAGGCAGAAATCATCATCATTGAACGCACTCATTACGTATCGTATGCAAACTGCGGACTACCCTACTATATCGGGGGCACCATTACCGATAGAAATAAACTCACCCTTCAAACCCCCGAAAGCTTCCGCGCGCGATTCAATATCGATGTTCGTGTAGACCAGGAAGTAACAAGCATCAATCGCACGGAAAAACAAATTGAAATTCATAACCTAGCGACCGATGAAATCTACACCGAAGCCTACGACAAGCTTATTTTGTCGCCTGGCGCTCATCCCGTTATGCCAAATCTTCCAGGCATTAATTCCCCACGAATTTTTACCCTGCGTACTGTCGAGGATACCTTTGCAATAGCAGAATACCTAGAAAAAGTGCAGGCAGAGCGTGCCAATCAAGCGCTTGCTCAATCAAAGCCTTTACGCGCTACTGTTGTTGGCGGCGGATTCATTGGTCTGGAAATGGCAGAAAATCTAGTTGACCGCGCCGTGCATGTTGCCGTTCTCCAGCGCCCCAACCATCTTATGCACTCGCTTGATCCCGACATCGCATCGCTTTTGCATAACCGCATGCGCGAAGCAGGCATAACCTTAAAACTGGGAGCCGATGTCACAGGGTTTTCAGAAACCGCAAACGAAATTACCACCTCCTTCAAAAACAAAGGAGATGAAACAGGAGCGACTCACCAAACGATCACTTCCGACATAGTAATTTTGGCTATTGGTGTTGTGCCCGAAAATAAACTTGCAAAAGAAGCTGGTCTTGAGTTGGGCATAAAGGGCTCAATTAAGGTGAACGAGCACCTTTTAACAAACGATCCCAATATTTATGTCATTGGCGATGCTATTGAAACGACCCAGGTTGTTAGTGGGCAACCTGCACACATTGCCCTGGCGGGTCCCGCAAACAAACAAGGACGTATAGTTGCTGATCACATATGTGGTATTTCGCGTACCTTTACAGGATCAATGGGCTCTTCGATTATGAAAGCATTCGATCTTACGGTAGCAACCACAGGTCTCAGCACTAAAGCAGCCGAAGGCACAGGACTTGATTTCGATTCGATCATTATCACACCCGCTTCACATGCCACCTACTATCCTGGCGCTCACACTATGACCATGAAAGTACTATTCGAGCAACCAACAGGTCGTATTCTTGGTGCGCAAATTATAGGACGCGATGGTGTCGACAAACGTATCGACGTGCTCGCCGTGGCAATTAAAGCAGGCATGACCGCTTTTGATCTAACCGAGATTGATTTAGCGTATGCCCCGCCTTACGCATCCGCTAAAGATCCTGTGAACATGGCAGGCTACGTCATTGAGAACATCCTTGAAGACACCGTAGAACAAATCCATTGGGACGAAGCGCTAACCATTGCCGCAACAGATACGAATGCCGTAATTCTAGACACACGCACTCAAGCAGAATTTGATCGTGGCCATATTGGAAGCAATAAAGATTATGGCGAAGATACTCTCCACCCCATAATCCATATTCCCGTCGATGAGTTGCGCGAACGACTAGAAGAATTGCCGCGCAACAAGAAATTATTCGTTCACTGCGCAACAGGTATTAGAAGCTATATTGCCTGCCGCATCTTGAAACAACATGGATTCAATTGCGTCAATATTGCAGGAGGTTACACGTTCTACCAAGCTTTGCACCTAGACAGAAATACCGAAACCGAAAACATTGGAGATTGCGGGTTAAAAGCATAAGTTGGTACCATCTAAACACACCTATACGCAATAGATCACGCTCGATTAGAAGGCATTAATGATGAGCGATACCGCAAACAACCAGAACAAACAATTCGCTACCATCCAGGCGCTGTTATCGCAGCGCCTTCCCTTTTGGATTAACCTTTCCGAAAAAGAGCAGGCTGCGGTTGTCGCCCACACCCGATTTGCGCGTTTTTCCAAAAGAGAGCAAGTGCGGAATCCTTCCACTCCTGCTGGCGTTATGTTGGTGCTATCTGGCAGTTTGCGCGCTTATATGCTCTCTGATGAGGGCAAACAAATAACTCTTTTCCGCGTAGGAGAACAGGAAAGTTGCGTTTTAGCAGCGTCATGCGCATTGACCATGATTACCTTTGATGTGTTTTTAGACGCAACTAGCGATACTGAACTACTTATTATCGATCCTGCATTCTTTGCGCAGTTAGTTGAAGAAAACGTCTTCGTTGAAGCATTTACCTATCGCCAGACAGCAGAACGTTTCAGCGAAGTTATGTGGGTGATGGAGCAGGTGCTGTTCATGAGTTTTGATGAACGTCTTGCTGTGTTCCTACTTGATGAAGTTGCACGTAATGGCTCAGATAAACTCCAGCTTACTCACGATGAAATAGCGCACCACCTAGGTAGTGCGCGTGAAGTTGTTTCTCGTATGTTGAAGCGATTTGTCGATGATGGCTATGTGTCCCTTTCGCGTGGCACAGTTGAGGTTGTTGATAAAAATGCCCTTAGAAAATTAGCGAGCGCAAATCATTAAGTGATGCCTATCGTAAGCTTTCTACCAAGCCCACAACCAAAAGTGCTACCCCGCAACAAACATGCACTGCAAATCATTAGTCAAGTTGGCGCGTTCTGTAAGTGTTTTCGTTCTGTAAACGTTTTCATTCTGTAAACGTTTTCATTCTGTAAACGTTTTCGTTCTGAAAACCTTTTACTTTTCGTGTTCGCCGAATGCATCCATCATAATGCTTACAATTCCGCATACAAGCCCACCGGCAACCCAAGCTAGCCAAAACCACATTGCAGTTGTTCCTTCGGGCTGAAAATTTGAAGGATCAGGCGAAGACAGAATCGGGATAAACAGCAATCCAAGACCAACAATCGTGAAGAAGATCATAATGACTCCGCACAAAGCACCTTTTTTGGAAGTACGTTTTTTCTTCTGTATAAGAGTTTCCTTTAATTCGGCATCTAATTGAGAGTTTACGATTTCTTCCATTTCCAATTCATCGGCAACGTTTTTGTTATATTCGGCAACGTTGGTGCGTCCAAGCAATATTCCATAGTGGGTAATATTCCACACACCAAGAGCTATGAAGAACAGTAAGAAAAAGTAGCTCCAACCTTCCGTTTCAGGATTACTCTCCATAATAAGCATGCAGCCAATTCCTACAAAAATGCAGGCAATGCCACCAATGAGACCATACGTAAATTTACTACGGGCCTGCGTTTTGTCCTCTTCGGTATAAAAGTCTTCAATATAAGGATGAGCTTTTACAAAAGCAGAATGAGTCATTCCTGCTGGGATAAGGAAAGCAAGTCCAATCAAGGTACCTATAAGCACCAGAATTACAAACAAACCATCCTTACCATTCCAATCCGAAAGAGTAACAGTTCCCTCCAGGAGCATTGCGATGCCAACAAAAATAAGAATAACTGCGATTCCTGTAGGAATTTTCCAGGCAAGCATTCGTTGGTGCGTATCGTAGCCACACACATCCGTTGGTGCCCCCACGGGAATTGCCTTTTCTGCTTGTGGTTGACGAGAAGTCAAATCACCTTGCACTAAATCATCTAAAGAGCACTCGAACAACTGGCATATTTTTATGAGCTTATCCATTTCTGGATAACTTTTTTCTGCTTCCCATTTGGTAACCGATTGCCGGCTAACCCCAAGAAGCATCGCAAGCTGCTCTTGAGTCATATTGCGTGTCGCACGCAAGTGTTGCAAATTATCACGAAAGCTCATGGTAATCCCTTTCAGTGTGCGCCTGTAAAACTCGAACCTTCTTTTGTTCTCAATACTTCGTGTTTTGAGCAGTGGTGCCCGAGTTTGCATTAGCTTGGCGGTCGCTTGTTCTGTAATTAGGAAGCAGTTCTATTTGACCAGTATTGAGAAATACAGCCAAGTGAATCTTTCTTCCCTGCCGGCACAACCAGAATAAGGGTAGCAGATACCTTTAATCTACCAACTAGCGAGCTGCATTTGTAACGTTTAAGTTGCAACCACCAGTTGCATCCCCTGGTCAGAGGCGCATTGTTATCTTAAATCAAAATGAGCATCAGTACTTTTCAAAAGGAACTATTTTTCAAATGGATTTATGGCAACTTATCTAATATTCCAAGCAATAAAAGGACTGTAACAGTAATTCAACAGTCACTATGACTGCGTATCGTTTTTCTATGCCATTCGTGCATAATTGACATAGAAACTAAGTTACAGTTTTAGAGTTCATCCACTACCAATTTAAACGTGCCCACCAGAAACAAAACCTCACCAGAAAGGGCTTGTCATGATTGCAAAAAAGCACACGTTTGCAGCCTTGCTCATTACTCCCCTTCTGGCAGCAACCTTTTTGCTTTCGGGGTGCTCCGTCAACTTTACCCTTAATGAAGATTCGGTTAACGACGCAGAATCTTCAGCCACTGAAGCAGCCGATAGCCTAGCCAACGCGGCTGAAGATTCTGCCGATGCTGCAGAAATGTTAGCTGGTATCGAATTCGAAAAAGCAACTCGCATAGTAGTTTGCGACCCTAAAACTGGTAAAACCATAAAAGAAATTACCGACCAAACTGCCATCGAAGAAGCTCTGATGCCTCTCTCACAAGAAAACTCAATAGCCATTACCCCCGATGCCCCTAAAGAATATATCTTCGAACTTTGGCAGCCTGAAACCATCAAATTAGGCCAAGATGAATCCGACGCTTCCGAAGAAAAAGTGATAGAAATAACCACCTATAAGAACTCCGACACTATTCGAGTTAGCATGACGGTGTTAGGAGACATTTCATTAAGTATGACTTCTGCCGATAGCGCAGAAGCACTCCGCAACCTAGCGGAATAAAGTTCTCTAAAATCTATTCTAATAAAAAAGATCTCATTTTTTTTCAAACTTTTGGATCGAATTTCCCTTAGTGCAGCTAGAATTCCAAACGTTGCCTATATTACCTGCCATCTAGCCTGCCTGATTACCAAAATCATTGCTTTAGTTACATTCCGGCATTTTTGCAAGATAAACAGAGCTACATTAAGGGAAGTTTGAACCAAAAATCAAATCTACTAACTTACTAGGCTTAACAAGCTAAACGGAAATTAAGCTAGTGTTGACAAGCTTGATCGGCAGTCATGTTCGGAAGCTTGCCTTCTGCTACCAGCTTTGCTGCATCACCCACAATAGGATGCTCAGCATCGTAATACACCGCAATTCCCGCATTTGCAAAACCCTGCATCGGACGCATGCCCATGCCCGCAGCAGCAATAGCCTGTACCCCTTGCTCCTTCAGCAGATCGACAATGGCAATACAGCCACCTTCTTCATGAGGGGGGTTATCCAACTCAGATACATTAGTAAGTTCACCATTAACAATATCAACAAGGGTAAAACAATCGCAGTGACCAAAATGTCCACTGCGCTGCGCGTTAAGGCCCGCTTTACCCATCGTGGGAACTGCAAGTTTCAGTGTTTCTGCCATGATTAACGCCTCTTTCCTCATGCTAAATTGAATTATTTCATCCTAATTTATCCATGCACTTTGTTTGTCTTGGTTGGCGCTTTCAATGTTGCAACATGACTTTTCGCGTCGCAACATAGGTACTATTCTCTAGCTGCTATCTCGAATATACGACCAAATAAGTAGCATTAAAGAAGCATTCGGATAGAAGGTGCTACGTTTTTCCGCAAGCGGTTAGATTGCATTCGTTGTTTTTAGCCGTAGATAGCTAAAAACAACTAGAGATAACTAGGAATCCAGAGATCACTAAATAGGGGTCACAAATTTTTCATGGCACATGATTACAATTGTCTTTCTCTAAGAGAAAGATTTTCTAATGTCAGATTCACCAGCACAACCCAAACGGTTTCAACGGAGCTCAACAATTGTTCGCTATACAGGTTTTATACTCTGTCTTGGTGCAGTAATACTCCTTACCTATTTGGTGTCTATCGATTTTGAAATAAATCCCCTAGTAATTGGACCTGTAGCAATAGTTAATCTGCCGCTACTAGGTGTATTGCTTTTCTCGTGTGCTTCACCCCTGCTGCTACTTATCGCATTATTCCTGCGACCTATAGAAAAACGCGGAAGTATTCCTTGGCGCATCGGACGCGCATTAGCATCAGCACTATGCACCTTTGTAGCAACGTGCACCTTTTTGTGTGGCGCACTAGTCTTTGTAGTTGATGAACCTTATTTGCTCGAACCTGCAAGCAATCAAGGAGATCGGGTATTAATAGTTGAACATCATTTCTTACTCTTAAGTTCAGGAGACATTTATTACGTTCCCTCAGGAAGTATATTCCCAGAAGAAAACGGTAGTTTCACCTGCGATGATTCTTACAGCCCTGTTAATGCTGGCTCCTATTCCCTCACCTGGTCAGATAGGACTGCCCACCTTGAAATATGGAGCGACTCGCAGGCAGATCCTATGGTTCCCTGGTCGGGAGATTTGCAACCTAATCCTTAAGCAACCTCATCTTTTCTTGATCAACAAAAGAACGGGAGCTCTTAAAACCATCTATTTGTCACTCCTCATGCTATACTGTATAGCATGAGGAGGAAGCCATGGAATCAAACATGACACAAATGAATGTGCGCTTAGAAACAAGCCTAAAAAGCCAAGGAGACGCCGCTTTGGCTCATGCTGGCTATTCCCCTTCTCAGGCAGCTAGAAAGCTCTGGGCACTCGCTGCCAAGCTGCGCCACAATCCAAAACTGTTACAAGATATTCTTGAAGGAACCATTATCCAAGCAAGTCCTCTTCATCCTGATGATTTAGTAGAGAAGAAGCTGAATAGCATTAAAGAATCAGATAAATTAATTGAACAGCTACACCAATTATTAGATTCTGAATCGACAAGTTTTCTTAATACTGCATCGTATGAAACGCTTCGTGAAGCAATGTATGAAAACAAAGCACATGATTACGAGGAAAGCTTGAAGTAAATGAGTATATCGCCAGCAGATAACCATTCATCTAAAAGCATAACTTTGCTTTTAGATACTAATGTCTGGATTGATAACTTTTTCGAAGGACGCCCTAAGTCCAAAGAGGCACGAGCACTCGTTACTACTGCAATAAAGCAAAGCATTCCTTTGTTTTATTCTGCGGGCACCATAAAAGATTTTTATTACCTAGTTTCTCTGCAGCTTAAACGCGATATATCAAACGCGCTTTCCGAAACAAACGCCAAAGCGATTTCTGAGATTTCCTGGAAGCTACTTGATACTCTTCACAAACTTGGTACCGCAGTTGGTCTAGATGAATCTGATATATGGCTAGCAAAGAAATATCGTTCTATTCATGGCGATTTTGAAGACAACCTTATAATTGCTGCAGCCCAACGTGCAAATGTCACCTACTTAGTTACCAACGATAAAAAACTAATCCTCCATGCGCCTATAGCAGCCCTTACTCCAAAAGCGGTCATAGAGCTGATAAATGATCAACAAAAATGCACACTTTCTTAAGAACCTATGAGAATTTTTCATAGGTTCTTAACCTATAAGTACTTTTAAGCAATGTATAACCCAAATAAATAAATGCACCTTAAAAGTAATATAAGACGGAATAATCTTCTGTAGCAGAATAAAAGTACAATACCTCGTAGGGGGAAACATAATACAAGGAAGGAGTCCATATGGATTTTGATTTCACTTCTGATCAGGAGCTCTTCTTCGAAAGCGCCAAGGAATACGCTGAAAAGTACTTTACTCCTGAACTTATTAAGCAGTACTACGAAGTAGATCATCACATCAGCCTTGAAGCAGCTATGGCTTTCCGCGAGCTTGGCTTCATGCACCTTGGCTTGCCAGAAGAAGTTGGCGGCATTCCTTGCAGCAAGCTTACCTTGGTTGCTTTGATGGAAAAGCTTCACGAGTACACCAGCTGCGTACTTCCTTTCCAGACCGACTTCAACTCCATCATGGACGTTATCGAATTCGGCAACAAAGAACAGCAGCAAAAGATCATGGATGTTGTTAACAACGTAGAATCCACCAGCGTTGCCGTTACCGCAATTTCTGAGCCTGGTGCTGGTTCCGACAACAACGCTATGACCTGCGTAACCAAAAAGCAGCCTGATGGCACCTACATCCTGAATGGCCAGAAGACTTGGGTTACCTTGGCTCACCTTTCCGTTTACACCATCGTAGTAGCTAAGGATGAAGATCCTGCTTACGAAAACGACAAGTACTCCTTGTGGATGGTTCCAAACGGAATCGAAGGCTATACCTATGGCGGACTCGAGAAGATCGGTCAGCAGATCGTACCATTCGTTGACTGCTTCTTTGACAATGTTGTTCTTACTGAAGACATGCGTCTTGGTGAACCTGGCGAAGGCTGGAAGCTTCTCATGAAGAAGCTCGAGTTCGAACGCTGCCTCGTTGTTGCTCAGGCTCTTGGCCAGGCACAGGCAGTAATGAACGAAGTTGGTCCTTACTGCTCCGAGCGTATTTGCTTCCAGAAGCCAATCGGACATCTTTCTGCAATTCAGCAGCACTTGGTAGAGATGGAAACCATTCTGGACAACGTACGTACTCGTCTGTACAAGGTAACCACTATGCTCGACCAGGGCAAGTCCACCCGTTTGGAATCTGCACTGCTTAAGGCTTATGCCTGCAAGAATCTTACCAAGGTTGCAGAACATGCTCTGTCCATTTACGCTGGCATCGGTTACACCAAGGAAATGAGCGCTGGCCGCATTTGGAACGACCTTAAGGGCTACGAATTCGCTGGTGGTACCAACGAAATCATGGACTACATTGCAGGTCGTCAGCTGGTTAAGAAGTACAAGAACAAGTAAGACAGAATAGCTGTTCTTTGACTAGCTGTTATGTCTGTCGAGGCTAAATCGCATGACGAATTAAGCTCGACACTAAACCTCCTAATTGATCACACTTTAAATCAAGTGATGATCAAAAGGATATTCCGCAAACAAGAGGCTGCATGCATTTGTGCGTGCAGCCTTCTTTTGTCTACAAAAATATTTGTGTTACGGATTATCAATCAAAAATGAGCATGCAGAACAAATTGTCTCTGTTTAAGGTGTTGCTTCAGGCATACAGGTCAAAATATTGCTTATTTTGCTCTACTAGTTCAGCTTAAGCCTTTTTCTGCAGGCCCCATAAGTCAAGCGAAGAATCGTTTTATAAAGAGTGTTCCATAATCGCAATAGTGAAAAAAGTTCTTTCGTAGGGCCGATAATAGGTTTCAACCGAAAGCTGCTCTACTCCATCTTTTGCAGCAATATCTAAAACATCCTTTGGAATCGAACCATTACGCGTTTGCCCAATAACAACGAATTCGCCCTCATAATCCTTTAGGGCTTCATCCCAAGATTTCACGCTTCTCAAAGCAGGTTCGTAAACTCTATAGGCAGTTCCCCAGTTTCCTGGCTGCCAATCCAAATAAGTCTGATCAATTTCAGGATAAAGAACTGATGTAACCCCCATAAATCCAATATCGGAAGAAAGTACAAGAGCATCGGATTTATCGTTATCGGACTTACCAGTGCAATTCCCATCGTTTTCAGAAGTGCTGCCATTTGCCCCACTTTCATCTGCATTGTTTTCTTCCACGCAACTACTTACCGCATCAACAAACTTAGTAAGTGGTTTTTGATTCTCTAAGCTGTAGTCATCATAGATAAGCAGTGCCTGATTAATAAGGGCAATCAGTATCGTTAACGCAAAAAACGCTTTAACCAAAATACCTGGCTTCGTATATGCCAACACTAAAGAAAGAGAAAGAACCAACGGTCCTAATGCAACCGAAAGATACCGATAATAAACAATAAGCTGCCCCATCAGTAAAGAAGCAACACAGCCAATTGCTAAAACACCAACATATACAATGATTCCGCAAATCGCAGTATGTTTAACCATGTCATTAAAAGCTGCGGTATGCATAATTCGCCCTACTGTTACGAGCAGCACAAGCAAAAAAAGAACCAACAGTAAAGCAGTACCAACCTGTATTACTACTCCGTAGCTGCCAAACAGCGCAAACATAATAGTGCTTGTCAAATAGGGATATCCCAACAATTCAAATACAGTATGAGGAAAAGAAAACGTTGCCCAATACGTACCTGAAACAACAGAAATTTGATTCGCAAGCACCCATAACCAAGGAGCATAGGCTGCAATCTGTAAACAAGCACAGACTATAAAAGTAAGAAGATTCTTTTTACTTATCTTTTGTTCAACAGCTTCGTCATCCAAGCAACTTGTCTTAAGAGTGCTCTTGTCTTTATTTCTTACACAATTTATCAATCGGATCAGCAGTAAAAGATTTATAAGGAAAGCAGCAATAGCAGCAAAATAATGTAAATACGCACTTGCCAAACTGCTCAAGGCAAAAAGAATCCACCAATGCAGGGGTATTGGCGCTTTCTGTGGCGCCGTACGCATAATACGTAACGCATAAACAAAACACACGGCAACAAAAAACATAGCCCAGGTATACATGCGAATTTCTACAGCCATAAACGCAATGAAAGGCATACCTACAACTAAAAGAGAAAAGAACACACCCGTTTTGGTTCCGAAATCTTTTCTTATATGGGTATAGCCCAAGAGCGCTAATGTAATCGCTCCCAAGACAGTAAAAACACGATAAACCGTAATAAGTATCGTCGTATTCGCGCCAAAGCCAACTCCGGCTATCAAATACAAAATATGCAAAGCGCAGTAATACAATATAGGATGAACATCACAAGAACCATAAGTCCAAATTGCCGAAAAGGATTGAGAAGCAATAGCTACCGAGTAACTTTCGTCAAACCAAATATCCCCATGAAATGCAGTAAGCAATAAGAATAGTGACCCCACCGCAATAAACACGCCGTGCGTTAAGGGCTTATTTAATATTTCGCAAGAAAAGCGAGGCTCTACATCGTCCATAACTTGAGACATTAAATCCGCCTTATTTTACTAGCGGAATCATAAGCAAATAAAAGAGTACTTGATCCGTAAGGTTGAGCGGCTGGTAGAGAATACACTCTGTTGGATCGGTTATGTATCTCCTGTTCTAATTCACTCGCTTCCTTTGAAGTATCCTTGCTGATAACTTCCTGTTGCGCAATGTAGATTGGCCGTTGTTTTGATTCTATATAGCCGCGCGCCATGTATTCTCCAAGCACCCCAAGAATCAACATCTGAATTCCGCTCAGTAATAAAACAACATTTAACAGCACCATGGTCATCGATATTTCATCATTGCAAACCATAGCTTGATATACATCAAAACCGAATAGCCCAAGTGAAGCGAAAGTCAAAATAACCCCAAGTGCCATAACAATCTTCAAAGGAAACGTAGAAAATGCCAGTATTCCATTCCAAGAATAGGAAAACAATTTACGAATTGACCACTTTGATTTTCCCGCATACCGCTGGTGCATCTCATACGGTATGACTTTTGTTTTAAATCCTACCCATGAAAATAGCCCTTTAGAAAAACGATAGCGTTCATGTAGCGAAAGAAGTGCTTGAGCTACCTGCCGAGTAAATACTCGAAAATCGCTTACATTTGCAAGTAATTTCGTTTCGCTTACATGATTAAATGCTTTATAAAAAAGACCCTTTAACATACGGATCAAAAGTGGCTCTTCACGCTTTTCTGGAGTAGCAGCTATGCAGTCATACTCAGACTCTGTACAAAGCATATCAAGCATGGTAAGCATGGTTTCAGGATCTTGCTGCATATCTGCATCTATAAAACCAACATAGTTGCCTTCAGCCCGCTCAAGACCAGCAAAGAAAGCTGCTTCTTTTCCAAAGTTTCGAGAAAACTCAACCACTTTAAATGAAAGAGTTCCCTTTCTTGTTGCTTTTGAATCCGCACAATCGTAATTTCGATATTCCGCAATATGATGGCATATTACATCAAAGGTTCCATCCGTACTTCCATCATCTACAAATATGAATTCGCACGTATATTCAGTTTTTTCAAAGCAACGACAAGCAGACCTAAAAAAGGGTCCAACGTTTTCTGCCTCGTTGAAACACGGAATGATCAAAGAAAAATCCATGACAGCGCTTTCCTTGGAACCTTTAAAACGCATCCAATGTATCACTGTATTATTTCGAAAAGAAATATTGAAACACTCTGTTACAAAGAGGTAAGCAAGCTACCAAAAATGACTAGGAACGCATCCATTTTGTTACCTTACCTCCATGTAAGGTTCTTGTTTAACGCCTATGCTTTTAAGGGGATAAAGGAGATAAAATGCGTATTCACGCCGATGATTTCGGCATATGCGAACAACAAGCAAAAGCCATTTTGAATTTAAGTTCTTCTCGCAACGGCAAGGGAACACTGAATTCGATTAGTATCTTTGCTAATAGCCCTTATTTCATAGATTCTTGCAAGCTTATACAACCTTTTGTACAGCGAAACGAAATTGCTCTTTCTCTTCATATCAATCTTGTGGAAGGCCCATCATCCTGCGCTGATGCCAATACAATCCCCATCCTCGTTGACAAAAGAGGAATGTTCAAAAATAATTTCGCTACCTTACTTCTGCTCTCTTTGAGTCCTTACCGCAAACAGCTTTATCGCGCTATTGTTAAAGAATGCTCTGCGCAGATAAATCGCTATTTAAAAGTTTTTCCTGAACAACGCACAAAACTTTCCCTTGACACCCATCAACACGTCCACGCAATACCGTTGGTCCTTGATGCTCTTCTTGCATCTGTTTCAGCATGTCAGGCTAACCTTGTCCGTATGCGTATTCCAACTGAAAACCTGTCTGTTTATAAAAATGCCGGTATTTTATCTGAAGTTTCTTGGCAAAACAGACTTAAAATCCGAGTGATCAATTTCCTTTGCAGAAAGGCTCCAGAAAAAATACCCTCCTCTTGCTCGATTCCTTTATTTTGTGGAGTAGGTTTATCAGGAAAAATGTACAAAATTAATCAACTACTAATTGACGAGCTGAATCATAAAGCGACCCAAGCTGGAAAGGAACTTGAATTGCTCTTTCACCCTGTTTCGGTTCCGATTCACCAATGTCTTGATCCCCATAACAAACCATTCGCTCGTGCATGCGCTTCAGTAGACAGAGACGAAGAAGCGCAAAAGCTTTTAGAAATTCGCATCACGTAGGCAAGAGATGCTGCAACTCTTCAAAAAGCTGTATAAAACGTTTTTCAAAAAAGGAATTTCGTCTCCAAACAAAGCAAATGCTATGTCCCAGTCCTTCTTCACAAAGCTTAATTTCTTGCAATTCACCTTGGGTGTGACAAATGCCCTGGGCACTTGTCACGTGTAATTCGCCTTGCGCTAGACGATGCGAGACCGCAGATTCATAAGCAAACGTTATCCCTGTTCCCGCACGTACCATTTCAAGACCAAGCCCCACACCCTTAACTTCAATTACTCGCTTAAAACTTTCGGGCACAAGATTGTTTCGCGCTAAGCAAGCTTCCAACACAGCACGTGATCCTGATCCTTGTTCACGAATGATAAGCGTGTTTTCCAAGAGGTCGCGAAAACGCAAGGGAGTGTTGTTTGCAGCAAGAATACCGCTATCTACTTTAGAAGCACCAATAGCAACTTTACTTCCGCATGCACAGACGCACTTCATCTGCTCATAGGACCATTCACGAAAGCTATATTTAGTCGAATCAAATATACCTTCAACCAGTGCACAATCGATAGCTCCCTTATCAAGGTCTGAAAGCAAGTCTGCCGTATCCGCCATGACAACACGCACCTGAACCAAAGGATGATCACTGCACCAACGTGCCAACGGACGTGCGAGCATAAATTCTCCTGCAGTAAGCGTTGCTCCAATAACAAGTTTGCTTGCCCCCGAATTAAGCGTTGATAATTCTTGCTTTAACAGGTTTTCATCATTTCTTTGAGATAGCAGTACTTCTGCCACTTCTTTTCCCGCATCAGTTAAAACTAGGGTTCGCCCTTTTCGTCTAAAAAGTGGTGTTTCATATTGCTTTTCTAACCAAGCGATATGTTGTGACACCGCAGGCTGCGTGATATTAAGACGAGCCGCAGTATGGGTATAGTTCAAGGTTTCACATACATCCAGAAACGTATCAACACGCCAATCTAACATAAGAAATCCTTATGGTATTCAAAGTAATCATTAGACATTATTTTACTTCAAAGCCTTCATACTGTTTAACTAAATAAACTAAAGAAAGGCTCCCTTTAATGATTCGCACCTTTGTTAAAGACGTACCTGTACCTACCGCTGGACTTGCTCTAGGCGTTGTTGCAACAGGCAAACTTACTGGACCTTATATTCCTGGCATAGAAGCAGTCTGTGCGGCAATAAGTGCAATCCTTATAGCACTGGTAACTATAAAAGCTCTCGTATGTCGCAAGGCGCTAGCTGCCGATCTCCACCAACCGGTACAAGCAGCGGTTTTCGGAACATTCTTTATGACCTACGTGCAATTATCCACGTACCTAGCAATACTTTCGGTTCCTATTGGCCGTATTGTTTGGTTTGCTGCTGTAATAGGTCAATTTGTATTGATGATTTGGTTTACCAAAGAACGTATTCTTGAATTTAAATTGGGCGATGTATTTGCCACATGGTTTGTTTGCTATGTGGGCATTATCGTTGGATCGGTAACCAGCCCCGCCCTTGAACTAACAGGAATCGGCCAGGGCCTTTTCTGGCTTGGCTTTATCGCTTACATAGCGCTGCTCTTTTTGGTTACCGCACGTCATGCAAAACTATCTTTAACAGCAGGAGCCGCACCAACATTTTGCATCTACGCAGCCCCTATGAGTCTTTCATTAGCTGGATACCTAGCGGTTTATAGCAACCCAAACATACTATTTGTTGCAGTGCTTGAAGTTCTCGCACAACTTTTGTTTGTGGTGGTACTTACCCAACTTCCCAAATTTTTACGCGGTGGATTTTTCCCAGCTATGCAGCAATGACCTTCCCTTTCGTTATTACCGCAACCGCGCTGGGTAATGCATTAGCCGTATTGAACACTCAAGGACTACAGCTTCCCTGGATTTGCAATGCCATTTTTTACGTTGAAACGATATTTGCTGGTCTTATGACGTTGTTTGTTTTAGGCTGCTTTGTACGCTTCTTCTTTCAAAAAGCCGCAGCGCTCCATACTGCCAAAACTGCTCAAGCAAAAGCAGCCTAACAAGAAAAATGCAGCCACACTTTTGCAGCTGCATTTTTAAACACTTCTTTAGAACGTCTTTTAGCGCAAAGGTACTATTTTGTACTGATCAGGCAATTCACCCGCTGCTACCAAGTGAGCAGCATAGGCCATATTCTGCGCTAGCAAGGCACGACGACCAAATATTAAGCGCTCTTCCCAAGGAGTACGCTTACCTTCATGGGTTGAATAATAAGAAAGCTTGCCTACATCACAGCATCCAGAATAATCCAGGCACACTTTCTTAAATGAAGCAAGCTGCCTCTGATAATGGTCGATCACCTTTGCACAGCGTGCCGACAAATTGCTGCCCTCTTCACCGTGGCCGCACAATACAAGATCAGCATCCAAGCTTTCAAGACGTTCAAGGGTTGAAAGCATAATGCCCAGCTGATCTTCCGTATCCGATTCCATCATGATAGGCGGATTCATGCTATACAAAACCTGGTCGCCCGCCACAAGAAGCTTCTTTTGCTCGTCATAGAGACACACATGATGCAGGTCGTGACCAGGAGTTTCTAAAACTTGAAGATCGTATTCTCCAACAGTAATAATCTCGCCCTCGTGAACTTGCGTTAAGGGTATATCTTTTTCTCCGTTTATGGTCATAGGCTGCCAATAAGCAGGATCATATTCATCTCCCACTTCAAAAAACTCACTGGTGCGTCGCTCAATTTCACCCAATTCACGCGCCGCCATTACAGGAGTTCCATGATCTTTCGTGGATTGCACCCCTGCGTATACCGTCATCCCTGGCCGCCAAATTTGATCAATTCCCGCACAGTGATCCCAATGAAAATGCGTGATAAATACATCAACGTTATCCCAAGAAATGCCTAAGGATGCTAAGGCTTTATCAAACGTTCCTTTAGTGAGAGGCGTGTTACAACCTGCATCCACAATAAGCGAACGTCCCTTATCGTGAATGCCATCAGCCTTGAAAATATAAGAATTGGTAGATCCTATTGCCAAGGGTGTGGGCAAATCAACTGCAAATACCCCTGGAGAAACTTCCATAAGCTGGGTTCTTCCAGAAAATTTATAGGGCATGACTTCCTCTGGCATAACAATTCCCCCTTTGAAGAACTTACTTAATTTGATTGTCGTTTTTTAAGCAACACTATTCGTAAGTCCTTATATTGCTCAGAGTTCAATTTGCTACTCGCATAAACTCCCTGCGCTTTGACTATAGTCCTAACCTACACCATACGTTAAGTATCAAAACAAATAGTTACCTTTCGTTTACATTAAGCCTGATTCCACGCTGTTACTAAAGCATGGGCTGCTTCGTAAGGATTATCCGCCGAACAAACTGCAGACACTACGAAAAAGCCATCTACTCCCGTGCTTTTCACCAGCGGAATATCAACCAATTTAACGCCACCACCCACCACAATAGGTACCGGACTTGCCTGAGCTAATTCACGCAAGTCGTCGATGCTTTTCGTGATGATAGTGCCATCAGCACTGCGACCACAATCCTTTTTGGTAGGCGTCTCATGCAGGGGCCCCACCCCTAAATAATCAACAAGACTCATATCGGCCGTTTTAACGTACTCTAACATTTCATCTGCTCGCGCCGAAAGGCCAACAATAGCATTGGACCCCAGTAGCTTTCGGCACACTTCAACGGGAATATCGGTCTGCCCTACATGGATTCCATCCACCTTTACTCCCGCTTCACGTGCCGCCAGCACTACATCCAAGCGGTCATCAACCAGAAGCGCTACTGAATCGCTTTTTCCTTCTTCTGAAATAACCTGAGCTGCTTGGGCGGTATATTCAATTAAATCGCGTGCTGAACATTCCTTCGAACGAATTTGCACACAAGTAAAGCCTGCCCTCAGCGCTTGACGGATAATATCCGCCACGGGCCTTCCAAGAGTGTTTTCTGGTCCTATTACTAAATAAGCTGAAATATCAAGTGCGTTTCTCACGGAAACCCCTATTCCTTCTTGTTTAACCAACAGTTCATCTGCCGATCTGCGTTTACCTAACCTTTTAGTTAGCCACTCTGTTCGCCAAGTTTTTCTATAAGCAGAACAACTTGCGCTTTATTGGCAAGTAGTCCGACCACTTACGCTATTCGCCAAGTAGTTCATTTACTACGGCAACTTTTTTATGCATCATATCTTCGTGACCCGGGCGAACATCAGCCTTCAAGATAACTTCGGTTCGAATACCTTTTTCTGCCAAGACAAACGTAGCTTCCTTCACCACGCGCATAACTTCATCCCATTCACCTTCAATTTCAGTAAACATAGAATGAGTTTCGCTCGGCAAACCAGAATCGCGAATAACCTTTACCACTTCAGCAACATATTCAGCCAGTTCATCACCCACGCCAAAAGGCGCGATAGCAACAGCAACCAGAGTATTCATTTAAGCCTCTTCCACCTCAAAGGGATTATTTGCGATATCTTCTGGTGAGACCCTATAAAGCTCGTCAATAAACGCGACCTTAAAGCTTGCTGGAGCACTTGCGCTCTGTTCGGCTCGGGTTCCAGCTATATTGTAGTGCGCCACACCCGCCAAGGCAGCAGTAAAAGGATCTGCAACGCAAGCATACACGGCCAAAACTCCACCTTGCGAGCATCCAAAACCAGTCACTTTCGACATAAGAGAAGATCCACCATGTGAATACGCCACTACTTCACCATTGGTAACGAGATCGGTTTGTCCCGATACGGCAACAGCGCCACCTGTGTAACGAGCTAGCGCAACCGCAGCATCGCGTGCGGCAGCAACCTCGTCGGTACTATCCACTCCACGAGCACGGGAAAGATCTTCTGTAGTGCCTTCCAGATTCCACAGACCTGCAAGGGCAATTATTTCTGAAGCATTACCGCGGATGATAGTGGGCTTGTATTGCTTTACCTCGAGCAGCAAATCAGTGCGCTGCTGACCAATGCCAATACCAACAGGATCAATTACCCAAGGCTTGCCTGCATTAAACGCTGCTGCGGCGGTCCGAGGAATGGTTTCGGTATAGATGGGAAATTGAGTACCCATATTAAGATACACAGCTCCACCTGCCGCAACTAAGCATTCACCTTCATCGGGTAGATATACCATTGCCGCTGATCCACCCACTGCAAGCTGAGCATTTGCTACAAAATCGATCGTTACCGTATTGGTTACCGATCCTGCCATAGGATTGGTAGCGCGAACATCTTCGACTGCTTTCACGATGTTTTGCTTGAGTTGTTCGGATTCAATCAACGCATTCTCCTTACATTAGACGTTTCCAATTCCATGCTGCGACCCAAACAAAAAGGAGCGCTGCATAGACAGCGCTCCTAGAAAACCTAAGAATCTGCTCCCTACGCCAGTACTAACTGTCAGGTTCAAAGGGTTGGGCTTTTGCCCTCTCAGCCTTTCGCAAATCCAAGGCACCCCTGCATGTATTAACTAGTGTAATAGAAAACCGACCAACGCAACACATCGATAGTTCATCGGTAGATTATTCACGTGAAAGAAACGTTTGTTAGAATTATCTGCGCTATGGTAAATAACATACGCATCTGCTGCAGCGTAGCATTTGTAACGATAACCGCATTTGCACCATTACGTGCTACGCGAATGCGCTGCGAGATTTACCGAGCACGATTAACACACAGGAATAACCTACAAGAAAGGAGTACCACCGCATGATAGGAACCATTATCAATGCGTGTGCCATTCTTGTAGGAAGTTCTATCGGTAGCGTAATTAAACGCGGGCTAAAGCCAAAATATCAGGAAGCTATTTTCACCGCACTTGGCGTTGCCACTATCGGGCTTGGCCTGAATGCCGCTATTCAAAATATGCCGAACAGCAATTACCCTGTCTTATTTATCGTAAGCATGGCACTTGGTGCGGTAATTGGAACTGCACTGAATTTAGAAGAACGCTTCAAAAAAGCCGTATCCAAACGAGCAAAAAACGGCACCGAATTTGCTCGTGGACTTTCTACTGCCATTATGCTTTTCTGTGTAGGAACACTATCTATATTAGGACCAATAAACAGTGCACTTTATGGCGATGAAACCTTTCTTTTAACGAATGCAACGCTCGATTTTGTTTCGTCTATTGTTCTTGCTGCAACGTTTGGTATCGGCATTGCCCTTGCTGCAGTAGTACTCTTCTGCTGGCAGGGTGCTATCTTTTTGTTGGCAAGCTTTTTGGCTCCCTACATGAGTGGTGGCCTTATGACCGAAATTGGCATTGTGGGTGGTCTGCTTATTTTGGCTACTGGCATCAATCTTTTAAAGATTAAAGAAATACCCACAATGAATATGTTGCCTGCTTTATTCGTACCACCTCTTTGGTTTGCGCTCGTTTCCTTTGTGGGCAGTTTAGGGATAGCTTAGTTGCCTTTATACATTCAGCACGTTCTGTGTGTTCTGTAAACCTTACGCGTTCTATGCACTCTACAAATCTTACGCGCTCTGCACATCCTACGCGTTTTGCATCTCTTGTGCTTTTTCCTGCATTTTTCGAGCTTCAAGTTCGTCAGTTCCCGTATTCAAGAAATACACGCCTACCACTACAAGACCCAAACCTAAAGCAGTAAGCGGAGTAAAAGGATCATGCCAAACAAGCACGCCTACCAACATGGTGAGCGCCGATCCTACACCACCCCAAATGCCATAGACCAAACCAAGCGGCATGTGTTCAAGAATACGAACCAGCAAGGTAAAGGATGCTAAATAGCCCACAATAGTGATAACACTTGGCACTGGCACGGTAAAACCTTCTGCCATTTTCAAAGATATCGTTGCAATTACTTCGCAAATAATCGAAATACCTAAAAGTAAAAACCAGAATCGTTTGGATGCACTTAGTTTCTTAATTTCTTGCTTTTTCTCGCTTTGGAATGTTTCAATACTTCCCATGATTAGACACCTAATTTCAAAATAACAATGCCACCAATAATTAAAGTAAGTCCAACAATCTTTTTCAGATTGAATCCCTCTTTCCAAATAATGGCACCCACAATTGCAGTAAGAGCAATACCTGCACCCGTCCAGATAGCGTAGACAGGTCCAAGAGGCAACATCATAAGCACCTGCGAGATACACCAAAATGCGACGACATAGCCCGCAACGATACCCACAACGGGCAACTTGTATTTAAAACCTTGCGACGCTTTAAGCATGGAGTCAGCAAACACCTCCGCACATACCGCAATGGCTATCATGAGATAAGGATTCATTTTTACCCTTTCAAATCGAGGCGTTGTTTCTTCGGCTCGAGCTCTGCCTTTACAAGCTTTGCCTTTTACGAGCTTCGTCTTCATGAGCTTTACCTTTACGAATTCCACCTTCAAAAGGCAGCTTTCATTCAAGTGCCAAGCTAGACGCCGTTTTGCAATTAAAGACAGTTTGCAATTGCCTACTTTTTCGAATTGCTATGCTAAACTCTGCCCCAAGGGTAGAGTCAAGGAGCTATCATGAGAAATTCACTTCTTTCAATAGGCGAGGCAGCAAAACTGAAAAACGTCAGCATAAAAGCACTTCGCTATTACGAAAAACTGGGCATTTTCAATCCTGCCTACATTGACCCACAAAGTGGATACCGCTACTATTCACCTGCTCAGCTCTTCGATCTTGATGTGATATTGACCTGCGGAGAACTTGGCATACCGCTTAAACACATCCTTGATTATCAAACCGAACAAGGCACCATAGATTTGCGTCAATTACTTATCGAAGGATCTGAGCTTGCCGAACAAAAGATGAAACGAGCACATCAGTCGCTTCTTCAGATCAATTCATATTTAGAAGAGATGGAGCAACAAGACAGTTTTCGCCACTGCGCCAACACCTACACACGGACAATACCTTCACACTATTTTTGTGCCAAACCTTGGGATATTAATCGTGCCTTTGAAATAAAAAAGTACTTAAAAACCATGAGCGATCTTTATCAGCTTGCCGATCAACTCGACACAACGCCGCTCTACTTTCAGGGATTACTTATCGATACGACTTCAACCGAAAAAGCACCTGCGTGCCAAGCGTATGTAGCGGTTGATTTGTATCCCAGCAAATCTAGAGTTGATATGCCTGCAATTGATACACCAAACAATAAAACAACAATCGAATACCTTCCCGAAGATACCTACACAGGATTTCGCATCGAAAGCAACGACTTAACCGAATGTGTTGACACGGCACTTACGTATGCCAAAGAACATCCAGGTTTCTATGTCATGACCGAAATCTGGGATGCAGAACTCGCTGCCAATACCTTCATCATAGAACTGTTGCAAAGTGGTAAAATTCTGAACGTTTCTGTTCCCGACTAAAGAGAAAGTGAACCATGAGTAATAAAGCATTTGATACAGCAGCAAATGCTGGTTCTTCTCGCGAGCATTTTGCCTCACGTATTGGATTTATCCTTATTGCTGCTGGATGCGCAATTGGTATCGGTAACGTTTGGCGTTTCCCCTACATCACCGGTGAATATGGTGGCGGCGCATTTGTATTGTTGTATCTGATCTTCTTGGTAATTCTAGGCCTACCTGTTATGGTCATGGAATTTGCGGTAGGTCGCGCTGCTCAAAAGAGTGCTGCACAAGCCTTTGACATCCTTGAGCCAAAACGTCGTTTCCACTGGTTTTCTTGGTGGGGCTATATTGGCTGCATGATTCTGATGATGTTTTACACCACTGTTGCAGGTTGGATGCTTGCCTATATTCCAAAGATGGCAACAGGAACCTTTAATGGTGGCGGAAGCGAAGTGGCGGCAAATGTCTTCAACGCAATACTTGCCAATCCGAGTGAACTTATTGGCTGGATGTTAGCTGCTGTTGCTATTGGATTTGCTATTTGCAGCCTTGGTCTGCAAAAGGGCGTTGAGCGCATCACAAAATGGATGATGGCGATTCTGTTCGTTGTCATGATTGCGCTGTGTATACGAACTATGACACTACCAGGTGGCGCCGAAGGCATTGCCTTTTATCTGATTCCCGACTTCTCTCGCTTGTTTGAAAACGGATGGTCGACCTTCGGTGAGGCAACCTATGCCGCAATGGGACAAGCGTTCTTCTCGCTTTCTTTGGGTATTGCTGCAATGGAAATCTTTGGCTCCTACATTAAGCGTGAGCGTCGCTTAACCAGCGAAGCAATTTCTGTAACAGCTCTTAATACTGTTGTTGCCATTCTTGCCGGTTTGATTATTTTCCCCGCATGCTTCGCTTACGGAGTAACTCCCGACTCTGGTCCTTCTTTGGTTTTTGTAACTTTGCCATTGGTGTTTGCTCAAATGCCCTTGGGAGAACTTTGGGGTGCTTTGTTCTTCGTATTCATGAGCTTTGCGGCGCTTTCCACGGTTATCGCAGTTTTCGAAAACCTTATTAGCTGGTGCATGGATAAATGGGATATGTCCCGTTCAAAAGCAGTTGCTATCAACGGTGTTTTGGTAATCATTTTGAGCCTTCCCTGCGCGCTCGGATTTAACGTATTATCTGGCGTTACTATCCCTGCTATTGGCGATATTCAATCGATCGAAGACTTTATCGTATCCAACAACATGCTGCCTTTGGGCTCCTTGATCTTTGTTTTGTTCTGTACACGTCGTTATGGCTGGGGCTGGAAGAGCTTTGTTACAGAAGCAAATATGGGCAAAGGTATTGCTTTTCCCGCATGGAGCCGCATTTGGGTATCCTATGGCATTCCTGTACTGATCATTATCATCTTCATCATGGGTTATGCGCCAAAAATAATGACATGGCTTGGATTGGGCTAAGATACATCGAGCGAGTATTCCGGATTGGATCCCGCTTCACCAAATGAGATCTCGTTCCACCATATCGGATCTCGCTTCGAAAAATGAGCCTCGCTCCACCAAATAAGATCTTGCTCCACTAATTCGGATCTAAATGCAATCAGGCAATCACCTTCGGGCGATTGCCTGATTTTTTGTATTGGTTATAGATGTATTCGTTAAAGAAAAAATTCCACGAAATAGAAGGGTAAATGGCAAATTAGGCACGATTGGCCTAAATCGACCTAGAAAGCACGGAAGCGCTCGTAGCGTTGCTGACGAAGCTCTTCGGAAGTCATTGGTAGCAATTCCTCCAGGGAGCGCGTCACAAAGTCATGGACAGCAACCACTGCCTGCTCAGGGTTTTCATGCGCAGGCTTTTCACCTTCGCTTAATACCTCTTCAATCAAGCCCATCTCGCAAGCCTCAGCAGCACTCATCTTCATAACTGCCGCTGCCTCTGCAGCACGAGAACGGTCTTTCCATAAGATAGAAGCAAAGCCTTCAGGAGAAAGAACTGAATAAACGGCATGCTCCTGCATAGCTACGCGATTGCCCATAGCAAGCGCTAAAGCACCACCTGAGCCACCTTCGCCAAGAACTACGCATACAACAGGTACGCCAAAGCCAGACATAGCAACCAGATTGTCTGCAATTGCATTACCCTGACCACGCTCTTCTGCTTCCATACCGCAGAAAGCACCTTGCGTGTCCACCAAACACACAATAGGACGACCGAACTTTTCTGCTTGACGCATCAAACGCAAGCTCTTGCGATAACCCTCGGGCTGAGGACAGCCGAAGTTGCGCGCAATACGCTGGTGCAGGTCTGCACCCTTTTCTTCTGCGATAACCGTAACAGGAATGCCATCGATCCAACCAATGCCACCCACGATTGCACCGTCATCTGCAAATGAGCGATCACCATGAAGCTCGATGAAGCCATCCACAATATGATCAATGTAGTACTGAGCGGTAGGACGATGAACATTACGAGCAAGCAAAACACTTTCCCATGCAGGGTTGTCGTCCCCATCAGATCCCGCTTCGGTCTTCTTCATAGGAAGAATGGAAGGCGCATCAGCTACGCCACGTTTGCGTAACGCGCGCTTAAGTGGGAATGACTCATCACCAGAAAGTGCAGCACCTGCTCTGCCAAACAAACGAGCAAAGGGATTTCCGCCCTGTTTTGCAGGAATAGTCTTTGCTGCACCCGCGCCTTGGTTGTTTCCAGCGCCCGACTGTTCGGCAGATTCTTCTGATTCGGTACGCGAAACCGCAGCTTCTCGAGCAGCGCGAACAACAGAACGGATGGTTCCATCACTGCCCTTGCCTGCTGGCAGTTCCTCAAGATCCTGTGTTGCACAATGAATATCTACCACATCGGAAAGATAATCACGTAAATCACAGCGCTCTACGATGGCATCAATTAAGCCATGCTCAAGAGCAAATTCCGCCGTCTGAAAGCCTTCTGGCAAAGTCTGCTTAATGGTGTCTTGAATAACACGACGACCAGCAAAACCAATCAACGCATGAGGCTCAGAAACAATAATGTCGCCCTGAGTTGCAAATGATGCCGTAACACCACCGGTGGTAGGATCGGTGATAACCGAAATATAGAGCAAGCCTGCACGGCTATGACGCTCTACCGCAGCACTAATCTTGCCCATCTGCATCAAAGACACAAGGCCTTCCTGCATACGAGCACCACCCGATGCGGTAAAAATAATCAAAGGCAAACGCTCGTCAGTTGCACGTTCAATAGTGCGCGTGATTTTCTCACCCACAACTGAACCCATAGAGCCCATCATAAACGTAGACTCCATGATACAAACAGCCACCTTGCGACCCTTTAAGTATGCAGAGCCACAACGAACCGCTTCTTCTAAGCCACTCTTAGTACGATTCTTTTCGATAATTGCATCATAGTCAGGAAAGGTGAGCGGATCTGTTTCAGGAATACCCGTGTTCCATTCCTCGAAGGAGTCTTTATCGAAAAGATATTCAAGACGTTCATCAGAAGTTAGGCGATACAACTCGCCACAGGTAGGACAAACGCCACCCGTAGCCAAAACAGGCTTTTCGTCATGGTTCAACTTACATTTAGGACATTTACGCCAGGTTACCTCATAATCCCCAAAATCGGGATCAGGTGCGCATTCTGCCCACATAGTGTGAGTGCGATCCTTATCCATTGGACCGAGCACCTGAACGCCTGCCTGATGTGCCACCATGCGAAGAAGAGGACTATTGGCAGTTTCTGGATTGCAAACCAACATTACCGATGCGCCACTTTTGCGAACCGCATCCATAATGGCGTATTCATTAGAGAACAAACGCGCATCGAACTTAGGTCCAAGAGATGCCACTTGCGCAGCACCTGAACAAGCAAACGCACGAGCTTTGTCATCGGTGCCTGTTACCCAAATCTGAGAACAACCGCTTTTTACACACGCTTTCACCGTTGCCTTCATAGGTGAGCCGTATCCAACTACCAACAAAGGACCATCAAGCTTTTCTGCCAAAATTGGCAACTGAAATACGATAGTAGGACCATCAGTTACTACTGCTGCCTGCGTATTCTGCTGAACTGCAGTCATTACTGATTACCTCCCTCTGACTTTTTACCAGGCGCAATAACATACTTTTGTACTGCCGTTGCGCATATTTCCCCATCTACACTTGCCTCAACTTCAGCAACGCACATACGTGAAGAATTCTTAGTGATAGTACCCTTAAGCGTTACCGTTTCACCAGGAAGTACGGTTTTGCGGAACTTCGCTTTATCGATACCTACTAAATATCCCAAAGATCCCTCTTTGCCATCCTGAACAAGCACGCAAATACTTGCAGCTTGAGCAAGTGCCTCCATTAAAATTACGCCTGGGAGAACGGGATGTCCAGGAAAATGACCAGCAAATAGTGGTAGTTCAGGATTAACATCCAATTCAGCAACAACACTCCGTCCTGGTTCACAAGACAAAACACGGCTTACCCAAACAAAGGGATCACGATGCGGAAGGAGTTTTAAAACACCTTCCTTTTCGCAGGGGAATTCAACAGGCACGGCAACACTATCAGAAGCATTACACGTAGTTTGTTTTTCATCGGTCATTATGCACGCTCCTCAACAAAGGGCGACAAAGCCAACGTTGCATTGTGTCCACCAAAGCCAAGCGAATTAGAAAGCACTACCTTCTGTTCATAATTCACCATAGCAGCGGTAGGTACCAATACAGGACATTCTGGATCCGCCTCGGCAAAACCAGCCGTAGGAGGAACAACGCTACGTGCAGCCGAAAGAGCCGCCACGATAGCTTCAATTGCACCAGCAGCGCCAAGCATATGACCAACGCAACCCTTTACTGAAGTTACCGGAATCTTTGCTGCGCGATCGCCCAGCAAGGCATTCCAGGCAGCAGATTCAGTCTTATCGTTTACAGGAGTAGCCGTGCCGTGTGCGTTCAGATGACCAATATCATCTACGCTAAAACCGCCTTCAGCTAAGGCCTGCTTCATTGCACGAACAGCACCTTCACCACTGGGTTCAGGAGCAGTAATGTGGTAGGCATCGCCCGTAGAGCCAAAGCCCGTAACCTCGGCAATGATGTTTGCGCCACGTGCCTGGGCATGCTCCAACGATTCAAGAACTACCGCACCTGCACCTTCGCCAGGAACAAAACCATTGCGGCGAACGTCAAAAGGCATGGAAGCATTCTTTGGGTCATCGGATTTGGTTACCGCACCCAAGTTAGCAAAACCAGCCAAAGACATATTTGCAGTGCCTTCTTCACTACCACCTGCAAGTGCAGCATCTGCATAGCCAAAACGAATCAGGCGGTATGCCTCACCAATACAATGGCTGCCCGTTGCACAAGCGGTAACAATATTCAGACAATCGCCTTTCAAGCCATAGCGAATAGACAAGTTGCCTGCTGCCATATTGGAAATCATCGTAGGAATAAACAGAGGACTTACACGCTTGGCGCCTTTTTCATGAAGAACAACTGATTCATGTTCAAACATGTTAAGTCCACCAATGCCAGAGCCAAACACACAAGCAAAACGATCGGCGTCTTCGGCTTCCATATCTATGCCAGCCTGAGCCATAGCCTCATCAGAAGCCAAAATAGCGTACTGTACGAAAGGAGCAAAGCGGCGAGATTCTTTCTTGGTGAAACCAACCTCAAGAGGATCGTAATTAGGAATGGAACCACCTACATTAACGCCCAACTGCTCGCGACGCTCCTCAGGGAACAAAGACAAGCAACACTCACCACTGGTAACTTTTGACCACAGAGTTTCCACGCCCAGTCCAGCAGGAGACACTGCACCCATACCGGTAATAACGACACGATGCAATGTCATCGTATTGTTCTGTGAACTCATAGCGATAATCCTCCATCTACTGTTAAAACATGACCTGTAATGTAGCGAGCTTCATTGCTAGCCAAAAAGCTGACTGCCCCTGCTACATCTTCAGCACTTCCCAATTCGCGCAAAGCAATACGAGAAACAACGCCTTCGCGTGTTTTTTCGCTTAAAGCTCGAGTCATATCGGTATCAATAAAACCTGGTGCAACCGCATTAACCGTAATGCCACGCGCACCTAATTCTTTAGCAGCGCTCTTAGTCATACCAACAATACCCGCTTTAGAGGCAGCATAGTTAACCTGACCAGCATTGCCATAAAGTCCAACTACACTTGAAATATTAATAATGCGACCACTGCGCTGTTTCATCATGACAGGCGCAACATGACGCATACAATTAAAGGCACCTTTAAGGTTAACCGAAATAACCTTATCAAAAGCTTCTTCGCTCATACGGGCAAGCAAACCATCCTGCGTTACCCCTGCATTGTTTACCAACACATCAATGCGACCAAGCTGTTCACGAACGCCTTCTACCATTTCTTTTGCAGCTTCAAAGCTAGAAACATCAGCACAAAATACGACAGCTTTAATACCATATTCACGCTGAAGATCGTCTGCTAATTCAGCACATGCCTGAGCACTGTGCTCGCTTGAATGATTGAGCGCAAGATTACATCCACGTGCCGCAAGGGCGCGCGCAATAGCTGCACCAATTCCACGGCTTGCACCAGTTACTAGTGCAACTTGCTCTTGGATTTCTTGTTTTTCAGCCATACAAACCTCCTTTAGTTGCCTAGTTTCTAGTTGTTGGTTTGAGTTTGCTCTTCCTGAGAAGTAAGCTCAGCTAACTCTTTTTCCCATTCAGCATAGGTACCAATCTTTTTGCGAGTAGCGCCTCGATCAATACGCTTTACCAAATTAGTAAGTACACCACCGAAACCAACTTCGATAAATTCAGATGCGCCCTGAGAAGCAAGAGCGCTGATGCTCTGTTCAAACATAACAGAGCTTTTTACCTGAGCAGACAAGCGCTCTACTGCCTCATCTACCACGAAAGGCTTCGCATCGGTATTGCAAATCAGTGGATACGTTGCAGGCATAAAAGAAAGCGTTTTGCAGAACTGTTCAACTCGTGCTGCCGCCTCTTCCATTAAAGGACTATGGAACGCACCGGCTGTGCGCAAACGAGAACAACGCTTGGACCGTTCTTTCCAATACGCCTCTGCGCGATCAATCGCGCCAACGCTACCCGAAACTACAACCTGGCCTGGAGCATTGTAGTTTGCGCTAACCAGCACCTCACCTTCAGCACAAGCATCGCAAACTGCTTGAGCGTCTTCATGAGTTGCGCCCAAAAGCGCAAGCATAGCACCAGGATTCTTTTTACAAGCTGCCGCTAGAGCATGTGAGCGTTCGTTTAATAGCGCAAAACCCTCTTCAAGAGAAAGAATACCCGAAACCATAAGGCCACTAATTTCACCTAAAGAAAAGCCAACGATGACATCAGGTTGAAAACCACGTGCTAAAAGAGCACGTGATAAACCGACCGAAATAGCCGAGGTAAGAACCTGAGAATTAAGCGCATCGTTAATCTGCGCTTCATCGCCTTCTTTACTCAAAGTAATAAGATCAATTCCTGTTGCTGTTTTTGCCATTTCAAAAGTTTCTTGCACTTCAGGCAAAACCAAAAGATCAGCACCCATGCCAACCTTTTGAGCTCCTTGCCCTGGCATCATCCATACACTCATTACGCTCATCCCTACTTCCAGGCACGCGTTGCGTTCTTGTCCGCCATTTCCTGCAAACCAAAAGCTGCCCACTTTTCTGCCTGAGATACAAGCTCGGTAACAATTTCTACCGCAGGTTTGCAGTCATGAACTAAGCATGCAGACTGGCCAGCCATCATAGATCCATTGTCCACATCGCCCTGAACCGCACGACGAAGAGAACCCGCAAGACGCTCTTCAGCTTCAGCACTATCGCCCATACCCTGAGCTTCCATCTGGCGAATTTCGCGGGTAAGTTTATTTTTTAATCCGCGAACTGGATGACCACCCGCACGACCAGTAACAATCGTGTCGGAGTCTTTTGCGGCAATTACCTTATCTTTATAAGCCTGAGCTACACAACACTCCTCAGCAGTAAGAAAGCGCGTTCCTACCTGAACACCTTCAGCACCAAGTGCAAAAGCTGCAGCCATTCCGCGACCATCCGCAATACCACCTGCCGCAATAACAGGAATCGATACTGCATCGCAAACAGCAGGAACTAATACCATGGTGTTCAGCTCGCCAATATGTCCGCCTGCTTCGCAACCTTCCGCAACAACAGCATCAGCACCACAGCGTTCCATACGACGCGCAAGAGCAGCAGATGCAACTACAGGAACAACGGTAATGCCCGCTTCCTTCCACATAGGAACATATGAACCAGGATTTCCTGCTCCTGTGGTAACTACATCAACTTTCATATCGGCAGCAAGCTGAGCAAGCTGGGGTGCTTCAGGATTCATGAGCATAATATTCAAACCGATTGGTTTATCAGTCAGCTCACGAGCCTTTTCGATTTCTGCTTTTACCCAAGATACAGGAGCAGCGCCACAAGCAATAATGCCCAAGCCGCCAGCGTTACTTACCGCAGCAGCAAGACGGGCGTCAGCAATGTTTGCCATACCGCCTTGAATAATAGGATATTCAACACCCAAAAGCTCAGTTACTCGTGTTTTCATATCTAACCATCTCTTTCGTGTGAGGTATCTGACAGCAACAAGCGAACCACCTGAATATATTTCTCTGCATGATATACATCAGAGTACTTTCTATTCAGCCTGGTTCGCTTATGTACATGTCAATCTACTGTAGTGCTTCTTAGAACAAAGAGCCCGATAGCTTGGTTATTTACAAAGAATCAATGTAGCTTACAAGCTCTTCGATAGTTTCAAGACCTTCTGGCTCACCAAAGTCGATATCAAGCTTTTCTTCGATATCGCAAATAAGCTCTGCCATGTCCAAAGAATCGATGCCCAGATCCTCAAAGGTTGCATCTTCTGTTACATCTTCAGGATTGATGTCGAGGGTCTCTTCAAGAATTTCTTTAATTGCATCCAAAGTTGCCATTTGTGTTCCTTTCTATTGAGCCGCAGATTCTTTTGCAGCTTCGTTCTCGTGATCAAAAAAGTCTTTGACTTTACCTAATGCTTTATAAAGAACAGCCTCTTCTTCAGGCGTTAAACACTCCAGTGCACTATCCGCCATCTTTTTATGGAAGGCATCATGAGCACGAAAAGCTTTACGTCCTTTAGAAGTAAGCTGAACAAGCACTTGTCTGCGATCCACTTCGCTTCTTGTTCGCTGAACATAGCCCTTCCGTTCAAGCTTGGTCATGGAAGCCGTAAGAGTAGCTAACGTAACATCAAGACGCGAAGCAACCACCTTCATAGGGTTAACTTCATGAAGTCCAACCGCAACAATCGTATGAAGTTCAGCAATACTCAATCCTTCAGTAAGACGATTGTTAAGTGATCGTTCTTCAATACGCAATATAGAATTGAATGTTTCGGTGAGCATCTCATTGACAACTTCTTTGCCTTCACGCTGCCAATCAGGTATTTCGATGCTCTTATTCAAAGCCATACTCCTTTAAAACCAATAGTTTTGTTAATAATGCTTTATGTATTTGCTGGCAAAATGCCAATTCCCAATGCTCCAGGACCAAGATGGGTAGAAATAATTGCGCCACAAGGGCAGGTGCCGCCATCGATGTACTCAATGCCAGCCTCGGCAAGAGCCGCCTTCATATCTTCGATGGGCTTCAAATTACCGCTGTGGCAGAAACGAATGCGAAGCGTTCCATGCTCGTTGGTGCGGTTTTCTACTTCGCTAACAAACGTCTTAATAACGCCACGCATTCCCTTTGCTTTTCCGTAAGCCATCAGAATACCTTTTTCGTTAAAAGTAAAGATTGGCTTAATGTTCAAAAGGCTTGCATTCTTTACCTGATCAGCAGAAAGACGACCACCTTTAAGTAAGTTCTCTAAAGTTTCAGGAGCAACAAGGAATTCAGCCTTTGCGAGTAGCTCTTTTGCCTTCACTTCTGCCTCATCAAGCGTTGCACCCTCATCGCGCATTTTGCAAATTTCTGCAACAGCAAGCGCGACAGAGGCAGTAGCACCAGCACGAGCGCCATCTAATACGCGCACATCAATATCTACTTGCTCTGCAGCAGTACGAGAAGACTCGATCGTGCCCGAAAGAACACCTGCAATATGAATAGCAATTACGCCCTCATAACCCTGTTCAGCAAGAGCGTTATACATCTGCTCAAAATCGTAAGGAGTAGGCTGTGAAGACTGTGGAAGACCTTCAGAATTTGCCATACGCTCATAAAATTGCTCAGAGGTAATTTCCACCTGGTCTTTAAAGGTTTCTCCATCAATCAAAACACTGAGAGGAACCATGTGAACATCAAGAGCTTTATATTCTTCCTGAGTGAAATCGCACGTTGAATCAACTACGACCGCAAAACTCATACTCATCTCCTTCCACAAGAAGCAGGATTTTCGAAACAATTTTTCGAAACACGACTTACTTGTTCGTTGTTAGCTCAATTACTTAGTTTATCTAACTAAATGAAGGATAGAGGGAGGTTTACTCAAACGCAAGAAAAAGAATTACTCCCCACAAATTGAGCACAGGCGGATTAATCGCCGTTCAAAAGACAAACTATGAGCCTCTTAATTATGAACCTACATTGCGAGTCAACATTGCAGGTTCCTTGATTGCAAGCGCCTTAATTACGAACGTCTTCCGCCACCGTAGGAACTTTTTCGTGCACCAAAAGCACTGCCCTTTCGTGCAGTCTTTTTCAAATCGCCCAAAATATCCTCTTCAGCTTTGCCCTCAAGTTGTGCACGAAGTTTAACCACCTGATCGCGCACCGCCGCGGCACGTTCAAAGTCCATCGCCGTCGAAGCCTCAAGCATTTCTTCTTCAAGGGATGCAACAATGCGCAACATCTCACTACGAGAATAACCTGCCAATTCAGCGTTAACTTCTTCAGCGCTACGTTTACCTTCGTCGGTCTCGAGATAATCAGTAATGTCGCTGATGCCCTTGCGGATTGTTTTCGGAACTATGCCATGCTCTTCGTTGTATGCCATCTGAATTGCACGACGACGGCGCGTTTCAGTGATCGCGCGATCCATGGAGTCAGTGATTTTGTCGGCATACATTATCACTTGACCTCCCGCATTACGCGCTGCACGACCAATAGTCTGAATAAGTGAGCGATGGTTGCGCAAGAAACCTTCTTTATCTGCATCCAAAATGGCAACCAGTGAAACTTCTGGCAAATCCAAACCCTCTCGAAGCAAATTGATGCCAACCAAAACATCGAATTCGCCCTTGCGAAGATCTCGCAAAATTTCAACACGCTCAAGCGTCCCGATATCAGAATGCATATAACGTGCTCGAACCCCCTGATCAAGCAAATGTTCAGTTAGATCTTCTGCCATGCGCTTGGTCAGAGTTGTAATAAGGACTCGTTCGTCGCGCTTTGCACGTATTTTTGCTTCATCGATAATGTCATCAATTTGCGAAAGGATAGGACGAACATCGATTTCTGGATCCAGCAATCCCGTTGGACGAATGATCTGCTCCACCTTTGCTTCGCTTACTCGTTCCTCATAGTCTCCTGGCGTTGCAGAAACATAAACAAACTGCGGAACTCGCGCTTCGAATTCGTCAAATCGAAGCGGGCGATTATCCAAACAGGAAGGCAGACGAAAACCGTGTTCTGCCAGAGTCACCTTACGAGAGCGGTCTCCTTCGTGCATTCCGCGAATCTGAGGAACCGTCACGTGGCTTTCGTCAATAAAGCAAAGAAAATCACTGGGAAAATAATCGATCAAAGTATAAGGAGGCTCACCTGGAGCGCGTCCATCCAGGTGTCGCGAATAATTTTCAATGCCAGAGCAAAAGCCCATCGTCTCAATCATTTCCAAATCGTAGGAAGTGCGCATCTCCAGGCGCTGCGCTTCAAGCAACTTTCCTTCTTCATTGAATTGCTTCAAGCGTTCCTGTAATTCTTCTTGAATAGTTTGAAGAGCGTGCTCAATCGCTGGCCTAGCTGCTACGTAATGGGAGGCAGGCCACAAAGGAAGTGCCTCGTATGTATTGAGCACTTCCCCGGTAACATTGTCGATTTCAGATATTTCCTCTATTTCGTCTCCCCAGAATTCCACACGAATCGGATTATCTGCATAGGGAGGAAATACATCCAACGAATCGCCTCGAACGCGGAAGGTGCCTCGTTTCAATTCGTAGTCATTTCGATCATATTGGATATCTATCAGCTTATGTATAAGTTCGTCACGATCTTGTTCGATCTCTTTATCAAGAAATACCGCCATACCTGCGTATTCCATCGGCGATCCAATACCGTAGATGCAAGAAACTGAAGCCACAACGATAACATCACGTCGAGATAAAAGCATTGAAGTTGCGGCATGACGAAGCTTTTCTACCTCCTCGTTAATGGAAGCATCTTTTTCTATGAAGGTATCAGTTGTTGGAACATAAGCTTCCGGCTGATAATAGTCGTAGTACGAGACAAAATATACCACCGCATTGTTCGGGAAAAACTCTTTTAGCTCCGCCGCCAATTGAGCAGCAAGTGTTTTGTTGGGCGCTAAAACGAGTGTTGGTTTTTGTACCGCCTCGATAGTTTTAGCCATGGTATAGGTTTTACCCGAACCTGTAACACCTAACAACGTTTCATAACGCATCCCAGATTCAATATTTTTGGCTAATTGAGCAATAGCTTTTGGCTGGTCACCTGCAGGCTCATAAGGAGAAACCACCTCAAAGGGTTGAGACGACAGACGTGCCATGGGTAATTTACCCTCCATTTGATGGCCCTCTAAATTTTGAAGATGCGCCACAATTCCTCCCTGTATTCCTATCTACCATTTGAATCCGTAATTCGAAAGAATCTACAATCTAAATCTGCAATTCGACAGCGTCTGAAATTCAGCAGATTCTGTAATTCAGCAGATTCTGTAATTCGAAACTCTCTTGAACTGTTGCACTATCATTCAGAACAGTCAAAGCAACTTAACACAAACTTACCTAAGAAAGCCTTGGGGCGATGTCAGAATCCCACCATTGCTGAATTTGGTCTTGAAATTCCTGTAAGGTTCCATCGTTGGTAAACACCACATCCGCAATAGCGAGTCGGTTCTCTTCTGGTACTTGACTTGCAAGACGGTTTCGCGCATCTTCTTCGGAAAAACCGCGCGATTCCATCAAGCGACGAACACGCACCTCAGGCGATGTAGTAACTGCTACCACGATATCTGCATGTTTGTAGAAATCATCGCGTCCATCAAGAATTGCCATTTCTAAAACAACAACTTCGTGAGTTTGCCCCACACTCGCAACATGACGCAAACAGCCTTCGTAAAGTCTAGGCTGAGTAATAGCATCCATTCGGGCGGTATCTTCTGGCGTGGCGAAGGCACGAGCAGCAAGTTCGGAGCGAATAATTTCACCATTCGTATCGAGTATTTCTTTACCGAAAGCCTTCACTAACTCTGCTTTCATTTCAGAATCATGGAGGTTTTCGTGGCCCACTTCATCGGCAAGAACAATACCTGCACCTTTTTCTTTAAGGAACTCCATCAACGTGGATTTTCCTGAACCAATTCCACCCGTAACAAAAATGCTTAGCACCGCAATCCCCTCTCACTAGCTTTGCAGCGCACTCGAGCAAAGTTACTATGCTCGCATGGGTATGTTTTTAATTATCACATGCAAGTCAACCTAGAATTCACACTCTATTGCGTTGTTATTTGAGCGCCACATGCACAAGACGATGATTGCGCAGCACAAAGAACGCCGCTACTGCAAAAATCAGCAAATACGCAAATTGACCCGTTATCGCAACAGCAATAACACTCGACAACAAAGGAATTCCAACAGCAACAATTACGCTCGCCCAATACCAAGGCTTGACACTGGAAGGAAATTGTTCTGCATAAGATTCGCAAACTGCCCCATGAAAAGCAAGCGACAGGCAAAGCAACCACAAGAGAATGAACAGCGCTCCTGCTTGACCAAAGAATTGTGCATTATTTAGACATCCAACTACAAACAGAACAACGCAAAGAACAAACGCTCCAACGAAATATCGTCTCTGCCGTGCCGCTCGGTAATGTAGCTCTCCACCCTTGTATAACTCCATCTTGAAGGCCATTTCGGTAACCTCCTTTAATGAAAGAGTAAAAGATTTGTTCTTACTTTAAAAGACCAATGTCACCACTAATGGAGCTGATTAAAAACGCTACACCTTCATTCATGGCAAATAAATGCTACGCCTGCATTCATGACGAAATCACCAATGACCCCTCGTTAAAATCTACCCTCCAGACGTATGGATTCAAAGGGTGGTTAAGACTTCAAGCGCTCCTTATACTTACTTCCTTACGATATACTAACCAGTATCGTACCCATCCTGAAAGGAGCTACAATGGCTACCTATCTTGATGACCTGAAATATCTGTCAAACAACACTCAGATTTGGGAACAGGCGTGCAAAGGTACTCTGCCAAAGCCTCTTTTACCTTTCGGGAAAGCAAAAGACACTTTCAACATAGCTCAAAAATGTAAAGCTATTCAAGAGAAATATGGGTTACCCAACTACCAGGAAAACGAACCTTGGTTTTACAAGAAAATCCTTACCGAATTCGACACCAGAAATCCTTACGTAAACGACCTAAAAGGTTGCGATACTCATATTATGAGTGCCAAGCAGGTGCTTGAAGAAAACATTTTTAGGGAAGACTACCTTTATCGCAAAGCAAGCAGCTTAGGATCGGACTGGAAGTTCAACATTTATCTTGAAGACGTTGAAAGGTTTGGCAAGATCTTAATTTCGGAAAACGCCGATCAAAACACCCCGGAAATTCCCCCTATGAACGTAGGCGAAACCGCCATGTATTTTGCCTACGAAGCAGAAGTTCTCAAAGGCATCCCTAGGCCCAGATTCAATCTAGCGCTTATCGAGGCTCTCCAAAAGAACATTGATCGAATTCTGGATGGAAAAGATGCTGAAGGACTTTCTTCGAACTTTCTACAAAATACTCCGCCACTACCTAACTTCGCTGCCGCCTTTAGTATTGCTCTGCCTACCGAAATCCATGAACGCATAAAATCTTGTGAGCATGAATACTGGAATGCCTTTGGAACGTTTTCGCGGAACTTAAGACGCGCCTATGGGCAAGTTGGCGGATGGTCGAAGCTATATTACGGCAGAAAACCTGAAGATAAGCTTCCTATTAAAAAAGACTGGGGCAAAGAGCTTATTCATCGCAAAATTGAATTAGCGCTTCTCACGAATAAATGCTTCGATGATGTTGAGTTACTGATTAACACGCTTAGAGTTTATGGGAGAATGTGCGGCAATTTTGGAAATGCTTCACTTTACTTTAAACCTCACTTAACTAGGCTTAACCCCTTAACAAAACAAGAACGCGCGAGGCGTGACCGTGCAGAAAAAGAACGCCATAAAAAAGCAATGGAGAGAATTCGAAAACAAGAAGAATGGGAAGCCGAACAGCGACGCAGAGGAGCCTATGGAGGTTATAGTGGCGTCGACGAATTCGACGAAGCGAACGGGTCATACGAGTTTGGCAATTCATATTCGTATGCTTGGTATACCGATCGCGATAGCTACAACGACGTCACAAGATAGCAATTTGTCTCTGCCACTTGTAGAAGCTATTTAGTTGCAAAACGTAAGCGGGACGATTAAGCATCGTCCCGCTAAGCATCACTTATTAAAGCGTCCTTCAATCAGCATCAATAAAAATGCGCGTTTAGTACATTTTCTCAAAAACCAAATTACAAACCGTACGGTCGCCGCCACCGAAGCCAGCAGAAGCAGCAGTGGACTGGGCAAAGGTATGTAAGCGATAGCCCTGTGCAAACTGTTGGTTGCAAATATCTTCGATTTCTTTGAAGTTCTTAGAACCTTTTCCCACAAACTTTTCGCGTAAAACAACCTGCATAACGCGATACTGACCTGGATTATTATTAATTTGTCCAGCTTGGTCATTAAAATCCATGAAACCCATGATGCTTTCCTTTCAGGCGTTGATACTTCCAACTTTCAAGTCTTAACGGCAATAACGCCGCATCCAAAAGAACAACATCATCAGAATACAGGAATAAAGAACTCGGAACGCTTGCAAGAAGTTAATTGTTCGAGGTAACACCTAAACCATGGCGCATCCCTGTCCAATGATAGGGACACAGGAATTGCTTTGCTTCTATACACTTCGAAATAAAAGAATCAAAAAAAGAAAGGAACAGAAATGAGCATCTACTCGCGCCACATAACCGACTTTAATGTTGCTGGTATGCGCTATTGGGATGGCGCGTTTGTGCTTGACGAGCTTAAAGTCGGCGCAAATTTAACCATGATCGTAGAGGAAAACAACCCGCATGATCCAGATGCCGTTGCGCTTTATTGGAAAGACACAAAGATTGGTTATGTTCCCCGAGATTTAAATTGGCTTCCCGCTTTACTGCTTCGTTTTGGACACTGTGATGTCTTGGAGTGCCGAATCCTCAAAGTCAATAAAGAAGCAGACACCTGGAAGCAGCTACAAGTAGGAATTTATGTTACTGATAAAAGCAATTACTGAATCTTTATAGTAACCTATGCTGTTTTACCAAAACACTGCGCCGATCTATACACTCACCAGAATAAAAAACGCGCAACACAAAGGTGAACAAAGCTTGCAGGTATCATTTCCTATTACATATTGTTTGACCATATCCAACAACATTTTTTTGATATCACAAGATCTGGATTCTTTCTTGTTTATTAAAACACTTGGGAACAGCGTAAGTTAGGAGAGCTGTTCGCCGAAAGTGATGAGCGCTCCTCAACCGAAGAGATCCTGTCGGTCAGCGTAGCCAACGGTATCTATCCGGCATCCGAATCCGACAGAGACACTAATCCCGGCGCAAGCATCTCAAATTATAAAATTGTTCGCGTTGGGGACATCGTGTACAACAGCATGCGCATGTGGCAGGGCGCGGTTGGCTCAAGCAAGTACAACGGCATCGTAAGCCCAGCTTATGTGGTTGCGAAGCCCGTAGTCGAGCTTGACTCGACTTGCTTTGGTTACCTGCTGAAGAGGCCTGAAATGCTTTACAAATACCTCTGCGACTCTCAGGGCAATTCAAAAGATACGCAAACCCTGAGGTACGAACGTTTCGCTGAAATTACGGCTGAAGTTCCATCGACTATCGAAGAACAGCGAGCAATATCCAATTGTCTAGAGGGCCTCGACACCCTCATCACCCTTCATCAGTGTAAGCAAACCAATAGCTTACTCACACTGATTGCTGCACTTAAGCCAATAAAAACTATTTTATCTTTCTTAAATCTATCAAAATAGCCTTCATGTCCCTAAAAGGCTTCCGTACTATTGCGCACTCTTAAGAAATGGTTACTTAAGCGGCTCACATCGATTCGAAATCAACTAATTAGCCATAACTCAATCCAACTTCATGAGCTAAATTCCTATACAAACATTTTATCTAGCATTGCTTTTTTAAGATTGTTAAGCACTTCCAACTTACGCTGATGAAGGGTGATGAGGTTATCGAGACCTACAAAGAATGCCCCGATTCTCATTTGTTCGGCAAGGGTTGGCGTTGGGATTGCCTCCCTAAGGAAGTCCGACGGAACGAGGTCGTGCATCATTGTTGAGGCCTTTGTCGATCTAATCAACGGTAGTCGCATTAACTTTTCGTTGTTGATTGCGTATCGCCAGTAGTTAACATCAAACGGCACTCGCGGCCTGAGCACGGTGAATATATGGGAAACGATTCCGTCGCCAATGTAATTTTCAACGAATCGGCCATGTGAAAACTCTTTATTCGAATGCCCCTCAAAGGCGATATCGCCAAGCCTCATTACGTTGTAGGTGCGAAGATATTGCTCGTCGGTAACGTTAACATTCGCATTGAAATACATGTTCGCAACAGAGATTATTGACTCTCTGCCGAACGTTAAATCGTTCTTTTCAGAGACGAGGGAGTAAAGCTCTCCCAACTTACGCTGTTCCCAAGGATCAGTAAAACCAGCGAATCTAATCTCTGGAACAGTTTCTCCCTCTTTTGGAAACATTTTTTCCAGCATCGCCTTTTTGAAAGCTACTAGCTTGTCATACTTACGCTGATGAAGGGTGATGAGGGAATCGAGGCTAGAGAAGGTCTGGCCAATATGACGCTGCTCTCTCATGGTTGGCACAGAAACCTCAACCTCCATCACCTTGCTCTTGGAGATGTTGAAGCGTGAGATTCCTTGGGCGAGGATTTCGATCTGTTTTCGTACAGATTCCGATCTCAACATATATGCAAGATAGTAAGGGTCGAAACTGCCGTCTTGCCTATATCCGAAGCAGAAGCTATTAAGATAGAGATTGTCGAGATCGGAGAGCCAAACTGACGACATGCCGACCTCCTCTGGCGTCTCTGACGACACTGTGAAGAAAGCGTCTCCGTAACGGACTAAATTCTGTCCAGAGTCAATTTCGACAGCACCGAGATGCGCAGGGTCTGCGATAGGATTATCAAAAACGTTGGTATAAGGCACAAACCTTGCTATGCCATGACCGAAATCATCCTTTGTTTTGCCGGCCAAACCCCCATAAGTTGTACCCAAATCCCCCAACTTACGCTGTTCCCAAGGATCAGTAAAACCAGCGAATCTAATCTCTGGAACATTGCTAGATTTCGCCATATTACTCACCCACTAACAAGCGCTGGAATTCTTTTAACCCAGCCATATCAAACTCGTTGCCAACCAAATCATCAATCATGCTAGAAACCTCTCGCTCAGCTTCAGTAATTTGGTCGGTAATGTCAGACAAAGTAGTCTCGTACTTCTCTGACAACTTATTTACTTTGCTCACCAAATCGTCAACCAGATTATCTGGTATAGCTATAAGATCATTAACTAAAGGAGCAACCCACTTCTCATGCAGCATATGATTAACTTGATCCTGATCCATAGATTCAATCGTCTTTTTTGTGAGCAGATGAAGATCAACCTCATCTTTTTTAATTTGCGATTTAAGTTCCTTTTGCTCCTTCAAAAGTTGTTGAGCCGCCTGAAGCTTTTCTATTAGCTCCTTATAATCCTCCAACCCGTCAGCCTTCAGTTGTTTAAGAACTTTTGCGATGGATCCAGCAGCCCAAGCACTGCCATCATTGTTGAGCGCGTCTTTCGCTACTTCTTTTTCATCTTCCGAAAGTTCATCAATGCTTGATTCTATTTCGCTAATAACAATACTTAGTCGATTTTCCTTTGTTTTAAGCTGGTTCGCTTCATTACTTAACATCACTTGCTGAACAAGTTCAAACGGAATAATACGGCCCATCCAACCATCTTGAGTTTCAACATCTTTGCCGCCTTTTTTCTTTAGAACCATATTTGGATCTACCTGAATAGCAGCATCAATTCCCTCCGTTTGGAGAATTTCCAGATCGTTTTCGATGATTTGCCATCTATCATCCAAAGCCTGATAAGCAACGTAAGGATCAACTAGTGGAATATTGCCTAGCCGCTTAAAAATATCATCATTGATTACTTCTTCAAGCTTTATTGGTTCAATCGAAGAAGGCTCTGAAATTAATTTTTCTGTAAGCCACGTATCGAATCCATCAAAAGACTGATTATAGTGTTCCACGAAAGCACGAGTGCTTTCATCTTGATAGATGGCTTCCTTTACATCTTCAACCGCAATGGTGGGATATTCCGATCCAACGAATAGTTTCTCTCGAAGCCCAGGAAAAGCCTTCCAATAATCATTCAATGCGTTAATTTCATTCGATGGAATTCCGCCAAACATAGTTGCATAAATATCCCAACTTTCAGCCTCTTCGGAAGAGTCGACATAACGTGGAATATTAAGATTGTAGTCATTATCTCGAATTTCTTGCAAAGGCACTAAGCGACAAAACTTATTGATAGTCTTACGCGTCTTTACTGCATCCACAATGCGTTTGATATCACTGGCACGTAGCCTGTTATTCTTGCCGACCTTTTCAAAACCCTTTGAAGCGTCAATAATTAAAATATCTGAATCTTCACGTTTCTGACGCAACACCATTATGATGGTAGGAATGCCCGTGCCAAAGAAAATATTCGCTGGCAAGCCAATAATTGCTTCGATATGACGGTTCTCCAATAAATTCTTTCGAATATTTCCTTCTTCTCCTCCACGAAACAAAACACCATGAGGAAGAACAATGGTCATTACGCCTTCAGGACGTAAATGGTAAAGGTCATGCAACAAAAATGCATAATCCGCCTTAGACTTAGGGGCTAATCCATATTTATATCGAGGGTCAGTATCTTTCCCTTCTGGCTCCCACCTTTGGGAATAAGGCGGATTCGAAACGACCGCATCAACATACAACGGATTGTATGTGCCCACCGGATCGTTTTCATCAAAATATGGCCAGTCCTCTTCTAAGGTATCACCATTACGAGCAACAATATTGTCGGGTAGAATACCCCGCATGATTAAATTCATGCGAGTTAAGTTGTAGGTATTCTCTTTTAATTCTTGAGCATAATACTTAATGCCATCTCCCGAACCCACATGACGAGCGACCGCCTTACCAATATGAATAAGCAACGATCCTGATCCACTTGTCGGGTCATAAATATTAATCTGATCCTTATCGCGCAAATGGTAGGCAACAATCTCCGACATCAACTGAGATACTTCGCCAGGAGTATAGAACTCTCCTGCCTTCTTCCCTGCATTTGCCGCAAAATTACTAATCAAATACTCGTAGATAAATCCAAGAACATCGTAATCGCTACGTTCATCCATTGGGATATCTTTAATTACATCTAGCAGATCACTGATGGCCTTTGTTTGCGCTCCAGAGTTTTCTCCAAGCTTCGAAAGACCCGTCTGGAGCGTATCAAAAATACCCTCAAATACCCGTTTATGCGCTTTGTTAATATTGCGGCTAAATGCCGAAAGCGAATCGTGCACTAAGCCAACACCAAAATCGCTACCCATTTCCAGCCACGTTGAAAACAAGCCATTATAGGAAATAAAGAAGCCGATATTTTCTCGAATATACTGAACTGTTTCTTGATCGGATTCATCAAGAGCCTTGATGTCTTCTTCGGTAAAATCGTTTTCACGTAAAAATTCGAGTTCTCGTTCTGAAAGAAACTTATAAAAGATAAAACCCAAAATGTAATCTTTATATTCATTCGCTTCGATTTTCGAGCGCATTCTATTCGCAGATTCCCAAATGCGAGAAGCTAACTGTTGCTTATTCATATAAATCCTTTTCACATAGTCTGAATAGTCAAAAAGATAACTTACACTGAATTAAAGCGTAAGCTCATTATATACACCAATTCACTTTTCTCTTATCAGATACATACCATTTGAACTGGTAGATTGATTTATACTTGAACGAATTTCACAAAGTGTGCCATTACCGCAATACACTCACGAAGGAGTAATCTATCCTAAAATTGGAACAGATTAAGCTTTGATGGTCCTCAAGATCTGCAAAACCTACGTTAAGAAATCCTTTACTGCTGGCATTGTTAGAAAATTATCTATCTTCACACAACCATCCCAGCTATATCTTCCAACTGCTGAGCAATAACCTCGAAATCATGTCCTAAATCCAACGTAAAACAGTGGAAGGTATACCCCACCTCTTGCCACGTTTCATGCAACGCTCGATCATGCTCCGTAAGCGCATAGAGCAACATTCCTTCAACCTGTTTTTCGTTTCCATATGCTTCATGTATCACATACGAAAGAATTTGATTTCTGTTTGTAGGCGACAATATTTCCTTATCAAAATGTTGTCCAAGAATTTGCCCGTAACACTTCGCATCAATGATTAACGTCTTGTTGTTTGATTCAAGCGTAATATCGGTACATAGTTGCGGCAAAAACGCCGGATGTTTTTCGCTGATACCGTTTTTAATAATCTTCGCACTAGGATTAAGCTCTGGATGATGCACCCGATAATATTCCAATATAAAAGCTTCATAGAGTGCACTTAGTCGCTGTGCATTATCAAAGTCTGCCAGCGCTACCGTACCGTCTTCATTGGTTAGTAACTTATCATGCAGTACCATGTAACATACGTTCATCAATAACCGATAAGTTGCATTGTTGCGATGATACGTTAGCCTATCCCAAGCAATACGATTCTCGTCAATAGATGATACGTCTCGAAGAAAAAGCAGTGAGCGCTTAAGATCCTCTTTTCGTGTTCTTGAGACCTGCGCGCTGCGCAGCAGAACTTCTGCACAGCGCTTCAAAATACGATTCTTGTACGTATCTTCCGTAAATTCATCAAAGAAGCAATGCGCCTGCACCCTACCTGCCATTTTAAGCCGAGCAGTAACGCCCATATCAATTCTTCCGCGTATGCCCGCAAGCGCATCGCCTTGTTCTTGATATTCACGCTCAAAACCACGACGACGCTGCGAAGAAATCCCAATAACAAGGATTGCAGCCAACAGATCATCTAAGTGTTCAAACGATTCGAGTGCTAACTTGCGATATTCAATGAGCGACAAAGCGCGAAACGCATATGCCATCATGTAATAAATATTGCGAATTACGACGGTACCTTCAGCACGCTTGCTCACGAGATTGCCGCCTTGAGCAAGGTTACTTCATTCATTACTTTATCTGGATCATCGAACCAGTATTCCTCAAGTAGGGGAATTAACTCATAATTCAATATAAGATCCGCGTCTTTATCAGATATATCGTTTCCGCAAAAATAGCTATGACCAATACAGAAACCTCTACCAAGTGCAGGATCTTCAGCAATTCGCTTATTTAATTCTACAATCGCGTTTGAAAGCGCCACCAAACGTTCGTTGCCAACTAACTTACTTTGAAAGTTTATATTCTCGAACGCTGGTTTCATCTCATAGAACGCAAAACGACGGCGCAGCGCATAATCAATTAAGGCTAAGCCCCTATCTGCCGTGTTCATCATGCCGATAATGTATACATTATCTGGCACCTTAAAATCGTATCCTTCAACTGAAAGTGCGATAGTTTCACCTCGATGATCAGATTCTATAACCATCAATAATTCGCCAAACACCTTTGAAATGTTTGCTCTATTTATTTCATCGATAATAAAGAAATAGTCATGGTCGGAATCGGCATCCGCCTTGTTGCAAAATCGAACAAATATTCCTGGTTGTGCTTTAAAGGAACCATTTTCCGTTGGACGGTAACCAATAACAAATTCGTCATACGTACTCGATTGGTGAAACTGAACCATCTCTATGCGCTTTGGATCCACTTCACCCATCATGCTATAAGCCAAACGCTTCGACAAAAACGTCTTTCCCGTACCAGGAGAACCCTGCAAAATAAGGTTTTTCTTACGCCTTAACAGTGTTTTTAAAGTCGTAAGCTCTTCTGCATTTATATATACCTGATCAAGGAAGTCAGCATCAGTATAAGGTTTGAGGTCGGGTCGTTCGGTAAGATCAACTACATGTTCGTATTCTTCTTTAGTAAGCCTAAATAATGTTCCCGTTGGATTAGTTGCTAAGTACTCCATTCGCGAAAGTATAGAATCTTCTCTGAGCTCATCTAATGTTAAGCCACGAGGTATTTCAGCCACCTTGCGTAGCATAATTCCACGATCTAAAACATCTTCTGATTCATCATCTAGAGCACTCAAGACTTCGCACAAACATACCACCTGTTTAATGGGCGATGAATGATAACCTACAACTAGATCTCCAGGTTGCGCTTCTTGAAAGTACTTGAAATAGCGCCGCTTATGGCCTGAATCGTTATAAGAAGTGTATTTGACTGTCTCGCCAACCTTAATCGAATCGAAGCTCCAGTAATTCGGATTTGCAACAATCCACCAATAATTTCGCTGATCACTAGATTCGTTTTCTATACCAGAAACTGATACAGCACTCTCCTCATCAAAGAGAGATTTTAATGCTTCTTTAAGCTCTGGGCGAAGCTCCCAAGCAGAACTACCGGGCTGATCCTTCGCCGCATCTTCGCCGAGACAGCATACTGACCAATACGCAGGAGATCCGTCACTCCAATGAGATAAAATACAGCTCGTTTTCTTCGCTACCTTTTTTGCAAAACCAGAAATATTTGAATTATAGAAGTTTTTCGTTTTGCCAAATCTTTGCGAAAGCTCTGTACAGGTCGCTTTCCCTGCCTCATAAAGACACCGCAAGGCTGTAAGCTGCTCTTTCTTGGTTACCGACTGATCTTTCAACAAATTTAGCCATTCATCTTGGGTGATTCCTGGAGTATATGATTCATTTAAACTAGTTTCTCTAAGAGCGTTTGTGTAGTTCCATGCAGTAAATGAAAGCTCAGGAAAAGAAGAGTACGGAAGCGACCCTGACTCAAAAGAATGTTTCAAGGTATTACACAACGACAGATACTCTTCAGCCCTAGGCACCTGTTTCAATGATGAAACTATTTGTGCTATTTCAGTTGTTGCATTATTTGCAACAACAAGATAATTTCGATTACGAGAATCAAGTCCTACATATGCAAGGGGACGCATCCAATACAACGCAAAAGTAAAGCTCCAAGATACACCAAACTGACTGAGCACCTTGTCGTATGCAGAAACGAATTTCTCTCGATTTGCCGCATTGCGATCATCGGCATAATTAATTGCCGCCTGAGCAACAGTCCAAAGGTTATCAATATCCGACTCATGTCGTCTTGAATCATTCGAAAAGGCATAAAACAACGACATAAGATTATTGAGAATAGGAACACCATTAAATAAATTAGGAACATCTGCCTTGATCGAAAACTCTGCAGCAAATCCTTGCGCGATTACAGATCTCGTTTTGGTAGATAGACCTTTATTAAAAAGCCCAAAGATACTAAAAGGATCTATGTCGGTTGGAACTATGCCATCATGCTCAAGTTTAGGAGCTTTCATTCCAACCGAATCAAACACCCGATAAATTTTGTCAACTAGTTCAGAACGATTGTCTTTATAATCAAGAAGCTTATCAGCAAGCTCCATATAAAACTCTACCCACTGATAACGATTTTCTTGATCATCCATCATCTAAATCCTTTCAAGTAGATATATCGCACTCTATTTTACTTGCTTGAGCTAGTCATTTTAGTTTTATTCGTGCAATCAATACCCCAACATCCATTCTGGCCAATATTTTCTTTAATTACCTTAGCTGTCAGTTCAAAAGCTCAAAGCATCAAAAGGGCTGGAGCAAAACTCCAGCCCTAGCTTTTTCTCATCTGCATTTTTCTCGTATGGACGTAATAAGGTTAGTCTCTGGCAATTGAAGAACTTTTTGACAAGTAATGACGGGTATTAGACGCGGATATGCCTATCGTTGCTGAATTGTGCAAAACCGAAGAAATCTGAGGCGTAATTACCCCTGAAATACCAAGCGCCAGTAACAAAGAATTAAACGCCACCGTAAAGGAATAACCGTGTTTCATCCGTTTTTCGAGCGCAACACTTAATCGTCGGAGCTCAATGAGCGAATGAAGATCATCTGTTACCAAGGCGATATCAGCCGCCTCGCGAGCAATGGCACTTCCCGCTCCCATAGCAACACTTACGTAAGCACGCGAAAGCGCAGGAGAATCATTAACGCCATCTCCGACCATAACCACTTTATGACCAGCTTCCTGAAGCTCGTCTATCACTCGACATTTGTCTTCGGGCAGCATATCAGCTTGAAAATCATCTACACCTGCAATACGCGCAATACGCGAAGCGCTTCGATAGTTATCTCCCGTAAGCATCACCACACGCTTGAACCCAAGACGGCGCAACTCATCAAGCACATCACTTATTCCATCCTTTAATGGATCGTCAATATAGATAACGCCACGCAACACTCCATCAACCGCCAAAAACAAAGGAGATGAACCTTCTGAACGACTATGAATTGCATCCAGTTCTTCTTCAGAAATAGACACTCCCTCGTCTTCGATTACAAAGTGCTCGCTGCCTATCAAAACACGAGCACCCTCAAGAGTAGAAACAATACCATGCGCTACCACATACTCCACTTCTGCATGACGCTCGCGATGCTCTAAACCTTCTTCGAAAGCTTTATTCACCACAGCTCGTGCAACAGGGTGAGGAAAATGCTCCTCCAAACAGGCAGCTAAACGTAGCACTTCATCGCGTTCCCAATTGTTATATGCAACCACCTCGCGCACCGAAGGTACCGCTTGAGTTAGAGTCCCCGTTTTATCAAAAACAATCGTATCTGCTTGAGCCATATGGTCAAAATACTTAGAGCCTTTCACCATAAAACCTGCCTGCGCACCTTCACGCTGAGCCGCCATTACCGCAATTGATCCCGACAAACGAAGAGCACACGAATAATCAACCATTAACGCTGCAGAAGTCTTTTGGAGATTACGCGTAGTGGCGGGGACAAAACACCCCCCCAAAAAAATTTGGAACCGTA